>Ga0209700_100003_pt1 | contig 663105 bp, 626 predicted proteins | sample SiratroredBW_FD_187528 | JGI IMG/M metagenome (GOLD analysis project Ga0209700, IMG submission 187528) | Root nodule microbial communities of legume samples collected from California, USA - Siratro red BW (SPAdes) (version 2) | ecosystem: Host-associated > Plants > Roots > Nodule | place: USA... | reverse complement strand
CCGACACCCAGGTTCGGCCGAATCCCAGCGCCGAGGAACTCGCCGAGGTGGCGTCACTGGCCGCGGTTCACGCCCAGCGCTTCGCCTTCAAGCCCAAGGTCGCCTTCGTCTCACACTCCGACTTCGGAAGCTATGACACCGACTCGGCGCGCAAGATGCGCCGCGCCACTCAGCTCCTTAAGGACAGGCATCCCGAGATCGAAGCCGACGGCGAGATGCAGGCCGACACCGCGCTCTCGGAGATCGCGCGCAAGGCCGTGCTGCCGCAATCGCGGCTGGAGGGTGAGGCCAACATCCTGATCATGCCGACGCTGGACGCCGCCAACATCGCCTATCAGACCATCAAGGTGCTGGGAAATGCCTTGCCGGTCGGCCCGATCCTGATCGGACCGGCGCGGCCGGCTCACATCCTCACCCCCGGCGTGACGGCGCGCGGCGTGCTCAACATGACGGCGGTTGCCGCGGTCGAGGCCCAGGAGCGCGCCGGCCGCGCGCAGCCGACGCTGTTCGGCTAAGGGGAGGAGACGAGACGGATTCGATTTGATCGAAGCAGGCGGAGCGACCATAATCGCTTCGCCTGCTCCGTCCGACTCCCGCCATCCGTGAGGCCGACCCATGCCAGCATTCATCGTCTTCGGGCGATTCCTGTTCGCCGTCCTGTTCATCTATTCGGGGGCGACCAAGCTGCTCGGCATCCAGACCACGGCGGACATGCTCACGGCCAAGGTGACCATTCCCGCCGTCATCGCGCCCTATACCGAGCAGATCGAGAGCTTCGCTGCGATGCCGTTCATGCAACTGCTGGCGATCACGATCGGCGCGTTCGAGATCCTCGCCGGCCTGATGATCGCGCTGAACCTGCTGGCGCGCTTCTTCGCGATCCTGTTGATCATCTTCATGTGCTTCTCGGCCTTCTATCTGCACGATTTCTGGAATCAGCCGGCGCCCGACAACGCCAAGACCCTGATCGATGCGCTGAAGGACCTCTCGCTGATCGGCGCGCTGTTCATCATCGCCGGCTACGGCCGCGGTCCCCGCAGGAACGACCCGACCTACGGCGAGGTGTAGGACGGCTCACGACGCGATCAAGCGACCCGTCGCCAGGGCGTGACGCTGACGTCGTGCGCGGCATCGATCAGTTGCGGTTCGCCGGCGTGGAGACCATGGGCGGCCAGCACCTGTTGCGGCGAGCGGGCCGGGACGCCGGGGAAGCACGGCTCACCGTCGGGGATGTGCACGCGCGGTGCGACCGATAGCCAGAACGTGTCGTAGCGATCCATGAACATGCCGAACACACCGGGACCGCCGATGATTGCGGCCAATCCCGACGTGACGCCGGCCGAGCGGCATGCCACCTCGAACGAACAGCCGGCAGGATTCCACAGTAGCGCCCTGGGATTGGACGGGTCGGGCGCGGTCGCCTGCACCTTGTGGGTCAGGATGAGGCGCCGTCGCTGCAGCGAGTTCGGCTGCTCCTCCTGGGAATTGCGGCCGTGCACGACAAGATCGGCGCGATCGAGGGCCGCGGTGAAGAACCGCTTGTCCCCCTCGATCTTGAGGTCGTCGGGCATCACGTTATGCGCGTTCGCCAGCCGGCCGTCGGCGGAGACGATGACAAAGCCCTCGATACGCAACGTCGGCACAGAGATCGTCGCCGATGCCGTTACTGATTGACCGTGGTGACGACACTGTTCACCGGCCGCGAGCTCACGGTCGGCAGCTTGACGTCCTTGGCGAGCTCCTGCTCGTATTGCGGCAGCACCGTCACCGGGAATTTGGCACGCATCGCGACCACCTTGTAGCCGCCGGCCTTCAACTGCTGCAGCAACGTCGGCAATGCCTCGGCGGTGTGCTTCTGGAAGTCGTGCAGCAGGATGATGCCCTTGCCAAGCTTGCCGAGCTTCTTCATCACGTTGTCGATCACCTGCTGCGGGTTCTTCGACTTGAAGTCGAAGGAGTCGAGGTCGCAGGAGAAGATCGCGATGTTGCGCGTGCCGAGATAGGTCACCATCTCCGGCGGATGCTGCAGGGCCGGGAAGCGGAAGAACGGTGCGGGCGAGGTCTCGAGTGCCCATTTGACCGCGGCGAAGCCGCGCTCGATTTCATCCTTCCTCTGGTCCTCGTTCAGCTTCTTGTTGTTCAAATTGGCATGCGACCAGGTATGCGCGCCGATGGTATGGCCCGCCGCATAGACCTGCCTGAGGATTTCCGGATGGTAGGTCGCGTGCTTGCCGATCGGGAAGAAGATGCCCGTGGTGCATTCGTCCGCGAGTGCCTTTAACACCGCCGGCGTGTTGGCCGGCCACGGCCCGTCATCGAAGGTCAGCACCACTTCGTGATCGCGCAGGAAGTCGAGCTGCTTGAAATGCTCGAAGCCGAAACCCGGGCCGCCGGTGGTATCGATCTCGACGGTGCGGCTGACGCCAAGGGCGTTCGGATTGGTACAGGCGGCGCGCGCCGGCTGAGGCGGTTGCTGTGGCGGCACTGGAGCCGGAGCGGCGGCTGGAGCGGGGGCCGGCGCGGGCGCTGCCGCCTGTGGTGCCGGCGCGGGCGCCGCTCCGCTTTTGGCCGGTGGAGTTTGCGACCAAGCCGCGCTCGACGCGAGCAACGACACCGTCCCTGCGAAAATCAGACCTGCCGCAATGCGCATGGCGTGTTCCTTTTGGTCCCGCTCCCGGCGCCGGCGTTGAGCCGTTGCCGGGCCGCTTCCACCCCTAACCCAATAATACCCTAGTTGGATCGAGGCCGCCAAGGCACCGAAGGTAGCGGTCTTGTGACCAAATCCGAATTTGGCGAGTTAATTCGGGGGATTACGGCGCAATCAGGCTGTCACCAATGTCCGAGCAATTGCGGTCTTGACCCTTGTGTCCTCGGGTACGACCGACTCAGGGAAGACATCGGCGATGTAGCCGTCGCGTCCGATCAGGTACTTGTGGAAGTTCCAGCGCGGCACGTCCTTGGGGCGGACCTCCGCCGCCCATCGGTAGAAGGGATGCGCGTTCGCGCCCTTCACCACCGCTTTGGCCGAGATCGGGAAGGTGACACCGTATTGGTGCTGCGCCGTCTCGGCGATCTCGGTCGGACCGCCCGGCTCCTGGCCACCGAAATCATTGGAGGGAACGCCGATGACGACGAAACCGCGATCGCGGAATTCGGTCCATAACTGCTGCAGCCCCACGTATTGCGGCGTGAAGCCACAGAGCGAGGCTGTGTTCACGATCATCATGGGATGACCGGTGTAATCGGCGAGGCGAATATCACCGCCGGCGAGCGCCGGGAAGGAGAAGGCGTAGGCGGTGACCCGGCTCATTGCGGGCGCCTGCGCGTGCAGCGTGCGCGGCCCCGCTGCTACGGCCAGTCCCGCCACGATCAGTGTCCTGCGGTCGATCATCATCACGTCCCCGACGGATTTGTGCCGAAGCATAATCCAGAGCGCTGACAGGAGCCTTCAAGAAGCCGTTATGGCTGAAACTCGTCGGGATGCCACGCGCCGGTCCGAACCCGCAATGACAGACACGCTTCCAAGTTCACGTTTCAAACAGCGCGGTGTCATCACCCGCGCATGCGGGTGATCCAGTATTCGAGGCCGCGGCGTACTGGATGGCCCGCCGGAGCCTGTCATCGGGCGCGCGTTCGCGCGACCCGGTGGCGGGCCATGACGACTGAGAGAATGTGCATCCGCAAAGCGTCACATTCTGTCAGGGAGAGGGGCTGTGATCAGCGCAGCGGTACGATGAAGTCGGTGCCTTCGCCGGTCTCGCCCTGGTTCACGCCGAGATCGGAGACGATGATCGATCCGCCGGTGCCAAGCGCTTCGTTGATCCGCGCCATCGCGTCGGCGGGAATCGTGATGCGGTCGAGCGCTTCCGCCGGGCTATCCGGCAGCGGCTTTGCTTCGATCGTTGCAGCACCGGCCATTTTGCGTCGGTGCGAGGCGCGATCCTGTGCCTCGATGCGCGCGGCGTTGCGCGTCGACACCGGCAGCGAGATCACCGACCAGCGCAGCACGTTGGGGTCCTTCTTGTCGGCCTCCGCCGTGAAGACATGCGTGCCCAGCGGGCGGTCGCTCGGCGCGATCGTCACGGGCACATCGAACAGCGGCGCAAAGTTCTGCCGCACGTAGAGCTTGGAATCCTTGCGGCTGATGAAGACCGCGATCTGGCCGCCGCGCTTGGGCACGTCAAGGTTTGCGAGGCCCGGCAGCCGCGCCGGATCCTTCTTCGCGTCGGGTGTGTCTGCTGTTGCGGCTGGCTCGTCAGTCGCCGTCGCGGCCCCGGTGACGGGTGCACCTTTGCTGGTCGCATCGACTTTGGGTGCGTCGGCGCCGGCGAGCTTGGTCCTGGCAGCGTCCTGTGCAGCGGCTTTGGCCTCGGCCTTCACGTGGTCATTTGCCGAGACCTCGGTATTCGTTCCTTCGGCGTGGTCTCCCACCGGGTTGTCGTCGGAAACGACGGCGGCCTGCGATGCCGGCATCGAACCGCCGCTCTTGGCCGCATTAGCCCCGCGTCCGGCCGGCTTGCCGGGCTTGTCGATGATGGAGAAGGGCGCATCGGACATTGTCACCGATGCGCTCGCCGACGGCGCGGTGCCGCTGGCATCGGCGGTGTGGGTGTTGTCGCGCAGCGAATCCGGCTGGTCGGCGTGACCGACCGTCGAGCGCAGTTCGAGGCTGGTCTGCGGCTTGTCCGCTCTCTTATCGCTCTTCACGCCGAGCGGCGCATCCTGCTTCAGGAGATCGTCGGCGACCGGTTGCTGCGGCGTGACCTTCTGCGTCACGAGCAGCGGGTGCGAGAAATTCTCGGGCGTGATGGTGCCTGGCGTAACGACCACGCGCGCGCCCATCCGCGTCCAGTTGTACATCTTGATCGCGAAGCCGGTCGGCATGCGGATGCAGCCGTGGGAGGCCGGATAGCCGGGCAGCACGCCGGCATGCATGGCGATGCCCGACCAGGTGATGCGCTGCATGTACGGCATCGGCGCGCCGCTATAGATGTTGGAGCGGTGGTATTTCTGCTTCTGAATGACGCTGAAGACGCCCATCGGGGTCGAGTGCCCCTTCATGCCCGTCGAGACCGGGCTCTCCGCGTACAGACCGTTGGCGTCGTAGATGCGCACCTTCTGCTGCTCGATCGAGATCGCGATGATCAGCGGGCCTTGCGGCTTGGCGGCCGTCTCCTTGCTCGCGACGACGTCTTTATTAGTCTTAGTCGGATTGCGCCGCACCTTCGGCCGGTGCGGCAAAGGCATCGGCTCCGGGTCGCCGTAATAGGCGCTGTCGGGCCCGTTCCAATAGTAGAGCGTTGCGTCGGCTTGAGTGGAGGCACCGACTGTACCGGCCGCGGTCAGGATCGCAAATTGCCAAAAGCGCCCATTCGCAAGATCAAGAATTGTAGGCCGACATCCGCTCTCGGGCATTTTCCGAATCCAGTCCAAGCTAGTTATTGGTTGTCGCAAACGTGGAATGCGTTCACCAGCGCAAGCGATCAAACCTTTCCTGGCCCCCAGTTTTTCGGGGAAAGCGTAACAAAAAAGCCTCACATAAGGTTAAAGCGCTGCTGCGATCACCAATCTGTCACTGCCTTTCCGGGCGGCCGTTGCGCACTGCATACGCCGCTACCCATCGGCGGAGACCTACGGAGACCTATGACGTTGAGAAGTGTGAGCCTGTGTGACATCCGCGCCCTGCGCCGCTGGGGCTGCGCGTTGCTTTTTTTCGCGGTCGCCTCGGGACAGCTTGGTCCTGCGACGGCGGCCGACGAGCCGGACCTGATCTTTCGCCGCTCGACTGTGTTCAAATGGGTAAGTCCTAACGACAAGCTGGCCACCTATGGCGTCGACGACCCCGAGGTCGAGGGTGTGGCCTGTCACTTCACGGTGCCGGAGAGGGGCGGCTTCAAGGGCTGGCTTGGTCTCGCCGAAGAAGTGTCCGACATCTCGCTGGCTTGCCGGCAGATCGGGCCGATCCGCTTCAAGAATAGAATGAGCCAGGGGGCCGATATGTTCCGCCAACACCGGTCGATGTTCTTCAAGAAGATGCAGATCGTGCGCGGCTGTGACGCCAAGCGCAATGTGCTGGTCTACATGGTGTACTCGGACAAGTTGATCGAAGGCTCGCCGAAGAACTCGACCTCGACGGTGCCGATCATGCCGTGGGGCGTCGGTGAGACCGAAGTTCAGAAGTGCGGTGAGTTTATTCAGTAGTCACTGCAAAGACTTGAGCTGAAGATCTAAGGTGGCGAGTGATCTAGCGATTGGTCTGCCCGAACTGCTTCGCGCGCGACTCGAAGCCTGATCGTTCGGGTCGAATTTTCGGGTCGCGGCAGCCGACGAGCTGGACCAGCTTTTGCGGCGCACATTCATGGTCGCCCATCACATGAGCGCCTTGCTGCGGCATCGCCCCTGCCATCTGCTGCTGGCTCGCGGCGCGGGCCGAGGACTCAATGCCGCCGCCCATGATGTTGCCATTGCCCACGGCTGACATCCTTCGTTGGATTGGGATCGCGACAACGTGCCACCGCGAAGATAGTTGCGCCGTCCATGTATGAGTCGCGGCCAGCCGCGGCGCGGTTCACCATCGGCTTCCGCGACGCGGCCGCCTGTCTCATTAGAGGAGAGTCAAGAGAGAGAGGCAGGCCGCCGAGCCTTAGCCCGCCATCACGGTACGACGACGGTCAATGACCGCCACTGAAAACATTGGTCTTTTTTGGCGATTGTTTCGTCGGGTGGCGACCGACGAAACAATTCTTGGGCGCGACGAAACCATTTTGCGCTTGTGCCGCAGAACTCCGGAAACGCGAGTTGGTTATCAAGCCGCCAACAAGCGGCGCGGACGACGAGCGCTGGAGCGGAGACAGTCAAATGCGGACCATCAGCGTCATCCTCGCTTTCGCATTCGTGATGGCCGGTCCGTCTGTGGCGGGATCCGCGGACGGCAGTCGGCCCGGCGTCGGTACCTTCTCCTACAACGGCTCGCCGATCACTGTTGCCCCGACGGTGATGGCGGCCAACTGACCGCGAAAAAGCAAACGAGAAAATTGCCGGAAAAGGCTTCGCATGTTGCTCCGAATTTGTTCTGCGGCGATGTTGGCTACGCTGGTCGTGGCCTCGCCCGCACACGCGCAGTCGCAGCTCCCGCTCGAGTCGATGCAGATCCGCTCACTGTTCAAGATGCCCGAGCCGCGCGATGAATTCGTGCGGCAGTGCGTGCCTCACATGGCGGGACGTTGGGCGCATCCGGAAGCCGTCTGCGGCTGCCTGCACGATCACGCCGTGGCGACGATCGAGGATAGCGACCTGCGCCAGGCCGTGCTGCGCGGGATCAGCGAGACCGGCGTACCGACGATCGAGAACGATTGGCTGCCGGCATCGAAGCAGTCCGAGATCGGCCCGACTTTTACCAAGATCGCCAAGCCGACGCTGCAATGCATGTTCGAGCCGCAGGCGGCGAACTGAGCAGCGCGTTTCCGGGACGGTGATGAGAAAGCAGGCGACGAGGAAGCCGGCTTTGACGCCTTACTTCCGCGCGAGCCGCGGCACGCAGGTGCGGGTGCGCACCACGCCGGTCTCCTTCAACTGCGCTCCCGTGACTTGCTTGATCTGCCCGGACGGGCACGAGCCATCATCGACCAGCACGCGCTGACCGACCCGCAAGTCCGCGATGTCCTGCTCGCGCGAGACGGTCTGCGTTGAGGCAGGAGCGGCCATCGCAACCAGCACGATGACGGCAACCATCGCGCCAAATCCGATGCGGCGCATCGCGATCTCCTTTGCTTGTTCTGATCTCCAGGCCATCGGGCCGGGATTGAACGACCTTAGTCAGCCGGTCGCGATTCTCAAAGGGCGCCGCGGCTTCGCTGGCGTGCTCCGGCTGCCGCGCAGCGCCGCGAGCGTCGCCTTGGCCAATTGCTCCGCCGAGGCGACGAGCTGCGGGACCGGGTGACCGGAAAATCCGAGCACGAATCCGGGCAGCGGCCGCGCGCGATGATAGGTCTCGGCGAGCAGCCAGCCGCCGATGCAGGCGGCCGCCATGGCCTCGGCGGCGATGCGCGGATCGGTCGCCGGAGCGAGCCGCGCCACCAGATGCAGGCCCTGCGACGGCACGGGAACCGCAAGTTCGCCTTCAGAGGCGGCAGCGAGCGTCGAGGCCAGGATGTCGCGGGCCTCGCGGTAGAGCTTGCGCACCTTGCGCAGATTGGCGGCGAACGCGCCCGAGTTCAGCATGTCCGCAACCGCACCTTCCAGCAGCGTGCCGGGAAAGCGGTCGAGCGCGGCGCGTGCCGCCGTCACCGGGCCGATCAGTTGCTCGGGGAGGGCGCAGTAGCCGATGCGCAATCCGGGAAACACCGACTTGGCGAAAGTCCCCATGTAGATCACGCGGCGCAAATGATCGATGCCGGCGAGCGACAACAGCGGTGCGCCGTCATAGCGGAACTCGCTGTCGTAGTCGTCCTCGAACACGAAGGCATCGACGTCCGTGGCCCAGTCGAGCAGCTCGAGCCGGCGCGGCATCGACATCTGCACGCCGAGCGGAAATTGATGTGACGGCGTGACATAGGCCGCGCGCGCGGCCGGCGCCGACATCCGTCCCTTGCCGACGATCATGCCCGACGCATCGACCGGCACCGACACCGGACGATAGCCGCAATGCTCGATCGCACGCCGCGCCGCGGGGTAGCCGGGATCCTCGCACCAGACCTTATCGCCGGCCCTCAGGATTGCGCTCAGCACGATGCGCAGCGCGTGCAGCGTGCCCGACGCCAGCATGATCTGGTCGGGATCGCAACGCAGCCCGCGCGTCGACAGCAGATGATCCGATATCGCCGCGCGCAGTTCGCGATTGCCTCGGGGGTCGCCGTAGTGGAGGTGCTCAGGCCCGAAGGCGCGCAGCCGGCGGCCGGCGAAGGCGCGGAAGCGCTGCAGCGCGCGCTCGTCGATATGCGTGCAGCCGAGCGACAGCGCGCTGTGCTGCGGCGGCTCGATCGCGATCTTCGCTTTTCGCGGCGCGGAGGCTTGCGCCGGAATGCGCGCGGCCACGAAAGTGCCGGAGCCGACGGTCGCGACCGCAAAGCCGTCGGCGATGAGCCGCTCATAGGCCGTGGTGACGGCGTTGCGGCGGAAGCCGGTCTGCTTCGCCAGCGTACGCGATGGCGGCAGCGGTTCGCCCGGCTTGACGATGCCGCCGACGATGGCATGGCACAGCGCCTGATAGAGCCGCTGCTGCGAGGCCGCGCCTTGCGTCACATGGGGGCCCGCGAGGTCCAGCGGCAGCTCGGTCCGGGGCGGTGAGGGCGTCGGCGAATTGGTCGGAATTTTTCGCATGGAATTGGCACTATCGCAGACCAAATGGACCGGTACAACTGCCGTCAGATTCCGAATTTTCGCGAGGCATTGCCGTGACCGAAGGCGCATCCACTCCGTCCTACCCGCTGTCGTCCCGCAACCGGGTGAAGCGCCGCCACGATCGCGGCTTTTATGATCATGCGACCGTGCATGGGATCCTGGACGCCTCGATGCTGTGCCACGTGTCCTATGTGATCGACGGCCAGCCCTATTGCACGCCGACTTTCTTCTGGCGCGAGGGCAACAGGCTCTATTGGCACGGCTCGAGCGCGAGCCGGATGCTGGAGCACCAGGCGGAAGGGCAGAAGGTCTGCCTGACGGTCGCGCATCTCGACAGCCTGGTGCTGGCGCGCTGCGGCTTCAACCATTCGGCAGACTACCGCGCCGTGATGGCGTTCGGCACCGCCTATCTCGTCACCGACCCGGACGAGAAGCAGCGCGCGGTCGTCGCGATGGTCGACCGCTTCTTTGCTGGTCGCACCGCGACCTTGAGGCCGAGCAGCACGCAGGAGATCAAGGCGACCTCGTTCATTGCAATGGAGATCGAGGAGGCGTCGGCCAAGGTTCGCGCCAAGGGCGTCGCCGACGACGACGAGGATTACGAATTGCCGATCTATGCCGAGCGCATCCCGGTGCGCACCGTGCTCGGTGTGCCCGAGCCGTGCCCGCGGCTGCTCGACGGCGTGACGCGGCCTGCGACGCTCGACGGCTATTCGGAAGGCCGTCTGCTCGAAGATGCATTGCGGGATGCCTATTTTGCGGAATACCCGGCCGGCTGAAATCGGGTTACGGTGGCGCTCCCGCCTTTTGATATCTCCGATGGAGCTGCTGCATGACTGCCGAGACGCAACAACGAATCCTTGATGCCGTTGATGAAGGGTTCGATGCGCAGCTCGCGACGACCGAGGACTTCGTCTCGATCCCCTCGACGCGCGGCGCCGAGGGCCCGTGCCAGGACATGATCGGCGATCTCCTGCGCGAGCGTGGCTATGAGGTCGACGACTGGCACATCAATCTCGACGATCTCAGGGATCTGCGCGGCTTCGGCCCGATCGAGCATGATTTCTCCAAGGCGCGCACCGTGGTCGGCACCTACCGTCCGGCCACCAATGCCGGCAAATCGCTGATCCTGCAGGGCCACTGCGACGTGGTGCCGACCGGCCCGCTCGACATGTGGGAGACGCCGCCGTTCTCGCCGGTCATCAAGGAGGGCAAGATGTACGGCCGCGGCGCCTGCGACATGAAGTCGGGCACGATCGCTGCGCTCTATGCGCTGGATGCGATCGCCAAGGCCGGGCTCAAGCCGACGGCGCGGATCCATTTCCAGTCCGTGATCGAGGAGGAGAGCACCGGCGTCGGCGCGCTCTCGACGTTGCAGCGCGGCTATCGCGCCGATGCCTGCTTCATTCCGGAGCCGACCAGCGGCAAGATGATCCGCTCGCAGGTCGGCGTGATCTGGTTTCGCCTGAAGGTGCGCGGCTTCCCGGTGCACGTGTTCGAGGCCGGCGCGGGCTCGAACGCGATCATGGCGGCGTATCATCTGGTCCACGCACTCGAGAAGCTCGAGATCGCCTGGAACGAGCGCGCCAAGGCCGATCGCCACTTCAAGGACGTCAATCATCCGATCAACTTCAATCCGGGGATCATCAAGGGCGGCGACTGGGCCTCGAGCGTGCCGGCCTGGTGCGACGTCGATTGCCGGATCGCGGTGCTGCCGGGCTGGTCGATTGCCGAGTGCCAGAAGGAAATCCTCGCCTGCGTCGCCGCCGCGGCGCGCGACCACCGCTTCCTCTCCAACAACCCGCCGCAGGTCGAGTGGTCGGGATTTCTGTCGGAAGGCTATGAGCTGACCAATTCCGCAGCGCCGGAGGCCGCCTTCGCGAAGGCGCATCAGGCCGTCTACGCCGGCCAAGTGGAAGACCGCGCCTTCACCGCGCTGACCGACACGCGCTTCTACGGGCTGAACTACAACATCCCGAGCCTTTGCTTCGGAGCAAGCGGCGCGGCGATGCACGGCTTCAACGAATATGTCGAGCTGGAGTCGCTGCGCAAGGCCACCAAGGCCATCGCACTGTTCATCACGGAATGGTGCGGGGTGGAGAAGGCGTGATTGCGTTGATCGCGTAGGGTGGGTCGGCAAATGCGCGGACGCGCCGTGCCCACCATCGCCGTCGTGCTCGTGATGGTGGGCACGCTTCGCTTGGTCCACTCTACGCGTTTGTCGGCCGCAATGCCTTGACGATCGCGTCCAGTCCATCCGTCAGCGCCGCCGGTCCCGGCTGCAAAATGATCGTCGACTTGATCTCGACGATGCGATTGTTGAGCACAGCCGGGATGTCGCCCCAGCCGGGTCGTTTGCGGATGCGGTCGGGCACGACCTTCTTGCCGCACCACGACGCCAGGATCACGTCGGGCATGGTCTCGCGCAGGGCGTCCGGCGCGACGATGCGCTCGCGCGCCGCCTTGTGCGCGCAGATGCGGCAGCACGTCCGCGCCGCAGGCAATCTCGACCAGCTCGGATACCCAGCCGATGCCGCTGATCAGCGGATCGTCCCATTCCTCGAAATAGACCTTCGGCCGCGGAGCGGGGCGCGGCATTGCCGCGATCGCCTCCAGCCGCCGTGCGAGGTCGGTTGCGAGCTGTTCGGCGCGGTCGGTGGCGCCGACCATCGCGCCCAGGGTGCGGATCATCGCAAGGATTCCGGCGAGGTCACGCTGGTTGAAGACATGGACCGCGACGCCGGCGCGGATGAGCTCAGCGACGATGTCGGCCTGCAGGTCGGAGAAGGCGAGCACGAGATCGGGCGCGAGCGCCAGGATCTTCGGAATGTCGGCGGAGATGAAGGCCGAGACGCGCGGCTTCTCGCGGCGGACCTGCGGTGGCCGCACCGCATAGCCGGAGACGCCGACGATCCGGTCCTGCTCGCCGAGCAGGTAGAGTGTCTCGACCGTCTCTTCGGTCAGGCAAACGATCCGGCGGGGAGGGAAGTCGCGCATTGCCGAGGCTAGGCAGACTTGTCGGCGGTTGTCACTGCGGCCGCGACGTCATCCGCTCCATTACCTCGGACGTCATTGCCGGACTCCGCCCGGCAATCCATCATGCCGGGAGGAATAGTGTGACGCCCCAAGGCAAACCGGAGGACCTGATGACGCCGCTCGAGAAGATCCAGTCGATGAAGATGCCGTTCGCGGAACTGAAGGGCGTCACCTTCACCGAGGCCGACAAGGATCGCGTGGTCGCCAGGATGGTCGTGCGTCCCGAGCTCTGCACCCTCAATCACACCATCCATGGCGGGGCGGTGATGGCGTTCGCGGACTCGGTCGGGGCGGCCGCGACCGTGATCAACCTGCCCGAGGACGCCAAGGGCACCACGACGCTCGAGAGCAAGACCAATTTCATCGGCGGCGCCAAGGAGGGGAGCGCCGTGATTGCCACGGCAACACCGGTTCACCGGGGACGGCGGACGCAGGTCTGGCAGACCCGGCTCGAGACCGAGGATGGCAAGCTGGTCGCCCTCGTGACACAGACCCAGATGGTATTATGATAATGATTTGGCGGATTTTCCGGAACGAATTCAAAGCTGACGCGATTAAGTGAATCCAACCACTTGAATTAAATGGGCGTCGCACAATATAGGGACCGCTAGGGACTCAACGCCTCCTCGAGGGCCACCAAGAGGAGTTATGAAATGAACCATGATTCGATCCGCTCGACGCTGGCCAAAGGCACCGTGCGAACGTTGAGCCAGCAGGAGGAGCTGCCCCTGCTGCGCGATCATCTCCTGAGACTGGATCGAACCAGCCGTCATGATCGCTTTCATGGCTTCATCGACGACAATTTCATCCGTCGCTACGCCGAGCGGTGCGCCAACGACGGCACGGTCATCATCGCTTATTTCGAGGATGGCATCGTGCGCGGAGCAGCCGAATTGCATCCGCCGGAGCAGTCACCGGACGCCCAGCCCGAGATCGCCTTCAGCGTCGAGCGGTCGATGCGCCGCAAGGGTGTCGGCAGCATCCTGTTTCGCAAGCTGATCGCGGAAGCCCACGCCAAGGGTTACACCAATTTGCGCATCACCACCGGCGCACAGAATGACGCCATGCGGGCGCTCGCCACCAAGTTCGGTGCACAACTCACCTTCCGCCACGGCGAATCCACCGGCAGCATCGATCTCAGCGAACACGGCCAGGCCGAGCCGGTGCCCACACCTGCGATGGTCACCCCGGTCGAGGCTGCGCGCGCGATCGTCGACATGAACCGCGCCTATTGGCGGATGGTGATGCAGATGTCCGGCTGGGGCCGGGCCGCTTGATCCGGTAGCTTGAGCAGCAAAAAGGGCAATCCGCTCAGCGAATTGCCCTTTTGTTTTCAGCAATTGGATTGGCCTTTCAGGTGCCGGTGCGCTTGTCGGTCGCGAAGCGCCGAACCACACGGCGCTCGACCACGACAGAGCGCTGGGCGCCCTGTTCGCCGGCGATCACCCGGGTCGCGGTGCCGGTGCGGGCGCTGACGCGCGCCGTCTTCTTCACTTCGGCCAGCACGTCGTCATAGGGCAGGCCCATCAGGGCTGAGGCGATTTCGGCCTGGGCTTCGAGATCCTCGGTGATGCCCATGGCCGCGAAGATCGCTTCCTCCAGCGTCGGCGGATCGTGCCGCACGCGTCGGGTGCCATACTTGGTGTTCCAGTCTCCGCTCATCGCCGCCTCATGTTTGAATCGCGGGAGATACGTAGGTGGCCCTATGTTGCATTGCAATATGAAAGTGAGATGGCAATCCAGCCATGCAACCAGAGTCTCTCAATCTTGTGAGCGCGAGAAAGTTCGATGGAGAGATCGCGGCCGGAGTGTCAGCGCTGTCACGATCATCTCCTGTCCTACGGCGACGCTTCCGTCGCACCTGCAAGATCGACCGGCTGCTGCGGCCAGCGCTTCAGCGCGGCGCGGCCAGCGTCAGTCAGAACATAGATGCCGCGCTCGGCGCGGTCGAACCAGCCATAGACATTATGCAGCAGGATCTTACCGGCATCGGGAATGTCGGTTCTCAGATCACGAACGCGCCGTGGTCCTTCCGCCAGCGCCGAGGCGCAGGCAAGCGCCTGCTGCCGATAGGCTGTCATGATCGGCGCACGGGTCGAGCCGCCCATCACAGGATCGCCCCTGCGCTTCTGGTGCTCGGCGATCAGGCGCGAGCGCTTCTTCGGATCGCGGCGAGGGGCGGCGGTCGGCGGCTTCACCAGCACCTCCACGTCGCCGCTACTGGTGACGCCGAGCATGCCGAAGCCGAGCCGCCGGCACAGGTTGCGATAGCGCGCATCGCTCTCGCGGCCCTTGCCGCGGGCGGAAATCTTCGCGGCGATCCAGACCTCGTCGGCAGCGCCGGCGCGATCGACCGCCTGCAGGATCAGTTCGAGATTGAAGGCGAGCTTGAGCTCTCCGATCACGACAACCGGTGGATCGTCGCCGCTGAGCGCCACGAGATCGCAGCCGCCGATCTCGCCCTTGACCGTGAAGCCGAGCTTTTCGAGGAAGCGTTTGACGGGCAAATATAGCGCGGTTTCCAACGGATAGACTCCGGCGGCGCTCCTGGCCGCGACTCATCGCTGCAGCATAGCCCGGAATCGGGGCTGCCGACGCGAACGGGATTTGCCGATCGGGGACCGGGGCGGCTATGGTTGCCGGCGGGACAAGGCGCGACCAGTTCAATGATCCGGAACGGGCTTTATCACATCACCGTCGAATTCCTCGACGGCGTTCAAGGCGGCAATCAGGGCGTCATGGTGCTCCGTGACGGCCAGATGCGCGGCGGCGACTCGTTCTTTTTCGCCTATGGCAGCTACACCGCCGCCAATGGCAAATGGAAGGGCGAGGTCACCAACCAGGAACACTCGCCGACCTATGGCGAGCGGCCGGTGTGGGAGCGCAAGGTCGTGACCATCGGGTTCACCGGCACCTATACCGACGAGGCCGCCGAAGGCGACGGCATCGCGCTCGCCGGCAAGCAGAGCATCCGCTTCAAGTCGAAGCTGCGTCTCCTGATCCCGGACTGATCGTGGTTCGGCAGGCTGCGCCGTACGCCGGTGCGGCAGTGCTCTAGACGCGTCCGTTGACCGGCAGCAACGCGCCGGTGACAGCGCTCGCGGCGTCGCTGGCAAGGAACAGGATGACGTCGGCGAGCTCCTTTGGCGTCACCCATTTGGAAACGTCGGCCTTGGGCATGGCGGCGCGATTGGCCGCGGTATCGATGATCGAGGGCAGCACCGCGTTGACCGTGACCTTGCCCTTGAGCTCGGCGGCGAGCGACTCTGTCAGGCGGTGCACGCCGGCCTTCGAGGCGGCGTAGGGGCCCATGCCGGAGGCCGCCTGCAAGGCGCCCAGCGCACCGATATTGATGATGCGGCCGGCCCGCGCCTTGACGAGATGCGGGACCGCCGCCTGCGATGTGTTCAGGGCCGTCATCACATTCATCGCGTACATATGCTGCCAGGTCTTGGGATCGCCGTCAGCGATCGTCTCGAAGGTGAAGCCTCCGGCGATGTTGATCAGCGCATCGAGCTGGCCGAAATGCGCGGCTGCCTTGTCGATTGCCGCCTTGGCTTGCGCGGCGTCAGTGAGATCGACGTTGCCGAGCTCGATACGGTCGGGCGTCGCCGCAAGCTGCGAGGCTGCATGATCGATACCGGCGACGCGCGCACCGCGCGCGATCGCTTCTTCGGCGACCACCTTGCCAAGCGCGCCGAGTGCGCCGGTGATGACGATGGCTTTTCCGTTCATGACGGTCTCCGTACAGGCAAAAAGCAGATGGCACCCACTATGATCAGGCGAATTTCATTTGCAATGCCGCGATTTCCGCGTCCTACTGCGCGTATTCATTAATTCATTCACGCAAAGGATGTTTGCGATGCCCGCGCCACGGCCATGTGAAACTCATCCCGATATCATCAACTTGAATCGTCGATTGCCGCATTTCGCAGATGCTCTGAGGAGCCAGCGCAAGATCAAGGTGGTGGCGCTTGGTTCGTCCTCGACGGCCGGCGCCGGCGGCATTTTGCCGTTCCCGCCGCGGCTCGAAATGCTGCTGCGGCAACGTTTCTTCGGCCGCATGATCGACGTGATCAACCGCGGGATCGGCGGGCAGGAAGCGCCCGAGGAATTTTCCCGCATCGAGTCCGATGTCGTTGCCGAAGCGCCGGTGCTGGTGATCTGGCAGATCGGCACCAATGCCGTCTACAAGAGCTACAATCCTGCCGAGGTGAAAGCCGCGCTCGAGGCGGGGCTCAATGTGCTTGCACCACTTCCGCTCGATGTCGTGGTGATGGATTCACAGTACACCGAGGCGATCATCGGGACATCAGGCGCGCTCAACCTCGCCAACATAATCATGCCGATGATTGCCGACGTCACCACAAGCAGGCGGGTGAACTTGTTCCGTCGCTTCGCGCTGATGAAGCGGTGGGTCGACGACGGGATTCCGCTTTCCGAGCTCGACGACGGAGCGCCCGAGCATCTCCACACCAGCGAATGGGCAACCAATTGCGTGACGCAGGCGCTGTTCGGTGCGATCGATGAGGCGCTGGCGCCGGAGGCGATTACGTAAGACTACGGGAGACGGCCGGTTCGCTAAAATTTGCCGCAGTTCCGTAAGTCGATCGCAGAACCCTGTCCGTAAAAGCAGACCGAACAAGGCAGGGGATCAGCTATGGGAAATCTTCCGGATCACGGTTTACCGCTCGTTCAGCTTAAGGAGCAGCGGCGCGAACTCGTGGTCGCATTGCAGAATCGCAAGAGTCCGCTGAGCAACTGGGAGCTGATGCAGATCGCGGCGATCCAGCAGGCGATTTCGGCCTTCGAGGACGTGATCGCCGATCTCGATGCCGAGCTCGAGGCCGCGGCCTGAGCGCTTCGATCGCTCAGCCCATGAGATAGCGGCCCTCGAGCGCCTTGCGCTCGGCCGGCCCGAGCCCGAGGCCATCGCGGAAATAGCCGTTGAGGCTGCCGTAGTCGGCATCGATCGCCTCGAACGCTGCATTCAGGAACGGCTGCTGCACGGTGCCGAGCACCTGCCTGACCTCGTCGGGAAGCTCGGTGGTCGCCGACGGATCGCGCTTGTAGAACTTGTTGGTCAGGAGATAGTCGTCCGCGATCACTTCGTTCGGCACGCCGAGCGCGTGCAAGATCAGCGCGCAGGCAAAGCCGGTCCGGTCCTTGCCGGCGGTGCAATGGATCACGAGCGGGGCGCGATCCTCGATGAGATGGGCAAACAGCGCGCGATAGCGCACCGTGTTGTCCTGCACATAGCCGCGATAAGAATCCCGCATCACCTCGAAGGCGTCGGCGCTCGAGAGCTGCCGGTTGGCTGCGATCGCGCGCAGGGCCGCGACAACGGTCGGCTCGACAGGCAGCGAATGCACGGTGATGTCGGCCATGCCGCACAGCGCTTCGGCGCGCTCGGCGACGCCGCGAAAATCGAACGCGCTTCTCACGCCAAGGCTGCGCACCACCGCGATGTCCTGCACGGTCAGATGCGCAAGGTGGTTGGAGCGAAAGATCTGTCGCCAGCGCACCGTCCGCCCGTCGTGTGTCCGGTAGCCGCCGAGGTCGCGAAAATTGCTGGCGCCGGCGAGATTGAGGTGACGGGCGTGGGTTTGTGGCATCGGCAGGCCTTTGCAACGGATGGGTCTCCGCGCTGGTCTATAGCCGCCATGTCGGGGGGAGAATATGACTTCTGGCGGGACTGCATCCCCGCGAGCGCAGTTCGTCGCCGCGTGGTCGGGACCGGGCTGCGCATGCGTGGTGCGCCGGTTGTGGTGCGGGAATGAAAAAGGGCCGAAACGCTTGGTTCCGACCCTTCCTTAGTATTCTGACGCTCTTCGATGCTTTGGCGTCACGTCTCTCTGTCGCGCCGGCATCAGTGATCGCGACCTGGCTTGTCGTCGTCGATCGCCGCCTGATGATACCAACTGTCGCTGCAGATGGCGGTTTCGACTTGCGTGGCACGTTCGGGCGATGTCCGGACCTCGCCGTAGCGGCGTCCACCGAGAGCCGCGCGGCCACCTGTCGGGAATTGGTAGATCTTGGCAGATCCCTGATTTAACCCCGAATTCATCATCGCAAACCTCCTCGATCGGGACGCGAGGCTCCATGGTGCGCCCGACTCCTTCGCGGGTGATTACCTGTCTTTCGATATTGGCCGAGCCCTGGCCGGCCGCAAGATGACCAAGAAATAATCAGGATGTGACTAATCCGTAGGCAGACTCCGGTTTGCACTCGGTAAGGCAGTATGTGGATGACCAACGCAGAAACGGGGCGTCGGGTCACCCAGCGGCGGCCGGGCAGGCGGCAAATGTCACCAGGACCTGCCGCGGCTTTAATCTGACAGGGGTAGCTCGGCCCGGTTTGCCGGAGAATCAGGCGGCGATGGGCTCCCAAAAGCGGATTCTGATCGGCTGGAGCGCATGGCAGCCGCGCCGCTATGTCGCAGAAAAAAATGTCATCTGCGCTGTGGATATCCGCAAGACGGGCGGGTGCCGCGGTGCAGCGACTGGCACTTTAATTGCTTAGCAGGAACCGGCCGATGGTGGCCGGGTAGCTGTGCTGCGACCGACTGGCTTTCGGTTCCTCACGGTTTTGCATCATCAACAGAGAGGCTCAATGACCAAGTACAAGCTCGAGTATATCTGGCTAGACGGATATACGCCGACGCCGAACCTGCGCGGTAAGACGCAGATCAAGGAATTCGCGTCGTTTCCGACCCTCGAACAGCTTCCGCTGTGGGGATTTGACGGTTCGTCCACCCAGCAGGCTGAAGGCCACAGCTCTGACTGCGTGCTGAAGCCGGTCGCCTGCTATCCCGACGCCGCGCGCGAGAACGGCGTGCTGGTGATGTGCGAAGTCATGATGCCCGATGGCAAGACGCCGCATCCGTCCAACAAGCGCGCCACCGTGCTGGACGATGATGGAGCCTGGTTCGGCTTCGAGCAGGAGTACTTCTTCTACAAGGACGGTCGTCCGCTCGGCTTCCCGGAGGCCGGCTATCCGGCGCCGCAGGGCCCGTACTACACCGGCGTCGGCTACTCGAATGTCGGCAGCGTTGCCCGCAAGATCGTCGAGGAGCACCTCAACCTCTGCCTCGCCGCCGGCATCAACCACGAAGGCATCAATGCCGAGGTGGCGAAGGGCCAGTGGGAATTCCAGATCTTCGGCAAGGGGTCCAAGACCGCCGCTGACCAGATGTGGATCGCCCGCTACCTGATGCTGCGTCTGACCGAGAGCTACGGCATCGACATCGAATTCCACTGCAAGCCGCTCGGCGACACCGACTGGAACGGCTCGGGCATGCACGCCAACTTCTCGACCAAGTACATGCGCGAAGTCGGCGGCAAGGAATATTTCGAGAAGCTGATGGCGGCCTTTGAGAAGAACCTCATGGACCACATCGCCGTCTACGGACCCGACAACGACAAGCGCCTGACCGGCAAGCACGAGACCGCGCCCTGGAACAGGTTCAGCTATGGCGTCGCCGATCGCGGCGCGTCGATCCGCGTGCCGCACTCCTTCGTCAACAACGGCTACAAGGGCTATTTGGAAGACCGCCGTCCGAACTCCCAGGGCGACCCCTACCAGATCGCATCGCAGATCCTGAAGACCATCTCCGAGGTCCCGACCGGCGCGAAGGCTGCGGCCTAAGCTCGAGCTCGGATTCGGATGGCAGCATCCGTTACCGCAATCCGGTCCGCCAGGGGACACCCTGGCGGACCTTTGCGTTTGGTGACGCCGCTTGGAAACCGATTTCGCTGCGGTGCCACCCGCGCTGGCAACGCCTGCATGTTGGCTGCCGGGGACGCGGCGGAGCAAATCGGGTGAGGGCCGTGGCTCTAATGAGAGACCGTATTCGCTCATCCGGCGCTATGCGCCGACCTCTCCCGAGGGTGAGGTGATCCTCCGTTGCCGCTCCCGCTCACCTTCGGCTCAACCTCATCTCACCACGCTTGAGCCGGCTTGGAACGTTCGCCGCGGCATCGTCGTTGACGCGGAGTAGATGCTGGCGAGGCGTGTCATGATCCGCAAGCTACGGTCCGGCGAGTACCGGCTCTATTCCCGGAAGGTCAATCCGAAGACCGGCAAGCGCCGCAATCTCGGCACCTTCAAGTCGCGCGCGGCCGCGGAAAAGCACGAGCGCGACGTGCAATATTTCAAGCGGCACTGACGTCGCGTTCACGCCCTTGGCGTAGGGCGGAACGTGGCGGTCTCAGTCCTTGATCAGAAGGACGCCGCCGATGACGAGCGCTATGCCGATCAATCGCGAAACCGACACAGGATGGGACGGAAGTCCGAAGACGCCGAAATGATCCATCACGATGCCCGCGAGCATCTGGCCGGCGACGACGAGCGCAAGCAGGGTCGCCGCTCCGAGCGAAGGCAGCAACAGGATCACCAGCAGGATAAACACGCCGCCGAGAAAGCCGCCGCTCCAGGCCCACCATGGCGTCGCCGTCACGAGCTTGAGTGACGGCACCGGCTCGCGCAGCACCAGCAGCACCATCACCATCGTCAGAAGGCCGCCGAGATAGGAGACGAGCCCGGCCCAGCCGGGCGAGTTCAAGGCGGAACGCAGATTGCCATTGAGGACCTGCTGAACCGACACGCTGATGCCCGCGCCGAGTGCGAGCAAATAGAGAAACCAGGCTTGCATGTAATGCCCCGAAACACCGATCGGGGCAGTATTCCCGGTCTCGCTCGATTGGCAAATGATCGGTATGCGTGTGGGCATTGCGCGAAACGCGGGGAATACCCTTTCACCCGCGGTCCAGATCGACTAAGAGGCCGCAAACTCCCGTTTCCCCCAAAGTTTGCATGATCCGCCTCGATAACGTCTCCAAGCAAGTCGGCCACCAGATCCTGTTCATTGAAGCCTCGGCCGCGCTCCAGAAGGGCGAGAAGATCGGGCTTGTCGGCCCGAACGGCGCCGGCAAGACCACGCTGTTCCGGATGATCTCAGGCCAGGAACTGCCCGATGAGGGCCAGGTCTCGGTCGATCGCGGCATTTCGATCGGCTATTTCAGCCAGGATGTCGGCGAGATGTCCGGCCGGAGCGCGGTCGCCGAGGTGATGGATGGGGCAGGGCCGGTCAGCGTGGTTGCGGCCGAACTGCGCGAGCTCGAGGCCGCGATGGCCGATCCCGATAAGGGCGATGAGATGGACGACATCATCGCGCGCTACGGCGAGGTGCAGCACCGGTTCGAGGAACTCGACGGCTATGCGCTCGACGGCCGGGCGCGCGAGGCGCTGGCGGGCCTTGGCTTCAGCCAGGAGATGATGGACGGCGACGTCGGAAAGCTTTCCGGCGGCTGGAAGATGCGGGTGGCGCTGGCGCGCATCCTCTTGATGCGGCCGGACGTGATGCTGCTCGACGAGCCGAGCAACCATCTCGATCTCGAAAGCCTGATCTGGCTCGAGCAGTTCCTGAGGGGCTACGAGGGCGCGCTGCTGATGACCTCGCACGACCGCGAGTTCATCAACCGCATCATCAACAAGGTGGTCGAGATCGACGGCGGCCAGCTCACGACCTATTCCGGCAATTACGAGTTCTACGAGCAGCAGCGCGCGCTCGCCGACAAGCAGCAGCAGGCGCAGTTCGAGCGGCAGCAGGCGATGCTCGCCAAGGAGATCAAGTTCATCGAGCGCTTCAAGGCCCGTGCGTCGCATGCGGCTCAGGTGCAGAGCCGGGTGAAGAAGCTCGACAAGATCGAGCGCGTCGAGCCGCCGCGACGGCGGCAGACCGTGGCGTTCGAATTCCAGCCGGCGCCACGCTCCGGCGAGGACGTCGCGAGCCTGAAGAGCGTTCATAAGGGCTACGGCAGCAGGCGCATCTATGACGGGCTCGACTTCATGATCCGGCGCAAGGAGCGCTGGTGCGTGATGGGCGTCAACGGCGCCGGCAAGTCGACGCTGCTCAAGCTGGTGGCGGGTACGACCGAGCCCGATGACGGCGCGGTGACGATCGGCGGCAGCGTCAAGATGGGCTATTTCGCTCAGCACGCGATGGATTTGCTCGACGGTGAGCGCACCGTGTTCCAGTCGCTGGAGGACGCCTTTCCGCAGGCCGGGCAGGGGTCTTTGCGCGCGCTCGCCGGCTGCTTCGGCTTTTCCGGCGACGATGTCGAGAAGAAGTGCCGGGTGCTGTCAGGCGGCGAAAAGGCGCGACTGGTGATGGCCAAGATGCTGTTCGACCCGCCGAACTTCCTGGTGCTGGACGAGCCGACCAACCATCTCGATCTTGCCACGAAGGAGATGCTGATCAATGCGCTCAGCGAGTTCGAGGGCACGATGCTGTTCGTCTCCCACGACCGGCATTTCCTCGCCGCGCTCTCCAACCGCGTGCTGGAGCTGACGCCGGACGGCATCCACCAATATGGCGGCGGCTACACCGAATACGTCGCGCGCACCGGCCAGGAAGCGCCGGGGCTGCGGAGCTAATCGCAGCATGATCCTGTAGCCCGGATGCAGCGAAGCGAAATCCGGGTCACTCTCCCCGCTCGCCGAAATCCCCCTTGTCCACCGCTCCGCTGCCGCCCCAATCAGGCGGCAATATCCTGTCCCGGATATAACGGTGAATAGACGTGTGTCGCCAGTCGACAGGCGACGAAACGAGACGGTGTTTCGTCGGGTTGTAGTGGATATAATCGACGCAACGCTCCAGATCACGTTCGTTGCGGATGGTGTGCTCCCAAAACCGCCTCTGCCAAAGCGCATACTCGCCACGGCGGTTGGCTGAGAGCGGCACGCCTGCGGCCACGACCGCACGGGTAAAGTGGCTCTTGATCTGCCGCCATCGATCTGAGAAATCAGCGTCGCCGGGTGGCAGCGTCATCACGGTATGCAGGTGATCTGGCAGGATCACGACGGCATCCACGGTGAACGGCTTCTTGCCGCGCGTTGCACGAAATGCGGCGCGCAATAGTCCGACATGCTCGACCAGTAGCGACGATGTCCGATCTTCCAATGTGACCGTGAAGAAGAACGTGCCGCCGGGTATGAAGTTACGTCGGTATCGGACCATGAGCACAGGTTACCCCGGATTTCGCTTCGCTGCATCCGGGCTACGGTTGCTCCAATGCATGCTGGAAAGCATCCACCAATATGCGGCGCCGAGCAGGACGCTCCAGAACTACTAGTCGCGGCACGATCTTGTAGCCCGGATGCAGCGAAGCGAAATCCGGGTCAGTCTTTCCGCTGGCCGAATGCCGGGTACGTCTGGCTAACGGCCGGTGAGGCGGGCGATCGTCTCGATCTCGTTGGTCCAGATGCCGCCGGAATAGTGTTCGGGCAGACGCCTCAACATTTCCGCGTCGTCGACCCCGGTCGAGAATTCGCCGCCGTGATACGGCCCCAGCACGAACACCGTGCTGTTGACCGCCGCCATGCGATTCAGAAACCGATCCGGCCAGCCCCAGAGCCACGGTGCGTAGTTGATCGGCACCAGCACGATGGCGTTGCGGCACGCCGTCGGCACGATGCCGGTCCAGCCGTAGCCGAGATAGGCAAGAAGGCAGCCCTTGCTCGTTGCGCGTGAGACGGTTCGGGTTTGCGGCGAACGCTGCCGGATCACCTCGATCGGCTCGTCGCCGCCATACACCATGATCAGCTTGCGGCGTTCGGCGGGAAGCCCGTTCAGGACTGCCGACAGCTTCTCGCCCTCGGCCGCATCGCGGCTCTTGATGTTGATCAGAAATTGCCGGTCCGGAAAAGTCGCCAACACCTCGCCGAGCGTAGGCATCAGGCCGATGCCTTTGCCGCGGAACGGATAAGTCTCGCCAGCGTCGGCGGTGTAGCCATAGCCGATATCGAGCATCTTCAGCCGCGCCATCGGCTGCTCGCGGGTGACGCCATGGCCGTCGGTGCGGCAGTCGATGGTCCAGTCGTGAAACACTGCGAACTCGCCGTCCGTGGTGGGATGGACGTCGAGCTCGACGATGTCGGCGCCGGCCCCGAAGCTCGCCCGCATCGAGCGGATCGTGTTCTCGAGATAGTCGTGGGTGGGCGGCAGCATGCGCGCGGCGGTGCAGGTATCGCCCTTGACGCCGCGTTCGTCGAAGCGTTGCGCCATGCCGCGATGCGCGAGCAGCACCGGCTTGCCCTCGTGATGCGTTGCCAGACTGTTGGTGTTGTTGAGGTAGACGCCAACGGCGAGTGCCACGATTGCGGCTGCCGCGTATTTCATTTTCCCGGCCAAACGACTCAATTCCCGCTCTGAACGTCGCTTTCGCTAGACCGCGTTTCTGGTCGATTTGCGGCGGCTAGTTTGTCAATCCATCGCGATCTATTGCGGCAGGCCCAGCACACAAGCAATGCAAAGGCGCATGGCACGAAGCAAGGTGCTCAGCTTGTGAGGCTCGCTGCCAACAGCTACGCTTCGCAAAAAATGCGGGAGCGGAACGGCCATGAGACAGATCAGAATCGGCGACATCACGATCGATGCGGTGATCGAGCGCGAGGGACCCTGGCGGCGGCCGCAGGATTTCTTCCCGGCCTATGACGACGCCGTGTTCAAGCATCATCTGCGGACGATGGAGCCCGAGGTGTTCGACGCCGCGCGCGGCATGATGATGATCACCTATCAGACCTTCGTGGTGCGGACACCGCGCTACACGATTCTGGTCGACACCTGCACGGGCGAGGACAAGGGACATCCGCCGCCGTTCGATTTTCCGGGCAAGGAGCGCTGGCGCAACGAGCTGTTCGCGCTCGGTATCTCCTACGAGCAGATCGACTACGTGTTCTGCACCCATCTGCATATCGACCACACCGGCTGGAACACGACCATGCGCGACGGCCGTTGGGTGCCGACTTTCCCGAACGCAAAGTACGTCTTCCACAAACGCGAATACGCGGCCTGGGAGGCCGAACATGCCAAGGGTGCCAACCCGCCGGGCACAGTGTTTCGCGACAACTGCCTGCCGATCGTCGAAGCCGGGCAGGCGCTCCTGGTCGACGACGACTATGCGCTCGACGACACCGTCACGCTGACGCCGACACCGGGCCATTCGCCCTGTCATTGCTGCGTCAACATCTTCTCGAAAGGACAGCGCGCCGTGGTCGCCGGCGACCTGATGCACCACGCGATCCAGTGCCGCGAGCCGGACTGGTCGGCGAAGCCGGATTGGGACCCGAAGCAATCGGCGGTCTCGCGGCGGAAATTCTTTGCATCGGTGGCCGAGACCGACACGCTGATCCTGCCAATCCATTTCCCGGCCCCCACGGTCGGCTTGATCAAGGCAGACGGCGAGCGTTTCGACTACCGCTTCAAGCGCGAATAGACCTGGTCCGGGCCTTGCATTTTCGCAATTCGATCTGCTCCGTAACCATGCATTGGAACGGATTCTTAACGGCCGCCGAGGACTCTTGCTCGATCCAGCAGAGGCAACTGTGATGCATCCCCGGCGGTTTGCGCGTGTTCGTCCGACAGGTCGCGTGCCCAATTCGGTCAAGCTTGTGCTTGAACCGAAGGCGCCGCTGATCGAGTGCAGGCTGGTGGACTATTCCGCCGGCGGCGCATGCATCGAGTTGCCACGCGCGCTGCCGTTGCCCGAACGTTTCGAGATGGTTCACGGCAATATCAGGAAACGTTGCCGGCGCGTCTGGAGCAAGGGGCTGCGTGTCGGCGTTTCGTTCTGACTTGCGCACTTGAGGACGAAGCCGTCCGCAAGATGATGGCCGCCGACTTACGTTCCCCGGGCCGCGCGGGGCACGGCCCGAAGGTAGTCTCATGCGACGATACCGGAGAGCAGGCGGACGAAGGACTCAGGCGCCGCTTTCGCACTTCTTCATGAATGAGTTCTTGGCCGCGCCGGCGAGCTTCTTGCCGTCCGAACCGACCGCCTTGGTCACGCAGGCGTCATGCGTGCACTTTTTCATGAAGGAGGTTTTTGCCGCGCCGGCCAGCGGCTTGCCGTCCTTGCCGACCGCCTTGGTTTCGCAGGAGGCGTCCTGCGCAAATGCCGCGCCGGCGGCGAAGGTCGCGATCACGGCAGCCAAGAAAATCCGCTTCATCTGGGTTTCTCCCTAAACCGAACCAGTGACCGGATTGGATATCGGAATCTTGGGCCGATCAAGTTCCCCCAACCGATTTTGACGATAAAATACCTAACCGACGGCAGAAAATTCTCGCCTTTGGCGGGAACGAGAATGGAGGAAGCGCGGAATGGAGTTCGAGACGCTGGTACAGACACGCAAAAGCGTGCGCGGATTCAAGAAGCAGCCGGTCTCTCGAGCGACCGTTGAGGAGATCATCGAGGTGGCCAAGCGCGCGCCGTCCTCGATGAACACTCAGCCCTGGCACGTCCATGTCCTCACCGGGGCGCCCCTGGAGGAAGTTCGGCGCCGCAACATGGAGGAGATGAGCGCCGGCGCCAGGCCGAAGCGCGATATCGTCAGCCATGGCGAGTACCAGGGCGTCCACCGCAATCGGCAGGTCGATATCGCCAAGAAGCTGTTCGGCGCGATGGGGATCGCCCGCGACGACAAGCCGATGCGGCAGGATTGGGTGCTGCGCGGCTTCCGCCAGTTCGACGCACCGGTCTCGCTGGTGCTGACCTATGACCGGATCCTGGATCCCGGCGCGGTCTGCCATTTCGATCTCGGCGCGCTCTGCTACGGGATCGTGCTGGCGGCCTGGGACCGCGGGCTCGGCAGCGTGATCAACGGCCAGGGCATCATGCGCTCCGACATCGTGCGGGAGGTCGCCAACATCCCGGAGGACCAGGTGATCATGACCTGCGTCGCGATGGGCTATCCCGACGACGGCTTTGCCGCCAACGCGGTGCGATCCGATCGTGAGGCCAACAGCAGCTTTGTCCACTACGTCGGCTTTGCCGACTGAGTGCGGCCCGCGGTCGATATGACAGGCCGGTCGGTTCACTCCGCGTGCCGGCGTCGAGCGTCACTTCCTCAAGGCGAACGATGTCGCGCTGTGTGATCGGCGCTCGACATGCCTCCCGGCGCAATTGCGCGATCGTTGACCGCGTCGCGGGATATTGAATTCCGCATCGTGAAACCTGCCGCCTGCGCCGCGGCCGACGTGCAGTTTCCGCTGTTTGCGCCGCTTCAAAATGCGCTACTGGTGTCCTGAAACACAACAGCGCAGGTGAGGATGTCAGATGAGCGATGATGAACAAACAGCCATGATCCGCGAGACGGTCGCGAAATTCGTCGATCGCGAACTCATTCCGCTCGAGCCGCAATATCTGAAATCGCGGCTGCCCGGCAGCGATCATCCCGAACTGACGCCAGAGCAGCGCAAGCGGCTGCGCGATGTCTCGAAGGAGCTCGGATTGTGGGGCCTCGACGCGCCCGAGGATCTCGGCGGCCACGATTTGCCGACGCGGACGATGGCGGCGGTGAACGAGGAGCTTGGCCGTAGCTGCGTGCCGTTCGGGTTGCCGCCGGACACGCCGAACCTGCGCATGCTGCAGGCGGTCGGCACCGACGCACAGAAGAAGAAATACATGCAGCCCTACATCGAGGGCCGGATGAGCTCGGCGATCGCGATCTCCGAGCCCGGCGCCGGCGGCGATCCGGCAGGCATGAAGACACGCGCGGTGCTCGAGGGCGACCAGTGGGTGATCAACGGCCGCAAGATCTGGATCAGCAACGCGCGCATCGCCGACTTCATCATCGTGATGGCGCGCGTCGGCAGCGATCAGCGGCAGGGCGGCATCACCTCGTTCATCGTCGAGAAGGGGACGCCGGGCTTCATCATCGAGCGCGAGATCCCGATGCTCGGCGGCGGCTCGACCTACGAGATCGTGTTCGACAACTGCCGCATCCCGAAGGACTCGGTGCTCGGCGAGGTCGGCAAGGGCTACGCACCGATGCAGCTACGGCTGCGCACGCGGCGGCTCGAGATGGGATCGACCTGCATCGGCATCACCAGGCGCGCGCTCGACATGCTGTGCGAGCACGCCAAGCAGCGCGAGACGTTCGGCGTCAAGCTCGCCGAGCGCCAGGCGATCCAGTGGTGGATCGCCGACATCTCAACGCGCATGCATGCCTGCCGGCTGATGGTGCGCGACGCCGCCGACAAAACCGATCGCGGCGAGGACATCCGGCACGAAGCCTCGATGATCAAGATGTTCGCGACCGAAATGGCCTATGAGGCGTGTGACCACGCCATGCAGACGCTCGGCGCGCTCGGCATGACGCTGGAGCTGCCGCTCAATGCGCTCTGGCAGAAGGCCCGCCTGATGCGCATGTATGAGGGTCCGAGCGAAGTCCATCGCCAGGCGATCGCGCGCCGCGTGCTCGGGCTGCGCGGCGGTTAGAGGCCGCCAAGCTCTCGAACCGGTCATTGCGAGGAGCAATGACGTGGAGAGAGCCTCGATGATCCTTCATCGCGGCGTGCCGCTGATTACGCGGCGCGCACGTCGGACAGGAAGCGATTGACCTGGCCGGCCAGATCCTTCGACTGCGTCGAAAGCTGCTCGGCCGCACCAAGCACCTGCGTGGCCGCGGCACCGGTGTCGTCGGCAGCGCGTTGGACGCCGGAGATGTTGGAGTTGACCTCCTGGGTGCCGCGCGCGGCCTCCTGGACGCTGCGCGCGATCTCCTGGGTCGCCGAACCCTGTTCCTCGATCGCGGCGGCAATGGCGGTGCCGATCTGGTCGATTTCAGTGATGACGTCGACGACATTCCTGATCGCGGTGACGGTCTCGTCGCTTGCGGTTTGGATCGCAGTGATCTGTTCGGAGATCTCGGTGGTTGCCTTGGCGGTCTGACCGGCCAGCGATTTCACCTCCGAGGCGACGACGGCGAAGCCGCGGCCGGCTTCGCCGGCGCGCGCTGCCTCGATGGTGGCGTTGAGCGCCAGCAGGTTGGTCTGTGCGGCGATGCTCTGGATCAACGTCACGACGTCGCCGATCTTCTGCGCGCCTTCGGCGAGCGAGCGGGCGGTGTCGCCGGTACGGCGGGCATGATCGACCGCACGCGCTGCGATCTCGGTCGAGGTCGCGACCTGGCGTGCGATCTCCGAGATCGAGGAGGTCAGCTCCTCGGTCGCGCTCGCCACCGTCTGCACGTTGGTCGAGGTCTGCTCCGATGCGGCGGCGACCACGGCAGCCTGGCGGTTGGTCGTCGTCGCGGTCGAGGACATCGAGCGCGCGGTGTCCTCCATGACGCCCGAGGCCGAGGACAGTCCGCCGACCAGTTCCGTGACCTTGATTTCGAACCCACGGGTGAGATCGTCGAGCACGCGTGCACGGCGCATCTTGATGTCGTTCTCGGCTTCCTTTTCGGCGGCGAGGCGGTCGGCCTCGATCTTGTTGTCCTTGAACACCTGCACCGCAGCGGCCATCGCGCCGATCTCGTCGTTGCGGGCGGCGCCCGGAATCTCCGCGGCGACGTCGCCCGCAGCAAGGCTCGACATGCGGCCGGTGAGGGCGGCGATCGGGGTGAGGATTCGGCGGCGGACCACGACGATGAGGCCGGCGCTCATCGCGGCGACCGCGATCAATCCGATCAGCGCCACCACGAAGCTGAAGCGCGCCGACGAATACGCGGCGGCAAGGCCTTGTTCGGCATTGTCATAGAAGGCGTCGCGGACGCCGACGATGGAGGCAAGGCCGACCTGCGACTCCGCGTAGTAGCTATCGACATCCTGCTCATATTTGCCGGACAGTGCGCCCTCCTTGGCGAGCTTCAGCGCCTTGCCGAAGCGCTCGACATAGTCGGCCTGCATCTTGCCGAGCGCGGTCATGACGTTTGCGGGCGTGGCGGGATTGTTGCGCAGCTCCTGCAGCGTCGTGAGGATCTGCTGGGTCCTGCCGCTGCTGCGGAACAGCTCCATCTTCTCGGGCTCGGTGGCGGGGCGGCGAGCACCGACCAGCGCCTTGTGCAAGCTGGCATCGAGACCGCCGATGTCGCGCAGGGTCCAGGCGACGTTGGCGTAATTGGCCTGGCGAAAGGCGTTGCCGTCGAGGCCGGCCAGCCGGCGCACCTGCTCGTCGAGCAGCGTGGTCACGCCGGCGTTAAACACGGAGTTGTCGGCGACGATCTTGGTGGCGGCGGCACGGCGGGCGTCGACGGGCCCCGCGATCGCGGTCTGGATCGAGTCGCGGAGCGCGGCAAACTTCGCCTTGAGCGCATCGATCGCGCTCGCAACCGTCTCGCCGTCGTCGAGTGACCCGGGCAGGGTGGCGCGCACCTGATTGACCTTGGCAAGCGCGCCGTCGGTCAGATGACGCAGCTTGTCGAGGCCGGCGAGCTGGGTTCGGTCAATCGCGCCGGTGCTGAACAGCAGGTTCGTGGAATAGCCGCGCTCCGGGTTCATGTAGCGCGGAATGTCGCCGACGGCGCGGACGATTTCGAGCCGGCTCTGTGCGATCGAAACCTTGTCCATCGTCTGGTACTTCGTCACGGCGACATAGGCCGCAAGGCCGCCACCGACCGCGGAAAGGGAGACGATCGCGGTCGTCAGGAGAGTACCGATTTTCATGTGCTGTGCGCCCTTCTGGACGAGAGTGAGGTGAGAGCCTCAACCGTACCGGGCGCACATTAAGCTTGGGTTGACGATCCGGCGCGGCGCCGCATCTCAGCCATGTCAGGGCTAGGCCGAAAGTCGAATCCGGTCGGCTGCGGGCTCATCGGCTTGCGCGGCTTTGAGGTCAGTGCTCGTCCTCGTCCGCGCCCTTGGTCGCGCTACGATGCTGTGTCGCGCCGCTCGAGCCGGCCTCGCCACAGGGAAGCTGCGTCCAAGTACCGTCAGCGGCCTGCTGATAGGCTTGGCAGCCCACGGATGTGGTGGTTTTTTCATCGGCTTTCTGCCGGTCGGAACTCTTCGCCAGCACGGGCGCGCCAATTGCAGCGATGGCTGCGAGCGACGCGGCGAAAACCAGCCTTGCGATCCGCATGTCGGGGTTCTCCTTCTCGAAGCACATGCATATCCAAAAAACGAATCTGGCAATTTTGGGCCCGCGCCGGGCGGCCGATCGGGGATTGATTAACAGCGGGAAAACGGGCCTCAGTGGCGGTTAACGACTTGTCCGTGGTGGCGCAGGACGGGTTCGCTGCAGGATGATAGGATCGGCCGGTCATGTCCCATCGCATTCTCGTTCTCTACGGCTCCTATCGCTCCGACCGTATGGGCATTCGGCTGGCCCACTTCGTCGTCGACGGCTTTCGCGCACGCGGCGATGATGTCGAGCTGATCGATGCCAAGGCGATCGGCCTGCCGATGCTGGACCGGATGTACAAGGAATATCCTAAGGGACAGGCGCCGGCCGCACTTGAGACGCTCGCCGGCAAGATCCGTGCAGCCGACGGCTTCCTGTTCGTCACCGGCGAGTACAACTGGGGCGTCCAGCCCGGGCTGAAGAATCTCACCGATCATTTCCTGGAAGAATGGTTCTGGCGCCCGGCCGCGATCGCGAGCTATTCGGCCGGGCGCTTCGCTGGCGCGCGCGCTGCGACGGCGTGGCACGGCACGCTCTCGGAGATGGGCATGGTGGTGGTGTCGAGCACGATCGCGGCCGGTCCGATCGGCCAGTCCTTGTCGGCTGAAGGCAAGCCGATCGGTGACGGCGGCGAGGCGCTGGAGCGTGCCTTCCCCCGCTTTGCCGATGACCTTGCCTGGTGGATGGAAGCAGCCAAGGCACAGCGGGCGCGCAAGGCGCCGCCATATTGACGGCAACGCGCCCCGCGACTTTCGGAGGTCGGAGATCATGAGCCTCTTCAGTTCACCGTTTGACCCGGCACGCGAGGTGGCACTGGTGACCGGTGCGGGCAACGGCATCGGCCGCGCCATCGCGCAGGCGCTGGTCGGTGAGGGCGTGCGCACCGTCTTTGCCGATCTGCACGAGGACCGGGTCGCCGCCGCGATCAAGCATGCGTCCCGTCCCGAGCTCGCGATACCCTGGGTCGGCGATCTCGCTCGCCGAGAGGCGCGCGACGCGCTGCTGGCGCACGCGCAAGCTGCGGTCGGCCAGGTGACGCACTTCGTGCATAGCGCTTCACCGTCGCGGCGCGAGGCCGACCACGCGATGACGGTTGACGAGGAGACCTGGCGGCAGATGCACGCGGTCAATCTCGATGCCGGCTTCCACCTGTCGCGCGAGCTGGCGCGCAGGCTCATCGCAGCGAAAACACCCGGCTCGTTCCTGCTGCTTACCTCGCTGCATGCCGGCACGCCGCGCAATCTGCCGCACTACTCGACGGCGAAGGCCGGCATGGCCATGCTGGTGAAGGAGCTTGCCAAGAGCTGGGGCCGCTACGGCATCCGAGTCAACGCGCTGGTACCCGGTGCTATCGCAGCCGGCGGCTTCGTCGCGGATCCTGCGCTTGCACGACATATCCCGCTTGGGCGGCTTGGCGCTGCGGAGGATCTCGCGCCAATGGCCCTTGCGGTGTTGTCGAACGGGCTGTCCGGCTACGTCACCGGCGCGTCGATCGTGGTCGACGGCGGCTTGTCGCTCACCAACTGGTTTGCGCCACCCGAGCTGGAGTGAGGTTCAGCACCTACTCCTTGGTCCTGATGTAGCCCGCCAGCCGTGACTTCTGGTCGTGACACCAGGTCGTCATGCCGAGGCGGCGTTGGTCGAGATCGGTGGTTTGCGTTGCGATCGCGACCTCTCGCATCAGCGAGTCGGATTGCTTCTCGCCCATCTTGCCGCCGGTGTGCATATAGGCGATCGCCTTGCGCACCTGCTCGGTGGTGCCGTCAGGCAGATGCAGCTCCTGCGCCTTCTGCACGAGGTCCTGATAGACGAGATCGGTGCCGGGGCATTCGACCTTTGCGGCAAAGGCTTGCAGCACCATCGTCACATAGGCCTCGTGCGGGTCGGCGGCGTGAGCCGGCGTTGCAGCCATGATCAAGCCTGCGAACATCAGTGCATATCGCATCAAATCCTCCCGATTTTTCGCAAGGCTAGCGTCCGCGGGAACTCACTGCAACCGCCAGGACACACCCGCAGAAAGAACAGATCAAACGGATGTGTTCCGGGCAGGCTTGCCACGATTTGAGCACGATTTCGGCCACAGGTGGCACAAGTTGTCGCAGGGGAGAATGATCGTGTCGAAGTTGGGGCTTGTTGTGGTGCTGGGAGGATCGCTCGCGCTCGGCGGTTGCATGCAAGCGACGCTTGCGCCCGTATCCGACGCCGCGATGACGCCGCGTGACAGGCAATTGCTGGCGCACCCGCCCTATGCGCGGGCCAGTATCCCCGAGCAGTTCCAGCGCCACATCGTCCAGTACACGCGCCGCGAGCAACCGGGCACGATCCTGGTCGATACCGACGCGCGCTACCTCTATTACGTGCTGCCCGGAGGCAAAGCGATCCGCTACGGCGTCGCCGTCGGCGAGGAAGCGATGGCCTTCTCCGGGGTCGCCACCGTCGGCCGTATGGCGGAATGGCCGGATTGGGTTCCGACCAAGGAGATCCAGGCGCGGCTCGGGCCGTACCCGGCGCGCGTCCCCGGCGGACCGGCCAATCCCCTCGGCGCACGCGGCATCTATCTCTACCAGGACAACAAGGACACGCTCTATCGTATCCACGGCACCAATCAGCCCGAATATATCGGGCAGGCGATTTCGTCCGGCTGCATTCGCATGACCAATGCGGACGTGATCGATCTCTATCAGCGGGTCAAGCCGGGTGCGACCGTGGTCGTGCTGCCGCCCGGGCAGAGCGCCTAATTCGCAGTCCACGGGCGGAGCAGGCGGGCTAGGCCCCGTTTGCGGAAAGGTGGCGGGCGACGGCTACGTCGTCCGCCATGCGTTTCTTGCGGACGCTTGTCCGCACGCGGTCAGCCTCAACGTACCGGCATCGGTGGCCGAACCACCGGACCACCGTCGTCTGCGTCGACGACAGCGGGCTGCTGCGCCGACTGCAAGGGGCGCGGCGCCATGGTCTGCGACGACGGTGCAGTGGGCGGCGGCAACGGCGCAGGTGGCGGCGGCGGAACGTACGCCTGTGCCGGCCGGCGAACCGGCGGCGGGGCGACCGCCGTGTGCGGCTGTGTCGCGGCGCGCGGGCGCGGTGCAGGCCGCGCCTCGACCGCCCTGGTCTCGGTCGTCCGCGCCGCCAGGCGCTGAGACAATTGATCCTGGCTCGCCTTGAGCTGGTCAATGCTGGCCTTGAGCTGCTCGATCTGCTGCCCCATTGACGAGAGATCGTGTGCCATCGACTGCAGCAACTGCGTTTGATCCGGCGCAGCCGCGACTGCGGCCGGCGCTGTCGATGCAGCGGGGGCGGGCGCCGGCGCTGCGGCGTCCGGTGCCGGAGAAGGCGCAGAAACCGCGGTTGCAACGTCCTGCTGCGGAGCGGCTGCTTGTTGCTGCGCGGCGGCTGTCTGCTGTTGTGAGGCCGCCGGCGTTGCTTGAGCAGCCTGCTGATCGGCAGCCGCAGTCTGAGCGGCCGGCGCGCTCGCCTGGTCGGCAGCGGGCGCCGTCTTGCCCGGAAGCAGCGACGTCAGCATCTCGACCTGCGGAGCCCACTCCGCCACCATCTGCTTGGCGCGATCGCCGTAGTGTTGCCAAGCCGCGGCGCCGGCCGCACTGGCGATCGCGAACAGGAACCAGAAAATGCGGATCGCCCACTTGTTGCTGGTCGGCGGCACGTGATCGTACGGCGCGTGGTTGAGCCTGATGTCGCCGGTTCCCGCGGCGTGATACGTCCCGGCGGCGTGATACATCGGCGGCGCCGCGGGCGCGACCGGCGGCACCCCGGTCATAGGCGGCGCAGTGACTGGCGATACCGACGGAGGCGCTGAGGGGCTCGGACCGAAGTGCGGCTCGCGAAACCCTGGCGATCCCGTGCCGGCCGGGGCCGAGCGCGGCGTGAAGTCAGGTTCGATCGCGAAAATGTCGTGCGGATCTGTGTCCTTCGAATGTGTCAATTGCATTTGGCGGTCCCCGTTGTCAGTCCAAGGTCAAACCGCAAATGGGCGGCCGGCGAATTTACGTCCTGTATCGACCCTTGGCCCTCCGCACCACTCCAGTCCGGTTTGACCAAACCAAGGCAAGAGAGTGGAGAGGTTGGGGAGTTTGGGGCGCCCCAATTGAGGCGGTGCCGTTGCTGATGCCGGCGTTTCGAGGCGAACGATGTCGAGATGCGGCATCGGTCACTTCGCGAGGCTGCACGCGGTCCGGCTCACCGTCTCGGGAGATGTCGACGACAATAACCAGCACTGGTTGTGGCCAGATCAACACACTCACGCGGAAATCGCTCCGCGTAAGCCTCGTCCCGCCACGTTCGCCTCCGTTCCGCCCCGATTGGATTCGGGTGATAGGCCGATGTTGGATTTTCGGCTTGGGCTGGGGGCGCGAGTTGGGGATACAACATGTCACGCGACGGGGCTGTTATTTCGAACGTCGACGTCAACCGCGGCGCATCCAGCGCCGCACTCTCGGTTTCATCTGCTCATGCGCGAAAAGCGCTCCGTCTGCTCGCTGCCGTGATCGGCGCTGCGTCGCTCGCGGCCTGCGCACAAACGGCCGTCGTCAGCGAACGATCGCAGGCGCTCCCGAGTCGGACCGAGCCGACGCGGAGCGCAGCGTCTCCGGCGCGCACGCGCGTTGCGGTCACGCGCACGCACGCGCGCTATGCATCGCGCAGCAAGGCTGGCGATACCAAGGCTGCGTCGCGAGGGCTCGCGAGCTTCTACAGCGAGGCGCAGCCGACCGCGAGCGGAGAGAAGTTCGACGGCACTGAATTGACCGCTGCGCATCCGACGTTGCCGTTCGGCACCAAGCTGCGCGTGACCGACGTGAAGACCGGCCGCTCGGTGACCGTGCGCGTCAACGATCGCGGACCCTATGTGCCCGGTCGCATCGTCGACGTGTCCTATTCGGCCGCGCAATCGCTCGGCATGGTTGGCAAGGGCGTGGCGAACGTCAGGCTTGACGTGGTGGAGTGAACTCTTCCATGTGCGGACGGGAAACGTTGGCCTGAGCGCGCGCTCAGAGAGATTTACCCACTCTTCTTTTGGGCGCATCACGTCCCGCCGATCCGGCTATCGCAGCGCTCGGCGCGCTCTGGATGACGTTGATCGGAAGGAGCTGCGATCCCACGGTGCGACCTCGATCCGTGCTGCGCGCGGCCTTCACCAAATTGTCACGCTCCCGGCGAATTGCGGCCCAAAGGCGCTGCCAACTGGAGGCCGACATCGGCGCGCGTCAGGAGAGGGTTCAGCATTGGCTTACAAGATGGTCGCAGAACGCGACAACGAGACGGTGAGAGTTGAACGGGAAAGCACCTGGCTGATCGTCGCCAAGGCCCGGATCTGGGCAAGCGAGGGATGGCGGGTCGTGATCACCGACAACGACGGAAAATCCTACGCGCCGGACGAGTTCGACAAGCTGCTGGCCGCGTGAGGCGGCGCCGGCTTCGTCGCGACGGTCGATCAGTGTTCTAGCGCTGCGCCGAGACCAGCAACATCATCGGGCGTTCCAGCTCTTCAGCAAGTTCAGGCACGGCCGCGATCTGCTCCGGCGTCGGGCAGAACTCCTCAACGTGACGCAGCGCGAAGCCGGCGCTGATTAGCGAGGTGAGTGTCGTGCCGATGGTGCGATGATATTTCAGCACGCCCTTGACGTACCAATCGGTGCGGCGTTCGCCTTCAATGAAGTAGCGGTTGACCGGCCAGGTCTTGCGGCCGTCGTCGTCGTGCAACCAGCGCGGATGGGCGGCCGCCATGTAGATCGGATGCTCGATGGTAAAGACCAGAAGTCCGTTCGGCGTCAGCGCGCGATGCAGCATGCGCGCCAGGCGACCGAAATCCTCGACGTAGTGGAAGGCGAGGGCGCTGTAGGCGAGATCGAAGGACGCCTGCGGCAGCTCGAGTGTCTCGAGGTCGGCAATCTCGTAAGAGATTCCCGGATCGTCGGTCATGCTCCTCGCGCGCGAGATCATGTTTTGCGAGAGGTCGAGGCCGAGCACGGCAGATGCGCCTTGCTCACGCATCCAGCGCGCCGCCCAGCCGAAGCCGCAACCGAGATCGACAGCGCGCTTGTTCGCGACATCCGGTAGCATGGCACGGATAGCTGGCCATTCCGGCGCACCGACAAGCCCGCGCAGCTGTCGCGGCAACTGGCCGTAGCCGGCGAAGAAGCCGGGATCATCATAGATGTTCTGCGCCATGGCTACCGTAGTTCGTGAAGACAGTTCTGTAACCCGCCGAACCAGTGTCTGGGAACTGGATGGTTGCAGCGCGCTCGGCCTGGTCCTTTGGAACCAGACGTCGCGTTGGGCGGTTCTGATGCAAATCCACCTTCCGGCAAAGGACAATCGAGGAGAGCGTTATGATAGCCCAGACGCAAATCCACACCATTGCGCGCCAAATGCTCCAGAAGCACGGTTTGCAGGCGATCGCCAAGGCCGCGCAGAACGCCGTGGCGTGTGAGAGCAAGGGCGAGATGGAAGAGGCCCGCGAGTGGCGCAATGTTGAGGACGCGATCAAGATGATGCGCGGACCGCATCAAAGCTGACAGCCAGCCGGAACGGTTACCAATCATATGGTCCAGCGGACGCACCCGCTGGATCATTCATGTTGGAGCCCCGAGGGCCGCCGCAGACAACGGCGGCTTGCGACGCTCATCCATCCGACAGACCGGAGCCGGGAACGCTAGCTCGCCCGGCGCCACCGCGGCACGGGGTCGAGCGGCGTGCGATAGAGCTCGCGGTGGTCGACATCGGTCACGCGGACGGCGCAGCCGCGCGCCTTCAATTCTGGCTTCACCTGGGCCAGTTCGCTCGCGAGCTGATCGGCGCGATCAGAGGCGACGCCCAAGTCTTCGAGGATGATGGTTCCCTGATTGCGGAACTCTTCTCCTACCACAAGGTCGAATGTGTAGTACGGCATGCCGAAGTTCCCCGTTCGGTATGCACCACAGGGTAACACTGAGTCGAGTGGTTCCCTAAGATGCAGTGTGATCCAGCTCACCGCGCGGTCGTTAAGATTTGATTAAATGAGTAGGCGCAGGCTCGGCCTAGGTGGAAATCGCAGTGGAACCGGACTCCGGGAGCCGGCAACTGCAGGAGAAGGCCGGCGGCGTAACGCCCGTCGGCCTTTTCTCGTGCAGAAGATGCATGACTAATCGCGCGCCGCGGCGTGATGCCGGGCACGCCATTTCGGGCCGGGCCCGCGCATGTAGTGTAGTTCGGGTCGATAGGGATGGCAGACGCTGTCGATCAGCTCCTGGCAACGGGTCACGAGGACGGCGAGACAGCGGCGCAGCGGCATCGCTGTTCTCCCTCAGTGCAGCTCGCCGAGCACGGCGGTGAACGGCAGCTCGAACAGTTGATCGCCAAGATCGTCCGTGACATGCAGGACCCAGTTGCGCCAATCCTCCGCACTCGGCGTCATGACGTAGCTGCGCACGATGCGCTCCGCATGCTCGCGCGCCTCCGCAAGGTCCATCGTGGCGCCGTTGCGGTCGAGCAGCACGTATTGGTCGTCGGAGCAGTGGAAAAAGACGGCTGACATGTTCTGATTCCCGTGGCCGCGTTCTCACACGCTGAGATAGCAGGGCGCGGGCTCACGGAGAATCCGGGCGATCCCCCATCGGAGAACTACGGGGAATATGAACGATTTGAATCAAGCGGCCGTGATCATCGCGTGATCTCAGAAGATCGGCTCGCCGATCCCGACCTCGCTGCGCGGGCCGAGCACGATCACCTGGCCGGCGGCATCCTTGGCGCCGAGGATCAGCAGCTCCGAGGTGAAGCCCGCGATGTTCTTCGGGGCGAAATTGCAGACGCAGACGACGAGCGAGCCGACCAGCGCGGCGGGCTCGTAATTGGTGATCTGCGCGCTCGACCACATGATCCGCTCGGCGCCGACATCGACGCCGACCTTGTAGGACGGATTACGCGCCCGCGGAAACGGCTGCACCTCGACGACCTTGCCGATGCGGATATCGAGGCGGGCGAAATCGTCGTAACTGGCTGGTGGCTTGAGCGGGGACATCATCGTTCCTGAAAGGCGAGGCGGACGCCGAGCGCGATGTAGATGGTGCCGACCACGCGGCCCTGCCAGCGCCCGATGCTGCGATGCCGCCTGATCCACGGACTAATCTGGCCGGCGGCGAGCGCGAGCAGCGAGGTGTAGACCGCGCTCATTGCGACGAACACCAGGCCGAGCGCCGCGAACTGCGCGACGGCGGAGCCGTGCTCGGGATGGACGAACTGCGGCAGGAAGGCGAGGAAGAACAGCGCGGTCTTTGGATTGAACATCTCCGCCCCGATCGCCTGCCGGAACGCACGGCGCCCATCGACCGGCTGCGCGCGCGGCAGGTGCAGCTCGTCGTTTCTCTCGAACAGGGCGCGGATGCCGAGCACGATCAGGTAGATCACGCCGGCATATTTCACGACCGAGAACGCAAGCGCCGACGTCATCAGCACGGCGGACAGGCCGAACGTCGCCATCGCGGTATGAACGAGATCGCCGAGCGCGATGCCAAGCCCCGTCGCGACGCCGACGCGCGGGCCGCCGGTGACCGAGCGCGCCAGCACGAGCAGCACGGCCGGGCCGGGAATGAGGAACAGGCCGAGCACGACGGCCATGTAGGTGAGCAGGGTGGTGATGTCGATCATGAGGCGCGTCCCGGATGCGGATGTGCAGCGATCGCAACGGCCGCGAAGCGGCGCGGCGGGTGACGTATCAGCTCGGCGCTTTCGACGATCCGCATTTCCTCGGTCCTCCGGAGGGCCGTGCGCTCCAGCACGCCGTAGATCGCGGATGCGGCGTGACTGAGCGCATCAGGCGTCGCCAGCCCGCGCACGCGCGCCGACGCGAACAGCGCGGCGAACAAGTCGCCGGTGCCGGATGGGCTGATCGGCAGGCGCGGCGTGCGCACCCGCCAGGCGTCAGTGCGCTCGATCGCCAGCATCTCGATGTCGCCGGCGGGCGTGTCGGCCAGCTCGGCGCTGGTGATGACGATGGTCGACGGGCCCCGGGCGATGAGATTGCGGGCCTGCGCGACCACGTCGTCGATGGCGCCGGCCTTCGCGCCACATAGAAACTCGAACTCGAAATGGTTGGGGGTGATGATGTCGGCCACTGGACAGAGCTCGTCGCGCACCAGCGGCGGAATGTCGGTGCGCACGAACATGCCGCGATCGCGATCGCCGAGCACGGGATCGCAGCAATAGCGCAGCGCAGGGTTCTTTGCCTTGGCGCGCGCGACGAAGTCGGCGACCTCCTGGCCGATGTCGGATGATCCGAGATAGCCGGACAGGATCATCTGCGCGCCGTCGATGGCGCCGCGCTCCTCGATCCCACGCAGGAGATCGGCGACCAGTTGCACGTCGAGCACCCGGCCACGGATGGTCGGATAGCCCGGCCGGTTGCTGAGCAGCGTGGTCGGCACTGCGATCACGTCGATGCCGTGGAGCTGGATCGGGAACGCGGCGGCGCTGTTGCCGACATGGCCCCACGCGACCTGCGACTGGATGGAGATCACGGTCATGCGGTCATCACATCATTGTGCGATGCAGAATCATGCTATTGCGATGCAGCAAAAGTTGACTAGCTCCGTATTTCGATCCCACCAGGAGAATTGCCATGAAAAACAAGAAACTGTCGCTGTCCACTGCACTGGCCGCCATGATCGCAATGACGGCCGCCACCGCCGCCACCGCGGCGGAACTGCCGACCTATGAAAAGGCGGGCCTGCCGATCTCGGCCGTCCAGCTCCAGGTGCTGGGCGCCGCGGATATCGAGCAACAGCCGACCGTGGCCAATTCGCTCACGCCGCATCAGCGCAGCGTCCTGACGCCGCGACAGCACATCAGGGCCGCGGCCGGCCCGAGCGAAACCGTCGGTCGCACGGTCCGCTGACCGGCATCGCAATCGCGGCTTGAGCGTCGTGCGCTGCGCTAGCCGCGTGGTCACCGCGCCCGGGACCGCGGATGCGTGTCTCACCCCAATTTGCAAGAAGCCTGCGACCTCGTCGCAGGCTTTTTGTCGTTCAGGTCGGTTCACTTGAACAGGGCCACATAGATGACGTAGAGCCAGCCCAGGATACCGTGGATGATCGCCCACAGGATCGAGTGGTTGTTGGTGTAGGAGATCGCGATCGCCAGCGCCGAGCCAAATCCCACGCCGTATTTGGCGCCCTCGACGCGAACGCCGTAATAGCGGTTGCCGTTCATGCTGGCATTCCTGTGCTTGGCATGGCGACAGCGTAACCGGTGATATCTGGGGATGCGAGTCGCATTCTCGCGGCAGGTTTCGCACCCATGGGGCCGGCGTAACAAAAAAGCGGGAGGTAGGACCACGGGTGAGACGAAGTACGCTCCGGCTTTGTATTTTGACCTGTGTGCGGCGCGGACCATCGCCTCTGCGGTGAGCGCGAACCGTGACCCTTCGGTCAGAATAGACTAGCCTTGCGGACGCCGATCATCCGCCAGCCCTGAGTTCACCTCATGCATATCCTGCGTCCCCAATTCCGCATCGAGGAGCAGCGCGCGCTCACGTTCGCGGCCGAACGCGGCTTCGGCGTCATCGTTGCCGCCGACGAGCGCGGGCCGCGCGGCTCGCATGTGCCCTTCGTGATCGCGCAGCGCGACGGCCGCGCGATCGTGCAGATCCATCTCACGGCGAAGAACCCGCTGGTCGAGCTCGCCGACGGCAGGCGGCGCTTTCTCCTGATTGTCACGGGCGACGATGCCTATGTCTCGAACGACTGGTACGCTTCACGCGACAATGTCTCGACCTGGCTCTATGAAGCGGTGCACTTGTCCGGCGTCGCGCATCTGCGCAGCGCAAGCGCGACCCGCGGCCATGGCGATGCGCTGCTCGCGGTCGCCGAGGCACGGCTGCCGAAGCAGCCCTGGGACCTCGCGCAGATGGAGCCGAACAAGCGCGAGACGATGCTTGCGGCGATCAGGGTGATCGATCTCGTCGTCGACGAGATCGAGGGGCAGTCGAAGCTCAATCAGCACAAGAGCGATGAAGACCACGTCGCCGTCGCCAACCAGTTCGCGCGCGCCGACGAGAGCGGCAGCCGCAGGCTCGCCGGCAAGATGCGGGCGCTGCGGCCGGAGCTTCGCTATGACGAGGCGACGGAGCCGACGGGTGAGTGACGCCTCATCCGCCGCGCGTTGCAAATAGATCGGCAAACAGCATTCGCGTCTGCACCTCGTGGGGGCCGAAGCAACCTGTTGTTAGCAATTGCTCCGCGCCGATTTGCACGATTCCGATTCGTTCTTTGCGAACAAAGTGGAGTCGGATCGCGAACAAAGCTGCGATCTGTCGCGTGCATCTGCATCGCGTATTGAGAACCTGTTGTTAGGAATTGCCTCGTGTCGATTCTGCCGATTCCGATTCGTTCTTTGCGAACAAAATGGAGTCGGATCGGGAACAAAATGCCGGCGTTGATCGAATTGAGGAACTGCAGCCAAGACGCCGGAACACGAAGGTGTGCAGCGGTTTCGTGATCTCCACAATCGGAACTGATCGCATCGTCACTCGTTTTATGCAGCGCAACGTTCGAGAGGAGAGAGGAGCCATGCGAAAATTCATCCTTCCCATTGTCGCAGCTCTGGCGCTTGGCGCGGCGACGCCTGCGATGGCCTTTGATTCCGGTGACCAGATGTCGATGGAGGCTGCGCTCGACGTCGCGACCGGTGTCGGCATCACAACAGTGTCAGATACCGAGTTCCTCGGCGACGAATGGGAGATCGAAGGCCGCGACCGTCTCGGCCGCTGGATGAAGGTCGACGTCGATTCGCGGACCGGCGAGATCCGCAACGTGGACCGCGGCTGGTAATCGGCATCGGCCCCTTCACAGCGCCGAATGACTTGATCTGGACTTGATCGGAATATCGGCGCTTTGTTTGCCGTGGTGGGGGAGCGCATCCATCGCGCTCCCCCACGCGGCGTTAATTCATTCATGGCGAAGGCAACCGCAAAGCGGAGCGTAAGGCGGAGATCGCGGCCGACGGTGCTGGCGATCGACGTCGGCGGATCGCATGTCAAGGTGATGACCGACAAGGAGCGCGTCAAGCGCGAGTTCGCGTCGGGCCCCGATCTGTCAGCAAAGGCGATGGTGCGCGAGGTCAAGGCGCTGACCAAGGACTGGCCCTACGACGTCGTCGCGATCGGATATCCCGGGCCTGTGGTCCACAACCGGCCGTTGGCTGAGCCGCACAATCTCGGCCGCGGATGGGCCGGCTTCAACTTCCGCAAGGCGTTCGGCCGCCCGACCAAGGTCGTCAACGATGCGCTGATGCAGGCGATCGGCAGCTACCGCGGCGGCCGCATGCTGTTCCTCGGCCTGGGCACCGGCCTCGGCTCCGCGATGATTGTCGACGGCATTCCGGAGCCGATGGAGATCGGTCATATGCCGTACCGCAAGGGCAAGACGTTCGAGGACTATGTCGGCGCCGCGGGCCTGAAACGCCGCGGCAAGAAGAAGTGGCGCAAGGCGGTCGACGACGTGCTGGAGCGACTGTTTGCCGCGCTCCAGCCTGATTACGTCGTGCTCGGCGGCGGCAATGCCGACAAGGTCGACAACCTGCCGCGAAAAGTGCGGTTCGGCGCCAATGCCAACGCGTTCGAGGGTGGATTTCGCCTGTGGGGCAAGGGCGCAGCCAAACTTGGAATCAGGCGCGCCAGGCTGAGATAGAGTAGGCATTGGGGCTGGCGTACCGCATCATGGGACCGCCGTGATCACCGCACCCGTCCCGACCGGGCCCTCTGTCGCTGTTCAACCTCGCCAAGCTGCCGAAACTGCCGAAGTGCCGTGCTGATGCCGTTCGCCGCCGTCCCTGAGTACAGGCGTTGTGTGGAACGCAGACGCCACGACCATGCGCTGAAAGCACCCGGTATTGATCGACTGCGCCGTCCGGCTTTGCCCGAAGAGGCCCAAGCTGGAGTATGCTTGGGCAGAGTCTTGGAGTCGTCGCCAGCTCGACGTTCCCTCAAGGACAAGGAGACAGGCCGTGGTGAAACCGTTTCCGTCGAAAACCCATATCGGCAATCACGTACTGCATCCGGAAACCCAGATGCTGAATTACGGCTACGATCCGCAACTGTCGGAAGGCGCCGTCAAGCCGCCGGTGTTCCTGACCTCGACCTTCGTGTTCAGGACCGCCGAGGACGGCAAGGACTTCTTCGACTTTGTCGCAGGGCGCCGCGAGCCGCCGGAAGGGATGGGAGCGGGGTTGGTCTATTCGCGCTTCAATCATCCGAACAGCGAGATCGTCGAGGACCGGCTCGCGATCTATGAGCGCACCGAGAGCTGCGCGCTGTTCTCGTCGGGCATGTCGGCGATCTCCACCACCGTGCTCGCCTTCGCGCGGCCCGGTGACGTGATCCTGCATTCGCAGCCGCTCTATGGCGGCACGGAGACGCTGTTTGCGAAGACGCTCGCGGGGCTCTCGATTCAAGCCGTGGGCTTTGCCGACGGCATCGACGAGGCGACCATGCGCGCGGCGGCGGAGGAGGCGATGCGCAAGGGCCGGGTGTCGATGATCTTCATCGAGACGCCGGCCAATCCGACCAACGGGCTGGTCGATATCGCGCTCACCAGGCGCATCGCCGACATGATCGGCAAGACGCAGGGGCATACGCCGGTGATCGCCTGCGACAACACGCTGCTCGGGCCGGTGTTCCAGCGGCCGATCGAGCACGGCGCCGATCTGTCGCTGTACTCCCTGACGAAATATGTCGGCGGCCATTCCGACTTGATCGCGGGCGCGGCACTCGGCTCGAAGAAGCTCATGAAGGACATCAAGGCGCTGCGCGGCGCGATCGGCACGCAGCTCGATCCGCACACCTGCTGGATGATCAGCCGTTCGCTGGAAACGCTGGGCCTGCGGATGGAGAAGGCCGACCGCAACGCGGCCGTCGTGGCCGACTATCTGCGCGATCATCCGAAGGTGGCGAAGGTGCATTATCTCGGCCACCACGACGCGGCATCGCCTGCGGGCCGTGTATTCGCCAGTCAATGCTCCGGTGCCGGCTCGACGTTCTCCTTCGACATCGCCGGCGGCCAGGCCGCCGCGGAGAAATTCCTCAACTCACTGCAGATCTTCAAGCTCGCGGTGAGCCTGGGCGGCACCGAGTCGCTCGCGAGCCTGCCGGCCACGATGACGCATTCCGGCGTGCCCGCCGATATCAGGAAGAAGATCGGCGTGCTTGATTCCACGATCCGCCTGTCGATCGGGATCGAGCATCCATCGGATCTGGTGGCCGACATCGCCCAGGCGCTGAGCGGGGTGTGAACGAATGGGGAATTCAAATCAGATCGGACGGCGGTGCGTTCCTTCGCCTCTCCCGCTTGCGGGGGAGGCCGACGCGCGCGCAGCGCGCGGCGGGTGGGGGCTCTTTCCACGAGATGACTCGAGGAGAGACCCCCCACCCCAGCCCTCCCCCGCAAGCGGGAGAGGGAGCCGACTGCCGATGCCGCTGCAACTTGAATCTCATATGCAATTGCCCTGGATTGTCTTGGAAGCCAGGCATCGCCCACGAACCGGAGCATCACCATGTTGACGATATCAGCGATCATCAGGGCCAAGAAGGGTCACGAAGCCACCATGCGGCAAGCCTTGCTTGATGTCGCCGACCATGTGCGGGCCAATGAGCCGTCCACCGTCGGCTACTACGTGTCGCAGGATGGCTCCGATCCCTGTGTGTTCGCGACCTATGAGCGATACCTGGATCAGGCGGCCATGGACCGGCACAACAATTCGCAAGCCGTGGCGCGCTTCTTTGAGGTTGCGAAGCCGATCCTCGATGGCGACGTGATCCTGGTTTCGGCGCACGAGATTTTCGATAAGGCGTAGATGCGAAAACGCTAGCCAGCAATCCCGCCGGCCTTGGCGATCAGTTCGAAGGATCGCAGCCGCTTGGCGTGATCGTAGACGTCGGACACGATCATCAGCTCGTCGGCGCCGGTCTCCGCGACCAGCGTATCGATGCCGGCGCGCACCGTATCGGGCGAGCCGATGATGGAGCGTTCGAGCATCCGCATCGCCTGGACCTTTTCGGATGGCGACCAGTAGGTCTCGATGTCGTCGATCGGCGGCTGGCTGAGGCCACGCGCGCCGCGGAAGATGTTGGTGAACGACATCTGCTGCGTCGTCGCCAGCCGGCGCGCCTCGGCGTCGGTGTCGGCGGCGATGATGTTGACGCCGACCATGGTGTAGGGGCGGTCGAGCTGCTCGGATGGTTTGAACCTGCTGCGGTAGATCTGAAGCGCCGGAAGCAGCAGTTCCGGCGCGAAATGCGAAGCGAAGGCGTAGGGCAGCCCGAGCTCGGCGGCGAGCATCGCGCCGAAATTGCTGCTCCCGAGAATCCACAGCGGCACGTTGGTGCCCGCGGCCGGCACCGCCTGGATGCGCTGGTTGGGCCCGGCTTCAGCCAGGAAGGCCTGCACCTCGAGCACATCCTGCGGAAAATTCTCGGCGGCCTCGGGCGTGCGGCGCAGGGCGCGCAGCGTGAGCTGATCCGTGCCCGGCGCGCGGCCGAGGCCAAGATCGATACGACCGGGAAACAGCCGCGCCAGCGTGCCGAACTGCTCGGCAATGACGTAAGGCGCGTGGTTCGGCAGCATGATGCCGCCGGCGCCGACGCGGATGGTTGTCGTTCCCGCCGCGATATGGCCGATCACCACCGACGTCGCCGCGCTCGCGATGCCCGCCATGTTGTGATGCTCCGCCACCCAGATGCGGCGATAGCCCAGGGCTTCGGCATGAACCGCAACATCGCGTGCATTGTAGAGCGCACCCCGCGCATCGGTCTCCTGGGTGACGCGAACGAGGTCGAGAATGGAGAGTGCGGGCACGGGAACTCCGGGAGGGAAGACTATGAAGGACGAGGCCTGCGATCGCCGGCCGAGTCCAGGCTGATCCGAAGCGGCAAGTTCGGCCGGTTCGTTCGCCCCATATGGATACTGTACCCATGCCGGTCAATGCACCCGGTGCGACCGAGGAAGGGGTATGCGTCAGGTGCTCCCTTCGTCGTCATTGCGAGGAGCTTGCGACTGTTTTGGCGCTGGAGCGACGAAGCAAAGCGACGCGTTCCAAAATACCGAAAACAACCCCATGCAAAGTAGCGGGACGGCGACTTGACGTGCCGGGCAAATCGGTGATATGTTTCTATTATTCAGAAATCGTGCAAGCGCCCGCCGCGGCGCGATGTCTCCTGTGTCAGGTGCTCACTCTCGCGTCATTGCGCGGAGCGCACTTCAGAGCCGTCCGCCAACGCGCGCCAAGGAGATTTCCTGTCCGCAGTTTCGTGGTGACTGCGGCCGCCAAGCTTAAGACATTGGTCATCTCTTTGCTCTCATTTTCGCGGCCTCATCAAGCAAAGAGGCACCATGTCCGACATCACCATTCCCGGCGGAAAAATTCGTTCCTTCGTCGAGCGGATCGAGAACCTTGACGCAGAGATGCAGGAACTCAGCGAGCAGAAGAAGGAAGTCTTCTCGGAGGCGAAGGGCGAAGGTTTCGACGTGAAGATCCTCAAGGAGATCATCAAGCTGCGCAAGCAGGACCAGGACGAGCGCGACGAGCGCGAGACCTTGCTCGATCTCTACATGCGCGCGATGGAAACGGCGCCGGCCGAAGACAAGACCGCGAAGGCAGCGTGAGATCTGCGGAGGCAGAGTGCGCTTCCATCAGCGGGCGGCGAATGCGGCGGGTTAGCGTAACCCGCCGCGATTGCTGCTAGCGAAACGGCGGATTACGCCTTCGGCGCACCACGCCCGGTGTGTGGATCGAAAGTGCAGGTGGCGAGAGGGAGCGGCGTGCCTGTCGGTATTGACAACAGGTCGGCCGAGCCCAATTATGGTGTCGGGTCGATACACCCGCTGCTTGCGCCCATTGTGGATAGTGAACGTATCAAAATCGGCCACACCCTCGCTATTGGCGAGCGGGTCGGCAAGGCAAGCACCGATCTCCTCCGTTCGCCGATAGGGGTGCAGTCATGCGCGATTTTCGCGATGCGAAGGCTATGGCGCGGTCCCTGCGCAATGCCTTGAATGCCAAGGCGATACAAACCACTCACAGCGAATCTCTGGAGCTGATCGCGAAGGCGTTCGGCTGCGAGACCTGGAATATTCTGTCTGCCAAGATCGACGCCGCCGGCGCGCCGAAGCAGGCCGCCCAAGGCGGTCTGCTCCACTGCTCATTCTGCGGCAAGAACCAACACGACGTGAGCAAATTGGTGGCGGGTCCTGCCGTCTTCATTTGCGACGAATGTATCGACCTGTGCACCGATATCGTCGACGAGAACCTACAGCACTTAATTCAAGGAAACGACGAGAGCGCTCGCGCTTTGTCGACCGATCGATTGCTGCATTACGTCGAGTTCGCGAGCAAGGTTTTGGAGCGCCATCGTTTGATGTTGCAGCGCATTGACCGGATGATTGCGCTTCGATCGCGTGCATCGCTGGCGGACGAGGAGGGGCCACAGACGGCCATCTTCGCTCAGCTCAAGGCCAAGACGTCCGATGAGTTGCTGACCATGAAGAAAATCTCGCAAGATCAAATAAGCCGCTATGAGCGCGTTCAACGGACGGCGACGCCGATCATCAACGAACGGAGTCAATAGCAAGTAGCCCGCATGAGCGAAGCGATATGCGGGATTGATCTTTCGACCCGCGTGTTGGTCCCGGATGTCGCTTCGCTCATCCGGGCTACGCTTGCTGCGTCCGGGTGGGTGCGAAGGGGCGAGCCTTAGCCGGTTCGTCCGGTCGATATGGATATTGGTTCTATGCGGGTCAATCTGCTCGACACGACAAGATGCACAACGTTACTCCTCGCCCCTGGCTTGCTTTTTGGCCAGCTCTAGCCCGGACCGCGAAAGCAACTGGCGATCGGGCAGGGTGCAGACGTACTTGCGTACAAAGTCACGCGCACTGTCATCGATCGACCAAACATATTGCCGCGCTCGCCGCACCGTACCTTCGTTGAAGCTCCTCACAATGTCGGTCTGCTGAGCCGGCGAGAGGCGTTGCTGTTTGAGCGGCGCAGGAGTTGCGAGGAAGATACTCCGGGGCCCGATTGGCAAAGCGATATACGAGTCCTTCATACCAAGGCTTGGCATATCGAGCGGTCGGTCCGAGGTGACTAAAGTAAAGCGGGAGTCAGGGAACCTCATTCGGCCCCATTTTAAATCGAGCATCCCGTTAGCGACGGAAACGTTAAGGGAACCCTTGTTGATCCGAAATAGATACTGAGTCTTTGTTGTATAATTTATCGCCAGCGCCGGCCACTTGGCGGCTCCGTTCGCGTCATAAGCAAACGACGAAGCGAACACTTTCGTGAACTTCTTACCGATCTTTGTAGCTTCGATCATTTCTTTGATGCCGGACGAAATGATGAAGTGCTGCAGCTTCACGTGTCGTTCTTTGGCGTAAGCATCAATATGGTCGAACCACTCGCTGACGCCTCGAAACAGTCTCACAGTTTTTCCGTGCTTCGCGAAATCGCCTTTGCGTACTGGAACATCTTCGGCGGCCGCGCGCTCCAGCATATACGTCATATACGAAAGCACCTCGTCCGCCTCGTGTTTCTCGGCGCGGGCTTTGTTCTTCTTCCAGAAGGTCGCCTTGTTCATTCCGATTGCAGGGATGAAGCTATTCTCTTGGATATTGCCCGACGCCAGCGTGCCGTCGAAATCATAGGCGATCGCCATCGGAATCAGTTTTCTAGTCATCTGTTGGCACTGGGCCTCGTATAGTTGAAGAAATGAGTTTCCAAAAAGAAAGCCCTGCCGCTTGTGGCAGGGCTTTTGTCGAAGACTGGTGTCTGTGGGAAAACACCCCGCAGATTACCTCACGAACACCCCGTCGTGGACCCGCACGTATCGCACTTCATGCACGTCCCATTCCGCACCAGCGTGAAGTTGCCGCACTCCGAGCACATCTCGCCTTCGTAGCCCTTGGCTTTCGCTTCGGCGCGGCGCTCGGCCTTGGTCGGGGTGACGGCGGCGGCTGAGCCCGGCTTGCTCCATTGCATCGCCTCGAGCTTCTCGGTCGGCGAGAGGTCGTGGCTTACTTCCTGCTTCAGGGCGACCGCGCCTTCGACGGTGTCCGAGGCGCCGCGCGGGGACAGCGCGGTGACGCGGTTGCCGGCGGGGGCGTTGTCGGCGTTCTGGCTCACCGCGGTCGAGCCGCCGCGCATGATCACGAGGTTGTCGGTGCGCGAGCGGGTGAGGCCGCGCGACAGATACTTGGTGGCCTGCTGGGCGGGGGCCTCGTCCGGCTCCTTGCCTTCCTCGACGCCCTTGCCGAGCGCGTCGAAGCCACTCTCGTTCGGATCGACATGGGCGAGGTCGAAGCGGCCCATGTAGCTCACCGCGAGCTCGCGGAAGACATAGTCGAGGATCGAGGTCGCGTACTTGATCGAGTCGTTGCCCTGCACCGGGCCCGCCGGCTCGAAGCGGGTGAAGGTGAAGGCGTCGACATATTCCTCCAGCGGCACGCCGTATTGCAGACCGAGCGAGACCGCGATAGCGAAGTTGTTGATGAAGGAGCGCAGCGCCGCGCCTTCCTTGTGCATGTCGATGAAGATCTCGCCGAGCCGGCCGTCGTCATATTCACCGGTGCGCAGGTACACCTTGTGGCCGCCGACGACGGCCTTCTGGGTGTAGCCCTTGCGTCGATCGGGCATCTTCTCGCGCTCGCGCATCACCACGATGCGCTCGACCAGCTTCTCGACGATCTTCTCCGAGACCTGGGCGGCGCGCGCCGCCATCGGCTTCTCGTAGAGCGCCTCCACCGCATCATCCTCGTCGTCATCATCGGCGATGAGCTGCGAGTTGAGCGGCTGCGACAGCTTGGAGCCGTCGCGGTAGAGCGCGTTGGCCTTCAGGGCCAGCTTCCACGACAGCAGATAGGCGGACTTGCAGTCCTCCACCGTGGCGTCGTTCGGCATGTTGATGGTCTTCGAGATCGCGCCCGAGATGAACGGCTGGGAGGCCGCCATCATGCGGATGTGGCTCTCGACCGAGAGGTAGCGCTTGCCGATCTTGCCGCAGGGGTTGGCGCAGTCGAACACGGGGTAGTGTTCGGCCTTCAGATGCGGAGCACCTTCGACCGTCATCGCGCCGCAAATGTGCACGTTGGCGGCGTCGATCTCGCGCCGGGTGAAGCCGACGGCCGAAAGCAGGTCGAAGCCGGGGGCCGCGATCGCTTCCGCGCCGATGCCGAGCTGGTCGCGGATGAAGTCCTCGCCGAAGGTCCACTTGTTGAAGGCGAACTTGATGTCGAACGCGGTCGGCAGCGCCTTCTCGACCTTGGCGATGGCTTCGTCGGTGAAGCCTTTTGCCTTGAGGGTGGAGGCGTTGATGCCGGGCGCATTGGAGAGCGAGCCGTGGCCGACGGCGTAGGCCTCGATTTCCGCGATCTCACTCTCGCGATAGCCGAGCGCGCGCAGCGCGGATGGCACCGCCTGGTTGATGATCTTGAAGTAGCCGCCGCCGGCGAGCTTCTTGAACTTCACCAGCGCGAAGTCGGGCTCGATGCCGGTGGTGTCGCAATCCATCACCAGGCCGATGGTGCCGGTCGGCGCCACCACCGTGGTCTGGGCATTGCGATAGCCGTTGACTTCGCCGAGCGCGAGCGCGTCATCCCAGGCGTGGACGGCGTGGGTGACGATGTCGGCTTGCGGGCAGGAGGCGTGATCGAGCGGCACCGGATTGACCGAGAGCGCCTCATAGCCGGAGGCGTTGCCGTGGGCGGCGCGCCGGTGATTGCGGATCACGCGCAGCATGTGCTGGGCGTTCTTCTTGTAGCCGGGGAAGGTGCCGAGCTCGGCCGCCATCTCGGCCGAGGTCTTGTAGGCGATGCCGGTCATCACAGCGGTCAGCGCGCCGCACAGCGAGCGGCCTTCCTTTGAGTCATAGGGCAGGCCCATGGTCATCAAGAGGCCGCCGATATTGGCGAAGCCGAGGCCGAGGGTGCGGAATTCGTAAGAAAGCTCCGCAATCGCCTTCGACGGGAACTGGGCCATCATGACGGAGATTTCCAGCACGATGGTCCAGAGCCGGCAGAGGTGCTCGTAGGACTCGACGTCGAACCGCTTGGTGGTCGTGTTGTAGAACGTCAGCAGGTTGGCGGAGGCGAGGTTGCACGCCGTGTCGTCCAGGAACATGTATTCCGAGCACGGGTTGGAGGCGCGGATGTCGCCGGACGCCTTGCAGGTGTGCCAGTCGTTCATCGTGGTGTTGAAGTGCAGGCCGGGATCAGCGCTGGCCCAGGCGGCGTAGCCGATCTTGTCCCAGAGATCGCGCGCCTTCAGCGTCTTGGTCACTTTCTTCGTGGTGCGGCCGATCAGATTCCACTCGCCGTCGGTCTCGACCGCGCGCAGGAAGTCGTCCTTCAGCGACACCGAGTTGTTGGAGTTCTGGCCGGAGACGGTGAGATAGGCCTCCGAATCCCAGTCGGTATCGTAGGTGTCGAACTGGATCTCCTTGTAGCCCTGCTTGGCGAACTGGATCACCCGCTTGATGTAGTTGTCGGGCACCAGGTTGCGGCGGGCGAGCTTGATCTCGCGGCGCAGCGCCGGGTTCTTCTCCGGATCGAAGCAGTCGTCGCCCGAACCTTCGCAGTTCACGCAGGCCTTCAGCACGGCCTTGAGGTGCTTCTGGTTGATCTTGGAGCCGGTGACGAGAGCGGCGACCTTCTGCTCCTCCTTCACCTTCCAGTCGATATAGGTCTCGATGTCGGGGTGATCGACGTCGACCACCACCATCTTGGCGGCGCGGCGGGTGGTGCCGCCGGACTTGATCGCGCCGGCGGCGCGGTCGCCGATCTTGAGGAAGCTCATCAGGCCGGACGAGCGGCCGCCGCCGGACAGGCGCTCGCCTTCGCCGCGCAGGCGCGAGAAGTTGGAGCCGGTGCCGGAGCCGTATTTGAACAGGCGCGCCTCACGCACCCAGAGGTCCATGATGCCGCCCTCGTTGACGAGGTCGTCCTCGATGCCCTGGATGAAGCAGGCGTGCGGCTGCGGATGCTCGTAGGCCGACTTCGATTTGGTGAGTTTGCCGGTCTTCCAATCCACATAGTAGTGGCCCTGGCCGGGGCCATCGATGCCGTAGGCCCAGTGCAGGCCGGTGTTGAACCATTGCGGCGAGTTCGGCGCGACCATCTGCTTGGCGAGCTGGAAGCGCAGCTCATCGAAGAAGGCGAGGGCATCTTCCTCCGAGGAGAAGTAGCCGCCCTTCCAGCCCCAATAGGTCCAGCAGCCGGCGAGGCGGTCGAACACCTGCTTGGCGGAGGTCTCGCCGACATAGCGCTCCTTCTCAGGAAGAGCGGCCAGCGCCTCGGTGTCGGGCACCGAGCGCCACAGCCAGGACGGCACGGTCTCTTCCTCGACCTTCTTCAGGCGCGCGGCGACGCCCGCTTTACGGAAATACTTCTGCGCCAGCACGTCGGAGGCGACCTGCGACCAGAACTCCGGCACTTCGACGTTCTCGGCCCGGAATACGACCGAGCCATCGGGATTGCGGATCTCCGATGTGGTCAGCCTGAAATTGATCCCGGCATAGGGTGTTTGTCCGCTGGTGGTGTTGCGCCGATCGATTCGCATTGGTCGAGCCCCGTCTCTTCGTCTGCCGGTCCCACGTTTCTCGCAGGTTGCCGGTAATGTTATCGTTGAGCGAATTTCGGAACGCGCACGCACGCCTCCCGCCATTCGCAGTTCAGCCGGTGGACCCGGCCTGTTCTCTCATCCGCCAGGCAGCCGGTTGGCCGGCCCCGCGGTGGCATGGTCCGGGCGGGCCCGACGGAATCGGGCCTTCCGGACATGCATTCAACGCCCCAACGCTTTCCACGCGACACGTCACGCGTACGCTTCTTGCGGGCCGGTTCCGGCCTCTTATTGCCGAGTCGTTTCGGCCCCGTTTGGCGCTCCGGAGCTGGCCCAAAATTCAGGGCAGACAAGCCCTTCACCCGCGGCCCTGAAGGCCTGGCGGAGTGGTCATTTTGGAACCCTTGTGGGAGCGACCGGCGGGGACCCAAACACACTCGCGCCGAACAGGTTGAAAGCTAGGCCAACTCCGTCGCGCCCGTCAAGAACTAGTACGAGTTTCTGAATCAAACACTAAATATGGTGGAAAGGTTGGGATAACAGGGGTTGGTGCCGCGCCTGTGATCGGGCCAACTATCGGTGAGTCCTGAAGGATTCCCAAGCCAAAAAATTCTCGTCCGGCTGTGGATCGGAGCTTCGCCCCGCTGTTCACAGGGGAACTATTTATTCGCGGCTCCGGATTGAATTTTCGGGACTCACGTAAGCCTACGGGCAAACTACGGATCAGGCATGTCAGGGGCGTGATGGTCGGGCGACAAAATCGTGGGCAAGGTGGCGCTGATTCACATCCCTGCCGGGTCTCATGACAGATTCGAAACCTCCAGCACGGACGCGCCTTGCGCCCGCCGGCCTGATGTTCCTCGCCATCACCTCGGTGGGCTGGGGCTTCAATTGGCCCGTGACCAAATTCCTGCTCGGCGAGCTGCCGCCGCTGACGCTGCGCGGCTCGACCGGTGTGATCGGCGCCGCGCTGCTGGCGGTGCTGGCGCTGATCCGCAGGCAGTCGCTGGCCGTCGAGGCGCGGCTGTGGCCGCGGCTCGTGCTGTATGCCGCGCTCAACGTCACCGGCTGGATGGTGCTGATGGGGCTCGCGCTGCTGTGGCTGCCGGCGAGCCAGACCGCGCTGATCGCCTACACGATGCCGGTCTGGGCCTCGCTGCTCGCCTGGCCCGTGCTCGGCGAGCGGCCGACGCTCCTGCGCACCATTGCGCTCGCGATGGCGTTCGCCGGGCTCGCCGCGATCATGGGCGGCAACGGCCTCAGCACCAGCAAGGAGCAACTGCCCGGCATTATCATGGCGCTCGGCGGCGCCATCGGCTTTGCGCTCGGCACCGTGCTGGCGAAGAAATATCCGATCCTGATGCCGCCGATCCCGGCGGCGGCCTGGCAGATCGGTCTCGGCTGCCTGCCGATCACGATCGTCGGCCTGTTGATCGAGACCACGCATCTCGAGCGGCTGACGACGGTCGGCTGGTGGCTCCTGGTCTATTCGACCGTGATCCAGTTCTGCATCGCCTATGTCTCGTGGTTTGCCGCGCTGGCGCGCCTGCCGGCCTCGGTGGCCGCGATCGGCACCATGGCGGTGCCCGTGATCGGCGTGGTGGCGTCAGCGATCGCGCTGCACGAGCCGCTTGGGCCGGCCCAGATCGCCGCCTTGTTGTTCACGCTGGTCGGCGTCGTGTTGGCGACGCGCTGACTTTGTCTCCCTCGCCCCGCTCTTGCGGGGTCGAGACGAGCGAAGCTCGCTCTTAGAGGGCGGGGGTGAGGGGCTCTAATCCGCGAATGACGAGTGTTGTGAGACCTGTACCCCCTCACCCGGATCGCAAGTGCGATCCGACCTCTCCCCGCAGGCGGGGAGAGGTGAAGGAAGAGCGGCGCCATCCTATCTGCATCATTCGCCGAGCGCCTGTTGCAGCATGCTGGCGAGCTGCGCCTTGCGATAGGGTTTTGCCAGCAGCAGCACGCCCTCGTCGAGGCGGCCGTGATGCACGATCGCGTTCTCGGTATAGCCGGAGGTGTAGAGCACCTTGATGCCGGGCCGGCGTTTGGCGACCTCGTCGGCGAGCTGCCGGCCATTCAGGCCGCCGGGCATGATGACGTCGGTGAACAGCAGATCGAATTTCTCGCCCTTGTCGACCAGCGCGAGCGCCGCGCGGCCGTCGGCGACCGCGATGGTCTTGTAGCCGAGGCTTGCGAGCTGCGCGCAGACGTAGTTGCGCACCAGCGCATCGTCTTCCACCACCAGGATGGTCTCGCTGCCGCGCGCGGGCGTCGTCGGGGCAGGGGCTTCGACCTCGACCTGGCCGCGCGCCGGCGGCAGATAGAGCTTGATCGTGGTGCCGTGGCCTTGCTCGCTGTAGATCTTGATGTGGCCGCCGGATTGCTTGACGAAGCCGTAGACCATGCTCATGCCGAGCCCAGACCCCTTGCCGACCTCCTTGGTGGTGAAGAACGGCTCGAACACCTTGTCCTGCACGGCCTGCGACATGCCGGTGCCGGTGTCGCTGACCGCAAGCAGGACATAACGGCCGGGCGCGATGTCCGGATTGGCGGCAGCGTAAGCATCGTCGAGCACGATGTTGCTGGTCTCGAACAGCAGCTTGCCGCCATTGGGCATCGCGTCGCGGGCGTTGATCGCCATGTTGAGCAGCGAGTTCGAGAGCTGCGACGGATCGATGTGGACGCTGGCGACGTCGGGCGCGAGCACCTGGTCGATCTCGATCTGCTCGCCAAGGGTGGGGCGCAGCAGCTTGGCGATGTCGACCACGGTGGCGTTGACGTCGACGGTGCGCGGCTCCAGCGGCTGGCGGCGGGCGAAGGCGAGCAGATGCTGGATCAATTCGCGGCAGCGCTCGGCGGCGCGGTCGATCAGCTCGGCGGTCCGCGCGAGCTGAGGCTGGCTGCGCAGGCTCTCGACCAGCGTCTCGGTGGTGCCGGTGATGATCGTCAGCATGTTGTTGAAGTCGTGCGCGACGCCGCCGGTCAGCTTGCCGATGGCGTCGAGCTTCTGCGATTGCTGCAGCTTGTGCTCGGTTTCGCGCGAGGTGGTGATGTCGTGATAGACCAGCGCCGCGCCGGTGATCTGGCCGGCGGCATCGCGCAGCGGGTGGCCGGAGACCACCAGATGGACCTGGCCGTTGCCGCGCAGCGGGCGCGCGATGAATTCGAGGCCGTCGAACTCCTCGCCACGTAACGCCCGGCTCGACGGCATGTCCTCGGCCTTCATCGGCGTGACGCCGTCGGCCTCGAACACCGAGCTCTGCGCCCGCAGGAGCTGGACCGTCTTGCCGGGCTTGTAGCGCAGCATCTTCTCGGCGGCCGGGTTGGAGAGCAGCACGGCGCCGGTGGTGTCGATCACCAGCACCGCCTCCGCCATGCTGCGGAAGGTGGTCTCCATCACCGCGGTGGAACGGCGGACCTCCTCGAGGGCGGCGCCGAGATCCTTGGTGCGTTCGGCGACCTTGGCCTCCAGCGAGAGGTTGGTGGCTTGCGTCGCACTCAGCGAGTCCTGGAGTTGCCGGCGGGATCGTCGCGTCATCAGTGTCAGCGCGGTCGCAAGGAGCAGGATCAGCGCGATGCCGGCGAGGTCGATAGCCAGCAGCACGCGCCCATTGGCCTTCGACTGCGCGCCGCGGGTCGTGAGCAGCCGACGCTCCTCGGTGACGATCCGCTCGAGCGCTGCACTGATCTTCTCCATCTCGACGCGGCTCTCGCCGCCGGAGGTCAGCGCTGCGATGCCCGCGCTGTCGCCCGCATTGCGCAAGCGCATCAGCTCGGCGCCAAGAGCGATGCCGCGGTCAACCTGCGCCTTTGCGTCCGCCAGCAGCTCAGTTTCGCCCGGATCGCCCTTCACCGCCGCGATCAGGCTGTCGAAGGCGGAGGTGAGGGCTGCGCTGGACTGGCGGTATTCGTCGGCGAACGACTGATCGCCGGTCAGCGCGTAGCCGCGCGCCGCGCTCTCGGCGCCGCGCAGCAACGGGCGCGTATCGGAGATCTGCTTGAGGATGCCGAGGGTGCGCTCGACCGATTCGACCTCGTCATGCGACTTGACGTCCAGCCCGATCGACGCCGCGCTGATCACGAGGAGGATCGCAAGGCCGCTGCCGAGTATGAGACGCTGGGAAGCCATCGACCTTCGGTACAGAGGACTAATTTGAAAGACGCGCGGAGGGGGAGGACTTGGCAAGGCACTCGTTCACGGCGACGATCAGTGCCTGCGGCGTGAAAGGCTTGCGCAAGCAGGCGGACGCACCGAGCTCGATCGTCATGCGCAGAAAATCCGGTGCGCGATCGGCATTCGCGAACGCATAGCCCGACATCGCGATGACGGGGATCTCGGGGGCGCGCTCGTGGAAGATGCGGATCGCCTCGAAGCCGCGCATATGCGGCATGAAGACGTCGACGAGCATCACGTCGAAGATCGCATTTTCCAGCGCGCGCATGCCGGCCTCACCGCCGTCGGCGACGGTGACCTCGAAGCCCTGGCGTTGCAGACAGACCTCGATGGCAACGCACACCATCGGGTCGTCATCGACCACGAGAACGCGCGGCACTAGCTATCCTCTCTGTTGGGCTCTCGCGTGCCGGCGACTCGCTGGGCCCGTTTGCGGATTAAGGCGGAACGGAGACAGATAGTCTGTATCATAAAGTGCATATGCTGTTGCCTGACAAGCAGATTTCAAATCGGTCGCTTCACATCACCCGCATTTGTCTTCCGGCGGATTACAAACTCATGACTGCAGCTCGCAGCATGCACCGAACTTTGTCGCCCGGCTTCAGAAATCGTCGCTGCGCTTTGCAACTGCGCCGAGTGCGCGTGGAACTCGGCCGCGAGCGCTGGTCTGCGGCGGGCGCCGAACTGCGGTTCGGCTGCGCACATGAAAAAAGGCGGCCCCAAGGCCGCCTTTTGATGATTGAGACGCGATATCAGGCTTAAGGGCAGGGGTGCCGCCGGCCGTCATAGCCGAGATAAGTGCCCGACGCAGGATCGTAGGATCTGTACCGCTGCGCGCAGTAGCTGGCATCGTCGCCACCCGGTGCCACCGCGACCGGGGCGCTGTCGTCGTAATAGCCGTAACCGTCGTCATAATAGCCGGGGCCGTAATAGTAGCCCGGGCCGTAATAAGCGTTGGAGGCGATCGCACCGCCGACCACCGCACCGGCAACCGCTCCAGGCCAGAAACCGCCGCCGTGGTAGTGATGCCAGCCGCGGTTCCAACCTCCGCCACCGCTCCAGCCGCGGCCACCGCTCCAGCCGCCGCCGCCAACACGCGGACCCGGTCCGACGCCTGCTCCGCCGCCGTCAACGCGCGGGCCTACGCCCCCGCCCGCAAGGCGCTGACCCATGGCCGGGCCACCGCCGCCACCAGCGCCGATGCGCGCGCCGCCGCCGACACCGACCTGTCCGCCGCCGCCACCACGGTCGTTCCGCACCAGCCCTTGCGCGGACGATGCTGTCGGCACGACCAAGGGCAGCGCGAGCGTCAGCGCCGCAGCGGCGCTCAGAACCTTCAGATTGATCATTTTGAACTCCTCAAAACGGGACAATGTCCAACCTCTTCCTGGCTTGACGGTTCCCGCACCGCACATTGATAGTGCGTCACCTTTGCTTGTCAGGCAGCACATGTATGCCGCCTGAATGCGGACGCCGCCTGCCGCGTCATTTGGCCGCCAAGGGACGGTATCCCGACCCTGATCGCGGCTGCCGGTGCACCGCGGCCCGACCGCTGGACATTTGGGAGTTCAGGTGGCATCAGAGCCCGACTGCCTCGAACTGACGACCGATCACGCATGAAACAATTCCTGCTGAAATTCTTCACCTGGTGGAACGGCCAGACCTTTGGCACGCAATTGTGGACCGCGCGCTTCGGCGAGCTGGTCGGCCAGGACGAGCAAGGCAACCGCTACTATCGCACCAAGGGCGGCAAGATCGACCCGACGTTGCACTTCGAACGCCGCTGGGTGGTCTACAATGGCTATGCTGAGGCGTCCCGCATCCCGGCGGGCTGGCACGGCTGGTTGCACCACACCGTCGACGTCCCCCCGACCGAGCAGAATTATACGGCGCGGGAGTGGGAGAAGCCGCATGTGCCGAACATGACGGGCACACCGCAGGCCTACCGCCCGTCCGGCTCGACCATGGCGAGCGGCCGTCGCCCCAAGGCGACCGGCGACTATCAGGCCTGGACCCCCGGAAGCTGATCATCCGGCACCGCCGTGTCGGGCGCATGCGCGAGAACGTCTCGCGTGCGGCGCATGCATGCCTGTGGACAATGGTAACAGCGGGGACAGGCCGGCGGATGCGCGCTTCTGCGCTTGCGTCAAGCCGGGGATCGCGGCTCAATAGGGTCATCTTACGGAGATGGGAAACCATCGCGTCGGATCGGGCTCCAGATCGCGACTGTCCCGATGAAGCAGCGGCCTCCGAGTAGGATGCGGCCGGGAGATAGGCCCCCGGTGCAGACGTCCTGAAATCGCCCGCTAATGTGAGGCCACCGTGAGACAGGAAGGGCCGCTTGGGAAACCAAGCGGCCTTTTTCTGTTGCCGCGATCCCGGTCGTGCCGGCGCCGTCGTTGGTTGTACGTTGAGCGTGTGGGCCGGTTCGAGCGATTGAAGCCGGCTCGATAGGAACTGCGGACACGATCAACCGTTCGCGTGACACCTTCACATTCCCGCATTGCGTTGGTGAACCCGCTGGCTCCTCTCTGGCTTCACGTTTTATCGATCGGCATGCTCGCGCTCGGCGTCGTTTGCGCCATCATCATCGCGATCGATGTGGCGCGTCATCCGCAGCATATGTGGATCATGGATGTCGTGTGGCCGGTCACGGCGCTGTTCGGGACGGTATGGATCGCGTGGCAATATTTCGCCTACGGCCGGCTCGCGACGCATGAGCTGGCCCGGCGAGCCCGGCAGCGCAATCAGGACCCGCCCAACCGGAAGACACCGTTCTCGATGATGGTCGCCAACGGCACTCTGCATTGTGGGAGCGGCTGCGTGCTCGGCGACCTCGTCGCCGAATGGTTGGCTTTTGCCGTGCCGGCGGTGGCAGTCGCATTCGGCTGGCACAGTCTGTTCGGCGAGAAGATGTTCGCGGTCTGGGTGTTCGATTTCCTGTTGGCCTACGGCTTTGGGATTCTGTTTCAGTACTTCACGATTGCGCCGATGCGAGGTCTTTCGCTCGGCAAGGGCCTCTGGGCGGCCATCAAGGCCGACACCATCTCGATCGCGGCATGGCAGGTCGGCATGTATGGTTTCATGGCGTTCGCCAGTTTCTATCTATTCCGTCGCCTGCTGGGCATCGATCTCAAGGTCAATAGCTTCGAGTTCTGGTTCATGATGCAGATCGCAATGGTCTTCGGATTCGCTGCGTCCTATCCCGCCAATTGGCTGCTATTGAAGTCCGGCATCAAGGAGAAGATGTAGGCACGCGTCCTCGGCGCCGGCGTCGTTGAGCTTCGGACGCGTCGGACTTTCCGATCATGCTTGCGCAAGCTGCGCGGCGGCGCGGCCCATCAACTCGCTGCGGCGCGCTTGCGACGGAGCAATTCGCTCTTTCATGAAGGCGAGCACCTCGTCGGGCGCAGTATCCGGCGAGCCGGCGTTGAACGGCGGCGCGGGGTTGTATTCGAGGCGAAGCTGGATTGCTTCCGCGGTCTTGCGGTCGACGAGTTCGGACACCAGCGTCAGCGCAAAATCGATGCCGGCGGTGACGCCGCCGCCGGTGAAGCGATTGCGGTCGACGCAGACGCGGGTCTTGGTCGGGATCGCGCCGAAGCCGGACAGGAAATCGATCGCGCTCCAATGCGTGGTGGCACGATAGCCCCTGAGCAGCCCGGCCGCGCCGAGCACCAGCGAACCCGTGCAGACCGAGGTGACGTATTTCGCGCCGCCGGCCTGCTTGCGCAGGAAGGCGAGCATCTCCTCGTCGCCGACCATGTCATCGGTGCCCATGCCGCCGGGCACGCAGATCACGTCGAGTTGCGGGCAATCGGCAAAGGTCGTGGTCGGCGTCAGCACCATGACCGAATCGGTCGGGACGGGTTCGATGCGTTTCCAGATCAGATGCACTTTGACGCCGGGCACCGAGGAGAACACCTGCAGCGGACCGGTGAGGTCGAGTTGGGTCACCTTCGGGAACACGAGCAGTCCAATCTGCAAGGGCGCTGACATCGAAAGTCTCCAAATCGAGCTTGACCGCGCCACAATGCCATGATGCCATCCTGTCTGGAATGGCGTATTTCCCTCATTTTAGGACGTTTCGTCCATTCGCGAGGATTTGGTGATGATCGGCATCCTGATCTTTCCCGATTTCCAATTACTCGATGCGGCGGGCCCGATCGCGGCATTCGAGATCGCTGCGCGCTTCGCCAGCAGCGCGCCGCAGATCAGGACGCTTGCGGCGAAGGCCGGACCGGTGCGCAGCTCATCCGGTGTTGAGATGCTTGCGCGTGGCCTGAAGCCGTCCGGCGCGATCACGACGCTGATCATCGCGGGCGGCAACGGCGTGCGTACACCGGCAACCTGTCCGACCACGCTGGCCTTCGTGCGGCGTATGGCGAGCCGCGGCATCCGCGTCGCCAGCGTCTGCTCCGGCGCCTATGTGCTTGCCGAGGCGGGCCTGCTCGATGGCCGGCGCGCCACCACGCATTGGCAACGCACGCCGCATTTCGTGAAGACCTATCCCAAGATCAAGCTCGAGCCCGACCAGATCTTCGTCCGCGACGGCAATATCTGGAGCTCGGCCGGCATCACCGCCGGCATCGACCTCGCGCTGGCGATGATCACCGAAGACTATGGCGACGAGGTCGCTCAGAACACGGCACGCCAACTCGTGCTGTATCATCGGCGCAGCGGCGGACAGTCGCAATTTTCCTCGCTGCTGGAATTGAAGGCGCCGAACGGCCGTTTCGGGCCGCTGCTCGCCTGGGCGCGCGAGAATCTCGACGCGCCGCTGACGGTCGAGGATCTCGCGGAGAAAGCCGGCATGAGCTCACGGCATTTCACCCGTGCCTTCATCGCGGAGACCGGCACCACGCCGTCGAAGGCGGTGGAGCGGCTGCGGATCGAGGTGGCACGGCAGCGCGTGCAGTCGTCGGGTGAGGCCATCGAGCGCGTCGCCGAGATCACGGGCTTCCGCGATCCCGAGCGGATGCGCCGCGCCTTCATCCGCGCGTTCGGCCAGCCGCCGCAATCGCTGCGCCGCGCGGCGAGAGCGGGGTAGATTCCGGAAGCGGCTGCGAGGGCTGCCGCACAGCAATGACTTGCCGAGGACATAAAAAGCCCCGCCGAAGCGGGGCAAGGTGTTTGAACGGCTTGGTATTGAATAGAACTAACGGCTCTGCCGCGCCGGAGCGGCGCAACCATTCACCAAATAAGATCAACTCCCATCGTCACGGAAAGCAGGACGGATCGTGCTGTTCACACGACGGCGGTCGAAATATCACTGAGTCAATGTGTCGGCGGCGATCTTTTTCTTAAGCACCTCGCAGGTATCCCTGACCTCCGAGGTCATCAACGAGACGGCTTCGATCTGCAGGAAGAACCGCTTGCCCTGATCGCGATAACCTGCAGCGAACTCCTTGATCTCCGCGATCATGTCATGGACGCCGGCCACCATCGTCTCGCACTTCCTGGCGGCCAGTTGCAGTTCTGTCCCAAGAGCCTCGATCTCTTTCACGGCCGCTTCGTATTCACGCACAACGGCCTCGGCCGACAGCTTGCCAACCTCGTTGACGCCGTTGCGGTGTTCGACATAGTCCGGCATCGGTGAGAGGGGTCGAATGTTGCTGCGTGGTCGATGAGGGATCACCGCGCTGATTTCGCCATCCAACTGTTCCAACTCCAACGGCGCGCGGGTGAGGACTTCTGCATTAACATTCATGCGAAAGCTCCATAAGTTGTTACGGCAAAACGGAGTTTAGCAAAGTCAATGGATTTGTCTCGCTTTTCAACAACTTTGAAGTAAGGCGATTGTGCGCTGCAATACAGCTTCAGCAGATTCGTATACGGCACAGTGGGTTGAGAGGTGAACCGCTTGCCTCCAACCTGCGCGACGCACCTGCGCTGGGTCGCGCCGACAGCGATTATCGGAGCTCGCCAGCGTCAGTGTGCAGTGTCGGGATGCCAGCCGAGGAGGGCGAGCATCACGACGAAGCCGACGACATAACCCGCGATCACCGGCCAGCCGTGGGTGATCCACCTCGTCACCGACTTGGCCGCCGGATACATGTTGGACAGCGCGACGCCGGCGGACGAGCCGAACCAGATCATCGATCCGCCAAACCCGACGGCGTAGGCGAGGAAGCCCCAATCGTAGCCACCTTGCTTGAGTGCCAGCGCGGTCAGCGGAATGTTGTCGAACACCGCCGAGACGAAGCCGAGCCCGAGCGCGGTCTGCCACGCCGCGGTGGGCAACGTTTCCACGGGCATCATCGATGCCGCCGTGACCAGCGCGAGCAGAAACATCGTGCCCTTGAACGTCTCGGGCATGACCGACCAGTCGGGCCGCCGCAGCCGTGACGTGACCAGGATGGCGAGCCAGACGGTCACGCCGAGCACCGGGAACGCGTCGAGCAGGGCCGGAGACCTGACGTTCGCCGCCACGTTGGCAGTCATTGCGGCGAGCAGGATGACTGCAACGATGGCAACGCGCGTCTAATCGATCCGCAAGCCGGATGGCGGGCGCTTGAGGATCGGCGAATGGCGCTGCTGTTGCAGAGAGACCGGCACCGCGACGATGAGCATGGCGACGATGGCCGCGACATAAGCATTCAGCACTGCCAGCGGGCTGACGCCGGCGATCCACATCATGGTCGTCGTGGTGTCGCCGACGACGCTGCCCGCGCCGCCGGCATTGGCGGCCGCAACGATGGCGGCGAGGTAGCCGATGTGAACCCGGCCCCGGAAGACGTGGCGCGCGACGGTGCCGCCGATCAACGCCGCAGCGATATTGTCCAGGAACGCCGACAGCACGAAGATCAACGCGAGCAGGGCGACGCCGCCCTTCCAGTCATGGGGCAGCAGCGCCGGCATCTCATCGGGAATGCGGCTCTCCTCGAAATGCCGCGACAGCAGCGCAAATCCCATCAGCAGCAGGAACAGATTGGTCAGCGTGACCCACTCGTGCTGCAGGTGGTGCACAAGACCAGGGATGCCCGGGCCGAATTTCGCGAAGCCGGCGAACAGCAATTTGTAGGCGGCGATCGCCGCAAGTCCGGTCAGCGCGGCGGCAAGCGTGTGGTGGTGGAATAGGGCGACGCCGAGCAGCGTCAGTCCGAACAGGATGAAATCGAGCGGAATGCCGTAGACGGAAATAGCGGAGAGCACGACGATCTCGGGGCTGGGCTGTCGGACGAGTGACGCAGTCTGCCGCGACTATCGCGCGGCGTCCGTGAGTTCAAGGCGCAGCATCGCCGCCACGGTGGATATATGGACGCGCGAGTGAGCCCCGCGACCGGGGGCAGACCTCCGGCCGCTTCGTCGGACGCGATGTCAGTCCAGGCTCTTGAGCCAGGCGCTGATCTCGCTGACTGCGATGTTGGCCTGGTTGAGCAGCTTGCCCATGGTGAAGAAGCCGTGGAACTGGCCGGGGAAATGCCGGTAGGTCACGGGCACGCCGGCGTCCTTCAGGAATTTCGCATATTCGTCGCCCTCGTCACGCAGCGGATCGGCACCGGCGGTCAGCACATAGGCCGGCGGCAACCCGGCAAAGCTTTTGGCGCGCGCTGGCGAGACGCGCCAGTCGCTCCCGTCGGCACCGCCCAGATAATGATTGGCGAACCAGCCGATCACCGAATGCGTCAGCAACACGCTGGTTTCGGGCTCGCGGTGCGAGGCATGCTGTCGCGAGAAATCGGTCGCGGGATAGACTAGCAACTGGGCGGCAAGCTTCGGTCCGCCGTCACGCGCGGTGAGCGCAACCACGGCCGCAAGGTTGCCGCCGGCGCTATCGCCGCCGACGACGAGGCGCGAAGCGTCGATGCCGAAATCCCTTGCATTGGCGGCGATCCATTTGGTCGCGGTGACGGTGTCATCGACCGCGGCGGGGAATCTGTGCTCGGGCGCCAGACGATAGTCGATCGAGATCACGATCAGCTCGCCCTCGTGCGCGAGCTTCTGGCAGACCACTTCGTGGGTATCGAGGTCGCCGATGACCCAGCCGCCGCCATGGAAGAACACCAGGCACGGCGCAAGACCTACCGCCTTGCGCAGCGTCTTCGGCGTGTAGATGCGCGCCGCGATCGTGCCGTGCGGTGCCGGGATCGCGAGCGGCTTGCTCGATTCGAGCGCGGGCGGCTCGGGATTGCTGACGACGCGGGCAGCTCGATAGTAGTCGCGCGCTTCCGCCGCCGTGAGCGTCTCGTAGGCGGGACGGCCGGCGTCCTGAAACGCCTTGTAGACGGCAGCGGCATCTGGATCGAGAACGACGGGCATTAACAACGACCTTCCAATGATCTTTAATGATGTCGCGTCAGGCGGCGGTACGGCCGCCGTCGACGGTGTAGGCGGAGCCCGACACGTAGCTTGCTTCGTCGGAGGCGAGGAAGGCGACGATCGAGGCGACCTCGCTGGCCAGGCCGAGCCGGCGCGCCGGGATGCGGTCGACGATCTTCTCCGGAGGCGGTGGCGCGATGCCGCCGCTGCGGCCCTGCAGGATCGTGCTCAACATGCGGCTGTCGATCAAACCGGGGCAGACGCAATTGACGCGCACGCCGGTGCCGGTGCACTCCCAGGCCGCGCTCTTGGTGAGCCCGATCACCGCGTGCTTGCTCGCGCTGTAGACCGCGATCATCGGGGAGCCCATCAGGCCTGCGATCGAGGCGGTGTTGATGATGCTGCCCTTGTTCTGCTTCAGCATCACGGGCAGCACGTATTTCATGCCGAGGAAGACGCCGACGACATTGACGTCGAGCACCCGGCGAAAGCTCTCCAGTGAGTATTCGGGGATCGGCTTGATGTCGCCCTCGATGCCGGCGTTGTTGTAGAAGACGTCGATGGTGCCGAACCGGTCGACGGCGGCGCGGACATAGTCCTTCACCTCGTCTTCCTGCGTGACATCGGCGGCCACCGCGAGGGCCTCGGCCCGGGCCGGCAGGTCCTTGATGACCGCCTTCAGGTCGTCCTCCTTGCGGTCGACTGCGACAATCCGCGCACCGCGGTCGGCGAGCAGATGCAGCGTGGCGGTTCCGATGACGCCGGCAGCGCCGGTGACGACGGCGACCCGGCCATCGAGCCTGATGCGATCGGCCATGTTGGTTTCCTCTGGCTGGTCCGGTTCAGTGCCGGATTCCTCGTTTTCGCGCTTGGGGCTGCGCGGGTTTGGGACACGGACTATTCCACGTGTTCCGGAGGCTGACCAGAGGCCGGGAAGGGCGGCAAACCGCCCTTTCCCCGCCGTATTCGGCGTGTTAACCGGTTGGCCTGCGAGCGGCCGATATCAAAGGTAAACTGTCGCGAGCCCGATTCGCCTCTTTAAGCCGCGCGAGATGTCTCGAACCATTGCCCTGATTGGCTTTGCGGCCTTGATCGCCGCCTCAACCGTGTCGCTTGCGCCGCCCGCCCGCGCGCAGATCGGAACGATTTTCTCCGATCCGCCGCCGCGGCCGCCCGGCGCGATTCCGCGCGGCCAGATGCCGCCCGGCGATGACGACGAGGAAGTGCCGGAATTGCCGCGCGGCCGGGTGCTGCCGACGCCGAATCGGCCGCTGCCGCCGGGACAGGCCGTGCCGCCGCCCGGGAGCGTGCAGTCGCAGCCTCTGGCGCCTCCGCCGGGTGTCGCGGTCGCGCCGCCGAACGCTCAGCCCGGCGTTGCCGTGCAGCCGCCGCAGCCCGGCGCGCCCAGCGTCGCGAACGCCCCTCCGGGCCAGCGCCCGGCCGCCAAGGGCGCGCCCGGGGCGCTCCAGCCCGGCGACGAGGTCGTGCAAGAGCCGCCATCGACCAAGATCACCAACAAGAAGGCGAGCTTCTCCGGCCTCGACAAGATCACCGGACGCATCATCAATTTCGACGAGGATATCGGCGAGACCGTGCAGTTCGGCGCGCTGCGCGTGAAGACCGATGCCTGTTACACGCGGCCGTCGACCGAGGCCGCCAACACCGACGCCTTCGTCGAGGTCGACGAGATCACGCTGCAGGGCGAGGTGAAGCGGATCTTCTCGGGCTGGATGTTCGCCGCGAGCCCGGGCCTGCACGGCGTCGAGCATCCGATCTACGACATCTGGCTGACTGACTGCAAAGGGCCGGACCAGACCATCGTGACGGCCGCGCCCGATCCACCGAAGCAGCCGACTCCGCCACCGCCGCCGCCCGCCCAGAAGCGGCAGGCGAAGCAGGCGGCGCCACGCCCCGCGCCACCGCCGCCGCAATATCAGCAGCAGCCGCAACCACCGCCGCCACCTCCGCCGCAGCAACAGCAGCGCCCGGGCGGATTGTTCGGCGGCTTGTTCGGGAATTAGATCAGGATGAGTTTGGGTCGAATCGCCTCGCGGCGGCTTCGGTCTACCTCTCCCCGCCGGGGAAAGGTCGGATTGCGCTCGGCGATGCGGAGCATCGTCCGAAGCAATCCGGGTGAGGGGGCCTTGCGCTCTCGATAGACCGTAACCCCTCACCCGATTTGCTGCGCAAATCGACCTCTCCCAAGGGAGAGGTGACCTCCGGCGCGGCTTCAGATCAACCTAATGCCATCATGCTTTGGTTGCGATCTTGGCGTCCGGATCTCGCGGGGCGGATCCGGACCATTTCAATTGCGTTCGGCGACGATGGCGAGGGCGTCCGCGCCCTTGACCGGCTTGGCGACGTCGAGCTTGCAAAAATCCGCCGGCGCCCCCGTGACCGCTTTGTCGAGCAGCGCGCGATAGCGGCGGCGTGGAATCTCGATCGCGCCGAAGGTCTTCAGGTGCTCGGTCACGTATTGCGTGTCGAGCAGTTCGAAGCCGCCGGCGATCAGGCGCGCCACCAGATGCACCAGCGCGACCTTCGAGGCGTCGCGCGCAGTGTGGAACATGCTTTCCCCGAAGAAGGCGCGGCCGAGGCTCACGCCATAGAGCCCGCCGACCAGATTGTCGTCCTGCCACACCTCGACGCTGTGGCAATGGCCGAGCGCGTTGAGCCCGACATAGAGATCGCGGATGCGCTTGTTGATCCAGGTGTCGTCGCGGCCAGGGTGCGGCGCCGCGCAGCCCGCGATCACGGCCTTGAACGCGGTGTCGACCGTGACGGTGAACGCGTCCGAGCGCACGGTGCGCGCCAGCCGCGAGGCGACGCGGAAACCATCGAGCGGAATCACGCCGCGCAGTTCGGGCTCGACCCAGAACAGGGTCGGGTCATCCGCGCTCTCCGCCATCGGAAAGATGCCGCAAGCATAGGCGCGCAGCAGCACTTCGGGCGTGATTTCGGAGGAGGCGGAGTCGCGCGACGTCATGTACGCAGAATAGCAAACACCGGGCGGCGACGCGATGGGGCCGTCGATGTTTGTACTGTCCTGACCGCTGCCGGTTCCTTGAGGCCAGGTCGCGGGCGCAGCGGTGCGAGACGCCTGATCGCGACCAAATCGGCAGGTAGCGCCATGCGACATGGCGATTGCATCTCCGACATTCAATCCAGGCGAGGTGGATCACACGAAACTGTCATTGAGCTCGTGTGCACCGTCGCACCATGAACGGTCATGCGCGCGTGCGTCTGGCTTTGAGGCGTCGCAAATTGGCGGTCTCAGCGCGATCACGTTTGAACACGTCCGCGCGTTCGTCGCCTTTGATGTGGCCTAGTTTGTCGGATTATTGCTGATCGTATTGCCCCGCTTGCGGAGCATCGGATAAACTGCAAGACAGCCCGGCGTGAAGGGCGAGATCGACTGGCGGTGGAGTAGACACCATCCTTTCCGATTGTTAACGCGCTTTGTGTTCCGGAAGCGTTCAAAATGCTTCCTCGAGTGTGGCGCGCGCGGGTTCAGGGGACGCAGAGAATCGCGCGAGCTCGTTCGTGTTTCGTCGTGGGCAGCTCATGGACCAGCAGATCAAAGATCCGACCCTCATTCCGTCAGGTGACGCGTCCAAACAGACCGGGCGGAAGTCGCGTGGCCGGACCGTGCTGACGACGCTTATCGTGTTGCTGCTGCTCGGCGGCATCGTCTGGTGGACGCGGCACCAAAGCGCACCGCAGCAGGCGGCCGGCGGGCGCAACAGCGTGCCGATGTCGATCGTGCCGGAGACCGTCGCCAAGGGCGACATCGGCGTCAGCCTCAACGCGCTCGGGACCGTGTCGTCGCTCGCCACGGTGACGATCAGGAGCCAGATCAGCGGTTACCTGATGAAGGTCGATTTCAAGGAGGGTGATGAGGTCAAGAGGGGCGATCTGATCGCCGAGATCGACTCTCGTCCCTATGAGGCAACGCTGGCACAGGCCAAAGGTCAGCTTGCGCGCGACGAAGCGCAACTGAAGGGCGCCCAGGTCGACCTGACCCGCTACCAGGGTCTCGCCGCGCAGAATGCGGTGCCACACCAGCAGCTCGACACCCAGATCGCGCTGGTCGCGCAATATCAGGGCACGGTGGAAGCCGACCGCGCTTCGGTGAGATCGGCCGAGGTCAATTTGGCGTACTGCCGCATCGTCTCGCCGATCAACGGGCGCGTCGGTCTGCGCCAGGTCGATCTCGGCAATTACGTGACGCCGGGAGACACCAGCGGCATCGTCGTGATCACGCAGCTCGAGCCGATCAGCGTGTTGTTCACCTTGCCGGAGGACAACCTGCAGGCGGTCGCGAAGCGGCTGCGCGAGGGCGCGGTGCTGCCGACCGCGGCCTACGATCGCAGCGGCGCCAACAAGCTCGCCGAAGGGACGCTGCAGACCTTCGACAGCCAGATCGATCCGACCACGGGCACCATCAAGCTGCGCGCCAAGTTCGAGAACGACCAGCGCACGCTGTATCCGAACCAGTTCGTCAACGTCCGTCTGCTGCTCGACACCCACAAGGATGTCACCACGATGTCGACGGCCGGCGTCCAGCGCGGCGTTCCCGGCACCTTCGTCTACCTGGTGAATGCCGACAGCACCGTTTCCGTCAAGCCCGTGAAGCTCGGCGTCACCGAGGGCGACCGCGTCGAGGTGCTGTCGGGGCTTTCGCCCGGCGATCGCGTCGTGATCGACGGCGCCGACAAGCTGCGCGAGGGCGCCAAGGTGATCGTTCGCTCGCCGGCCGACGCTGCCAATCCCGCCGCGGCGGCCAACGGCAATGCCAAAAGAAATACCAAGGGGGACGCAAAGGGGACTGATCCTGACAAGGCCGGCGGTGGCAAGCGGGAGCGTTCCGAGGACGGACACAAGCAATGAACCCGTCACGGCCATTCATCCTGCGGCCGGTGGCGACGACCCTGCTGATGATCGCCATCATGCTGTCGGGCATGCTGGCGTTCAGATTCCTTCCCGTCGCGGCGCTGCCTGAGGTCGACTACCCGACCATCCAGGTGCAGACCTTCTATCCCGGCGCCAGCCCCGACGTGATGACCTCGTCGGTGACGGCGCCGCTCGAAGTGCAGTTCGGCCAGATGCCGAACCTGAATCAGATGAGCTCGGTCAGCTCGGCGGGCGCTTCCGTCATCACCCTGCAATTCGGCCTCTCGATCTCGCTCGACGTGGCCGAGCAGGAGGTGCAGGCCGCGATCAACGCCGCGGGCAATCTTCTGCCGTCCGACCTGCCGGCGCCGCCGATCTATGCCAAGGTCAACCCGGCCGACGCCCCGATCCTGACGCTTGGCCTGACCTCGAAGACCATGCCGCTCACCCAGGTCGAGGATTTCGTCGACACGCGGCTGGCGCAGAAGATTTCGCAGCTTGCCGGCGTCGGTCTCGTCAGCATCAGCGGCGGCCAGCGGCCGGCGGTGCGCATCCAGGCCGACATCCGCAAGCTAGCGGCCTATGGCCTCAATATCGACGATCTCCGCACCACGCTCGGCAATGCCAATGTCAACACGCCGAAGGGCAATTTCGACGGCGCGATGCGCGCCCATACCATCAACGCCAACGACCAGATCCGCAATGCGACCGACTACAGGTCGCTGATCGTTGCCTACAAGAACGGCTCGCCGGTCCGGCTCAGCGACGTCGGCAATGTCGTCGAGGGGGCGCAGAACGACAAGCTCGGCGCCTGGATGAACGAGACGCCGGCGATCATCCTCAACATCCAGCGCCAGCCCGGCGCCAACGTCATCTCGGTCGTGCAAGGCATCAAGGCGCTGCTGCCGCAACTGCAGGCGACGCTGCCGGCCGCGATCGACCTCAACATCCTGACCGACCGCACCGTGACGATCCGCGCATCGGTCCGCGACGTCGAATATGAATTGTCGCTCGCGGTGATCCTGGTCGTGCTCGTGATCTTCGTGTTCCTGCGTTCGACCCGTGCGACGCTGATTCCGAGCCTGTCGGTGCCGCTGTCGCTGGTCGGCACTTTGGGGGCGATGTACCTGTTCGGCTTCAGCTTGAACAATTTGTCGCTGATGGCGCTCACGATCGCGACCGGCTTCGTGGTCGACGACGCCATCGTCGTGATCGAGAACATCTCGCGCTATATAGAGGAAGGTGAATCGCCGCTGGAGGCGGCATTGCGCGGCTCCGAGCAGATCGGCTTCACCATCATCTCGCTGACGGTGTCGCTGATCGCGGTGCTGATCCCGCTGTTGTTCATGGGCGACGTCGTCGGCCGTCTGTTCCGCGAATTCGCCATCACGCTGTCGGTGACGATCCTGATCTCCGCGGTGGTGTCGCTGACGCTGGTGCCAATGGCGTGCGCCAAACTGTTGAAGGCGGACGACGCGGCGCGTGAGAACGCCTTCCAGCGGTTCAGCCGGGAGGGATTCGACTTCGTCATCGCGATCTATGGCCGGATGCTCAACTGGGTGCTCGATCGCCAGACCCTGGTGCTGCTGATCGCGCTCGCGACCTTCGGCCTGACCGCGTGGCTCTATCTCATCATCCCCAAGGGCTTCTTTCCGCTGCAGGACACCGGCGTGATCCAGGCGATCTCGGAGGCCCCGCAATCGGTCTCCTACGCGGCGATGGCCCAGCGCCAGCAGCAGCTCGCCAGCGCGATCCTGAAGGACCCGGAGGTGGACAGCCTGTCGTCCTTCATCGGCGTCGACGGCACCAACACCACGCTCAACAGCGGCCGCATCCTGATCAATCTGAAGCCGCATGAGCAGCGCAAGTCCGACATCGCGACGGTGATGAACCGCATCAAGGCGAGCACCGCGTCGCTGACCGGAATCTCGCTTTATATGCAGCCGGTCCAGGACCTCACCATCGAAGGCACGGTGAGCCGGACGCAATACCAGTTCATTCTCCAGGACGCCGATCCGGCCGAGCTCGCCGAATGGACGCCGAAGCTGGTCGAGAAGCTGCGCGAGCTGCCCGAGCTCAGTGACGTCACCAGCGATATCTCGGCGCAGGGCCTTTCGGTGTTCGTCGAGATCGACCGCGACCAGGCGGCACGGTTCGGGATCACGCCGGCGACGATCGACAATGCGCTGTACGACTCCTACGGCCAGCGCATCGTCTCCACCGTCTTCACCAACTCGAACCAGTACCGGGTGATCCTGGAGGCCGATCCGTCCTTGCAGAACTCGCTGCAATCGCTGTCGTCGATCTACCTGCCGTCGTCGGTGGGGTCGACGCCGGTGCCGTTGTCGGTGATGGCGAAGATGCGCGAGCAGACCGCGCCGTTGCAGGTCTCGCATCTCGGCCAGTTCCCGTCCGCGACCGTCTCATTCGACCTGGCGCCGGGCGCCTCGCTGGGCGAGGCGGTGACGGCGATCAAGCAGGCGCAGATCGACATCGGCCAGCCGCTCGGCGTCATCACGAGCTTCCAGGGCGCGGCGCTGGCGTTCCAGTCGTCGCTGTCCAACCAGCTCTTCCTGATTCTTGCGGCGATCATCACGGTCTACATCGTGCTCGGCGTGCTCTATGAGAGCTTCATCCATCCGCTCACGATCCTGTCGACGTTACCCTCGGCCGGTATCGGCGCGCTGCTAGCGCTGATGATGGCGAAGCAGGACCTCACCATCGTCGCGATCATCGGCATCATCCTCCTGATCGGCATCGTGAAGAAGAACGCGATCATGATGATCGACTTCGCGCTGGATGCCGAGCGCAACGAAGGCAAGCCGCCGCGTGAGGCGATCTACCAGGCGTGCCTGTTGCGCTTCCGGCCGATCATCATGACCACGATGGCCGCGGTGCTCGGCGCACTGCCGCTGATGATCGGCACCGGCGCGGGCTCCGAGCTGCGCCATCCGCTCGGCATCTCGATCGTCGGCGGCCTGTTGGTGAGCCAGTTGCTCACCCTGTTCACGACGCCGGTCATTTATCTCTGGTTCGATCGTCTCGCGGTTCGGTTCGCCGGGCGATCCGGGGAGGTCGGCGAGGCAACCGGGTCGCGTTGAGCCATGGATCCGTCAACACCCTTCATCCGGCGGCCGGTGGCGACCACGCTGCTGACCTTCGGGCTTGCGGCGGCCGGGGTGGTGGCGTTCTTCAAGCTGCCGGTGTCGCCGCTGCCGCAGGTGGATTTCCCGACCATTTCAGTGCGGGCGACGCTGCCCGGAGCCAGCCCGCAGGATGTCGCGACGACGGTGGCGAGCCCGCTGGAGCGGCATCTCGGCCAGATCGCTGACGTCACCGAGATGACGTCGTCAAGCTCTGTCGGCGCCACCCGCATCACGCTGCAGTTCGGCCTCAACCGCGACATCAACGGCGCGGCGCGCGACGTGCAGGCCGCGATCAACGCGGCGCGCGCCGACCTGCCGACCAGCCTGCGCTCCAATCCGACCTATCGTAAGGTCAATCCGGCCGACGCGCCGATCCTGATCCTGACCCTGACGTCGGATACGCTGACGCGCGGCGATCTCTACGACGCGGCGTCCACCGTGCTGGCGCAAAAGCTGTCGCAGGTCGAGGGGATCGGCGAGGTGGTGGTCGGCGGCAGCTCGCTGCCGGCTGTCCGAGCCGAGCTCATTCCGCAAGCGCTGTACAAATACGGCATCGGTCTGGAGGACGTTCGCGCCGCGCTGTCGAATGCCAATGCGCACAGTCCGAAGGGCGGGATCGACGTCGGCGACCGGCGCTATCAGATCTACGCCAATGACCAGGCCAATAAGGCCGAGGACTATAAGTCGCTGATTGTGGCCTACCGTAACGGGGCGGCCGTTCATCTCTCCGACGTCGGCGAGGTGGTCGACGGCGTCGAGAACCTGCGCAACGCGGGCCTCGCCAACGGCAAGCCGGCGGTGCTGATCATCCTCTACCGGCAGCCGAACGCGAATATCATCAGCACTGTCGACCTGGTGAAGGCGTTGATGCCGCAGCTCAAGGCATCGGTGTCACCGGCGATCGACATTGGTCTCGCGGTCGACCGTTCGACCACCATACGCACCTCGTTGCACGACGTGGAGCGAACCCTGATCCTTGCTGTGCTGCTGGTCATCATCGTGGTGTTCGCGTTCCTGCGCAATGCGCGAGCCACCTTGATCCCGGTGGTCGCGGTCTCGGTGTCGCTGGTCGCGACCTTCGGGGCGATGTATCTGATCGGTTACAGTCTGGATAACCTGTCCCTGATGGCGTTGACGGTTGCGACCGGCTTTGTCGTCGACGACGCCATCGTCGTGCTGGAGAACGTCACCCGCTACATCGAGGAGGGGATGAGCCCGCTTCAGGCGGCGCTCAAGGGAGCCAACGAGGTCGGGTTCACCGTTCTGTCGATGAGCATCTCGCTGATCGCGGTGTTCATCCCGATCCTGCTGATGGCCGGGATCGTCGGCCGGCTGTTCCGCGAATTCGCGATGACGATCTCGATCTCGATCCTGATCTCGCTCGCGATTTCGCTCGCGACCACGCCGATGATGTGCGCGATCCTGCTGAACCCCGAGCGCGGCCGGAGCCACGGGCGGCTCTATTGGGCGAGCGAACGCATTTTCGAAGCGATGCTGAATTTCTACCGCAGGACGCTCACCACCGCGTTGCAGCACCCGCTGTCGGTGATGCTGATCCTGGCCGCCGTGTTCGGCCTGAATTTCTATCTCTACGGTGTGATCCCGAAGGGCTTCTTCCCGCAGCAGGATACGGGACGGCTGGTCGGCTCGATTCAGGCCGACCAGAGCGTGTCGTTCCAGTTGATGCAGCAGAAGCTCGCGCAGTTCGTCAACATCATCAAGAGCGACCCGGCCGTGGAGACGGCGGTCGGCTTCACGGGCGGGGGCCAGACCAATTCCGGCTTCGTGTTCGTCTCGCTCAAGCCGCTCGATCAGCGCAAGATCAGCGCCGATGGCGTGATCAGGCGGCTGCGGCGGGAGATGACAGTCGTTCCCGGCGCCAGCCTGTTCCTGCAGGCGGTGCAGGATATTCGCGTCGGCGGCAGGGCGTCGAACGCGCAGTACCAGTACACGCTGCAAGGGTCGACGCTGGAGGAGCTCAATGAATGGACGCCGAAGATCGCGGCCGCCCTGCAACATGATCCGAATCTGGCCGACGTCAACAGCGACCAGCAGAACAAGGGCCTCGAATCCAACCTCGTGATCGACCGCGACGCGGCGGCCCGGCTCGGCATCACCGTGAGCCAGGTCGACAACACCCTGTATGACGCATTCGGCCAGCGGCAGGTCTCGACGATCTATGTCGCGCGCAATCAGTATCACGTCATCATGGAGGTGGCGCCGCGCTATTGGCAGAACCCGGAGACGCTCAAGGACGTCTATATCAGCAAGTCGGGCGCGTCCGTCGGCGGCTCGCAGTCGACCAATGCCGTGGCCGGCACGGTGGTGGCGCCCGGAAATTCGAGCGCGGCGACTGCGGCCAACGCCCAGGCCGCGCGCAATCAGGCCACCAACTCGATCGGTGCGACGGGGAAGGGCGTGGCCTCGACCGGATCGGCGGTCAGCACCAGCAGCGAGACGATGATCCCGCTTTCGGCGGTGGCCAGCTTCAAGGAGGGCGCGACCCCGCTGGCGGTCAATCATCAGGGGCTGCTGGTCGCCAACACCATCTCGTTCAACCTGCCGCCGAATGTCTCGCTGAGCACCGCGGTCGCCAGCATCGAGGCCACTATGAACCGGATCGGCGTCCCGGCCACGATCCGCGGCACGTTCCAGGGCACCGCGAAGGCATTCCAGGATTCCCTCAGCAATCAGCCGTTTCTGATCCTGGCGGCGCTGGTGACCATCTACATCGTGTTGGGCGTGCTTTATGAGAGCTACGTCCATCCGCTGACGATTCTATCCACACTGCCCTCCGCAGGTGTGGGCGCCTTGCTGGCGCTGATGGCATTCAAGACCGAGTTCAGTATCATGGCGCTGATCGGCGTCATCCTGCTGATCGGCATTGTGAAGAAGAACGCCATCATGATGATCGATTTTGCTCTGGAGGCGGAGCGCAAGCGCGGGCTGGAGCCGCTCGAGGCCATTCGCGAGGCCTGCCTGCTGCGTTTCCGTCCGATCATGATGACGACGATGGCGGCGCTGCTAGGCGCAACCCCGCTGGCGATAGGGGTGGGCGAAGGGGGCGAGCTGCGTCAGCCGCTCGGCATCGCCATCGTCGGCGGCCTGATCCTGAGCCAGGTTCTGACGCTCTATACGACGCCGGTCATCTATCTCTACCTCGACCGGTTCCGCCTGTGGGCCCAGCGCGTGCGGCGCGGCGGCACTGCAACACGGTTTCCTGGGTCTCTCCAAGCGGGCGAGTAAATGCCGATAGCCACAGCGTTGCGAAACTTTCGGACGGCGCGGAAATCTGCCCGTTTTCCGCGCGTGCGGACGTTCCGTCCCCGCAATCGGCCCGCGCTGGTGATGCTGGTCGGCGTCGGTCTCGGGCTATCGGGCTGCATTCCGGGCTCGGAACGCCCCGAGCTCAATCTCGAAGTGCCGGCAAGCTATAAGTCCGCCGCCAAGGGCAACGCCGATACCGCCGTTCCGGCGCTCGCCTGGTGGCGCGGTTTTCGCTCCGCCGAACTCACCGGGCTGATGGAATCGGCGCAGGAGTACAATCTCGATATCGCGGCCGCGATCGCGCAAATCGTGCAAGCCGACGCGCAAGTCGGCGTCTCCGGGGCTGCGCTGCTGCCGTCAGTCTCGGGCTCGTTCACCGCCGAGCGCGAGCGATTGGCGAGGGGATCGAATTCATCGACCGGCGTCAGCGGGACGTTCTCGTCATTCAATCTCGGGCTGAGTGCGAGCTATATCGTCGATTTCTGGGGCAAGAACCGCGCGACGCTGGCATCGTCAGAGGAGAGCGCCACGGTTGCCCGCTACAATCGTGAGGTGGTGGCGCTGACCACGATGGCGACCGTCGCCAACACCTATTTCCAGCTCCTTGCGGCGCAGGACCAGATCAAGGTGACGCGCCGCAACCTGGCCGCGGCCGAGCGCATCCTTGGGCTGATCAAGCAGCAGTTTGCCGGCGGTACCGCCTCGCAACTCGACGTGTCGCAGCAGGAAGCGCTGGTCGCGACCCAGCGCGCGGCGATTCCGCCGCTCGAGGTGACGGTCGGGCAGAACACCGCCGCGCTGGCCCTGCTGGTGGCGCGGGCACCGGCCAATTTCACCGTGCGCGGCGGCAGCACCACGCAGATTTCGGTCCCGCGCGTCACGCCGGGGCTGCCGTCGGAATTGCTGTATCAGCGGCCCGATATCCGCCAGGCCGAGGCGCAACTCGCTGCCTCCAATTTCAGCGTCGAAGCCGCGCGGGCAGCTTTCTTCCCGCAGATCCAGCTCACCGGCACCACCGGCTTCCAGAGCACGGCGCTCGCCTCGTTGTTCGCTCCGGGCGCGTGGTATTACACGCTTGCCGCCAGCCTGACCCAGCCGCTGTTCGACGGCTTCCTGCTGGAGAGCCAGCTCAAGCTCGCCAAGGGCCAGCAGTTGCAGAACTTGCAGGCCTATCGCAAGGCCGTGCTGTCGGCTTTCGCCGATGTCGAGAAGGCGCTGATCGCGTTGCAGAAGTTCACGCTGCAGGAGCGCCTGCAGTCCGACGTAGTGGCCAGTTCACGCAAGGCGTTCGAGGTCGCCGAGACGCAGTTGCGCGGCGGCACCATCAACCTCATCACGGTGCTCCAGGCACAGCAGACGCTGTTCACCGCTGAGAACAATCTGGTCACGGTCAGGCTCAACAAGCTGCTGGCGGCCAGCAGCCTGTTCCAGGCGCTTGGCGGCGGCTGGACGCCGACCGGCACGCTGGCGGCGCTGCAATGAGGATGGCCATGCAACGGTTGATTGGACGGGTGGTTGTCGGGTTTGTCATCGCGTTGGGCATTCCGTCGGGCGCGTCTCGCGCGCAACTGGTGCCCAACGGCGTCCCGCTCTCGTTCGGCATGACGATCGACCAGGCGAGCAGGGCGCTCGGCGTGCCGTTGAACTACGTCCGCGGACGCCCCGGCAATGAACTCTTCGTCGCGCTGCCCAATGTCAGGGGAAGTATATTGTCGAACCGCAGCGACGGACTCTATCTGCAGTTCGGCAGAGGGCATCTGATTGCCTGGAAGGGCGACTGGGGGACGATCCGGCCATGAGGAACGCAGCCGTCACCGCAACAAAGGGGCTCATTGTCTGTGCCGTCGTCGCGCTATGCACGAGTGGTACGGCATCCGCGCAGCAGCGCCCGCTGCGCTTCGGCTACACCAGCGGCTGGTCCTTCGACGGCAGGGACGATGATCGCGACTTCCGCACCAATGGCTATTTCCCGGGCAATTTTGCCGCAGATCCCTTCAGCGCCGGCTTCGGCGCGGCGGGCCTGTTCGGAGCGACGCCGTGGCGCTCGGCACTGCCGTATCCGTCGCAAGTCGTCTTCGCCGCGCCGTGCCGGGATTGCGTTCCGCACAGGAAGCGGCGGCACCGGTCTCATTACGACCGATGATGAACGTGAGGGGTGGGGCTATTTTGCCGTCGCGGTCTGCGGCGTCGCAGCAGTGCGGCCGAAGCGGACCAGGACCCTCGTGCCCTTGTGATCCGGATCGCGCTCCACGCTGGCGTCGAGCTTGGCGGCCATCGCGGTGACGATGCGCTGGCCCATGCCGGTGCCGCGCGGATCGACCTTGTCGTCGAAGCCAACGCCCTCGTCACTGATCGACAGCAGGAGATCATCGCCCTCCGGCTTGAGCTCGACATCGATCGGGCCGGCGCCGTCGGGATAGGCGTATTTCACCGCGTTCATCACCAGCTCGTTGACGATGACGCCGATCGCGACCGCGCGATCCGGGTCGATCTCGATCGGATCGGCGCTCAGCGTCAGCCGTGACATCTTGTTGCCTTCGGCCGATCGCCTGAGATCCTCGAGCAGCGCTTCGAGATACTGGTTCAGCATCACCGTCTTGAAGTCGTGCGAGGTGTAGAGGCGGCGATGCACCTGCGCGACCGCGGCGACGCGGCCCATCGCGTTGGTCAGGGCGGCCTTCACGTCGTCCTGGGTCGCCGAGTTGGCCTGCAAATGCAGCAGCGAGGCGATGATCTGGAGCGAATTGCCGACGCGGTGGTTGACCTCGCGCAGCAGCACCTCGCGTTCGGCGGCGAGCGCGGCGTAGCGATCCCGGGAGGCATGCACCTCGGCCTCAGCCTCGTCGCGCGCCTTCTGGATCGCAGCTCGCCGGATCGCACCATTCACCGCGACCTGGAGCAGGGGAATGAATTCGCCTCTGACGTCCTTGACCAGATAGTCGGCGGCGCCCGCTTTCAGCGCGGTGACGGCGATCGCGGAGTCCTGCGCGGCGGTGACGAACACCACCGGCGGCGCATCCGGAATTTTCAGGATCTGCTCCAGCGTCTCCAGTCCGTCGAGGCCGGGCATGTACTGGTCGAGCGCGATGACGTCGATGCCGCCCCGAGCAAGGCGATCGAGGCCTTCCTGGCCGCTGGCGGCGTGCACGACCTTGAAGCCCGCACGCGTCAGCCCGCGCTCGACCAACCGCGCCAGCGTTGCGTCGTCATCGATATAAAGCAGTGTCGGCGTCGCGCTGGTCATGTGGAAGTGGGCGGAACCTGAATGACGGAGAAGAACAGCCCGAGCTGACGAATGGCGTTGGCGAAGCTTTCGTAATTCACCGGCTTGGTGATGTAAACGTTGCAGCCAAGCTCGTAGCAGCGCTTGATCTCCTGGGAGTCGTCAGTGGTGGTCAGCACCACCACTGGCGTCGACTTGAGAAACTTGTTCTCCTTGACGCGCTTCAGGATGTCGATGCCGGTCATGTCGGGCAGATTGAGGTCGAGCAGGATCAGCAGCGCCTGGCCCTTGCGTTCAGCCGCGGTGCCGTCCTTGCCGAAGAGATAGTCGACGGCCGCCGTGCCGTTCGTGAACGGAATGATCGCGTTGTTGACTCCCGATCGCCGGATATTACGCTCGATCAGGCGAGCATGGCCCTCATCGTCCTCGATCATGATGATGGTGACTGGATTGCTCATGAAGCTTTATCCCGGTTCTTGCCTGTCCAGTTAATAGGCAGTGTGATCGTGAAGGTGCTGCCGTTGTGAAGCTCCGACGCTATCGACATGGTGCCTCCGAGTCGGCGCACAAGTGCGCGAACATGGGCGAGACCGATGCCTTGGCCGGGCTTGTCCTGGGTTCCGGCGCGACGGAAAAGCTCGAAGATGCGCTGGTGGTCCTTGGGGGCGATGCCACGGCCATTATCCGTGATCTCGAAGATCGCAAAGCCGAGCTTGGTGCGGCCCTCGATCGCGATCTCGCCGGGGACGCCATCCTTGAGGTATTTCAGCGCGTTGTCGATCAGGTTGGAGAAGATCTGCTCCATCGCCAGGCGGTCGCTGACGACATCAGGCAGCGAACCGATCTCGATCGTGGCGTTGCTCTCGGCGGCCTGATGCGCAACGGTCTTGACGATGCCCTCGATCAGTGCGCGGACGTCGATCGGCTCCGGTTTGAACTCTCGGCGGCCTTCGCGGGTGAGATTGAGGATCGCGGTGATGAGCCGGTCCATCTTGGCGATCGAGGATTTGATGAAGCTGAGGGACTCGCTGAAATCGTCGGACAACTGCTTATCGGAGCCTTGCAGCTCGGGCTCGGCGGTGTCGGTCGCGTTATCCGGTACCCCTGGGGCAAGTGATGCGGAGCGATTGAGCGTCGCGATGCGCCGGAAAATGTCGCCGCGGAGTTCTTCCAGCTCGCTGGTGAAGCCCATGATGTTGACCAGCGGCGACCGCAGATCGTGACTGACAATATAGGCGAAGCGCTGAATCTCCTCGTTGGCCTCGCGCAGGTCGGTGGTGCGTTCGTCCACGATCGCTTCGAGCGTGACGTTCATATCGCGCAGCTTGGCCTCGGCGTCGTCGCGGGCCCGCGAGGATAGCCGCAGCAGCACGATCGAGAAGGCGGCGAGCGCCAGCACCATGCAGGAGCCGGCGATGGTGACCGACGACGCCAGCACCTGGGTCTGGTCCGCGGTCGCCGTGCGCATCGCGAGCAGCCGGTTTTCCTCGGTGCGCATCTCACTGCCGATCCGGGCGATCGCCGCCACCGCTTCCGTTGAGGCGGTGCTGCGCAGATCGGCGATACTGTCGGCAACGTCGTTATGCTGGGCGCGGTCGATGTCGCGGGCCAGCTCGGACAGGCGCCGGTCGATCGCGACCTTGAGTTTTTCGCTGTTGGCGACCTGCGTCGGATTGTCGACGCTGATCTTCGCGAGATGGTCGAGCGCAGGCGGGATGCCGGTCGCGGCAGACTGGTATTCCGCCAGATGCTGCGGCGCCGTCGTCAGCAGATACGCTCTGGTGGCGCTCTCGGCGCGGCGGATTTCAACCAGCAGGTTGGCGATCTGGCTCTCGACCTCGACGGTATGAACGACCCAGGCGTTGTCCTTGCGCGCTTTGTTGACGAGAAGCACCGAGGCCACGCTGACCGCGACCAGCACCAAAAATCCCGCCGACAGCAGCAGGATTTGCAGGGCACTGCGCTGTCGTGAAATCAGCGGGGTCACGACAGTCTCGTCAAACCAGCGGAGTTCAATAGGTCCCCGTACGAAGCCACTAACTCAACGATACGCTTGAGCAGGGCTTCGGGTTCCACGGGACCGCCGGATTATTTCGGAGGGTCGGCGGGCTGACCCGCGAGGTACTGCTCCAGCCAGTGGATGTGGTAATCGCCCTCGATGATGTCGGGCTCGCGGACCAGGGCTCGGAACAACGGCAGCGTCGTCTCGATCCCGTCGACCACCATCTCGTCCAAGGCCCGGCGCAGCCGCATCAGGCATTCGCCCCGGGTCTTGCCGTGCACGATCAGCTTGCCGACCAGCGAATCGTAATAGGGTGGGATCATGTAGCCTTGATAGACGGCGGAATCGATGCGTACGCCAAGGCCGCCCGGCGGATGGAATTGCGTGATCCGTCCGGGCGACGGCCGGAAGGTCTGCGGGTTCTCCGCATTGATGCGGCACTCGATGGCGTGGCCGATGATCGCGATGTCATCCTGCTTCGCCGGAAGGTCGCCGCCGGCGGCAATCCGGATCTGCTCCAGCACCAGATCGATATCGGTGATGCTTTCGGTGACGGGATGCTCGACCTGAATGCGCGTGTTCATCTCGATGAAATAGAACTCGCCGTCCTCGTAGAGGAATTCGATGGTGCCGACGCCGAGATACTTCATGTCCCGCATCGCCTTGGCGCAGGTCTCGCCGATCTTGGCGCGCGCTGCGGCCGCGAGCACCGGCGAGGGGCCTTCCTCCCAGACCTTCTGGTGACGGCGCTGCAGCGAGCAGTCGCGTTCGCCGAGATGGATGGCGCCGCCGCGGCCGTCGCCGAGGATCTGGATTTCGATGTGGCGCGGCTTCTGCAGGTATTTTTCCAGATAGACCGAGGCGTCGCCGAACGCCGACTTGGCCTCGTTGGCCGCAGTCGACAATGCGAGCGCGAGGTCGGCCTCGGTGTGAGCGACCTTCATGCCGCGGCCGCCGCCGCCGGCGGCTGCCTTCACCAGCACCGGGAAACCGATCGACTTGGCGATCGCCATCGCGTCGTCGTCCGACGTCACCGCGCCGTCCGAACCGGGGACGACGGGAATCCCGAGCCGCTTGGCGGTCTTCTTGGCCTCGATCTTGTCGCCCATCAGGCGGATATGCTCGGCCTTGGGGCCGATGAAGTGCAGGTTGTGATCGGCGAGGATCTCGGCGAAGCGCGCGTTCTCGGACAGGAAGCCGTAGCCCGGATGCACGGCGTCCGCCCCGGTGATCTCGCAGGCCGCGAGCAGCGCGGGCACGTTGAGGTAGGAATCCTTCGACGGCGGCGGGCCGATGCAGACGCTCTCGTCGGCGAGCCGCACATGCATGGCGTCGGCGTCGGCGGTGGAATGCACGGCGACGGTGGAGATGCCGAGCTCCTTGCAGGCGCGCAGCACGCGGAGCGCAATCTCACCGCGATTGGCTATGAGGATCTTGTCGAACATGGCGCCTCAATGGGGGCGAAGGGCGAGTGGCGAATGGGGGATGCTCTCATCGCCATTCGTCACTCACCATTCGCTTATTCGATGATCACGAGCGGCTCGCCGAATTCGACGGGCTGGCCGTCCTCGACGAGGATCTGCGTCACTGTGCCGGCGCGCGGCGACGGAATCTGGTTCATCGTCTTCATCGCCTCGATGATGAGAAGCGTCTGTCCGGCGGTCACTTTCGTGCCGACTTCAACGAACGGCTTGGCGCCGGGCTCCGGTGCCCAATAGGCGGTGCCGACCATCGGCGAGGGGACGACACCGGGGTGCTTTGCGAGATCCGCGGCCGGCGCTGCCGCGACCGGAATCGCGGCTGCGACCGGGGCTGCCACCGCCGACTGAACCGGGATGCTCGGCACGGAAGCGGCGATGCTGACATTGCGTGCGACGCGGACGCGCAGACCGGCGCGCTCGATCTCGATTTCGGTCAGATTGGTCTCGGCGAGCAGATGCGCAAGCTCGCGAATGAGGGCGCTGTCGTCGTTCTTGGATTTTGCCGCTGGTTTGTCGTCTGGCTGGCGCGCCATGATCTTGATCCGGAATCTCTGTCTGGTAACGGGGGACGTCAGGAGTGACGATTAGGTCTTTGCCTTGGCGCCGATCTTCGCGGCGAGCCCGAGGATCGCGAGCCGGTAGCCGTCGATGCCAAAGCCGCAAAGCGACGCGAACGCCGCTTTAGCAGTGAACGAATGATGCCGGAAGCTCTCGCGGGCGTGGATGTTGCTCACATGCACCTCGACGGCCGGGATTTTCACCGCAATCAGCGCGTCATGCAGCGCGATGGAGGTATGGGAATAACCGCCGGCATTGATGATGAGCCCGACCGCCTTCTTGGCGTGGGCCTCGTGGATGAAGTCGATCAGCTCGCCCTCGCGATTGGACTGTCGGCAGTCGGCGGCAAGTCCGAACTGTCGGGCGGTGTCCGCGCACAGCTTTTCGACATCGGCGAGCGTGGCATGGCCATAGGTCTCGGGCTCGCGCGTCCCCAGCAAATTGAGGTTCGGGCCGTTCAGCACATAGATCGTTCCGGCAGCAGCCATTCCAAGGTTCCGGCGAAGGGTGGAGTGGGCGGGGTTATAGGTAACAACCGGCCGCAGGGGAAGCCTTTAGGTGGAATTCCAAGGTCTTCAACAGCTTCGTCCAGGCTGTCAGATGATAGCCATAACCTTCGGAAAATACTGGTTAACCAAATCCCGTCGGACGAGCTTGCAGCGGGAGTCCGCCCTGCAATCCACGGCCCCGTTCCGGTGCACCTGATAGCAAGACCCCGCCCTTCAGGGCGGGGTCGAAGGTCGGCGAGGGTCCGTCGCGGCACCCCCGCGCCGAGGCTGGGTTAGCCCTCGATGATGTAGACGATCTCGTGGGTCTGCGGTTGCACGATCACGTAGCGTCCATGCACCAGGATGAACTCATAGCCGCGCCATTGCGGATAGATCGACACGACCCGCTCCGGCACCGGATAGAAGTGAACGCTGGCTGGGACGCGGGTGCCGACTGCCACGTTGAAGTTCACGTTGGTGACCTCGCTCACGTGCTCCGACTTGATCGCGGTCGAGATCTCGGTGCGCTTCTCCGCCGGAGGAGCCGCAGTCGCCGAGGTCGCCGCGTTACCGGTGGTTTGCGAGCGGCTCTCGTTTGTCTGGGCACGGTTGGTGTCGGACGGATTCCGGGTCTGCGCATTCTGGTTCGTCGTGGCGCCGCCCTTCTCACGTGTCTCGGCGGCATTGTTGCGCTCGCGACCCTCGCGGCTTTGGGCGTTCATGTTGCCGCTCTTGTCGCGCTCCTCAGACCTCATGCCTTTGGAGCCCTTCGTCGTCTCGTTCTCCGAGTTCATGCCCTTCTTCTGCATGTTCTCCTGTGCGCCCTTGTTGGCAGCGCCGCCCTTCTCGGACTCCGCACCCTTCGCGCTCGGGGATTGAGCGCTCGGAGATTGACCAGTCGTGGAGTGCTCGGAACCCTTCTTGCCGCCCTGTTCATGCTGCATCGTCCCGGATGACGCGCCACCGGACGGCGCGTTGTGCTGCATGGTCGCACCGCCGCCGGTGCCGGGCGTTTCCTTGCCGGCGCCGCCTGCGCCCTGCGCGTTCGCCAGACCGGTGCCAGCGATCAGAGCCGCCGCAGCGACAGAAATCAGAAAACGGTTAGTCATCAATTCCTCCTCATTTCAGCATTGCCCGCGCCGACAACGAGAGAGCATGTACGATGTTCCTAGCAATCCGCGGTTCCGTGCGGCCGGTTTCGTGAATGCGCAATGAACGCGTGAAACGCTTCAGCCGCAGCCCGATCGAGCTTCACGGTGGCGGTGAGAACTTCGCGCCTCCGGCAAAAGAAAATCCGGCTGCTTCGCAGCCGGATTCGCAGTCGACGGGATTTGCTGGATATCGATGGTCAGCAGGTCGCCTTGCCGCAGCGTGCGACGCCGATCTTCTCCTTGAGATTGTCGAGACCGACCGCGCCGACCACGACCTGCTTGCCGATCACATAGCTCGGCGTGCCGTTCATGCCCATGGCTTCGGCGAGGCGGAAGTTCTCCTCGATGGTCGCCTTGACCTCAGGGCTCGTCATGTCTTTCTCGAGCTTGGCCATGTCGAGGCCGACATCCTTGGCCACCGCAAGCGCGCGGGCCTTGTCGGCGGCACCGCGGCCGCCCAGCAGCTTCTGGTGAAACTCGAGATATTTCTTGCCGGTCGGGTCCTGCATACGCACGGCAACCGCGACCTGCGCGGCCTCGACCGAGCCTTGGCTCAGCACCGGGAATTCCTTCAGCACGACCTTCAGCTTCGGATCCGACTTCATCAGATCGAGCATGTCGGCCATCGCGCGCTTGCAGTAGCCGCAATTGTAATCGAAGAACTCGACGAAAGTGACGTCGCCATCCTTGTTGCCGAGCGTGACACCGCGCGGCGAATTGAAGATGGTGTCCGCGTTCTTGGCGACGTTCTGCTCATGCTTCTCGGCTTCGGCGGCTGCCTGCCGCTTGTTGAGCTCGTTCATCGCCTCCTCGAGCACCTCCGGGTGCGACACCAGGTAGTTGCGCACGATGGTCTCGATGTCGCTGCGCTGGGTGTCGGTAAAGCTCTGGGCCGACGCCGATAGCGGCGCGGCGCAAACGCCGAGCGCGAGGAGGGCAGGGGCAAGAAAGCGGAGCGCTGGCATGGACAAATCCTTGTTGAACGTGGCTCGAAATACGGCAGGCCGCGAGCCGGTTTCGGTGATCGTTGTATGGAACTACGGTTTATTTCTAGTTGTTTTTCTGGCCCGGCATGGGCTTGGCGCTCACAATGTCGTCAGCCTTGACCCAGCCGGGAGTGCCGATCGCAAACCGGGTTTTTGCGCGTGACGCCAGTTCGCGGGCGGTCTTGTTGTCGCCGCGAAGATAGGCGGCCTGTGCGGATGCGAGGTCCGCCTCCGCGTAGTCGCCCTTGCGGCCGTAGGCCATGGCGAGCTGGGTATAGCCCAGCGGGGCCTCGGGTTCGCGTGCAACGGCCGCACGCAGCATGGTGATTGCCTCGTCCGTATAGGCCTTGTTGTCCGAGGCGACGAGCGCCTGGCCGAGCAGCATCTCGATCAGCGGGGCGCGGTTGGAAAGCTGCACTGCCTTGCGCAGCGGCGCGATGGCGTCGGCAGGCTTGCCGCCTTCAAGGAAGGCCTGGCCGCGCAGCTCATAGAAATAGGGATTGTTGGGTTGCGCCTGGATCAGGCTGTCGATCTGCGCGATCGCCGAGCGCAGGTCGCCGTGTAGATAGGTGGCGATCGCGCGCGCGTAGCGCGCCGGCAGGCTGTTGTTGGTGAGTGGATAGCGGCGATAGACCGTGTCCTGCCGCTCCATGAAGCCCGAAATCTTGGCGCGCATCATGTCGTGACGAAGCTGCAGCGCGGGGTCGTCCTTCTTGTCCCAATACGGACTGGACTTCGCGAGCCCCTCCAGCGCCTCGACACGGTCGACCGGCATCGGGTGCGATTGCAGATAGGGATCCGCGCCGCGCGAGGCGAACAGGCTCTCATCGGTGAAGCGCTTGAACGTCTCGTACATGCCCTTGGCGGACTGACCGGTCGCAGTCAGGAACTTGACGCCGGCGCGGTCGGCGTTCTCCTCCTGCTGACGCTGATAGGACAGCAGCGAGCGCTGGATCATCGACTGCGGCGCCGAAAATGCGGCCGCGCCGGCATTGGTGAGGCCATTGTTGGAACCGCCGCGCGCGCCCGCGGCCATGGCGCCGGCGCCGAGCAACATGGCGATGATCATCTGGGTTTGCGCCCGCGCCAGTTGCTCATGCAGCTTGGCGAGATGGCCGCCGGCCAGATGGCCGGTTTCGTGCGCGAGCACGCCGATGATCTGGTTCGGCGTTTCCGACTGCAGCAGCGCGCCGTAATTCACGAAAATGCGGCGGCCGTCGGCGACGAAGGCGTTGAACGCACTGTCGTTGATGATCACGACCTGGATGTTCTGCTTCTCCAGGCCCGCGGCGCGCAGGATCGGGCGCGTATAGTCACGCAGGAGCTGCTCGGTCTCGGTATCGCGCAGCACCGGCGGGCCCTTGGATCGCTGCGCCTGCGCGGTGGCGACGGGACCGATTGCGAGCGCGACCGCCGTCAGCAGCGCGGTCAGCTTGAACGTCCTGGTGCGAAGCGGGTGACGGAATAGCATGGGGCGGTCTATTGGCGATGGCCGGTGGTGAAAAGGCAAAGCCCGATTCCCGTCCTGACCAGACCAGGAGCGCGGCACAGTCTGTTGTTTTTGCAGTTTTTCTTCACGCGATCCGGTATTCAGTCGGCTTGAAAACGTTATAAGAAGCCACCGAATACGGCCAGTCTGGGGCGGTAGCCGGTGCGGGAACCTGAATTCGGCTGCGGCCGTCCAAATAGCAGAAATCCATGCTCGATGCGACACTGAGAAACCGTGCGACCAGCCTGTTGACCGCGTCCCGGCGAAGCGACGTTCCGCCCTTCATGGTGATGGACGTGATGGCCGCGGCCGCGCGAATCGAGGCCGACGGCGGCCACGTCATCCATATGGAGGTGGGGCAACCTGCCGCACCGGCGCCGAAGCCCGCGATCGCGGCCGCGCAGGCCGCACTGGCGGATGGACGGATCGACTACACCTCGGCGCTCGGCATTCCGTCCTTGCGTGAGCGCATCGCACGCCACTATCGCGAGAGCTATGGCTGCTCGGTCGATGCCGAGCGCATCATCGTCACCACGGGCTCGTCGGGTGGATTCATCCTGGCGTTTCTGTCGATGTTTGAGCCGGGCGACCGGGTGGCCGTCACGGTGCCGGGATATCCGCCTTACCGCCATATCCTGACCGCGCTCGGCTGCGAACCGGTGCTGATCGAAACCACCGGCGACACCCGCCACGCGCTGACCGGCGAGGCGCTGCTCGCGGCGCATCGCAAGACACCGCTGAAAGGCGTGCTGGTCGGCAGCCCCGCCAATCCCACCGGCACCATGATGTCGCGCGAGGCGCTGTCGAGCTTGATGGCCGCTGCCGAGAGCGCGGGCATCCGATTCATCTCCGACGAGATTTATCACGGTCTGGACTACGCGTTTCCTGCGGTGACCGCAGCCGAGCTGTCGCCGAACGCGCTCGTCATCAACTCGTTCTCGAAATATTTCTGCATGACCGGCTGGCGGGTCGGCTGGATGGTGGTGCCGGACGTGCTGGTGCGGCCGATCGAGCGGCTGCAGCAGAACCTCTCGATCTCGGTGCCGACGCTGTCACAGGTCGCGGCGGAGGCGGCGTTCGAGGGCCGCGACGAGATGGAAGCGATCAAGCACGGCTATCAGGAGAACCGCCGCATCCTGATCGACGGCCTGCCGAAGGCGGGTCTCACGAAATTCCTGCCGGCCGATGGCGCGTTCTATCTCTACGCCGACGTTTCCGATTTCACCTCCGACAGCTTCGCCTTCGCAAGCGAGATGCTCGAGAAGGCGCATGTCGCGGCAACCCCGGGCGTCGATTTCGATCCGATCCACGGCCGTGCCTTCATCCGCTTCTCCTATGCGCGTTCCGCCGAAGACATGCGGGAAGCGGTTGCGCGGATCGCACGCTGGCTCAAATAGCCTGCGCTGGCGGCGGGCAGATTGGGATCAGAACCGATCCGGCCGATACGGCGTGGTGTCCACCGAGGATGCCTCGCCGTTCATCATTTCGGCGAGCAGCCGGGCCGTGGCGGGGCCGAGCGTGAAGCCTTGGTGACCGTGACCGAAATTGGTCCACAGCCCACGGTGGCGCGGCGCGCGGCCGAGCACCGGCAGCATGTCGGTGGTGCAGGGACGTGTGCCGTACCACGGCTCGGGTTCGACCCGCTTGCCGATATCGAGCAGGCCGCGCGCGGCGCCTTCCGCATGGCCGAGCTGGACGGGCGTGGCCGGGGCGTCGGGGCCGGTCAGCTCCGCGCCGGTGGTGATACGGATTCCTTTCGCCATTGGCGCCATCGCGTACCCCATCGCGGTATCGACCAGCGGCAGATCGAGCGAATGACCGCCGCGATAGTGCATGTGATAGCCGCGCTTGCGCACCAGGGGGATCCGGTAGCCGAACCGGCGCAGCAGTTGGGGAGACCAGGGCCCAAGCGCGACCACCACGTTGCCCGCATCGATACGGCCGGCGGCGGTGTCGAGCGACCAGCCCGATGAAGTTTCGGTCAGCGTCTGTGCATCGCCGCGCAGGAGCGTGCCGCCGAGGCGTTCGAACAATGCGGCGTAGGCCGAGACGAGGCCGCCCGGATCGGACACGGTCCAGGGATCGAGCCAGTGAATCGCGCCGGGCAGGTCATCGCGCAGGATCGGTTCGGCCTTGGCAAGCTCGCTGCCGCTCAGGACGCGAAACTTCACGCCGTAGTCGCGTTGGTTCTCTTCCGCGATGGCAACCGCACGCTCCAGTGCCGCGGGATCGCGGTGCAGAAGGCGATAGCCGGCGCGGCGGATCAGGTTGTCGGCATGGGCCTCGCGGATCAGCGTGTCGTGCTCCGCGGTGGCGTAGGCGATCAGGCGCGCCCACGCTGCGGTGGCTTCGCGGTGTCGCTCCGGTGTCGAGTTCCACCAATAGCGCAGCAGCGGGCCAGCGTGCTGGGGTAGCGCCGTAGCGCGATAGTGCACGTCGTTGGTGCGGCCGGTCGCGATCTTCGCGAGTGTGACGAGATCGCGCGGCATCGGATAGGGGCGAACGGCCTCGCTCTGGATGATGCCTGCATTGCCGTAGCTGGTTTCGCGGCCGGGCTCCTTGCGGTCGACAAGCGTGACCGTCCAGCCGCGACGTTGCAGGTGCAGCGCCGTGCTGACACCCACCATGCCGCCGCCGAGAACGATCGCACTTTGCATTGAAGCCGGTCTCCGTCTGTGGGCCTGCGCCGCCAGGCCCGATAAAAAACGCCCGGGTTTGAGCCGGGCGTTCTTGTTGTCGAGGGTGATTAGTTGCCGCCGCCGAAGCGCCGCGACCACCAGCCTTTGCGGGCTGGAGCTTCGGTGGCCGCCGGTGCCGGCTCCGCCGCCGCAGGCTCCGGCTCGGGGGCAGGGGTCTGTGACGGGTCCAGCGGGCTTTCGGCCAGCGTCGGCGCCGGCGTCTCCGGCTGCTGGCTCGACAGGAAGTTGACCTTTTCGCGCACCGTGGATCGCCGCCGCACGGCGCGCTCGCTTTCGGCCGGCGTTTCCTCGGCCTCTGCGGCGGCCTCGGACGCTGCGGCTGTTGCTTCGACAGGAGCCTCCGCGACCGGCTGCGATTCCGGTGCCGGCGCCGGCGCGCCGGGCTCGGGCTCAGCCAGCGACGGAGCCGGCTCCGAACGGCCGTCGAAGTCGGCGACCGCACCGGTGGCTTCCGGCGCCGATGCCGGGCTCAACTCGTCGGAAATGGATCCCGGAAGACCCTCGTCCGGTGCACCGCCGCCCCGCCGGCGGCGGCCGCCGCGACGTCCCCGGCGGCGCGGGCGACGTTCGCCGTCGCGCTGCTCGGCGCCGGCAAAGGCCTGCTGTTCCTCGCCCTCGTCCTCGTCGCCTTCGGCATCCTCGGTCGTGGCCACATCGGTGCTCTCAGGCATCACATGCATGAGCTCGCCGTCCTCGCGGGGCTGGCCGCTCTCGCGTGCTTCGCTGCCGCCGCCGCGGCCGCGCCGCCTGCGACGGCGCCTGCGACGCTGACCATCACCTTCGCCTTCGGCGCTGGCTTCCTCGCCGGCGGCCTGCTCGTCGGCAAGGCCTTCGGTTTCCTCGGTTTCGACCTCGACCTCGTATTCGAACGGTTCCGACTCGTCGTCGGCTTCCTCGACCTGCGCCGGTGCCGCGGCGGCCTGCGCCGCCAGAAGGGCCTTGGCCGCCTCGAGCGTGTGCACCTGCTCGCCGCGATCGATGACGTAGGACTGCTGGCCGCTCACGGTGGCGTCGGCGACGATCGACAGCGACACCTTGAAGGAGTCTTCAAGGTCGCGCAGATGACCGCGCTTGTGGTTGAGGACGTAGAGCGCGACATCGGTGCGGGTGCGCACCACGAGATTGTGGGTTGCGCCCTTCATCAGGATTTCCTCGATGCCGCGCAAGAGCTGCAGCGCGACGGAGGAGACCGAGCGGACGTGACCGGAGCCGCCGCATTGCGGGCAGGGCTCGGTCGAGCTCTCCAGCACGCTGGCGCGGATGCGCTGGCGCGACATTTCCAGCAGGCCGAAATGCGAGATGCGGCCGACCTGGATCCGGGCGCGGTCCTGGCGCAGGCAGTCGGACAGCTTACGTTCGACCGCGCGGTTGTTGCGCTTCTCGTCCATGTCGATGAAGTCGATGACGATCAGGCCGGCGAGGTCGCGCAAGCGGAGCTGGCGGGCGACTTCCTCCGCCGCCTCCAGATTGGTCTTGAGCGCCGTGTCTTCGATATGGTGCTCGCGCGTCGCGCGTCCCGAGTTGACGTCGATCGAAACGAGCGCTTCGGTCTGGTTGATGACGATGTAGCCGCCGGAGCGCAACTGCACGGTCGGCGAGAACATCGCATCGAGCTGGCTCTCGACGCCCATGCGCGAGAACAACGGCTGGCCGTCGCGATACAGCTTCACCGCGCGCACGTTCGCGGGCATCAGCATCTTCATGAAGTCGCGCGCTTCGCGGTAGCCGGCTTCCCCCGCCACCTGGATCTCGTCGATCTCCTTGTTGTAGAGGTCGCGCAGCGAGCGCTTGATCAGCGAACCTTCCTCATAGACCAGGCTCGGGGCCTGCGAGCGCAGCGTCAGGTCGCGCACGGTTTCCCACATGCGGATCAGGTATTCGAAGTCGCGCTTGATCTCCGGCTTGCTGCGCGAGGCGCCTGCGGTGCGCAGGATGATGCCCATACCCTCGGGTACGTCGAGATCCTGAACCACTTCCTTCAGCCGCGAGCGGTCCTGGGCCGAGGTGATCTTGCGGCTGATGCCACCGCCACGCGCGGTGTTGGGCATCAACACGGCATAGCGGCCGGCCAACGAGAGATAGGTGGTGAGGGCGGCGCCCTTGTTGCCGCGCTCTTCCTTCACGACCTGCACCAGCATCACCTGGCGGCGCTTGATGACTTCCTGGATCTTGTACTGGCGGCGCGGGCGGAACGGACGCTCCGGAACTTCCTCGAGCACATCATCGCCGCCGACGGATTCGACGACGTCTTCTTCCTCGCCCTCTTCGCCGTCGTCCTCATCCTCGTCGTCACTGGCGTCTTCGCCGTGCTCGCCCTGGGACGCAGCAGCGTCCTCGGACACGGCGTGCGCGGCGTGATCATCGGTCGTCGCGTGCGACTCGTTTGCCGCATGCGGTGCATCGTCCGCGTGCGCGGTATTTTCCTCGACCTGCTCCTCATGGGCGCGTTCGGGCTCATGGTGGAGCGCGACGGCTTCGGCCGGATCGGGCACGGCTGTCGCAACCGACGCCTCAACCACCGCCGCGACGGGGTCGGGCTGTGCGTCGGCAGCCGGTGCGACGCTCACGACGTGAGCGTCGTCGTGCTCAGGCTGGTCGTGATCATGACCTTCGTGTTGGTCGTGATCGTGATGATGTTCATGATCATCGTGGTGATCGCGGGCATCATCGTGCGCCTCATGCTCGTGAGCTTCCTCATGAGCGTCTTGGGCGACCACGTCGTGCTCGCGTTGTTCGGTATCGACCGGATGCTCGAGGGCCTCGTGGGCTTGGGCCTGCGGATCCGTTGCTCCTTCGACCACCTCGCTTTGCACGCGGTCACCGTGACCGCGGCGACGGGCATTGCGATGGCGCGACCGGCGGCGGTGACCGCGGTTCTCATGCTCTTCCTCGGCCTCGCGGTGGGCGCGCTCATCGGCTTCGATCAGCGCCTGACGGTCGGCGACCGGGATTTGATAGTAGTCCGGATGGATTTCGCTGAAGGCGAGGAAGCCGTGCCGGTTGCCGCCATATTCGATGAAGGCGGCTTGCAGCGACGGTTCTACGCGCGTGACTTTGGCGAGATAGATATTGCCGCGCAGTTGCTTGCGCTGGGCGGTCTCGAAATCAAACTCTTCGACTCGATTGCCACGGACCACGACGACCCGGGTCTCTTCCGGGTGGGTGGCATCGATCAACATCTTGTTGGGCATTTGGGAGCTCTTGACGGCGGCGGGCGCGAAGCATGGCGCGCGCGAATAGCGCCGCCTGGTGACGCGACGGTCCACCTGATTCGGGGGTGAGGGGAAGGCCAAAACGCATCTCGCGACGCAGCGCCGAGCGGGAAGTCGCCGGGATGATGCGACGGGCGAGGCCTTCACCTCGCGTCAACGCGATCGTCTCGGGGATTCTGGTCGGCAATGCAGTCTGGCGCATTAAGCGTCGGCCCGTCTAAACATGTTGGCGGCGAGAAGTGCCGCCGTGTCTTTTGCTGAAAGCCCGGCGCGGCGCCGAAGCGCCTGCCGGCCATCGCATATCGAGGCCCCAAGGGGCCGGATAATCAGCTATGCCGTGTCTCAAACCGTCCCTCTGCGAGGGAGTGTGCCTGGGACCGGACGCCGCTCGGGCTCGAAACCGCCACTCCATGTCAGCCGCGCGCGGCGCTGGCTGCGGAGGGATCGGAAAAACACGGCGGGATCTCCAACGTCGAAGGTTCCACCGCTGCACCGGGAGGCTGAACGCGACACAACCGGGAGTACTAGCCGTCAGCATCCCGTACATACGTGGATTGACCGCCGCGTGCAAGGGAAGCGTCGCGGCGCGGCAACACTCAAACCTTTTCACCGCTGGGTCGTTAAGGTGCAATTAACTGTGCAGCCCTAATGCGGTAAAGGGCTGCTTGGAGGCACCGAGTCGGTGGAAAGCCGCGCAAATCACCGTATTTTGCTTGGGGGCGCACTGTTGTGCGCTGCAGCATTGGCGTTTGCGTGGACGGGCGGTCCGAGCGCCGCCGAGAGCCCGCAAAGCGACCAGTCAGCGCCCGCCGCCGCCATCGCGAAGCTCCCCGTCGCGTCCGGCGCGCGACTGGCCGGCGACGGCAAGCAGACCCGATTCATCCTCGACCTCGACCGCAAGATCGAGTTCCGTGCCTTCCCGTTGGGCGATCCCTATCGTGTGGTGGTGGACATCCCGCAGGTCGATTTCCAACTCGACGCCGGGATTGGCGCGACAGGGCGGGGGCTGGTGAAGGCCTTCCGCTACGGTCTCGTTATGCCGGGAGGCTCCCGGATCGTGTTCGACCTGACCGGGCCGGCCAAGATCGCCAATTCCTACGTGCTGGACGCTGCCAACGGTCAGCCGCCGCGGCTGGTGCTGGACCTCGAAGAGGTCGACCGTGCGAGCTTCGTGCAGTCGCTCGCCTCGCAGAACCGCCCCGAACTCAAACCGGCCATCGCGGATGCCAATGCCGCGGTTGCCGCGCCCGACACCACGCCCGCCGCGCCTCCGCCGGCGGATCCCCGCCCGCTGATCGTGATCGACCCCGGCCACGGCGGCATCGACAACGGCACCCAATCCGGGGAGCAATTGGAAAAGACCCTGGTGCTGGCGTTTGGTCTGGCGCTGCGTGACCGGGTCGAGCAATCCGGAAAATACCGCGTCGTCATGACGCGGACCGACGACACCTTCATCCCTCTGAACGACCGGGTGAAGATCGCGCGCGCCCAGGGCGCGGCCTTGTTCGTGTCGATCCACGCCGACGCCTTGCCGCGCCGGGAGGGCGACGCCCAGGGCGCCACGATCTACACGTTGTCCGACAAGGCTTCCGACGCCGAGGCGGAGCGGTTGGCCGATGCTGAGAACAAGGCCGATGCCATCGGCGGCGTCAACCTCACCGACGAGCCGACCGAGGTCGCCGACATCCTGATCGACCTCGCGCAGCGGGAGACCAAGACCTTCTCCAATCGCTTCGCCCGCCTGTTGATGAAGGAGATGAAGACCACGGTCAGGATGCACAAGAACCCGCTGAAATCGGCGGGGTTCCGGGTGCTTAAGGCGCCGGACGTCCCGTCCGTCCTGGTCGAACTGGGCTATGTCTCCAACAAGGGAGACCTCGAGCACCTGGTCTCCGAGAGCTGGCGCAACAAGACCGTCAGCTCGATGGCAGAGGCGATCGACGCGTTTTTCGCCAAACGGATGGCCACAGCAGGGCCGGCGAACTGAAACCCGCAGCCCGAGCGGGCCGAGGCAGCCCCAAGGCTATCGTATATGCCGCCTTGGGCGGCTGCGCGCGTATCCGGCCTCGCGGTTCGAGACGCGCCGCAAGCGGCGCTCCTCACCATGAGGGTCTACTATTGTGCCGCAAAACAAGACTTCATCCTGAGGAGCCCGCCAAAGGCGGGCGTCTCGAAGGATGGCCACAGGGCGTTTTTTTTTCCAAATGCGATTGCCCTAGAGGCAGCCCGGAGCCCTAGTTTGGCCACAGCGGTAACGGTATAGACAACCCACCGGAGGCGCCCCGGAATCAGCCATAGTGTCCGGCAGCCCATGTCTGTTGGTAGGTTGGGCAGCGTGAATGTCGCCCGCTGAGCTCCGGGATTCGCGTGAGAGGCTTTCGTAGGTTGGACGGGCGCTTTCGATCATCGAGCGCCGAAGGGGTGGAGCGGACTTCGATAATGCGCCTGCTCGTGCGGTTCATGGGTTTCTTGTTCGCTGCTGGAACCGTCGTGTTCCTGGTCGGCGTCGCCGCGGTCGCAGGCGCGATCTGGCATTTCTCCAAGGACCTGCCGGACTATTCGCAGCTCCAGGATTATGAGCCGCCGGTGATGACGCGCGTGCACGCGGCCGACGGCGCGCTGCTCGGCGAGTATTCCAAGGAACGCCGGCTCTATCTGCCGATCCAGGCGGTGCCGAAGCTCGTGATCAACGCGTTCCTCGCCGCGGAGGACAAGAATTTCTACGAGCACGGCGGCATCGATTATCAGGGCATGCTTCGCGCCGCGATCCTCTACGCGCAGAACTATGGCTCCAACCGCCGCCCGCAGGGCGCTTCGACCATCACCCAGCAGGTCGCGAAGAACTTCCTGCTGAACAACGAAGTCTCGTTTTCGCGCAAGATCAAGGAAGCCCTGTTGGCGATGCGCATCGAGCGCGCTTACTCCAAGGACCGCATCCTCGAGCTCTATCTCAACGAAATCTATCTCGGTCTCGGCGCCTACGGCATTGCCGCCGCGTCGCTGGTCTACTTCGACAAATCGGTCAACGAGCTGACGGTTGCGGAAGCCGCTTATCTTGCTTCGCTGCCGAAAGCTCCCGCAGCGCTGCATCCGGTGCGCAACCGTGACCGCGCAATCGAACGGCGCAACTATGTGATCGACCGCCTGCTGGAGAATGGCTGGATCAAGCAGGCCGAGGCCGACAAGGCGCGCAAGGATCCGCTGATCGTCACCAGCCGCTCGAATGGCGCGCATATCTTCGCCGGCGAATATTTCGCTGAGGAGGTGCGCCGCGACATCTTCGAGCGCTACGGCGAAAAGAAGCTCTATGAGGGCGGCTTGTCGGTCCGTACCACGCTGGATCCGAAGATCCAGGTGATGGCGCGCAAGACCATGGCCGCTGGTCTCGTCAACTATGACGAGGCGCAGGGCTGGCGCGGGCCGCTGCAGAGACTGGACATTGCCGGCGACTGGGGCGTCAAGCTTGCCGAGGTCAAATCGCTCTCCGACATCTCGCCGTGGCGGATGGCGGTGGTACTGGAGAGCAGCGATCAATCGGCTCGGATCGGCTTTCAGCCCGGCCACGAATTCGGCGGCGCGGTCAGCAAGGAGCGGCAGACCGGCATCATCACGATGGACGGCGTGCGTTGGGCGAAGACCAAGGGCAAGGCGCCGACGGCCGTGTCCCAGGTGCTGCATCCAGGCGACGTGATCTATGCCGATCCGTTGGTGACCAAGGAGGGCGCTGCGGTCGAAGGCCAATATCGTTTGCGGCAGTTGCCTGAAGTCTCCGGCGCGATGGTGGTGATGGATCCCTTGACCGGCCGCGTGCTCGCGATGGTCGGCGGCTTCTCCTTCGATCAGAGCCAGTTCAACCGCGCGACGCAGGCTTATCGGCAGCCCGGCTCGTCGTTCAAGCCGATCGTCTACTCGTCTGCGCTGGACAATGGCTACACGCCGTCCACCACCGTGATCGACGCGCCCATTGAGATCGACCAAGGGCAGGGCGCCGGCGTGTGGCGTCCGGAAAACTACTCGACCGGCAAATATTACGGGCCGACCACGCTGCGCAACGCGTTGCAGCGCTCGCTCAACACTGTGACGGTGCGGCTCGCCCAGGATGTCGGGATGCCCTTGATCGGCGAATATGCCAAGCGCTTCGGCGTCTATGACGAATTGCCGAACTATCTGTCCTATGCGCTTGGCGCCGGCGAGACCACGGTGATGCGCATGGTGACGGCGTATTCGATGTTCGCCAATGGCGGCCGCCGGGTGAAGCCGACGCTGATCGACCGCATCCAGGATCGCTACGGGCATACGATCTTCAAGCACGACCAGCGCGAATGCCGCGGCTGCGATGCGCCGGAGGGGTGGAAGAACCAGCCCGAGCCGCAGTTGATCGATCGCCGCGAGCAGGTGCTCGATGCCATGACCGCCTACCAGATCACCGAGATGATGGAAGGCGTGGTCCAGCGCGGCACCGCGACCGTCGTGCGGGAGGTCGGCAAGCCGATCGCCGGCAAGACCGGCACCACCAACGACGAGAAGGACGTGTGGTTCGTCGGCTTCTCGCCGGACCTCGCTGTCGGCGTCTACATGGGTTACGACAAGCCGCGCAATCTTGGCCGAACCGCCACCGGCGGCCACGTCGCAGCGCCGATCGCACGCGACTTCCTCAAGCTTGCGCTCGCCGACAAGCCACCGACCCCGTTCAAGGTGCCGGCCGGTATCAAGCTGATCCGCGTCGACGCCAAGACCGGCATGCGTGCCGGCCCGGGCGACGGCGGCAGCACCATCCTGGAAGCCTTCAAGCCGGGTACCGCGCCGCCGGAGAATTATTCGGTGATCGGTGTCGCCGACGCCGATGGTCGCGGGCCTCCGCCGGGTCCGCAGCCGTCGCAGGGCGGGCAGCAGCCTGATGGCGGCTTCTTCATGCGTCCGGGAACCGGCGGACTGTATTAGCGATTCTCCGCTCCAAAACGCCGGGATAGCGCGGCCAAGCGGATTGCGCTTTACCGCGCCGGTCGTTACATCCCTCGCAAGCTTTTTTCCCAACTCCTGAAAGATCATGCGCGCGGAAATCGAACGCCTTGTTGAAGAGATCAAGCAGTCAGTCGGGCTGCTGAGGAGGCATCTTTGACGTCGAACAATCGACGGCACGCCTCGCTGAGCTAAACAAGCTCGCAGAAGATCCCAATCTCTGGAACGATCCCCAGAAGGCCCAGAAGCTGATGCAGGAGCGGACCTCATTGGAGGACGCGCTCTCGGGCATCGGCAAGGTCGAGCGCGAGCTCGATGACAATATCGGCATGATCGAGCTCGGCGAGGCCGAGAACGACGAGTCCGTGGTCGCCGACGCCGAGAAAGCGCTTAAGGACCTCAAGAAGGAAGTCGCCCGGCGCGAGCTCGAAGCGCTGCTCTCGGGCGAGGCCGACAAGTTCGATTCCTATCTCGAGGTCCATGCCGGCGCCGGCGGCACCGAGAGCCAGGATTGGGCGCAGATGCTGCTGCGGATGTACACGCGCTGGGCGGAGAAGCACGGCTTCAAGATCGAGTATCTCGAGGAATCCCAGGGCGAAGAGGCCGGCATCAAGTCCGCCACCATCCAGATCTCTGGCCACAATGCCTATGGCTGGCTGAAGACGGAGGCGGGGGTGCATCGCCTGGTGCGAATCTCGCCGTTCGACTCCAACGCGCGGCGGCACACCTCGTTCTCGTCGGTGCAGATATTCCCGGTGATCGACGACAGCATCAAGATCGAGATCAAGGAGTCCGACGTCCGCACCGACACGATGCGGTCCGGCGGCGCCGGCGGCCAACACGTCAACAAGACCGAGTCGGCGGTGCGCTTGACGCATATCCCGACCGGTATCGCGGTGGTCTGCCAGGCCGGCCGCTCCCAGCACAAGAACCGGGCGCAGGCCTGGGACATGCTGCGCGCACGGCTCTACGAGATCGAGCTGAAGAAGCGTGAGGAGCAGGCCGCGGCCGACCAGGCCGCCAAGACCGATATCGGCTGGGGCCACCAGATCCGCTCCTATGTGCTGCAACCCTATCAGATGGTGAAGGACCTGCGTACGGGGGTGCAGACCTCCGACACGTCGGGCGTGCTCGACGGCGATCTCGACGAGTTCATGGCCGCGACGCTGGCGCAGCGTGCCTTCGGCACCGGGCCCGGCGCGGTCGAGGATGTGGACTGATCCATGCCGCGCGTCGCCTTCATCGGATTGGGACGCATGGGCCACGGCATGGCCGGCCGCTATCTCGATGCCGGCTTCACAGTCACGGTGTGGAATCGCACCAGGGCGAAGGCCGAGGACCTGATCGCGCGCGGCGCGCAGTGGGCGACCTCGCCGGAAGATGCGGCGATCGATGCCGACGCCGTGGTGACCATGGTGGCCGACGATGAGGCCTCGCGCTCCGTCTGGCTGACGACGGACGGCGCAGCCGCCACCATGAAAGCCGGCACGCTGGCGATCGAATGCTCCACCGTGTCGTATCAGCACGCGCTCGAGATGGCGCGCGAGTTGCGCAGCCGCGGGCTGATCTACATCGACTGCCCCGTCACCGGCCTGCCGGCGGCGGCCGCCGCAGGCAAGCTGACGCTTCTGGTCGGGGCCGATCCAGCCGATCTTGAGCGGGCGCAACCGTTCCTCGCGCCGATCGGCGAGACGATCCGCTATTTCGGCGCAGTAGGCAGCGGAACGGTATTCAAGCTCATCAACAATCTGTTGGGCGCGGTGCAGATTGCGAGCCTTGCCGAGGGTGTCGCGATGGCCGAGCAGGCGGGCCTCGACATGCAGGTGGTGGCCGAAGCACTCGCCAGCGGCGCAATCGCGAGCCCGCAGGTGATCCGTCATTCCAGGCGGATGATCGACCGCGACTTCTCGAACGCCTCGTTCACCGCGGCGCTGCGCCACAAGGACGCCGCCTACGCGGTACGACTGGCCGAGGCACTGCTGCCCGGCGTGCCGGTCAGCCGCGCGGCGCTCACCGCCTACGAGCGGGCCAAGTCGCATGCGCCCGATGGCGACGAAGGCAAGATGATCGAGATCACGTCGCGGCCGAAATAGGCGGGCTGGCGGATCGCAGAAATCGGGTGGCCATTGCGACTGCGGCCGGCTACGCATCTGCGCCAGCGCAGATGAGAGCCGGATATGTCGTCTTCCGCCGATAACAGGATCGATCCCCGCGATTGGATGCTGCTTGGCCTGCTGTCCGTATTGTGGGGCGGCTCGTTCTTCTTCAACGGCGTGATCCTGCGCGAATTGCCGCCATTGACCCTGGTGCTGCTGCGCGTGGCGCTTGGGGCCGCCATCCTGCTGCCGCTGCTGCGGACCTATAAGATCGCGCTGCCGAAGGGCTGGGCCGGATGGGCGCCGTTCTTCGCGATGGGGCTGTTCAACAACGTGCTGCCGTTCTCCCTGATCGTATTCGGGCAGACCTACATCACGAGCGGATTGGCCTCGATCCTCAACGCGACCACGCCGCTGTTTGCCGTGGCGATTATGGCTGTCGCCGGCGAGGAGAAGGCGCAGCCCCGCCGGATCGCCGGCGTGGTCGCGGGCGTGATCGGTGTTGCCGTGCTTCACGGCGATGCGCTCGGGATCGAGAGCCGCCAGGGCATCGGCATCCTGTTGTGTCTGGCCGGGGCCTTCAGCTATGGCCTCGCTGCGCTGGTATCGCGGCGGCTGCCGTCGCGGGTACCGCCGCTGGGGACGGCGACGTTCCAGATGATGGCGTCGGCCGCGATGATGGCCGTCGTCGCGGGCGTCGTCGAACGGCCTTGGCTATTGCCGATGCCACATCCGGCGACGTGGCTCGCGGTGCTTGGCCTTGCAGCCCTGTCGACGGCATTGGCCTACATCGTGTTCTTCCAGATCCTGCAGCGCTCCGGAGCAACCAATGTGATGCTGCTGACGCTGCTGATTCCGGTGACGGCGATCCTGCTCGGCTATCTCGTGCTCGGCGAGCCGATCTCGCCGCGCGAGGCGATCGGCGCGCTGGTCATCGCGAGCGCCTTGCTCCTGATCGACGGGCGCGTGCTGACATGGTTTCGGCGCTAGCCTGTGGCCCGTGCCTTCGTCCAGGCCGCATGCCATCCCGTGAAGCGTCCGCTGTCGCGCTCACCGCCATGCCAGGCAGCGTAGACTGTGCCGTCGTCGGCGACCAGCACCACCGCATCGAGCCCCTTCGAGCGGCGCAAGGTCTCCATCGCCTGCGCCGGCGTTTGCGCGATCGGTCCCGCCACGTTGAACGACGTGTTGACCGACATCTCGACGCCGATGTGGCGGCCGAGTGCCTTCAGGTAGGCGTAGGTGAGGGGATCATGCGCCTCGCGCACGATCTGGATGCGTCCGGTGCCGTCGGCATGCACCACGGCCGGAATTTTCTCGCGCGCCTGCGGCTTCGAATGCGCGGTCAGCACCATGTAGTTATAGGCGTTGTAGTCGTCGTCGGACGCGCCGTCCTCCAACTCGAAATAGTCGCGCGCGGCCTCCAGCGTCGCCATCGGCGCCAGCGGGCGGATCGCCTCGCGGTATTTGACGCGCTCGTTCAGCCGCTCGCGCACGTTGGGATCGCAGGGATTGGCGAGGATCGAGCGATGTCCGAGCGCGCGTGGGCCGGTCTCGGCGGCGCCCTGGTAGAGTGCGATCACGCCACCTTGCGCCACCATGAAGGCCATCATGTCCGCAACGGCGTCCCGTCCTTCCGGCGTCGCGATACTGCCGATCCGGGTCGAGGCGACATCGTCTGCCGCGAGCGCTGCCGTGATGTCGGCCGCCGACGGCGGCAGGCCGCAATAGAATGCGTGCGACAGCGGCGCGCCGCGCGCGGCGCCTGCCATGTGCGCGAACAGCCACGCGGCGCCGATCGGCACGCCGGGATCGCCGGGCACCGGCGGCACCCACATATGCAGCCGCGTCTTGCGCTGCTGCGCCTTCGCGAACCACGCCTCGTTGAAGTGCTCGAGCAGACGCATGTTGCCGAGCGCATTCAGCGCGACGCCGCCGGTCAGCACCAGGCGGTCGGTGCCGGTGATGCGCAGCAAGTGATCGATGACATGGATCATCGCATCCTCGAACACGAGCTGCGTTGCGGCGGCCTTGTCGAGCCGGTCCTTGGTATCGACGCGGTGGTGGATGTCCTCGACGCGCAGCACGGCGTCGGGATTCCAGAGCTGGTCGGGCCGAAGCGGCGGACCAAGAATATCGATCAGCGGTGCCTTGTAAGGATTCTCGGCCGGGTCACTGTGCCAATTGGCCATCGCACGATTGAGCTGCACCGCGCCGTTCGGGCCGAGCAGCAGTACGTTCTTCAATCGCGGATAGTAGGGATTGGTCGCGCGGTTCATGTCGCCCCAGGCGGCCGCGCCCATGTAGCGCCCCTCGCTGGAGAGCCAGGTCCAGCCGCCCTGGCTGGAGGAGATCACGGTGTAGAAGGCGCCGAGCGAGTCAAACAGGCTCTTATTGCAGTAGAGCTGCTTCATCTCGCCGTTGCGGGCCACGTAAAGCGAGATCGAACCGACGTCTCCGGTGCCGTCGAGGACGGCGATCGCGACCGGCTCACGCGAGTCGGCAAAGGGAGAGGCGGTGAATGAGTACCACGCGTGATTATCATGGTGCGGCATGCAGATCAGCGGCAGCCGCTCGCCAAGTCCGTACATCCGTCCCAGCCTGCGGGACAGCCGCCGCACCTGGTCCATCTGTCGCAGATTGATCGCGGGCGCGATCGGCGCGCGCAGGAGCTTGAAGCTGCCCGGCGCCTCCTCAACTGAGGTGCGGATCAGCAGCGCCAGCAGCGCCGGATAATCCCATGTCGTGACGAAGGCTGCGATGTCGCCGATATCGCGGCCCATCCGCCGCAGCACCCGGCGCATATCCTCCAACGCATGTTGGGGAAACTCGTTGGTGTGCTTGTTGCCGGAGAAGCGCTCTTCCTCGTTGTTGACGATCAGGCGCGGGCCGCCGCTCTGGGTGACTTCGACCAGGGCTACGCCGGTATTGTGCGTGCCGGGGCAGGCCAGGCCGGCGATGTAAACGGTCTCGCCGCGTTGCAGCCGCTCGCGGACCGCAGCGATCGTGCGTTTGGCGAAATCGCCGTTCGCCTTGTGCAAGCCAAGACGCACCATCACTGGCTCGGTGAGCCAGCGCGTGAGTTCGTAGCTCGCGGCTGCCAATCGCGGATGCCGCGGACCGATACGGATGTCCGGTTTATGCAATCAAAGCGCCTCGACCTGTGAGCCCCCGACGAACCATCAATCACAAATAGCGCCAGGCAACAATGCCGTTTCGTCCAACGGAAAAACCCAGCGCTTGCCAGCACTTTCGTGGCTTGCGAAAGTTGCCGCCAAAACCAACGACAAAAATCGGGAGGAAACGATGCTGACTCGGCTTGGATATATCGGCGCGGTCGTGGCGTTCGCAAGTACCGCACTGATCGCGACCGCGGCCTACGCGCAGAAGAAATATGATCCCGGTGCAAGCGATACCGAAATCAAGATCGGCAATATCATGCCGTACAGCGGTCCTGCATCGTCCTACGGCGTGATCGGCAAGACCGAGGCGGCGTTCTTCAAGATGATCAACGATCAGGGCGGTATCAACGGCCGCAAGATCAACTTCATCAGCTACGACGACGCCTATTCTCCTCCGAAGGCGATCGAGCAGGCGCGCAAGCTCGTCGAGAGCGACGAGGTGCTGCTGATCTTTCAGGCGCTGGGCACGCCGTCCAATTCGGCGATCATGAAATACATGAATGCAAAGAAGGTGCCGCAGCTCTTTGTCGCCTCCGGCGGCACCAAGTTCGGCGACCCGAAGAATTTTCCCTGGACGATGGGCTTCCAGCCCAACTATCAGAGCGAGGGACGCATCTACGCCAAATACATCCGCGACAAATTTCCCAACGGCAAGATCGCAGTGTTCTGGCAGAACGACGATGCGGGCAAGGATCAATTCAAGGGGCTGAAGGACGGGCTCGGCGACAAGGTCGGCATGATCATCGCCGACAAGTCCTATGAGGTCAGCGATCCCTCGATCGATTCCCAGATCGTTGCGCTGCACGATTCCGGCGCGGACATCTTCTTCTCCTGGGCCGCGCCGAAGGGATCGGCGCAAGCGATCCGCAAGGTCGGTGAGCTCGGCTGGAAGCCGAAGTTCTTCCTCGCCAACACCGCGACCTCGGTCGCCTCCGTGCTGAAGCCCGCAGGCCTCGAATTCTCCAAGGGCATCATCTCGACGGCTTATCTGAAGGATCCGACTGATCCGACCTGGGACAAGGATCCCGCCGTGCAGAATTGGCGCAGCTTCATGGACAAGTACTATCCCGATGGCGACAAGGCCAACGCCAATAACATCTACGGCTATGTGCAGGCCGAGGCGATGGTGCAGGTGCTGAAGCAGTGCGGCGATCATCTGACGCGTGAGAACGTGATGAAGCAGGCTGCGAACCTGAAAAACTTCCACTCCGATCTGATGCTTCCCGGCATCATGGTCAACACGGCACCGGACGACTATTTTCCGATCGAGCAGATGCAGCTCATGAAGTTCAATGGCGAGGCGTGGGAGCTGTTCGGCGACGTCATCACCGGAGAAGTCGGGCACGACGCAACGCGATAGCTGTCTGGAGGCGTCGCCGCATCCGCGGCCGCATCCGCCTCCTCATTCCGGGGCGCGGGGTCGCGACGCAAGCGGAAGAGGCTCTCAGCCGGCGTTGAGCCGCACGCCCGCGCGCAGGAAACGCTGCGGGTCGACCGCTTCTCCGCCGATGCGCGTTTCATAGTGCAGATGCGGGCCGGTGGAGCGGCCGGTCGAGCCGACTTCGCCGATCACTTGTCCGATCTTCACGTATTCGCCGACCTTGACCTTGATCTCGGAGAGATGGCCGTAGCGCGTCGAGAGCCCGTTGCCGTGGTCGACCTCGACCATGCGGCCGTAGCCGCCGGCCCAGCCCGCCGAGACCACCTTGCCGTTGGCGGTGACACGCACCGGATCGCCCTGGGCTGCACGGAAGTCGAGTCCGGTGTGCATCGCAGGCCGGCCGAGGAAGGGATCGGTTCGCACGCCGAAGCCGCTCGTGAACTCGACCTCGCCGACCACCGGCTTGCGGTAGGGCACCAGCGCCAAGGTCTGGTTCAGCCGCTGCATCTGCGCGCGGTTGATGTTGATGCGATAAAGCTGGCGCTCGAACGGACCGGCGTCGGGAGCGAGCTTCACCGGCACGAACGGGCCGCCCACGCCGCCGCGTGGCGCCGCTGCCTCGAGATGCGCCATGTTGAGGCCGAGATCGCTGATCACGCCGCGCATCCGACGCACCTTCGATTCGATGCCGTCCTCGACCGAGGAGAGCGCCGCCACCTGTCGCCGTTCAACCTGGTCGAGAGAGGTTTGCAGGCGGACCAGCACGTTGTCGACGCCCTGCGCCTTGGCGAACTGGCTCGGTTGCGTCTTGGCGACCAGCGGCGCGCGCGATTCCAGCCGCGCCTCGCGGTCAGGCGGCGCCACGAAGATCACGGTGTCGCTGATCGGCGAGGGCTTCGGCATGCCGGAGGGGGGCGTCGCCTCGGCGCGGCCCTGCGGCTTGACCGATCCGGTGCTTCCGAGGTCAGGGATCGAGCCGAGCGCGGTGGCGCGTGATTCCAGCGTGGCCTGCCGCCGCATGATCTGGTCGAGCTTCTGGTCGAACTGCTCCTGGTCGAGGAGCTGGCGGCTCGTGGTGCGATCGACCTTGGCGCGCAGCTCCGCGATGCGGTCCTCATAGGCGTATTGCATCTCGGCCTGGCGCGCGATCAGCCGGGTCAAGACGTCGTCGCGGAACGCAAAATAGGTGGCGGTCGCCGCCGACCACATGCCGAGCAGGACGATGGTGCCGACAATGATCCAGAAGACGACCGGCCCAAAGCGGACCTGTTTGCCGGCGTGGACGATGGCATAGCCGGCGCCCGAGGCCGCACCGGCCGCGGCAGCCGGCATCGGAGCGGCATGGGCGGCCGGGCGGCGTGGCGGTGCCCGGCCATGGTCCTGCGGATGATGGTGTCGGTGATATTCGTGGTGGTGACCGGACCGGCTTGACATCGGTACTCCCGCGGCCGGTCGGACCAAGTTCCGTACGGCTAATTTGCGGGACCGATTTGAGCCTCCTATGGTTAATTTTCGGAAAACGGAACCTCGGCAGTCAGAGCGATCGGGCGGCTGCCAGCACCTCGTCGGCGTGGCCGTCGACCTTCACATGGCGCCAGAGCCGGGCGATTTTTCCGTTCGAATCAACCAGAACCGTTGTGCGAATAATTCCCATGAAGGTCCTGCCATACATGGATTTTTCGCCCCAGGCACCATAGGCCTCCAGCATGCTATGCTGCTCGTCGGACAGGAGCGGGACCGATAGCTGGTGTTTGTTTCGAAATGACTCCTGGGACTTAACCGTGTCGGCGGAAATGCCGAGCACTGCGGTATCCGCGTCCGCGAAGGCGCTGCTCAGCCGGGTGAAGTCGATGGCCTCCCGGGTGCAGCCGGGGGTGTCGGCGCGGGGGTAGAAGAACAGGACCAGCTTCTTGCCGGCGAAATCCTTCAACGAGACGCTGCCGCCGCCGTCGCGCGGCAGGCTGAAGGCCGGAGCCTTGGCGCCTTCGGCGGGGCCTGCCCCGGGAGCTTTTGTCGCGCTGCCGACCGGCTTCGACTTTAACGCTTTCGAGTCGGCCTTGTGCGAGGCTTGGCTACGAACCGCCGCGGCAGTCTTGCCCTTGGTCTTGGCAGCCGCCGCGCGGGTTTTCGCAGCAGACGTCCCCGTACTTCTACGTGCGGCGCGGGCAACCTTGGTTGCTGCCCGCTTTCCGGTTGTGTTGGAGGATTTCTTGCGCGTTTTCTTGGACATACGCCTTCCTTTCGTCGCTTTCCGCGGTTCAACCATTGGGGTATTGCGGGCCTCATTCGCGGCGACCGGATTCGCGGGCCGTCGCTGGGCAAGTTTGATGGCCTCGGAGTATGGTTACAAGGAAATCGACGCACTACCCGTCCGCTCGTCGAATCGGCTTTGTTTCGGTTCTTAGGTCCGTTAGTGGGCAACCTGATTAGTCGAGGATAGGCAGCGATGCCGGCACAGGAGGGCTCGATACGAATCGACGGGCGCCCCGATGTCGGCGATCGACATCACCGCCAGCACCGAGAGGCAATGGCAAGACATACGTCGCCGCAGGGACCAAATCCGCGCGTCGAGGCTGAGTTCTCGCAATGGGAAGATCAGGTCGCGTGGGACGAGCAGGATGAGGCGGCGGGGCACCGTGCGCGGCAATTGCTGGCGCGTTCCAACACCAATCTGCATCGCTTCAGCGATTCCTGCACCCGCCTGCAGCGCTGGCTGAACGGCGAGCGCTGGGTGCGCCGCATCGGGCTTGTGCTTGGCGTGCTCGCGGTCATTTTTGCGACTTGCTTCGGCGCGCTGTGGTGGCGGCTCGGCGCCGGGCCGATCAACCTCGACATCGCAACGCCATGGCTTGCTGCCGCGATCGAGGAGAACATCGGTCACGGCAACACCGTCGAGGTCGGCGGAACGCAGATCGAGCGCGCCGGTCGGATCAGGATCGCGGTGCGTATTCGCGATATCATCGTCCGCGATCGCGACCACGCCATCGTCGCGAGCGCGCCGAAGGCCGAGGTGCGGCTGTCGGGAACCGCGCTGCTGCTCGGGCAATTGCGCGCCGAAAGCCTTAACCTCGTCGATGCCGAACTGTCGGTGCGCATCACGCCAGACGGCTACGTGACGGTGTCGGCCGGGGACACCGCAAAGCCGCTCGCCACCGGCGTCGCGTCCAAGAAGGAGGCTGGGATCCCGCCGACATTCCCGCGTCCGGTACCTGCCGCGCCTCCGCCGGCGCCGTCCGATCCAGCCACGCCCACATCCGATCCGCCGCCATCCGCGCAGAGCGGCCTGCTCGCGGGTCTCGATTGGCTGGACAGTCTCAGCCTGACCGGCCTCGACGGACAGAACCTCAACGAGATCGGCCTGAAGAACGGAAATCTGGTGGTCGACGACCAGCAGCGTGGCAACAAGTTCAGCTTTGAGAATATCAGCCTGAGCCTGCGCCGCCCGAGCGAGGGCGGCGTGGCGCTGAGCTTCGGCGAGGAGGGCGCGAAACCCTGGGCGGTGCGCGTGGTGGTCGGGCCGCAGGTCGACGGCGTGCGCTCGGTCGACATCAAGGCCGACAAGGTCTCAGCCGCCAATATCCTGCTGGCGCTCCGGACCAAGGACCTCACCTATAGCGCTGACCTGCCGATATCGGGTGAATTGAAGGGCGAGCTCAGCCGCGACGGTCTGCCGACCTATTTCCGCGGCAAGATCAACGTCGGCGCCGGCAACATCATCGACACCGACACGCCCGACTACCCGATGGCGATCGATTCGGCCGACATGAGCGTCGAATGGGATTCGGGACGGCGCGTGCTGCTGGCGCCGATCAAGGTCATCTCGGGCGCCAACCGGATCACGCTGCTCGGCCATCTGGAACCGCCGAACGACAACGTGACCGACTGGCAGGCGGGCCTGTCGGGCGGCACCATCGTGCTGGCCGGCATCGACGCGAACGAGCCGCCGCTAATCTTCAACCGCATCAACATCGGCTTCCGGTTCGATACCGACAAGAAGCGCGTGCTGCTGACCCAGGCCGACATCTCCAATGGTGAGATTGGCGTCGCCGGCACCGGCAGCATCGACTATTCCGGCGAGCCGCGGCTGCAATTGGGTTTCGCCGGGACACCGATGTCGGCGATCGCGTTGAAGCGGGTGTGGCCGACCATCATCGTGCCCGAGGTGCGCCAGTGGGTGATCGAGCGCATCGAGCGCGGCACGCTCCAGCGCATCGACGTCGGCGTCAATTCGCCGGTGCACAATCTGTCGCGCAAGGGGCCGCCGATCCCGGATGACGGTCTTTCTGTGAACATCGTCGCCTCCGGCGTCGCGGTGCATCCGGTCGATGGGATGCCTTCGGTGCACGACGCGGATCTGAAGGCCAAGGTGACCGGCCGCACCGCGACGGTGTGGATCGGCCAGGGCATTGCCGACACGCCGGCGGGCCGCAAGATCACGCTGTCCGATTTCACCTTCGAGGTGCCGGACATGGCGCCGAAGCCCTCGCCGTCGAAGGTCAAGTTCCGGGTCGACTGCGCGGTGCCGGCCGCCGCCGAGATCCTCGCCTCCGATCGGCTCAGCGATCTCTCCGGTCCGCCGATCGATCCCAACGCCAGCAAGGGCAACGTCATGGCCACGATCAATCTCGGCATGCCCGTGAAGGGCGAGCTGACCAAGGCCGACACGACCTATGCCGTCACCGCCGACGTCACCGCCGTTGCGGTCGACAAGCTGGTGATGAACCAGAAGCTCGAGGCCAACGCGCTCAAGATCGTTGCCAGCAATGCCGGCTTCCAGGTCAAGGGCGACGTCAAGATCAACGGGCAGGCCGCATCGCTCGATTACCGCAAGCCGGCCGACGGCGACGCCGACGTCAAGCTGCAGGCGACGCTGGATGATGCCAGCCGCGCGCGGCTTGGGATGGATTTCGGCGCGGCGGTCTCCGGTGCGATCCCGATCAAGCTGAGCGGCAAGATCGGCAGCGGCGACAACAGCACCAAGATGGGTGTCGAGGCCGACCTGACCCAACTGAAGCTCGACAATGTGCTGCCAGGCTGGGTCAAGGCATCGGGCAGGGCGGGCAAGGCGACCTTCAACGTGGTGCCGAAAGGGCAGTCGACACGGTTCGAGGATATCGTGGTCGAGGGCAGCGGTGTCTCGATCAAGGGCTCGCTCGAGGTCGACCAGAATGGCGACCTCATGAACGCCAGCTTCCCGACCTACGCGCCGTCGGAAGGCGACAAGACATCGCTGAGGGCCGATCGCGGGCCCGACGGCGCATTGAAGGTGACGATGCGCGGCGACGTGTTCGACGGACGCGGCTTCCTGAAGTCGGCAATTTCGGGCCGCGAGTCCGATACCAAGAGCAAGACTAGGAACATCGATTTCGACTTCGATGTGAAGCTCGGCGCTGTCGCCGGCTTCAACGGCGAGGCGGTGCGCAGCGTCGATGCCAAGATGTCGCGCCGCAACGGCTTCATCAAAGCGTTCACGCTGAGCGGCAAGGTCGGGCGCGACACGCCTGTCAGCGTCGATATGCGCGGCCGTCAGCAGGGACGCGAGGTGATCTATCTGCAGACCAGCGACGCCGGCGCGTTTCTGCGCTTCATCGACACCTATTCGAAAGTGGTCGGCGGACAGTTGACGCTGGCGATGGAGCCGCCGACGCCGGAGCCTGGCCCCCGGGAAGGCCTGCTCAACATCCGTGACTTCGCCGTAAAGGGCGAGGCCCAGCTCGACCGCGCCGTCGCCGGCGGACCGGTCAGCACCCAGAACGGCATCGCATTCTCCGCGCTGCGCGCCGAGTTCACGCGCCAGAGCGGCATGCTCACGATACGCGACGGCGTGGTCAAGGGACCGAGCATCGGCGCAACCATCGAAGGCAGCATCGACTATATCGGCAACCAAGTGCGGATGAACGGCACCTTCATTCCGATGTACGGACTGAACAACATGTTCGGCCAGATTCCGTTCTTCGGGATATTCCTCGGCGCCGGCAGCAACGAGGGCCTGATCGGCGTCACCTACGAAGTGGTCGGCACGCCCAGCGCGCCGGTGCTGCGCGTCAATCCGATCTCGGCGCTGGCGCCGGGACTGACGCGCAAGATCTTCGAGTTCAAGCAGTACAACAACCCGAACGATCTGCCGCCGACCAATAACTAGGGCGTTGACCTTACCACCGATCGCGCACCCGCCGAGTGGAGAGAAGGCGGTTCGCCAAAACTCAGCGCCGCAGCGCCGGCACCACCAGGAACGGGATCAAGCCCAGCACCACATTGACGAGCGCGAATACGATGAGCGGGTTGTAGCTGTGGGTCCAGTCATGGATCAGGCCGCCGCTCCATGAGCCGAGCCCCGAGCCGAGGCCGCTGCCGATCATGATCGTGCCGTAGATCGTGCCGACGCGCTCGCCACGGAAGATTTTTAGCGCGGTGGCCGTGATCAGCGGGCCGCGCGAGCCGATCATGCTGCCGAAGCATGATCACGAAGCCCGCGAGCAGCCAGTAGTTCGGATGCCACTGCATGATCTGAATATTGGCGAAATCATCGTAAAAATAGGAGTTCGTCCTATCGCGCCCGAAGTTGCCAGCCATCGTATATGCCAAACAGGCATTCGCGGTCGTTAGCTCTGGGCGGGCCACCCACAATCCGGCGCCGAACGACAGTCCGCATTATCGTCAGAAGCGGACCAAACAGGCGCCGCTCGTCATGTCGGCTAAGGGCCAGAAGCGGAAATCAGGACGACAGGTCCTGATGCTGTTCTCCATAGCGGTCGTTGGTCAATCGGCGACGCTGACGAAGAAAGGCGCGAAAGCATTCGAAACCGATATAGCCGAGCATCGAAAGGACGATGAGAATAGGGATATGCTCGCCGGGATGGAGCACAAGGTCCGCGAGCCAGTGAATGAACAAACGGAAGGTGAACCAGAGCGCGAACCACGGGTCATCATGTATCATCATGTCTCGTTCACCCAAAAGACCACATGGCTATTGCTGCCGTCGTCAAATATTTAGCTCTCGAGCGGCCGCGCGCTGCAAGCGTCAATTGCCGTACAAATCAACCGCTGGTCGTGCGGTTTTGTCCGGTATAGGCAGGCAATACTGCGCCACGACGAAGTTCGTTTTTGGGTCAAAAGGCGATATCGCTGACGTCGAGTCGCGTGTCTGTTCCGCCCCCGAAAGCAGACCTAGGCGCTCCGTCATCGCGGCATTGCACGGTTGCGCACGGTTGGCTTGGGTGCGACGAGGCCGATGGCGTTCGTCACCGCCGCAGCGCTGGCACCACCAGGAACGGGATCAAGCCCAGCACCACATTGACGAGCGCGAATACGATCAGCGGGTTATAGCTGTGGGTCCAGTCATGGATCAGGCCGCCGCTCCATGAGCCGAGCCCCGAGCCGAGGCCGCTGCCGATCATGATGGTGCCGTAGATCGTGCCGACGCGCTCGCCGCGGAAGATTTTAAGCGCAGTCGCGGTGATCAGCGGGCCGCGCGAGCCGATCATGCTGCCGAAGCAGATCACGAAGCCGGTCAGCAGCCAGTAGTTCGGATACCACTGCAACAGCCAGAGCAGGATGATGCCGACGATCGAGACGCCGTAGCTGAACAGCACCGACGGCCGGCGGCCGATGATGCCGTCGAGCGTGGAGACGCCGAGCATGCCGACGAACAGCGCGACCCCGGAAAAGCCCCAGGCGGTCGCCGCCTGCAGCGGCGGGAAGCCGACGTCGATCAGGTAAGCGACGATCTGCGCGGTGAGCGCGTACATCGCGACCGCGGTGAAGAAGAAGGTTGAGAACAACGCCCAGAAGGCGTGGTGGCGCATCGCGCTGAGCAGCGTCCAGCCTTCGTCGACCAGATCTGCATGGGCTTTTCTGACGACATGGGGCGAGCCGCGTGCGAGCCGTCGCCACGGCAGCAGCAACAGCGGAACGAGCAAACAAAGCGCTGTTATGCCGAACACGTCATAGGCGTTGCGCCAGCCGATGCGGTCGATCAGGACCTGTGAGAGCGGGAGCAGCACCAGCAGGCCGGCGCCGGTCGCCGAATACATCACGGCCATCGCGGTCGGAAGCCGCGGCCCGAACCAGCGGCCGAGCAGGATCGAATTCGAGACGTTGCCGATCAGCGCGCTGCCGAAGCCGACGCAGAGGCCGCCGCTGAGCCGGAATTGCCAGAGGGCCTGCGCATGCGCGGCAACGAGGAATGCGCATCCCAGCAGTAGCATCCCGAGCGAATAGACCACGCGAGGACCCGAGCGGTCGAACAGGCGGCCGACCAGCGGCGCGGTCAGACCGCTGGCGAGCCAGGTCAGCGAATACACCGAGACGACTTGCGCGCGATCCCAGCCGAAGTCTTCCGAGATCGGCTTCAGGAACACGGTGAAGCTGTCGCTGAGACCACGTCCGAGCACCGACAGCACGAAGCACAGCGCCAGCACGTTCAACGCGACGCGTGATTGCTTCAGCGGCGCCGCAAGCGTGTCGTTCGGGTTCGTGGTCTGGTCCATCGGAAAGCAGGGAGCGCGCTTTCTGTGCTCCCTACAACCGACAAATGCGAATGCGCCTATGCAGGCTTGAGCAGGACGTGCCGCTTCTTGCCGAGCGAGAGCTTGACGACGCCCTCCGGCGTGAGGTTGCCGTTCGTCAGCAGCATCTTCTCGTCGGTGACGGCAACATCATTGACGCGCAGTCCGCCGCCCTTGATCTGGCGCCGGGCTTCGCCGTTCGACCCGACGAGTTCGGCCTTCACGAACGCGGTGAGAACGCCGAGCCCGTCAGCAAATTCGCTCTGCGGAATTTCCACCGTCGGCAGCGTCTCGGCGAGCGCGCCTTCCTCGAAGGTGCGCCGCGCGGTCTCGGCGGCCTCGTTCGCCGCGTCGCGGCCGTGGAGCAGGGCGGTGGCTTCGGTGGCCAGCACCTTCTTGGCCTCGTTGATCTCGCTGCCGCCGAGCGCCGCAAGCTTGCTGATCTCGCTCATCGGCAGGATCGTGAACAGCTTGAGGAACTTGATGACGTCGGCGTCCTCGACGTTGCGCCAGTATTGCCAGAAGTCGTAAGGCGAGAATTGGTCGGCGTTCAGCCACACGGCGCCCTTGGCCGTCTTGCCCATCTTGTCGCCGGAGGCGGTGGTGAGCAGCGGCGTGGTCAGCGCGAATAATTGCGGCGTACCCATGCGGCGGCCGAGATCGACACCGTTGACGATGTTGCCCCATTGGTCGGAGCCGCCCATCTGCAGCCGGCAGCCGACGCGGCGCGACAGCTCGACGAAGTCGTAGGCCTGGCAGACCATGTAGTTGAACTCGATGAAGCTCATCTCCTGCTCGCGCTCGAGCCGGAGCCGCACCGAGTCCATGGTCAGCATGCGGTTGACCGAGAAGTGGCGGCCGATGTCGCGCAGCATCTCGATCCAGTTCAGCTTGGTCAGCCACTCGGCGTTGTCGAGCATGATCGCGTCCGACGGGCCATCGCCATAGCGCAGCACCTTGGCGAACACGCCGCGGATCGAAGCCTTGTTGGCCTCGATCTCCGCGATGGTCCGCATCGCGCGCGTCTCGTCCTTGCCGGAGGGATCGCCGACCATGGTGGTGCCGCCGCCCATCAGGGTGATCGGCTTGTTGCCGCTCTGCTGCAGCCAGTACAGCATCATCATGGTGAGGAAGTTGCCGATGTGCAGCGACGGCGCGGTGCAGTCATAGCCGACATAGGCGGTCGCCTGGCCCTTCGCGGCGAGCGCGTCCAGGCCCTCGAAATCGGAGCATTGGTGGACGAAGCCGCGTTCCTGTAAAGTATTCAGGAAATCCGATTTAAATGCAGTCATTTGTCGGCGACTCAGAGCATTCGAGTTTTACGGTTTTTGCATCAATTTGCGGAACCTTGGTGCTCAAGCTGCCGCAGGCGGATGCGCTGTGGCATTATAGGATGTACTTGTTTGAGACAAGCCGGGGTTCCGGCTAGGGCGCGACCAAGATGATGCTGACGGCACTCGGTCTGATGAGCGGTACCTCGCTCGACGGCGTTGATGTGGCGTTGATCGAGACCGACGGCCGCCAGATCAAGGCCTTTGGGCCTTCCGGCTACCGGCCCTACACGGACGGCGAGCGCAGCCTGCTCCGGCAGGCGCTGACGGAAGCCGTTCATCTGCCGCAGCGTGATGCCCGGCCGGGCGTGCTGCGGCAGGCAGAACAGGCTGTCACTGTCGCTCATGCCGAGGCGGTCGCGTCCTTCTCTACGCAGCACCGGATCTCCTGCCAGGACATCGATATCGTCGGGTTCCACGGGCAAACCGTGCTGCACCGTCCCGACCGCAAGCTGACGGTGCAAATCGGCGACGCCGCGGCGCTCGCCAAGGCGATCCACATTCCGGTGATGCACGATTTCCGCGCCGCCGACGTCGAGGCCGGCGGGCAGGGCGCGCCGTTCGTGCCGGTCTATCACCGCGCGCTGGCGCAATCGCTGAATCGCGAAGGGCCGATCGTGGTGGTGAATATCGGCGGCGTGTCGAACATCACCTATATCGACGGCACGGATACGCTGATCGCCTGCGATACCGGTCCGGGCAACGCTTTGCTCGACGACTTCATGTATCGCGAGATGCATCAGCCGTTCGATACCGAAGGCCGGCTGGCCGCGCAGGGCAAGCCGGATGAGGCGTGGATCGCCCGGGCGCTGAAGCTGCCGTTTTTCTCGGCTCCGCCGCCGAAATCGCTCGACCGCAACGACTTCGCCCAACTCAAGCTCAGCGCCATGGCGCCTGCCGACGGCGCCGCGACACTGACCGCCTTCACCGCGGCCGCCATCGCCCGCATCGTGCCGCTGCTGCCCAAGCCGCCGAAGAGCTGGATCGTCGCCGGCGGCGGCGCCTCCAACCTCACCATGCTGCGGATGCTGCGCGAGCGGCTGGCGCCAGCGACTGTGGAAGCCGCCCAGGCGGTCGGCTGGGCATCCGACGCGATCGAGGCTCAGGCCTTCGGCTTCCTCGCCGCCCGCGGCCTGAAAGGTCTGCCGCTCAGCTATCCCGCCACCACCGGCGTGCCGATCCCGATGACGGGGGGCATCATCGCCCGGCCGTGATTTGGATGCAGGTGCATCCATCTTGACGATTTAATGCAGTTGCATGTAAGTTGATGCAACTGCATTAAACCGCGAGGTTCGCCCATGGCTGCCCTGAAGCTGATCAGCCACAAGCTCTGCCCCTATGTGCAACGCGCGGTGATCGCGCTTGCCGAGAAGGAAGTGCCGTTCGAGCGGATCGACATCGATCTCGCCCATAAGCCCGACTGGTTTTTGAAGATCTCGCCGCTCGGCAAGGTGCCGGTGCTGGTCGTCACCGGCGACGACGGCAAGGAGGTCGCGCTGTTCGAGAGCAACGTGATCTGCGAATACATCGAGGAGACACAGGCCGGCGCCAGGCTGCATCCGCAGGATCCGCTTGTTCGCGCCGAGCATCGCGCCTGGATGGAATTCGGCTCGGCGATCCTGGGCGACCTCTGGGGCCTCGAGACCACCACCGATGCGGCGACGTTCGACAGCAAGCGGCAAGCGGTGGCCGCGAAATTCGCCCGCGTCGAAGCGGCCCTTGGTGCGGGCCCGTTCTTCGCAGGGCAAAGCTTCAGCCTGGTGGATGCGGTGTTCGCGCCGATCTTCCGCTATTTCGACGTGTTCGACCAATTGACCGATCTCGCTGTCTTCGCCGAGACGCCGAAAGTGCGGACGTGGCGCGTAGCGCTGGCGCAGCGGCCGAGCGTGCGCAGCGCCGTTTCGCCGGACTATCCGGACCTGCTGCGCGCGTTCCTGGCGCGCTACGACGCGCACATGCTGAAGCTCGCCGCGTAACACGCCATGTCGCAGTCGCTCGCGTGGATCGCGCTTGTCACGGCAGGCCTGCTCGACGTCGGCTGGGCGATCTCGATGAAATATGCCGAGGGCTATACGCGGCTCGGCTGGAGCCTGGTCTCGCTGCTGCTGCTCGCGGCATTCGTATTCCTGCTCGGGCGCGCGCTGCAGGTGCTCGGGGTCGGCATCGCCTACACGGTGTGGACCGGCATCGGCGCGGTCGGCACGCTGACCATGGGCGTGCTGCTGTTCGGTGAGGCGTTGAACCCGATGAAGATCACAGGAATCGCGCTGGTGCTGGCCGGCATCGCTGCGCTGAAGCTTGCGGCTGAATAAGCCGCGCCCGTAGCCCGGATGGAGCGAAGCGCAATCCGGGACATCTTGACCTGAGGAATGAGCGGTCCCGGATTTCGCTTTCGCCGCATCCGGGCTACGAGGTCTACGGCGTCAGCGCACGTTGGCGAGACGCATGTCGAGATAGCCGGTCACCGTCTCCATCAGCGGCTCGAGCTTGCCGTCGAAGAAGTGGTTGGCGCCGGGGATGATCTGCTGATCGATCACGATGCCCTTTTGCGTCTTCAGCTTCTCGACCAGCGTGTTGACGTCCTTGGCGGGCACCACGGCATCCTTGTCGCCATGCACGATCAGGCCCGACGACGGGCAGGGCGCGAGGAACGAGAAGTCATAGAGATTGGCCGGCGGCGCGATCGAGATGAAGCCCTCGACCTCCGGGCGCCGCATCAGGAGCTGCATGCCGATCCAGGCGCCGAACGAGAAGCCCGCCACCCAGCAGGCACGCGCTTCCGGATTGATGGCCTGCGCCCAATCGAGCGCGCTCGCGGCGTCAGACAGTTCGCCGGTGCCGTGATCGAACGAGCCCTGGCTGCGGCCGACGCCGCGAAAGTTGAAGCGCAGCACCGAGAAGCCGCGATGCGCGAAGGCGTAGTAGCACTGGTAGACAATCTGGTGATTCATCGTTCCGTGGAACTGCGGATGCGGATGCAGGATCATCGCAATCGGCGCGTTCTTCTGCTTGGCCGGATGGTAGCGGCCTTCGAGGCGGCCAGCAGGGCCGGTGAAAATGACTTCAGGCATCGTGATCTCTTGCTTGATCCCTCGATTGATCCGTGCGCATCAACCGGATATGGGCTGCCTTCATCGGCTTCTGCCGGACAAAGCAGCTCATCGAAGGGTGATCGGCGTCGCTGACATTGGCGCGGCGGACGGCGCTCGGTTAACTTTTGAGGCCCGCTTCTAGCATGAGGCGTAGGGCAAAAAGCAAGCATCTTGAGCACCCCGAAGCCGGCCTTGAGCCGGCCTTGCGCGTTGGGATGCGATTGCATGGGACGCCGTCGTCCCTACCTGCGATAAGACGACGGCAGCAGCCCGGGACTGCAATGACACGGCCGGCTCGCCGAAGATGGTAATATCGTAAGCGTATGTTCGAGCGCGTTTATTTCGACTGGAATGCCACCACACCGCTCCGCCCGGAGGCGAAAGCGGCGATGGCCGCGGCGTGGGAGCTGAATGGCAATCCGTCATCGGTGCACAGCGAGGGCCGCAAGGCGCGCCGGCTTATCGAAGACGCTCGCGCAGCCGTGGCAAAGGCAGTCGGCGGCCGGCCGCAGGACGTCGTGTTTTCATCAGGCGGAACGGAAGCCAACGCGCTGGCGCTAACGCCCGGGCTGCGGCGCGGGACGAGCGGGCCGGTGACGCGGCTGCTGACGTCGGCCATCGAGCACGCGTCGGTGCTGGCGGGCGGACGATTCGCACCAGATGCGATTGGCTCGATCGGCGTGACGCGCTCCGGCGTTGTCGATCTCGACGAGTTGCGTGCGCTGCTGAACGACGGACCGCCCGCACTGGTGTCGGTGATGCTCGCGAACAACGAGACCGGTGCGATTCAGCCGGTGGCTGACGTCGCCGAGATCGTCCATGCGGCTGGAGGTGTGCTGCATGTCGACGCGATCCAGGCGTTTGCGAAAATTCCGTTTGATCTGGCTTCGACGCAGGCCGACCTCATGACGCTGTCGGCACACAAGATCGGAGGGCCGAAGGGCGTCGGCGCCTTGGTTCTTGCCGAGGGCGTCGAGGGCCTGGGGGCGTGGCTCCGCGGCGGCGGCCAGGAGCTGGGACGCCGGGCCGGCACGGAGAATGTCGCGGGGATTTCCGGGTTCGGTGCTGCGGTCAAGACGGCGATGGCGGCGCTGAAGGCCGACGCCGCGCGGATGAGGGGGCTCCGCGATCGCCTGGAACATGGGCTGCGGCAAACGCCGGGACTGGTGATCTTCTCCGAGGAGGTAAAACGGTTGCCAAATACCGTTCTTTTCGCGGTACCCGGGCTGAAGGCCGAGACGGCCGTCATCGCATTCGATCTCTCGGGCGTGGCGGTTTCCTCCGGTTCCGCCTGTTCGTCGGGCAAGGTGCAGCCCTCCCATGTCCTGGCGGCAATGAGATACCGTCAGGACCTTGCGCAGGGAGCGGTGCGGCTCAGTCTTGGCTGGTCTACCAGTGAGACAGACGTGGATTTAACGCTCAAGGCTTGGCGAAAGCTCGCCGATACCCTAGTTAAGGGGTAACGACGAAACACAGCTTGAACAGTTCTAAGCAGGTGATTTCGTCTTCAGAGCATCGTAATAGACTTTCGGAACTGAGATCCACCGCGGTCCTTGAAACCGCGAGCGGAGGATTAAATGCCTGCTGTACAAGAGACGGTCGAGCGCGTCCGGCGCATCGACGTCGACCAGTATCGATATGGGTTTGAGACACTGATCGAGTCCGACAAGGCTCCCAAGGGGCTGTCGGAAGACACCGTCCGATTTATCTCCGCGAAAAAGGACGAGCCGGCCTGGATGCTGGAATGGCGCCTGGAGGCGTTTCGCCGCTGGCTGACCATGACCGAGCCGACCTGGGCCCGCGTCGACTATCCGAAGATCGATTATCAGGACATCTACTATTACGCGGCGCCGAAGCCGAAGAAGGCGCTGTCCTCGATCGACGAAATCGATCCCGAAATCCTCAAGACCTACGAGAAGCTCGGCATCCCGCTTCGTGAGGTGGCGATTCTGGAAGGCGTCGAGCCTGCGCCCGGCGGCGAGCCGTCGGCCAGCCGCAAGATCGCGGTCGATGCCGTGTTCGATTCGGTTTCCGTTGCCACCACCTTCAAGGCCGAGCTGAAGAAGGCCGGCGTGATCTTCATGCCGATCTCGGAGGCGATCCGCGAGCACCCGGAGCTGGTGCAGAAATATCTCGGCAGCGTGGTGCCGACCTCCGACAACTTCTTCGCGACGCTGAACTCGGCGGTGTTCTCCGACGGCTCGTTCGTCTACGTGCCGCCGGGCGTGCGCTGCCCGATGGAGCTGTCGACCTATTTCCGCATCAACGAGCGCAACACCGGCCAGTTCGAGCGTACGCTGATCATCGCCGACAAGGGCTCCTACGTCTCCTATCTCGAAGGCTGCACCGCGCCGCAGCGCGACGAGAACCAGTTGCATGCTGCCGTGGTCGAGCTCGTCGCGCTCGATGACGCTGAGATCAAGTATTCGACGGTGCAGAACTGGTATCCGGGCAATTCGGAAGGCAAGGGCGGCATCTACAATTTCGTCACCAAGCGTGGCGACTGCCGCGGCAAGCATTCGAAGATCTCCTGGACCCAGGTCGAGACCGGATCGGCGATCACCTGGAAATATCCGAGCTGCATCCTGCGCGGCGACAATTCGAGCGGCGAGTTCTACTCGATCGCGATCTCGAACGGCTTCCAGCAGGTCGACTCCGGCACCAAGATGCTTCACCTCGGCAAGAACACGTCGAGCCGGATCATCTCCAAGGGCATCGCGGCCGGCAAATCGCAGAACACCTATCGCGGCCTGGTCAGCGCCCACCGCAAGGCCACCGGCGCGCGCAACTACACCGCCTGCGATTCGCTTTTGATCGGCGACAAGTGCGGCGCGCACACCGTGCCCTATGTCGAAGCCAAGAACTCTTCCGCGACCTTCGAGCACGAGGCGACCACCTCGAAGATCTCCGAGGACGTGCTGTTCTACTGCATCCAGCGCGGACTCTCGCAGGAAGAAGCCATCGGCCTCGTCGTCAACGGCTTCGTGAAGGACGTGCTGCAGCAACTGCCGATGGAGTTCGCGGTGGAAGCGCAGAAGCTGATCTCGATCAGCCTTGAAGGTTCGGTTGGCTAATTCGATCCCGCCCTCGGTCGCGCATGACGCGCCTTGCGGATGATGCTCAGGAAAAAAGTAATGTCATTGCTCGAAGTGAAAGATCTGAAGGTCCGTGTCGAGGAGCGTGAAATCCTCCACGGGCTGTCGCTCACGGTGAACCCGGGCGAGGTGCACGCGATCATGGGGCCGAACGGCTCCGGCAAGTCGACGCTGAGCCACGTCATCGCGGGCAAGCCGGGTTACGAGGTCACCGACGGACAAATCCTGTTTCGGGGCGAGGACCTTTTGGAAATGGAGCCGGATGAGCGCGCCGCGAAGGGTGTGTTCCTGGCGTTCCAGTATCCGGTCGAGATTCCCGGCGTGACCACCTGGAACTTTCTGCATGCCGCGCTGAACGCGCAGCGCAAGGCGCGCGGCGAGGAGGAGATCTCGTCGCCGGCCTTTCTGAAAAAGGTCCGCGAGGTCGCCAAATCCTTGAACGTTCCGCAGGACATGCTCAAGCGCGGCGTCAATGTCGGCTTCTCCGGCGGTGAGAAGAAGCGCAACGAGATTCTGCAGATGGCGCTGTTCGAACCGGCCGTCTGCATCCTCGACGAAATGGATTCTGGCCTCGACATCGACGCGCTGCGGATCGCGGCCGACGGCGTCAACGCGCTGCGTTCGCCGGAGCGCGCAATGGTCGTCATCACCCACTACCAACGGCTGCTCAACTACATCGTGCCGGACCACGTGCACGTGATGTCGAAGGGCCGGGTCGTGAAGAGCGGCGGCAAGGAGCTGGCGCTGGAGCTGGAGGAGTCCGGCTACGCGCAATTCGAGGACGCTGCCTGATTGGGTGCGGGTTTTGAGATGAACGTTGTTGCAAAGACCGAGACCGGGCGCGTGCTGGGCGATGCTTTCGTCGCCGTGCGCGACCGTCTGCCGGGCAAGGGCAAGATCGCTGATCAGCGGCGCCAGGCGTTCGAAGCCTATGAGCGCCTGGGCCTGCCGCACCGGCGGATCGAGGACTGGAAATACACCGATCTGCGCGCGCTGATGCGCGAGGTGCTGCCGCTCGCGGCGGCGCCTGATGCCACCGCGGTCGATCGCGCCGGCGCGGCTGCAAAGTCGCGGGCGATCGATGGCGTGCGCCGCCTGGTGCTGGTCGACGGCGCCTTTGTGCCTGATCTGTCCGATCTGGGCCATCTCGAGAAGGGGCTCAGCATCCGTCCGCTGCGCGAGGTGCTCGACGCCGGCGACGGCGCGCTCTCGGCGCAGGCCTTCGCCGCGGACACTTCCAATCCCATGATCGCGCTGAACGGCGCGATGGCGACCGACGGCGTCGTCATCGACATCGCCGACGGCACGGTGCTGTCGCAGCCACTGCAGATCGTGCACGTGGCGTCCGGCACGACGCCGGCCGCGATGTTCACGCGATCGCTGCTCCGGCTCGGCCGCGATGTCAGCGCGACGCTGGTGGAGAGCTATCTCGCTGCCGAGGGCGTCAAGGCCTACCAGGCCTACGACGCGCTGGTGGTTGCGATCGGCGACAACACCCGGCTCGATCACGTCCGCCTCGTCGAGGACGCGGCCGACGCGTTCAACATCTCCTCGGCGACCGTGTCGCTCGGCGCGCATGCGCATTTCAATACGTTTGGCATGACCTCCGGCGCCCATGTCAGCCGCTACCAGCTCACGGTTGCGTTCGCCGGCGAGGGCTCGAAGGTCGAGACCAACGGCGTCAACCTGATCAACGGCACGCAGCATGCCGACACCACGCTGTTCATGGATCACGCGGTGCCGAACTGCGCGAGCCGCGAGGTCTTCCGCGCCGTTGTCGACGGCCGTGCGCATTCGGTGTTCCAGGGCCGCATCGTCGTCCGCCCGGACGCGCAGAAGACCGATGCCAAGATGATGACCCGCGCGCTGCTACTGTCAGACGAAGCCGAGGCCGACAACAAGCCGGAGCTCGAGATCTTTGCCGACGACGTCACCTGCGGCCACGGCGCGACCACCGGCGCGCTCGACGAGAGCCTGTTATTCTACATGCGCGCCCGCGGCCTCCCGGACAAGGAGGCGCAGGCGCTTCTGATCCAGGCCTTCGTCGGCGAGGCGATCGAAACGATTGCAAGCGACGCCTTGCGCGAGGTCGCGATCGCGACCACACGGCGTTGGCTGGAGGCGAGGGCATGACGCAGCATCCGGCGGTTCTCAACGGCGCTTACGATGTCGCCCGCGTGCGGCAGGACTTTCCGGCGCTGGCGATGCAGGTCTACGGCAAGCCGCTGGTCTATCTCGACAACGCCGCCTCGGCGCAGAAGCCGAATGCGGTGCTCGACCGCATGACGGAAGCCTACAAGAGCGAATACGCCAACGTGCATCGCGGCCTGCACTACCTCGCCAATGCCGCGACGGAAGCCTATGAGGGCGCCCGCGGCAAGGTGGCGAAGTTCATCAATGCCGGCCGCAACGAAGAGATCGTTTTCACCCGCAACGTCACCGAGGCGATCAATCTCGTGGCGTCATCCTGGGGCGGGGCGAACATCAAGGAGGGCGACGAAATCGTCCTCTCGATCATGGAGCATCACTCCAACATCGTGCCGTGGCACTTCCTCAGGGAGCGGCAGGGCGCGGTGATCAAGTGGGCGCCGGTCGACGACGAGGGCAACTTCCTGATCGAGGAGTTCGAGAAGCTCCTGACCCCGCGCACCAAGATCGTCGCGATCACCCAGATGTCGAATGCACTCGGCACGCTGGTTCCGGTCAAGGAGGTGATCCGGCTGGCGCACGCCCGCGGCATCCCGGTGCTGGTTGACGGCGCGCAGGGCGCGGTGCATCTGCCGATCGACGTCCAGGACCTCGATTGCGATTTCTATGCATTCACCGGCCACAAGGTGTATGGGCCGACCGGGATCGGCGCGCTCTACGGCAAGCACGAGCATCTGGTGGCGATGCGGCCGTTCAACGGCGGCGGTGAGATGATCCGCGAAGTCGCCAAAGACTGGGTCACCTATGGTGATCCGCCGCACAAGTTCGAAGCCGGAACGCCGCCGATCGTCGAGGCGATCGGGCTGGGTGCCGCGATCGACTACGTCAATTCGATCGGCAAGGAGCGCATCGCCGCGCATGAACATGCGTTGCTCACCTACGCGCAGGAACGCCTGCGCGAGATCAACTCGCTGCGCCTGATCGGCACCGCCCGCAACAAGGGGCCGGTGATCTCGTTCGAGATGAAGGGGGCACACCCCCACGACGTCGCAACCGTGATCGACCGGCAAGGCATTGCCGTGCGCGCCGGCACGCATTGCGTGATGCCGCTTTTAGAGCGGTTCAACGTCACGGCCACCTGCCGTGCGTCGTTCGGGATGTATAATACGCGTGAAGAAGTTGACCATCTGGCGCAAGCGCTGATCAAGGCGCGGGAATTGTTCGCATGACCGATACAGCCGAAGTCAAGACCGCCGTCATGGAAACCAGCTCGGCGCTGCCCGCCGAGGAGACCGAACGCCTGAGCGGCGAAATCGTCGCGGCCTTGAAGACGGTGTTCGATCCGGAGATCCCGGCCGACATCTACGAGCTCGGTCTGATCTACAAGGTCGATCTCAAGGACGACCGCTCGGTTGATATCGTGATGACCCTGACCACGCCGAATTGCCCGGCCGCGGGCGAACTGCCGACGATGGTGGAGAACGCGGTGGCGAGCGTCCCCGGCGTCGGTGTCGTCAACGTCAACCTGGTGTGGGATCCGGCCTGGACGCCGGATCGGATGTCGGACGAGGCTCGTCTCGTCCTCAATATGTGGTGATGCGAATCGAGCTTACCCCTCAAGAGACCGGCAATTGATTTGCCGCTGGGACTGACCACATGAATGACATGACACAAGCTTCACCAACCCCAGCCAAGCCGAAGCCGCGGCCGCGCCCGCAGGTCATGAAACTGACGGATGCAGCGGCTGAACGGATCACCGAGCTGACGAAGCGCGCCGATTCCGAGATCGTGGGCCTGCGCGTCGGCATCAAGAACGGCGGCTGCGCGGGACAGTCCTACACCGTCGAATACGCGCACGAGATCCGCCCGACTGATGAAGTGGTCGAGGACAAGGGCGTGAAGATCCTGGTCGATCCGAAGGCCGTGCTTTTCCTGCTCGGGACCGAGATGGACTACGTGGCTGACAAGATGCAGGCCCAGTTCGTCTTCAACAATCCGAACCAGGTCTCTGCTTGCGGCTGCGGCGAGTCGGTGCAGCTCAAGCCGGCGAAGGTCTAGAGGCGCTGCCGCGCACTCTGATCTCATCCTGAGGTAGCTGCGTCTAGCGCGCGTCTCGAAGGATGGCGGCGGGGTGAACTGAGACCTCATGGTTCGAGACGCGCTGACGCGCTCCTCACCATGAGCGGAGAGGGGAGGGGCGCCGGCACATGGACCGCGAATTCCTGATCGACCTGTTCGCTGATTTCGGCCCGGTCACGCTGCGCCGGATGTTCTCCGGCTATGGCATCTCCGCCGACGGCACCAATTTCGCGCTGGCGCTGCGCGCCGGGCTCTACTTCCGCGCCGACGACGAAACCATTCCGCAATTCGAGGCGGAAGGGTCGAAGCCGTTTTCCTACCAGACCCGGTCCAAGACCGTCATGGTCAATTCGTATTGGCAGCTACCGGCGCGGCTGTTCGACGATTCCGAGGAGCTTGCGGTGTGGGCGCGTTTGGCACTCGGCGCCGCCCAGCGCGCCGCGCTTCGCAAGCGGCCACGGGCGCGGAAGGCGAAGGCGCCTGCGAAGATGGCCGGCAAGGAGGCTGCGGCGAGGAAGCAAGCTGCGAAGAAGCGTAGGGTGAGCAAAGCGAAGCGTGCCCACCGTGATCGATCGGGCTAGAGCGGGATGAGCTTTGGTCGAATCGGCTCGCGACGGCTTCGCGTACACCTCTCCCCGACGGGGAGAGGTCGGATTGCGAAGCAATCCGGGTGAGGGGCTTTGCGCTCCCGATAGACCGTCACCCCTCACCCGATTTGCTGCGCAAATCGACCTCTCCCAAGGGAGAGGTGATCTTCGGCACCGTTTCAACCTCTGGAGGTGGTGGCGCGGCACTGCGCGCCGCCCTTGCACCCAACAGGCGGCTACGCCACGCGGTTCTGCGTCTCGGCGCTGTATTCCGGATCGGCTTCGCAGATCACGCGGTTGCGGCCGGCGCGCTTGGCGGCGTAGAGGCAGGCATCGGCACGCTCGATCAGGGAATCCGTGTCGTCGTCCTGCTTCAGCATGGAGACGCCGACCGAAATGGTGACGCGGCCGAGGATCTCGCCGGTGGACTTCTTTTTCAATTCCTTGGCCATCACCGCGCGGCGGATATGGTCGGCGACTGTCAGCGCCTGGCGCAGTGCAGTATTGGGCAGCACCACGGCAAATTCCTCGCCGCCGTAGCGAGCCGTGATGTCCTGGCCCTTGATGGTCTGCTTCAACGACTGCGCCACCAGCCGCAGCACCTGATCGCCGGTCAGGTGACCATAGGAGTCGTTGAACGACTTGAAGTGGTCGATGTCGAACATCAGGAGCGACAACGGTTCGTTGCTGGCAAGCGCAGCCTGCACCGCCATGTCGATCGACCGGTCGAAATACTTTCGGTTGCCAAGGCCGGTCAGCGGATCGGTCAGGCTCTCGGCGCGGATCGCTTCGAGGCTGTGTTGCAGATTGCTGATCTCGGATTTGGAGAGAGCGAGCCGTGTCTCCAGCGCCACGTTGGTCTCGCGCATCTCGCGCGTCGATTGCATCAGCCCCTCGACGACGGCTTTGATCTGCTCTCGCGTCGTCGCCGTCGCAAGCTTGTCACTGGCGCCGACCAGGCTCGCGTCGTAGGTCGCCGATACGCTGAGCGCATCGTTGAGCAGCTTCATGACGTCGTCGATCTCGCCGATGACGCGAGCGCCGACCTTGTCGATACGGTCCGACGTCTTGATATGCGAAAGGTAGGTCTCGTAGATCTGCTCGAGATCGGCTTCGCTGAGCTTGCCGCTGCGTGCCAGCGTTTCATTGATGATCTTGTTGAGGGGGGCGTTGTAACCGGTCGCGTAGACGTACCAGATTTCGTAGTTGCGGGGGATCGCGGTGTGGCGAAGGGAGCGGATCTGGCCGAGCGCGACTTCGGCGAATGCCAATGTACGTTCGTATTCGTCCAGCAGGTTGACCACTGTCACGTCCCCAATAGCAACCGGTGCCGGTCATTTCCCAGCAGCAATAACTAAATTATAGAGCGAAGCGTACGGGACGAGAGTGAAGGCAAGGTAAACAGTAGAATTACGGGAAGCAGGCGGGGTTACCGCGCGGAATGCGTCACGCGTCGGGATAGCGCCCGGCGTTTCGACGCTTTCGCACGGAAAGGCAGTGATCAAGCTGTCGCCGGGCGCGAAGAGCGCGCGCCTCATCCCGGGCATCAGACCGAAGTTTGAGCCTCAGACGCGGGCACGCACCGGACGCAGCAGGAAGGCTGGCAGATGCGAGTGATCTGCGGGCTCGTGGTCGACCTCGCGCTGCGGGCGTCGCGGCTCGCTGCGGCCGATGGAGGGGACGTGTTGCGCTGCCGCCTGCGGCTGGGCGCCGTTGCGACCGCCGTGCCGCGGTTCGCGTTCGTGGCGGGGCTCACGCTCGCGGCGCGGCTTGCGGCCACCGCGGCCGCCGTCGCGTGACCCATCGCGGCTGCGCGACCGGCGCGGCGCTTCGGTCTCGTCAGACGCTTCGGTTTGAACGGTATAGTCGCCTTCGGCGCGCGGGATTTGCTGACCGATCAGCTTCTCGATCGCCGCCATCGACTTGCTGTCGAGCGGGGTGACGATCGAGATCGCGGTGCCGGTTCGGCCGGCGCGACCGGTGCGGCCGATGCGGTGGACGTAGTCATCGGGATGATGCGGCACGTCGAAATTGAAGACGTGGCTGACGGCGGGGATGTCGAGGCCGCGGGCGGCAACGTCGGACGCTACCAGCAAGGGCAGCTCGCCCTTGCGGAATTGATCGAGCGCGGCCATTCGCGCGGTCTGGTCCATGTCGCCGTGCAGGGCGCCGACGCTGAAGCCGTGCTTCTGAAGCGACTTGTGAAGAATGGCAACTTCGCGTTTGCGATTGCAGAAGATAATCGCGTTGTTGAGATCCTTGGCCCCGCGCAGCAGACGGCGCAGGATTTCGCGTTTCTCGTGCGGTTCGCGGCCCGCGGGCACCTGCGACTGGCTCACAGTTACCGCCGTGGTCGCGGGCCTGGAAACTTCCACTTTGGCCGGATTGTGCAGGAAGGCTTCGGTGACGCGGCTGATCTCCGGCGGCATCGTCGCGGTGAAGAACAAGGTCTGCCGCGTGAAGGGGACGAGCTTGCAGACGCGTTCGATGTCGGGAATGAAGCCCATGTCGAGCATCCGGTCCGCCTCGTCGATCACCAGCAGCTCGACGCCGGTGAGCAGCAGGCCGCCGCGTTCGGTGTGGTCGAGCAGCCGGCCGGGCGTTGCGATCAGCACGTCGACACCGCGCATCAGCTTGGAGTCCTGGTCGCCGAACGAGACGCCGCCGATCAGGAGCGCCACGTTGAGCTTCTGGCCGGCGCCGTATTTGTCGAAGTTCTCCTTCACCTGGGCGGCGAGCTCACGGGTCGGCTCGAGGATCAGGGTGCGCGGCATTCGTGCCCGGGCGCGGCCCTTTTCGAGGATCGTGAGCATCGGAAGCACGAAAGCCGCCGTCTTGCCGGTGCCGGTCTGAGCGATGCCGAGGACGTCGCGGCGGGCGAGAACGTGGGGGATCGCCTGTTCCTGGATGGGGGTGGGGGTGGTGTAACCTGCGGCCGCAACTGCGGCTTGGACCTTGTTGGACAGGCCTAGATTGGAAAAGGACATTGAGCCTCTGGTCGATACCGCCGTTCGGAATCGAAGGTAAAAGGCTGTCGCGTTCGGCCCCGAAACGGCTCGCTTCTCAAAAAAGCTCGGGGGCTCTGGGTGACGCTGACGGGCGGCAAACCTGACGAATCGCGCTTCGATCCGAGGGCCGCGTTAAGCTGGAACATAGGGTCCAAACCGGCAAAGTCAATCTTGGAACCGGCCAAATGGCCGAAAAAGCTTAATGTTTTCGCCCAAATAAGCATCTTATCCGTCATTTTCCGGTCAAACGGACCGGCCGCGTTGGGTGGCTTCGGGGCCGCAACAGTCCTGAAGTCGTCGGCCGCCCAACATTCCGAGGGATCGCGGCTCAGCGCTCGACGGCTTCGGCGCGCTGGATCGCCCGGTAATCGCCCGGCGACATGCCTTCGACTGCGTTGAAGGCCCGATAGAACGTCGCAAGACTGTCGAAGCCGCTGGCAAAGGCAATCTCCGCGATCGGCCGATCGGGTGCCTCACGGAGCAAGCGGCGGCTTCGATCGACCCGCAACGCCGCCACGGTCTGCGAGAAGCTCGTCGGGGTCGCTTCGAACAGGACGTGCATGTGTCGCACCGAAATGCCGAGCATGTCGGCAATCAAGGCGGGCGAGAGCGCCGGTCGCGACAGATAGCGCTCGATCAGGCGGCGGGCGAGCGACAGGCGGCCGGTTCTAAGCGCGTGTTGCGCGAGCCGGCTGCCCGGGCGCAGCACGCCGCGTTCCATCAGCGCGAAATGGGCCAGTGCCTCCACCAGTGGCGTCGAGTTGGTGGGAGATGCGGCGCCGCTGCTTTCGACGAGGTCGCGGAAGCAGGATTCCAGCAGCGGCAGCACCGTTGTCCGCGCTTGCACCGGTTGGGGAACGAGTGCTTCGAGCCCGGCGGGCGGCCGGGGAATATCGGCGACAGGCACCTTGAGGATGCGCAGGTGGAATCCGTCTTCACCAAGCGGCGCGGTGCGATAGGGCAGATCGGCATAGCTGGTGGCGAACATGCCGCTGCGGACCGAAAAATCTGCGAGCCGCACACCACTGAACCAGCCGCCGCCACCAAGCTGCTGGTAGATGCAGAGACTGTCGCTTCGGGCGTTCGCAATATCGGCTTCGCGCCGCTCGACCCGGTAGGGCGAGGCGCGAAGCTCGATCAGCCCGGCATTGCCGAGCTTGCGCAATGAGAACGCACCGAAGAAATCACGGCGCTGCCCGGGCTCCAGTTCTGCGGTCACGCCGAACAATCCCTTGGCGCGAACCTCACGCCAGTAGTCGAAGCGATCACGCGGATCGACTTGATCGGTAGACCATGTGTACACGTGAGACCGTGAGAACTTCAGGAGCGGTCGAACCGGCAGTTGAGAGCGCTACTTATCATGCCGATAATGAAAGGAAACGTTACCGGCAGCCGGGTAGCTACAGCTCGCGATTTCGGCCGGGTGTCGTCGCCAGGTAGAACCAGCTATGCGTAGCGCGGCCGGTTGTTGAACCGGCCTGACATCTGATCCGACTATTTACCGGCGGCCGTCCAGACCGCCGGCTTGTCGTGCTTGCGGGACTTAGGGGATGAGGGGCTGGCTTTCGAAACTTTCTGCGGCAGCCGCCATCGCGGCTGCATTGCTGGTCGTCATCGCGCCGGCTCACGCCGAAAAGCGCGTCGCGCTCGTGATCGGCAACAACGATTACAAGAACGTGCCGAAGCTGCAGAAGGCCGTCAACGACGCTCGCACCATGGGCGATACGCTCAAGCAGCTCGGATTCAATGTCATGGTGGCCCAGAATCTGAATCGCCAGGCGTTCTCCGAAACGCTGCTTGCCTTCGACCGGGCGGTCGAACCCGGCGACACCGCCTTCTTCTTCTATGCCGGCCACGGCTTCGAAATCGCGGGTCAGAACTTCCTGCTGCCGACCGACGTGCCGGCGGCGACCGAAGGCCAGGAAGAGCTGGTGCGCGATGCCTCCGTGCTCGCCGACCGCATCATCGAGCGGCTGCAGAACAAAAAGGTGCGGACCTCGATCCTGGTGTTCGACGCCTGCCGTAACAATCCGTTCGAGCGCCCCGGCACGCGCGCCGTTGCGGGCGGTGGCGGGCTCGCGCCGATGACGCAACTGCCGGAGGGCGTATTCTCGGTGTTTTCGGCAGGACCGCGCCAAACCGCGCTCGATCGACTCTCGAACGACGACACCAATCCCAACTCGGTGTTCACCCGGACCTTTGCCAAGGAGCTGCTGCAACCCGGCGAAAACCTGGTGCAGGTCGCGCAGCGCACGCGGCGTCTGGTCAGCGAGATGGCCGAGACAGTGAAGCACAAGCAGATCCCGGTCTACTTCGATCAGATGGTGGACGACGTCTTCCTCAACGGAGCGCCGAAGGCTGCGGGCGATGCGGTCAAGCAAGCAGCGCCGTCGCAGCAGGTGGCGGCGTTGCCGCCGGTGCCCAAAGTGCCGAAGGAGGAGACCGTCAACGCGCCGATCGCGAGCTTCTCGCTGCACAATGGCGGCTGGACGGTGGTGTTCTCGTTCGCCGATCCGGCGCTCGGCATTTCATGGCGGATCGGCGACAGCGGCGATTTCCGCGAAACCGGCTTCATCGATACGCTCGACCCGCGTACCCGCAAGCGCATGCCTAATCCGTCGATCGAACTGCCGGCCGACGCGCCGGCCGGCACCATCGAGCTCCGCTATATCGATGTGCAGGGCGAGATGCAGGGGCCGTTTCCGATCAGGTTCGATCCCGAGGCGGCGCTGATCCGGGACCAGCGCAAGATCCTCGACATGACCGCGACGAACTGGTTGTCGTTCCGCGAGTTCAACGGTCTGCTGGTCTACTACACGCACCTGATGTCGTATCGCTGCGCGATCCGTGAGGTGCGGATCGGCATTGACACCGCGGTGCCGGACAAGGTGCTGAAGATGCCTGCCTGCGATTCCCGCGATCCCGGCGCCATCCCTTCCAACGCGCAGCCGTATCTGAACCTCGCGCCGCAGACCAAGTCGGTGTCGGTGGAGCTGACCTATCGCGACGGCAGCGTGTCCGAGATCAAGACGTTCCGGCGCTAGCCTTGCATCCTTTCCGTCCGATCGGCGTTACAATGCAAACCTAGAATCTACGAAGCAGCGAGGATGACGGCATGGATACAGGCAATCCGGAGCAGTCAGAGGCGCGCTCGATGAAAGTCCGCTGTTGCGTGGTCGGCGGCGGACCCGCCGGCATGATGCTCGGCTATCTGCTCGGGCGCGCCGGGGTCGAGGTCGTGGTGCTGGAGAAGCATGCCGATTTCTTCCGGGATTTCCGCGGCGATACCGTGCATCCCTCGACCTTGCAGGTGATGGACGAACTCGGCCTGATCGATGGCTTCCTGAAGCTTCCGCATGAGCAATTGCAGAAGCTCGAGGGCGTGTTTGGCGACACGCCGGTGCGGATCGCCGATCTGAGCCGCCTCAGGGTCAAATACCCCTTCATCGCGATGATGCCGCAGTGGGACTTCCTGAATTTCCTGCGCGACAACGGCAAGCGCTTCGCGTCGCTGAAGGTGCTGATGAGCACAGAGGCGACCGACCTGATCCGGCGCGGCGACGTTGTGACCGGGGTTCGGGCAAAGACACCGGACGGGACAATCGACATCGAGGCGGATCTCACGATCGCCTGCGACGGCCGGCATTCCACGATACGCGCGTGCGCCGGACTCGAGGTGGAGGAGATCGGCGCTCCGATGGATGTGCTGTGGTTTCGCGCTGGGCGGCGGCCGGATGAGGCGGAGAATCTGTTCGCGCGTGTCGAACCCGGCAAGATGCTGGTGACGTTCGATCGCGGCGACTATTGGCAGTGCGCCTATGTGATACCCAAGGGACAATTTGACGCCGTGAAGGCGAGGGGCTTGCAGTCGCTGCTCGACGATGTCGTCCGGATCGCACCGTCCCTCAAATCGGGCATCGCCGAGGTGAAGAGTTTTGACGACGTCAAGCTGCTCACCGTGGCGATCAACCGCTTGACCCGCTGGACCCGTCCGGGTCTGTTGTGTATCGGCGATGCCGCGCATGCGATGTCGCCGATCGGCGGCGTCGGCGTCAACCTCGCGGTGCAGGACGCGGTCGCGACCGCCAACATCCTGGCGGCGAAGCTCGCCCACGGCTGTCCGTCGGAGGAGGAGCTCGATGCAGTCAGGCGGCGGCGCGAATTCCCGACGCGGGTGACGCAGCGCATGCAGGTGATCGCACAGAACAACATCATTTCAGTGGCGCTGAAATCGGGCGGTCGGCCGCTCCAGGCGCCGCTTGCCATGCGGCTGGTCTCCGCGGTGCCATGGCTGCAAGGGCAGCTCGCGCGCCTCGTCGGCGTGGGGGTCCGGCCCGAACATGTGCACTCGCCGGCCCAGAGCTGAGAGCCGGCGAGCAAGTCATGCAACTGGTGAAGGCCCTCACATTGGCGGGAGCGTTTCGCTGACTAGAGCATTTTCGGTTCTGATTGAATCAGAACCGAAGCCCTAGATTCTTGCTTTGACGCGTTTTCTTTACGCGAACCGGTATCCACTTCGCTCGAAAACGCTCTAGGCCATGATCGAATAGCCGCCGTCGACGGGAATCGCGGTGCCGGTGACGAAGTCGGACGCCGGCGAGGCCAGGAACACGGCGATCCCGCCGAAGTCGTCGATCGCGCCCCAGCGTGCTGCCGGGGTCCGCGCCAGCACGCGGTCGTGGAGGCCGGCGACCTGCTGGCGCGCACCGCGCGTCAGGTCGGTGTCGATCCAGCCGGGCAGGATGGCGTTGACCTGAATATTGTCCGGCGCCCACGCGTTGGCACAGGCGCGGGTGTACTGCACGATGCCGCCCTTGCTCGCGGCATAGGCCGCCGCGAAGCTGGCGCCGAAGATCGACATCATCGAGCCGATGTTGATGATCTTGCCGCGGCCGGAAGCCTTCAGCGCCGGATACACAGCTTTCGAGCAGATGAACGCGCTGGTGAGGTTGGTGTCGATCACCTTGCTCCACTCATCGAGCTCCAGCTCATGCGGCGACTTGCGGATGCTCATGCCGGCGTTGTTGACGAGAATGTCGATCCGCCCGAGCTCTCTGGTGACACGCTCGACCATCGCAGCAACCGCCGCCTTGTCGGTGACGTCGGTTGCCACCGCGATCGCCTTGACGCCGCGCCGGCCGAGATCCTCGACGGCCGCTTTCGACTTCTCCTCGTTGCGGCCGACGACGGCGATCGCTGCACCCGCGTCGGCAAGGCCCCGCGCCATGCCGAGCCCGATGCCGCCATTGCCGCCGGTGACGACCGCGACCTTGCCCGAGAGATCGAACAGTTCTTGCTTCATTGGTATTGTCCGCCTTGTTTTGCAACCGGGGCGCAGAGTGCCCGATCATCGCCGGCTCGACCAGATCAGGATCCGACGGACGGCCCTGCGCGAGAGACGATCTCCAGCGGAGTTCCTTCGCCGCGCACGCTTCGCGGCATGTGGCAACGAAAAAGCCCCGGACGATGCCGGGGCTTTTCGACTGCGCTTGCGCAGAAATCAGTACTTGGCGACCACCGGGCCGCTCCAGTTGAAGCGGTAGACCAGCGACGTGCTGATCGTCTGCACGAGCGGCTTGAAGGTGATGTCGCGGCCGTTCGACAGGTTCGTGCCATCGAACAGCTCCGAGATGTTCTTGCTGTCGTAGTAGGCAGCGCGATACTCGGTCTTCATGAACCATCCCGGCGCGGTGATGCCGAAGAAGTTCAGGTTGTTTTCGACGCCGCCGCCAACAAACCAGCCGCTGCGATCGAAGCCATCGGTATGCAGACCCGAGGGCAGCGCGCTCGCCGTGTCGAACAGCGTCGTGCCCTTCCAATGCGAGTTGGAGTAGCCGGCGTTCACGTAGGACAGCACGTTCGGCGCGATCAGGTAGCCGAGGCGCACGCCAGCCGCCCAGTTGTAGTCGTTCTTGATGCTGCCAGCCAGGAACGGACCCTGATCCTGGATGGTGCCCTTGAGGCTGCCGAACTGACCGTCAGCGAACACACCGAAGACCCAGGCCGGGCTGACCTGCCAGTCGTAACCGGCGCCAACCGTGCCGAACCAGCCGTCGCCGCCCTGCCTCTGGTTGAAGCCGAGGATCGGCGCACCCGTGGTGGTCGACTGCACGCCGGTGTCAGCGTCCCAGACGCCGCCGCCGCCGCCGCCGAAGATATAGAAGCCGGTCCAGCTCGGAGCGACCGGGAGCGGGGCAGGAGCCTTGGTGTAGGGGCGGGCGGCAAGATCAGCCGCCGACGCCGAAGCCGTCATCGCAGCCACCGCGGTCAGAGCGAGCAGGAATTTCTTCATTGTTAGATCCTCGGCCTTTGCGTTCGGTCGTGTCGCTGGGCACTGGCGCTGGCGCCGATTCCCGTAATTGATGACCGCACTATACGTGGCCGCGACGAAAATGCTGTTGCGGGCGGGACACAACCGGCCGAAAACGGAACGGACCATGACCCAAACGGAGCTCTTCCGCCCTAAAAAGAAAGCGGCCGCTCCCATGCGAAGAGCGGCCAAAAAGATAAGTAGAATCAAAAGATTGACGTTTAGACGTCGAGCAGATCGTCGCTCGCGAATTCGGCCTTGTCGGAGATGAAGGCAAAGCGCGCCTCCGCCTTCGTGCCCATCAGCCGCTCGACCGAGTCGGCGGTGCCTTCGCGGTCGTCGGCGAGCAACACCACCCGCAGCAGCGTCCGCTTGGCCGGATCCATGGTGGTTTCCTTGAGCTGCGTCGGCATCATCTCGCCGAGGCCTTTGAAGCGGCTGATCTCGACCTTGGCGTTGGCGTTGAATTGGCTCTTGATCAAGGCATCCCGGTGCGCGTCGTCGCGGGCGTAAACCGATTTTGTGCCATGGGTCAGCTTATAGAGCGGCGGCACCGCCAGATAGAGGTGCCCCTCATCGATCAACCGCGGCATCTGCCGGTAGAAGAAGGTGATCAGCAGCGAGGCGATATGGGCGCCGTCGACGTCGGCGTCGGTCATGATGATGATGCGCTGGTAGCGCAGATCCTCTTCGCGGTAATGCGCGAGCGTGCCGCAACCGATCGCCTGCACGAGGTCGGAGAGCTGAGCGTTGGCCATCAGCTTGTCCTTGCCGGCGGAGGCGACGTTGAGGATCTTTCCCCGCAGCGGCAACACGGCCTGGGTCTTGCGGTCGCGCGCCTGCTTGGCGCTGCCGCCGGCCGAGTCGCCTTCCACGATGAAGAGCTCGGAGCCTTCGGTCCCGGCGTCGGTGCAATCGGCGAGCTTGCCGGGGAGGCGGAGCTTCTTGCCCGCGGTCTTGCGCGCCGTCTCCTTCTCCTGACGGCGGCGCAGCCGCTCCTCGGCGCGATCGATCACGAAATCGAGCAGCTTGTTGGCCTGGTTCGGATTGCCTGACAGCCAATGGTCGAACGGGTCTTTCATCGCCTGCTCGACGATGCGCTGGGCTTCGGCGGTGGCGAGGCGATCCTTGGTCTGGCCCTGGAATTCAGGCTCGCGCACGAACACCGAGAGCATGACGGCTGCGCCCACCATCACGTCTTCCGAGGTGACGGAGGCCGCCCGCTTGCCCTGGCCGACGCGCTCGGCATGGTCCTTCAGGCCGCGCAGCAATGCGCTGCGCAGGCCGGATTCGTGGGTGCCGCCATCGGGTGTCGGCACGGTGTTGGTGTAGGACGACAGGAAGCCGTCGGCGTCCGCGGTCCACGCCACCGCCCATTCGCAGGCGCCGTGCGCGCCGCTGCGACCGGACTTGCCCGAGAAGATATCCTGATGCACCAGGGTGTCGGCGTGGATCGCCGCGGCCAGATAGTCCTTCAGGCCGCCGGGGAAGTGGAACGTCGCCTCGGGCGGCACGTCCTCGACGCCTTTCAAGAGCTCCTGATCGCAGCGCCAGCGAATTTCGACACCGCCGAACAGATAGGCCTTCGAGCGCGTCATCTTGAACAGGCGCTGCGGCTTGAACGTCGCCTTGGTGCCGAAGATGTCGGTGTCCGGCTTGAAGCGGATGCGGGTGCCGCGGCGATTGTTGACCTTGCCGAGATCCTCGAGCTTGCCCTTGGGAAGGCCGCGCTCGAAGCTCATGCGATAGAGCTTCTGGCTGCGCGCGACCTCGACCTCGAGCCGCGAGGAGAGGGCGTTGACAACGGAGACGCCGACGCCGTGCAGACCGCCCGACGTCTCATAGACCTTGGAATCGAATTTGCCGCCCGAATGCAGCATGCACATGATGACTTCGAGCGCCGACTTCTTCGGGAATTTCGGATGCGGGTCGATCGGAATGCCGCGGCCATTGTCAGTGACGGTGAGGAAGCCGTCGGCGGTAAGCTCCACCTCAATGAAGGTGGCGTGGCCGGCGAGCGCCTCGTCCATCGAGTTGTCGATCACCTCGGCGAACAGGTGGTGCAGCGCCTTCTCGTCCGTGCCGCCGATATACATGCCGGGCCGCTTGCGGACCGGCTCCAGGCCTTCGAGCACCTCGATGTCAGCCGCCGTATAGCCAGCTTCAGCGCCCCCCGAGGATCGGGCGGCGACCTTCAGCGGCGCGCGCCCTTTCGGTTCCGGGGCTTCGAACAAATCGTCGGCTGATTTACTTTTAACGTTCTGTTTTAGAGATTTAGCCATGGATCTTCATATAGCGCGCGAGCATGGGCGCGGCGAATCGGTTGCTCTGACTATGCCACGGATGGGCTGTCTATGGGGACAGCCAGGACCGGACCGCATCCGGGCCTGGCTATCCCTTAGATAGGAATCTGCGATTACGCCCGCGAGGTGCGGAATACAATGACCGTGAACAGGGCCATGGCGAGCGTGACCAGCAGCGACCCCACGACGGGTGCTGCAAGGAACGCGTGTCCCTTCAGGACCACGAGCGCAATGCCGGCGGGGAAGAGGACAGCTCCAACGATATGCAGCCAGCCCTGAAGCTTCGCCAGCAGCGTCGCGCCGGCTCCCGGAAAAACCCGGTAATAGAGACCGAACAGGAACAGCAGCACGCCGCCGACCAGATTGAGATGCGCGTGGGCTGGCGCCAATGTGAAGTCCTGCTGGATGCCCATGGCGATGCCCGCGAGCATTCCGAACGAGAGAACAACAACGCTCACGCACATCATCAGTGATCCGATCATCGAGTCCGTCCTTCGTCCTGTGGGGATGCGAGCCAGTCGGGGCAGCAACCTGTGAGAAATCACATTCGATCCGCGCCATTGTGACTTGATGTCACGCAACGGGCTGGCTTACCTCTTCTTAGGCTGGGAGCCGGTAGAAAGGTTCATTCAGGGCCATCAACGGAGCAGGAAGGCACAGGACGAAATGGAAGATTCTGCGCGCGCCCTGGCCGAGTTCGTGCGCCATCACCAGGTCTGGGCCGCTCCGATCGTCCTGCTGCTGGCGTTCGCTGAATCGCTTGCCTTCGTCTCGCTGCTTGTCCCTGCCTGGGGTGCGCTGGTTGCGATCGGTGCCTTGATCGGCGTCAGCGGGATCAGTTTTTGGCCGGTGTGGATCGCCGGCGGCATCGGCGCGGCGCTTGGCGATTGGATCTCCTACTGGTTCGGTTACCGTTACAAGGAGCACGTCGCGCAGTTGTGGCCGCTGTCGCGCTATCCGGAAATCCTGCCGCGCGGCGAGGCGTTCGTCAGGCGATGGGGTGTACCCAGCATCTTCATCGGGCGCTTCTTCGGTCCGCTGCGGGCCTCGGTGCCGCTCGCGGCCGGCATTTTCGAGATGTCGTACTGGCCGTTCCAGATCGCCAATTTCGTGTCCGCGCTGGTCTGGTCCGCGGCCCTGCTGCTGTTCGGTGACGTCATCGCAAGGGCTATCGAATGGATGTGGCGGGTGGTGTGAGGCCCTCGGAATATAGCGGGGCGACAGGGGTTAGCGCGGATGACATCGGCTAAGTCCGGCGTCATCGCGGAGGCAGTTCGAGAGTGATAAAATAGCTGTCCACACAAGCGAGAAGTGCCGACTGCGGTCACAGCCTCACTGGGAGGATCTCACATGGAACTGACACGACGTCACGCTCTCGTCGGCGCTGCCGGGGTTGCGGCCGCGTCCCTGTTGCCCGCCGCCTCGGCCAACGCGGCGGCGCCGATGGCGGATAAGCAGGCGCCGAGCTTCTATCGCTACAAGGTCGGCGACATCCTGGTCACGGTGGTGTCGGACGGCAAGAACGTCTTCAAGCTCGAGGATTCCTTCATCCCCAACGCCAAGCGGGATGACGTGAACGCCGCGCTGGAGAAGGCTTACATGCCGCGCGACATGATGACGATCTATTTCGCACCGCTGGTGATCAACACCGGTGGCAAGCTTGTCGTGATCGATACTGGCACCGGCCCGCTGGCGAAAGTCAGCAGCAAGGGGACTAACGGCCTGTTCGCGGACAATTTCGTCGCGGCCGGTTTCGATCCCAAGAACGTCGACATGGTCGTGATCTCGCATTTCCATACCGACCACGTGAATGGCCTGCTGACCGCCGATGGCACGCCGGCATTCCCGAACGCCGAGGTGCTGGTGCCGGCGACCGAATGGAAGTTCTGGATGGACGATGGCGAGATGAGTCGCGCGCCCGCGGGGCGCATGCAGGGCCTGTTCAAGAGCAACCGTAACGTCTTCGACGCCGGCCTGAAGAAGAAGGTCACGCCCTATGAGTGGGGCAAGGAGATCGCGCCGGGCTTGACCTCGGTCGAGACGATCGGCCACACGCCGGGCCATACCTCCTATGTGCTGGCGTCCGGCGCGGGCAAGGTCTTCATCCAGTCCGACGTCACCAACAACCCGAACCCGTTCGCGACCCATCCCGGCTGGCACGCCTTCTTCGACCAGGACGGCGACCTCGCGGAGAAGACGCGACGCCGCGTCTACGACATGGTGGTTGCGGAGCGGCTCCAGGTGCAGGGCTTCCACTATCCATTCCCGGGTCTCGGCCATGTCGAGAAGGACGGCGATGGCTACCGGGTGATTCCGGCGCCCTGGAATCCCGTGATCTAGGCGCGTCATTCCGGGGCGATGCGTGAGCATCGAAGCCGGAATCTCGTGCCGCAATCTCTATGTTCCGGGTTCGCACGCTCGAGCGCGAGAACCCGGAATGACGAAACTAACCTTGACGCGACAGGGGCACGGCCCTATAGCGAGGCCCATGATCAACGCCGCGACCATCGTCATCGCTCGCCGTCGCCGTACCTCCGCGGTACAGGCGATCGTTCGCGTTTAAGATCATCGCCTCTGCCGCTGGATCCCTTCCGCGGCGCTCTCCCTGACAAAGACACGCGGTTCGATCTGGCGGCTCCTACGTCACGCAGGAGCTACGACCATGTATACGCCACCGGTATTCAAGCCCGACCGCGCCGCAAGCCTCGCCTTTGCCGAAGCGCGCGGTTTCGGCATCGCCTGCGCGTGGGACGGCGCAAAGCCGGTCGCTTCCGCGCTGCCGTTCTATCTGGTTTACGCGGATGACGGCACGCCGCGGGCGCTGTTTCATGTCGCCCGTCACAATCCGCTGGTAAAGCTGGCCGGCGGCAGGCCCTGGCTGCTGGCTATCAACGGCGCTGACGCCTATGTATCGGCGGACTGGTATGTGTCGCCGGACCAGGTGCCGACCTGGCTCTATCAGGCCGTCCATCTGACCGGACCAGTGCGGGCGCTGTCGGGTCAAGAACTTGCCGGTCACATCGATGCGCTGAGCGCCAAGTTCGAGAACCGGCTGTTGCCCAAGAGGCCGTGGACATCAGGCAAGATGACAGCCGCGCGGCTGGATGCCATGAAGAAAGCGATCGTGGGCCTTGAAATGACGGTGGAAGAGGTGGAGGGCAGCTTCAAGCTGAACCAGCACAAATCCGAGACCGACTTTGCGGCGGTCGCGGGCGCGCTTGCCGCGCAACGCGATGCCGGCGCACAGGAGATTGCGCATCTGATGCGGCAGGTGCGCCCTGATGTCTTTGCAACCGAATCGAACGAGCTCGAAGGGAGCGTGCCATGAGCCTCACCGACACCGATAAGCCGACCACTGGCAGCGCGGCTGCCAAGCCCACCGTGTTCGTCGATGGCGCGTCCGGCACGACCGGGCTCGGCATTCAGGAGCGGCTACGCCAGCAGGGCGACGTCGCGATCAAGACCATCGCGGAGGACAAGCGGAAGGATCCTGCGGCGAAGCGCGCGCTGATGGAGGAGGTGGATCTCGTGATCCTGTGCCTGCCGGACGATGCCGCGAAGGAGACCGTCGCGTTGATCGACACGATGGGGAACGCTGCTCCAAAGGTGCTCGACGCCTCGACGGCGTATCGGGTCGCGCCCGATTGGGCTTACGGCTTTGCGGAACTCGCGCCCGACCAGGCCGACAAGATCCGGACCGCGACGAAGGTCTCGAATCCGGGCTGCTATCCGACCGGCGCAATCGCACTGCTTCGGCCGGTGGTCGATGCCGGCCTGCTGCCTCAGGACTATCCGGTCACGGTCAACGCCGTGAGCGGCTATTCGGGCGGCGGCAAGTCGATGATCGCGAGCCACGAGGACGGCACCGCGCCGGCCTTCGAGCTCTATGGACTTGGCTTCGAGCACAAGCACGTGCCGGAGATGCAGCTCTACTCGCGGCTGACGCGGCGGCCGATCTTCATTCCGTCGGTCGGCAACTACCGGCAGGGCATGCTGGTCTCGGTGCCGTTGCAGCTTGATGCGCTGCCGGGTAAGCCCACCGGCGCCGATCTCCAGGCTGCGCTGGCGAAGCGCTACGCGGGAAGCCGCTACGTCTCGGTGATGCCGCTGCAGAATGAAGCCACGAAGAGCGGCCGGATCGAGCCGGAGGCGCTGAACGAGACCAACACGCTCGAGCTCTACGTCTTTGCCAGCGACAAGCACCGCCAGGCGGTGATGGTCGCGCGGCTCGACAATCTGGGCAAGGGCGCCTCGGGAGCAGCCGTGCAGAACATGCGGCTCTTGCTGGGGCTGGCCGATAGCTGACGGCAGGCCTCATCGTGGACGAGGACACGCTGCAGTTCTACCGGCGCAACGCCGAGGCCTATGCCGGGTGGGGGAAAGCCCCATCCACCCGGCTGACAGGCTTTCTCGGCCTGTTGCCGCCGGGTGGCGCGATCCTCGAGCTCGGTTGTGGTGCCGGCAACCATGCCGCGGCCATACTCGCCAGAGGGTTCGCTTTGCGTGCGACCGACGGCTCACCTGAAATGGCCGAGATCGCGGCGCGTCGCCTCGGTCATCCCGTTGCAGCGATGCTGTTCGACGAACTCGACGAGCGCGATGTCTATGACGGCGTCTGGGCCAGCGCCTGTCTGCTGCATGTTCCGCGCGACGAGTTGGCTGGCGTGCTTACCCGGATTCACCGCGCCTTGAAGCCCGCCGGGATCTTCTACGCGAGCTACAAGATCGGCCACGACGACGGCCGCGACAGCATCGGCCGCTACTACAACTATCCCTCGCCGGAATGGCTGCAAGCGACATACGCGTCGGCCGGCCCGTGGACGCAGCTCTCGTCCGACACCAGCGAGATCAAGAGCTTTGATGATGCGCCGGCAACCATGTTGCACGTCGTCGTGCGCAAGGACAGTTAGCTACCGCCGGCTCGGCAGGTGCCGCAACCGGCGCGATGCCGCCGCTCAGACGATCCTGAAGATCGCGAGCGCGAGCACGGCCTGGGCGAGGAAGCCGATCGTGAACGCCAGCGTGCGGAACACCGGCAGGCCGAGGGTGTAGACGATCAGATGCGCGACGCGAGCCCAGAAATAGACGGCGCAGGCAAGCACGGTCCATTTGGTCGAATAGTCGGCCGCGTTGAGGATCAGCACCAGCGGCGCGAAGATCACGAGGTTCTCGACGGCGTTGTCGTGCGCGAACATCAACCGGGTCGCCCATTCCGCATGCGGCTTGTCGTTGCGCGAGGGGTTGGCCATGGTGCCGGAGAGGCCACGGACCTGGCAGCGGTTGATGATGTAGGGAATCCAGAGCAGTCCGGTCAGGATCACCGTCAGCGCCAGCCAGAACAGTTCACGAGTCATCGTCTCCCCCTCAACTGAGTTCGCTTCCCGAGCGCCGGGACGATCTGCTTATAACTGAGCGGAAGGGCCTGCGCTACGCGCGGACGCGGACGTAGCTGCCCGGAGCGTCCTCCAGCGGCGGCATCTCGGGTCGGCCCACCGCGCGCGCCGCCACCCTCTCGGAATCGAGATTCTCCAGCCATTGGTGCCAGTCGGGCCACCACGAGCCCTTGTGCTCCTGAGCATTCTTCAGCCAGTCGGCCAGCTTGACGTCCTTGATGTTGTCGTTGGTCCAGTACTGGTACTTGTTCGCCGTCGGCGGGTTGACCACGCCGGCGATATGGCCCGAGCCGGAAAGGACATACTTCACCGGGCCGCCGAAGAACTGCGAGCCGTACAGCACCGATTCCGCCGGCGCGATGTGATCTTCGCGCGTGGCCAGGTTGTAGACCGGAACCTTTACCTTCGACAAATCCAGCAGCGTGTTGTCGAGCACCATCGTGCCGGTCGACAGCCGGTTCTCGAGGTAGCAGTTGCGCAGGTAATAAGAATGGTTCGACGCCGGCATCCGGGTTGCGTCCGAATTCCAGTGCAGCAGGTCGAACGCGGAGGGCGGCTGCCCCTTGAGATAGTTGTTCACCACATAGGACCAGATCAGGTCGTTCGAGCGCAGCATGTTGAAGGCCATCGCCATCTTGCTGCCTTCGAGCACGCCGGACTGCTGCATGTCGCGTTCCAGCGCCGAGATCTGCCCCTCGTCGACGAACACCAGCAGATCGCCGGCGTGGGTGAAGTCGACCTGCGCGGCAAAGAATGTCGCAGAGGTCACGCGCTGGCGGCGCTTCTCGGCGAGATAGGCCAACGTCGAGGCGAGCAGGGTGCCGCCAACGCAATAGCCGGCGGCGTGTACTTTCATCTCGCCGGTGACCTTCTCGATCACGTCCATCGCCGTGAGCGGGCCTTCGGTCATGTAGTCGGCCCAGGTTTTCTTGCCGAGCTCCTTGTCCGGATTGACCCAGGAGATCACGAACACCGTGATGCCCTGATCGACGCACCACTTGATGTAGGATTTTTCGGGACGCAGATCGAGGATGTAGAACTTGTTGATCCAGGGCGGCACGATCAGCAGCGGCGTGCGCAGCACGTTCTCCGTTGTCGGCGAATACTGGATGAGCTGCATCAACTCATTCTGGTAGATCACCTTGCCCGGCGTCGTCGCCATGTTGACGCCGACTTCGAGATTGGTCGGGTCGGACTGGCGAATCCGAAGCGTGCCGTGGCCGGCCTCGATATCCTCCGCCAGCATCTTCATTCCGCGTACCAGGTTGTCGCCGTTGGATTCGACGGTGGCGCGGAGCACCTCAGGATTGGTCAGGACGAAATTCGACGGTGCGAGCGCGTTGGTGATCTGCTGGACGTAGAATTCGGCCTTCTTGCGGGTGTGTGGATCGATTCCCTCGGCGTTGCGGACGAGCTCCTGAGCCCATTTCGACGTCAGCAGGTAAAGCTGAAGAATGAAGTCGAAGAATTGGTTCGACTTCCATTCCGGATCCTGGAAGCGCTTGTCGCGCGGGGGCGGCTCGATCGCCGGCTTGGCGTCCGATTCGCCGGCCATGCGGCGGACCGCCGCGCCCCACAGATCGAGATAGTCCTTCCCAAGCCTGAGCTGCAGATCGGAGGCGCGTTCCTTGTCAGACAGCCAGTATTCGGCAATCACGCTAAAGGTCTTGATAACCTCGCCGAGTTCATTGGGGGTCTGATCACGAACTTCGCCGCTTTGCCGTGGCTTGAGATAGGCGGCGAGCGCCTGACCGCTGCTCTCCATCGCCCGCGCGATATTCATGGCGAAGGCTTCGGCGTTGAACTTGGGGGCGGCCTGGGTTTCGGTACTAACGTTGCTCATCTCAAGCACATTATCGCTTCGTTTCGTGGGCGTCATCGCGCGGTGCGGCAACGCCGATCAGGCAAAATCCTGTGTTTCGCGCTGTTGCACCGCGACAAAAAAACTTGGTTCCGACATATTGAAGCCTCACGGCAACGCTTATCTTGTTCAGGCTTTAATCGTTTCAAGCGACAATCGTTTGAACGGCTAAAGCCAAGATTAACGCAGCGGGGACGCTGCAAGGCTCGTACCAGTGCGACCCGTGTCGGCGACGTGCGGCCTGCGCGCCAGCTTGTTGGGGACTTTTCGGCAAATGCCGTTCGATCGGATGATGAGGGGGCTCGCGGCCGCAATGCTGCTCGCATCGACGGCGGCGCTGGGCGCTTGTTCGAGCACGGTTGCGGATTTGCCCGGCATCGGAGTGCCGGCCGATGCGCCGGAGCGGCCAAAGGACGCCGGCGGTTACCTTCCTGTTCATGATCTGCCGCCTGATCGCAACGAGGCGACCATGAAGCCGACCGACCAGGCCAAGCTCGAGGCAGAGCTGAAGGCTGCGCGGGAACGCCAGGCGACCGCTGCGGCCCAGAATGCGGCGGCCGCGAGCGACGTGGCGGCGGCGAACGCCGCGACCGGACGGTAGTGTGTGAAAGCTCGATCTGCGCTGGCGCGACCGGGTGTCCGTGCTAAAAGAACGTCAATTCAACCGCATATCCGGCCGCCTGTTCCAGCCTTGTGCGCCTGAATTCGCCCTAAGTTATTGATTCAGTGCGATTTCTGGATGAAGCCGAGTCCGGCTTCGAGAGCTGGCCAAGGGACTTCGATTCTGGTGTGCCGGTTGTCGGAGCAAGGGTCCCATGGAAGAATTTTATCGCATTCGCCGTCTGCCGCCTTACGTCTTTGAAAAGGTCAACCAGGCCAAGGCGGCCGCGCGCAATGCCGGGGCCGATATTATCGATATGGGTATGGGGAACCCGGACCTGCCGACCCCGCCGCATGTGATCGAAAAGCTCAAGGAAACCCTCGGCAAGCCGCGGACCGACCGCTATTCGGCCTCGCGCGGCATCAACGGTCTGCGCAAGGCCCAGGCCGCCTATTACGCGCGGCGCTTCGGCGTGAAGCTCAATCCGGATACGCAGGTGGTCGCGACGTTGGGCTCGAAGGAGGGCTTCGCCAACGTGGCGCAGGCGATCACCGCGCCGGGCGACGTCGTGCTGTGTCCCAATCCGAGCTACCCGATCCATGCCTTCGGCTTCCTGATGGCCGGCGGCGTGATCCGCTCGGTGCCGTCCGAACCGACGCCGCAGTTCTTCGAAGCCGTCGAGCGGGCGATCATCCATTCGATCCCGAAGCCGATCGCGCTGATCGTTTGCTACCCGTCGAATCCCACCGCCTATGTCGCTGACCTCGACTTCTACCGGGACCTCGTCGCCTTCGCGAAGAAGCACGACATCTTCATTCTGTCGGATCTCGCTTACGCGGAAGTTTATTTCGACGACAACAATCCACCGCCGTCGGTGCTGCAGGTGCCCGGCGCAATCGACGTGACCGTCGAATTCACCTCGATGTCGAAGACGTTCTCGATGGCCGGCTGGCGCATGGGCTTTGCGGTCGGCAACGAGCGGATCATCGCGGCGCTCGCGCGCGTGAAGTCTTATCTCGACTATGGTGCTTTCACGCCGATCCAGGTGGCGGCGACGGCCGCGCTCAACGGGCCCGATGATTGCATCCGCGAGATGCGTGACACCTATCGCAAGCGCCGCGACGCGCTGGTCGAGTCATTTGGTCGCGCCGGGTGGGACATTCCGCCGCCGCAAGCCTCGATGTTCGCCTGGGCGCCGCTGCCGAAGGCGTTCGAGGCGGTCGGAAGCATGCAGTTCGCGACCCTGATGGTGGAGAAGTCCGGCGTCGTGGTATCGCCCGGCGTTGCCTTCGGCGAGCATGGCGAAGGCTATGTCCGCATCGCGATGGTCGAGAACGAGCAGCGGATCCGGCAGGCCGCGCGCGGCGTGCGCCGCTTCCTTGAAAGCGGCATCGAAACGTTGCACAACGTGGTTCCTCTCGCCAATCGACGCTAATCCTTCCAGGTTCCTTACTCACATGGTCGCACCCCTCAAAGTGGGCATAGCGGGACTCGGCACCGTCGGTGCCGATGTGGTCCGTCTGATCGAAGCGCAGGGACGCGTGCTGTCCGAACGCAGCGGCCGCGGCGTACGCGTCGTCGCCGTCACGGCGCGGTCGAAGGCCAAGAAGCGCAGCCTCGACCTGCGCGGCGTTGAATGGGCCAAGAGCCCGCAGGCGCTGGCCGAGGATCCCAACGTCGATTGCTTTGTCGAATTGATGGGCGGCGCCGGCGATCCCGCATTCGGCGCGATCGAGACGGCACTGAAGGCCGGCAAGTCGGTCGTGACCGCCAACAAGGCGCTGATTGCCAAGCATGGCTTGCGGCTGGCCGCGGCCGCCGAGAAGCATGGCGGCGCGCTGAATTTCGAAGCGGCGGTTGGCGCCGCGATCCCGATCGTCAAGACGCTGCGCGAGGGACTTGCCGGCACCGGCGTCAGCCGCGTCTATGGCATCCTCAACGGCACCTGCAATTACATCCTGACGCGGATGGAACAGGAGGGACTGTCGTTCGCCGAGTGCCTGAAGGATGCCCAGCGGCTCGGCTATGCCGAAGCCAACCCGTCCTTCGACGTCGACGGCCACGACACCGCGCAGAAGCTGGCGATCCTGGCGAGCCTCGCCTTCGGAACCAAGGTCGCGCAAAGCGCCGTCTATGTCGAAGGCATCTCCTCGATTACGCCTGAAGACCTGCGCGCCGCCGAAGAGCTCGGCTATCGCGTCAAGCTGCTCGGGGTTGCCGTGCGTACTGCCAAGGGCATCGAGCAGCGCGTGCATCCGACCATGGTGCCGAAATCGTCGTCGATCGCCCAGGTGATGGGCGTCACCAATGCGGTGACCATCGATGGCGAAGGGATTCCGCCGATCACGCTGGTCGGCCCCGGGGCGGGCGGCGCGGCGACGGCTTCTGCGGTGGTCGCCGACATCGTGGACGTCGCGCGCGGAATCAGGGCCAAGCCGTTCGGCCGTCCGGTCGAGCGGTTGCGCGGCACCACCAAGGCGCCGATGGAACGCCACGAGGGTGGCTATTACATCCGCCTGATGGCGCGCGATCTTGCAGGCACTGCCGCAACAATCGCCACCCGGCTCGCGGAACAGAAGATATCACTGGAGTCGATCGTGCAACGGCATCCGGATGGCGTCGATGTGAATGGTGCGGCCAAAAAACCTTCACCAGTTCCAGTCATTCTGATTACCTATGCCACCAGTGAGGACGCGGTGCATCGCGCTTTGGCCGCAGTGCAGCGCGATAAGGTCATCAGCGGCCGGCCGCAGGTGATCCGGATCGAGAAGAACTAGCGCGCCACCTGCACGGACGGGCGCATGACGATTGATGCGGGCAGTGTGGCCCGCGAGGCTTTGAGGAGTACGCCGATGTCGACCCATATTTCCGTTCCGCCGCAGTTGCTGCTCGAGCGCATCCTGACGCTCGAAATCGTGCGGGTGACGGAGCGCGCGGCGGTGTCGGCCGCGCGGCTGCGCGGCCACGGCCAGGAGAAGGCCGCGGATAAGGCCGCGGTCGATGCGATGCGCCGCGAGCTCAACAAGCTGCCGATCGAAGGCACCATCGTGATCGGCGAAGGCGAGCGCGACGAGGCGCCGATGCTGTTCATCGGCGAGAAGGTCGGGCTCAATGCCGGACCTAAGGTCGACATCGCGGTCGACCCGCTCGAAGGCACCACGCTGTGCGCCAAGAACATGCCCGGCTCGATCGCGACCATGGCGATGGCCGATGGCGGCACGCTGCTGCACGCGCCCGACGTCTACATGCAGAAGATCGCGATCGGTCCAGGCTACGCCAAGAACGTGATCGAGCTCGACGCGCCGCCGGCCGACAACGTGCGCCGGCTCGCCAAGGCCAAGGGCGTTGATCCGACCGCGATCACCGTGCTGGTGCTCGACCGTCCGCGCCATGCCGATATCATCAACAGCGTGCGCTCGACGGGCGCTGCCGTGCAGCTCATCACCGATGGTGACGTCGCCGGCGTTATTCACTGTGCCAAGCCCGACGAGACCGGCGTCGATATGTATATCGGCACCGGCGGCGCGCCCGAGGGCGTGCTGGCTGCGGTCGCGCTGCGCTGCATCGGCGGCCAGATGCAGTGCCGCCTGATCCTCGACAGCGAGGAGAAACGCGAGCGCGCGCACAAGATGGGCGTCACCGACCCGAAGATGATCTACGGCATCGAGGACATGGCCAAGGGCGACTGCCTGTTCGCCGCGACCGGCGTCACCACCGGCTCGCTGCTGACTGGCGTGAAGTTCAAGAAGGACGTGATCGAGACCGAGACGGTGGTGATGCGCTCCGTCACCGGCACCGTGCGCTACATCAAGGCGGAGCATCGCCAGCTCGACAAGTTCCATCTGGACTGAGCAGACACCGTCATTCCGGGATGGTCCGAAGGACCAGACCACAGATGCGCAATTGCGCATCAGGGAATCTCGAGGTTCCGGGCCTGGTGCTGCGCACCATCCCGGAACGACGGGTCAAACAACAAGAAAAAGGGAGCCGAGCATGTCCGATCTTTCCGCAGTGAAAGCGCTGGTGTTCGACGTGTTCGGCACGGTGGTCGATTGGCGCACCAGCCTGATCAACGATTTCACCAGATGGTCGGAGACGCGCGGCATCAAGGCCGACTGGACCGCGCTGGTCGATGGCTGGCGCGCGGTCTACACCGCCTCGATGGACGAGGTGCGCAAGAATCCGCTGAACGGCTATGTCATCCTCGACGTGCTGCATCGCCGCTCGCTGGAGAAGCTGGTCGCGCAGCTCGAGATCAAGGGGCTGACGGATGCCGATCTGCACCATCTGACGATGGGCTGGCATCGCCTGCACCCGTGGGCGGACAGCGTCGCAGGGCTGGCGCGGCTGAAGACGAAATACATCATCTCGCCGCTTTCGAACGGCAACGTTGCGCTGCTCACCAACATGGGGAAGTTCGCAGGGCTCCCTTGGGACCTCGTGATGTCGGCCGAGCTGTTCGAACACTACAAGCCCGATCCGGAGACCTATCTCGGTGCGGCGAAGCTGCTCTGCCTGCCGCCGGAGCAGGTGATGATGGTTGCCGCGCACAATTACGATCTCAAGCACGCGCAGAAGCATGGCTTGAAGACCGCCTTCGTCGCGCGTCCGACCGAATACGGCCCGCTGCAGAAGGTCGATTTCGATGCCACCGGCGACTGGGACATCGTCGCCAAGGATTTCGGGGAAATCGCCAGCCGAATGGGCTGCTAGAACTGGTCTGCGATTCATTGAAGCGCTACGATTCCTTTTTAATTGGGAAGGATTCATGACGCTGCATGCATCTGCTCTGCCCGTCGAGGCGCCGTCGGCGTTCCTCGGCGTGACGCGATCGCTGACCGGGAAATTCTGGCGCGATCGGCTGGATGCGCGGGGGGCGGCGCGCGCGCTCGCAATCGTCCAGCGCCACAATCTGCCGGAAATGCTGGCGCGCGTACTGGCGGGACGCGACGTCGGGATCGACGCGGTCGCCGATTTCCTCGATCCGACCATCCGCAAGCTGATGCCCGATCCCCATACCGTGACCGACATGGAGACGGCGGCCAAGCGCATCGCGGACGCTGCGCAGCGCGGCGAGAAGGTCGCGATCTTCGGCGACTATGACGTCGACGGCGCGACCTCGGCGGCGCTGCTCGCCTGGCACCTGCGCCATTGCGGATTGGATCCGCTGATCCACATTCCCGACCGACTGTTTGAAGGCTATGGACCGAACACCGAGGCGGTCCGCGCGCTGGCGGCGAAGGGCGCGACGCTGCTCGTCACCGTCGACTGCGGCACCACCAGCATCGAGCCGCTGTTGGAAGCAAAGAAGCTCGGAATGTCGGTCGTCGTGATCGATCATCACCAGTCCGGCGACCTGTTGCCCGAGGTCGACGCGCTGGTGAATCCGAACCGGCTCGACGACCTGTCGGGGCTCGGTCATCTCGCGGCCGTCGGCCTCGTGCTGGTGACGCTGGTGGCCGTGAACCGCGAACTGCGGCAGCGCGGATTCTGGACCAGCGAGATGCCGGAGCCCGATCTGCTCGGCATGCTGCATCACGTTGCGCTCGGCACAGTCGCCGACGTCGCGCCGCTGATCGGACTCAACCGCGCCTTCGTGGCCAAGGGCCTGATCGCGATGCGCCGTCGCGATCATGTCGGGCACACCGCGCTGATGGATGTGTCGCGGCTGAACGGCCCGCCGGAAGCTTGGCATCTCGGCTTCATGCTGGGCCCGCGCATCAATGCCGGCGGCCGCATCGGGCGCGCCGATCTCGGCGTGCGCCTGCTGCTGGAGGGCGACGTGTCGGAAGCGGCGCGGATCGCCGCCGAGCTCGATCGTCTCAACACCGAGCGCCGCGTGATCGAGCAGGCGGCCGAGGCGCAGGCCGAAGCCGAGGCGCTGGCCTCGCTCGGGCTCGAGGACAAGGGCGCGGTGATCGTCACCGCGGCAGAAGGCTGGCATCCCGGCGTGGTCGGGCTGGTGGCCGCGCGGCTGAAGGAGAAATTCGCCCGTCCCGCATTTGCGATTGCGCTCGAGCCGGGTGGCATTGGCACGGGATCGGGCCGCTCGATCGGCGGCGTCGATCTTGGCAAGGCGGTGCGCCAGGCGGTGCACGATGGTCTCCTGATGAAAGGTGGCGGTCACGCGATGGCCGCCGGCGTCACCTTGCGCAGGGAGAAGCTTGCCGAATTCCGCGCCTACCTCGAGAACGCGCTTGCGGCCGATGTCGCCAACTCGCGCCACGAGAATGAGCTGTTCATCGACGGCGCGGTGACGGCGCGCGCGGTGACACCTGAATTTGCCGCAACACTCAACCGCGCCGGTCCGTTCGGCAGTGCCAATCCGGAGCCGGTGATCGCGCTGCCGTCGCATCAACTGGTCTACGCCGACGAGGTCGGCGAGGCGCACTTGCGGCTGCGCTTCAAGTCGGGCGACGGCTCGATCGTCAACGGTATTGCCTTCCGCTCGGTCGGACAGAAGCTCGGCAGCGCCTTGACGCAAAATCGCGGCCAGCAACTGCACGTGGCAGGCTCTCTTGCAGTCGACCGTTGGCAAGGCACGGAACGTGTGCAATTCCGTGTGCTCGACGTCGCGGTGCCGGATCAGGGCCCGGCGGTGATCAGATAAGAAACGTTGGGAGTGGACATGGCAGGACAGGTTCATGGCAAGGTCGCGCTGGTGACCGGCGGCGCATCGGGCATTGGCGCGGCGATCGTGGAATTGCTGGCGCGGGAGGGGGCGACCGTGATCGCCACCGATATCGACGAGTTGAACGGCCCTGAGCTGGCCGAGCGCCTGAAGAAGGCCGATCGCGATGTGAGCTTCCTGGCGCAGGACGTGACCAGCGAGGAGCGCTGGATCGAGGTCGTGGCCGAGGTCGGCAAGCGCTACGGCCGCCTGGATATCATGGTGTCCAACGCCGGCATCGGCATCGGCGTGCCTTCGATCGTCGAGATGTCGCTTGCGGACTGGCGCAGGCAGACCGCGATCAATCTCGACGGCGTCTTCCTGTCGGTGAAGCATTCCTTGCCGTTGATGCGCAAGCATGGCGGCGGCTCGATCATCATGATGTCGTCGCTCGCCGGCCTCCGCGGCTCGGCGAACCTCGCCGGCTACTGCGCGACCAAGGGCGGCGTGCGGCTGTTCGCCAAGGCGATCGCGATGGAGTGCGCGCAAGTCGGCGATGGCATCCGCGTCAACTCGGTACATCCGGGCATCATCGACACGCCGATCTGGGGCAAGATCCCGGCCGGCGCCGCCGGTGCCGGCCAGAATGCGCCGATCGATCCGGAGGAGCGCGCAAGATTTGCGACGCCGCTCGGCCGCGCCGGTCAGGCGATCGAGATCGCGCAGGGCGTGCTATACCTGGCCTCCGATGCGTCGCGCTATGTGACGGGCACCGAGCTCGTGATCGACGGCGGCATGAACGCAGGCGGGGTGGTGCGGCAGGCGTAAGTCTCCGTGATTTCGAACGAGGCGATCGTATTGGCCTCGCTGTCATCACCCGCGCGGGTGATCCGTATTCCAGAGACGCCCGGTGCGTGAGAGGCCGCGGCTCGCTCCACCGCGTCGTCCCGGCCTAGTGCGCGATTGCGCACGGGGCCGGGACCCATACGCCGCGGCTTGTGCGAACGAGACTCGTCGTTCCAGCGGTGCGTGACTACATGCATTCGGGGTTATGGGTCCCGGCCTTCGCCGGGACGACGGCGAGGATGTGGCGCCGCCTGTGAGTCATAGGTTCGTATTCTCGCGACATGATCTGTCCGAGCTTTACGTCTCGTTTCGCCCTCTTCGAGCAGAGGCGCAGGGAAAGCGGGGGCTGATCGCGCCCATGGGCCCCAAGCAATGGTAGAAAGCTCGGGCGTTGGACCACAGGTGTAACCGGAAACACTCCGGCTTTCTCCCTGTGCGATGGGTTACGGCTTATACGTGCTCGCCCCGGCGAGACTGGGCTTGGTTGTCACCGTCCTCGCGAAGATGCTGCGCATCTCGCGGGAGACACCTGCCGCTGCCCGAGGGCTTGACGGGTTTTGGTGAGTTACCTGTCGGGACCGTTTGTCGCAGTGGCGCTAGCCACCCTGGCGTAGCCGCGCCAGCACCTTCAGCCCGCCATAGCCGTCGGCGGGCTGCAGGCCGGTCCTGATCTGGTAGTCCTTGATCGCCTTCATGGTATCGTTGCCGACGCGGCCGTCGGTGCCGCCGGTGTCGAAGCCGGCCTTGGTCAGGCGCGTCTGCATCTCCTGCACTTCGGCCAGCGTCAGCGCGCGCTCCGATCCCGGGAACGGCTGGATGAAGGGCGGCCCGCCGAGGCAGCGATCGCCGAGATGGCAGATCGCGAGCGCATAGTTCATCGAGGGATTGTAGCTCCTCACCGAATAGAAGTTCGGCCCGAGCAGGAAGGCCGGGCCGCCCTGCACGGGGATCCAGAGCTGCGCCGAGGCATTCGGCTGCGGGAACGGCTTGCCGTCGGCGCGCGTCACTCCAGCGCTTGCCCAGGCCGCATAGCTGCGGCTGCCGCTCGCGCCGCCGCCGGAGGCGCGGACCTCGTAGCCCCAGTGCTCACCGCGGTGCCACTTGCCGCGATTGACCAGATATTTCGCGGTCGAGCCCAGCGCGTCGTCGGGTCGGCCGAACGGGGAAACCTTGCCGTCGCCGTCATAGTCGAAACCGACATTGAGCCAGACTTCCGGCATCCATTGCGAATGGCCCATCGCGCCGGCCCAGGAGCCGCGCATTTCTTCCGGCGTGCTCCAGCCACGCTGCACGATCTTCATCGCGTTGATCAGCTCGGTCTCCCAGTAGGCCTTGCGGCGCGGCTCGCTCCAGGCGAGCGCGGCGAGCGACGGAAACACCGGCGTCATGTGGTTCTGTTGCACCAGCGGATCGCCATAGGCGGACTCGACGCCCCACAGCGCAAGCAGCGTGCCGCGCTCGACACCGAAGTCGCGTTCGATCCGGGCGAACAGCGCCTCGTTCTTCCGCAGCGCCTCGCGGCCGTGGATGACGCGCCAATCGGAGACGCGACGGTTAATGTACTGCCAGATCTGCTCGTGGAATTCGGGCTGATTGCGCATCTGCCTGAAGACGCTCATGTCGGGCTCGACCCGCGCCATGCAGCGATTCCAGGTCGCGTCTGAGATGCCCTTCGCCAGCGCGCGGCCACGGAAAGTGTCGCGCCATTGGTCGAAGCCCGCAGGAGCGGCCGCCAAGGCGCGCAGCGGGTTGGCGAGCACGCCGCCTGCGGCAATGCCGAGCTTTAGAAAGGCGCGGCGGGCGAGGGAGTTCGGAGAATCATGCTGTTTCATACGGCCAGTGTAGCGGCGGGGTCGGAATGGACCAAAGCGCGGCTCCGCCGCGGTGGCTAGCTATCCTGCAAATCTATGGCGATTTTTGACAACCAGCGCCGAACCACCTGTTCCTCCCGGGCGGAAAGACCCGCGGATAGCCGCCGCTCCAGCGCCTGGGCGTGGCGGCGGCATTGCGCGAGCAGCGTGGTTCCCCGGCTGGTCAGTGTCCATTGCAGCGCCCGCCCGTGGACGGGGTGCGGCGATTTGCGGATCGCGCCGTCGCGCTCGAGGTTGCGGATGATCACGTTGACGGTCTGCGGCGTCAGGATCGCAACGCGCGCGAGGTCGGCGCCGGAGAGACCCGGATAGGCTTTCAGCATGGTGAGGACGACGAACTGCGGTGAGGTGACGCCGAGGTTGGCGAGCGCGCGTTCCATCGATAGCCGTGACGCGGCCTGGGCCTGACGCAGCAGGTAGCCGAGATAGCCCTGCTCGCCGCGCTTGCCTTGGCCGGGCGGCGGTGGGACGGCGGGGGTCGGAGCTGCCGCCGGCGCCTTCCGCGCACCCACCGGCTTGCTTCCGCTGCGGCCTCTCGCTGGCCGCTTTGCGGCGACGCCGGTTTTTCCGCGTTTTCGCATCTCGGCCATGCCGTCCAAGCGCGCCTTCGCCGACGTCGATGTCTTGCCCATCATATCAGTGCTCTTATAAGATATCAGGACTCTGATAACACAAGGCAAAGCCCATGTCACATGCTCGCAAGGAATATACCGACTTCGAGAAGCTCGCGCCCGACGTGTTCGCCGTCGTGCGTTCGCTGGGGCACTTTGCGGCAAAGGCCGGGCTCGACAAGCAGCTCATCGAGCTCGTCAAGATTCGCGCCTCGCAGATCAACGGCTGCGCCTTTTGCGTGCAGTATCATATCTTGCAGAGCGAGAGCCTCGGTATTCCCGCCGACAAGCTGAACCTCGTCGTGGTCTGGCGCGAGGCGTCGCAATTCTCCGCGCGCGAGCGCGCTGCGCTGGCCTGGACCGAGGCGTTGACGATGCTGCCGAACGGCGTCAGCGACGAGGTCTATGCGCAGGCCACCGCGGAGTTCTCCGAACAGGAGCTGACCTATCTCACCTCCGCGATCGCATCGATCAATGTCTGGAACCGGTTCGGCGCAGCCTATCGCTGGACGCCGCCGGCGCGGAAACAGGCGGCGACCGCGGCGGCATCGTAAGGTCGATGAAACAGATTGAGCGATAACGGAACAAGGAGAAGAACCGATGACATCGATGGCTGCGCCACTATCTCTTCCATTGGTCCGGCCGCCGCGGCCGGTCTCGCTCGCAATCGTCGCGGGATTGGCCTGCGCGCTTGTGATCGGCAAGGCCTTGCCGAGCCCGATAGATGCGATCTCCTCTGTCGTCGCGCCGCTGTGCGCGACCGCGAACGCGGCGTCCCCGCTCGACAAGGTCGAGGTCATCAGCTCGCATGCGCTGCCGAATGTGCCGGGCAAGCGCGTCACGGTGGTGCGCGTGTTCTATGGTCCCGGCGGATTTACCCCGCCACATCGCCACGCCGGCTCGGTGACGGCCTATATCACCAAGGGCGAAATCCGCTCCCAACTCGGCGGCGGGCCGGTTGAGACGTTCAAGGTGGGGCAGTCCTTCTTCGAGCCGCCGGGCTCCACCCACGTCGTCTCGGCCAATGCGAGCACTACGGAGCCGGCGGAATTGATCGCGGTGTTCGTGGCCGACGAGGGCGCGCAACTGACCACGATGCTCGAATAGCCGCGGGCGCGGCGGGCTCCATGCCGGCGGCTATTAGCGCAAGCGGGACGGAGGTCGCTGGTCCATCTCGAAGCCGAAATCAATCGCAACTGGATCATCTCTGATCCAGTCAATCCGGATATGTGTTTCGCTGCTGCTGAAGAGGAAGCAACCGATGGTCAATCTGAAGGGACTTTCCGCGTTTCCAATCACGCCATCGGATCGGGATGGGCGAGTCGACGTCGGTGCTCTCAGGGCGTTGCTGGACCCTCTGATTGCCGCGAGGGTAGATTCGGTCGGGCTGCTCGGCAGCACAGGCTCATACCCGTATCTCGGTCGCGACGAGCGGCGGCGTGCCGTCCAGGCGGCGGTCCGTCTGGCGGAGGGGAGGACGCCGATCTTGGCCGGGATCGGCGCGCTCCGCACCGACGAGACCGTGAGATTGGCCCAGGATGCACGCGATGCTGGCGCGACGGCGGGGCTTCTGGCGCCGGTTTCCTATACTCCGCTGACGGATGACGAGGTTTTCGAGCACTTCCAGGAGGTGGCGCGCGAGAGCCGGCTGCCGATTTGCATCTACGACAATCCCGGCACCACGCATTTCCGCTTCACGCCAGCCCTGATCGGTCGTTTGAGCCGTTTGGATGGAATCGTGGCGCTGAAGAGTCCGGCGCCGGACCGTTCCGCGGTATCGGGCCATATCGCGGAGTTGCGAGCCGTCGTCCCGAGTGGCTTTTCGCTGGGGTACGCCGCCGACTGGAATTGCACCGAGGCACTGCTGGCGGGCGGCCAGACCTGGTACAGCGTTCTTGCGGGAATTTTCCCGACGATCTGCGTCGACATCGTCCGCGCCGCAACGAGTGGCAATGCCACAGAGGCGCGACGGCTCAACGAATGTCTCCAACCGATCTGGGACCTGTTCAAGACGTTCTCGAGCCTGCGCGTGGTCTACGCAATCGCCAATCTCAGGGGGATCTGTACGGCGGAGCCGCCGCGTCCGATCCTGCCGCCGCCTGCGGACGTGCAGAAGAAAGTCGCGGAAACATTGGCCGGAATGCAGATCGATTTCGGGTGAATCGGCTTCGCTACTAAGCGGATACACCGACTCCTTCCAAAATGGCCCAGCGGTCCGCAGCCACAACGCGGCATCACGATACGCGGTTTGTCATGGCGTTACGCCGCGCCCGTCAGGCGACGATCATCACTTCCCCCGGAATGCGATCTGTTTGGCGTGATTGCTGTTCACCACCAGTATGGCCACCGCCACCCCTCATAGCGGACCCACGACGACACCAGGGGCGGGCCGTATGGATCGACCCGGTCGTCTTCAGGGCGATAGCGATATCGTGGAACAATATAATAATCCCACGGGGTCGGCCTTATCACCGGCGTCGGGATGATAACCCTCGTTGGTCCACGAACGACTTGTGCTTTCCGCGTCCGGGCTTCAGCACCAGACGTCCCGAGGCTGCACAGCACCAGGGTCGCTCCGAGAGCGCATGCAACGGTCATGATCTTCATGCGTCGGCCTCCTTGCCCGAGAGTGCAAAAGGACTCTCGGCATGGCAAGCCAATTCGTTCTCGACTGGCCTGAATGATCGCTCATGGCCCTTCGCGACATATTGCACCGCCGCGCGAGCTTGGTCGCCAACAGCGCCAACCGAACGCAGCTTTCGTCGCCTCGCGTCAGCGGGTTTGCGGTGACAGGGCCTAGTTGCCGCCGCCCTCCTGCGTGTCGATGTGATGTGTGACGTCGTCGGGCGTGGCACGGGCCACCGCGGCCGCCGGTCCAAGCTCCGGCCCGATCTCGCGCCCGCGGCCGCGGATCAGCCGCTCATAAGCCGACACCAGCGTGGTGTAGGGATTGACCCAGATCCAGCCGTCGCGCGTGAACACCTGGACATCGAAATGCAGATGCCGCGACGTGCCGTTGGGGTGATCGAGATAGTTCGAGACTACGCCGATCTTCTCGCCCTCCGCCACGCGGCGGCCATTGAGCAGGCCATCGGCATCCATCGCCGAGGGGTTCATATGCATGTAGCGGAAGCGGATATGTTCGGTGCGGGTGTTGACCTGAAGCGTCGCCGATTGCTGCTGCGGTGAGCGGATCACGATGCTGTCGCGCACCGCAACGACCGCCTGGCGCTTGGGGTCGCATTCGTCAGCGCTGCCGGCCGGGCATGCACCCGGGCGCATGTCCTGGCCCTGGTGGCCATGACCGCCGGCGCATTGTCCGACCTCGAAGCTGCGCGCCTCGCAGAAATTGTCCTGCCAGGGATATTCATCGACACGCCCATGTTTGGGATAAGATTGCGAATGGGCGAAGGCAGGCGCCTTCTCGAGCGGAAAACGGACCTGGGAATAGACGGTGAAGTCCGCGCGGCCCGCCTGATTGTGCCGGCCACTGTTGATGAAAATATCGCCGCTCGGGTGATAGGTGAAATCGGAAGATGCCGCCGCGGGTCGTTCGGCGACGTCGCTCGCGATGTCGCTGCGCGGCTGCGACGGCTGGCCGCCTGCGATGCGCAAGGCCTTCAGGAAGCGCTCGGCCACGGGATAGGCCTCGCGGCAGGCCAGCCGCTTCGGGCGCGGCGCGCTGTCGAGGCACTGGATCGACACGACGTATGGAATTCCAAACCGGGTGAAGGCGTAACGCACGTAGCCTTCGCGGATGAAGCGGCGGATGTCGGGGAATTGTGTGGCGAGCGCCTTGACCGGCTCGCCCTTGCCTGCCAGCCGGTCCACGAGGTCGTAGACCAGGATCGAGCCGGAGATCTGAACCTCGACCGGCTTCGCAAAGGTCCGTTGCGGCATGCCGTCGCCCGCGCCTGATACAAGCGAGAACACGGCATCGTAGCCGGATGCGCCGGCATGGAAGAGATCCACAGCACGGAAGTCGGCCTGATAGCGCGAAACGGGCAGGGCATCCTGCGTACCGTCTTGCCGCGCCTCGAGGTAGCTTGCCGTGTCGAACGGCAGCAGCACGGGGATCGGGCTGCGTGCGATGCCGGGGAAGATCGGCGATGTCGCCGCGTTCAACTGCACCCATGCCGGCGTCGAGCGCGGATCGTAGGCCGGGACCCGGCGCTGGCTCGCGAAGCTGAAGCCGGAGGCAATGGCGGGCCGGGTGTTGATCTCCTGCCGCAACTGGTTGAGCGCAGAACGCCATTCGACCCGCATGGCCGAGATGGACGGCGTCCTGAACTCGTCGGCAGACGCGCCGGTCAGGGAGAAGAGCAAAACTGCCAGCAAGCAACCGGCGAAGCTGACGACCTTGCTGCTCAATGCGACCCCCGGCTTATGCGCGACTACCGGTGAGACTAAAGCAGTTTCGGTTCCGATTGAATCGGAACCGAAACTCTGGATTCTCGTTTTGAAACGTTTTCTTCGCGCGCCTGGCTGTTACTCGCTTGGGAATGCGCTGGCCGCTAATCCTTGGCGCGTTCGACGTAGGACCCGTCCTCGGTCATGACCACGATTCGAGTGCCGGTGCTGACGTGAGGGGGCACGCCGGTGCGGATGCCGTTGGACAGCACCGCGGGCTTGTAGGACGACGAGGCGGTCTGGCCCTTGGTCACCGGCTCCGTCTCGACGACTTCCAGCGTCACGCGCTGGGGGAGCTGGATCGCGACCGGATTGCCCTCATGCAGCGAGAGCTTCACGGTCATATTCTCCTGCAGATACGGCGCGGACGAGCCGACGATCTCCTTCGAGACCTGGACCTGGTCGTAATTCTCGGCGTTCATGAAATGGAAGCCGTCGGCGTCCTCGTAGAGATAGTTGAAGTTGTGGTCTTCGACGGTGGCCTTTTCCACCTGGTCGGTGGTCTTGTAGCGCTCCGAGACCTTCACTCCGTCGCCGATGCGGCGCATTTCGATCTGGCTGACCGGGGTGCCCTTGCCGGGGTGAATGTTTTCGGCGGACAAGACCACATAGAGCTTGCCGTCCTGCTCGATGACGTTGCCCTTGCGGATGGAACTGGCGATGACTTTCAAAGGTGTTTTCCTGAATTTGGCAGCCGGGGGCGCAAACTGGATCGGCGCCCTCCCGGCCATGGCGGCGATTTCGGGCTGCAACATACTGATTTGTCCCTGAGATGCCAGCCTTTTGCAGGCAATTTCGGCAGATTGCGGACTGCCACATGGACAAGGCGAGCGTCTTTCGACAAGACAAGGGACAAATGTCGTTGCGCTTCTGTGCCACAAAGATTGTGTCGGTTAGCAGTCGGTTCAATATCAAGGGCTTGCACTTGTCTCTTAAACAAACAATGCCAGTTGCTCGGGCCGCTTGGTCGGGTCAGGCGGGGGCAAAATGACTGGACCGGATAAGCCGTCTGCCTGGTGGACACCATCGCGCTATGCCGACCGCAAGCCGTTCTTGCTGGCGCGCAGCGCAGTGACGAAGGCGCTCAGGGCCTGGTTCGAGGAGCAGGGATTTACCGAGGTCGAGACCGCGATCCTGCAGATTTCCCCTGGTAACGAGACCCATCTCCACGCGCCCCGCACCGATCTAGAACGGGCCGACGGCTCCCATGCGACGCGCTTTCTGCGCACGTCGCCGGAATTCGCCTGCAAGAAGCTGCTCGCGGCGGGCGAGCCGAAAATCTACGAGTTCGCGCGGGTGTTCCGCGATCGCGAGCGGGGCGATCTGCACCTGCCCGAATTCACCATGCTGGAATGGTATCGCGCCAATGCGGGCTATGACGCCATCATGGCCGATACGATCGTGGTGATCGCGCATGCCGCCCAGGCGACCGGGATCGGCCGATTCTCGTTCCGCGGCAAGCTCGCCGATCCCTTCGCCGAGCCGGAATTGCTGACGGTTGCGGCGGCGTTCGATCGCTTTGCCGGCATCGATCTGCTGGCGACGATCACAGGCGGCGAGGGCGATCGGGCGGCGCTGGCGGCGGCCGCTCGGGCGCGGGTGCGGGTTGCGGACGACGACACCTGGTCCGATATCTTCAGCAAGGTGCTGGTCGAGCATATCGAGCCCAAGCTGGGACAGGGCCGCCTGACCGTGCTGTTCGAATACCCGTCGCCAGAGGCGGCGCTGGCGCGCACCAAGGCCGGCGATCCGCGCGTCGCGGAGCGTTTCGAGGTCTACGCCTGCGGGGTCGAGCTCGCCAATGGCTTCGGCGAGCTGACCGATGCCGCCGAGCAGCGCTATCGCTTCACTGCGGCAATGGACGAGAAGGCCCGGCGCTACGGCGAGCGCTATCCGCTGGACGAGGATTTCATTGCCGCGGTCGGCCAGATGCCCGAAGCAAGCGGCGTTGCGCTCGGCTTCGATCGCCTCGTAATGCTGGCGAGCGGCGCGCCGAGAATTGACCAGGTGGTCTGGACACCGCCTGCAGGAGAGCCATGAACAGGATCGATCGCAAATTGGCGGCAACCCTGCGACAGCCGCGTGAGCTGGTCGACGCCGGGCTCGCGCCCGCGGAGGCGCTGCCTGAGTTGGAAAAAGTCGCTGCGCGCTATGCCGTCGCGGTGACGCCGGAGCTCGCCGCACTGATCGACCCGGCCGATCCCGACGATCCGATCGCGCGGCAATTCATTCCGAGCGCAGAGGAGCTCGTGGAGCAGCCGGGCGAGAACGCCGATCCGATCGGCGACGATGCGCATTCGCCGGTCGCCGGGATCGTCCACCGCTACCCCGATCGGGTCTTGCTAAAGCTGGTTCACGTCTGCGCGGTCTATTGCCGGTTCTGCTTCCGCCGCGAAATGGTCGGCCCGGGCAAGGCCACCGCATTGTCGGATGACGCCTATGGTGCGGCACTGGACTATATCCGCGCGCATCCGGAAGTCTGGGAGGTCATCCTGACCGGCGGCGATCCGCTGATGCTGTCGTCGCGCAGGCTTACGGAGATCATGGCCGATCTCGCCGGGATCGATCACGTCAAGGTCATCCGCATCCACACCCGCGTACCCGTCGCCGATCCCGGACGCATCACCCCCGAGATGATCGCAGCGCTGCGGCCGAATGGCGCAACGACCTGGGTCGCGATCCACGCCAACCACCCGCGCGAACTGACGCAGACCGCGCGCGCGGCCTGCGCGAAGCTCGCCGACGCCGGCATCCCTCTGGTCAGCCAGTCGGTGCTGCTGCGCGGGGTCAATGACGATGCTGCGACGCTCGAAGCTTTGATGCGCGGCTTCGTCGAGTGCCGGATCAAGCCGTACTATCTGCATCATGGCGATCTCGCGCCGGGCACCGCGCATCTGCGCACCACGATCGAGGCCGGGCAGAAGCTGATGCGGGCCCTGCGCGGCCGGGTCTCGGGTCTGTGCCAGCCGGATTATGTCCTCGACATCCCCGGGGGCCACGGCAAGGCGCCGATCGGGCCGGATTATTTGTCGCAGTCACCGTCCCGGGACGGCCAGGGTTCCGCGGAACGCCAGTACCGCATCCTCGATTATTGTGGTGACGTTCACCTTTACCCGCCGGAATCGTGAGCCAGCGATGAGCGGGGCCGGGCAGGGATCGAAAATGTTGTGATGCTCGGTGTCTTTGCGGTGCTGGTCGCCGCGGGAATCTGGCTACTTGGCGCCATGGCCGATATACGGAAGGTGCAGGATTGCGCAGCGCAGGGGCGACGCAACTGCGCTATCATCGATGTCCCGGACCGGGCGCGATAAGAAGGGCTGAGAGGCGGAGACGCAAAATGAGAAAAACAGTTTTGGCGATGGCTCTGTTGATTGCGGCCGGAGCGCCGCAGGCCTTGGCGCAGCCGCAACAGGGCGGAGTATCCACGGTCCAGAAGGACAAGCCGCTGATGGAGGCGCCGGTGGGCCACCGCCAGCCCCGCCGCGGCGACGTTCCCAGCGAGAAGTCCCTGAGCGATCCGAACAACCAGACGAACAAGGAAGACGCCGCGCTCGACAAGAAGATCAAGAGCATCTGCCGCGGCTGCTAGCCTTTTGCCGCGGACGGTGGAGCGCGATCTCGCGCCCCGCCGCTTGCGCTCAATCCATCGTGCCGGTTCAGGCCGAGGCCTCCTTCAGGCTGCCACGTTGGACTTTTCGCCTGGCGTCGACGGCATCAGCCAGCCGGTTGAGGACATCGGCCGTCGTGTCCCAATCGATGCAGCCGTCGGTGATGCTCTGACCATAGGTCAGCGCTGTCCCCGGCACGACATCCTGCCGCCCGGCAACCAGGTTGCTTTCGATCATCGCGCCAACGATGCGCTGTTCGCCGTCCGCAATCTGACGGGCGATGTCGGCGGCGACCAGCGGCTGGTTCTCCGGCTTCTTGCTGCTGTTGGCATGGCTGGTGTCGATCATCACCCGCGCTGCGACGCCGGCGCGGCCGAGCTCGACCGCTGCGGCATCGACGCTGGCGACATCGTAGTTCGGCGCGCGGCCGCCGCGCAGGATGACGTGGCAGTCCTCGTTGCCGCGTGTCGCGGCGATCGCCGAACGGCCACCCTTGGTGACTGCCATGAAATGATGCGGGTGCGAGGCCGACTTCACCGCATCAGCCGCAATCCGCACATTGCCGTCCGTGCCGTTCTTGAAGCCGACCGGGCAGGACAATCCGGACGCCAACTCGCGATGGATCTGGCTCTCGGTGGTACGTGCGCCGATCGCGGCCCACGACACCAGGTCGGCGATGTATTGCGGCGTCGTCATATCGAGGAATTCGGTGCCGGCCGGCAGGCCGAGATTGTTCACCGCCGACAGCACGCTGCGGGCAAGGCGCAGGCCCTTGTTGATGTCGAAGCTGCCGTCGAGGTTGGGATCGTTGATCAGCCCTTTCCAGCCGACCGTGGTGCGCGGCTTCTCGAAATAGACGCGCATCACGATCTCGAGGCGGTCGGCAAGTTGCTCGCGCAAGCCGGCGAGACGCTCGGCGTAATCGACGGCCGCCGCGGGATCGTGGATCGAGCAGGGGCCGACGATGACCAGCAGCCGGTCATCGGTCCCATGCAGGATCGCATGGATGGCGTTGCGGGCGCTCATCACGACCCGGGTCGCCGTCAGCGTGCGCGGGATTTCCCGCATCACCTCGTCGGGCGTACTCAGCTCTTTCAGTTCTTTGATGCGAAGATCGTCTGTCGTACTCAACACGGCTGGCTCCTTGGGATTGGGACCTGCCGGCACACAAACAAGCCGCCAGGTCTGGCGGCTTGTTCGGGGCGTCTGCTGCAATTCTTCAGATTGAGCGCGATCCTCCTGCCGCCAGCAAGCTGTCGTAGCTAAAGTACCAAAAATAGCTGGTGGCGACGGTGATCATGGGCGGCTCTGTAGCCTATCGATTTTGGCTTGTCACCCCCTTGAAGCCGAGCGGCGCTCACGAGGAGCTGCGGGCCGCCAGCGCCATGCCGATCAGGGTGGCTCCGCCGAACATCAGATTGAGGCCGACCAGAAGGCCAAGTGCCCACTGGGCCGAGCCCGGCAGGCCCGCGATGATGAGGAAGGCGATCACGATGTCCATCAGGCCGGCGACGAGCAACCACGACCAGCGTCCGGACAATTCGCGGCGATGTTCCAGCGCATACATGATGGAGGCGACGCCTTCGGCGACGAAATAGGCGCCGACCACGATGGTCAGCGTCAGCACGCCCTGAAGCGGACGCGCCAGCAATACGAGGCCGGCGAGCACGGCAAGCGCGGCCGAGATCAGCGACCACCAGAAGCCGGGCATGTGGCGCGCCCAGTAGGTCGCGATCAGGCCGCCGATGCCGCTGATCAGAAACATCCAGCCAAGGAAGATGGTGACGGCGAGGCTTGCCAGCGGCGGCACGATCATTGCGGCGATGCCGAGGATCACCAGCAGGATGCCCTCGAACAGGAACGCCTTCCAGTGCTGCTTGACCGCAGCGCTCATCTCCGATCGCAGCTTGTCGAGATCATTGGAAAGGGTCATTCGCAGATCTCCCGCTAGGCGCGTGGAATGCGATCCTAACCCGGACCGGATGCCGACGAAAAGCCCTCCGCCGCGGTCCGCATCCGGCTGCGACCGAGGAAGTAGACTGCGCCGGTCGCGACCAGGAGCGCAAGGCCGATCAGGATCGATGTGAAGCCGATCGGGACCAGGATGAACGACGCGTTGCGTTCCGGATTGACGTACCAGTGGTGCAGCGAGGTGAGCAGAAAGGCAACGCCAGCAAAGCCGGCGCCGCCGCCGATCAGTAGCAGCGCCCACATCCGTCGCAATTGGCTCAGCCGTTCGCGCGCAACCTCGGTGCGCGGCGCGTGATGCTTGCCGACGCGCCGCACCAGCCGGACCGCAAATCCGATCGAGGAGAAGCCGATCAGCACGCTTGCCGAACCCAGCAGCAGCCGCTCGGTCGACGTGAGATCGGGAATGCGTTGCAGCGACAGCAGCGGAAAGTCGAATGCCGCATGCAGTGCGATCGGCGCGGCCAGCACGAGCGCCCAACTCGTGATGCGCGCCCAGTCGCGGTTGCCGCGGTGCGCGCCGAGCGCACCGCCGGAGCGCGCGATCGCAAGATAGGCCCCGGCGATGATGCCGAGCGAGCCGTGGAACGGCACGGTGAGGACGCTGCGCAAGGCTGCCAGCGCGCGCCACATGTCCTTGTGCAGGACGAGATAAGCGAGGTTTTCGTAGGCGGCGAAGCCCAACCCGGCAGCGGCACCGTAAACCACCGTGTCCATCGGATCGGCGAAGGCGCGGCGCCGCGACGAGACGACGACGATGACAAGCACCTTGACGATTTCTTCCGGAGCGGCGACGCCAAACAGCGAGCGGATCGCCTGCGTGATCCAGGGATCGCCGGGGATCGCGAGCAGCGCATTGAACGGCACCCGCGCCAGCCCAAGCAGTGAGATGCTGGCTGCGCCGAGCACGAATGCAAGCCACACCTGCGCCGGCGGCCCGGGGCGTTCGTCGGCCGCGATGACAAGCCACAGCACAAGCAACGCGGGTGCGATGGCGGCAGCGCCGATCACAGTCGGAAGCGACTCAAGCAACAACATGAGCCGGATGGCCCCTTCTAATGGCACCAAAGCGGTGCGTGTCCAAGAAATGGCAGCAAGTTCAGCAGATTGCAAATCGGCGGCGCCGATCAGGCCGGCCGACCCGGCTAAGGCTCGATCCCGTGCCGAGACCGGTTTGCCACGGGCGCCGATCCCCGGGCCAGCGTTCTGTCCCGGTTCCACGAGCTCTTTTTTAGCACGATACGGTTTTTTCGGTCTCGAACAGGATGTGGCTCGCATGAATCGTGCGGCGCCGACGGGCGACAAGATGCGTTCAGGCTCGGTAAAATTGTTCCGTCTCCCGATGATCGCGGCGCGCTCGTCGCGCTGGCCGGCGCTCACAGCATGACACCATGTGGCTGTGGAACGGGACGATAGGGCCGAGCTGTTTCGCATTCGATTTCGTCGCGCTGAATTTCGCAAACCGCGTGGGCGAGGCGAAGTGCGGCGTGTTGCACACCGACGACGGTTTGCAATCGACAATGGTCGTCAGGCCAACTTGCTCGGCAGAGAGGCCGACACCATGACGATATCACCGCTCCACAAACCGCGGCGAGCCTCTTAGCCGCCACGGGTCCAAGTTTCGGCGCCGCGCCGCTTTCGTTGCGCTATAATGCCGCCGAAACACCGACTGTCGCCGATACGGTAAACGCCAAAGATGCCTTCGATTGATGCTGCTGTGATCGTTCTTGCCGTGATCGCTCTGCTTGCGGCCTTCGTGAACGGTGCGCTTGGTTACGGATTTTCGTCGCTTACCGTGCCGGTCGCACTCGTCTTCTACACCAATCGCGTCCTCAATCCTGCCGTCGTTCTCGTCGAGGTCTTCGTCAATCTATACGTTCTGTGTATCAATCTGAGCGGCGTTCCGGCGGTCTGGAGGCGCGTCCTGCCCATTCTCATCGGCATGCTGCCTGGCATTGCAATCGGCGCCTTTGCTCTGACTTCGCTGCAACCCGGCTGGACCAAATTCGCCACCTACTCGATTATCCTGCCGCTCATCCTGCTGCAGGCAGCCGGTTGGCGGAAGCCGATCCAGTCGAAATGGCTCGTCGGTTTGCCCTTTGGAACGACGCTCGGGATCCTGTATTCGGTCACGACCATCTCGGGACCGCCGCTGGCAATTCTGTTCAACAACCAGGGCCTCGTCAAAGATGAGTTTCGGGCCGGGCTCGCGCTGGTCCGGGTAGCAGAGTCCAGTCTGACTGCGATCGCGTATTACAGGCTCGGCCTGTTCATCGAGGAAAGCCGGAGCATCCTGTTTGTGATCGTGCCCTGCGTTCTCGTCGGCATACCGCTCGGCGCCTATCTCATTCGACGGCTGGATGCCGAGACGTTTCGCCGGATATGCATGAGCTTCGATGGATGGGTCGTGGGATTCGGTCTGTCTCGTGTCTTGATCGAACTGAACCTGATGACAAGCCCGTGGGCCTACAGCGTCATGGCGGGCACGATCCTGATCGATGCCTATTTGTTGTACGTCTTCTTCACTGTGCGAAGAGGGACCGTGACGTGGTCGCAAGCGTTGGCTTCGCTGAGATCTAGCCACCGAGGCGGCGGTCGGAGCTGAGAGCCACGACTGTCAGGCGGTTAATAGGCGCCGGCAGGCTTCGACGAACACTTCGGCGCCCGTGATGATGTCGGCGTCCTCGGTGTTTTCGCTCCAGTGATGGCTGATGCCGCCGATCGACGGCACGAAGAGCATGGCGGCCGGCATCATCGTGGCGAGAATCTGCGCGTCGTGCCCGGCGCCGCTCGGCATCCGGATCGACCGGCCGCCGGCGAAGGTCGCAGCGGCGGCTTCGATCGCGTCCTGAAACGCCTCGTTCATCATCGCCGGTGCGCCCGTTCTGATGCGCTCAACCTCGACGCTGCAACGGCCTTGCGCGCTGACGTCGGCCGCCATGCGGTGCAGATGCTCTTCCAGGCGCGCGATCACCGCGGGATCGTCGTCGCGGATCTGAAACAGCATCTCGGCGCGCCCCGGAATGATGCTCGGCGCGCCGGGATCCAGCGTGATGCGGCCCGTGGTCCAGACCGTGCGCGGTCCGCATAAGCCAGGGAAGCTGTCGTCGATGGCGACGCAGAACCTTGCGAGCGCAAGGCCGGCGTCCCTGCGGATCGCCATCCGCGTGGTGCCGGCATGGTTCTGCTCGCCGGTGAATGTGATCCGGTACTGCCAGATCCCGACGATGGAGGTGACGGCGCCGATCTTGAGCCCACCGCTCTCGAGCCTGTCGCCTTGCTCGATATGCGCCTCGAGATAGCCGATATGGCGGCGAGGCTCTGCCTGCAAGCGCGGGCGGCCCGAGAGCCCTGCATCATGCAAGGCCTGGCGCATCGTGCGATCGGTGCTGCGGTCGCGCGCGGCATCGATCTCGGCTTCGCTCACAGCGCCGACATAGGATCGGCTGCCGAGGAAATGTCCGAAATGTCCTTCCTCGTCACACCAGGCCGCGACCTCGACGGCGCCCTCTATCCCCGGATCGGCGTTGATGACGCGCGCTGCCTCAAGTGCGTAGATCACGCCGAGCGGGCCATCGAGCCAGCCCGCATGGTTCTGGCTCTCGAGATGCGAACCGGCTAGCAGCTTCGAGCCAGTCTTCGCGCTCGTGCCGAGAACATTGCCGATGCCGTCGATCGTTGCGGTGAGGCCAGCCTCGGGCAGCCGCTGCGCGAGCCAGTGCAGCGAGCGGACATGCGGTTCCGAAAGCGCCGGCTTGTGCACGCCGGTCTTGTAGGCGCCGATCGCCCGAAGCGCGTTGAGGTCGGCGAGCACACGCCCGCCATCGAAGCGACGGTTGATCTCAGCCATGATCGGGCTCCTTTTTCCTGCGCGCCTCAATGCGGTCTTCGTTTGATGTGACGATCGATTGATACGGCAAACGATTTCTTAGCGGTTCTGCTTTTAGGTCACAGTACGAATAGCGTGAGAGTTCGATCATGTCTTCAATCCGGAACTGGGTCGGCAAGGCCGCCGTGTTGCTTCTGCCGATCGCACTCGGTGCCTGCGCGCAATATGCGCAATACGGCATGACGACCACGGCACCGTCAGAGGCGGGGCCGCTGGCCTGGGACGGTGCCGGACGGGATCCGAACCTGCCGCCGCCACAGCGGCAGGCACGGAATGCGTCGGCCACCGTTGCGCAATCGAGGGACGGCCAACAGACCGCGGCCGCGGATGATGATGATCGGCTCGCACGCAAGCTCGTGATCTGCAGCACTTGCATCAAGCCGGCAGCGCCACAGCCGAGCGACCGTCAGGACGTGGCCAGCATCGCCAATCAGCGATAGCGCGAGATGCGCTGCCTGACCGCAATGCCGGCCATGCCCCGCAGGCCTTAGTTAGGCCACGATGTCGTTCGATGCGCAGGCCCATGACGTATGGAAGAGCCATCATTCCCGCAATCGTCGTCGCGCTTGCCGTGGCCGTTCTGATTCATGCCGGCACGCGGGCGCACGCGCATGCTCCGCCGCACTGCGGCTTCTGGACCTCGATCGAGGCCGGATTGTCCTGCAGGTGAGGTGGATCGGCCTGCGCCCGGCGGGCGGTCTGCGCGAAGCCCGGAGGCTGTCGGCCATGTCAGGCCCCCGGGAAAAGATCCTCGAGGCGCTTGCCCGTCCGGCCAATCGCCACTATACGTTCGCCCGTCGCAGCCGGTGACCGGTAGCGACCGGTCCGGCGCTTCTCACGTATAACGTATTGATTCGCCGGGAGTTTTGCTCCCTTCGTCTATCGGTCAGGACGCCACCCTTTCACGGTGGAGAGAGCGGTTCGATTCCGCTAGGGAGCGCCACTTCCTTTGGGCTGTGCGCCTTTTTTACTCCCTCAGGTCGCTCAGGCCCGATGCCTCGTGATCGAATGCCAGGACACCGCCACCGATCTGCATTCGCGATCCCACCGGGACGACACGGGCGGCAATGCGGGCCCAGGGCCTCAAGCTTTGGGTTGCGCTGCGCTCGCTGATCAGGACCGGTTCGCCGCCGCGGATGAGATCACGCGCCAGAAACGAGGTGCCGCGGACAATGTCGCTGACTTCATAAAGGCTCATCACCGAATGTCGCAGCCGGGCCATGTAGTCGCGCACCGACGCGGATTGCTTCCAGCCGCGCCGCTTCAGATGGTCGTCGATTGCGTTTTCGCCATCCTCGAACTCACGAGTCAGGAAGTCTTCGAAAGCGCAGGTCCACACGGTGTGTCATGAACAGGTCTTCGCCGACGGTCGAGACGATATCATCGAACGCAAGGCCGACTTCGTCGCACGTTTGCATGAGACGAATTCAATCTTGTAGGAGTTCACTCTGAATGGCGCGCCACGTCGCGCTTTTCCACACGAATCCGCGATTTCCTGCGATTGCGTTCGCTGGCTGGCAGCCAAAGACGCGCATATCAGGCGAACAGATCGTCTTCGCGCGATTCCTGCTCAATAGATCGCCGCAGCGAGCGCCGCCAGTAACGCTGGCGGTGTCACCAGCACGCCAATTTTCAGGAAGCGCCAGGCGGTGACGTCGATGTTTTCCCGGCGCAGCGCCACCAGCCACAGGATCGTTGCAAGCGATCCGGTCACGGAAAGGTTCGGTCCTAGATCGACGCCGATCAGGATCGCGCTCAGGACCCGCGCGGGGAGGTGATCGTTGGCCGCGACTGCGCCTGCCACGAGGCCCACCGGAAGGTTGTTGGCGACGTTGTCGGCGATCGCCGTGACAATTCCAGCGCCCCAGGCGGCTTGTGTCGGTGATTTTTCGAGTCCTGCTTGCAGAAACGCGGCGAGCTGGCCGACTGCGCCGGTCTTCACCAGCGCTTCCACCATCACGAACAATCCCGCGACCAATGGCAACACGCTCCAGGAAATGCCTCCAAGCACCGGCCACGGCGACTGGCGGCCGAGCCCAAATACGGCCGTAGCCATGACAAGTGCGCAAACAAACGTCGGCAATCCCAGTCGCATGTCGAGTGCCGACGCCGTCAGCAGCACGAGGCCGATTGTGGCGATGCCGATTGTGGCGAGCTTGCCGTCGCGGCCGAGCTTGGGATGCGGCACGCACCTTGCGAGGCGTTCTTCAGCGAGTGCGCGGCGCTGGCTCAGGCGAAGCACGAAATAGGTCACCACAATCGCGGCGACCGAAGGCACCGCGAACTGGCGCAGCCATTCGAACAGATGCGGCATGCGCTCGCCGAACACCACGAGATTGGCGGGATTGGAGATCGGGAGCACGAAACTCGCGGCGTTGGCGATGAACGCGCAAACAAGCAGATAGGGCAGGGGACTTGCGCCGGCGGCGCGGGTTGCCGCGTAGACCGCAGGCGTCAGCACGATGGCCGTGGCGTCATTGGAGAGGAAGACGGTCACGAGAATGCCGGCGGCATAGACGAGAAGAAACAGTCGCTGCGGCGAGCCACGGGCATGTTCGACGGCAAACGCGGCCATGTAGTCGAATAGACCCGCGCATCTCGCAAGCTCGGCGGCAAGCATCATGCCAGTCAGGAAGAAATAGACATCGAGGCCCTTGGCGACACCGTGCAGTGCTTCGCTCACGGACAGGAAATTACCGACCACCAGCGCGACGGCGCCCGCGACTGCCCAGATGGCTTCGGGCAAGCGAAACGGCCGGACGATGACGCCGGCGGTGGCCGGGACAATGATGCTCCAGGTCAGAAGCGCTTGGTGCGATGGCATCGTCGTCGTCTCCAAGAGAAAGCCGAAAATCATTCCGCGGCGATGCCGGCGGTCGATGGGCTCGTCCTAGTCATTCGATCCGTCTCCGAACCGGAATGCGCACGCGTCTCCGGAAGCGCAAGCCAGCAAACGGCAAAACCAACAGCCGCGATCGCGCCGAGCGCGAGGAAGGCCGCGCTATAGCCCGCTTTCACAACGACAAGCCCCGCAAGCGTCGTGGAGAGCGCCGCGCCCATGCTCTGCGCTGTGATGATTGCGCCTTGCGCGACGTTGAAGCGCCCGGTGTTGCGCATGAGGTCGGCAACGATCACGGGAAAGATCGCGCCAAAGATGCCGGCGCCGACGCCATCGAGGAGTTGCACGCCGACGAGCCAGGCCTGGTTGTCCGACAGCGTATAGAGCGCACCGCGAACAGGCAGGATGAGCAGCGCGGCAAGGAAGAAGCGTTTGTGCCCCCAGCGATCGGCCCGCGCCCCAACCAGCATCGCCATCGGCACCATCACGATTTGGGCCGCAACGATGCAGGCGGCCATCATGCTGGTGCCGAGGTTGTTATCCTGCTGCGCAAGCTTTTGTCCAACGAGCGGCAGCATCGCCGCATTCGAGAGATGGAACAGCGTTACGCAGACCGCAAAGATCAGAAGCGGGCGGCACGTCAGGACACTGCCGAGGCCTGACGGCTGCTCGCGGACATCGTCCGGGTTTCTCCGATGCTCGTGCAGCCCACGCGCTAGGTTATGGTCGATCGCATCTTCAGGGATCGCCAGCACGCTGATGAGGCTCGCGATCGTCATGATGCCAAGCACATAGAACATGGCCTGGGGGCCGAAGAAGTAGGCCGCGCCGCCCGCAATTGCTGCTGCGGAAGCGTTACCGGCGTGGTTGAAGCTCTCGTTGCGGCCGACGCGGGCGGCAAAGGCGCGATGACCCGTAACGCCGAGCGAAACAGCGGCGATGGTCGGCGGAAAGATCACGCCCGCCGCGTGCGCAATGCTTTGCGACACCGCAACCGGCCAGAAGCCTGTGCAGAGTGGCAAAATCAGCGAGGCGCAGGTGACGACCAGCGCTGCGCAGACCATGACCAGCCGCTTTGCCCTGGTCGCATCGACCAGCGCGCCAGCCGGCGTCTGCGCAATAATGCCGGCAAAGCCGGCAGTCGACATGGCGACGCCGATGCTGGCTCCGTCCCATTTCTGCTCGGTCAGGAGATAGACGGCGAGATAGGGCCCGAGCCCGTCCCGCACATCGGCGAGGAAGAAATTGGCGGCATCGAGGGCGAGGTTGGCACGTCGCCTCGATCTTGAATCGCTGGACATGTTCGGCCTCGACCCTTGACGTGATTCAGCCAATTCCTTTTGAACGCGATTTCAGGCGTGCGCGGAGCGATCGTGCTTGGCCTCTGCCTCGTGCTTGGGTTTCGGCTTTGCCTGCTTGATCGGACGGAGATCATGGCTGCTGGCTCCGATCTCCTTGGCGTGCACGACGCGGCCATGTTCAGTGTCGAGGCCGTCGCCGATCACGGCGATCTTGGCGTTCGGCGCAAGCAGCGCGGCAACCTGTTCGGCCTCCTTGGGCCCGATACGGATCACAGTGCCGTCGGCGAGCAGCGCGCCGCGAAGCTCGCCTTTCGGACCGAACAGCGACAGTCGCACCGTTCCCTCGGCCGGCATCTTCTTCTTTTCGAGCTTGGGATGTTCGCGCTCGTGGTGGGGGCCCTGATCGATGATGCTCGCTCCGTTCGCCGCAGTGACCGCGACCGCCGCGATGAGATCGGCCTTGCGCGGCCGGACGCCGCGGACCGAGACCGCATCGCCGGCCCTGACGTGGCGGATAAGCTCAGGCTCCATGTGCGGTGGCGTGTGGACGAGGACGGGCGCCTGCATCGCGCCGTTCATGACAAAGCCGTCGACCTCTCCGTGCGGGTTGAGAACGAAGCGTTCGACAGTGCCTTTTGCTGCGGGCAGACAGTTCGGATCAATCCAGTGCATCGTAGTCTCCTCTGTTCGACTTGGTTGCGACATTCGCGCTCGGCCTCAGCCGCGCGGCGGCAGCGCGTTGTCGGCGATGCTGCTGCCGGTTGCGACGTTGGTGACGACGCGACGTCGATCGAACGGCGACGTGATCGCCGCCGCGAAAGCTTCAGCAACGAGCGTGCCAAAGCCGAAGTGCTTGTTTGTCAAGGAGTTGCCGGGAGGAAACGTCGTTCAATCGTCGTCTTTTCCGACGCGAGGTGTCGGGATTTCTGACGAATCACTGCCAATCAGGCCGTAACGCTGCATCTTGGTGTAGAGGAGCTGCCGGTTGATGTTGAGGCGCCGTGCCGCCTCGGTGCGGTTCCCGCCGCAGGCGTCGAGCGCTTTGCGGATCATCGCTTCCTCGAGCTGCGCCACAGCCGCGGGCAGATCGCGCTCCGGAGGAGCGCTGGGAATTGGACGATTTTCCCCTGCGGCGGTGTCGATATCGTCGGCCTCAATGGTGTGGCTTCGGGTCAGCACACAGGCCCGCTCGATGACATTGCGCAATTGCCTGACATTGCCGGGCCAGTTGTAATGCGTGAGCTTGTCGATCGCGCCGCGACCGAGCTGCTTGATGTGCGGTCCAGACGCAGCCCACGAAAGGAAATGCTCGGCGAGCGGCACGATATCGGACGGCCGCTCGCGCAGCGGCGGGATCGCGATCGGAACTACGTTGAGACGGTAGTAGAGGTCTTCGCGGAATTCGCCGGCCGCCACGAGCTTTGGCAGGTCGCGGTGAGTTGCGGTCACGACCCGCGCCGTGGTGTGGATCGGCTTGCCGCCGACCGGCGTGATCATCCGCTCCTGCAACACGCGCAGGATCTTCGCCTGCATCGCAAGCGGCATGTCGCCGATCTCGTCGAGAAATAGCGTGCCGCGGTCGGCATCGCGAAAGGCGCCAGTGCGGTCGCTGGTCGCGCCGGTGAACGATCCCTTCACATGGCCGAAGAGTTCGCTCTCCAGCAGGTCCGGTGGGATTGCGGCGCAGTTGACGGCGATGAACGGACCGTCCTTGCGCTGGCTATGCACATGCAACGCGCGCGCCACCAGCTCCTTGCCCGTGCCGGTTTCGCCGAGAATGAGAACCGTCGACTGGCTGTCAGCGGCAAGGCCGATCGCTTTCTGCACACGCCGCATGCCTTCGCTCGATCCGATCAGGGTATCGAGGCTGCCTTTGCCCGTAGTGTTGATCGGCCGCCGCCGCGACGGCAGGCGCTCCATCAGGGTTCTCAGTTCCTCGCGCCCGATGGGTTTCGTAAGGTGATCGAAGGCGCCGAGCCGCATGGCCTCGATGGTATTCTCGGCGCTTGCAAAGGCGGTCAGGACCACCACGGCAGGCGGGCTCTCCTGCGATCGGATACGGCGCAGCACCTCGATGCCATCCATCCCGGGCATCTTGAGATCGAGCAGTACTGCGTCCACCTCGTCGGACAGTGCGGCGAGACCTTCGCGCCCCGATGAGGCCGTTTGCGGTGTGTGGCCGAGGTCGCTCAATGCCTCCGCGAGACCTTCGCGCAGAGCGGGGTCATCATCGACAATCAGGACGTTTGCCATGGCACCTCGATCTCAAACCTCGCGCCGTGCTCGGTGTGCGCAAGACGAGCTTCTCCCTGGTGAGCACGCGCGATCTCACGCACGATGGCAAGGCCGAGTCCCGTTCCCTCGGCGCGCGCGGTTGCGAACGGCTCGAACAGCCGCTCGCGCATCTCCTCGCTCACCCCCGCGCCGCTGTCGGTTACCGAAAGCAACAAGTTATCGTGTTGCCGCAGGGCGTCCACCAAGACGCGCCCGCCCGCCGGCGTGTTCTGGATGGCATTGAGGATCAGGTTGTCGAGAGCGCGCTGCATCTGGGAGGGATCAAAGCGAGGCAATGGATCGTTCGGCGCGGTGGTTCCGGTCTCAAGCGACAGGCCGTTGGCCGCTGCCAATTCCCGGTGCGGTTCGATCGTGCTGTCCAGAAATGACGCAAGCTCGACCTCCGTTGACTTGAGTTCGCCGGCCTGGGTCATTTGCAGCAAATTGCGGAGCAACGTATCGAGCCGCGCGACCTGCTGAAGGATCGCCTGCAGCGCGGTCGTCTTGCGCGCCTCGTCGCTCGCGGCGAGCGCGTTTTCCGCCTTGAGCCGCATAGCCGCGATCGGATTGCGTATCTCGTGTGCAAGTCCTGCCGACAGCCGCCCGACGGCGGCAAGGCGCTCGGCTGTACTTGCGCGATGCCGCTCCAGCGCAAGCCGTTCGCCTGTCTGGTTCAACGCGTCAACCAGCCGGTCGAGCTCCTGCTCGCCGGTACGCGGAAGTTTTGGAAGGTCGACCGAGCCGAATTCGCTCTTGCCCAGTGCTTTCTCCAGCACCGCAATCTTCCGCGACCATGACAGCAGCACCCGCGCGAGCCAGATCGCCGAGCCGAAGATGGTAAGTGCAAGCACAAGCAGCCCGCTCAGCAATTGCGTGTAGGCCGGCCCTTCCGCGGTGAAGGCGCGTATCATCGTCCAGGCGGTGGCGCCCTGCAGGGGGCCGCGGAGCGGGCAGGCGTGCACGAGCAGGACTTGCGAGCGCGCCGGCTGCTGCCGGCCGGCCGGCTGGCCGGAACGAACCGCTTCGGCATTGACTTCACGGATTGTGTTCAACTCTGCGGCGGGAAGATCTGTCTTCGGACCCGTACCCTCATAGGAAGGGAAGGCGTAGGCCAGAGAGCCCGAACCGGCCTGCCAGATGCCTCCCTCGACGCCGATGGCGCTGGAGAGCGCGACCTGAACCAGGCTCGTAAGTTCCTGCTTCAGCCGGTCGTCAATCGGCCCGCCGGTCCAACCGGAGACGAAGAATTGGTAACGGTCAGCGATGTCCCGGCAGGCTCGCGCCACCAGCTCCTCTGAGCGCGCAACGCGTGCGTTCGCCGTTTGCTGGAAGGACTCGAACAGGAGGTAGGCCGTTGCCGCTCCCGATATGACCAGCATGATCCAGAGCGCCAGCAGTCGCGACCAAAGAGATCGCATCGAGGTTCTCGCGAAATGAAATTGCTCTTCAGCTTATACGTGAACGGATTCGGCGCAATCGAAAATCCCTGCAAATTCATGGGATTGTCGCCGCCATTGATCGGCGGGAGCGCTGCCGCGGGCCACTGGTGCTTCGATCGCTGCAATCCGCGGCGATTTCGCAATCGATTGTCAAGCAACCGGGATTAGGGCTGGGCTTCAGGGATGATGCGATAATGTTCGGGACAAAAAAGCGCGACGCGCGCAAATCGCTGCGCCGGCCCGGTTGGGTCACCCTTGAAGGTGGGTTTGCCGTGCGGCCCTGTCTCGTCGAGGATATGTCGTCGTCGGGTGCAAAGATCACGGTCCAAGACAGCAACACGCTGCCGGCGAGACTGCGGCTGGCGTTCTCGCGCGACGCCCGCACCGGGCGGGCCTGCGAAGTGGTCTGGCAGGACGGCAAGACGTTCGGCGTCAAATTCGTCAGCTAGCCTGGACCGGCTGCACGCGATAAAAGGCCGAATGCTGAAAACATGCCTCGTCATCACCGCTGTGCTGCTTCCGGCGGCCGCGCTCGCAGAGCAGGGCAGCGGACGGAAATTTCAAACGCCGCCTGATGCCTGGAAGACGCTGCCGTCGAAACGCTCGGCGCGAAGCAATCCCTGCGCATCGTTCGGGCCGGGCTTCGTCAAGCTGGAAGGCAGCGACACCTGCGTGAAGCTCGGCGGCGGCGTCAGCGTGGGTGGCGGATTGTCGACCGGGCGTTGAATGACTTTCGTCTGCTAAGACATCGGCGGTGCGACAAAACGGAGGAAGCCCGGCCGTTGCCCGAGTTCGCCGAACCAGCGCTCGAGGTTGGGCAGCCTCGGCTTGACGACGCCTTCGACGCCGAGCCAGCGCCGCGCAAAAGTGCCGATCGCGATGTCGGCGATCGTGAACTGGTCGCCCTCGATGAAGCGGCGGCTCGCGAGCTGGGTCTCGACGACCCGCCACACCACGCCCTCGGCATCGACGTCTTTTTGGATCTGCACCATGTCGCGCTTTTCCGGCGGCGTGCGCACCAGCGCCCAGAACACCGGCCGGTCGACCGGCTGCACCGTCGACAACGTCCAGTCGAGCCAGCGGTCGACTGAGGCGCGCGCCCTTGGCGCGTGCGGATAAATTGGCGAGCCCTGACCGTGGGCCATGCAGAGATAGCGCATCACCGAATTGGATTCCCACAGCACATAGTCGCCGTCGACCAGCGTCGGGATACGACCATTCGGGTTCATCGCGAGGTATTCGGGCTGATCGTTCTTGCCGAACTGCATCCCGGCGTCGATGCGCTGATAGGGCAGGTCGAGCTCGGCGAGGCACCACAGGACTTTCTGCACGTTGACCGAATTGGCCCGGCCCCAGATCGTCAGTTGCGGCTTGTTGTCGGTCACGCGTTCTCTCCCGCGGTTGTGCTCGGCCCGTGTTCTTAGCGCAGTCGTCTGCGAAAAGCGCTCGATGAATTGTATTAGGAGCAATAAATCGAGACCTCGCCGCGCAGCGGCAGGGTCTCATGTGCAAGGCGCAGTCGCGCGTGCGTTCTCAGGATGGTGGAAGCTCGGAGAGTTAGAGCCCGATCCGGAACAGTGAGTAGCCGTCGCGATCGACGGCTTCGCGCACCTCGGGATTGACGTCGTCAGCGCGTCGCGTGCGCGTCAGCCGCCACTCGCCTTCACTTGTCGCGGACGGAAACGGCGCGTCCGCCTTCACCGCCAGGCGGTAGGCGGGATGGCGGACGTGCACGAGGAATTTGTACAAGGCTTACCAGTGGCCGGTGTTCGGCATCGACGTCCAGGGCTCCGCCGGCGGCTTCGGATCGCCCTTTTGCAGGAGCTCGATCGAGTGCAGGTCGGGCGAGCGCACGAACGCCATGTTGCCGTCGCGCGGCGGACGGTTGATGGTGACGCCCATCTTCATCAGCCTCTCGCAGGTCGCATAGATGTCGTCCACCTCGTAGGCGAGGTGACCGAAATAACGGTCCTCGCCATATTTCTCCTCATCCCAATTGTAGGTGAGCTCGACAAGCGGCGCGCCGCGAGTCTGGGGCAGCGCCTTGAGCAAATGCACGTCCTCGGGCGCGCAAAGGAACACCAGTGTGAAACGCCCCTTGTCGTTGTCGGTGCGGCGGACTTCCGTCAGCCCCAAGGCGTCCTGATAGAACTTGAGCGCCGTATCGAGGTTGCGGACGCGCAGCATGGTGTGAAGATAGCGCATGGTTGGGGCTCCCTGGATTTCCGGACACGGTTCTGGTTGGATGGTTCGCGCCCTCAATAGCAGCAAAACGCTTGCTGCGGCAGGGCGCTATCCAGCCGGTCCGGCATGCGCGCGGTCACGATTTGGAAAGGCCGCCACGCCTCGACACGGGCTGACAGGTGCCGAGGCTGCGGCAGATTACGCCTTGATGTCGAGGATGGTCTCCACGGCGTCGCGGTCGGCCTTGTTCTTGGCGGCGAACACGTCCAGCACGTCCTCGCTAACAATGCGGGGCTCGGCCTTCGCGGTCTGGTCGGCGACGAGCTGCACTCTGGCTCGTGTCACTTCGGCAGGCACCGGATAGATGAGCATGACTTTCCTCCGGCCCGAGCTTGCCAGCGCGCTCTTAACGATTTGTGAATAAATGCTGGCGGGGAACCCGGGCCTCCCACCGGTCCTGCCGGGTGAACGAACCGCGGCATGCCGCCGCTCGCAGATCGTCCCGGTTCGCGCAATAATGCCGCACGGAGGCATACGGCACGAGCGATGAAGAACGGGCTTTACTCAGTTCATATGCACATGACCGACGGCGTGAAGGGACGCGACAGCGGCATCCTGATCCTGCGCGATGGCGTCCTGATCGGCGGCGCGGTCCTTATTTCTGGTCGATCGGTGCCTACACGGTCGGCGACGGGACCTGGAAGGGACATCTCAGCACCAGCCAGCATACGCCGCTGCCAGATCCATTCGTGCGCCCTTTGGCGGGCGGGCAGGAGGTCCACAGCGGCTTCTCGGGAACGTTTGGAGACGATGGCGCGGATGCGTTCGGCACGGTGCTGGTCGGAACGCGCAGCCTGAGTTTTCGGGCCACTCTGAAATGGCTGGCGGACGCCTGAGAGCTCACGACGCTAACGCTGTGGATATGTGCGCAGCAAGGATATTGTATTTGCTTGGTGAATTCCGTTGTCGCCGCTGTGGATTTGCTGCGGATAATTGCTGAACAAGCAGTGGACGATTTTCGCATCGGCCGACCTGCCACGCTGACCAGCCCGCAGGCGATTGGCACAAGCCGGGTTAGCATAGCCACCTTCGGTCGCTAGTCGGGCAGCTTCCCGTTCGGATGCTTGTGGTACATCGCAATGCCGATGAAGCCGGCAAAGCCCAATACGTTCAGTAGAAGTTCCATCCACGCTGGCATGCTGCCAACCCTCTCTTGGCCCTAGCTTTTAACCCCAAGGTTGTTTTTTTGTTCATACACTAACCGATGGTAGCTCTGCGCAATCGCATGGCTATGGAACTCGGCGGTTCCGCTCAAGGTCCGATCTGAAACCGCCGCTGTGCAATTGCGTTATTCGTCAGTCGTCAATTCGTCAGATCATGTGAGGAGGTTGCGCATGAAAAAGGGATTGGCAGTTCTGGCCACGGTCGCGACGGTGGGCGCGACCATGGTCAGCGCGCCAGCGCAGGCGCGCGGTATCTGGCCAGGCTTGGCATTCGGCCTGGCCGCCGGCGCGATCGCTGCAGGTGTCGCGGGCGCCTACGGCCCCTACTACTACGGCCCGGGTTACTATCCCGGATACTACTATGGGCCGCGCTACTACGGGCCGCGCTATTATGGCCCGGGACCCTACGCCTATTATGGCGGGTACTACGGCGGCCCGTACTACCGGCGCTATTACTGGCACCATTATTGGTGATAGCCGAAAGCCCGAAGCACATCGCTTCGGGCTTTTCGATTCCGCATCGGTGGCGATCGGTCGGGATGCCGATCGCGCGGCGTAGTCTCTTGTCGGCGTGATCTGCGCATGCAGGCCGCGTCACTGTGGTGGGGGAACGCACCAGCTCACGTCATGGACCTTGCCGACGTCGTACGATGTCACACCGTTTTGCGTTGAAATCCGCTCCAGGCGTTGCCGAGCGTGTTGGCGTAATATTCCTGACGATCGCGCTCGAACTTTTGTTGTGTTGCCCGGAAACTGGCAACGCGGGCGGCGATCTCGTCGCGTTCACGCGCGACCGCCTCTTCCTTGTCAGTCATTGCCCATCCTCTTGGTGGCGCTGCCCCGCGGCGCATAGGCAGGGGTGATCTTGGCGTGAGTGCGGAGCTCGCGTTGCAGGATTGTGGTCAACCGGTGGCGGGCTTCTCGTCAGCCAAGTCTGGACGCGCCGGGGCAGCGAAGAACTCGCAAGCTTGCGATCCGTCCGCCAGGGCGACTTGCCCGGCGGCGCTGTACCTCCATCGCGTGCCGATCTCGCAACGGATCGGACCGTGCTATAGTCGGAGCGACCAACCGGATCATTTCACGTGATTGCAAAAGACCTGCGGAGTGGCGTCGAGCAACTCGGCAACATGATAGCCGAGGCATCGACCATCGTTCCGTTTACTGGCGCCGGCATCTCCACCGAGTGCGGCATTCCCGATTTCCGCTCGCCCGGCGGGATCTGGAGCCGCAACCGGCCGATCCCGTTCGACGAATTCGTCGCCAGCCGGGACGCGCGCGATGAATCGTGGCGCCGCCGCTTTGCGATGGAACCGACCTTTGCGGCAGCCACTCCAGGCCGAGGCCACCGCGCGCTTGCATCGCTCTATCGAGCCGGAAAGGTTCCTGGCGTCATCACGCAGAACATCGACAATCTGCATCAGGCGTCCGGCTTCAAGGCGGACCACGTTGTCGAGCTGCACGGCAATACAACCTACGCGCGCTGCATCGGTTGCAGCAAGGCCTACGATCTGCCGTGGGTAAGGCAGCAATTCGACGCGACCGGCAGCGCACCTGATTGCGCGGACTGCGGCGATCCGGTCAAGACTGCGACGATCTCGTTCGGGCAGGCAATGCCCGAGGACGCCATGATGCGCGCGACGGAACTCTCTCAGCATTGTGATCTGTTTCTCGCAATCGGATCTTCACTTGTGGTGTGGCCGGCCGCGGGCTTTCCGATGATGGCGAAGAACTGCGGCGCGCGGCTCGTGATCATCAATAATGAGCCGACCGATCAGGACGACATTGCCGATCTCGTGATCCGCCACGACATCGGCGAGACGCTCGGTCCATTCGTGGGCAATTGATGCTCGCTTGATTCGCGGCTGTGCAAGCCTGTTCATAGTTCCCGGCAGATCGGTTTTTTAGCTATGCGCGGCAGGCGGGAGTGTTATCTTTTGATTCGAGATTCGCGCAGCGTTCTCGTGAGTTGGTGATGGGTAGCAGCGTGTTCAGGCGTCGCCGTAACGACGGCAAATTGCAATTGAAGTGTGGGGTCCGGGGTCATGGGGTCGGACGGATTTGAGTCCAAGAAGCTCGGCGGACCGCCGGCGAGCGGAAGCGGGCAGAACAGATTTGGATCGGGCGAGTATGCAAGCGGCGCGCCGCGCGATCCCGCGATCGACGCGTTCTCCGGACTTGGCGACGCCGCTGCCAACCTCGTCGAGATTTCCGGCGTCATCAAGTGGTTCGACGCCTCGAAGGGTTACGGCTTCATCGTTCCCGACAATGGCTGGCCCGACGTGCTGCTGCACGTGACGGTGCTGCGGCGCGACGGCTATCAGACCGCCTATGAAGGCGCGCGCCTCGTGGTGGAATGCGTCCAGCGCGCGAAGGGGTATCAGGCTTTCCGCATCGTCTCCATGGACGAGTCGACGGCGATCCATCCGGCGCAGATGTTGCCGCCGCGAACGCACGTGACCGTGACGCCGACCAGCGGGCTCGAGCGCGCGCAGGTCAAGTGGTTCAACCGGCTGCGCGGCTTCGGCTTCCTGACCTGCGGGGAAGGTACGCCGGATATCTTCGTCCACATGGAAACGTTGCGTCGGTTCGGCATGACCGAACTCCGCCCCGGTCAGTATGTGCTGGTGCGGTTCGGGCCCGGCTCCAAGGGCATGATGGCTGCCGAGATCCACCCCGAGAGCGGCTCGTCGGCACTGTCGTCGCACTAGCCATGGGTGAGGAGAGCGTCCTGACGGAAACGTGAGCCGTCAGGCGGTCCCGGAGGCTCTGGCATTTGCCGCAATCGTCGGGTTAGGGTCCGCCCGGACAAAATCTCCCCGACGTGAGTATTTATCGATGAAGTTTGATCGTGTTGGTGAGCGGCTCCGCCCCTGGCTGGTGGCCGTGGTGGTCATCCTGTTCGGCGCGCTGGCCGGGCCGCGGGCAGAGGCCGCGACTTTCGAGCCGCTCGAGATCGTCACCAAATCAGGCGTTCACGTCTTCTCGGTCGAGCTCGCGACCACGGAGCAGGAGAAGGAAACCGGCCTGATGTACCGCAAGGAGCTCGCCGACGGCAAAGGCATGCTGTTCGACTTCTCGCCGGAGCAGGAGGTGTCGATGTGGATGAAAAACACCTATATCTCCCTCGACATGATCTTCATTCGCGCCGATGGCCGCATCCTGCGCATCGCCGAGAATACCGAGCCGATGTCGACGAAGATCATTCCCTCGCGCGGGCTCGCGAAGGGCGTCCTGGAGGTGATCGCGGGGACCGCGCAGAAATACGGCATCCAGCCGGGCGACCGGGTGGCGCATCCCCTGTTCAAGGGCCGCTGAAAGACCCGGCAGGGTGCCTTGCTGGCGCCGATTTATGCGTGTATCGACAGGCTTCTCGGAAATGTCGGGGTATAGCGCAGCCTGGTAGCGCGGCAGTTTTGGGTACTGCAGGTCGTTGGTTCGAATCCAGCTGCCCCGACCATTCACCTCATCCCATCTCAGGTCATCTGGACGCTGTTTGAGCGGCTAGGCGTGTCCGTACGAAGGACGGTTGCGGCCGGCCAGGCGGTCGCACGCCCGCCGGCTCGAGCGGATGTGGCTTGCCGATCGAGCGAGCGGGCTGGCAGGGTAAGGCTGCCCCGACAAGAACAATCCGTGAGGACCGCCATGGCGCGCAGACTGATCGACATCTCCGTTCCCCTGCAGAATGACGTTCCGGCTGATCCGCCCGGCAATCACCCGACCATCCAGTATATCGACCACCAGCAAGGCCTGCCCCGTATGTTGCAGTTCTTCGAGGGATTGAAGGCCGAGGATCTGCCGGATGGGCAGGGCTGGGCCGTCGAGCAGGTCTCGCTCTCCACCCACAACGGCACGCACCTCGATGCGCCCTGGCATTTCCATCCGACCATGAACCGCGGCGAGCGGTCCTGGACCATCGACGAGGTGCCGCTGGAGTGGTGTTTCCAGCCGGGCGTGAAGCTCGACTTCCGGCACCTGCCGGATGGTTACGTCGCGACGGCGAAGGATGTTGAGGTCGAGCTCAAGCGCATCGGCCACACGCTGTCACCGCTGGAGATCGTCGTCGTCAACACCAGCGCCGGCGCCAAATACGGCCGCCCCGACTACGTCAATTCCGGCTGCGGCATGGGCTACGAGGCGACGATGTATCTGCTCGAGCGGGGTGTGCGGCTGACCGGCATTGACGGCTGGAGCTGGGATGCGCCGTTTGTTTACACCGCGAAGAAGTACGCCGAGACGAAGGACGCTAGCCTGATCTGGGAAGGTCACAAGGCCGGGCGGCACATCGGCTACTGCCATATCGAAAAGCTGCACAATCTCGAGCAGCTTCCGTCCACCGGCTTCATGGTGTCGTGCTTCCCGGTGAAGATCGAGCGCGCGTCGGCGGGATGGACGAGGGCGGTCGCGATCATCGATGGCTAGCCTCGCGATCGCGTTGCGGGAACATCGGCGTGCCGATCATTACTGGTGGATTGTTGCCTCGCGGCTACAGCCTTAGGCTCTCAAATCTGCTCTCGTACACGCAGTGGTCGTAAGCGTGATCGACGACCGGGCAGGCGGCTCGCCGTCGATCTCATGGCTTCCGTAGTTCTCTCCCGTGGACTGGAGCCCCGGCGTCATCCGGGGCTCTTTCTTGCCCGGCAAGCGGAAATCCCTTGGCATAAAAAAATCAGGTGCGCCGGGACCGGCGTACCTGACGTCGTGTTGTGGATTTCCGTTACGCGGCGCCGGACGCTGTTACCACCGGCAAACGCGAACGCCGCGCGGGGTCCACCAGCAACGGGGGCCGGGCGCGTAGTAGCCGCGGGGATAGTAGCCACGGCCGCGGTAGCCCCAGCCGCCGCGGTAGCCCCAACCGCCGCGATAGCCCCAGCCGCGTCCGCGCCATTGCGCCTGTGCCGGCGTCGTCGTCGCGCCCAACAGAATGGCGGACGAACTCGCGACATAGACGAATAGCAAAGCGATCGCCGCCAGGCAGCGCGTCAGGACATTGTAGCGTTTCGTCATTCCAGAATCTCCAGATTACTTCCAGACATCAGCAGCGATGCTGGCTGTCTTGCTTAGACGCGCGATACCGACACTCGGTTCCGATGCGCTAAGACAATATCTTCACTAAGGTTCTTGCGAGTTTTCGCGAGTCTATTGAGACGATCAGATCGGGTCAAGTTACTGGAGCGGTTGCGATGGATGATCGTGTTGCTGTGCTCATCTTGTCGTTCATCTGCCGTTCATTCTGTTCATCTTGATCTGCGGTCGATTTGATTTGTGCGTCGCGGAAGCCGAAATTTGAAGCATCAAGGAATCCGCCACGAGAACTTGAAGTCGACACGATTTGTCAACACTACGAGCCGCCCCTCCGAAGAGTGTCCATGCCCAAACAACACACCTACGTCCTTGGTCTCAACAGCTACGACCATGATGTGAGCGCCTGTCTGCTGCGCGACGGCGCGATTGCGTTTGCGATCTCCAAGGAACGGATCACCCGGGAGAAGCATGCGTCCGGATTCTACAAGGAGGTGATCGACTATTGCCTCGCGGCCGAGGGCATCACGCTCGACGACGTCGATCTCGTCGTGCGCAACAGCTACATCCTGCCGGTGCCGGAGATGGAAGAGCGGCTTGTCCATCAGGATATGCCGGGATTCTTGCCGATCGCCGAGCGGGACGAGGCGATGAAGCATCCGCTGTTTCGCTCCAAGTCCGACAAGGTGGTGTCGATCTCGCATCATCTCGCGCACGCCTACAGCGCGTTCGCGGTATCGCCGTTCCGGGACGGGGTGGTGATGATCGTCGATGGCGTCGGCAACTACCGGTCCGATGCGATGGAGCCCTATCCGTCCGACGATGGCGGCAGCCCGCTGGCGCGTGAATCCGAGAGCTACTACAGGTTCGACGACGTCAGGCTTGAATGCCTGAAGAAGGTCTTCATGGAGCCGGCCCGCGGACTGCTGAGCGATGAATTCTACAACATGCCGGGCGTTGGCGCGCTGTACAGTCGTGTCTCGACTTACGTGTTCGGCGACTGGAACAAGTGCGGCGAGCTGATGGGGCTCGCGCCCTACGGGCGGCGCGAGCAGGTGGGTCATCTGCTCGAGATGACCGACGGCAAGTTGAAGGTGCCGTTCTGGACCGCCGAGAACCAGCAGCCTTATGTGCTCGACAGCGGCAGTTGGGAGAAGAGCCCGGCAATGCGGCACTGGGAGGACATTGCCTGGCGGGTGCAGGACGATACGGAAAACGTGCTGCTGGCGCGGGCGCGCTGGCTGCGTGAGACCACGGGAGCGACGAACCTTTGCATCGCCGGCGGCGTCGCGTTGAACTGCGTGGCCAACGGACGCATCGCGCGCGAATCAGGCTTCGAGAATATCTGGATTCAGCCGGCCGCCGGCGACGACGGCATCGCGATCGGCTGCGCCTACTACGGCTGGCTGGAGGTGCTCAAGCAGCCTCGTTGCTTTGTGATGGATCACGCCTACGTCGGCCGGCCCTACAGCGACAACGAGGTGGCAGCAGCGCTCCGGAATTTCCTGGTCCGCATCCAGATCGACGCCAGGCGCAGCGACAACATCTGCCGCGACACTGCCAGGCTGCTCGCCGATCAGCGCGTGATCGGCTGGTTTCAGGGACGGTCGGAATTCGGCCCACGCGCGCTCGGCAACCGCAGTCTGATCGCCGATCCGCGCCGGGCCGAGATGAAGGACATCCTCAACAGCCGGGTCAAGCACCGGCAGGCGTTTCGTCCGTTCGCGCCGATCGTGCTCGCGGAGCGCATGAAGGAGGTTTTCGAAGGGGAGGAGGACTCGCCCTTCATGCTGATCGCCAAGCCGGTCCGGCCCGAATGGCGCGACAGGATTCCGGGGATCGTGCACGTCGACGGCTCAGCGCGCGTGCAGAGCGTGCGGGAGGCGACCAACCCGATGCTTTATCGCCTCTTGAAGGAGTTCGAGGCGCTCACCGGCGTGCCGGTGCTGATCAACACCTCCTTTAATGTCAAGGGCGAGCCGATCATCGAGACGCCTGAGGACGCCGTAAGCTGCTTCCTTACCACCGGGATCGACAACCTCGTGATGCACGACACGCTGGTGTCGAAGAATAAGATGCACAAGATCGTTGCGCCGGTCGTGAAGACGTTCGGCGACGTCACGACGATCGTCGCGGCGACGGCTCCGCCGGAGGGCGGCCGCGCCGGCTGAGACGCTCGGCGCGCGCGCCACGAGGTGCGGGACAGGGACTATGAGGAAGCGGGCGGCTCGATACCGCGCCCCAATGCGAACTGGCCGACCGGGCCCTCGACGTGAAACTCGAGCCCGGTCATTTTCGCGAACAGGTCGATATTGGTGGTGCCGATCGCACAGCCGCCGAGACCCAGATCTGTCACCATCATGTACAATGTTTGCGTCAGGACGCCGACGTCCTTCAGGATCAACGCATAGGCGATGGCGCTGTACTTCCACGAGATCCGGCCAAAGCGCGCCGCGATCGTGATCAGGATCTGCGGCGGAGACGGCGCGTCCATGGCAAATGCCGCGCTTTGCAGTATGGCCTCGAACTGTTGCGGGTAAACGTCGATGGCCGTCAGCGCATGGGCATCGGCATCATAGTGATAGAAGCCCCGCGCCAGGCCATCGCAATTGGCAATGGTCAGATAGAGCTCAAGCTCGTAGGCGCTGCCGGCCGCGGGATATGGCCTTGCTGTATATTCATGCTCGACGTCGGGAGCGTGGTCCGGAAACTCAAGCTGGCCGTGCCATTTCGATCGGACGCGTGCGACTCCGTTGAGGAGGATTGAAAGCTCACTCAGCGCGATCGGTTTCCGGTCGTCGAAATCACGCGTGGAATGCCTTTCGTGCAGCAGCCTTTCGAATGGCGAGGCGATCCGGTCCGGCGGCGGCAGCCTGACGGTCGTGCCAGGCCAGGCAGGCCGGATTGCGGGCAGTGGCGAGATCACACCGGCGTGCGGGTAGAGGCCGCCGAGTGGATTTGCCTGCCGGCCCTCGGTGCTGCGGGCATGGAACAGAAGGTCGTGAAAATCCCAGAGGACCAGGGCGTCGTCTCCCTCGACCTGCCGAAGCGTGTCGCGCTTGGGCGCCTCGACCGTGAAGAGAATCTGGCAATCCAGCAGCAGCGCGAGCAGCGCCGGCCCCGGATAATCGTTCCGCCGCCGGATGCGGCCGATTGGTTGTGGTGTGACGAGCATCGTGAGCAGGCTCGCGATCCATGGATCGCATATCCTGAACACGGCAGCAGCCCGCGGCGATTCCAGCACCATCTCGGTCCCGCGCCGGCGCAAATAGGCGAAGCGTGACAGGGCAATCATCGTCGCATCGCTCAGCTTTTGCACCTGCGGCCAATAGTCGGGCGTTTGCGGCTCGATCACCGCCAGGTCTTTGGTGTCTTGTGTGCTCCGCAGGCAGTATTCCACGAGGCCGCGGCGCGCCAGTTGCCGGACCAGGCGCGCGACGTCGCGCTCGATCTCGTCGCCTTCGGACGACAGGGAGGAGAGCTGCAAGCCTTTCCGTAATCCCTTTGCGCGCTTCGCTGCCGCGGCGCTGAACTTGCCGAGCGGCTCCGGATAGCCGTCGACATTTGCGGTCGTGCTGCCGTCGGCCTGAGCCTCCAACGCGACGCGTGGATTGAGCCGAACGAGCAGCAACGACGGCGCGGTGCCTTGCGATCTCTTTGCTGTGGCCGCGGGCACGCCGGTATCACCTCAGGTGTGCGGGAGGAATGGCGTCAATTCGCTTTCCGGCGTTGGTCGATCGCGTAAGCCGAGCTTGACGGGCACATCATAGAGCCGTCCCGGCGCGAAGCGGCGATAGAAATGACGCATGCCGGGAACGATGACCCTCACCACGGGGACCTCGACGTCCGGGCGGGTCTGGTCGAGAACGAGGAAGTCCATACCCGCACGCGCGGCGATGTTGACGCAGGCATCAACTTGCGCCCGCGTATTGTCGAGCGGCAGGTTTGAAGCGACCGCCAGTGGCGCGATCGGGTTCGGGCTCGGAAGCAGGAACGGATACTGTTCGAGCCGCAGCGGATTGATGCCATCGAGGCTCGGCTTCTCGCCACTGCCGCCGCCCATCAATCCGATCGACAGGAACTGATTCAGCTCCGTCAACGACCGCAGCAACGCGATGCGCGGATCGAAGTGGGCGCCGGATCCGAACTCGATGTTCTCCTGTCCGTTCTGCATCCAGTGCACGATCGCGACATAGGCAGGCACGCCGAGATCGCTCGTGATATCGAGCACCCAGAGCCGGCGACCGGAGTCCTCGAGCTGGGTCTTGAGATCGTGGACATAGGAGTCGTCGAACTTGTTGAGATCGACCTCCGCCCGTTGCGATCGGTTGTACCACCAGATCGCGTAGGCATCGCGCTCCATCAATTCGAGGAAGCCCTGCACGATTGCTTCCTCGCGCGTATTGCCAGCCGCGCAGCCGTTGGAGTCGGCGGCGAAGGGCGCTGGACCGTCGTAGAAGAAATATAACAAGCTTGTCGGAACATGTCTGAAGTGCTTGTCGCGCAGCGACCAGACCGGCGACCACTCGATCCGCGCCGACGGATCAAACGGCTCGGGAGCCGGTTGGGTGTGATGAGAATCGTGGTCGTTCGGCCGCAATCGGGTGCGGTATTGCTCGTCGCTGAAGAGCAGAATGTCGTTGGGTCGGATCGCATCGCCCGATGGAAAGTCCGTGAAGCGCTTCCGGATCCGGATCTCGTCGCCTTGAAAGATTCCCGAGTAGCGCTCGATCGCTTCCATCAGCGCGCTGGCTTCGCCTTGTTCGGCCGTGCTGCCCTTGCCGAAGCTGCCGCCGCTTAGGCCCGCCCGAAGCTCGTCGAGACTTTGCGCCGGCGCGGAGAAATTATGCTGGGCGTAGAAATTGGTATTCATCGGCAGATCGACGTCGATCCGCTCCAGCCGTTTCACCACGCCGGTGAGAGGGCTGACATGCTTTCTGAACCGCGCCACCGTGGCCCGCGACGACACCGTGCGGTAGCCGCCGCTGGTCATGACAAGCCTGGCGCCCGGTCCCAGTTCGATCGGCCGGGCCGCGCGCCGCGGGTTCTGCAGTTGCTTGCTGCCGCACGTCGGACATTGCGGGCGCGCCGCCACATAGTGCCTGGCGATGGTCGAGCCCAGCAGGTCGAGGCTTATGATGTGATTGTGCAGGTCAGTGCGAAAGCCGCTGGCGATCGCCTTGGCGATCTCGATCGCCGCGAACTGGATGCCGCTCTGCCCGACCATGTGCTGCGCAAGCGGAGAGACCGCAACGGGCGGCACGGCGCCGCGATCGAGGAATCCCTTGATCTCGCGGTTACGGATCATTCGATCGAACAGGCAGGTCCAACATGCGGTCTCGCCCGGCTTGAATATCGGGCCGACAAGCGGAAACACGCCGGAAGGCTGCACCAGCAACCACGCCGACTTTCCGGACACGCGCTCGAGGTTGCGCTCAGCAAGGCGCCGATCGAGATAGTCGTTGACCAGTGTCACGGTGAGGTCGGGTGATGTCTTGACGATGCGAACGCCCAGGTGCTGCAGCGCCTGGCTCAATTCGGCCGCGCCCTTGACGTCGATCGTCTCGATCCGCACCCGGCAATTCTGAAGGTTTTGCCCAGCAACCGCACCCGGCAGGCCGAGGCTCGCCCAGAGCCCGTCGACGGCGTTGACGACGACCGGCGGCCCCATGATGGCATAGCGGCGCTCAATCAGCCGCTTGATGGCCTCGTCGATCTTGGCAGGCGGAAATGTCCGCCCAAGCTTGTCGGTGAGCGTGGCAACGCTGCATCCGTTCTTGCCGATTGCCGCTACGAGGGCGCAATAAAGCTCGCCATGAAGAAAGAATTTGCGGTCTTCCGAGTAGAGGCAGACGACGTCGGGAGACAGCACGTAGGCTGTGAAGTTCGGTGCGAATTGCAGGACGTCCTTATTCGCCTGCTGAGCGGTTTTTCTGGGCAAAGAAGCGTTCCTGTGCAACGTGCGAGCCATCTTGCGGATGCGAGGCCGCCGAACTCAACAGTTGAGCGGGATGACCCGAACCCCACGGTTCAACGATGCGGGGACAACATGAATTGGCCGGGTTGACGTGTGTCTAACCCGGCCATGGCGAGCGATATGTGTCAACGCAACGCTGTCTAAACTAGCAAAGGCGGCACGCGCCCCATGATAGGCAGCAACCGCCACCGCATCCCCAGCAACCGCCGCATCGGCAGCCACGGCAACCACCGCACCTGCAGCCGCCGCATCGACAGCCACGGCAACCACCGCATCCGCGCCACGCGACCTGAACGCCGGCGCTGGTGTCTTCTTTGTCGAACAGGTGGAATGTCGCGAGGCTGACGTCTGCGATCTCTTCTTCACCGAGCGTGATGGCGTGCGGTGGCGCGTAGTTAGGGGTTTGTGGCGCGTCTGCTGCCGGCACGGCCGATGCGGATGCACCTCCCACCAGTGAGAAGGTCAATCCGGCTGCACCCAAGGCAGGCACAGCAGTCTTGGTCACACGCTTACTCTTGGGGACTTGCTTCGCGCGTGGCATAGTCGCATCCTCCATTCTTGACGTGTTATCGAATTCGACCCTGGTATAGTTTTACAATCCAGTGTCGCACCGTGCAAGGCGCGCAGCGCACACACACTCGCGAGCTTCATCGCGTCGCGTCTTGTCGTTCATCTTCGCAAAGTGGTTCATCTTGATGAACGAGATCATCAAGCGCCGCTGTCACCCAGCCACAATCATCGAGGACACGAGAAGTTGCATGCTGCGTTGCAATTATCCTGATCGCGACGCAAGGAGTTGGCATGGCGGATGATGATGCAGGCTTCGCTTGGTATGAGCTGCTGACCACCGACGTCGCTGGGGCCAGTCGCTTCTATGCCAGCGTCCTCGGCTGGGAGCCGAAAGACGCGTCCACACCTGGGCTTCCTTACAAATTGTTTCTAACTGGCGAGCTTCCTCGGGGCGGGCTGATGGATTTGCCTGAGGAGGGCAGGCGGCAGGGCGCGACACCGCGTTGGGTTGGGTATGTGGGGGTTGATGACATCGAGCTGACCGTCCGTCGCATTCAGGATCTCGGCGGGGCGATCTATGTGCCGCCGACCAACACCAATATCGGCCGCGTCTCGATCGTCGCCGATCCGCAACGCGCGACGTTTGGATTGGTCAGTGGATCGACGGTTGCTTCGACCTCGGTCGAAGGACTCGATGCGCCCGGACGTGTCGGCTGGCACGAGTTGCTCGCCGCCGACTGGCGCAAGGCATTCGGCTTCTACACCGAGGTCTTTGGTTGGCAGCGAGTCGAAAGCGGCGTCCCTGCCGCCGAGCCCTATCTGCTGTTCTCGGCTGGTGGGCCGACTATCGGCGGAATCTTCAATAAGCGACCGCTCGAGCCGATCGCGTTCTGGCTTTACTATTTCAATGTCGACGACGTCGACGCCGCCATCGCGCGGGTCAAGGCTGCCGGCGGGCGCGTTTATGAGGGACCGCTCGAACTGCCGGACGGGAGCTGGATCGTGCGTTGCATCGATCCGCAGGGGGCCACATTTGCCCTGGAGGGATCGCGAAGCCCCGACAGCTTGGCTGAGGCGCCGGCCGCCGAATATCGCTGGACGGCAAGCTGGGACACATTCTCATCAAAAGGCAGATGGCGGAGCGGCCAGCCGGGCGGCAAGCGGCCGCCGGGCGGGTGAGGGAACAATCAGCCCGCCTTGGCTGGCGCGGGCGGCTTGGCGGGCGCCGGCGGTTTGACCGGCTTGTCCTGCCGCTTCGACCAGGAGATGTAGTAGGCCACGATCGTCATGATCGCGATGCCGGAAATGCTGACGAAGATCTGGGCGAACAGCGAGCCCGAACTCATCGACAGCTCGAAATGGCCGACGAAGGACAGAAACACGCCGACACAAAATACGGCGAGCGATTGCTGGCCGCACACGATCAGCGGATCGAACACCTTCCACTCCAGCGCCGCCCAGTCCTTCGGTACGAAGCGGATCACCAGCACCACGATCACGGCGAAGTGCAGGAAGCGGTAGGGCGCGAGGTTGGTCTTGTCGTTCGGATTGAAGGCCGAATAGAGCCAGTCCGGGAACATCGCCCCGAATTCCGGGAAGCGCCCGGCCATGGTCATGATCAACGCAAAGATCAGATAGGCGACGCAGAACCAAAGCGTGTAGCGCGAATTGATGATGTGCATGTTGCGCCGCGCGCCACCGAGCGCGCACCACGATCCGAACACGAACAGCACCTGCCAGCAGAACGGATTGAAGTACCAGGTGCCGGCCGGGTAGGCCGGCAGGTTCCAGCCCATGTGCCGCGACACCAGCCACAGCACCAGCGAGGCCAGCATGGTCCAGTTCGGCTGCCGCAGCATGAACCACAGCACCGGCGGGAATAGTCCCATCAGCACGATATAAAGCGGCAGGACGTCGAGGTTGACGGGCTTGAACTTGAGGAACAGGCCCTGCCGCAGCGTCTCGGTCGCATTGTCGACGAGACCGGCGACATTGAATTCGTTGATCATCTCGGAATCGCCGAAGCGCAGCGCGAGGTAGCTGATCGAGGCGATGTAGATCACGAACAGGATGATGTGAGCGACATAGAGTTGCCAGACGCGCTTGGTCAGGCGCGTGGCGCCGACGATGAACCCGCGTTCCAGCATCATGCGGGCGTAGACGAAGGAAGCGGTATAGCCGGAGATGAAAACGAACAGGTCGGCGGCGTCGCTGAACCCGTAGTTCCGCGTGGTGATCCAGTTCACGACGTTGTCCGGGATGTGGTCGAGGTAGATCGCCCAGTTCGCGATTCCGCGGAACAGGTCGAGCCGGAGGTCACGTCCTTTTTCGGGCAGGGTCGCGTGGATTTCCATGGGGCCGCTTCTTCGAGGTGATGCTTTCGAGAAGGCCGCGCTGCTGGCCGCGGAAAGCCCCGAGGCCCAGATTGTCACAGCGCGGTAGAATGACTATACCGATCCGGCGAAGGTAACACCCGGGATGAGGAATCACCGATCACATCGTTGAACGGTGTCAGTATACTATCCCGGCGGTTTCCTCCAATCGCTTGATGTCGCATATCCCACGAGGCCCGACCATCTATGACCGCACGCATTTTTAAGCCCGCCAAAAACGCGATGCAATCGGGACGTGCCAAGACCAAGGATTGGCAACTTGACTACGAGCCGGAGCAGCCGCGCACCGTGGAGCCGCTGATGGGCTGGACCTCGTCGACCGACATGAAGCAGCAGCTCTCGCTCCGGTTCGAGACCAAGGAAGAAGCTATCGCCTACTGCGAGCGCAAGGGCATCGCCTACCAGGTGATCGAGCCGCAGGCGTCGGCGCCTCGCCAGATTGCCTATGCCGACAATTTTGCGTTCCGCCGCTGGGAGCCCTGGACCCACTAGGCGATTAGTTCGCCGAACCTGGAGCGGCCGGGCTGCCGGGGATCGGCAGCGGCGCGTCCTTCGAGACGCCGAGCACCGGAAAGCTCCTGATCTTGCGCACGTTCGGCAGGCTCGCGAACTGCAGGAGCTGCTGGCGCATGTCGTCGACATCAGGTGCGACGCATTTGAGCATGAAATCGGCGTCGCCCGAAATCCGCCAGCACTGCAGAAAACGCGGTACCGCCGCCACGGCGCCCTCAAACGCCTCGATCGCCGAAAGGGTCTGGCTCTCGAGCTGGATCAGGATGAAAGTCGTCACCTCGTAGCCCAGCATCCGCTCGTTGAGAGTGGCGCGGACGGCCCGGATCACGCCGCTGCTGCGCAGCGCCCTGACCCGGCGCAGACAGGGTGGGGCGGTGATGCCGACCCGGGCCGCGAGTTCGTTGATCCTGATTCGGCCGTCATTCTGCAGTTCGGATAAGATCCTGAGGTCGATGTCGTCAAACGGTTGGCGCTCCATCACCGGCGCTCACCCGCCACGGCGCTGCGGAGACCCACGCTGCTCTGCCGCGCTTCGTCGGCCTTCGTCAATGCTGCGCCGACACCTGTCAGCACCAGCTTCTCGTGGGCCGCGACAATCGCCTCCTTCGTCAGTCGGCCTCCGGGACGATACCAGGTGCACGGCCCGGTCAGCAGCGCCAGGATCGCAAAGGTCGCGACCTGGACGTCGACGACCTCGAAGATGCCCTCGGACACCCCGTCAGTGAGGATCTGAGCCAAGCGCTGCTCGTAGGCGCCGCGCAGCGCCACAATGGCCTCATAGTTCTTCGGCTCCAGACTGCGCAGCTCGGAATTGGCGATGAAGGTCTCGCGCTTCCGGGTCATGTGATAGGTAACGTGGAACGCGACGAAGGCGCGCAGCTTTTCGACCGGATCGGCCTTTCCGGCGAGCGCGTGATCGAGCTGGCGCAGCAGATCGTTGATGTGGTCCTGCACCAGGTTGAACAGCAGATCCTGCTTGGTGCTGATATGATTATAGAGCGAGCCGGCCTGGATGCCGACCTCGCCGGCGAGCTGGCGCAGGCTCATCGCCTCATAGCCGTGCTCATAGATCAGGCGCACGCCGGCCTTGCGGATCGCCTCCAGCGTCTTGGGGCCGTGTGAGCCGATCGTACGTGCCATCAGGCGTCTCGGATGGGTGCTGGCTTGCTGCGAAGGAGCTGGAAACAAGCGAACGACCGTATGTTTATCACACGAAATCCGAGCAAATTCAACGCACTGCGGATGTCGTTCGCGGAGCATAACACAGTAGCTTGCGATGCCAAGAAAAAAACGTATGATCGTTTAATTGCAGGATGAATCTCTAAGGGAGGGATCATGGCCTCGAACCAGGCGGCAGTGTTCAATTTCGACCTTGGCGAGACCGCGGATGCGATCCGCGAGACGGTGCATGATTTCGCCACCAACGAGATCGCGCCGCGGGCGGCTGAGATCGATCGCTCCAACCAGTTTCCGCGCGACCTCTGGCCCAAGCTCGGCGCGCTCGGCCTGCACGGCATTACCGTGGAGGAGGAGTATGGCGGCTCGGGCCTTGGCTATCTCGAGCATTGCGTCGCGCTGGAAGAGATCTCGCGGGCATCCGCGTCGGTCGGCTTGTCCTACGGCGCGCATTCGAATCTTTGCGTCAACCAGATCCGCCGCAACGGCACCGAGACGCAGAAGCGCAAATATCTGCCGAAGCTCATCTCGGGCGAGCACGTCGGATCACTGGCGATGTCGGAGCCCTCGGCCGGCTCGGATGTGGTCTCGATGAAGACCCGCGCCGACAAGAAGGGCGACCGCTTCGTGCTGAACGGCAACAAGATGTGGATCACCAACGGCCCGGTCGCCGATACGCTTGTGGTCTATGCCAAGACTGATCCGAATGCCGGGCCGCGCGGCATCACTGCCTTCATTATCGAGAAGGGCATGAAGGGCTTTTCCACCGCGCAGAAGCTCGACAAGCTCGGCATGCGCGGCTCCGACACCTGCGAGCTGGTGTTCGAGGATTGCGAGGTGCCGGAGGAGAACGTGCTCAGCGAGGTCGGCCGCGGCGTCAATGTGTTGATGTCCGGCCTCGACTACGAGCGGGCCGTGCTGGCGGCCGGTCCGATCGGCATCATGCAGGCCTGCATGGATGTGGTGCTGCCTTATGTTCACGAACGCAAGCAGTTCGGTGAACCGATCGGCGCGTTCCAATTGGTGCAGGGCAAGGTCGCCGACATGTATACCACGATGAATGCCTCCCGCGCCTATGTCTATGCGGTGGCCAAGGCCTGCGATCGCGGCGAGACCACGCGCGAGGATGCCGCCGGCGCGATCCTCTACGCCGCGGAGAAAGCCACCCAGTGCGCGCTGGACGCGATCCAGCTCCTGGGCGGCAATGGCTACATCAACGACTATCCGACGGGCCGCCTGTTGCGCGACGCCAAGCTCTACGAGATCGGCGCCGGGACCAGCGAGATCCGTCGCATGCTGATCGGCCGCGAGCTGTTCACCAAGACGGCGTAGCTTTCTCTTCCTCTCCCCGCTCTTCGCGGGGAGAGGGAGAGGTGAGGGGCTGGAACCGTCTCGGCGGTGACAGATGAGTTCGCGGAGGCTCCCCTTCACCCGGATCGCATCGGTCGATGCGATCCGACCTCTCCCGCAAGCGGGGCGAGGTAACGCGAGGCTTCCGCGGGACCGCCCATCGAGCCGCCCGGCGCGATGATCTATTTTGCGCAAGTCCTGACGGTGTCATCAACGAGACGTGCAACGCATATGCTGCTTCATTCGACGATCGATCCGACATCCCAAGAATTTGCCCGTAACGCCGAGGTGATGCGTGACCTGGTCGCGGAGCTCCGCGACAAGCTCGCTCAAGTCGCCGGCGGCGGGGGCGAGACCTCGCGCAGGCGCCACACCTCGCGCGGCAAGATGCTGGCGCGCGATCGGGTCGATCTTCTGATCGACCCCGGCACCGCATTCCTGGAGCTATCGCCGCTCGCCGCCAACGGCCTTTATGGCGGCGATGTGCACTCGGCGAGCATCGTCACCGGCATCGGCCGCATTTCGGGGCGCGAATGCATCATCGTCGCCAACGACGCCACCATCAAGGGCGGCACCTACTACCCGATGACGGTGAAGAAGCATCTCCGCGCCCAGGACATTGCCCGGCAGAACAATCTGCCCTGCGTCTACATGGTCGATTCCGGCGGCGCGTTCCTGCCGCTGCAGGACGAGATCTTTCCCGACGAGCGGCATTTCGGGCGCATCTTCTACAATCAGGCCCAGATGTCGGCCGCGGGCATTCCGCAGATCGCAATCGTGATGGGCTCCTGCACCGCGGGCGGCGCTTACGTGCCGGCGATGTCGGACGAGAGCATCATCGTGCGCAACCAGGGCACGATCTTCCTCGGCGGTCCGCCGCTGGTGAAGGCCGCGACCGGCGAGGTCGTCACGGCCGAGGAACTCGGTGGCGCCGATGTTCATTCACGGCACTCCGGCGTGACCGATCACTACGCGCAGAACGATGCCCATGCGATCGGCATCGCCCGGCGCATCGTCGGAACGCTGAAGCAGCCCACGAAGGCGTCGCTCAACATGCGCACGCCGCAGGAGCCGCTGTTTCCTGCCGAGGAAATCTACGGCGTTGTGTCTGCCGACGGCCGCAAGCCGTTCGATGTCCACGACATCATCGCGCGGATCGTGGACGGCTCAGAGTTCGACGAGTTCAAGCGGCTCTACGGCACCACGCTGATCTGCGGCTTCGCCCATATCTGGGGCTATCCGGTCGGCATCATCGCCAACAACGGCATCCTGTTCAGTGAAAGCTCACTTAAGGGTGCACATTTCATCGAGCTGTGCTGCCAGCGCGGCATTCCGCTGGTGTTCTTGCAGAACATCACCGGCTTCATGGTCGGCAAGAAGTACGAGGCCGGCGGCATCGCCCGCGACGGCGCCAAGCTGGTGACGGCGGTCGCCACCGCCGGCGTGCCGAAATTCACCGTCGTGATCGGCGGCTCCTACGGGGCCGGCAACTACGGCATGTGCGGCCGCGCCTACAGCCCGCGCTTCCTCTGGCTGTGGCCCAATGCGCGCATCTCCGTGATGGGCGGCGAGCAGGCCTCGATGGTGCTGAGCCAGGTCCGCCGCGACAATATCGAGGCCAAGGGCGAGACCTGGTCGGCGGAGGAGGAAGAGAAATTTCGCGCTCCCATTCGCGCCCAGTATGAGAGCCAGGGCAATCCGTATTACGCCACCGCGCGGCTGTGGGACGACGGCGTGATCGATCCCGCCGATACCCGGCTGGTGCTTGGGCTCGGGCTGTCGGCTGCGGCCAACGCGCCGATCGAGCCGACGAAGTTTGGCCTGTTCAGGATGTGACCATGGACCGCTCAAGACTCTACCGGCGCTTTCGCACGCTTCTGATCGCCAACCGCGGCGAGATCGCCTGCCGTGTTATCCGCTCCGCGCGCGCCATGGGGCTGCGGACGGTTGCCGTCTACTCGGAAGCCGACCGCGACGCGATGCATGTCGCGCTGGCCGACGAGGCCGTGCTGCTGGGGCCTGCGCGGGCCCGCGACAGCTATCTCAACATCGAACGGGTGATCGCGGCCGCGCGCGAGACCGGCGCGGAGGCGGTGCACCCAGGCTACGGCTTCCTCTCGGAGAACGCCGAGTTCGCCCAGGCCTGCCTCGAGGCCGGCCTGGTGTTCGTCGGCCCTACCGCCGAGATGATGATGGCGATGGGATCCAAGTCAGGCTCCAAGGCGCTGATGGAGAAGGCCGGCGTGCCGCTGGTGCCCGGCTATCACGGCGAAGCCCAGGACGAGGTCACCCTTGCCGACGCGGCAAACCGGATCGGCTTTCCCGTTCTCGTCAAGGCCTCCGCCGGCGGCGGCGGCCGCGGCATGCGCGTTGTCAATTCGGCGGCCGAGCTGCCGGGTGCGATCGTCAGCGCCAAGCGCGAGGCCAAGGCGGCATTCGGCGACGACCGGATGCTGATCGAGAAGTACGTGCAGAACCCGCGCCACATCGAGGTGCAGATCATCGGCGACAGCCACGGCAATCTGCTCTCGCTGTGGGAGCGCGAATGCACGCTGCAGCGGCGGCACCAGAAGGTGATCGAGGAGGCGCCGTCGCCGACCCTGAACGCCGCGCAGCGCGAGACGGTCTGCGAGGCCGCGCGCAAGGCGGCCGGTGCGGTCGACTATGTCGGTGCCGGTACGATCGAGTTCGTCTCCGACGGCAAGGACGTGTTCTTCATCGAGATGAACACTCGGCTACAAGTCGAGCATCCCGTCACCGAGCTGATCACCGGCGTCGATCTGGTCGAATGGCAACTGCGCGTCGCGTTCGGCGAGGCGCTGCCGCTGAAGCAGGATGAGATCAGGCTCAACGGGCACGCCATCGAGGCGCGTGTCTACGCCGAGAACCCGCAGAAGAACTTCATGCCGTCGGTCGGCCGCATCAAGACCTGGCGGACGCCGCCGGAACGCGGCGGCCTGCGCATCGACGCCGGTTATCGCAGCGGCGACAGCGTCTCGCCGTACTATGACGCCATGCTCGCCAAGGTGATCGCCTGGGCTCCGACGCGGCAGGCCGCGATCGAAAAGCTCAATCGCGGGCTGGAAGAGACCGATGTCCGCGGCATCGTCACCAACATCCCGTTCCTCTCGGCGCTGGTCACCCATCCGGCGACGCGCGCCAACACCATCGATACCGGATTCATTGAGCGCGAGCTGAAGCCCCTGACCGCCGAAAAAGGCGCGGCCGGAGAGTTCGAGCTGTGCGCAGCGGTGGCGGCGATCGTGAACGAGGAGCAGAAGGTCGCCGCGAGTGAGGCGGGCTCGCCGTGGCAGACCTTCGGCTGGATGCCGGTCGGCCGCCGCCAGCGTGTTTTCTCGTTCCGGCAGGGCCATGAGCCGGCGCAGACGATCACGCTGCACTATGGACGCGGGCCGTCGACGCTGGCCGTGGGCGGGCGTGAACTGACCTTCACCATTTCGTCTCCGGATGACCGCGGCTTCGACCTGACGCTGAATGGCGTGAAGTCGCGCGTGGCGTCGGTGATCGAGGGGCACGAGCTGTACCTGCGCACCCGCAACGGCCGCTTCGATCTGCACTGGATCGATCCGTTCGGTGGCGAGAGCGAGGAGCACGTCGGCGAGGACAAGATCGTCGCGCCCTTGCCGGGCACCGTGGTGGCGCTGCTTGCCGAGGAGGGCACGGCGCTCGAGAAGGGCGCGCCGATCCTGACGCTGGAAGTGATGAAGATGGAGCAGACCTTGCGCGCGCCTTACGCCGGCGTATTGAAGAAGCTCAAATGCAAGGTCGGCGACATCGTCGGCGAAGGCGTCGAACTCGCCGAAGTTGAGGCGGCGGCAGAGTCATGAGCGATCATGTCAGCATTATCGAGATGGGACCGCGCGACGGCCTCCAGAACGAGAAGACGCCGGTCAGCGTCGCGGATCGTATCGCGTTCGTCAGGCGCCTGATCGATGCGGGACTGCCGACCGTCGAGGTCGGCGCATTCGTGTCGCCAAAGGCGGTTCCGCAGATGATCGGATCCGCCGATGTGCTACGCGGCGTCAGCCACCTCAGGGGCGAATTCCACGTACTGGTGCCGAACGAGAAAGGGTATGACGCAGCCCGCGCGGCGGGCGCCGAAGTGGTCTCCGTGTTCGCGTCCGCCTCCGAGGGCTTCTCTCGCGCCAATATCAATTGCACGGTTGCGGAATCGATCGAGCGGTTCAAGCCGGTGCTGGCCCGCGCCAAGGCCGACGGCGTCAGGGTGCGCGGTTACATCTCCTGCGTCCTCGGTTGCCCCTTCGACGGGGAGATAAAGCCGCAGGCCGTCGTCGACGTCGCCAGGGCGCTGTTCGATCTCGGTTGCTACGAGATCTCGCTCGGCGACACCATCGGCGTCGGCACGCCGGTCAAGGCGCGCGAGCTGATGCGAGCGGTCAGCGGCAGCGTTCCGATCGCCAATCTCGCGATGCACTTCCACGACACCTATGGCCAGGCGCTGGCCAACCTCTATGCGGGCATGGAGGAGGGCGTCCGCGTCATCGATTCCGCAGCCGGCGGTCTCGGCGGCTGTCCCTATGCCCCGGGCGCAACCGGGAATGTTGCGACCGAGGACGTCGTTTACATGCTGGAGGGCATGGGGATCAGAACCGGCGTCGACATGGAGAAGCTGCTGGCTGCCACGAACGACGTCGCCAAGCTCCTCGGACGGACGCCGGTGAGCCGTGTCGCCTCCGCGCTCAATGCGAAGAGGACGCGCGCTTCGTAGCGTGGGTAGAGCGTAACGAAACCCACGAAAGCGATGGGTTTCGCCGCGCTCTACCCCGTCCTACGAGGTTCTATCCGCCTCCTTCCGGCCCCATCACGAGGTTCGGCAGCCAGGTGGAGATTTCCGGGAAAACGCAGAGCAGCAGCACTGCGAACATCATCAGCAGCACGAACGGCAAGGTACCCCAGATCACCTCGCTCAATGAGATGTCGGGCGCGACGTTGCGGATGACGAAGATGTTCAGCCCGACCGGCGGGTGGATCAGGCCCATCTCCATCACGATGGTCATGACGACGCCGAACCATATGATGTCGAAATGGGCGGCGCGGAGCGGCGGCAGGATGATCGGCGCGGTCATCAGGATGATCGAGACCGGTGGCAGGAAGAAGCCGAGTACGATCACCATCACCAGGATTGCAAACAACAGCTCCCAGCGCGGCAGGTGCATGGCCACGATCGATTCCGCTGCCGACTGCGAGATGTGCAGATAGCTCATCACGTAGGAATAGAGCAGCGACATGCCGATGATCAGCATCAGCATGGTGGATTCGCGGATCGTCGATTTCAGGATCGGCGACAGGTCGCTCGGCCGCCACACGCTGTAGATCACCGCTATCAGCGCGAGAGCCAAGAGGCCGCCGAGGCCGGCCGTTTCCGACGGGGTCGCATAGCCGCCATAGAGCGCGATCATCACGCCGGTCAAGAGCAGCACGAACGGGAGCACGCGCGGCAGCGCGCTGAAGCGCTCGGCCATGGTGAACTCGTCGCGCTGCAGGATCGCGGCGTCTGTGCCGGTTGCCTCATAGGCGGCGCGGGCGGCGGCATATTCCTTCCGGAAGCGGAACACCGCGTAGAGGCCGAACAGCGTCACCAGCAGCAGGCCGGGACCGATGCCGGCGAGGAACAGGCGGCCCAGCGATTTCTCGGCGGCGACCGCGAACAGGATCATCGTGATCGAGGGCGGCAACAGGATGCCGAGCGTGCCGCCGGCGGCGATGATGCCTGCGGCGAAGCCACCGGAATAGCCGCGCTTGCGCATCTCCGGGATGCCGGCCGAACCGATCGCCGAGCAGGTCGCGGGCGAGGAGCCGGCCATCGCCGCGAACAACGCACAGGCGAACACATTGGCGACACCGAGGCCGCCGGGGATGCGATGGAGCCAGGCGTGCAGCGCCGAGTAGAGGTCCTGACCGGCGCGGGATTTGCCGATCGCGGCGCCCTTCAGGATGAACAGCGGGATCGACAGCAACGTGATCGAGGCCATTTCCTCGTAGACGTTCTGCGTTACGGTATCGAGGGAAGCCGCCGGCATGTAGATCGCCATGAACACGACGGCGACGGCGCCCAATGCGAATGCGATCGGCATGCCCGAGAACATCGCAAACAGGGTGGCAAGCCCGTAGGAGATGCCAATTCCAAATACGGTCATCGACGGCTGCCACCGATCAGCGGAATCAGGATCTGCAGCAGGAGCTGCACGCAGAGCAACGTCATGCCCAGCGCCATCAGCCCATAGGGAATCGCGAGCGGCGGCGACCACATCGAGTTCGACACCTGTCCGTCGACATAAGCCTCGTGCGCCAAGGTCCAGGACTTCCAGGCGAAGAAGGTGCAGAACGCGAAACTTGCGAGATCGACCAGCCAGAGCCGGACGCTATTCGCTCGCTTCGAGAGCAGGCCGACAAACGCTTCGATGCTGACATGGCCGCGCTGGCTCTGCACATAGGCCGAGGTCATGAAGGTGGCCCCGACCAGGAGGAACACGGCGGCCTCGTCTTGCCAGTAATTAGCCATGTGGAAGAGCGCACGCCCGAGCACGCTGTAGCTCAGGATGACACAGGCCGCGATCAGGGCGATCGCCGCGAACACCACGATGACGTTGTTGCAGATACCAAGCGCACGCTCGAGAACAGCCACGGGCGAGGTGCCCGTGGCTGTTGGTGCGGCTTCGGGTTGACCCGCGATCGGACCGTGCATCATGCGGCGACGTCACTCGCGAGCTTCAGGAGGTTGGCTGCCGTCGCCGTCTTGGCGCCGTAGTCCTTCCAGGCGGTATCGCGTGCGATGTCGCGCCACTTGCCGACGGTGGCGGCATCGAGTGCGCTGACCTTGGCGCCGGCCTTCTCATAGACCTTGGCGACCTCGGCGTCGTCGTCCTGCGCGCCCTTGCGGCCGAAGGCTTCGAGTTCCGCGCCGACCGCGAGGATGATGTCCTGCTGGTTCTTCGGCAGCTTGTCGAAGATCGCCTTCGACATCATCAGCGGCTCGAGCATGAACCAGTAGGAGGCGCCGGCGCCAGAGGTCAGCGATTTCGCGACCTCTTCGAGGCGGAACGAGATCAGGCTGGTGGAGGAGGTGATGCCGGCATCGCAGGCGCCGGTCTGCATCGCCGCATAGATTTCGTTGGAGGGCACCGACAGCACGGCTGCACCGGCGGTCTGCAGCACCATGTCCATCTCGCGCGAGCCGCCGCGCACTTTCATGCCCTTGGCGTCTTCCGGCGCCACGATCGGCTTCGAGCGGCTGGCAACGCCGCCAGCCTGCCAGACCCACGTCAGCAGCAGGATGCCCTTGTCGGCGAGGAAGTCGGTCAATGCCTTGCCGACCGGCTCCTTCTTCCAGCGCAGCCCCTGGTCGTAGGTCGTGACCAGCCCGGGCATCAGGCCAATATTGGTCTCCGGCAATTCGCCGCCGGCATAGGGCATCGGGTACAGGCTGATATCCAGCGCGCCTTTGCGCATCGCCGAGAACTGCGCGTTGGTCTTGATCAACGACGAGTTCGGATAAACCTCGGCCGCGATCTCGCCGCCTGATCGCTTCGCCACCTCCGCCGCGAACATCCGGCAGAGCCGGTCGCGGAAGTCGCCCTTGTCGATGGTGCCGCCCGGAAACTGGTGCGAGATCTTCAGCGTGGTCGCAGCATGCGCGGTCCCGATGCCCATCCGCAGGATGGCGGGTGCAGCGATGGCGGACGCGAGGACGTGACGGCGTGTGAGCATGGTTCTCCCCTGGGGTGAGCTTCTTGACTGGCTGGCTAGGCCGGTGCCGGCCGCACCATAGCCGGTCTTCGGGCGAATCTTCTCTAGTCTGATAGTTCGAGGCGCCCTGATAATGCGAGCGGATGTAGGGCGGCAAGCATTGACGTTTGTTGCGGTGCACACTGCGGCGCGACGACGCAGCGGCACACTTCAACCTGCGCGGGTGATGCGCATCGGAGCGGCACCTCGGTTCAAGAGTTTGTTATTGAGGTAACGTTTGGTGGTCCGGTCCGTCGAGCAGGGAGCGGCAGTCGTCGCTTTCACAGTCGCTTCACACAAGGGATGACCATCATGATCACCAAGACCTGCATCGGCCTCTCGGCCGCGATCCTCTCGCTCAGCCTCGCGCTCGCGCCCGCCGCGTTCGCTCAGGACAAGATGGGCAAGGACGACGCGATGAAGAAAGAGGACACGATGTCCAAGGATCACATGAAAAAGGAGGGCGGCATGATGAAGAAGGACGACGCCATGAAGAAGGAAGGCGGGATGATGAAGAAAGACGACGGCATGAAGAAGAACTGATCACCGCCGTCACGCTGTCGCCGTCAGGCCCGCCGCCGGGGGCGGGCCTGTTGTCCGCTACCGCTTCTTCTTGCCGCGTTCCTTGCGTGCGGCGTAGCGGGCGTCGCGTTTGGCTTTCTGCTCGGCCAGCAGCGCCTCCTGCCGGGCGGCTTCCTCTTCCTTTTCGCGCGCGATCCGGGCGGCTTCGGCGGCGGCGGCCTCTTGCTCGCGGCGCTGCTGCTCGGCCTTCTCGGCGTCGCGGGCCTCCTTGGCTTTGGCCCGGCGTTCGGCAATCGCCGCGCGCTCCTCGGCTCGCGCCTTCACGGCCGGATCGTCGGGTCCCGGCCGGGTGCGAAACTTGTCGAGGATGTTCTGCCGCGCCTGCTGGGCCGCTTTCTGGCGGTCGGCAAAACCCGGTTCCTTGAAGCCACTCATAGAGGAAGCCTTGCTACTTTCTGTTCGGTGATGGATTTGGGGGATTCAGTTCGGCGTCTCAATAAGTGAACGCCAGCGAAAATGCCAGCGTCGAAGGAGGGCGGCAGAGCAGGGGAGATATGAGCGGGCAGCAGCCGAGCCGAAACGATGCCGATCAGCGCTTCGGGGCGGCCACCCTCATGCAGGCGTCCGGCAAACGATTGGCGTTGGTGAGTGATTGGTCACCACGCCGCGCCGAAACTCCTAACCACGCTCGACATGTCCGCGGCGCCCGCTGGTGCCGAGAACCTTGGCGACCGTTTCGGCGGTCATCGCGACCCGGTCCGACATGCGCTGGGCCTCCAGCCTGTCACGGGCCTTTTCCCTGATCAGCAACTCGATCAGCCGCAGCCGGCTGGATTCGTCGACGGCCTCGGACAGCAATTGCCTGTAGCGATAAAAGTCGTAGGTGGTCTCCGGCTCGCTCATTGGGACGCCCCGTACACGCGCTCCATCAAGCTGGTAGTTTTTCGCAAGGTGCTGCAACGTGCAACGCAATTGCGGCGTCGATGCCCGGCGCGTGAATTTTTTGCTGTGCGACTGTTGCAGATTTGATCGCACGGTAGCGGGCAAAGCCTTCATGATGCGCCCGGCATGGCCTGGAACCGAAGCAATCATGGGTGATCCGGACGATGGTGGCGGCCGCCGCGGCGCCCTGGTGGGATTGCTGGTGGCAGCGGTGATGCTCGCCGTCGGGCTCTGGCTCGCCCATGCCCTGACGTCGGCGAGCAAGATACAGGACTGCGTGATGGCCGGCCGGACCAACTGCAATGTGATCGAGCCGGCGCGCTGACGCGTCTTGCGGCAGTGCAGTATCCACCCCAATTGGTACGGCCGAACTAGCCCGAAATAGCCGGCCTGGATTGTGATCCCGATCACAGGGGAGTCGGGTGCACCAGTTCAAGATGCCCGGGATCGACAGGAACCAAAGCGATGATCTCTATGCTGTGGTCCCGAAAGGGCGCGGTGCTCGCCGCCGCGATCGTAACGTGTACTGTTTTGGCGGCGCTGGTGTCGTCCGGCCTGCCATCACCCGAACCGGTCTCCACCGCGGCGCTCGGACCGCACTGGCAATGCAGCCGAGTGGCCTTCGTGTTTACCAGTTGCACGCGCACGGCTCAGGCCGGAAATAGGGCGATGCAGGTGCGGGCAAGGGAGGATTGTCCACCTCCAGGGCTCTAAGCTTGATCCGGAAAAGTGTGAAGTGGTTCTCCCTCGCGACAAACGCGGAGCGCGTTTACGCGAAGATCAAGCTCAAACAAGGAGCGAAACGGCGATGACGATTCGACCCGATCTCATCGCGCTTTAGCCGGCAGCCGGGCAGGCGACGGATCCTTGCGGTTACTTCTTGGCGGCTCGCGGCTTGATCGACAGTCCGAGTCGCATCGCCATCTTTTTGATTCGCTCCGGTGAACGCCCGGTGACTTTGGCGACCTCCTCGAGCGACTTGGAGGCGCGCGCCAGTTCCATGAGGCGGCGGTCTTCCTTGAATGACCAGCGCGGCTTTCGAGCCATCCTGTTGCTATCCTCGCATTGCCGGACAACAAAGCCGTCAAGCGGAAGGACCTGACGGCTTTGCCGGTGTGGGCCCGGACCTTGGGGATTTGTCCGGTGGATAAGCAATACTGCTTCCGGATAAGGCCGCAATTGAAACCGGAATTTAACCTAACCGGTAAAGGTTACTGCGAGGGAACGTGGCAGGAGGCCTTATGCTCAAGGTCGCCATTGTGAGTGCCGCAGCACTTTGCCTGTCCGGTTGCTGGTCTGATCCGGAGGTTACGGGATCGACCAACGCCTGCGCGGCCAATCTCTACAGCCAGTACAATCCCAAGGTCATGGAGCAGTGCGTCAACGCTTGCATCAAATGTGACCATGGCAATGTCACCACCTGCACAACCTCCTGTACGCTGAGGGGCGCACGGTAGATATCCGCGCGCCGCGGCGATCCGATTTACGTGTCAGACAGCGGCAAGCACAGGCTGCCACGTTCCCGCAGCACCCATGGCCCCGAGCAGTGAAAAAAGCTCAGGAGGGATCACAGGTGAAACCGGAGCAATCCCGGCTTTCCTTGCGCGATGGGTTTGCGACGCGTTACTCATACGCTTGAGAAGCAAAATGTGAGTTGCCCGTCGAGGCTGAGCGCAGCCATGCACGTTCGTGCTAACCATCGTCCTCGAATCCGTCCCAGCAAACCTTCGGAATTGCGCTGAAATGAATCGTGCCGCATATGTCGCCGTCGATTGGGGCACCAGCAGTTTCCGGCTGTGGCTGATGGATCGTTCCGGCCAAGTCCTGGACGAGCGCCGCAGCGAGCAGGGCATGTTGGCCGCAGCGAAGTCAGGTTTTGCGTCGGTGCTGCAATCGCATCTCGATGCGGTCGGCGCGGCGGCCGGTCTGCCGGTCGTGATCTGCGGCATGGCTGGCGCGCGGCAGGGATGGGTCGAGGCCGGCTACATTGATACGCCCGCGCATCTCTCCGATGTCCTCGACCGCGCTGTTGTGGTCGGCGGGCAGGCGCGCGACATCCGCATCCTGCCGGGGATCGCGCAGCGCGATGCTGCAGCGCCGGACGTGATGCGCGGCGAGGAGACCCAGCTCCTCGGCGCGCTCGGCCGCGATGCGGCCGGCGAGGAGATCGTGTGCATGCCCGGAACCCATTCCAAATGGGTCCATATGCGCGGCGGGACCGTCGAACGCTTCGCGACATTCATGACCGGCGAGTTGTTCAGCGCAGTGGCGCGCGAGACGATCCTGTCGCACGCCGTCAACGGCGCCGGCGAGACTGTGGAGCGCGATGCGTTCGGGACGGCGGTGACCGACGCATTCAACACGCCGGCGCTCGCGGCCAATCTGCTGTTCCGGGTGCGATCGCGCCAGCTTCTGTTCGGCGGCAGCGCCTCGGCGGCGCGCGAGACGATCTCGGGGACATTGATCGGCCTCGAACTGGCGGCCGGGCTCGCCAAGCGTCCGCCGGAAACGCCGGTGACGCTGATCGCGTCGGGTCGACTGCAGCGGCTCTATCAATCGGCGCTCGAAACACTTTCGATTCCGCTTCGCTTGGTCGATGCGGAGGAGGCGGTCCGTCGTGGTCTATTCCGGGCTGCTGCGGCCATGTGGAAGACCTGAAGGACAATACAATGAGTATCCCGTTTCCGTCGATGAAACGTCCGTTGGTCGCGATCCTGCGCGGCATCAAGCCGGACGAGGCCGATGCTATCGTAAGCGCGCTGATCGAGGCCGGCATGACGGCGATCGAGATCCCGTTGAATTCGCCGGAGCCGTTCCGCTCGATCGAAGCAGCGGTGAAGCGGGCGCCGGCCGATGTCCTGATCGGCGCTGGCACCGTGTTGACGGTCGCCGAGGTCGATCGTCTCCATGATGTCGGCGGCCGGCTGCTGGTGTCTCCAAATGTCGACGTCGAGGTGCTGGCGCGCGCCGGCGAGCGCGCAATGGTCACCATGCCCGGCGTGTTCTCGCCGACCGAGGCGCTGCTGGCGGCAAGAGCGGGTGCGTCGAGCCTGAAGTTCTTTCCGGCGAGCGTGCTCGGGGCCGCCGGCATCACGGCGACCCGTGCCGTGCTGCCACCGAACCTGATGATCGCCGCGGTCGGCGGCGTCTCCGACCAGAATTTTGCAGACTACGTGAAGGCCGGGATCAGCGCCTTCGGTCTCGGTAGCAGTCTCTACAAGCCGGGCATGACGGCCGCAGACATTGCGATCAGGGCGAAGGCCACAATCGAGGCATATGACGCGGCCATTCGACGCGCGCCATAGACCTTCAAGATGGCTCTCGAGATGACCTTCAGGTCGCTCGGTGATGCTTACGCGGCTTCGCTGGCTTGGTAGGTCGCGGTCCCAACCGGCCGACCACCGATCGAAAATTGCACCTTGTGGGCTCGCCAGTCACCATCGCGCACGGTCTGGAGAATGATCCTTGCCAGGTCCGTGTAGTCGTCGAGTTCACCTGGGTCGAGGGTAAAGCCATAATTGGGAAGCAACTGGTTGAAGCTGTCTCGCACTTCCAAAACGACCGGCATAATTTGGGCTGCTCACAACGAAAGGATTGTCCTTTCTGAAAAGTGTGACGCGCCGCTTAAGACCCAGTAAATTTTTCATCGTTTCGCTGCGCAGAATCAATGCCGACTTCGTGATGGGCCGGAAGCTAGTCATCCCGCTTGCCGCCATCGATCACCCTGAACAATGGCGCGGCCTCGCGGGGATGTTCGAGCAACTCCTCGACCATGGCGGTGGCGGCTGCGACGTACTTGATGGTCGCGCTGTCGAGCGGCCGCTCGGCTTCATCGGCAAGCGCCAGCTTGGCGCCCTCCAGCAGCTTGCGGGTACGCGCAGCCGATTCATCTCCGGCCGTCAGCGAGGCTCTTGCAATGGACCGCAGGACGAACAATTCGCCCTCCAGCCGCAGCAGTCGATCGTTCAGCTTGCTCAGAACGGCGTTCAGGTTCCGCATGGCGTTCTCTCAGGGGCGGGTCGTTCGGGCGGCCGCGGCTCTGGCCGCCCAAGGCGTGCAAACGGCATTATCCTTACACGGCCATTCCTGACGAAATTCTTGTGCCGGCCGCTGATTTAAGGACCAGCGGGTCAACCGCGTGCTGCCGGGATTGGGGATGGAGCGTGGGTTGCGTGATAATCTCCTGTCGTCGTTACGGGTTGTCAGGAGCAAATGCGATGCGTCCTGTACTGGCTCTTGGTCTGTTGCTCTTTCTGTGCGCTTCTGCGGGCGCCGCACCGGTACGTCACGCCCGCGCCCGCCAACCCGCGATGCCGCATCCGCCCGCCGCTGCGACCCCGACCACGCGTTTCGCGGTCCCCGGCTGGAGCGACGAGGCGACGCGCCAATGGCTCGACCGGGCCTCGTCCATGGTGGGGAGAGGAGGATGATCTCGGCGACCGCTCAAGGCTCGGTCGCGCGCGGCGGGCTGGGCGGCGGCAGGCCATAGCGCTTTGCGCGCTCCGCCGCCAGCTTGCGGTAGTCCTTCGCCTGTTCGATGAACTGTGCCTTGAGGTGCGTGTCGTGCTCTTCCGCCGCAAGCCGCTCGAACTGCAGCGCGTGTTCAATGTATTCGGTCAGCAGTTTCATCGTGCCAGCACGATCCGGCCCGCCTTCACGACATGTTAAACGGCACGAAACCGCACTACAACTTCCTGTGATCGGCCGGGCCGGGGCTAAATTCCGGCGCCTCCACGAGGCCGTTCGCCGCGATCCGGCGCAGCGTTTGAATGAGGCGCCCGGGGCTGTCGCTTGATGTTAGTGAACCACCGGCTCGCCGTGAAAACGGCGGTGCAGTTCTTCGCTGACGCCGAAGCTGACTTCGAGGACGAGCCGCGGCACGCTCTTGGCGAGCGTGCCTGTGTGGAAGCCAAACGGATCTTCCGCGAAGCCGAAGCCTTCGGCTCCGGTCAATGTGACGATTGGATCTCGCCCGTAGATGCGCTCGATTTCCTTCGCCGGCTGACCCACCAGCAGTGTGAATTGATGTCGAAGAATGCGGCGGCGGTGACTGCCCAGGACATAGCGATGCGGCCCGGCATCTTGATCGACGGCTTCGATGTAGAAGAAGTATTTGACCATCCTCCAGTCATCGAGATCGAAGTGAAACCTGTTCTGAAATGCCAGATGAAGATCGTAATCGCTGGCACTCTCGCTCGGGAAGCTCCACCACAATCGTGTTGCGGTGACGCGAGCCTCGCCACCCAGATAGTTCTGAGCGATCTGCAGCAGGAGCGGATCCTGCTGCACGCGACGGGCCGCCTCACACTGGAGGACGCGTTCGAAGAAATGACCGGTTAGAATGGCTTTCCCGGTCGCGAATTCGGCTGCACGGTGGTCCTGCGCCAACAGTTCGAACTTACGGTCGAAATTGCCGAAACACGGCGTGCTCCGGGCGAACAGTGCGATGTCAGACCGGATGACCGCAGGAAGCTTGAGGCCCTGAAACAATCCATCCTTGCGCAGCCGGACGGTCACGTCGTCGGCGTCAACGTCAGGAAAGAGCGTGGCCGCGACGTTCAGTTGACGAGGCGGGCCGGTCAGGCGCCAAGCGAGATTGCGAAACAGCATCACGCGTCCAAGCGCAAACATCGGCAACCATCGCGGGTTTTCCCTGATGTCGGCGATGTGCGTCGGCAAACGCTTGATCATTCGTCCGATTTTCGTAACCACTCGCGGTCCTTGGCTCACCACACATCAGGGCGGCAGTAGCTCCCAGGCCGTTCGGTAGCCCGCGTTGTTGTTCTGATTTGGACTAAGCCGCGCAGGCGCCGGGGCCGAGTGGACCCGCAGCCTACGCGCGATAGCCCGCGCCGGCCCCGGCGGCTCGATTCCGCGCCAGCCGAAGGAACCGTGCGCTAGGTTGGCGTCTTATCCCGCGTTCGCAAATGTGTCACGGACCGAGGGAGAAGATCGATGCGCCAGCTAATGCTCGCCGCCGTTGCGTTGCTGATCGGGACATCATCGTCCTGGGCTCAAGGACACATGGGCTCGCCTCAGGAGCAGCAGGCGTGCAGGCGAGACGCGCAGCGATTTTGCCGCAAGGATCTGGCCGACGATAACGCCGTTCAGCAGTGCCTGCAGCAACACCGAACGCGGCTGAGCAGGAGCTGCCAGAAGGTGTTTCAGGGCCACGGAATGTAGAACAGACGGCCCTGCTGGTCGATCATCGCCGCGAAGCCAGCATAAGCCCCGCCTCGTCGTGTTTTCTGCCACGAGACGGGGAGGGCGACTGCGCCGCAACCAGTCAGCGATCCATCGGTCGGATCACCAAGTTCTGGATGTCTACTTGAGGCGCGGCGGTGTCATTCCGCTCCGTCAACGGACGCAACGTGATCGTGGCATTCGATCCGCCGACCAGAACCTTGACCCCGGCGTCGTCGGCGCGGGCGTATGTGCCGAGGAGGTCGTCGACCCCAAGCCACGGCGTCGGCGCCATCACCTTCCAGGTGAGCGCGACGTCTCTTTCGCCGATGAAGACGTCGAAGTTCTGAATGGCCGCGACATAGTGGTTGTCCGGCGCGCTATCGACTTGCAGCAGGCAATTGAGATTGGTCACCGAGCCCAGAACGAACCCGGTATCTGGGCCACCGCGACACTCAAGCGTTCCTGCCTGGACCTGCTGCACCTGTTGGGCAACGGCGGTTCCCATAGGGGCAGCGAGAACGACTGCGCCCAACACAACAAAGACGGCCGAGCAACCCGCGGTATGCATGCTACTGGACAACGCGGGTGGGAAGCGTCCGGTCCGCCACCTCACGGCATCCCTCATTCGTGGTTAAGAGAGCCCTAGATTCAACTTTGGTGCGGCAGACACTGGGGAGACGAGGCGCCTTCTGGTCAGTCTAGCGGCTTGCGCGCAAGGCTGGCGATCCCGGCAGGATTCGAACCTGCAACCCGCGGAGTAGAAATCCGCTACTCTATCCAGTTGAGCTACGGGACCGTGGCCGTCTTCTAGCACCGCCAATATGAAAAATCCGCTTCTCCGCCAAGTCCGTCCGAACCGATTTCTGTGATCGGGCGACAAAGGCGAGCAGGGGGACGCCCGGTCCGCTTGTCCCGGCATGCGGCGGCGGCAGGATACCGCCGCGGGAGCCGGTCAAAGGACGGCTGGCAGTGCAGTTTGCGACGGTTTTGTTCGGTCATTTCGGCGCCTTTACTCCGTCACCTTTTCGCGCACTTTTCAGGGCCGTGCGGCGCGTGTCCGCGGGCCTTTCAGGAGCTCCATTATGATCGGTTTGGTTCGTGCCGCCGCAGTTTGCGCCGCGCTGGTGATCGGCGTTGGCTCCGGCGCTGCCCTGGCCGCGGACAAGGCCTTCACGCGCGACGACCTGGCGGATTCTGCGATCAAGCTGGAGGCCCAGATCAAGAGCGAGGCGGGACCGGTCAACAAGTCATCCGCAACCCTGCGGACCGATGCGGACGCAGCGTTCAGGCGCAATGATGTCCGCTCCGGCTTACAGATCCTCGGCCAGATCGCGGCGACCACACCGGAGGACGGGGCCAATTGGTTGCGGCTGGCCAAGGCGATCTTCCAGATCCGCTCGGCAAGCTCCAGCGAGCAAACCTTCCTGATGGAGCGCGCCTCGACCGCGGCCTACATCGCCTATCAGCGCGCCGGCAATCCGGGCGAGGAGGCCGATGCGCTCGCCGTGCTCGGCAAAGCGTTGTCGGAGCGGAAGCTGTGGCGGCCGGCGCTGGATGCACTTCGCCTGTCGCTCGACCTGCGCGAGGTCGCCGATATCAGAGGCCAGTACGAGAGGATGCGCGACGAGCACGGCTTCCGGCTGCTCGATTATACCGTCGATTCCGACTCGGCTTCGCCGCGGGCCTGCTTCGAGTTCTCCGAGGAACTGGCGAAGCGGGTCGACTTCGCGCCGTTCCTGGCGCTGGCCGGCACCGACAAGCCGGCGCTGTCAGCCGAAGGCAAGCAGCTCTGCGTCGACGGGCTGAAGCATGGCGAGCGCTACAACATCAATCTGCGCGCCGGCCTGCCATCGACGGTCAAGGAGAGCCTGCCGAAGTCAGCCGAGTTCAACATCTATGTGCGCGACCGCAAGCCTTTCGTGCGCTTCACCGGGCGCGCTTATGTGCTGCCGCGCACGGGACAGCGTGGCATTCCGGTGGTCAGCGTCAACACGCCGGCGGTCAAGATCGACGTGTTCCGGATCGGCGACCGCAACCTGGTCAACACGGTGATCGATTCCGATTTCCAGAGCACGCTGAGCCGTTATCAGCTCTCCGAGCTCGGCGACCAGCGCGGTGTCAAGGTGTGGTCCGGCGAGCTTGCGACCGCGACCACGCTGAACCAGGACGTGATCACTGCATTCCCGGTCGACGAGGCGCTCGGTGACCTGCAGCCGGGCGTCTATGTGATGACGGCGGCGGCGAAGGGGCCGGGTAGCGATGACGACGGTACGCTGGCGACGCAGTGGTTCATCGTCTCCGACATGGGCCTGTCGGCTTTCTCAGGCAATGACGGCATTCACGTCTTCGTCAACTCGCTGGCCTCGACCGATCCTGTTGCCAACGCCGAGGTGAAGCTCGTCGCCCGCAACAATGAGATCCTGGCGACCCGCAGGACCGACGCGGCCGGCCACGTGCTGTTCGAGTCAGGGCTCGCGCGCGGCGAGGGCGGGCTGTCGCCGGCGCTGCTCACCGTGACCAGCGACAAGGCGGACTATGCTTTCCTGAGCCTGAAGACGAGCGCCTTCGACCTCACCGACCGCGGCGTTTCGGGCCGTGCGATTCCGGCCGGCGCGGATGCCTTTGTCTATGCCGAGCGTGGCGTCTACCGCTCCAACGAGACGGTCTATCTGACGGCGCTGTTGCGTGACGGGCAGGGCAATGCCCTGACCGGGACGCCGCTGACCATGGTGATCGAACGCCCCGACGGCGTCGAGTTCCGGCGCGCCGTGCTGCCAGATCAGGGTGCCGGCGGCCGGACGCTGGCGATGGCCCTGAATTCGGCGGTGCCGGCGGGCACCTGGCGGGTCCGGGTTTTCACCGATCCCAAGGGGAATTCGGTCGGGGAAACCACCTTCATGGTGGAAGATTATATCCCCGAGCGGATCGAATTCGATCTCACCGCCAAGGACAAGATGATCAAGGCTGAAGTTCCGGTAGAACTTCAAGTGAGCGGCCATTTTCTCTATGGTGCGCCGGCCTCGGGCTTGCAGCTCGAAGGCGACATGCTGGTCGCGCCCGCGGCCTCGGGCCGCCCGGGCTATCCCGGTTACCAGTTCGGCGTCGCGGACGAGGAGACCGCAAGCAACGAGCGGACGCCGATCGAGGACCTGCCGGAGGCCGATGCCAATGGCGCGGCGACCTTCCCGGTGAAGCTCGACAAGGCCCCGACCTCGACCCGGCCGCAGGAGGCCCAGATCTTCATCCGCATGGCGGAGACCGGCGGCCGCGCGGTCGAGCGCAAGATCGTGCTGCCGGTGGCGCCGGCGACCTCGCTGATCGGCGTCAAGCCGCTGTTCGGCGACAAGAGCGTCGCGGAAGGCGACAAGGCGGAGTTCGACGTCGTGTTCGTCGCGCCCGACGGCAAGCAGTTGCCGCGCGACGGGCTACGCTACGAGCTGTTGAAGCTGGAGTCCCGTTACCAGTGGTATCGGCAGAACTCGTCCTGGGACTTCGAGCCGGTCAAGTCGACCCGTCGCGTCGCCGACGGTGACGTCAACCTTGCCGCCGACAAGCCACTGCGGCTGACCTTCCAGCCGCAGCCCGGCCGCTACCGGCTCGACGTCAAGTCGACCGACGTTGATGGCCCACTGACCTCGGTGCAGTTCGACGTCGGCTGGTATTCCGACGGCAGCGCTGATACGCCTGATCTGCTGGAGACCTCGATCGACAAGCCGGAATACGCCTCCGGCGACACCATGACGGTGTCGGTGAATGCGCGCACTGCCGGCAAGCTCTCGGTCTATGTGCTCGGCGACCGCCTGCTGACCACGCAAAGCGTCGACGTCAAGGAAGGCACACAGCAGGTCAGGATTCCGGTCGGCAAGGACTGGGGCACCGGCGCCTACGTGATGACGACGCTGCGCCGTCCGCTCGATGTCGCCGCCGGGCGCATGTCGGGCCGCGCCATCGGGCTGAAATGGTTCGGCATCGACAGGAAGGCCCGCACGCTCGCCGTCGCGCTGTCGCCGCCCGCACTGGTGCGGCCGGGCTCGACACTGACGATCCCGGTTAAGCTCGGCGGGCTCAGCCCCGGCGAGGACGCCAAGGTGGTGCTGGCCGCGGTCGACGTCGGTATCCTCAATCTGACCAATTACAAGCCGCCGGCGCCCGATGATTACTACCTCGGCCAGCGCCGCCTGACTGCCGAGATCCGCGACCTCTACGGCCAGTTGATCGACGGAATGCAGGGCAGCCGCGGCCAGATCAGGACCGGCGGTGACGCCGGCGGTGCCGAGTTGCAAGGCTCGCCTCCGACGCAGAAGCCGCTCGCGCTCTATTCCGGCATCGTGACGGTCGGACCGGACGGCACAGCGGAGGTGAGTTTCGACATCCCCGACTTCGCCGGCACTGCGCGGGTGATGGCGGTGGCCTGGAGCGCCACCAAGCTCGGCCGTGCCACGACCGACGTGACCGTACGTGACCCGGTGGTGCTGACGGCAACGCTGCCGCGCTTCTTGCTCACGGGCGACAAGGGCACCGTCAACTTCGAGATCGACAATGTGGAAGGTACGTCGGGCGACTATACGCTCGGGGTCAAGGCGACGGGACCGGCGAAGCTGTCGGGCAATGCGACGAAGATGTTGATGACAAGGGACGGCGTGGCGACCCTCGAGAACACCGTCCGCCTTGACGCCAAGCAGCGCACGTCGCTGTCGTTCGGCCTCTGGGCTGACAGTGCGGGACGCGCGGAATTCGATGTCAACATCTCGGGGCCAAACGGCCTGACCCTGGCCCGGCACTATGCGCTCGACGTCAAGCCAGCCACGCAAGTGTTGGCGCGGCGTTCCATCCGGACCCTTGCGAAGGGCGAGAGCCTGACGCTGACCTCGGACATGTTCTCTGATCTCGTTCCGGGCACCGGCGGCGTATCGATCTCGGCGAGCCTCTCCACCGCGCTCGATGCCGCTACGATCCTCAAGGCGCTCGACCGCTATCCCTATGGCTGCTCCGAGCAGATCACGAGCCGCGCGCTGCCGCTGCTCTACGTCAACGACCTCGCCGCCGGCGCCCATCTCGCAATGGACACCGCGGTCGACCAGCGCATCCGCGACGCGATCGACCGGCTGCTGGCACGGCAGGGCTCGAACGGCTCGTTCGGACTGTGGGCGGCCGGTGGCGACGATGCATGGCTCGACGCTTACGTCACTGACTTCCTGACCCGTGCCCGCGAAAAGGGCTTTGCGGTGCCGGACGTGCTGTTCAAGAGCGCGCTCGACCGCGTCAGGAATTCGGTGGTGAACGCCAACGAGCCCGAGAAGGACGGCGGCCGCGATCTCGCCTATGGCCTCTACGTGCTCGCCCGCAATGGCGCAGCCCCGATCGGCGACCTGCGCTACCTCGCCGACACCAAGCTGACCAATCTGGCGACGCCGATCGCCAAGGCGCAGCTTGCCGCGGCGCTGGCGCTGGTCGGCGACAAGGCCCGCGCCGAGCGGGTCTATGGTGCCGCGCTCGATGCGCTGAACCCGAAGCCGGTGCTCGAGTTCGGCCGGGTCGATTACGGCTCAGCGTTGCGCGATGCGGCGGCGCTGGTCTCGCTCGCCGGCGAAGGCAACGCGCCGCGCGCAACGCTGACACAGGCGGTGCTGCGGGTCGAGGCCGCGCGCGGGCTTTCGCCCTACACCTCGACGCAGGAGAATGCGTGGATGGTACTGGCGGCGCGCGCGCTCGCGAAGGAGACGCTGGCGCTCGACATCAACGGGCAGCCGGTCAAGTCCGCGGTCTATCGCAGCTACAAGGCCGAGGAGATGACGGGCCAGCCGCTCAAGATCACCAACACCGGCGATGCGCCGGTGCAGGCGGTGATCTCGGTGTCGGGGTCGCCAGTCACGCCGGAGCCCGCCGCCTCCAACGGCTTCAAGATCGAGCGCGCCTACTACACGCTCGACGGCAAGCCGGCCGATGTCACCAAGGCCAGGCAGAATGATCGCTTCGCTGTCGTCCTCAAGGTCACGGAGGCAAAACCGGAGTTCGGGCACATCATGGTGGCCGACTATCTGCCGGCCGGATTCGAGATCGACAATCCGCACCTTGTGTCGTCGGGCGATTCCGGCACGCTCGACTGGATCGAGGACGGCGTCGAGGCCAAGAACACCGAGTTCCGCGATGACCGGTTCACCGCGGCGATCGACCGTGCCGCCAACGACAAGTCGGTGTTCACGGTCGCCTATGTCGTGCGCGCGGTGTCGCCAGGCAAATACGTGCTGCCGCAGGCCTATGTCGAGGACATGTACAATCCCTCGCGCTACGGCCGCAGCGGCACCGGGGCGGTCGAGGTGACGTCGGCGAAATGAGCGAGGTGGTGAACCAGCATCAGTCGTCAGGCGTGGGCGAAAGCGCGAAGCGCGTCTTCGGGCAGACGACCCGTGAATCCACGTCCGCGGCGCGCGAGGAAGACGCTGATGGCAGGAGGTGGGCGGTTCGTGTCGCCGCCGCGATGGCGGTCGTGCTCATCGCGATCGCCGGCGCCTTCACCGCCTGGGTCCGGTCGCTTCCGCCTCTGCCGATCGCGCAGGCCGAGCAGGTCTCGACCACCGTCATCGACCGTAATGGCAAGCTGCTGCGCGCCTATGCGATGGCCGATGGTCGCTGGCGCCTGCCGGTCGACGCCAAGACCGACGTCGACCCGGGTTACCTGAAGCTGCTGTTCGCCTATGAGGATAAGCGCTTCTACGAGCACCATGGCATCGACCCGCTGGCCCTGTCGCGCGCCGCATTCCAGCTTGTCACGCGTGGTGAGATCGTCTCCGGCGGTTCGACCATCACGATGCAGCTCGCGCGGCTGATGGAGCCGCGGCATCAACGCTCGGTCTACGCCAAGCTGCGGCAGATGGTGCGCGCGGTGGAATTGGAGCGGCAGTTCTCCAAGGATCAGATCCTCAACCTCTACCTCGCGCTCGCCCCGTTCGGCGGCAATCTCGAAGGCGTACGCGCGGCATCGATCGCCTATTTCGGCAAGGAGCCGAAGCGCCTCTCCTTGGCTGAAGCGGCGCTGCTCGTAGCGCTGCCGCAATCGCCGGAGCGGCGGCGGCTCGACCGCTATCCGCAGGCGGCGCACATTGCGCGCGACCGCGTGCTCGATCGCATGGTCGAGGAAGGCGCGGTGTCGAAGGACGATGCTGCCCAGGCCAAGGCCGTGCCGGTGTCGAAGATGCGCAAGCAGATCCCGATTCTGGCGCCGCACTCGGCCGATCAGGCGATCGCGACGATGAAGGACGCGCCTGTCATCAAGCTGACGCTGGATGCCACCTTGCAGAAGAATCTCGAGGCGTTGGCCCGCGACCGCGCGATCGCGCTGGGGCCTGATATCTCGGTCGCGATCATCGCGGTCGAGAATGCGACCGGCGATGTGCTCGCGCGGGTCGGCTCAGCCGATTATTTCGATGAGCGGCGGGCAGGGCAGGTCGACATGACCCGCGCGGTGCGCTCGCCCGGCTCGACGCTGAAGCCGTTCATCTACGGCCTCGCCTTCGAGGACGGCTTCGTGCATCCGGACAGCCTGATCGAGGACCGCCCGATCCGCTTCGGCACCTATGCGCCGGAAAATTTCGACATGACGTTCCAGGGCACGGTGCCGGTGCGCAGGGCGCTACAGTTTTCGCTCAATGTGCCGGCGATCGCGTTGCTCGACCGGGTCGGCGCCAGCCGGCTGTCGTCGCGGCTGCGGCAGGCCGGAACCAATCTGGTGCTGCCCAAGGAGGAGGCGCCGGGCCTGGCGATGGGACTCGGCGGCGTCGGTGTGACGCTGCAGGATTTGGCGCAGCTCTATGCGGGACTGGCGCGACTCGGGGCGACAAGGCCGCTGCGCGAGATCATGCAGGACAACGACCGGCGCGACACGATGCGCCTGATGGATCAGGCCGCGGCCTGGCAGGTCGGCAACGTCCTGCTTGGCACGCCGCCGCCGGAGAACGGCGTGCCCAACCGGATCGCGTTCAAGACCGGCACCAGCTATGGCTATCGCGACGCCTGGTCGATCGGCTTCGACGGCCGCATCACCATCGGCGTCTGGGTCGGCCGCCCGGACGGCTCACCGGTACCGGGCTTAGTCGGTCGTTCCGCCGCGGCGCCGATCCTGTTCGATGCCTTCGCGCGCACCGGCAAGATCCTTGCCGCGCTACCGAAGCCGCCGCGGGGCGTTCTGATCGCGAGCAACGCGAAGCTGCCGCCGCCGCTGCGACGTTTCCGCCCACTCGGCGAGCTCATCCGCAGCGGCAATGACCGCGCGCCGCACATCCAATTTCCGCTGAACGGTTCACGCATCGACGTCGATCATTCGGAGGGCGGCCGCAATGCGGCCATGCCGGTGAAGGTGGCCGGCGGCGTGCTGCCGCTGACGGTCATGGTCAACGGTGTCTCAGCCGGGGACATCGACAGCCGGCGCCAGCGCCTGATTGACCCGCCTGGGCCCGGCTTCGCGCGCCTGACCGTGATCGATGCCACGGGGGCCGCGGATACCGTTGTGATCCGCGTGCAATGATGGCGCGGGAAAGCGGAACTGCACAGTTGTTTGCGCTGCGGTTTCATCGTATGCGAAACCCATGGTGGATGGCCTCCAACCCCGGCGCTTCGGAGCAGGGCAACAGTCTGTAAAGCCTGCGCATTCGAGCCGCAGGTTGTTCATGGCGTTCGAATTCGCAACGGCCAGCCATTGGCGTTCGGTCCTGTTCCTGACACTGACCTGTCTGGTGTTGTTCCTGCCGGGCTTCTTCACGATCCCGCCGATCGACCGCGACGAGGTGCGCTTTGCCCAGGCGACGAAGCAGATGGTCGAGAGCGGCGACTTCGTCGACATCCGCTTCCAAGACGATGTCCGCTACAAGAAGCCCGTCGGCATCTACTGGATGCAGGCGGCGGCGCTGAAGACGGTCTCCGCGCTGGGCGTGCCGCGCGCCCAGGTGCGCATCTGGGTCTATCGCCTGCCATCCTTGATCGGCGCGATCGGCGCGGTGCTGTTGACCTACTGGACGGCGCTGGCTTTCGTGACGCGGCAGGGCGCGGCGCTGGCCGCCTTGATGATGGCAAGCTGCGTGCTGCTCGGGGTGGAGGCGCGGCTCGCCAAGACCGACGCGATGCTGCTGTTCACGGTGACAGCCGCGATGGGCGCGATGGCGCGGGTTTATCTGTCATGGCAGCGCGGCGAGGATCCGGCACGTCCGTCGTGGGGGCCGCCTGCGATCTTCTGGACGGCGCTGGCGGGAGGCATCCTGCTCAAGGGGCCGTTGATCCTGATGTTCGTCGGGCTCGCGATGGCGGTGCTCGCCTTCTTTGACAGATCCGTCGCCTGGTTCGGGCGCATGCGCCCGCTCTGGGGGCTGATGTGGCTGCTGGTGCTGGTGCTGCCGTGGTTCGTGCTGATCTTCCTGCGCGCCGGCGACACCTTCTTTGCCGACTCGGTCGGTGGCGACATGCTGAGCAAGCTCGGGGCGCAGGAATCCCACGGCGCGCCGCCCGGCCTCTATCTTCTGCTGTTCTGGATTACGTTCTGGCCCGGTGCGCCGCTGGCCGCGATGGCCGCGCCTGCGGTCTGGCGCGCACGGCGGCAGCCCGGCGCGCAGTTTCTGCTGGCCTGGTTGATCCCGTCCTGGATCGTGTTCGAGGCCGTTCTGACCAAGCTGCCGCATTACGTGCTGCCGCTCTATCCTGCGATCGCGATCCTGACTGCGGGCGCGCTGGAGCGGCGCGTGCTGTCGCGCTCCCCTTGGCTTACGCGCGGCTCGGCCTGGTGGTTTGCGATTCCCGCCGCGGGCTCGGTGCTGGTCATCGTCGCGGCCATCAAGGCCATTCATCAGCCGGTCTTTCCGGCCTGGCCGTTATTTGCCGTCGCGATGGTGTTCGGCCTCGTTGCCTGGAGACTATTCGAGGACAGCCGCGCCGAGCGCTCGCTGCTCAACGCCGCCGTTGCCGCTGTGTTGATGGCGGCGGGCACCTACGGCGTGGTGTTGCCGCGGCTCACGACGGTATTTCCGAGCCAGGAGGTGGCGCGCGCCCTGCGCACCGTGACTTGCGTCGGCCCGAAAGCGGCGGCGGCGGGTTTCCTCGAGCCGAGCCTCGTGTTCATGACGGACACGTCGACACTCCTGACCGACGGATCCGGCGCCGCCGATTTCCTGGCTCAGGGTGCCTGCCGGTTTGCGCTGGTGGAACAGCGCTCCGAGCGCTCTTTCGTCCAGCGTGCCGAGGCGATCGGGCTGCGCTACAACGCGATGGTGCGGATCGAGGGCTACAACATCTCGCAGGGTAAGGCGGTCTCGATCGCGATCTTCCGCTCCGAAGGAACGGAATGAGATGGCGTTGCTGCCCGCGTCCCGGGACACCGGACATTACTTCGGACGATTGCTGACGCTGGTCTGGTTGTCCTTTGCACAGCTCGTGCGCGCCCCGTCGCATTCGCGGAGGGCCGAGGCTGCACGGCGCTCGGCGCGTCACGTGCTGCTGCTCGTCGTCGTCACCGGCGCCGCGATCATCACGCTGATGTATCTCGTCGACGCCGAGGAGATCGGCTTGATGCCGCCGCGCGGCACGCCGAGCCTGTGGTGGGTCCGGATCCTGACCGACTTCGGCAAGGACACGCATGTGCTATGGGCGCTCGGTGTTCTGCTGATTGCAGTCGCGTTGGCGGCGCCTGCAGTCCGCGGCGTGTCTCACGCGACCTTGCTCGGTCTCGGAACGCGTCTGCAATATCTGTTCCTGTCGGTCGCGTTCTCGGTGGCCGTGGGCGAGGTGGTCAAATGGATCGTCGGCCGTGGCCGGCCCTTTGTCGGCGGCAAGGCCAATGCCTTCAACTTCCATCATTTCGCCGGCACCGAAGCCTATTCGAGCTTCCCCTCGGGGCACGCGATCACCGCGTTCGCTTTGGCATTCGCCGTGTCGGCGGTATGGCCGCGGACGCGGATCGTGATGCTGTTTTACGCGCTGATGATCATCGCGACGCGGCTGGTGCTGTTGGCCCATCATCCGAGCGACGTGGTCGCCGGTGCGCTGGTCGGTGTGATCGGTGCAATGGCTGTGCGGTACTGGTTCGCCGCCCGCCGCCTTGGTTTCGCCATCCATCGTGACGGCACCGTGGTAGCGTTGCCCGGACCGTCGGAGCGGCGCCTCAAAAGGGTTGCGGGGAACGCCTTCGCCCCATAAAAGCGGTCGCCCGACGGCCGGATCGGGCCGGTTCCAGCCCGAAACAATACCAACCTCGAGTGCCGATTTGCCGCTTCCCGACCAGACGCCGGTCGCTGTTTCCATCGTCGTGCCCGTGCGCAACGAGGCCGACAATATCGCGCCGCTGATCACGGAGATCGCGGCCGCGCTCGACGGCCGGTGGGCCTACGAGATCATCTACGTCAATGACGGCTCGACCGACGACACCGCCGAACGGCTGGCTGCGATCATGGCGCAGCGGCGCAATCTCAGACAGCTTCGGCATGCCACCTCGACCGGTCAGTCGGCGGCGGTGCGCAGCGGGGTGCGCGCCGCGCGCGGTGCGATCGTGGCGACGCTCGATGGCGACGGACAGAACAACCCGGCCTTCCTGCCGAACCTGATCTCGGCGGTCGAGAGCGGTAACGGACGCGTCGGCCTCGCCGCCGGCCAGCGGGTGGGGCGCAAGGACACCGGATTCAAGAAGATGCAGTCGCGTATCGCGAACACGGTGCGGGGCGCGATCCTGCGCGACGGCACCCGCGACACCGGCTGCGGGCTGAAGGCCTTTCCGCGCGACGTGTTCCTGTCGATGCCCTATTTCGACGGGCTGCATCGCTTCCTGCCGGCGCTGGTCCGCCGCGAAGGCTTTGCGATCGCCTATGTCGACGTGATCGATCGCCCGCGCCATGCCGGCGTGTCGAACTACGGATTCTTCGACCGGCTCTGGATCGGGATCATGGATCTCGCGGGCGTGTGGTGGCTGATCCGCCGCAAGAAGCCGACGCCAGTCGTTACTGAAGTGACCGATGTCGCTGAAGCGCCTGTCGTGACCGAGGTAAGGTGATGCTGATTCAGTATGGCCAGGCGCTCAACGCCTATCTCTACGACGTGTTCGTCGCCAAGTTCGACTTCTGGCTGGCGTTCGGCCTTGTCGCGCAACTGCTGTTCACCGCCCGCTTCCTGGTGCAGTGGATTTCGAGCGAGCGCGCCGGCCAGAGCGTGGTGCCGATGGCGTTCTGGTTCTTCTCGATGGGCGGCGGCCTGATGACGCTGGTCTACGGCCTCGCCAAGCGCGAGCCGGTGATTATCCTGGGGCAGGGCCTCGCCACCCTGATCTACATCCGCAACATCATGCTGATCGTGAAGAATCGCGGCAAGGCGTCGAAGACGCTCGACCGCTGATCACGGCCTTCCGGCGGCCGGTGCCGGAAGATCCGCGGCCTCGATAGCGCTCTCGCGATAGGCCGCGGTCTCGCCGGCTGCATCGAGCACCGGATAGGCGACCGAGCAGATATGCGAGTGGATGCGGCGGAGGTCGCGCAGCACGTCCAGATGCAGCGAGGTGGTCTCGATGGTCTCGGGGCGGCCCTCACGCAGGCGCTCGAGATGACGCTCGACGGCAGCCAACTCGGCTGCGCGCAACGCGGCCTTCTCGGTCAGCAGCTTGCGCGCCTCGCTGGCGTCGCCCGACATGAAGACGCCGAATGCGATCCGCAGCGAGTCGATGGTCCGCTTATGGAATGCAGACAATTCCTCTGCGCCTTCGCTCGAGAACTGCAGGCGGCGCTTGATCTTCTTGGTGGCGAGCTCGCTGAGATTCTTGTCGATGATGTCGCCGATATGCTCGAGATTGATCGCGAAGGCGACGATCTCCATGGCGCGCTGGCCCTCGCGCTCGTCGAGGCTGCCGCGGGTGAGCTTGGTCACGTAGAGCTTGGTCGCCTCGTTCAGGCTGTCGACGGTGTTGTCCATCTGTGACACCTGGTCGACCAGGGCACGGTCGTTGGTCATCATCGCTGCCATCACCTTGCGCAGCATGGCCTCGACATGATCACCCATGTGCAGCACCTCGCGCGCCGCGTCGGTCAGCGCGAGCGAGGGGGTCTCAAGCGCACTCTCGTCGAGATAGCGCGGCCGCGACGGATCGGTCTCCTGCACCCGCTTGGGCAGGAGCCGACTGAGCAGCCGCGCCATGGCGTCGAGGACGCCGATGAACAGGATCGCAGTCGCGACGTTGAAGGCGATGTGGAACAGCGCCGTTGCCTTGGCGAGATCGGGTTGCCACACCTGGATATGCTCGGCGATCGGGCGCAGGAACGGCGCCACCAGCAAGATGCCGACGACGCGGTTGACGAGATTGCCAACCGGCAGGCGATAGCTCGCCGGATCATCGCGGCGCGCACCTTCCATCAGCGGGTTGATGGCGCTGCCGAGATTGGCGCCGAGCACCAGCGCCAGCGCCGCGTAGGGTGAAATGAACTGGGAGTAGGCCAGCGACATCACCAGCAGCACGCTGGCGACGCTGGAATGGACCAGCCAGGTGACGACCGCGCCGATGAAGATGCAGAGCACGGGATCGCCGGTGATCGCACCCATGAAGACGCGCACGCCCGGGGCGCTTTCGGCCGGCGCCAGCGTGTCGAGCAGGATGTGCAGCGCCAGCAGCATCAGGCCGAGGCCGATCGAAACGCGGCCGAGGTCCTTGATCCGGGAGCGCGGTCCGGTGCGGAAGGCGACCAGGCCGAGGATGAACAGCACCGGCGCGACCGCTGCCACATTGAACGACAGCACCTGGACGATCAGGGTGGTACCGACATTGGCCCCCAGCATGATGGCAAGCGCGGGCACCAGGTTGACCAGGCCTTCCGCGGCGAACGAACTGGTGATCAGGGCGGTGGCGGTCGAGCTCTGGAGCAGGGCGGTCAACCCAAGGCCGGCAGCGAAGGCGCTGAACCGGTTGCGCAGCGCCTTGCCCAGGAGCAGCCGCAGGTCCGGGCCGAAGGCGCGCAGGATCCCGCTATGCACCATGTGCAGGCCCCACAGCAGCAGCGCGACGCCACCCATCAGATCAAGTAGGACCATGCTTCCCATGCCTGTTCCGTATCCCGGCAAATCGAGTCGAACGGGTGACGCTACCGCCTATCGACCGCGGATCAACCCCTTTTTGTTCTCACGGGAACCCGGCGGTGCGAGCGGATCGGGTCAAAAAGGGGGCTAACGCGGCCGTCCCTGGAGGAGTGCCCGAGCGAGGAATTGTCAGGGGTAAATGAAGCTGGAAGGCAACCGTTCAATTGCGAGCAGTTCCGCTAGGCAGTTTCCAATCTTTCCGCGCTACGACTGCGGCAACCAGAAACTCGTCCAGCCGTGCTTGGGGATCAGGATGTTTGTCAATCGCCGCAAGAGCGAACGTCGCGTCTGCAGAAGCGTCGCCAAAATCCAGATCGGGACCGGCTCACTGCCTCGGGACTGCATGATCACCGATATTTCTGCCGGTGGCGTCAAGGTGATAGCCGAATATCTGGAAGTCCCGCCCGAATTCACCATCATCTTCTCGACCGGCAGCCCGCGCCAATGCCGTCTGGCCTGGCGGATCGGGCATGAATTCGGCGCCCAATTCATCGATTAATCCGGCACGCCCAACCATCAGACTCCTACTTGGTGCGCGCATGGCCGCGGCACGACGTCGGCCTTAACTCGCCATTAGGGTTAAGCTGTGAGCATCCGGGCACCTTCGCCGTTCCGAGTCCCCGTTGATGCTCCAGAAATCACTCCGACACATAAGCCGCGTGAACCGTCTCGCGAGCGCAGCGTCGGCTGCGGTCCTGTTGGTCGGATTGTCGGCCTGCCAGACGTCCTCAGACATTGCCGGAGACATCACCGGGTCCTTGGGCGATACGGCAGAGCCGAGCCAGGCGTCCGCCGATCCGCGGCGCGACCTCGACACCTACAAGGAGCGCGTCCGCACCAATCCCAGGGATGCCGACGCCGCGCTCAAATACGCCAAGGCGCTGCGGGCCACCGGTCAGCGGGAGCAGGCGGTCGCAGTCCTGGAGCAGGCCGTGTTGGCCCAGCCCGGCAACAAGCCGCTGCTCGCAGGCTACGGGCGCGCACTCGCCGACAACGGCAATTTCCAGCAGGCCTTCGACGTGCTCGGTCGCGCGCACAGCCCCGACGATCCGGATTGGCGTATCCTGTCTGCGCAGGGCGCCGTGCTCGATCAACTCGATCGTCACGATGAAGCGCGCCAGTACTATGCGAGCGCGCTGAAGATCCGGCCGGACGATCCTTCGGTGCTCTCAAATCTCGGATTGTCCTACCTGCTGTCGAAAGATCTGCCGAAGGCCGAGGAAACGTTGCGTCGCGCCCGCGAGCGCGCTCCCGGCGACATGCGCGTGCGAACCAATCTCGCCGTCGTGGTGGGGCTGCAGGGCCGTGAGGCCGAGGCCGAGGGCATCATGAAGGCGAATCTGCCGCCGGAGCAGGGCTCGGCCAACGTTGCCACGTTGAAGCGGCTGTTGGCGCGGAAAGATGCAAGCCGGACCGACACGGGCCGGATTCCAGTCGCGGCCAATCGTCACGACTAGGTCGCGTTAGACGTTGTTGGGCGCAACGTCCGCTCACGCGCGCTTGCACTCCCTCCAGCGCGATCAAATCCATCCGCTGGCGACTTCGGCGCAATCAACCCGCGGCCTTGCGCCTGCCGTCGCGCTGGCCCTGCAGCTTCCGGAGGATCGGCGTCAGGAGCGATCCGCGTTGCTCGGCCAGATCGGGGCGGCCGGTCAGGCGGTGCGCAATCTGCAGGAAGGTCTTCGTGGTGCGATGCCGTGCGGACACTTCCGCGATCATCTGCCCGTTGTTGGCGGCCTCGCCGAACAGCCGGCTGTCGAACGGAATTGTCGCGATCGGCGCGCTTTCGATGGTCTTGGCGAACTCCTTGACCTCGATCTCTGGCCGCCTTGGCATACTGACCTGGTTCAGGCAGTAGAGCGGCGGCCGATCGTTGGGACGTGCCGCCTTCAGCATGTTCATCATGTTCTTGGTGTTGCGCATGTTGGCGAGGTCGGGCTCGGCGACGATCAGGATATCGTCGGCGCCGACCAGCGTACGCTTGGTCCAGGCCGTCCATTGATGCGGAACGTCGAGCACGATGCAGGAGGAGGTCATGCGCATCGTATCGAAGATCGCATCGAACGCATCGGCGCCGAAATCATAAACCTGTTCGAGGGTCGCAGGCGCCGCCAGCAGGCTGAGATGGTCGCTGCACTTGGCGAGCAGGCGATCCATATAGGCGGTATCGGGGCGCTCAGGAGAGAACACGGCGTTCGCGATGCCCTGCACCGGATCCTGGTTGTAGTCGAGGCCGGCGGTGCCGAAAGCAAGGTCGAGATCGATGACGACGGAATCCAGTCCGAGATCGCGCGCGATGGTCCAGGCGACGTTGTGGGCAACGGTCGAAGCGCCGACGCCCCCCTTGGCGCCGGCGACCGCGATCAATCGGCCGACCGAGACCGCTTCCGTTGCCGAGAACAGGCTGCAAATCGAGCGCACGATGTCGAGCACCTTGACGGGGCCGACCACATAGTCGTTGACGCCGCGGCGAACCAGTTCGCGATAAGGCGCGACGTCGGCGGCGTTTCCGAGCATGACGACGCGGGTGCCGGGATCGCACACCGCGGCGAGGTCGTCGAGGCCGGCGAGGAAATCCGTGCCCGGCTCGGTTTCCAGGATAATCACGTTCGGCGTCGGCGCCTTATGATAGGCCTCGATCGCGGCGGCGATGCCGCCCATGTGGACGGAGAGATGAGCCTTGGCGAGACGACGATCCTCGGCGGCGGCACGTGCGGTCGTGGCGGTTGCGACGCTGGCGCAGAAGGCCTGCACCGAAATGCGCGGCGCCGGGGCGATGTAGTCGTCGATCTGCGGTTGCTCGTCTTGTTGTTCGGCGGTCATTGCCTTAGTCGCTCAGCTTGGCCTTGTCAGCTTCAGGATAGGTTGTCGCGGTGGTGACGCCCTTGCGGTATTTGTCGAACGCGATCGAGCGGCGCGGCGTGTAGGCAGCAGTCTCGGTGCGCGGCTGCACGAGGTCGGAGGGATTTGCAACCATCGCCGCCAGGTTGCGCTGGGTGGCGCAGCCGAAATTGTAGTATTCCTTGTTCTGGATGTAGGCGGGATTGTCGAGCGAGGGGCCGAGGTCGGCCGGCCACACCCCGCAGGGACCGGCAACCGCCGCCATCTTGGGATAGCTCACGCGAATGGTGGCGAGCGCGCGCGGATCGTCGGGGTGATAAGCCCGCCTGGTGATGGCATGGGCGGGCACGCCCATCGATGCGAGCAAGCCGCGGATCTCCTGATAGATCGCCCCGGCGGCACGCGCATTCGGCGTATCAACCGGCACATCGATCGCGATCGCGCCAGTGGCCTCGCGGCGCCAGCCGCGGGCGATCCCCATGACGTCGTCGCGCTGCGTCTCGGTCAGGTTGCCGCGGGCATAACCGACGAATACGACGATTGATTGCTCGCCTTCGGTCACGGCGATCGCATGGCGCTGCCGGTAGTCGTCCGGCGCGGTCCCGGTCACGACATCGGTGGTCGCTGTATTGCATCCGCCGAGTGTCAGCGTCACGAGCAGGACGCCGAACAGCGGTCGTATCGTCGAGCACCTGCTGAGTGTGTTGCGTGTCATCGTGCGATCCCCAACCCTCAAGCCCGTGTCAATCGATGATGAAGCCGAAATTGGCCGGCGTGGCGCCGATCGGTTCGGCGCGGGCGGCAACGCCATAGATGCGGTTGATGCGTGCCAGCAGCGCCGACTCCGAGTCGGAGGCCGAGGCAAATCCGTCGTCCGGTCGGGACAGGTCCTTCTGCGCAACCGCGCGCACCACATAGGGCGTTACGATGACCATCAGCTCCGTCTCGGAATTGACGAAGTCCTGGCTCCGAAAGAGCTGTCCCAGAACCGGGATCTGATCGACACCGGGCATGCCGTTGATCGCCTGCTTGGTCTGCTCCTGGATCAATCCGGCCATCGCGATCGAGCCGCCGGAGGGCACCTCCAGCGTGGTGTCCGCGCGGCGGGTCTTGATCGACGGAATCGTCGTTCCGCCCTGGCCGCCGGTCAAAGCGTTCTCCATCGAGACCTCGGACACTTCGGTCATCACCTTCAGGCTGATGCGTCCCTCGGACAGCACCACCGGCGTGAAGTTGAGCGAGATGCCGAATTTCTTGAAGCTGACGGTCTGAACGCAATTGCCGATCGTGCCCGACGTCGTGGTTTGGCAGGTCACGCCGGTTGGAATCGGAAATTCGCCGCCGGAGACGAAGGTCGCGGACTCCCCGGAGATAGCCGTGAGATTAGGTTCGGCCAGCGTCCGTACGACGCCGGCGCTCTCCATCGCGCGCAGCGTCGCGGTGACCGATGGTACACCGGCCTTCGTCAGGGCGGCTCCGGCCAAGGCATTGCCGGAGACGAGCGGTCCATTGTTCGCGGTGAAGGGGTTGTTGTTGTTGAACACCACCGCAGCGGTGCCGTAGTTCATGTTGGCGCTGAGATCGATGCCGAGCTGCTTGACCAGATCGCGCCGCACTTCGGCGACGGTGACCTTCAGCATCACCTGGTCGCGGCCGCGTACCACGATCGAGTTGACGACCTTGTCGGCGCTGCCGACCAGTTTTGCGGCGACGTCGCCGGCCTGCTGCGCCTCGACCGGGCTCGACACCGAGCCGGTCAGCACGACGCTGTCGCCGACACCCTCGATATTGACGCCTGGCAGCATCTGTCGGAGCGCAGCGCGCAGGCCGTTGAGATCGCGCTTGATCGCGATGTCGTAGGAAGCGACCTGGGCGCCGTCGCCATCGAAGAACACCACGTTGGTTTGACCGACCGCGGCGCCGATGATGTAGGCGCGCTGCGCTGAGCGGATCACCGCGTTAGCGATCTTGGGATCGGCAACCAGCACGTCCTTGGCTTCACGGGGCAGGTCGATCACGACAGACTTGCCGACGCCGAGCGCCAGGAAGCGCGTCTTGACCGGGATGCTGTTGGTCACAGCAACATCCGCATTCTTGTTCGGGTCGGCCGCAGCGGCAGGAGACAGGGCAGGGATGACAATCAGCGCTGCGACCGCCGAAAATGACAGTGTACGGACCAATGCGGTCCGCGCCTTCAGTTGTCTTGCATCTGATATCATCTGCGAAGCCCCCCATCACTTCTGTGTCGTCTGAGAGCTGAGGACGCCGTAGCGAACCACACTGATGCTCTCGCCCCGCTTCGGGGCCTGGCCGTTGGTCGAGGTCTCGACCGTATTGTCGTTGATGTCGGCGATGCTGCGCAGTGCGAGCGACAGCGTGCCGCTCTGCCGGGCGCGCGCGAGCGTCTCGGCCTGTTCGGGCTTCAGCTCGAGCGTCGCGGTCTTGCCGACGAGCGAGTTGCTGCCGTCTTTCTCCTTCGGCGCCTGGTCGATCGCCAGCACCCGGACATTGGACAGCAGGGTTTCGGTGACGACGACGTCGGAGCCGACGCGATCGGGATTCTTGTCGCGCTTGGACAGGATCACGTCGACGCGGTCGCCGGGCAGGATGAAGCCGCCGGCGCCGGTCTCCGGCGTGATCTCCGTAGAGATGGCGCGCATGCCCGCCGGCAAGATCGCGGCCATGAAGCCGCTGCCGTTCGCCTTGACCAGCTTCTGCTCGCGGATCGGCTCGCCGATGATGAAGGGGGCACGCGCGATCGAGCCGATGACGTCCTTCATCGCGTCGGCATTGGTGTCGCGGCGCATGAAGCCGTTGCTCGCGGTCTCCGCTGGCCAGCGCTGCCACTGCACGTCCTCGGGCTTGACGGACTGACCGAGCCCGATGTCGGACTTGGCCACCAGCACTTCGACGGTCGGCAACTGCACGACCGGCGCGACAGGCGCCGGCTTATGATCGGTGGTGCTGCTGCTCGCGAGATACGTGGCCGCAAGGCCTGCGACGCCGGCGATGGCCAGGACCACGATACGTGCCGTCTTCATGTGACTGACTGAATGCCCTTACGCCAGGCGGTCGCAGCCTCGCGGCGCTGACAGCCCTTCCCGGGAGCATGACTACGGCAGCAAAAGTGTAAGGGAACTTGCTACTGGGCCTGGTCGATCAGGGGATTGGCGGGGATGGTGAACGGCAGGTTATCGATGCAGTCATAACCCCGCAAAATCCCGGGGCTCACGTGATCGAGGCGAGCAGCACCGATCGCAATACGCGAGGCCGCGGCTCGGTAGCCGCGGGCACATCTTCAGGCACAGCAGCGCAAGTGAATCAGGAAGCCGCCTTCAGCGCCGCAAATCCGCGTTCGAGATCGGCCTTGAGGTCGTCGACATCTTCGAGCCCGATATGCAGCCGCAGCGTCGGCCCGCCCGGCGCCCATTTGGTCGCGGTGCGATAGTCGTTGCAATCGAACGGGATCGCGAGACTCTCGAAGCCGCCCCAGGAAAAGCCCATGCCGAACAGCGTGAGCGTGTTGAGCATGGTATCGACTGCCTGTTGCGGCACCGGTTTCAGGACGACGCTGAACAGACCGGAGGCGCCGGTGAAGTCGCGCTTCCAGATCGCATGTCCAGGATCGGTTTCGAGGGCAGGGTGCAGCACGCGCTCGACCTCGGGCCGCGCGGCAAGCCAACGCGCCATCTCGAGTCCGGAGCGATGGTGCTGCGCGAGTCGGGTCGAGAGCGTGCGTACGCCGCGCAGCGCGAGATATACGTCGTCCGGACCAGCGCAGACGCCGAGCAGGCGGATCGCCTCGGAGATCAGCGGCCAAGCCTTGGCGTTCGCCGAGATCGTGCCGAACATGATGTCGGAATGGCCGCCTATATATTTGGTCGCGGCCTGCATGCTGATGTCGACGCCCTGCTCGAGCGAACGATGATAGAGCGGGGTGGCCCAGGTGTTGTCGTCGATGACAAGCGCGCCGCGCGCGTGAGCCACCGCCGCGATCGCGCGGACGTCGGGCATCTCGAAGGATTGTGAGCCCGGCGCCTCGACCAGCACTGCGCGGGTGTTCGGCTTGAACAGGGCCGCGATGCCGCCGCCGATCAGCGGGTCGAAATATGTGGTCTCGATGCCGTAGCGCGCCAGCATGCCGTTGCAGAAATTGCGCGTCGGCCGGTAGACGTTGTCGCAGACCAGCACATGTTCACCGGCTTTCAGCACAGCGAGCAGGGTGGTGGAGATCGCGGCCAGTCCTGACGGCGCGAGCCCGACGCCGGCGCATTGCGGGCCTTCGAGCGCCATTAGCACGTCTTGCAGCGCTCGTGTGGTCGGCGTGCCATGGCGGCCGTAGGTAAATTCGCCGCGGTGGGCATGCAGGTCCTCCGCCGTCGGATAGAGCACGGTCGAACCATGGAAGACCGGCGGATTGACAAAGCCCTTTTGAGCCTTGGTGTCGCGGCCGGCCGTGACCAGCCGGGTGGCGGCGTGTTGTGGACGGGAGGGCGTGGAATTGTCGGAGGAGGTCATGGGTCGTCGCCGTTAGACTTTTGCCGCAGCCGTAACGCGTCGGGAGCGCAGAGCTACGCTGGGGAGTGTTACTAACAGGACGCGGAAGACATGCGTCAACCCCTTGACCCGGCACGCCAGTCGCTATGTGATGCGCCGCAACTTCCAGTCGCCGCACGTTGAGGGGCCTGCCGCGACCTACGATCCTGCTGCCTGACCGATTTGCAGCCAAACTGCCGGTCAGGTCAGCAATATTTGCTGCAAGGTGGATCATCGGGTGGCCCCGCGAGCGTCAGGCGACCAAGAACAACGTCCACGGACGACCCTGAAAGGCCCCAGCCCATGAAACGCGTTCCCCTGGCCCTAACCCTTGCCGCTGCCGCCGCCTTGTCGGTTCAGGCCGCCTCGGCGCAAACCCTGAAGACGGTCAAGGATCGGGGCCAGCTATCCTGCGGCGTCAGCAGCGGCCTGCCGGGGTTCTCCTCGCCGGACGACAAGGGCAACTGGACCGGGATCGACGTTGACGTCTGCCGCGGGATCGCCGCGGCGATCTTTGACGACCCAACCAAGGTCAAGTTCGTGCCGCTGTCGGCCAAGGACCGTTTCACTGCGCTGCAGTCGGGCGAGATCGACGTGCTGTCGCGCAACACCACCTGGACACTGTCGCGCGACACCTCGCTCGGCGCCAACTTCACCGGTGTGACCTACTACGACGGGCAGGGGTTCATGGTGAAGAAGTCGCTCAAGGTGAACTCGGCACTCGAATTGAACAGCGCCTCGGTCTGCGTGCAGACCGGCACCACGACTGAGCAGAACCTCGCCGACTATTTCAAGGGCAACAACATGAAGTACGAGGTGATCGCGTTCGCCTCGGCCGACGAGACCCTGAAGGCCTACGAGACCGGCCGCTGCGACGTGTTTACCTCGGACGTTTCCCAGCTCTACGCAATGCGGCTGAAGCTCGGCAGTCCGGCCGATCACGTCGTGCTGCCGGAAATCATCTCCAAGGAGCCGCTCGGCCCGATGGTCCGTCACGGCGACGACCAGTGGTTTGACATCGTGAAATGGGTGCTGTTCGCGCAGATCAACGCCGAGGAGCTCGGTGTCACCCAGAAGAACGTCGACGAGATGGCCAAGTCGGACAAGCCCGACCTCAAGCGCGCCTTCGGCGCCGACGGCAATCTTGGTGAACAGCTCGGCCTGACCAAGGACTGGTTCGCCCGGATCATCAAGGCCGTCGGCAATTACGGCGAAATGTTCGATCGCAATGTCGGTGCGGGATCGAAGCTGCAGATCGCGCGCGGCCTCAACCAGCTCTGGAACAAGGGTGGAATCCAATACGCGCCGCCGATCCGCTGATCGGCGACGAGGCGGCTGCGGCGATGACCACCGAGCCCCGAAGCCCACCGCCACAATATGTCCTGCGGTTGAAGCGGGCGCTCGGCGGCAAGGCCGGCTGGACCGGTCTTGTCGTGCAGATCGCGTTCGCCGCGGTGCTAGCCTGGGTGGCTTACGAGATCGTGGCCAACGCCAGGGCCAATCTGGAGACGCAGCGCATCGCCTCCGGGTTCGGCTTCCTCAGGAACACCGCCGGCTTCGACGTCAGCCAGAACCTGATCGCGTACACGGGATCGGACACCTATACGCGGGTGTTCCTGGTCGGACTGCTGAACACGTTGCTGGTGTCGGTCATCGGCATCGTGTTCGCCACCATCATCGGATTCGTCCTGGCGTTGTGCCGGTTGTCGCCAAACTGGCTCTTGTCGCGGCTTGGCGAGGCTTATGTCGAGGTCGTGCGTAATCTGCCACTGCTGTTCCAGTTGCTGTTCTGGTACCTCGCCGTGCTGGCGGCGCTGCCTGCGCCACGGCAGAGCATCAACCTGTTCAATGCGTTCTTCCTCTCCAATCGCGGCCTGGTAATTCCGCGGCCGATCGGCGAGGCCGGTCTCGATCCATTTCTTGCGGCAGTCGCGGCCGCGATCCTGGGCTCGCTGCTGTTACGCGGCTACGCCAGGCGTGCGCTATTCCAGCGCGGGCAGGCGATCCGGATCTGGCCTTACGTGCTCGGCCTGCTGATCGGACTGCCACTCCTGACAGTGCTGGTCTTCGGGATGCCGCTGGCGTTCGAACTGCCGCAACTCAAGGGCTTCAACTTCGCCGGAGGATCGCGGGTCATTCCGGAGCTGGTTGCGCTAGTGGTTGCGCTGTCGACCTATACCGCGGCCTTTATCGCGGAGATCGTCCGGGCCGGCATCCAGTCGGTCCACAAGGGACAGATGGAGGCTGGCTCGTCGCTCGGCCTCTCGCGTGGCGCCACCTTGCGGCTGATCGTGATGCCGCAGGCGATGCGCGTGATCGTTCCGCCGCTCACCAATCAATATCTCAACCTGACCAAGAATTCGTCGCTCGCGGTCGCGATCGGCTATCCCGATCTGGTCTCGGTGTTCGCCGGAACGACGCTGAGCCAGACCGGCCAGGCGATCGAGATCATCGCCATCACCATGGGCGTCTATCTCGTGCTCTCGCTCGTCACCAGCGCGATCATGAGCGTCTATGGCTGGCGCATCAGTCGGAGCCTCGGGGCATGACCGATATCACCGCGTCATCCTTTGTCCGGCAGGACCTTGTCCCCGAGCGCGCAGCGCCGGTGAAGACCACCGGCCTGTTCGGCTTCGTGCGCACCCGGCTGTTGAACTCGCCGACCAATATTTTGCTCACGATCCTGGCGCTGGCGCTGCTGTGGTACACGATCGTTCCCGCGCTCAAATTCCTGCTCGTCGACGCGGTCTGGAGCGGCAAGGACCGCAATGCGTGCCTTGCCGACAATGCCGGACACCAGATCGGGGCCTGCTGGCCCTATATCCAGGCCAAGTTCACCCAACTGATCTACGGCTTCTATCCGGCGGCGGAGCGCTGGCGCGTCAACCTGACCTTCGTCCTCGCGGCGGCCCTGCTGCTGCCGCTGCTCATCCCGCGGCTGCCCGCGAAAGGCCTGAACGGGGGCCTGTTCTTCTTTGCCTTTCCGGTAGTCGCCTTTTTCCTGCTGCGCGGTGGCGGGCTGTCCGGCTTCGGGGTGAGCTGGCTGGCCGGCCTGCTGGGGCTGTTCGACGACAGCATCGTCAGTGCCGGTCGGATCCTGGTCAATCTCAGCCAGGGCTCGGCGATCGGGCCGTTGCTCTGGGGAATCGGCAAGATCATCCTGCTGCTCGGCAGCCTGATGGGCTGGGCCATCCTGCCACTGAACTGGTTGCGCGACCTGCTCCAGGCATCCGGTCAGCCGCTGTGGCTCGATTTCGCGGCGACTGCAGCGATCGTCTCGCTGATCGTCCTGGTGCTCGGCGGCGGCGTGCGGACGGGGTCGCGGGCGCTGATCGGAAGCCTCGCGACCTTCGCCGGCATCGCCGTCGTGATCAAGCTGATGGGGCTCGACCGCGGCGGGCTTGCTGTGGTCGACACCCGCTTATGGGGCGGCCTGCTAGTGACGCTGGTGGTCTCAGTCACCGGCATTGTCACCTCGATGCCGATCGGCATCGCGCTGGCGCTCGGCCGCCGCGCGACCATCCCGTTGATCAGGATCTTCTCGATCGCGTTCATCGAGTTCTGGCGCGGCGTGCCGCTGATCACGGTGCTGTTCTTCGCGACCTACATGCTGCCGCTGTTCCTGCCGGGCAATTTCAACGTCGATGGCCTGGTCCGCGCGCTGATCGGCATCGCACTGTTTGCGGGTGCCTACCAGGCCGAAGTCGTGCGCGGCGGCCTTGCTGCGATTCCACGCGGCCAGGGCGAGGCGGCGAGCGCCCTCGGCCTGTCCTGGTGGAAGACCACCTCGCTGATCGTGATGCCGCAGGCGCTGCGCCACGTCATTCCGGGCCTCGTCAACAGCTTCATTGCGCTGTTCAAGGATACCTCGCTGGTCTCGATCGTGGCATTGTTCGATCTGCTGGGATCGCTGCACGCCACATTCTCCGACCCGACCTGGTCGACCCCGACCACCGCCTTTACTGGCTTTGCCTTTGCCGGAATGATCTACTTCGTGTTCTGCTTTGGAATGTCGCGCTACTCGTTGTTCGTCGAAAACCGCCTTAACGCTCACCGCCGTCATTGAAGGTCATCATGTCCACAGATCCGATCGTCAACATTTCCGGTCTCAACAAATGGTACGGCGACTTCCACGTGTTGCGCGACATCAACCTCGAGGTCGGCAGGGGTGAGCGCATCGTGATCTGCGGCCCGTCCGGTTCCGGCAAGTCGACGCTGATCCGCTGCATCAACGCGCTGGAGGAGTTTCAGGAGGGCGAGATCGTGGTCGACGGCATCGACCTCGGGCCGAACCTGCGCCGCGTCGACGAGGTCCGCCGCGAGGTGGGCATGGTGTTCCAGAGCTTCAATTTGTTTCCGCATCTCACCGTGCTCGACAATTGCACGCTGGCGCCGATCTGGGTGCGCAACATCCCGAAGAAGGACGCCGAGGCGACCGCAATGAAGTTCCTCGAACGCGTCAAGATTCCGCATCAGGCCAACAAGTTTCCCGGCCAGATGTCGGGCGGTCAGCAGCAGCGGGTCGCGATTGCCCGCGCACTGGCGATGAATCCAAAGGTGATGCTGTTCGACGAGCCGACCTCTGCGCTCGATCCTGAAATGGTCAAGGAGGTGCTCGACACCATGGTGGACCTCGCCAAGGAGGGCATGACCATGCTGGTCGTGACCCACGAAATGGGCTTTGCCCGCGAGGTCGCCAACCGCGTCGTGTTCATGGACGCCGGCCAGATCATCGAATCGAACACGCCGCAGGAGTTCTTCGCCAACCCGCAGCACGCGCGGTCGAGGCTGTTCTTGAGCCAAATATTGAGATGATATCGCCCCTCATGGTGAGGAGCGCGCATTTGCGCGCGTCTCGAACCATGAGGCCCGCGGCCCATCCTTCGAGACGCCGCTGCGCGCCTCCTCAGGATGAGGTCGGCAAGTGTGGCGGGCTCACGCCCTTCACACCAGCGGCAATTCGACCTTGCTGCGCTTCTCCAGCCATTCCGGCACCGGCAGGTTCTTCGAGCGCATGAAGTCCGGGTTGAACAGCTTGGACTGATAGCGATTGCCGGAATCACAGAGGATGGTGACGATGGTCTTGCCGGGGCCGAGCCGCTTGGCGAGCTGAATCGCGCCCGCGATGTTGATGCCGGTCGAGCCGCCCAGGCACAGGCCTTCGTGTTGCAGAAGCTCATAGATGGTCGTCACGGCTTCTTCGTCGGAAATCAGGAACGCATCGTCGACCTGCGCTGTCTCGACGACCGGCGTCTTGCGTCCGAGGCCGATGCCCTCGGTGATCGAGTCGCCCGGCGTCGACTTGACCTGACCATTCTTGAACAGTTCGTACATCGCAAATCCGTGTGGATCGGCACAGGCGATCACGATGTCCTTGTTCCTTTCCTTCAGGGCGCGGCTGACGCCGGCGAGCGTGCCGCCGGTCCCGACCGAGCAGATGAAGCCGTCCACCTTGCCATTGGTCTGCTGCCAGATTTCCGGCCCCGTGGATTCGTAATGCGCCTTGGGATTGTCGAGGTTGTTCCATTGGTCGGCGAACAACACGCCGTTCGGCTCGGTCTTGCGGAGCTGGTCGGCGAGACGCCGGCCGAGATGCTGATAGTTGTTCGGATTGGAGAAGGGGAGCTGCGGCGCCTCGACGAGCTCGGCGCCGCACAGCCGCAGCATATCCTTCTTTTCCCGGCTCTGGGTTTCCGGAATCACGATCAGGGTGCGGTAACCGCGCGCGCTCGCAACGACCGCCAACCCAATTCCGGTATTGCCCGCCGTCGATTCGACGACAAGCCCGCCCGGCTTCAGGTCGCCGCGCTTCTCGGCCTCCAGGATCATCCACTTGCCGGCGCGGTCCTTGACCGACTGGCCGGGATTCATGAACTCGGCCTTGCCCAGAATGGTGCAGCCGGTCAGTTCGGAAGCGCGCTCGAGCTTGATGAGGGGGGTATTGCCGATTGCTTCGACGACGTCTTTGTTGAATGCCATGTCAGGGATGATCTTTGCCGGTCGATGTTTTGCTTGGCGGGGAACGTAGTGCGCTGATCGCAAAAGGGAAAGGCTTTTGCACTGCGGCGAAGCGGCCGGACTTACCTCCGTCGACCCGAGACGATGCATGTCACGGAGGGCGTAGAACGCGCTTTTGTGGCTCTCTCAAGTGGCGGGAAAAACTTCTGCAGATCGCATGTTCGTCACGAATTTGGTGCGAGAGCCTTCGGACGATCAATTCGCGATGATCGACCGCGCGGCGGCGCATCCGCGGACGGAGTGAGGGCGGTCGCGTATCGACCGACCTGCTGATCGTTCATCCGCGGAAGCGGCTCGCTCGCGTCCGTTGCATGCAGGCCCAAGTCGCCGAGATCGATCTCAACTCGTCGAGTTGCGGAATCGATGCAACAGGCCGCGGAAATCCCATGAAATCTTTGTAAGAATCGTGGTGCCGGCAAGGCCGCCGGATCGTCTAGGAAAGCCGGAAAAACTGGGGAAAATCGCAGTTTCGATGGCGCGGAATCGCGCCGGATGCGACATCGGGCGGACCTTGCGAGGGCTGTCCGCACCATCCGCACAAGGGTAATATGCCCGTCCGGTTCCATTGGAAGCATCACCCTTGAATACCCCGCAGACCATCCCTGATCGCGTCATTTGTGCGCCACGGGCGAGGTCTGTGTGCGGCGGAGAACGGGTGTGACCCAACCGGCTTCCGTGATGGTGCCTGGAGGTCGGTTCGGCCTCGTCCTTCGCATGCGACGGCTGGCGGGCCGATCATTCGTCGCACTGAGCCTTGCCGCAAGCTCCACCGGCTGCATCCTGACCCAGGACATCCCCGATCCCGCGCTGGATATCCCGCAAGGCTACAAGTCCGCGCGGCAGGGCCGCTCCGCCGATGCGTTGCCGGCGCTCGATTGGTGGCGGGCTTTCCGCTCAATCGAGCTGGCGCAACTGATGGAGGAGGCCCAGATCGTCAACCTCGACATCGCCGCTGCCGTTGCCCGTTTCCGTCAGGCCGATGCACTGGCGCGGCAGGCTGGAGCGCCGCTGCTGCCGACGCTCAATCTCAACGGATCGGAGACATATTCACGCACCTCCGGCTCCAGCGCCAGCGGCCTCACCAATGGTGGGCGCGAGGTGGTCAACTACAACACGGCGCTGAGCGCGAGCTACCAACTCGACTTCTGGGGACAGAACCGCGACGCCGCGCAGGCGGCCGAGGAGACGGCCGTCGCCAACCGGTTCGATCGCGAGGTGACGGCGCTGACGACACTGACGACCGTCGCCACCGCCTATTTTACCGTGCTGTCGACCCAAGATCGGCTGCGCACCGCCCAGCGCAATATCGCCAGCGCCGAGCGCATCCTCAATGCCATCAAGGATCGCTTCAAGGCCGGCACCGGCACCGACCTCGATGTCGCGCAGCAGGAGAGCGTGCTCGCCAACCAGCGCGCACTGGTGCCGCCGCTCCGGCAAACGCTCGACCAGAACATCAACGCGCTCGCCGTACTGGTGTCGCGGCCGCCGGAGAGCGTGCGCATTTCGGGCGGTACGCTGAACTCGGTCGCAGTTCCGCGGGTCACACCGGGCCTGCCGTCGGACTTGCTGACCCAGCGGCCCGACATTCGCAGACAGGAGGCCCAGCTCGCTTCCGCGACCGCCAATGTCGGCAGCGCGCGGGCGCAGTTCTTCCCGAGCATCCAGCTCACCGGGCAGGGCGGCTATCAGAGCCAGGCGCTGGTCTCGCTGTTCCAGCCGCATGCGGCGTTCTTCAGCCTGGTTGGCAGCGCGACCCAGCCGATCTTCGATGGCGGCCGGATCCTCGGCAATTTTGAATACACCAAGGCCAAGCAGGACGAACTGCTGCAGACCTACCGCAAGACGGTGGTCCAGGCTTTCACCGACGTCGACAACGCGCTGGTCGCGATCCGTGAGACCACGCGAAAGCTGCAGCTACAGCGCGACGTGTTGTCGGCGTCGCGGCGCGCGTTCGATCTAGCCGAGCAGCAGCTCAAGGCCGGAACCGCCGATATTGTAACTGTGCTAAACACACAACTCACGCTGTTCCAGGCTGAAGATGCCTACTCCCAGGCCCAACTGGCCCGGCTGCTGGCGATCGTGAGCCTGTATCAGGCGCTGGGGGGCGGCTGGGAACCGAAGATAGAAAGACCGGTCGATGCTCTTTAAGCCCGACACGAAGGACGACAAAAAGAGCGCTGCGCGCAAGCCGGGGGTGGTCTCGCGGCTGCTCAAGCGCATGGTGTCGCTGGTCATCACTCTCGTGATCCTGGGCGGCCTTGGCTATCTCGGCTGGCTCGCCTTCCAGCAGAAGCAGGATGGCGCCGGCGGCCGCCGTGCAGGCATGCGGCCCGACCTCCCTGTACCGGTGCTTGCGGCCACGCCGCGTGTGCAGGACGTGCCCGTCTATCTTGACGGCGTCGGCTCGGTGAAGGCGTTGAACACGGTCACCGTGCGTTCGCAGGTCGACGGCAAGCTGATCGCGGTCAAGTTCGTCGAGGGCCAGGACGTCAAGCAGGGCGACGTGCTCGGTGAGATCGACCCCGCAATCTACCAGGCCCAGTACGACCAAGCGGTCGCCAAGAAGGCGCAGGACGAGGCGCTGCTCGCCAACCAGAAGATCGATCTCGCGCGCTACCAGCAACTCGCCGCGACCAATGCCGGCTCGAAGCAGCAGGCGGATACCCAGAAGGCCGTGGTGGCGCAGCAGGAAGCGCTGGTCAGGGCCGACCAGGCCGCCATCGACAACGCGGCGGCGACGCTGGGCTACACCAAGATCATCGCGCCCATTTCGGGACGGGCCGGCCTGCGCCAGGTCGACCAGGGCAACATCATTCACGCCTCCGACACCACCGGACTTGTCATCCTGACGCAGTTGCAGCCGATCGCGGTCTGGTTCAGCCTGCCGCAGCAGCAGATCACGCGGGTGAATGCGGCGGCGGCCAAGGGCACGCTCGCCGTCGACGTGTTCGGCAATGACGGCGTCACCGTGATCGATACCGGCAAGCTGACCGGCATCGACAACCAGGTCGATCCGACCACCGGCACGCTGAAGCTCAAGGCCGAATTCCCCAATGCCAAGTACCAGCTCTGGCCCGGCCAGTTCGTCAATGTCCGACTCAAGGTGGAGACGCTGGCGCAGGCGATCGTGGTGCCGACCTCGGCGGTGCAGCGCGGACCGGCCGGCACCTTCAGCTATGTGATCGGCGCAGACGACATCGTGACCGCGAAGGCTGTCACGGTGACGCAGCAGAACGAGCATGATGCCGTGATCGCGAGCGGCCTGACCACGTCCGACCGCGTCGTGACGACAGGCTTCGCCAACCTCGCTGACGGTTCGAAGGTCGTCATCGGCAAGGACACGCAAGCACCCGCCGCCGATCTGGCGCCACATAAGCGTGGCCGTAGTCCCGACGGCAGGGGCGGCGGCCAGGGGCAAGGCAAGGGCGGTGCACAGCATGGCGGCCGCCATGAGCATGGCGAGGGCGATCAGAGGGGGCAGACTGGGCCGGCTCCGGCGCCGCCATCGGCGGGGGCTGAACAGTCAGGCGGCACGACGAAGACGCAGCCATGAGCGTCTCCGAACCGTTCATCCGCCGTCCGATTGCGACCTCGCTGCTCGGCATTGCACTGATGATGGGCGGGGCGCTCGGCTACTGGGCGCTGCCGGTCTCCGCGTTGCCGCAGGTTGACTTCCCGACCGTGCAAGTCACGACGCAACTGCCCGGCGCGAGCCCCGATGTCGTCGCTTCCCTGATCACCGCGCCGCTGGAGCGGCAGCTCGGGCAGATTCCGTCGCTATCGTCGATGAACTCGACGAGCTCATTTGGCGTCAGCCAGATCTCGCTGCAATTCGATCTCAACCGCGACATCGACGGCGCGACGCAGGACGTGCAGGCCGCGATCAATGCGGCGGCCGGCATCCTGCCGAAGACACTGCCGTATCCGCCCGTCTACGCCAAGGTGAACCCGGCGGACGCGCCGGTCATGACGCTGGCGCTCACCTCTGACACGATTTCGCTGCGAGCGATGAGCGATCTCGCCGACACCATCCTGGGGCAACGCTTGAGCCAGATTTCAGGCGTCGGCCGGGTCTCGATCCTCGGCGGCCTGAAGCCCGCAGTGCGCGTACAGGCCGATCTGGCCCGGCTCGCGGCTTACGGGATCGCTATGGAGGATTTGCGCAGCGCGATCGCGGGCGCCAACGTGTCGGGGCCGAAGGGATCGCTCGACGGCGCGCAGCAATCCTACACCATCGCCGCCAACGACCAGATCGCGGCGGCCGACGCCTACAAGCCGATCATCATCGCCTATCGTAACGGGTCGCCGGTCACGATCGGCGACGTCGCGCAAATCGTCGACGGGCTGGAGAACGACCGCACCGGCGGTTGGTACCAGGGCACGCCGGCCGTCATCATCGACATTCAGCGCCAGCCCGGCGCCAATGTGATCGAGGTGGTCCGCCAGATCCGGGCCGAAATTCCGCGGATGCAGCGCGCCATTCCGGCCGGCGTCAAGTTGACTGTGGTCTCCGACCGCACCGTGACGATCCGCGCCTCCGTCCATGACGTGCAATTCACGCTGATCCTGAGCGTGGTGCTGGTGACGCTGGTGGTGTTGCTGTTCCTGCGATCGTTGCGCGCAACGCTGATTGCCGGCGTGGCGCTGCCGCTGTCGCTGATCACCAGCTTCGGGATCATGTATTTCGCCGGCTTCAGCCTCGATAATCTGTCGCTGATGGCGCTGACGATCGGGACCGGCTTCGTGGTCGACGACGCCATCGTCATGATCGAGAACATCGTCCGCCACATGGAAGAGGGCGAGACGGTGATGGAGGCCTCGCTGAAGGGCGCCAGCGAAATCGGCTTCACCGTGATCTCGCTGACGGTGTCGCTGATCGCCGTGTTCATCCCGCTCTTGTTCATGTCCGGCCTGGTCGGCCGCATGTTCCGCGAGTTCGCGCTGACGCTGACGATCGCGGTCGTCACCTCGGCCGTGGTGTCATTGACGCTGACCCCGATGATGTGCTCGCGGCTGCTCAAGAACATCCACGAAGAGATCGCCGTTCCGGGCCTCGCCGCGGTCAGCCGCTTTATCGACGGCGTGGTGGCGTTGTACCATCGCACGCTGCTCTGGGTGTTGCAGCGTCAGCGCGCGACGCTGGTCGTAACGTTTGCGACGATCGCGCTGACGCTGTTGATGTATGTGCTCGCGCCGAAGGGCTTTCTACCGCTCCAGGACACGTCCTCGATCACAGCCGTGACCGAGGCGGGTCCCGACGTCTCGTTCGCGGAGATGAAGCGGCGTCAGACCGCGGCTTCCGACATCATCAAGGCAGATCCCGATGTGACCGGCGTCGTCTCGGTGATCGGCGCGGGTTCAGTCAATCCGACCACCAATGTCGGGCGCCTGGTGATGACGCTGAAGCCGCGCGACCAGCGGCGCGACGACGTGGCGGCGGTGACAGCGCGCCTCAAGCAGAGGGTCGCGACGATCCCCGGCATGACCATCTACTTCCAGCCGGTGCAGGACGTGCAGATTTCGACCCAGTCGAGCCGGTCGCAATATCAGTACACGCTGACCGGAACGGATGCGGCCGAGGTGTCGGAATGGGCGCGAAAGCTGGTCACCGAAATGCGGCGCAATCCGATTTTCCGCGACGTCTCCTCGGAGGCGCAGGACGGCGGCCTCCGCGCGGCGCTCAACATCAACCGCCAGCGCGCCGGCCAGCTCGGCGTCAACCTGCAGGGTGTGACCGACACCCTGAACGACGCCTTCGCGCAGCGGCAGATCTCGACGATCTACGGCCAGGCCAACCAGTATCGCGTCGTGCTCGAAGCGCTGCCGATGTACCAGCGCGATCCGTCGATCCTGGACAAGCTGTATCTGCCCGGCGCGAACGGCGCGCAGGTGCCACTGTCCGCGGTGGCGACGCTGACGCGGACCACGGCGCCGCTGGCGATCTCGCACCAGGCGCAATTCCCCTCGGCCTCGCTCAGCTTCAACCTTGCGCCCAGGGAGGCACTGGGCGATGCTGTCACGGCGCTGAAGACGATCGAGACCCGCATCGGAATGCCCGGGAGCATCGTCGGCATCTATTCCGGCGACGCCGCCGAATTCGCGCGATCGCTCGCCGGACAGCCCTGGCTGATCCTGGCCGCGATCATCACGATCTACATCGTGCTCGGCGTGCTCTACGAGAGCTACATCCACCCGATCACCATCTTGTCGACGCTACCCTCGGCCGGCGTCGGGGCGATCCTCGCGTTGATGCTGTGCGGACAGGACCTCTCGGTGATCGGGTTGATCGGCATCATCCTGCTGATGGGCATCGTCAAAAAGAACGCGATCATGATGATCGACTTCGCGCTGGAGGCCGAGCGTCACCAGGGCATGTCGTCCTATGACGCGATCGTGCAGGCCTGCCTGTTGCGCTTCCGTCCCATCATGATGACGACGCTCGCCGCGCTGTTCGGTGCGCTGCCGCTCGCGATCGAAAGCGGTACGGGATCGGAGCTACGCTTCCCGCTCGGTATTTCGATCATCGGCGGCTTGTTGCTCAGTCAGTTGCTGACGCTCTACACCACGCCGGTGATCTATTTGGCGCTCGATCGGCTCAACCGCCGGATCGGACGAGCAGTGCCGGAGGCAGGTCCGCGCGGCCCCCCGATCGCGGGCGCGACCGAGGGCATGCAGTGATGTCGATCTCGGAGCCCTTCATCCGCAGGCCGGTGGGCACTACGCTGCTTGCGATCGGGCTGTTCCTGGTCGGGTTGGTCGCCTACCAGTTCCTACCGGTGTCCTCGGTTCCGAACGTCGATTTCCCGATGATCCGTGTGCAGGCAAGCAGACCAGGCGCTGATCCGTCGGTGATGGCCGCAACGGTGGCGGCGCCGCTCGAGCGCAAGCTCGGCGAGATCGCCGGCATCGACCAGATCACCTCGACAAGCTCGCTGGGCTCGACGAGTATCCAGGTGCAGTTCTCGATTGGTCGCGATATCGACCGCGCGGCGCGCGATGTCCAGGCCGCGATCAACGCCTCGCTGGCCGATCTGCCGAGCGACCTGCCGTCGCTGCCCAGGTTCCGCAAAGCCAATCCGGCGGCGGCCCCGGTCTTCGTGCTGGCGCTGACCTCGAAGACGATCTCGACCAGCGCGATGTACGACGTGGCCGACACGGTGCTGGCGCAGCGCATCTCGCAGGTCCCGGGCGTCGGCGAGGTCACCGTCAGTGGCGCCGACCAGCCGGCCGTTCGTATCTCACTCAACCCGGTCTCGCTGGCGAAAGCCGGGATCTCGACCGACGACGTCCGCACCGCGATCATCAACGCCAATCCGCTCGGCCCGGTCGGCATCTTCAACGGCGACAGGCTCAGCGAGACGCTGTCGATCAACAAGCAGATGCGGACTGCCGCCGAATTCCGCGACATCATGATCAAGAGCGCGAACGGCAATTTCGTGCGGCTCTCGGATGTCGCCGAAATCAGGGACTCCGTGCGCAACGCCCGCTCGATCGCCTGGTTCAACAAGCAGCCCGCGGTGCTGATCCAGATCACCAAGCAGGGCGATGCCAACGTCATCGACACCGTCAATCGCGTCCGTGCGCTGATCCCGGAGCTGAAGCAATGGATCCCGGCCGGGGTCGAGCTCTCGACGCTGGTCGATCGAACCGGCACCATCCGGGCCAGCGTCCTTGACATGCAGCTCACGCTGCTCGCGACCGTCGTGCTGGTGATGGTCGTGGTGTTCGTGTTCCTGCGCCGCGGCGTGCCGACGATTGCAGCCGGCGTTTCGGTGCCGCTGGCGCTGGCCGGCACCTGCGGCGGCATGTGGCTTGCGGGCTTTTCGATCGACAATCTGTCGCTGATGGCGCTCGCGATTTCCGTTGGTTTCGTCGTCGACGACGCGATCGTGATGATCGAGAACATGTACCGCAATCTCGAGCAGGGCATGGCGCCGTTTCCGGCCGCGCTGGAAGGCGCCAAGCAGATCGGCTTCACGGTCTTGTCGATCTCCCTGTCGCTGATCGCGGCGTTCACGCCATTGATCTTCATGGACGGAATCGTCGGCCGGCTGCTCCGCGAATTCTCCCTGACGCTGACCTTCGCCATCGTGGTCTCGACCGTGGTGTCGCTGACGGTCACGCCGATGATCTGCGCGCACTACATCAAGGAAGCGACCTCCGATCACACAACCTGGTATGACCGCGCCATCGAGGGCGCGTTGTCGCGGGTCGTGGCGTTCTACACCTGGACGCTACGGATTGTGCTCGGCTATCCCGTCCTGACGCTGCTGGTGTTCTTTGCCACCATCGCGCTGACGGTGACGCTCTACATCAAGACGCCGAAGGGATATTTCCCGACCGACGACAGCGGCTTCGTCATCGGCTCGACCCGCGCATCCGCAGATATCTCGTTCCAGGGGATGCTCTCGCTGCAACAGCAGCTCGCCGACATCGTGATGGCTGATCCCGCGGTTGCCGGTATCGGTTCGTCGGTCGGCGGCAGCACCGCGAACCGCGGCTTCATGTTCATCAGTCTCAAGCCGCCGGAGCAGCGCGACGGCCTGACGACCGCACAAGTGATCGACCGGCTGCGTCGCAATTTGTTCATGGTGACCGGCATCCGCCTGTTCATGTTCGCGGCACAGGACATCCGCACCGGCGGCCGGCAGAGCGATTCCGACTACCAGTACACGCTGTCCTCGACCGACCTCGAATTGTTGCAGAAATGGGCGCCGATCGTGGCCAAGCGCATGGAGACGGTGGAGGGCATCACGGACGTGTCCTCCGACCGCGATCCGGGCGGCCTGCAGCTCAATCTCGTGATCGACCGCAAGATCGCATCGAGCCTCGGCGTCCGCGTCCAGGACATCGACAATGCGCTCAACAACGCGTTCTCGCAGCGGCAGATCTCGATCATCTACACCCAGCGCAACCAGTACATGGTGGTGCTGGAAATCGACCCGAAATTCCAGAACGACCCATCGAGTCTGGAGCGCATCTATGTTGCCGGTGCCAATGGCGTGCAGGTGCCGCTGTCGGCCGTGGTGCATTACCAGCGGGGATTGTCGCCCCTGGCGGTATATCATTCGGGCGGTTTCCCCTCGACCACAGTGTCGTTCAACCTGTTGCCGGACGTGCCGCTGGAGGTCGCGACGTCAAACATCCAGCAGGCGGTCAACGAGCTGCACATGCCGGAGGGCATCCGCGGCAGCTTCGACGGCAATGCCGGCGACTTCAGAAAGACCAGCGGGCGGCAGCCGCTTCTGATCCTCGGCGCACTGATCGCGATGTATATCGTGCTTGGCGTGCTCTATGAGAGCCTGGCGCATCCGATCACGATCATCTCGACATTACCGTCGGCCGGGCTCGGCGCGTTGCTGGCGCTGCAGCTCACCAATACGCCGCTGACCGTGATCGCCTTTGTCGGCATCATCCTGTTGATCGGCATCGTGAAGAAGAACGGCATCATGATGGTCGACTTCGCCCTGGAGGCCGAGCGCCATCAGGGACTGTCGTCGCGGGACGCGATCTTCGAGGCCTGCCGTGCACGCTTCCGACCTATCCTGATGACGACGATGGCGGCGCTGTTCGCCGGCATACCGTTGGTCATCGCTACCGGCCCGGGCACCGAGTTGCGGCGGCCGCTCGGCATCACCATCATTGGCGGGCTGTTCGTATCGCAGATCCTGACGCTCTACACGACGCCAGTGATCTACCTGCTGATCAACCGGCTGCGCCAGCGCCCGGCGCCATCGGCGGTGGCGGCGCCGGCGGGAATAGGTTGAATTGCTCCGTCCCTGGCGTATAGCGAACCCATGTCGGAACCGACGGACTCACAGACCGATATTGTGCTCGGGACGCTCGCGGAATGCCCGCATTGCGGCAAGCCGCTGCCACTGTGCATCTGCGACAGTGTCACGCCGATCGAGAGCCGCATCCAGCTCCTGATCCTGCAGCATCCGCAGGAGCAGGACAGGGCGCTTGGCACCGCGCGGCTGACCGCGCGACATTTCAAGAATGCGGTCGTCCGGATCGGACTCTCCTGGCCGAGTCTGTCGAAGGCACTCGGCCGGCCGGTCGCTGACCCGTCGCGCTGGGCGGTGCTCTATCTCGGCTCGGCCAAGGCCGAGGACTTCGACACCGATGCCGAGATCATCGCCATCAACCGCAAAGGGGAACTGGAGCCGGATCAGCGGGGCGTCCTCGCCGACATCGAGGGCGTCGTGCTGCTCGACGGCACCTGGAGCCAGGCCAAGGCCTTGTGGTGGCGCAATGCCTGGATGCTGAAATGCCAGCGCGTGATTCTCGGACCGAAGCGGCCCTCCCGTTATGGCCGGTTGCGTCGGGAACCACGGCGCGATGGCCTGTCCACCATCGAGGCGGCAGCGATGCTGCTGGCAGGGTTGGAGAAGCGGCCGGACATTGCCGTGACGCTGATCGCCAGCTTCGAGCGAATGTTGGCGAGATTTCGCGAGGTCCAAGCCAACATGCCGGAATTGGCGCCGAAACCGAAGAAGCGGGACTTCCGCAGGCGGAGGCGAGGCTAGCACCCGGTGACGAAAAGGGCCGCCGCGATTGGTGCGCGATTGCGGTCCGGCTCGGTTGCCTATCGGAGTGAGGCCGTATATGAGTGCGGCCCGTGGGGCCACGTGGCGGAGTGGTTACGCAACGGTCTGCAAAACCGTGTACACCAGTTCAATTCTGGTCGTGGCCTCCACCTTTCGTATCAATCACTTGCGGTCAACAGATAAGACGCTGCCTTAACAGGCGGCGTGCCAGCCGTCGGGAAACGGAATCAGCGGCCATGGCGCGCGGTTGTCGTTGGCGGCGCGCGGCGGCGGCTGAACGCGGGGCAGGGGCTGAGCCAAGAAATCCTCCTCGGGCGCGACGGCCGTTCGCACGGCGTCCAACAGCAGATCAAATTCGACTTCGCTCATCGCGCTCTCCGGGGTTCGAGAGCGCCATGGTGGCAAATCTGTCTTGTGTCCGGATTGAGCGGATCGTTCGAATTTTAGCTAACGGACGCTCACATCGAACCGAATCGGCAAACGGATCGTCGTTTTCCCCGGCGGGAAATTAGGTCCGGCCGTACAGGCCTCCTGTGAAAGAAATCACATTCCGGGAAAAACTATTCCAATACCGGCTTGGCACGTCGGAGCAGGTCGCGTCGCGGTCACTGTTTATTGCAGCCATCGCCGGCGATCGCGGTGGGAGCCCGCGTTGAGCGTGCCGTAGCGCGGGCAAATCCTTGGCCCGCAGCGAGTCTGCGCTCCTTGTTAAAGTTGGGCCGCGACTGTTATTTGGTTCTTTGCAAGGCCGAAAGGCTTTGTTATACGCTGCCCCGCTCGCGAACAGATGTTCGCCCATTCCTCGGTAGCTCAGCGGTAGAGCATTCGACTGTTAATCGAATGGTCGCTGGTTCGAATCCAGCCCGGGGAGCCAGCTCTGGCCCCACCGACAAAGTCCGGATCATCGTTCACAAGCCTGTGGCTCGCCGCGGGTGGGCTAAATTGGCCGTCAAATCGACTTAATGGCTATCGAACGTTCCTCTCGCCGGGTTCTGAGAGGTGATTTTTCCATGTCCGAGATCCTGATCGACTTGTCGATGCTGCAGCCGACACTCGTTCCCGGAGACGTTCCCGATATCAGTGACGATGAGTGCCTGCGCCGGTTGGCGAAGGCGGTCGAGGCGCGTGATTCGGAACATCTCGACGAGGTGGCGCGCCTGATTGGCCGGCTGGCCGTCACCATCGAATAAGGGAGCGCCGCGAGCGTCCTCTGGCGCCGTTGCGCGCGTCGACGGCGTGTTGCGTTTTGGCGGAGCTTGTTCCAAAAGGTGGCCCTGTTCTAGCTCCAGCGGCGCTGCCGCGTGATTTGCAGGGTTCCGTCAATGTCCGGTTTTTCGGCCGCGCGCCAGTACATGGTCGATGGTCAGGTGCGTCCGAGTGACGTCACCGATGAGCGAATCCTCGATGCCATGCTGGCGGTGCCGCGCGAGGCCTTCGTTCCGGCCGACAACCAGGCGCTGGCGTATTTGGATCTCGATTTGGACGTCGCTGAGAAGGGGGCGGGCCAGCGCTGCCTGATCAAGCCAGCGCTGCTCGCCAAGATGGTCCAGGCTGCCGACATCAAGGGCACCGATCGGGTGCTGATTGTCGGCTGCGCGACCGGCTATGCCGCTGCGGTGGTAGCGCGGTTCGCCGCACAGGTGACCGCGACCGAAAGCGATCCGGCCCTCGCGTCGAAGGCGTCTGCGGCGCTAGCGCAGCTTGGCGCCCAGAATGTCACCGTAAGGACTGCCGCCGCGGCCGATGGAGATACCGCCGGCGCACCATTCGACGTGATCGTCCTCAACGGCGCGACCGAAATTATCCCGACGGGGCTTTATGCCCAGCTCAAGGAAGGTGGCCGTCTGGTTGGGGTCTTCGCCCTGTCGCAGCCGCCCCGGGCCGGCCTCGTGACCCACTTCAACAAGGACTACGGCCATCGCGAATTGTTCGACGGCACAGCTCCGGTTTTGCCGGGGCTTGAACGACTTCCCGCCTTCGTCTTCTGAGCGCGCCCCACCCGCTACCGCAGTGCAGCACCTGATAAAATCCCATTCTGAATCAGAAGTGTGGCCCGTTTGCCCCACGTGAAGAGTTTCCACCGCGTTACATTGCGGAGGAGTTCCGTTGCTCTTAGCTGCGGACTAAGGTGAGGCGGGACTCACTTCGTCTGAAGCGACGCTAGGCTCATGGGCATGATGGGTCGGCGACTACAAAATGAATGGAATGTTGGGGATGCGAGGGGTGAAGATTGTCACCACGGCTGCGGTTGCGGTCCTTCTGTTGGCGGAGTTGGGCCCGGTGCCCGCCTTGGCCGACACAATCGAGGCCGCGCTGGTGCGAGCCTACCAAAACAATCCCCAGCTCAACGCGCAGCGCGCATTGGTGCGATCGACCGACGAGAACGTGCCGCAGGCGCTTTCGGGTTATCGCCCGAGGGCCTCGCTGACCGCGAGCGGGGGTTATCAGTACACCGATGAGCAGTTGACGCGGGGCACTCCTGCGATCCACGGCACGACTGCGCCGCGCAGCGTGGGTCTCACCGTCGACCAATCGCTGTTCAATGCGCAGACCGCGCCCCGGGTGCGCGCTGCGGAAAGTCAGGTGTCATCAGCACGCGAGGGCTTGCGCGTGCTGGAGCAGACCGTGATGCTGCAGGCCGCCACGATCTACATGGACTATCTTCGCGATTCCGCGATCGTCGAGGTCCAGCGCAGCAACACGCGCGTGCTCGAGCAGACGCTGAAGCAAACCCAGGATCGCTTCAATGTGGGTGAGGTGACGCGCACTGACGTCGCACAATCCGAGGCGCAACTCGCGGCCGGTCGAACCCAGCAGCTCACTGCGGAATCGAACCTTACCACGACGCGATCGAACTTCCGCCGCATCATCGGCAACGAGCCGGAGAATCTCGCGCCGGGGTCGCCAGTTGACCGTTTCCTGCCGGCTACGCTCGCCGCCGCCGTGGAACTGGGTTTGACCCAGAACCCGAACGTCACTGCCGCGATGTACGGCGTTGACGTCAACTTCCTCCAGGTCAAGGTCAACGAAGGCGCGCTGTTCCCGACGGTGGGGCTGCAGGTCTCGGTGAACCAGGCCTTCGAGCAACAGTTACAAATCTATCGTGCATTCAACGCCGCCGCCAACGTGCAGGTGTCGGTGCCGATCTACCAGGGCGGCTCGGAGTATTCGTTGATCCGGCAGTCCAAGGAATCGCTGGCGCAGCAGCGCCAGGTTCTGGAGCAGACGCGGAATCAGGCGCGCGCCGATGTCGTCACGGCATGGGGCCAGTTGCTTGCCGGCAAGGCGCAGGTGGCGTCGGCACAGGCGCAGGTGACTGCGTCGGAAATTGCGCTGAACGGTGTGCGCGAGGAGGCCAAGGCTGGCCAGCGCACCACGCTCGACGTGCTGAACGCGCAGCAGGCCCTCGTCAACGCCCGCAATGCGCTGGTGACCGCGCAGCACGATCGCGTCGTCGCCTCCTACAATGTGTTGAATGCGATCGGTCGCCTGTCGCCGCAAGTGATGAGGCTCAAGACCAATGTCTATGATCCCAGCGTGCACTACCATCAGGTGCGTGATAGCTGGGCCGGCGTCCGCACGCCCGACGGCCGCTAACCGCCACATCAACGTCGCCTGACGCGCCTAGCTTGTGGTTCTGAGTCAATCAGGACCACAGGCGGGCGCGCTTGCTTGCAATCGATAAATGCCCTGACATACCGTTTCGTTGGGCAGCAAAGCGATTCGCGGCGCGGCCAGCCGCATGGCGTGGCCGACAGTTCGTGTCTTGGACGACACGAGCTTGCGCGAAGCCGCTGACGGGCTTGATCTGGGGACAAGTCGGGCGTGAGCGACGAAAATCTCGGCCTGCAAAATCGGAACCGGCGAATCCTCCGGGGCTTGATGTAAGATGGTTTCGATGTGGAGTCGGCGATGACGCAACCTGCGAAGGTCCAAGAGCCCTCGATGGAGGAGATTCTGGCGTCGATCCGTCGCATTATTGCCGACGACGAGGCGAAGCCGGCCACGGCCGATAAACCCGCTGCTGTCGAGAAGGCGGCGACCGCCGCGCCACCGCCCAAGGTCGAGCCGCTACCGCAGGCCAAACCCGCAGTGAAGAGTTCTCCGCCAGCGCCATCATCCGCCGCGAAGGTTGCCATGCCGAGCCCAAAGCCAGCGCCGGCTGCGCCGGCGGCCAGCAACAGTCAGGACGATATCGACTCCTTGTTGGCCAGCCTCGATGAGGCGACGCCGCCATCCGAGATCAGGCCTCCGCAACCGGATGGCGACGTGTTCGAGCTCACCGACGAGATGGCGCTGCCGGATCCGGCGCCCGCGCCGGAAGCAGCCGCGTCGTTCCACAAGGTCGAGCCGCAGGACGACGTCGAATTCGCGGAAGCCTCCGCGCGCATGCGGCCCCCGGCTCATGAGCCGCCGCCGATCGACACCGCGTCGATGCAGCCGATCCTCTCGGGAACCACGATGCGGGCGGTCGAATCCGCCTTCAATTCCCTGGCCAATACCGTGCTCAGCAACAATGCGCGAACGCTTGAGGATCTGGTCAAGGAGATGCTGCGACCGATGCTCAAGGCCTGGCTGGACGACAACTTGCCGGGGCTGGTCGAGCGCATCGTCAAGGCCGAAATCGAGCGGGTATCCCGCGGACGGTAGGCTCGGGCCGCGGGCCTTGTGGACCTCATTCAGCCACCCAAAGTTGGCCTAATCGTCGTTTCTGCGCGCAGGTCCGGTTGACTTGGTGCGTTGGGGCGGCTTTCTAGCCGTTTCCATGGTCGAAATCGCATTGTCATGATCGAGAAAAACTACCAGCCCGCCGATATCGAGCGCCGGATGTCCCGGATTTGGGAGGAGAGCGGTGCGTTCGAAGCCGGACGGCCCGAACGCAAGGATGCCGCGCCCTTCACCATCGTGATCCCGCCGCCGAACGTGACCGGCTCGTTGCACATGGGGCACGCGCTCAACAACACGCTACAGGACATCCTGTGCCGTTTCGAGCGGATGCGTGGCCGCGACGTGCTGTGGCAGCCCGGAACCGACCATGCTGGCATCGCGACCCAGATGGTGGTCGAGCGGCAATTGATGGAACGCCAGGAGCCGGGCCGGCGCGAGATGGGCCGCGCCAAATTCCTCGAACGGGTGTGGCAGTGGAAAGCCGAGAGCGGCGGCACCATCGTCAACCAGCTCAAACGCCTGGGCGCCTCCTGCGACTGGTCGCGCGAGCGCTTCACGATGGACGAGGGGCTGTCCCGTGCCGTCGTCAAGGTGTTCGTCGAATTGCATCGCCAGGGGCTGATCTACAAGGACAAGCGCTTGGTCAATTGGGACCCCAAGCTGCTGACCGCGATCTCTGATCTTGAAGTGCAGCAGGTCGAGGTCAAGGGCAGCCTTTGGTACCTGCGCTATCCGATCGAAGGGCGAGTGTTCAGCCCTGATGATCCCAAGTCGTTCATCGTGGTCGCAACCACGCGTCCCGAAACCATGCTCGGCGACACGGCGGTCGCGGTGCATCCGGACGATGAGCGCTACACCGATCTGGTCGGCCAGCACGTCATCCTGCCGCTGGTCGGTCGCAAGATTCCGATCGTCGCCGACGACTATTCCGATCCGGAGAAAGGCTCGGGCGCTGTCAAGGTGACGCCGGCGCACGACTTCAACGACTTCGAGATCGGCAAGCGCCACGGTTTGCCGCAGATCAGCGTGCTCGATCAGGAGGGCTGCCTCAACCTGGACTGCAACGAGGACTATCTGCGCGGCCTGCCGGAGGGCGCCTCGGATTTCGCGGAGGAGTTTCATCAGATCGAGCGCTTCGCCGCGCGCAAGAAGATCGTGACCCGGCTGGACGAGTTTGGTTTCCTCGAACGGATCGAGCCGAACACCCACATGGTGCCGCACGGCGATCGCTCCGGCGTCGTGATCGAGCCTTATCTGACCGACCAGTGGTATGTCGATGCCAAGACGATGGCGCAGCCGGCGATGGCGGCGGTGCGTTCGGGCGAAACCACTTTCGTGCCGAAGAACTGGGAGAAGACTTATTTCGAGTGGATGGAGAACATTCAGCCCTGGTGCATCTCGCGCCAGCTCTGGTGGGGCCATCAGATTCCAGCGTGGTATGGACCCGACGGCAAGGCGTTCGTCGCCGAGACCGAGGAAGAGGCTGTCGGCAACGCGCTCGGCTACTATGTCGAGCAGGAGGTCATTACGCCGGAACAGGGCCACGAAATGGCGCTCGATCCCGCCAAGCGTGAGGGCTTCATCACCCGCGATGAAGACGTGCTCGACACCTGGTTCTCGTCGGCACTATGGCCGTTCTCGACGCTGGGCTGGCCGGACGACACGGCGGAGGTGAAGCGCTACTACCCGACCAACGCGCTGGTCACGGGGTTCGACATCATCTTCTTCTGGGTCGCGCGGATGATGATGATGGGGCTTCACTTCATGAAGGAGGCGCCGTTCTCGACTGTCTACATCCACCGTCTCGTCCGCGACGAGAAGGGCGCCAAGATGTCGAAGTCGAAGGGCAACGTCATCGATCCGCTCGGTGTGATCGACGAATACGGCGCCGACGCGCTGCGCTTTGCGCTGACGCGCGAGGCTGCCCAGGGCCACGACATTCGCCTGTCGCCGCATCTGGTCGAGACCAACCGCAACTTCGCGACCAAGTTCTGGAACGCCTGTCGCTTCGCCGAGATGAACGAGTGCGTGAAGCCGGACGGCTTCGATGCGAAGGGCGCCAGGGAAACCCTGAACCGCTGGATCGCACACGAGACCTCGCGCGTCACCCGCGAGGTGACCGAGGCGATCCAGGGCTATCGCTTCAACGACGCGGCCGGCGCGATCTACCGCTTCGTCTGGAATGTGTTCTGCGATTGGTATCTCGAACTGGCAAAGCCCGTGCTGATGGGCGAGGAGGGCGCGGCAAAGGCCGAGACGCGCGCCATGATCGCCTGGACGCGCGACGAGATCCTGAAGCTGCTGCATCCGTTCATGCCCTTCATCACCGAAGAGCTGTGGGCCGTGACGGCCAAGCGTGATGGCCTGCTGGTGCTCGAAACGTGGCCGCGCAAGGCGACGGCGCTGAGCGGCGAAGATCTGGCTGCGATGGCAATGACCGGGCCGAATGGCGAGGTCATTCCTCCGGTCGTTGCGGCACTCGACGCCGACGATTTCAGCGATCCCGCGGCGGAGGCCGAGATCGGCTGGGTGGTCGACCTCGTCACCGCGATGCGCTCGGTGAAGGCAGAGATGAACATCCCGCCGTCGACGCTGACACCGCTGGTGATATCGGGAGCCTCAGACGAGACGCGCGATCGCGCCCAGCGCTGGAACGATACTATCAAGCGCCTGGCGCGGCTCTCCGATATCTCCTTCGCCGATCGTCCACCGGAAGGCGCGGTGCAGCTTCTCGTCCGCGGCGACGTGGTGGCGCTGCCGCTCAAGGGCGTCATCGATCTGGTCGCCGAGCAGGCGCGTCTGCAAAAGGAACTCGGCAAGGCCGACGCCGACATCAAACGTGTCGACGCCAAACTCTCCAACGAGAAGTTCGTCGCCAACGCGCCGGAAGAACTCGTCGAGGAGGAGAAGGGGAAGCGCGAGGCTGCACTCGAGCGCAAGGCCAAGATCCTCGAAGCCCTGGAGCGCTTGAAGAAGGCGTCGTAGCGGGCAACGCCGTGGCGCTCAAAACCGCTTGCTGAGGAACTTCGATCCCTTCACCCCGTAGCGCCAGGGCAGGTCGACTGCCTTGGTGATCCCGATTCGCACGCCTGAGACGATCTCTGGCGTGCCGGTGCGGGCATGGAGCGCGATCGGAGGCCGGTCGAGCGGTAGTTCACTGTGCGCGATGTTGATGCCAAGCGCCTCACAGAGCTTGCCGGGCCCGGAGCACAAGGTGCGAACGTCATCCAAACCGCGTCGGCGGCGCATCGCCGCGATCCCGTGCGTCGGCTCGAGCGCGCGGATCAGCACGGCGCTGGCAGAGCCGGCCTCCTCGCAGACGAAATTCACGCACCAGTGGATGCCGTAGGAGCGGTAGACGTACGAGAAGCCCGGTGGACCGAACATCACCTGATTGCGTGGGGTCGGTCCCCGGTAGGAGTGCGCGGCGGGATCGGTGTGATGATAGGCCTCGACCTCGACAATGATGCCGCCGACGCCGTCGACCAGGAACGTGGCGCCGATCAGGTCGGGTGCGACCTCATGGACGCTGCGGTCGAAGAAGGAGCGTTTGAGCGGCTTGCCGAGGCGCATCGCCGGCGCTTTGGTCGATTGGGGTTTTTGAGCCATTTTCAGGAGGGAATCGGGGCGGAATAGGCCGGAAGACTGCCAATATATTGCGCGATCTGCTAGGGTCGCACGGGCCGGGTTGCGAGCCGCGCCAACACGGATTAGCTAAGCCTCCTCGCGACTTGCAGGCACCTATGGTCACCATCGTCGACACTATTTCAACCACGCCGGTCCGCCCGCGGCATCCCGAAAAGGTGAACCGGCCGGACGCCGCGTCGCCTCCGAAGCCGGACTGGATCCGCGTCCGCGCGCCGAACACGCGTGGCTATGCCGATACGCGCCGGATCGTGAAGGAAAACGGCCTCGTCACGGTCTGCGAGGAGGCCGGCTGCCCGAATATCGGCGAGTGCTGGGACAAGAAGCACGCCACTTTCATGATCATGGGGGATACCTGCACGCGGGCGTGCGCATTCTGCAACGTCAAGACCGGCATGCCCGTCGCGCTCGAGGCCCACGAACCCGACTACGTTGCCGAGGCAACCTCCAAGCTTGGCCTCACCCATGTCGTTGTGACCTCGGTTGACCGCGACGATCTGGCCGATGGCGGTGCCGAGCACTTCGCGCAAACCATCCGTGCGATCCGCGCACGCTGCCCCACCACCACAATCGAGATTTTGACGCCCGACTTCCTGCGCAAGGATGGCGCGCTGGAGCGCGTGGTCGCGGCAAAGCCCGATGTATTCAATCACAATCTGGAAACGGTGCCGTCGCGCTACCTGACCGTCCGTCCGGGCGCACGCTATTTCCATTCGATCCGGCTGCTGCAACGGGTCAAGGAAATGGATCCGACCATTTTCACCAAGTCTGGCATCATGGTCGGGCTCGGCGAGGAGCGGCACGAGGTGTTGCAGGTGATGGATGATCTGCGTTCCGCCGACGTCGATTTCCTAACCATCGGCCAATATCTCCAGCCGACACGCAAGCACCACGCCGTGATGCGCTATGTGACGCCGGACGAATTCGCAGGCTATGAGCGCGTCGCTTACACCAAGGGATTTCTGATGGTGTCGGCGAGCCCGCTGACTCGCTCGTCGCATCACGCCGGCGAGGATTTTGCGAAACTGCAGGCGGCGCGTCTGGCCCGCGGCCGCTAGAAATACGACAGTGTGATTGGGAAAGGTGCGAAGCGGCTTTCCGAAAGGATCATGCTCAAGCAAAGAGCGTAAGCGCGATGACGGTTCAATTCGATCCCATCGCGCTATCGACGGCGGAGACATCGTCGCCGCGTTCAATCGTTTCATCGAGCACGATCTATTTGGAAGGGCCGGGGCCGACCGGTCCAGATCGTGCTCCAGCCTCGGACTGGACCAATGCAACGTGTTCTGGTGATGGGATCGTCGGGGTCCGGCAAGTCGACGTTCGCGCGTCGGCTGTCGGACATCACCGGCATTCCGACGGTATCGATCGATGCGTTGTACTGGAAGCCGGGCTGGGTCGAGTCCGGAAAGGAGGAATTCCAGAGCCGCATGGTCGAGGCCGCGAAGCAACCGCGTTGGATCATGGATGGGAACTATATGACGAGCGGCGCAGGCGAATTGCGGCGGCAGCTTTCGGATACGGTCATCTGGTTCGATCTGCCACGGTCGGCCTGCATGTTCGGAATCTTCAAGCGGATCGCGGCAAGCTATGGCAAGGTACGCCCCGAGATGGCGGACGGCTGTCCGGAGAAGATCGACCTTGAATTCTTTCGCTACGTCTGGACCTATCGGCAGCAGCAACGGCCGAAGCTTGTCGCATATTTTCAGGGGTTGCGGCCCGATCAAACGCTGGTGTGCTTCACGGACCGTGAGCAGGCGGATGACTATCTGCAAGACCTCGCATTGAAGCGAAAGCGCACGAGTATTCACTGATGCCGCGATTCTCCAGCAAGCGGCGGGTGCACCACGCCGCGCAGCAAATGTTCGATCTGGTTGCCGACGTCGAGCGCTATCCGGAATTCGTGCCGCTGTGCCAGTCATTGAAGGTGCGCCAGCGCACACCGAATGACGATGGCACCGAGGTCGTGATCGCCGACATGACCGTGTCGTTCAAGCTGGTGCGGGAATCCTTCACGAGCAAAGTGACCCTCGACCAGCCCAACCGGAAGATTCTGGTCGAATATTTGCGCGGCCCGTTCAGCAATCTGGAGAATCGCTGGACCTTCGAGCCAAGGTCCGAAACCGATTGCGATGTCGGTTTCTTCCTGTCCTACGAGTTCAAGAGCCGGATGCTCGCGATGCTGATGGGCTCGATGTTCGATGCCGCATTTTCGCGCTTCGCAGCGGCGTTCGAGAAGCGGGCGGACCAGATCTATGGAAAGCCCCAGCTTTCGACCTAGGGGCCGTCTCGTTCTGCTTCGATTCTCGGTCCCCGCAACGTGAATGCCCGGCGCTAGGCCGGGCATTCCGGAGCCGTCTCGTGAGATCGACTGTTGGCTACGGACAGGGGCGCCGTGTGCCGTTGTTGGAGAGATAGGTGCCCGACGCCGGGTCGTAGGACCGGAAGCGCTGCGAGCAATAGGCGTCGTTGTTGGCTTTCGCCTGGCTCGCGGCTATCGCGCCGCCGATGATCGCGCCGGCTGCAAGGCCGCCGATGATCGCCGCGCCGTTTCCGCGGTCGCCGTAATATCCGCCCCGATAGCCGTAATACCCGCCGCGATAGCCGTAGCGGGGACCTCCATGCCAGTAACGATACTGCACCTGCTGGACCGACGCCGGCTGATCTTGCAACGTCGCGGGCGCGAGTGGCGCGGCGGACGAGGGTGCGGCTGAAAGTGTCATGGCCGCCGTCGTCGCGGTCACAAGCATGGTTCGCAGCTTCATTATTGTCTCCTTGTTGGGGCTAGGAATCATGGACTAAGATGGGCGTGCGATAACAGCCGATAACGCCCCGCGTTCCCCCGGAGCAAGCGTCACTGGGTCGCAGTTGAGGCACGACGAAACGAAAGGAATCGCCGCGCATGGATCATCACACCCAGCTATCCGCGCGGTAACCGGCGGCGCTTGGCGGCGTGACTACGCGGTGAGCGGGCGACTCGTGGCCGCAACCGGCTCACGGCCTCGCGGCGGGGCTTGGCGGCCTGCGGGGGCCGCGCCAATTCTATCAACATGCGCAAGGCTTCGACCACCGAACGCTGGCGCACCGCCGTACGGCCGATCGCACCAAATCGTTGTTCGCGGTGGATGATGCGGCCGTCGCGCGCGGCGACGGCGAAATGAACCAGCCCCACGGGCTTGCCCGGTGTCGCGCCGCCCGGGCCCGCGATGCCGGTGATGGAGACTGCGAGATCGACGCCAGCCTTTTCCAGTGCGCCGATCGCCATCGCGGTCGCGGTTTCCTTGCTGACCGCACCGAACGTTTCGAGCGTCGCAGCCTTGACGCCGAGCATCATGCGTTTGGCCTCATTCGAATAGGTGACGAAGCCGCGGTCGATCACGTCGGAGGAGCCGGGGATGTCGGTGAGCGCGCCGGCAACCAGCCCGCCGGTGCAGGATTCGGCGGTCGCGATGGTCAGCTTGCGCATCCGGCACAGGTCGAGCAGCGAGCGGGAGAGGGCACGAGCGTCGCTGCCGCCCATGTTATGCGCTCCAACCTTTGTCGTCCCAGGGCAGGCGGATGGTGGCACTCCCGGTCGCTGCAATGCCTTCCTCGCGGCCAGTGAAGCCGAGCCGCTCACTCGTGGTTGCCTTGACCGCGACGCGCGAGATATGGACGCCGGAAATCTCGGCGATCTTCGCGCGCATCGTATCGCGCAGCGGGCCGATCTTCGGCCGCTCACAGATCAGCGTCACCTCGAGGTTGGCGATGCGTCCGCCGCGCGCGGTGACGCGCTCGACGGCATATTTCAAGAACTGGTCGGAGGAGGCGCCTTTCCACTTGGCGTCGCTCGGCGGGAAGTGCGAGCCGATATCGCCGTCGGCCAGCGCACCGAGTATAGCGTCGACCAGCGCGTGCAGCCCGACGTCGCCATCGGAATGGGCGAGGAAGCCCCTGCTGTGCGGGACGCGCACGCCGCAGATCATGACATGGTCGCCGTCGCCGAACGCGTGCACATCATAACCGGTGCCGGTCCTGATATCGCCAAGCTGGCTCGTCAACCGCGCTTCCTCGCGGACGAAGTCTTCAGGCGTCGTGAGTTTCATGTTGGCAGCATCACCTTCAAAAGTCGCAACCGTCAATCCCGCCCATTCCGCAAGCGCCGCGTCGTCGGTGAAATCGCTGCGGCCCTCGCGCGCCGCGCGACGATGCGCCTCCAGTATCACGTCGAAACGAAAGGCCTGTGGCGTCTGCGCGATCCGCAACCGTGCACGCTCGGGAGTCGCCTCGACGTCGCCGGTATCGCCGGTGAGTTTGATTGTGTCGGTAACGGGAACCACGGGGATCGCGGCGCCCGTGCGGCCCGCGGCCGCGATCGCACGCGAGATCACGGCTGGCGTGACGAAGGGACGCGCAGCGTCGTGGATGAGGACGATATCCGGTTTCTGGTCGGCGAGTGCCTCGAGCCCCGCATGCACGGAGGCCTGACGGGTCGCCCCACCGGGGACGGCTGTCCGATGACGCAAGCCGGCAACCGCCTCCTGGAAAAGCGCGGCATCGTCGGGATTCACCACGGGCTGGACGGCGAGCACATCCGGATGCCCGGAGAAAGCCTCCATCGCGCGGTAGATCACGGTTTGTCCGCCGATCGTGCGATATTGCTTGGGCCCGCCGGCACCGGCGCGCAGTCCGCGCCCGGCTGCGACAAGGATGGCTGCGGTACGCGCGCGCTTCGGCATTTTTGAACCAGTGACAGACGAATCGGGGATGAGGAGATGGGCGACGGGATCGCCGCGCACAGCCCTTAGCACGACCAGTGCGCAAGGACAGAGCATTTCCGGTTTGCTGTGGGAAAAGCAGATTCTGTTGCAGTGCACTTGCGCGAATGGTAGAATTGTCTAAAGTGTAGGCATGAAGCTTGACTGCACAAGATTTGTGCGCACAATACGTGAAATCGGCTGCAATGGCGTGGTCGACGAACCGACGAGACGGCCGTGACCGGCGTGCAAAGTGTTTCGCGTAACCCGTTGAAGATAGGTGACATTGCTGTCGCCAACCGGGTTCTCCTCGCGCCGATGTCCGGCGTCACCGACGCCCCCTTCAGGCGACTCACAGCGGCTCTTGGCGCCGGGCTGGTGGTGTCGGAGATGACCGCGAGCGACGACCTGGTGAATGGCAAGCCGATGTCGAAGCTGCGCTGCGAGGCAGCCGGGATCGGGCCGCACGTTGTCCAGCTCGCCGGCTGCGAGAGTCATTGGATGGCGGAGGGTGCCCGGATCGCCGAGAGCGCTGGCGCCGACGTCATCGATATCAACATGGGTTGCCCGGCTCGGCATGTGACCGGTGGCCAATCCGGCTCGGCGCTGATGCGCAATCTCGATCACGCGGTCGCGTTGGTCGAGGCGACAATCTCGGCGGTCAAGGTGCCAGTGACGCTGAAGATGCGGCTCGGCTGGGACGAGCGCTCGCTCAACGCGGCGGAACTGGCGCGCCGTGCCGAGGCCGCGGGCGTGCAGATGATCACTGTGCATGGCCGCACCCGTTGCCAGTTCTACAAGGGCGAGGCTGACTGGAATGCGGTGCGTGCGGTCAAGGATGCCGTCACGATCCCGGTCGTGGTCAACGGCGACATCACCTCGTTCGAGAAGGCCGTCACCGCGCTCGAACTGTCGGGTGCCGATGCCGTCATGATTGGCCGCGGCGCGCAGGGCCAGCCCTGGCTGCCGGGCCAGATCGGCCGCCGGCTGGAGACCGGCATCGCCGAAGCCGCACCATCGCTCAGCGAACAGCTCAAGCACGTCCGTGCGCTCTATGACGAAGTTTGCAGTCACTACGGCGTGCGCATCGGACTCAGGCACGCCCGCAAGCATCTTGGCTGGGCGCTCGAGACCGCCGCCGCCTGCAGCCGCGCGCCGGCCGCAACGTTGAAGACCTGGCGGCAGAAGGTCCTCACCTCGGACGAGCCGTCCAGCGTGCATCGGTCGCTCGAGGACGCCTACGACGATTTTGCCTGGAGTGCCGCCGCATGACGTCGGCTATGGAACAGCGCCGGCCCGTGCCTACCGACGGGGAAGCGATCCTCAATGCGTTGCCCAATCCGGTGCTGCTGGTCGCGCCGGACGGCCGCATCGTCGACGCCAACATCGCCGCCGAAGCCTTCTTCGAGATCTCGGCGCAATTTCTGCGCCGGCAGTCGCTGAAGGAGCTGGTGCCGTTTGGCAGCCCGCTGCTCGCGCTGATCGAGCAGGTGCGGGCGAGCGGTTCGCCGGTCAATGAATACAAGGTCGATCTGGGGACACCGCGCATCGGCGGCGATCGCCAGGTCGATCTGCACGTCGCGCCGCTGACTGAACGACCCGGCCACATCGTGGTGATGCTGCAGGAGCGCACCATCGCCGACAAGATGGACCGCCAGCTCACGCACCGCAGCGCTGCGCGCTCGGTGATCGCGCTCGCCGCGATGCTGGCGCATGAGATCAAAAATCCGCTGTCGGGAATCCGCGGCGCCGCACAGCTCCTGGAGCAGCAGGCGTCCTCCGAGGATCGGCTGCTGACGCGGCTGATCTGCGACGAGGCCGATCGCATCGTCACGCTGGTCGACCGCATGGAGGTGTTCGGCGACGAGCGGCCGGTGGCGCGCGGCCCGGTCAACATCCATTCGGTGCTCGACCACGTGAAGCGGCTGGCGCAGTCCGGCTTTGCCCGCAACGTCCGCTTCATCGAGGACTACGATCCGTCGTTGCCGCCGGTGCTGGCCAATCAGGACCAGTTGATCCAGGTATTCCTCAATCTGGTGAAGAACGCCGCCGAAGCGGTCGCCGATCTCGGCGCCGATGCGGAGATCCAGCTCACCACGGCGTTCCGTCCGGGCGTGCGGTTGTCGGTGCCCGGCAAGAAATCGCGGGTCTCGCTGCCGCTCGAATTCTGCGTCAAGGACAACGGGAGCGGCGTGCCGGAAGATCTGCTGCCGAACCTGTTCGATCCCTTCGTCACCACCAAGCAGACCGGGAGCGGGCTCGGGCTCGCACTGGTCGCCAAGATCATCGGCGATCACGGCGGCATCATCGAATGCGAGTCGCAGCCGCGGAAGACCACGTTCCGCGTGCTGATGCCGGTGTACAGCGCTGCCAAACAACACGACCAAAGCAACCGCGACGACGTTCCGGGTACGCCGTCGCCTGCCTCTCAGGATGCACGATGAGGAACACCAATGCCCGCAGGTAGCATACTTGTCGCTGACGACGACACCGCCATCCGGACCGTCCTGAACCAGGCGCTCTCACGCGCCGGCTACGAGGTGCGCCTGACCGGCAATGCCGCCACGCTGTGGCGATGGGTCAGCCAGGGCGAGGGCGATCTCGTCATCACCGACGTGGTGATGCCCGACGAGAACGCGTTCGATCTGTTGCCGCGGATCAAGAAGATGCGGCCGAACCTGCCGGTCATCGTGATGAGCGCGCAGAACACCTTCATGACGGCGATCCGCGCCTCGGAGCGCGGCGCCTACGAGTATCTGCCGAAGCCGTTCGATCTGAAGGAGCTGATCACGATCGTCGGCCGCGCACTCGCCGAGCCGAAGGAGCGGGTGGCCAGCGCCGCCGACGATTCCGAGTTCGACTCGATCCCGCTGGTCGGCCGCTCGCCGGCGATGCAGGAAATCTACCGCGTGCTGGCGCGGCTGATGCAGACCGACCTCACCGTGATGATCTCCGGCGAGTCCGGCACCGGCAAGGAACTCGTTGCCCGCGCGCTGCATGACTACGGCCGGCGCCGCAACGGCCCGTTCGTCGCGGTCAACATGGCGGCGATCCCGCGCGACCTGATCGAGTCCGAATTGTTCGGCCACGAGCGCGGGGCGTTCACCGGCGCCAACACCCGCGCCTCCGGCCGCTTCGAGCAGGCCGAAGGCGGCACCCTGTTCCTCGATGAAATCGGCGACATGCCAATGGAGGCGCAGACGCGCCTGCTGCGCGTCCTGCAGCAGGGCGAGTACACCACGGTCGGCGGCCGCACCCCGATCAAGACCGATGTGCGCATCGTCGCCGCCTCGAACAAGGATTTGCGCATCCTGATCCAGCAGGGCCTGTTCCGGGAGGATCTGTTCTTCCGCCTCAATGTCGTGCCGCTGCGGCTGCCGCCGCTGCGCGAGCGCATCGAGGACCTGCCCGATCTGATCAGGCACTTCTTCGCGCTTGCCGAAAAGGATGGCCTGCCGCCGAAGAAGCTCGACACTCAGGCACTGGAGCGGCTCAAGCAGCACCGTTGGCCGGGCAACGTCCGCGAATTGGAAAACCTCGCTCGACGGCTCGCCGCGCTTTATCCGCAGGACGTCATTACCTCGTCGGTCATCGATGGCGAGCTGGCGCCGCCGGCCGTCGCATCGGGGGGCAACGCCACCATCGGCGTCGACAATCTCGGCGGCGCCGTCGAGGCCTATCTGTCGTCGCACTTCTCAGGTTTCCCCAACGGGGTACCGCCGCCGGGCCTCTATCATCGCATTCTCAAGGAAATCGAGGTGCCGCTCCTAACCGCAGCGCTGGCAGCCACCCGCGGGAACCAGATCCGGGCGGCCGACCTGCTGGGGTTGAACCGCAATACCCTGCGCAAGAAGATCCGGGACCTGGATATTCAGGTCTATCGGAGCGGGGCTTAATCACGCGGTCCCCTGGGCAAAGGGAGCAATAGGGCGGGCGGCGGCCTTCGGTCGCCGCCGATCCCGGGCCCGCCGCAGCCGCTGTGGACGCCCTCGAGCCGACGCCGCGGAAATGTCGTAATTCGGCAACAATGTGATATGATTGCATCAGTCCGTAACTTCAGCGGACGAGAGCATTCAGCTCACTTGCCGGTATGACCAGCGAAGAAACAACGCCTTCAATGTTAGACGCGTCCCGAGCCGAGCCGAAGGGCTTTCCCCTGCGGCGCTGGCTGGCGCCGTTTGCGGCGGTCACGGCGCTGCTGTCAGCATCCCTGACCTTCGTCGTGCTGAGCGGCCTGACACCGATCGAGCCGACCAAGCACGTCGTCTACTCGTTCCTGCTGATCAACACGGCCATCATCCTGCTGCTTGTCGGGATCATCATCCCCGAGGTCTGGAAGGTGCTCCAGGCCCGGCGGCGGGGCAGGGCGGCGGCTCGGCTGCATGTCCAGATCGTGAGCCTGTTCTCGGTGATCGCGGTGCTGCCGGCGGTCCTGGTCGCCATCATCGCCAACGTCACCCTCGACCGCGGTCTCGACCGGCTGTTTTCGGGGCCGACGCGGGAAGCGATCCAGAACTCGCTCAGCGTCGCTCGCGCCTACACCTACGAGCATGCGCAGCTCATCAACGGCGACATCCTGTCGATGGCCAACGATCTGTCCAATGCGCGGCCGCTCTACGACCAGGACCGGCGGACCTTTCAGGAGTTCCTGACCGTGGGTGCAGCCGGCCGCAACCTGACCGGGGCGATGCTGCTCGACAAGGACGGTAACATCCTCGCCAACGCCGACACCGGAATATCGCAATCCTTCCTGACGCCGCCGAAGGAACTGCTCGACAGCGTCACCGAGAACAAGCCGGAAATATCGGTCTTTCCCGAGGAGAATTACGTGGCGGCGGTGGTGCGCCTGCGCGGCTTCACCGACACGTTTCTGTTCGTCGCGCGGCTGCTCGATCCGCGTGTCATCAGCCAGTTGAAGCAGACCCAGGCCAGCGTCGCCGAATATGCCCAGACCGAATCGCGCCGGCTCGGCATCCAGGTCACCTTCGCGCTGATGTTCGCCGTCATCGCGCTGACCATTTTGATGGCCTCGGTGCTGATCGGACTTAATTTCGCCAACTGGCTGGTTGAGCCGATCCGCAATATCATGAGTGCGGCGAACCAAGTCTCGACCGGCGACCTGCATGTGCAGGTGCCGGTGGTCAAATCCGAGGGCGATCTCGCCCAGCTCGGCCAGACCTTCAACAACATGACGCAGGAGCTGCGCACCCAGCGCGACGAGCTGGTCAATGCCAGCGAGCTGATCGACAGCCGCCGCCGCTTCATCGAGGCGGTGCTGTCTTCGGCGAGCGCCGGCATCATCGGCGTCGATGCATCCGGCAGCATCGGCATCCTCAACCGTTCGGCCGAGAAGCTTATCGGGCACGCCGAGTCCGAGACGCTGGACCATCCGCTGTCCGATGTGTTGCCCGAGCTCGACGACATGATGAAGACCGCGCGCGAGGGCACCCAGCGTCTCGTGCAGGGCCAGATCACCATCAACCGCGACGGTCACGAGCGGAATCTGTCGGTGCGGATCTCGGCCGAAAAGACCAGCCAGGCGCGCGACAGCTACATCATTACGCTCGACGACATCACCGAGCTGGTGTCGGCGCAGCGCACCTCGGCCTGGGGCGACGTTGCTCGCCGCATCGCCCATGAGATCAAGAATCCGCTGACCCCGATCCAGCTCTCCGCCGAGCGCATCCGCCGCAAGTTCGGCAAGACCATCACCGAGCCGAAGGACAAGTCGATCTTCGATCAGTGCACCGACACCATCGTCCGCCAGGTCGACGACATCAGGCGCATGGTCGACGAGTTCTCGCGCTTTGCGCGGATGCCGAAACCGGTGATGGAAGGCGAGGACGTCGCCGACGTGGTGCGTCAGGCGGTATTCCTGATGCGGGTCGCGCATCCCGATCTGGAGATCGAGGCCGACATCAAGCAGGACCCGCTGCCCGCGCAGTTCGACCGCCGGCTGATCTCGCAGGCGCTGACCAACATCATCAAGAACGCGACCGAAGCGATCGAGCAGGTGCCGCCCGAGGAGCTCGGCAAGGGCCGGATCGACGTCGTCGCCCAGCGCGAGGACGACGACATCATCATCGATGTCGTCGACAACGGCATCGGGCTGCCGAAGGTCGCCCGCGCGCGCCTGCTGGAGCCCTACGTCACGACCCGTGCCAAGGGCACCGGTCTCGGGCTCGCAATCGTCGGCCGCGTGCTGGAGGACCATGGCGGCCGCATCGAGCTCAAGGACGCCTCAGATTTCCGCGAGGGCCAGCGCGGTGCCTGGATGCGCCTGCGCTTTGCCGTGTCGGGCCAGGCGGCCAAGCCCGACAGCAAGGAGCCTGGACCGGACGCGAGGGCGGGATCGGGCGGGCCGGACACTGAAAAAAATCCGCCGGGAGAGGCGACCAGCCCCCCGGCAGAAACGACCAACAATGAACCAAAAATCAAAGCCGCGACGGGCGACTGACAAGGCAGGTGTAACTCATGGCTAGCGACATTCTGATTGTCGATGACGAAGCTGATATTCGCGACCTCGTTGCGGGCATCCTGGACGACGAGGGCTTTTCCACGCGCACCGCGCGCGACAGCGATTCGGCGCTCGCCGAGATCGCCAATCGCCGGCCGCATCTGGTCTTCCTCGACATCTGGCTGCAGGGCTCCAAGCTCGACGGCCTGCAATTGCTCGAGCAGATCAAGAAGGACAATGCCGATCTGCCTGTGGTGATGATCTCCGGCCACGGCAACATTGAAACCGCGGTCGCGGCGATCAAGCGCGGCGCCTATGACTTCATCGAAAAGCCCTTCAAATCGGACCGGCTGATCCTGGTCGCGACGCGGGCATTGGAGACCTCGCGGCTCCGGCGGGAGGTGAAAGAGCTCAAGCAGCTTGCGCCGGCGGCGAGCATCCTGACCGGCCGCTCGGCTTGCATGAACCAGCTCCGCCAGACCATCGACCGCGCCGCCAAGGCCAACAGCCGTATCCTGATCGTCGGACCTGCGGGCTCGGGCAAGGAGCTTGCCGCGCGCACGCTGCACCACGCGTCGGGGCGCGCGGAGGGGCCGTTCGTGGTCATCAATGCGGCTGCAATCACGCCGGAACGGATGGAGGTCGAGCTGTTCGGCATCGAGGGATCGACGAACGGCGAGCAGCAGCGCAAGCCCGGCGCGCTCGAAGAAGCCCACGGCGGCACGCTGTTCATCGACGAAATCGCCGATATGCCGCGCGAGACCCAGAACAAGATCCTGCGTGTGCTGGTCGACCAGACCTTTCAGCGCCAGGGCGGCACCGGCAAGGTCCACGTCGACGTCCGAATCATCTCGTCCACGGCGCGCAATCTGGAGGAAGAGATCGCGGCCGGTCGCTTCCGCGAAGACCTTTACCACCGGCTGTCCGTGGTGCCGATCCGCGTCCCCCCGCTGTCCGAGCGGCGCGAGGACATCCCTGAATTGATCGATTACTTCATGGACCAGATCTCGGCTGCCACCGGCCTGCCGAAGCGGCAGATCGGGCAGGACGCGATGGCGGTGCTGCAATCGCATGTCTGGCCGGGTAACGTCCGGCAGCTCCGCAACAACGTCGAGCGCGTGATGATTCTCGCCGGCGGCGGACCGGAGGCGATCATCACCGCCGACATGCTGCCGCAGGATGTCGGCTCGATGGTGCCGGCGATGCCGACCTCCAACAATGGCGAGCACATTATGGGCCTGCCGCTGCGGGAGGCCCGAGAAGTGTTCGAGCGAGACTACCTGATCGCCCAGATCAGCCGCTTCTCCGGGAACATCTCGCGCACCGCGGAGTTTGTCGGCATGGAGCGCTCCGCGCTGCACCGCAAGCTGAAGGCTCTGGGGGTCGGCTGATCCCCAGCACGGCCGGGCTAGGCGAAGAAGCGTCCTGCCTGGGCGGCCACGTTGCGCCGGACCTCCGCGGGCAAGTCCGGGCGTTGCCGGGAGATTTCAAGGGTATGCCCCCTAGTGTCTCGGTTTGACCTATCCAGTTACTTGTGAATATTTGCCTCTTTTCCCGCGCTTTCTTAGAATTGCCACCGTGTTCCTACGGAGTGGCGCGTGAACCGACTTGCCTAAAAAGCGCGCGTGGCCTCTAATCCTACCGCTATGCCTGCCGGAGGGGGATCTCAGGGCAGGTGAGTGGCCGGGGGAGGCTCCGTCAGAGAGCAACAACCGGTTCAATAAAAAGAAGCACAAGCTTGCGGGATAAAAACAATGGCGGCAGACCGCGCACAAAATCTACAAGACACCTTCCTTAATCACGTTCGTAAAACCAAAACACCACTGACGATATTTCTGGTCAACGGAGTGAAGCTGCAGGGGATTGTCACATGGTTCGACAATTTCTGCCTGCTGTTGCGGCGCGACGGTCATTCGCAACTGGTCTACAAGCACGCGATCTCGACCATCATGCCCGGCGCTCCGATCCAGTTGTTCGAAGGCGGTGAGGACGCACCGGCTTGAGAGTGAACTGATTGGAACCCTTCAATCGTGAAGGGGGCGCCGACCGCCCACGGTCGGCGGGGGACGGCAGTACCGGGCGGGTGATCGTCATCGGCCCTTATCTGCGTGCGCGCCGCGGCGATGGCGACGCGCGAGCGGATTCGTCTGTCCGCAACTACGATGCACGGATCGAGGAAGCGGCCGGCTTGGCACGCGCCATTGATCTCGTCGTCGTGGAGAAGGTGGTCGCGCCGATCAGCCAGATCCGTCCGGCGACCTATCTCGGCAAGGGCAAGGTCGAGGAGATCTCCGGCCTTGTCGCGAGCCATGCGACCGAACTCGTGGTGATGGATTGCGCGCTGTCGCCGATCCAGCAGCGCAACCTCGAGAAGGCGTGGAGCACCAAGGTGCTCGATCGCACCGGCCTGATCCTGGAAATCTTCGGCCGCCGCGCCAAGACCAAGGAAGGCGCGTTGCAGGTCGAGCTCGCCCATCTCAATTACCAGCGCAGCCGCCTAGTGCGGTCCTGGACCCACCTCGAGCGCCAGCGCGGCGGCTTCGGGTTCATGGGGGGCCCCGGCGAAACCCAGATCGAGGCCGACCGCCGCCTGATCAGTGAGCGCATCACCAAGCTCGAGGGCGAATTGAAGAAGGTGCAGGCAACGCGGCGGCTGCATCGTGCCGGCCGCCAGCGCGTGCCGTACCGCGTGGTGGCGCTGGTCGGCTACACCAATGCCGGCAAATCGACCCTCTTCAATCGCCTGACGCGATCGGACGTGCAGGCGGCCGACATGTTGTTTGCGACCCTCGATCCGACGCTGCGCGCGCTCAACCTGCCGCATGGCGGCAAGGCGATGCTGTCAGACACCGTCGGCTTCATCTCCAATCTGCCGACCCAGCTCGTGGCCGCCTTCCGGGCGACGCTGGAGGAGGTGCTGGAGGCAGACATCATCCTGCATGTGCGTGACATCTCCCACGAAGATGCCGAAGCGCAGGAACAGGACGTCGAGGCGGTGCTGCGCCAGCTCGGCATCGGCCCGGACGCCGACGGCGGCCAGCGCATCATCGAGGTCTGGAACAAGAGCGATCGTTTCGATGCCGAGGAACGGGAAAACCTGCGCAACATCGCGGCCCGCCGGCCGCCGGAGCGGCCTTGCTTCCTGGTCTCGGCGACCTCGGGTGAGGGGATCGACGAACTGCTTTCCGCGATCGAAGACCGGCTTGCGGCCAAGCGCATGACCCTGAGCCTGTCGATCGACGCCTCCGACGGCGCCGGCATTAGCTGGCTGCATCGCAACGCCGAAGTGCTGAACAAGGAGCTGCACGGCGAACGTTTCGACATGACGGTGCGGGTCGACGAGAGCAAGCGCGATATCGTGGTCAACCGGTTCGATGCGGTGCCGCAGGGCACGTGACGCAGGAGCGCGATGACGATCCCTGCTGATCTCGTCGCGCTCTCGATTTCGCGGTCACCGGCCGTGACGGCCAGCGCTGGGACGGTCCGGCGTGATGCGATTGGGTTGGCCGCAAACCGCGCAGCAGGTCAGCTCTCCCTCGGAAGAGGTCAATAGCAATAGCCATCGCCTCCACGAGCGCTTGCGAAGAAAGTGCACTCCAACTGCGGTCGTCTGTCTGCGCGTCCGTCCGCGCTTTGGCATCCTCAAGCGTTCCTCCCCTTGCTGCATCGGAGTCGAGGAGGCGGATTTAGCGATCCGGAAATGACAGCAGGCCATCGCTTTTGAAAGATTCATATTGGGCTGCCAGATGCCAACTGAAAAAAGCGGATCAGCCCGCAAGACCAAGCAGGTTGGCTCGCGAGTAGGTCTGAAAGTCGAGAAAAAGGTTCAAGGCCAAGGCAGAAAATTTCGGGCTTGCGGCTCCCGACGCGCGGCGGGAGGATTCCACGCGTCAAGCCATCCACCGCCGGTGGTGGCCTGTCAGGAATTCCTCAACCGTAGCGTTTGAACAGGAGGAACTTCCATGAATTTCAAATCAAGCTTCTTTTTCGCAATCGTTCTGGCGGGCTTCGCCGCCTTGATCAGCACTGCAACACATGCGGCCGAGCCGGAGGCTCGGATCACCATCCTCTACGATGCATTTGGCAGAGATGCCGCGATGACAAAGGACTGGGGCTTCTCCGCCCTCGTGGAAATCGCAGGCAAGCGCATCCTGTTCGATACCGGCGACAATGCGAAGATCTTCGCGGCCAATGTGAAGGCGAAGGGCGTCGACCTCACCAGCCTTGATTTCGTGGTCCTGTCGCATCGGCATTCGGATCACATGGCGGGCCTGAGCCATGTCTTGAGCGTCAATCCGACAGTCAAGATTTATGCGCCCAAGGAAGCGTTCGGCATCTACGGCTCGTCGCTGCCGTCGAGCTTCTATCGCAAGGACGAGGCGTTGCCACCGGACATGCGCTACTACGATGGCAAGCCACCAGCGCTCATGACATTCGGTGCCGCCTGGCCGGGTGCCAATTTCGAGTTGATCGACCAGACGACCGAAATCGCACCCGGCATCACGCTCATTGCCCTGATTTCGGATCTGCCGGGAACGAAGGAGCTCAAGGAGCTGTCCCTGGCGGTGAATACTGCTGATGGAATCGTGCTTGTTGTTGGCTGCTCCCATCCGGGAATCGAGCGGATCGTTGAGGCTGCGGCGGCGATTAACCCCAGGATTCGGCTGATCGCCGGAGGCTTCCATCTGGTCACCGCTCCCGATGAGGTGGTCACAAGGGTGACGACCGCGCTGAAGGATCGCTTCAAGGTCGAAAGCATTGCCCCGGGACATTGCACCGGCGAGCCGATGTTTGCCGCGCTGAAGAAGGCGTTTGGCGACAAGTACATCTATGCCGGCGCGGGCACTTCAATTCCAATCGGACCCGGGGCAGATTCGAACATGAAGCGCGGTGAGGGGATGACGCCGGATGATCTCAGGGTCTATCGCAAGCTGGCGACCCGAAACGATCCGTTCGGCGTTATGCGCGCGCAGGCCCGGCGCGCCGGAGCCGATCTGTAGAGCGATTTCGAGTGAAATGGACACCGGTCCGCGTGAAGAAGACGTCTTTGTGGACGAACGCTACTCCGCGCGCTTCGCCTCGTTCCACAGCCCATCCATCTCCTCAAGAGTGGCGTCGTCGAGCGAGCGGCCCTTCGCAGCAAGCGCCTTCTCGATATAAGCGAACCGTCGCTCGAACTTGGCGTTCGTGCCGCGCAACGCGGTTTCCGGGTCGGCACCGACATGGCGCGCGAGGTTGACGAGCGCGAACATCAGATCGCCGGTTTCATCCGCAAGCTCGTCCTTGTCGTCACGATCGAGCGCGGCCTCGATCTCGTCGGCTTCCTCGCGGATCTTGGCGAGCACGGCGCGCGGATCGTTCCAGTCGAAGCCGACGGTCGAGGCCTTGCACTGCAGCTCCATCGCGCGCGTCAGTGCGGGAAGGCCGGCCTTGACGCTGGCGAGCAGAGAGCTGTGCGCGGGCGCTTCGGACTGCCAGCGCGCGGCGCGCTCGGCCTTCTCCTCGGCCTTGATCCGCTCCCACGCACTCTTGACCCCGGCGGGCTGAATGTTGCCGTCCTTGTCGGCAAACACATGCGGGTGACGGCGGATCATTTTTTTCGTGATCGCCTCGACCACGTCGCCGAAGGCAAAGGCATTCTGCTCCTCAGCCATGCGAGCGTGGTAGACCACCTGCAACAGGAGATCGCCGAGCTCGTCGCGAAGGTCATCGAAATCGCCACGCGTGATCGCGTCGGCCACCTCATAGGCTTCCTCGATCGTGTAGGGCGCAATGGTCGCGAAATTCTGCTCGAGATCCCACGGGCAGCCGGTCACTGGCGTGCGCAGCGCGGCCATGATTTCGATCAGGCGGGAAATGTCGCGGGAAGGGGTCATGCGGCACCGGAATGGAGGGGGCTCAGGCTTTATGCCAAATCGACGCTGCCGATCCCAGCAAAACGCGGCGAAATCACGGAACTGTCCACGGATTGGCCGGGCGGCCGAGGAGTGGTAAAGCCCGTTCCATGAGCGATCAGATCAATTCAGATACCGCGCTGGTGCTGTTTTCCGGCGGCCAGGATTCCACGACCTGCCTGGCCTGGGCCTTGTCGCGCTTCGCCAGCGTCGAGATGCTCGGCTTCACCTACGGCCAGCGTCACGCCATCGAACTCGACTGCCGCGACCGCCTGCTGGACGGCATCCGGGCACTGCGTCCGGACTGGGCCGCCAAGCTCGGCGACAGCCACACGCTCGCGATCCCGACGCTATCGGACATATCCGACACCGCGCTGACCCGCGACGTCGCCATCGCAATGGGCGCCGACGGGCTGCCCAACACCTTCGTGCCGGGCCGCAACCTGGTGTTCCTCACCTTCGCGGCAGCGCTCGCCTATCGGCGCGGCATACGCCACATCGTCGGCGGCATGTGCGAGACCGATTACTCCGGCTATCCGGATTGCCGCGATGAAACCATCAAGGCGTTGCAATCAGCGCTCAACCTCGGCATGGCAAAGAACTTCGAGCTGCACACGCCGCTGATGTGGCTCGACAAGGCGGCGACCTGGCAGCTTGCAGACGAGCTCGGCGGGGCAGGGCTGGTCAACCTGATCCGCGAGCACTCCCACACCTGCTATCTCGGCGAACGCGGCGCGCAGCACGATTGGGGTTACGGCTGCGGCGAATGCCCGGCCTGCAAGCTGCGGGCGAAGGGATGGCGGGAATACGCAGTGAGCAGATCGTAGCCTCATGTCGCGAGAACGCGATGCCATACCTCAATGACTGTCATCGCCCGCGAAGGCGGGCGATCCAGTATCCCAGAGGCCGCAGTGATTGATCCGAGAGGCCGCAGCGTACCAGATCCCCCGCATGCGCGGAGACGACAGCGGAGAGATGGCTTGCGTCGCGGAGCCTGTCATCGGGCGCGCGTTCGCGCGACCCGTTGGCTCCTCGCAATGACGGCGTGAGAGATCGAACGAGAACTATCATCAGCGTCGTCCTGGCGAAAGCCAGGACCCATTACCCCAAATGTCAGTCGCTGCGCGGCGCTGGGGCCACGATCCCGTTCATCACCAAAAGCGGTGGCAGTGGGTCCTGGCTTTCGCAGGACGACGAATGACGAGTCCCGGTCACAACGCCGGCCGCGCAATATCGGCTGCCCTTCGCCGGGACGATAGACGGCCGCGTGTCGGGCAAAACGTCGCGCCAACCGCCTCCGCGCTACGCGAAATCCGCCGGAGCGAGCTCGATCGGCTTGCCGTGCGGGGTGCGGTCCGCGGCGCGATCCCAGGCGTTGCGGTAGCGATGCAGCGTTTCCAACGTCGTCACGCCTTTCGCGGCCACCAGGTGCTCAAGCGTGGCCAGCCAATGCAGGTAGTAGGTCTCGCCGGTGTCGGGATCACCCGCGGCCTGTGCGCGCTTGATCTGGTCGGCGAGGGCGGCCGCCCATTCGGTCCAGGTGAACACGCCCCGGTCATGCAGCATCAGCGCCATGGCGAAGGCCTGAGCTTCCCAGGGCGCGCGGAACACCGGGCCGGCGTCGTCGCGGGGAATGCTGGATATGGCGCCGGTCGCGCGAGCCGCCGCGGACGCATCCATCACACCGGCTCCAGATATGGCTCGAACGCATCGATCGAGACCTTGATGGTCGGGTCGGAGTCCGGTCCCCAGAGCTCACGTCCGTCGAACACGACCGTATATAGCCATTGCGGGTTCTCGCCGGCGTCATTTGCAGCGGTGTCGGGGAACACGTGACAGCCGTGATCGCGCTCGACGACGCCGACATGACCGCGCACGTAACGTGGCAGCCGGGTGTGCGTAGCAGGGTGGATGTTCTTCGCCCGCACCCGATCGCCGGCCTTGAATTTCGCAGGCGCAGGCGCATCGCGGCCGAACTTGCCGCGCACCATCACGCGCTCGACGTCGGCCACCGAGAACTTGCCGCGCTTGAGGGGGCTCGCCGGCGTCACGGCATGGCCGGCCGCGATGTCGTTCTTGCCGATAAAGCCCTTGTCGAGCAGCAGGGCCTCAAGCCCGAGCAGCCATTTCTTGTAGTAGGAGCTCGACAGATAAACGTGGGGCGGCAAGGTCTCGCGGTAGAAACGGGATGCGTCGATGTTGAACGCTCCGGCCGCGCCCATCGCGCGGACCATCGCCAGCACCCGCGATTCCCATTCATGATGGAACATCGGCTCGTTCGGCTCGGGTTCGACCTTGCCGAACCCGTCCATGCCGCCCATGTCGTGGACGCCGTTCATGACGGGGCACCCGGCTGCTTCGGAAATCCGGTGCCGATCATGGAATCGCGCGTCACGAGCTCGGCGAGTTGCTCTTCGCTCCAGCCTTCGGTGCCCTCGGGCCGCATCGGCAACACCAGGAAGCGAGTTTCTGCAGTCGAATCCCAGACACGGATCTCGGTCTCCTTCGGCAGGCTGACGCCGAAGTCGGCGAGGACGCCGCGCGGATCCTTGACCGCGCGGGAGCGATAGGGCGCGGCCTTGTACCAGACCGGCGGCAGGCCAAGCATCTCCCATGGATAGCAGGAGCAGAGCGTGCAAACGACCATGTTGTGGCGACCCGGTGTGTTCTCGACCGCGACGAGATGGTCGCCGACCCGGCTGACATGGCCGAGGGTGCCGACAGCCTTGGTGGCGTCTTCGAGCAGCGCCTTCTTGAAGGCGGGATCGGTCCAGGCCTTGGCGACGACCCGGGCTCCGTTATGCGGGCCGATCTTGGTCTCGTAAGCCTGCACAATGGCATCGAGCGCGGCCGGCTCGAGATAACCCTTCTCGCTCAGGATCGATTCCAGCGCGCGCACGCGCAGCTCGGTCTCTGACAGCTCGGAGTGGTCGTGATCGTGGTGATGGTGCTCATGATCGCTCATGCCGGCAGGATAGGCGAAGAGGCCATGCGATGTCGAGGCGAACGATTGGCCGGCATTTCACAAAACGCCGCGAGCGGGAGGTACTGGCGCGTGCCTGTGACTATCGAGAAGGGCCTCGGCCCGATGGCCGGATCGCGGCGGCGCGTGCCCGGGGGCGCTGCGGCAGCCAACAGCGCAGCATGCAGCTTCGAGGAAGAATGCAGATCGTGGCTAAGCCGCCATCGCCTGCTGCAGAGCGATCGCCTGTTCCCGATTCTGGAATGCAATGGCGGTGTGCGTGAAATCGCCGGAGACTTGCGTCTGGGCGATATGGTCCAGGACCTCAGTTCCCTTGACCACGTGGAGATCCATTCCAGCGGCCGAAGGAAAGATACCCAGCACCACGTCGTAGGCATTGACCACGGCCTTGAGCGCGCCGGCCTTGTCATCGGAGGCTTCGATGAAGATGCGAACGTCTGCCGCGAGACTACGCAGCTCGTCAAAATCGATCACGGGTGAACTCCAACGCAACTTACTGACCGACCCTCCCACGATATGTTTACCGAAGTATAAATCAGGCGGAGGGACAGTTGGCGCCGATCCATCGAGCTGACGACGTGCGTTGCAAGGAAACGTCAGCGGGACCGAGCATTTCCAAGGGTCTCGAACAGCGTTTGCTGCCACCAGTCGCTCTCGATCTGATCGAGCACGGCGAGATCGAGCATCGGCCGCAGGGGGCTGCCTTTCGGCAGCGCGATCGCATAGCTCTCGCTGCTGAAGCTGGTGTCGACGACACGAACCGAGGCCGAGAAGTCGTTCCGAACCATCCAGGTCAGCAGCGGCTTGTCATGGACGAAGGCATCGATCGTGCCGTGCCCCAACGCGGACAGGCCGCTTTGGATGTCCGGAAACGTTCGAAAGGAAAGCCGCTGACGGGCGAAGTAATCAGTCGTCGCGGAATTCGCGACCGCTCCGACGCGCACGGACCGCAGGTCGTTGAAGCCGTGAACGGAGCCTTCGAGCCCTCTGCGCGTCAGGGTGGAGGTGATACCGGCAGTGAACACTGCGATCGCGATCACGGATGCGATCATCCACCCCATCGCGACGATCCGTCCGGGGAGGGTCGTCGGAGCATTCTGCGCGGCCCCGGCCTGCGTCATGGCGATGGTCGACCACCAGAAGCTGGAGCCGAGTCCCTTGACGCCACCGCCGAAGTGTTCGGTCTTGCGGCGCTCGAACACCCATATCAGGAAGCCGACTGCCATGGCGAAACCAAGCAGCACCGCGACGGCCTGGAAGAAGCCGAAAGAAAGAAGCGCTCGTCCGATCGAGACCCAGGGGTTCTCGCTGACCGGCACCGCAATGCCGAGACCGGTACTGTAAAAGGGCTGGGTGAAATCGACCCTGTGAGCACGCGCGGCGGTCACTGTAATCGCCGCGACACCGACGTCGAAGCTGCCGTTGGCAACGCCATCCAGCAGGTCCGGCACGCTCTGGGTCTCGACCAGCCGAAAACGCAAATGAGCCTGATCGGCGATCCTTTTCCAGAGCGCGATGCTGATACCGCTCCAGCTCCCGTCCGACTGCTTCATCGCGAACGGTGGCGCCTCCTTGGTCGCCACGACCAACTCCTTGTCAGGAGGCGCGGCGCCCTGGGCGTGAAGCCGGCCGCATCCGAACGCAAGCATCGCCAGCGACACAAGGCATAAAAAGGGCCGTCGAAATGACGCGAACGATCTCATTGCGAACCCGATGCGGAGCGACGCTGCCGACTAAACCATCGCTATTTGGCGGCATTTCGTCACGCGCGGGGCGAGTGGGATGAGATCGGATGAGGAAAGCGAAGCCTTCGATATGCTCAGGCCAAGCACATCGCTCAGGCCAAGCACATCCCTGGAATCTGCGAGCTAGGCCTGCAGCCAAAATGCAAAGCCCGCCAAACAACGGCGGGTTGCGGCGGACTTTGCGTAAAGCGAGGCGTTCAGTGGATCTTAGTAGCCCGGGCCAATGCCGAAGCTAAATCCTGGCCCCTGAACACCGATGCCAGGCCGGTGATAGTAGCCGTAATCGTCGTCATAATAACGCCGCGGCCCATAGTAGTAGCCCTCACCGCGTATCACGCGATCACCCCGGGTGTGCCAGCATCGCCCGGCGTCGTTACAGACCAGCCGAGCCTGCTGGAGCAGAGGAGCGTTGTCCCTGATCAGGAACTCGTCCGCTGCCGCGTAGGTGCCGGAGGCTATGAGGGTGCCGGCGCCGGCGAGCATCGCCAATGTCAGGTTTCTCATATCTCGTCTCCGTTTAATCCACGCCCCACTGAGAAAACGCTTCAATGTTGGCACTGTTCCTCGTGTTCGGGACGAGGCGAACTTTTGGGGAACCAGCCAGCCCTTTTGGTGACACCAGATGAATGGCATCTGCAGCAAGCGAACTTGGTCGCGGCTGCGCCTAATGCTTGCCCGAGTTTTCGACGGGCCGCCGCTCACGCATCAGCCGCAGATAGTGCTCGGCATGCTGAAGGTAATTCTCAGCCGCGACAAGGTCGCCGCTTAATGCCTTGCTACGAGCCAGATCGAGATAGCGTTCATAGGTTCTCTTCGCATCCGGCGACTGTCTCGGTTCGGATGGATAGGCTTTGCCTTTCCATGATCGTCTTCTGGGCATCGGTAACGGCCGGGACTATTTGCGACGTGCCCTGGTTCGGGCCGCCTTTTTTGCGGCTGCGGAGCGCCGCGTCGATCCCTTGGTCTTGGCCGCCTTGCGAGCTGCCGCCGAGCGGGCCGACGCTGAACGGCGCGACGCGGACCGTCGAGCTTGTTTCGACAGTGCCGAGCGTGAGGCCGTGCCTCGAGGTTCTCCCTTGAGGGTCCGGGATACGGCACGCGACACGCGCGGCCGGCGGGTCGTTTTTCGTTTGCCTTGACCTGCCTCATACGCGTACTCGGCGCTTCTGCGCGTTTTCGCTTTCGCCTTGCCTTTCCGGGGTGGTCGAAGGGGAACTCCCGCACGCCTCGCTTTTGACAAACCGATCGCGATCGCCTGTTGCGTCGATCTCGCTCCATGCTTGCCGCGGCGGACATCGCGAATTTCTTCACGTACGAACTCGCCCGCCTGCGTGGTTGCTGATTTGCCCGAGCGTCGGTCCCGCTTCGCCTTCTGTATGGTTCGTCGTTCCGGCATGGTCGCTCTCCATGTCTGGTTTCGCAGGTGATTGGCGTCGATACCAACGTCCAGGGAACGAAAATGCTCCTCCGAATATCGCAATGGGCGGCCATGGGGCGCCGGCTCGCCGGGCTGCGGCAGTGCAATCATCCGCCGGCATGTTGAACTTGATCCTCAACCACGGTTCCGGCCGCCGTCATGCCCTCAGACCATCTGGCTTCGTGGGCCGTTCTTCGGCGTCGACGACGGCTTCAACGAGGGCGGCTCGGGGGGATGCAAGTGCGGCCCGAATAGCTGGACGAACCTCGTCCGGCCTTTCGCAATGGAACGCGTCGGCTCCGCAGCCCTTGGCGAACGCAACGAAATCGATCGGCGACAGTTCACATCCAAAGCTCGGATTGCCGATGTCCTGTTGCTCGAATTTGACTTCGGCCAGGCTGTTGTTTTTCAGCAGAACGATCTTGACAGGCAGGTCATGGGCGACGGCCGTGGAAAGCTCCGCCATCAGCATGGCAAATCCGCCGTCGCCGACGACAGCAACCGATTGTCTCCTTGGGAAAGCGAGCCGAGCCGCTATCGCGAATGGCAATCCGGGGGCCATACTGGCGAGCATCCCGGTGCCGGTCAGATGCTGGTTTGGTCGCAGTCGCAGACAGCGCGCGGCAAAGTGCGTGTTGGCGCCGCAATCGAGGGAGATCACCGCATCATCCGCAACTAGGTCGCTGACTGCGCCCACGACCATTTGCGGGCGAAGCGGTGAACGCGGTGTGTTCACCACCTGATCCAGCAGCGCGTTCCAGTCGCGCATTCGACGTTGTGCTTCTGTGAGAAACGAGCGATCCGTCTTGGTCTCGACGAGCGGCAGCAGAGCGCTCAACGTCGACTTGACGTCGGCGACGAGACCGACCTCCACTGGGTATCGCAAGCCAATCCGATCGGCCTTCAGGTCGACCTGGACGCCGCGTGCCTGGCCGGGCGTCGGATAGTATTCCTCCCAGGGCATTGTCGAGCCGAGGATCAGGACGGTGTCGCAATTCTTCATCGCCCAGGACGATGGCGCGGTGCCAAGGTCGCCGATGCCGCCGGTGGTGAAGGGCGAGTCGTCGGGCAGGACGGCTCTGCCGAGGAGCGACTTGGCGACGGGAGCTCCGAGCTTGTCCGCAAGCGCCGTCACTTCGACCCGGGCATCCAACGCTCCTTGTCCAGCCAGGACCGCTACGCGCCGGCCGGAATTCAGGATGTCTGCTGCGGCCCGCAACTGATCATCGGGTGCCGTCGCGAGGGCAGTGGTCCACGATGATGACGTCCGTGCGCCGGGGTTCCGCATCGATCGCTTGTCCGTGGAGAGCTTCATCATCTGGACGTCCTTGGAGATCGTCAGATGCGCGACCCCTCGTTCGCCAAGCGCCGCTCGACAGGCGCGATTGCCGACCAGGATGGCGTGCTCGGGACCGGTGACCTGTTCGTTGTAGATCGCTACGTTCTGCATGAGCCTGACCGTGTCCACTCCTTGCTGATAACGCAGGCCGGTCAAATCGTGGAAAGTGAGACCAGTCAGAGCGACGACGGGGGCGCCATCGAAGGCCGCATCATAGAGGCCGTTCAGCAGATGAATGGCGCCGGGGCCCGTGGTGCCGATGCAGACGCCGAGCCGACCGGAGTGCTTTGCAAATCCAGAGGCCATGAAAGCGGCGGCTTCTTCGTGTCGAACGCCAATGTAGCGTATGCGATCGGAACGTTTTCGGACCGCCTCGACGATTGAGTTGATGCCGTCGCCCACCACTCCAAACACATGCGTTGCGCCCCATGCGACGAGGGTCTCGATCAGGACATCGGCGGTTGTCTGATCCGCGCCAAAGGAAGGAGCCGGCTGCGGCACGATCGATGACGTCGTTTCCGCCGGTGCAGCATGGGCGGGACCGGACCCCATGCCGGCAAGAACCAGACCACCCGTTGCGGCGGTCACAAAGTCACGTCGATGAATTCCGGTCCCGTCAGTCATTGCAAGCTCCCTCAGTGAAACATGCAGCGGCGCCGCATCGCGATCGGCGCGCGCGCTGAAGCAGGGATGCGATTTTCAAGGGAGGCACGCCCTGGCTCAAACCACCGGCTGCTTCTCCTTGCGCAGCTTGTCGAGCACATCGCGCTCAATCTTCAGATGAGCCGCAATCAGATCCGGAGGGGTCAAAGCCATCCATTGCGCGAGCGACACGTCCGTGAATCGCGAAGCCTTGAACAGCTCCAGGAACCGTACAGGCTCGCTCCCGATATTCTCGATGAAGTGGCTCATCGACATCGGCACGTAGCCAACGTCGCCCGCCCGATAGTCGAAAGTTCGGGCGTTGCCTTCGGCGGCGAAGACAGTCATGCGCGCGGCACCGGAGATGTAGTACTGCCATTCGTCGGCATTCGGATGCCAGTGGATTTCGCGCATATGACCCGGATCGATCTCAACGTGCGCTGCCGCGACGTCGGTCGAAATGAGAAAATTACGCGTGTCGGCGATCCGCACACGGCCGCCCGGTGAATTGTCTGGGGGCTGCTCCATCAATCTGAACACCATGGTCTCGGGGACGGGGCCACGCTCGTCTGCTACGGCGTTGTGCTCGAGCGGAGGAGGGACCTCGCTTTGAAAGATGAACAATTCCTTCTCGGGAATCCGGTCGAGATCTCGCTCCGTGAATCCAAGGTTCTTGGACAACGCCTCTCGGTCGGTGTGTGCGAACAGATCGGTGATCGCGAAGGTGCTGTCCTCCGAGAATTCTCCGTCCGGGAACGCCAGGAGAAACTCGCATCCGTCGTTCGGCAGTCCCTGAATCGAGTGCGGTATCCCCGCTGGGAAGTACCACAGATCGCCCTCGCCAACGTCGGCAATGAAGTTGTGACCGTCGTTGTCGACCGCCGTAATCCTCGCACGACCGGCAAGCATGAAGGCCCATTCGGCCTGCTTGTGCCAGTGCAGTTCACGAACCGCCCCGGACTTCAGGCGCATATTGACGCCAGCCATGGTCGTGGAGATCGGAAGCTCGCGCTGCGTGACCTCCCGAGACCAGCCGCCGTCGCGGATCTTCATGTGCGCGTCAGAGAATGAGAACCGCAGGTTCGGCACGGTCCCATGGTCAGTCGCCGGCGGACGGAGGATATCGGGATTCTGATGCTCACGTTCCGGATTACGTGGACCGACGATAGTCGCTCCCTTTTGCCCAATCAGGGGCTCGTCCGCACTCGCCATATGTATCACCGTACCTGCGCCCATTGCCGCCGTGCCGGCCAAGACAGTTCTTCGGCTCGGAAAGTTGAAGCTCATGTCGTGACCTCAAGCGGCTGACGTGCCGGCCCTTGCGCTATCGCCAGCAGCCACCTCACATTTCGCACAGATGACCTTCTTCAAGTTTTGCGAAGCCAAGGACAATGCAGTGAATGAAAGGTGGGCGAGGCTCAGCTTCCGGGTCGTTCATGCAAGAGGGGACGTGCAATGATCATCATTGCAGCCTTCTCGTTCAGGGCCTCCAACGGCAGCGGCAAGCACTGGTTCCTGCGCGATGGTCAATCATTGGAGAGGATCGCTGAAAACGACGGCCTTTCCGGAAACGTCAGCTCCAATTCTGATCTTGGACGGCGCGTATTCAAAGCCGACGATGACGGATCGCTCGCGCGCGCAAGACAGGCTTCGTATCGTGAACCCGCTCAGCGCGAGACCCGGCACCCCAGGCCCTGGCCTCGGCGGCCTTGACGGACATCAACGTTGGTGCGGCGGGACCATCCAGCCGGTTGGGGGCGAATGCCCCATAAGGTCACGGGCGGGCAGGAACCTTAGGTTCAGGTTGCGATTGTCACGGCAGCAGAAGGAGACCGCGATGGCAACGCTTTTAGTCATGGATCACACCGGCGACACCCGTCACTATTTCGATCCCGGGGACCGCGAGCAACTGGCCGAGGCAGAGGCCCGCTTCAAGCAACTGATTTCGGACGGCTATACGGCGGCGACGCGGAGGCCGAGCGGGAACTCAGTGCTGGCGCGCTCACTGGATCCGACGGCGGAAGAGACCTTGTTCTATCCGCGGCTGGTGGGCGGATAATGCGGCTTCATCCGCACGAGGCGTTATTGGCGTTCCGGCGCGCGGCGGGAGCGCTCTATGCGACGGCGGTCGCGATACGGGAGCGGTGGCGCGCCTATGAGAAGATCGAGGCTCGCGGGATGACCTTGTTGTCCCGCTGGCTCTCGCCGGAGCAACGGTCCGAGTTCGAGAAATACAAGCGCTTCGACGTCATCGGCAATGAGTCCGGCAAGCGCTATCGCATTTGCTATGGAACCGCGACCAACGTCTACGAGCTGGACGACAAGGGCCATGTCGTAGTCGGGTGGTGCTTCCGGCCCATCGGGTCCCTCGTGGCGGGCGACGTGATGCTCGCGCAGAAGATCGCGTTGGAGGTTGACGAGCGCGGAACCCTGATGGTTGCTAAACCATTCCCCGGCTCGATGCCACCACGGGCGGGCTTGCTGCCGACCGGCTAGCACCGGCAGGAACGCGGCTCGCGCGTTTCGCTGCATAGCATGAACGGCTGTATGGCATGAACGCATGCCTGCGATCGCCAGCTCGTACGTTTCAACCTAGTGCAAGGACTCGTCTCGCGCACGCGCACGTCCTCGCGCACGCGTGCGCCGACGTACTGGTGAGCGTTTTCCTGTCGATCCCGGTGGTCGAGCGGCTCGGCTAAGACACGATCACTCCGCGGCCTGATCGAGGTTCTGGCGGGTCTCTTCGAACTCGCTGACCTGCCGCGGCGGGCCCATGAGAACCGGCTGGAACAGCACCGCGGCAGCCATGGTGCAGAGCAGCGCCAGTCCCATCAATTTTCCCATGCTGGACATGCCGGGATAGTTCGACGCCCACATGCTGCCAAATGCGATGGCGTTTGTCATGGCGCTGAATACGACGGCCCGCGTCAGGGCCGACTGCAACAGGCCGGTCTTCCCGGCGCGCCAAGCCATGATGTAGTAAATCTTGAATGCGACGCCGACTCCCAGCAACAGGGGGAGGGCGATGATGTTGGCAAAGTTCAAGGCGAGCCCGCCGAGCACGCAGATCTCGAGAGTCACTGCACCGGCCAGCAGCAGCGGAACGATGGTCAGCAGGACGTCCGTGAACCGTCTCAGAGTGACAAAGAGCAGGACTGAAATTGCGACCAGAGCAAATGCCCCCGCTTCGATGAAGGCGGCCGTGATGGTGCGGCCACCTTCGTAATAGGTGATGGCTGCTCCCGCGGCCGTCGGTTCAGCGTTGAGAACCGCTGCGGCAAATTCCTGCAAAACGTGGCTGTCGTTTGGGTCCCCCTTGGGAAGCGCCTCGACACGCGCCCTACCATCAGGCAGCACCCAGTCGCGGAGCAGGTCGGGCGGCAACGTCTTGATGCTTATGGGCTGAGGGGACATGCTTTGGCGCAATTGCTCGAGATCAAAGAGCAGCGGTGACACCACGGCTGCTTCGGCCTTCTGGCGCGTGCCGGCGTCCGTCTCGGCGAGACGCGTCAGCAGGGTCGCCACATTCCTCGCAGCATCCGCGGCGGCGCCTTGTTGGCTTCCGGCGGCTTCCGACAGTGTCTTTGCCGCGTTCCTTACCGAAGCTACGGTCTGCTCGTCGGTTGGAGCGGTGTGATTTCTCGGCGCGAGCGCGGGACGAAGTCTACCCGACGCCGATCTCAATTCTGCGATCTTGGCATCTTGATCGCTGGGAACATAATTGTTCACCGTGACGGTGCGAGACACCTGCGGGAGCGCATTGAGCCGCGTCGCTGTTGCCGTGGCTTGCTCGATCGACGGCGCCAATACCTCGGCATCGCTGCCGCTGGTTTCCGGATCACTCTGCAATTCTCGATAGGTTACGACGGCCGGAGAACTTGGGCTCTGCAGGTTGACGGGATTGAAGTCGAACGGCAGGTGCAACAACAGCGGAGAAGCCGCGACGACCACGCCGATGGTTGCCACCACAACGGCGATGCGGTGACGCTGAAGGAAATCATCCAGCGGTCCAAGCGACGTGAAACCGACATGCGCGGCTTCGCCCGGCGGATTGAGCAGAGCCAGCATCGCCGGCACCAGCGTGATGCTGCACGCAAACGCGATCAGCATGCCGCAGCCGGCGATCAATCCGAGTTCGGAGAGACCGCTATAGCTGGTGGGCAGGAATGCGAAGAAGCCGACGGCCGTCGCCGCCGCGGCCAGGGCGAGGGGGGTGCCGACCTTCCTCGCCGCGCTCTCCAGCGCCGGTTGCAACTTGCCGAGGTCGTGCCGCTCGGCGCGATATCGCACGCTGAACTGAATGCCGAAGTCGACGCCAAGCCCCACAAAGAGCACGAAGAATGCGATCGAGATCAGGTTGAACGAGCCGACCATCGCGAGCCCGAGCGCTGCGGTTGTCGCAAGTCCCACGAGCAGGCTGAAGAAGACGGCGGCAATGATCTTCCATGATCGCAGCGCCAACCACAGGGCGATCAGGACACCCACCGCGGCGGTGAGCGTGTCGCGCAACGCGCTGTCTCGTATGACCGAAAACTGCTGATCGTCCATGGGGACTTGGCCAGTCAGTTTGACGACGGCGCCAAACTTCTGCTTGAGGTCCAGTTGCGCCGCGGCGTCGTGAATGCCCCGGTCGGCAGCCGATCCCGGCTGCAACTTGGTAAAATCAAGATGGGGCTCGATCTCGAGGAAATGCCGCCGCTCCTCCAGGGATGAGTGATGCCCCTGCAACAGTTCCTTCCAGGAGAAGCTGGCCGGTTTGCCGGACAACACGTCATTGAGGGTTTCGGCAGCCAGCGTGAGGGGCCATTTCAACTGCTCGAGCGTGAGCTGTCCGTGCCGCACTTGATCTGCCGCAAACGACAGCACGTTCATGACGCCGCGCAGGCTCGGATCCCGCGAGAGCTGGCTCAGGAGCGGCTCCGCTTGGGTCAGGCCAGCGATGGTCCGCCTGACGTCAGACGTCGAGCCTAACAGAAGCTGGTTGCGATCGAAGAAATCTCCACTGTCGGGCTGCGCGACTCGCGGAAAGAGGCCGGCGTTCTGTTTCAAAGCCTGTGCAAGCGCGTTTGTCGCTTGCTCGGAATTTTCCGGCGTGGAGGCGGTTATGACCGCCGAGATGCCCTTCTGCGGAAACGCCCGCATGAAGGCGATTTGTCGCGCGTGCCAAGGCAAGTCCTGCGCGATCAATCGTTCGACGTCAGTGTTGATCGAAAAGCGCGTCACGTCGAAGATGGCCGCTGCCACCATCAACACCACTCCGGCGGCGATCACGGCCCAGTGAAATTGGGCGCAGACAGAAACTGTTCTGACGATCGCCGAACGGATCATTACAATCTGCTCAACCGCGTGAGGATCCAAGGAACAATGGCAAAACGCGCCGGACCGGCAGATTGTTCGGACCCCGAGCACTAAACTTCCGTTAGGAACCAGGAACGCCAGAGAGGGTTAGGCGACCGCGGCGGGCACGAGCACGCGCAAAGGGTCTTGCAAGGCGTCTCACGCGATTTGGCGGGGGAGATCGATTCCGTCCGTGTCCGCGAATCCTGCTTGCAGGACCTCCTCGCGCTTGTGGCGGAGATGGGCGCGCAGGACATGGGAGAGGCCAACGCCGTCACGGCGCTGGAGCGCGTTGAGAATTGCTTCGTGCTCCTGGACCGCGCGCGCCCAGCGCTGCGGCGTCATCGGCGTAACATAGCGCGCGCGCCGAATGCGCGCCGTCACCGAAGCATAGAGACCCGTGAGTACGGGATTTCCGGCCGCGGTGACGATGGCTTCGTGAATCGCGCGATTGCCCCGGTAGTACTGGATCAAGTCTCCCTCGTGGTAATGCTGCACCATGGCCGCATGCGTCGCCGCTATCGCGTCGATCTCGCCGTCCGTGATGCGTTCGCAGGCCAATTCGCCGGCGAGCGCCTCGAGCCCCTGGCAGACCTCGAACAGGTCGCGCATGTCCCGGTCCGTCAGTTTTGCCGCGCGTGAGCCGCGATGGGGCAGCAACTGCACGAGGCCTTCGGCGGCGAGCACCTTGAGCGCTTCGCGCAGCGGCGTGCGCGAAATCTCCAGCCGATCGCACAATTCGCGCTCGGGGATCCGCGCGCCCGGAGGGATTTCGCCGTCCAGCAGGATGGCGCGAATGCGTCCGACAACCTCCTCGTGAAGCATGGCCAAGCCCTTTTGCATGCAAGTTAGAACTTTTCGGGTAGGTGTCGGGAATTATAACTTGAATATTTCTTATTTTGCATTCAAAAAGGTAAAAAACGGCGGGACGCGAGGAAATGGACCTAGAGGTCGCAGCGAGCGGAGACCTGGTTTTCGAGCCCCAGGACGGTGTCGGGTGGATTACTTTCAACCGACCGCAGGCGCGCAATGCCTTCACCTTCGCTATGTATGAGCGGCTCGCCGCGATTTGCGAGCAAGCCAATGGCGATCATTCGATCAAGGTGCTTGTGCTGCGCGGCGCCGGCGACAAGGCCTTCGCCTCGGGGACTGACATCAACCAGTTCCGCGAATTCAAGGCGCCGCAGGACGCACTCAACTACGAGAACCGGATCGATCGCGTGCTGACCACGCTCGAGCAGTGCCGGGTCCCAACAATCGCGGCGATCAACGGGTTTTGCACCGGCGGAGGCGCAGGCATTGCCGCGGCCTGCGACCTGCGGATCGGCACGAAAAGTACCAAAATCGGATTTCCCATCGCCCGGACGCTCGGCAACTGCTTGTCGATGTCCAATATCAGCCGTCTCACCGCGCTCATTGGCGCCGCGCGCGTCAAGGATCTGATCTTCACTGCACGGCTTATCGATGCCACCGAGGCCGCAAGCCTGGGACTGCTGGGCGAGGTCGTCGACGATGTTGCGGCGCTCGACCAGCGTGCGCAAGAAGTCGCCCGGCTGCTGGCCGGTCACGCCCCGCTGACACTGAACGCGACCAAGCAAGCGGTGGCCCGCCTGCAAAAGCGGCTGACGCGGGATGAGGGCGAAGACCTCATCCTGATGTGCTACACGAGCCAGGATTTTCGCGAAGGGCTCGATGCTTTCCTCAACGAGCGCGCGCCGCAGTGGCGCGGTCAATAGGGCAGGCGCCGATGCCAAGCGATCAATCGCAATCCACCTCTCGCCGTTCGGGACCGCTTGCCGGCCTCAAGGTCATCGATCTCACCCATGTGATGGCGGGCCCGACCTGCACGCTGATGCTCGCCGACATGGGCGCGGATGTTATCAAGATCGAGAAATGGCCGAACGGTGATGACACACGCCACTCGGTGCCGCCGAAGATTGGCGACGAGGCGGCTTCCTTCCTGATGATGAACCGCAACAAGCGCGGCATCGTGCTCGACTTGAAGACCGATGGCGGCAAGCAGGTGCTGCGGCGTCTGATCGCGAGTGCCGACGTGTTGGTCGAGAATTTCGCGCCCGGCGCGATGGAGCGCCTGGGCTTCGGCTATGAAGCGCTGCACAAGGAATATGCGGCGCTGATCTATTGCTCGCTGTCGGGCTTTGGCCGCACCGGCCCGTACAAGCATCGCAGGGGATTCGATCTGGTGGCGCAGGCGATGAGCGGCATCATGAGCTTTACCGGCGAGCGTCCTGACGGGCCGCCGGTGAAATGCGGGCCGCCATTGTCCGACATCACCGCGGGGCTGCTCGCGAGCATGGGAATTCTGGCCGCCTATACCCACCGCCTGAAGACCGGCGAGGGGCAATGGGTCGAGACGTCGCTTTATGAAGCGGCCCTGGTGCAGACCTACTGGCAATCGACGATCGCACTTGCCGCGGGCACCGCGCCGCGCGCAATGGGCTCGGCGCATCCGCTTAACGCGCCGTATCAGGCCTTTGAGGCCTCCGACGGCTGGCTCGTGGTCGGCGGCGCCAATAAGAAGCACTGGCTGCTGATGCTGGAAGCGCTCGGCGCCACCGAACTCGCCGCCGATCCGCGCTTCGTGACCGGCGCCGACCGGATGGCGAATCTGAAGGAGCTCGAGGCTGTCTTGAGCGAACGCTTCCGCGCCAGGCCGCGATCGCATTGGCTTACGACGCTCGACGAGAAGGGCGTGCCGTGCGGACCCGTGCACGACATGCTGCAAGCTCTGAGCGATCCGCAGACGCTGGCGCGCGAGATGGTCGTCGAGGTCGAGCATTCCACGCTTGGACCTGTGAAGACGATCGGTCTTCCTGTCAAATTCTCGGAGACGCCGGGCAAGGTGCAGTCAGGCGCTCCGATCTATGGCGAGCATACGCGCGCGGTGCTGGCCGAGCATGGGTTCGATACAGAGCAAATCGAAGCGCTCGAGAAAGAAGGCGCAATCGTTTCGGCGTCCGGGAAGGGGAAGCAGCGCGTCGCCTAGCGGACATCGATACGACCGATCAGAACAACAGAAAAGATCAGCCGGAGGAGATCATGCGTCGGACATCAACACTTCTGCTTGCCGTGGCTGCAACCGCGCTCGCCGGCACGATGCCGGCGCGTGCCGCCTGGCAACCGCAAAAGCCGATCGAGTTCGTGGCCACGGCCGGGCCGGGCGGCGGAACCGACAATCTCGCCCGCGCGGTGCAGAACATCATCACCAAGTACAAGCTGACCGATCAGCCGATCGTCGTCGTCAACAAGGGCGGCGGCAGCGGTGCGGAAGGCTATGTCTACGGCAAGGCATCCGCGGGCGACCCCTACAAGGTGATCTTCGGCACGTCGAATGCCTGGCAGCAGCCGCTCGTCTCCAAGGTCGCATTCAACTATACCGATCTCACCCCGATCGCGGCGATGGCGCAGGACGAGTTCCTGCTCTGGGTCAAGCAGGACGTGCCCTACAAGACGGCAGGGGACTACCTTAAAGCGGCAGCATCGGGCGACTTCAAAATGGGCGGCGCGCAGTCGAAGGATACCGACGAGGTGCTGACCCGCATGATCGAGAAGGTCGGTCACGTCAAGCTGACCTACATTCCCTTCAAGAGCGGCGCGGAAGCCGCCGTGCAGCTCGCAGGCGGGCACATCGACTCTCACGTCAACAATCCCAGCGAGAGCCTCGGGCAGTGGCGCGGCGGCACGCAGCGGCCGCTCTGCGCTTTCAGCCCAAAGCGGCTGCCACAGGGTGCCAAGGTCACGGCGACAGAAGGCTGGAGCGACGTGCCGACCTGCGTCGAGCAGGGGCTCGACATCAAGCAATATGAGCAGCCGCGTACGGTGTGGCTGCCGGGCAAGGTCACGCCCGATCAGACTGCGTTCTACATCGACCTCATGAAGAAGGTGCAGGCCACGCCAGAATGGAAGGACTACATCGAGAAAACCTCCCAGGTCGACACCTTCCTAACCGGGCCCGACCTCGACAAGTTCATCAAGCAGGACATCGAGCACGTCAAGCAGGTCGCGAGCGAGCAGGGCTGGCTCGTCAAGTAGTCGGACGTCCACGCGCCATGATGTCCTGTTGTCTCGCGCCACCAGGAGCCCTTGATGATATCGCGCCGCGCTCTTGAGCTTGCGACTGCCGTCCTCACCGGTGGTTTCGGTGTGGCAGTCGTGGTCTCCAGCCTCGACAACGGCATCGGCTGGTCGACTGCGGGCGTGGACGCCGGCACGTTTCCGTTCCTGACCGGCATCATCATCGTGCTCGGGAGCCTCTACAACCTGGTGCGCGGTGTCCTGCCGGCGGCGACGCCCGCAAGCGTTGCCGTCGCCATCACGCCGCTCGAGCTGCGCCGGCTTGCCGGGCTGTTCGTGCCGGCCGCGATTTTCGTTGCCGCGATCCCATTGCTCGGGATGTATCTCGCCTCGGCGCTGTATGTGTTCGCGGTACTTGCGGTCCCTCGGCACCAATCCGTACCTGTGGCGCTGGCCACGGCGATCGCGACGGCGCTCGCACTCTACGTCGTGTTCGAGCGCATGTTTCAGGTGACGCTGCCGCACGGCGCGCTCGCCGCGGCGCTCGGGTTCTGAAGGAGAGGACCGATGGACAATCTCCAGGAACTCCTGCACGGCTTTACCATCGCAGTTACCGTGCCGCATTTGGTCCTGATGGCGGCCGGTGTGCTGCTCGGCATTCTGGTCGGCGTGCTGCCGGGGCTGGGCGCGCCGAACGGCGTGTCGCTGCTCCTGCCGCTGACGTTCGGCATGCAGCCGGTTTCGGCGATCATCCTGCTCTCCAGCATGTATTGGGGCGCGCTGTTCGGCGGCTCCGTGACGTCGATCCTGTTCAACATTCCGGGAGAGCCGTCGTCGGTTGCGACCACCTTTGATGGCTACCCGATGGCGCGCGACGGCCGCCCGACGACGGCGCTTGCCACCGCGTTCGGCTCGGCCGCGTTCGGCGCGCTGGTCGGCGTCATTCTGATCACCTTCCTCGCCTCGTGGGTGGCGCAGGTCGCGCTCGCCTTCGGGCCGCCGGAATATTTCGCGGTGTACTTCCTCGCTTTCGCGAGCTTCGTCGGCATGGGCGGCGCGGCACCGATCAAGACCGTCGTGGCACTCGCGATCGGGTTTGCGATCGCCGCGATCGGGATTGACACCGTGTCCGGCAGCGTGCGCCTCACCATGGGCATCGACGAACTCGTCAAGGGCGTGAGCTTCGTCGTCGCGGTGATGGGACTGTTCGGCATCGGCGAGCTGCTGGTTGCGGTCGAGGAGGAGTTTCATGCCCGCGCCGTTTCATCGAAGATCGATTGGCGTGAGGTGTTTCGCGCAGTCGCCCGGCTGCCTCGACACGGCGTGGCGTTGCTGCGCAGTGCTGCGATCGGATGCTGGATGGGGATTACGCCGGGCGGTCCGACCGCGGCGTCGTTCATGAGCTACGGCATCGCCCGCCGCTTCTCGCGCCGTGGCCGGCATTTCGGCACCGGCGAGGTCGAAGGCATCATCTCGCCGGAGACGGCCGATCATGCCGCCGGGACCAGCGCGCTGCTGCCAATGCTCTCGCTCGGCATTCCCGGCTCGGCCACCGCGGCCGTCATGATGGGCGGTCTGATGATCTGGGGCCTCAATCCCGGGCCGATGCTGTTCGTCGATCAGAAGGATTTCGTCTGGGGCCTGATTGCCTCGATGTATGTCGGCAATATCGTGGCGGTCGCGCTGGTGCTGCTGACCGTTCCGGTGTTTGCCGCCCTGATGCGGATTCCCTTCGTCGTGATCGCGCCGCTGATCGTGATCATCTGCGTCGTCGGCGCGTATTCGGTGTCGAACTCCTATCTCGACGTGGTCATGATGCTCGGCTTCGGCATCCTCGGCTATCTCTTCAAGAAGCTGTTCTATCCGCTGGCACCGCTCGTGCTCGCGATCGTCATCGGCGACAAGGCCGAGGATGCATTCCGGCAATCGATGCTGATGTCCAAAGGATCGCTCGGGATCTTCTTTGCAAACCGGCTGGTGACGTGCCTGATCGTCGCCGGCATCGCGCTGCTGCTGCTTCCGCTCGCGCTTCAGCTCGCCCGCGCCTGGCGCAAGCCCATCGCCGAGACGACCAGCCAGGAGAAGGTGATCATATGACTGCAAAGCCCCTCGTTGCGTTGGCAATGGGAGATCCCGCCGGCATCAGCCCAGAGCTGACGGCGAAGCTCGCGGCGCTGGATGACGCCCGTGCCCGCACTCGGCTGGTTGTCATCGGTGACCGCCGCATCTTCGATGAGGGCGCGCGCGTCGCCGGCGTTACGCCGGAGCTGACGACGGTAGAGCAGGGCGCCGACTTTCGTGCGACGAGGGGCGAGGTGCTCTTCGTCGACCTCGGCCACCTTGATCCGGCCGAAATCGAGCAAGGGACTGCAAGCCTTACCGGCGGCAAATTCGCGCTGACGAACTACCGGCATGCGCTGGAGTTCGGCCGGGACGGGCGTGTCGACGCCGTCTGCTTCACGCCATTCAACAAGCAGGCGATGCGCCTGGCCCGCGCCGACTACGACGACGAGATCGCGTTCTCCGCCGAGGTGGCCGGGCTCAAGACGCCGGCAAGCGAGTTCAACGTGCTGGGTGAGCTCTGGAACGCGCGGGTCACCTCGCACATCCCGCTCAAAGATGTGGCCGGGCGGCTCTCCGCCGACCGCATCCATCGCGCGCTCAGGCTGACCGATATCTGCATGCGCAACGCCGGGTTCGCCAGGCCGCGCATTGCGGTCGCGGGGCTCAATCCGCACGCCGGCGACGGCGGCAATTTTGGCCGCGAGGAGATCGACGTCATCGCGCCCGCCATCGCGGACGGCCGCGAGGAGGGCATTGCTGCCGAGGGGCCATTTCCCGCCGACACGGTGTTTCTGCGCGCCAAGGGCGGCGCCTTCGATGCGGTGCTGACGATGTATCACGACCAGGGCCAGATCGCGATGAAGCTGATGGGCTTCGACCGCGGCGTGACCTTGCTCGGCGGTTTTCCGTTTCCAATCTGCACTCCCGCGCACGGCACGGCCTATGACATTGCGGGCCGAGGGATCGCGTCTGTCAGCGCGAGCCAGGCGGCGGTTCGCCTGGCGGCGGACATGGTCAAACCTGCGCTTGCCTGAAGCGACCATGCTTCCAAGCGCGTATCCGGATGCATCGTGCCGGATCATGCGGTCGGGATGCGGCCCAACTCAGTTGCGCAGCGCGTCACAGTAGGCCCCGGCTGCTCGCAACGCCTCACATAACCGCTTGGCCCCGGACTGAGTGTCCTCGCCAACTCGTACTCGCGCTGCGCCCATCTGGCCCAAGATTCCGCGTATGACGACCTGAGGCTCGCGGTCGCCAATGATCGCGGCGTATTTCGGCTGCCATTCGCGGTAACGATCAAGGGCCTTTGCTGGTGTCGGCGCCCCGACGACCTCCACACCCCATGGTTTGGGATCCGGCTTGGGTTCAAGCGATATCACCCCGGCTGTATCGCACGGCAGCCCCACGATGGACGATATATTGGCTGGACCGGACTGGCCTTCGGCCCATTCGTCGACATCATGTCCGGTAATAATTCGCACGTAGGAGCGCGTCTCCAGCGGAAGCGGCCGGTGGTGGCCGAGCCATTCATGGACCCGGGCAGGTCCGGCGTTGTAGGCGGCCGCGGCAAGGCCAAGATTGCCAAATTCATTGCGCAGGTTGCGCAACAGGTCACCGGATTTCGTTATTGCTTCCAGCGGATCGAAGGGATTTTCAAGCCCACTCAATCTTGCCGTTGTCGGCATGAATTGAGCTATGCCCTGTGCACCTTTCGGACTTATCGCGTCCGGCTTGAAGCGACTTTCCTGCCAGATGAGCCGGGTGAAGAAATCGACCGGCAGATCACTGGTCCTCGCCGCCGCGGCGAGTGCCTGACAAAGGGTTGGCGGCTCGGCTGGAGAGGTCGGGGCCGGCCCGCGATCCAGTTGCGGTTGCTGACCTGGATCCGATCGGTCATTTCCGGCGGAGGGGTGCTCCTGGACCACCGGTGAATGATGAGCAGCGTCAGATGCGACTGCGGCCGGTGCCACCATAGCTGCTATGGCCGCATGGGCGAGAAGTTTGAACAGGAAGTTGGAACCTCGGCCGAGGCCGCCAGACGTTGCGATTTGACCGAGCTCAAACCTCATGGCGAAAGCCCTCGCATGGCCTGCGCACAACGCCGGGACAATGGCGCGGTTCCGCTTCGATCGATCTCGATTTGAGCGTGAGCGATTGCCGCATGAGCCTGTTGGATGGGGCTTGCGCGGCAGAGCAGATGAGGTCGAATCGACAGGAGTATTGGCCGCGTGCGACCGGACTCATGCTGCTCATAATTCGCATAAGGTATATTATGGAATATTTATATCTACAATTAGATCAGATATTTAGCGGGATTTCCTCGCACTGGATCGCGCCTCCGCCGAATCGTGACGGTGATCGCGCCATGCCGAATGCCAAGCTCATCGCGCCCATCGCGGGCCGCAGGTCGAGTCGCCGTGATGATCCTCTCGTCTGAAAGCCGATATTGCCGCGGCGTACGGACGCTGCAATAAGCGCGGCCTGAGCCGAGATCGCTGGTGACCCCGCGGCATCAGGTCCGTATAGGATGGCATCTCAGAACAACAACAAGCCTCTCCGAGGGAGAAACCGATGAGCTTTTCACGACGCACGCTGCTGAAGGTCTCCGCCGCTTCCGCCGTTCTGGGCGGAATTGGCGCCCCGTACGTTGCGCGCGCCCAGGCGGCCGAGTTCAGCTACAAGTTCGCCAATAACCTGCCGGAATCGCATCCATTCGTAGCGCGCGCCCGGGAGATGGCCGCGGCGATCAAGACCGAGACCAACGGCCGGTTCGACCTCCAGGTGTTTCCGAACAGCCAGCTCGGTTCCGATACTGACATGCTGAGCCAGGTGCGGTCCGGCGGCGTCGAGTTCTTCACGCTGTCCGGCCTGATCCTGGCAACCCTGGTGCCGGCGGCCTCGATCAATGGCATCGGCTTCGCATTCCCTGATTATCCGACGGTCTGGAAGGCTATGGACGGCGATCTCGGCGCCTATGTGCGCGGCGAGATCAACAAGGCCGGGCTCGAGGTCATGGAGAAGATCTGGGACAACGGCTTCCGCCAAACCACGTCGTCGACCAAGCCGATCAACGGCCCGGATGATCTGAAGGGCTTCAAGATCCGCGTACCGGTGTCGCCGCTGTGGACGTCAATGTTCAAGGCGTTCGATGCATCGCCCGCCTCAATCAATTTCAGCGAGGTCTATTCGGCGCTGCAGACCAAGATCGTCGAGGGCCAGGAAAATCCGCTGGCGTTGATCTCGGCAGCGAAACTGTACGAGGTGCAGAAATACTGCTCGCTGACCAACCACATGTGGGACGGCTTCTGGTTCCTGATGAACCGCCGCGCCTGGCAGGCGCTGCCGGACGATATCCGCACCGTCGTCGCCAAACATGTCAACGCCGCAGCGGTCAAGGAGCGCGAAGACACCGAGAAGCTCAATGCCTCGGTCCAGAAGGAACTCGCCGGTAAGGGACTCGTCTTCAATCAGCCCGCAGTGGCGCCATTCCGCGACAAGCTGCGCGCCGCCGGCTTCTACGCCGAATGGAAGGGCAAGTATGGCGAGAAGGCCTGGGAGCTGCTCGAGAAGTCGGTCGGCAAACTGTCCTGATCAATAGAACGGGAGGCTCGCCATGGCTCATGTCGAGATGACGCCGGCCGTGGCCGGCGAGGCGGCGTTGCAGCCCCCTCGCCGCCGCTCCGTCCTCGGTTCCATCGATACTGCTCTCGGCCTTCTGGTGGAGATCCCGGCGGCGATCCTGGTCGTCGCCGAGGTCATCATCCTGTTCGCGGGCGTGATCGCGCGCTACGTGCTACACGCGCCGCTGATCTGGTCGGACGAGCTGGCGTCAATCCTATTCCTGTGGCTTGCGATGCTCGGCTCGGCAGTGGCACTGCGCCGCGGCGAGCATATGCGCATGACCGTGATGGTGGCCAACGCCAAGCCGGCCATGCGCGCCTATCTCGACGTCGTTGCGACCTGCGCGGCGCTGGCTTTCCTGATCCTGATCGTGCGGCCGGCGTACGAGTATGCCTATGAGGAAAGCTTCATCACCACACCCGCGCTGCAGATTTCCAACACCTGGCGCGCGGCGGCGCTGCCGATCGGCACCGGCCTGATGGCACTGTTCGCGCTGCTGCGGCTGGCGCGCGTCGGTGACGTCAAAGCCCTGCTGCTCGCCGTGGCCACGGTTGCCGCGCTGATTGCCGTGTTCTGGCTCGCACAGCCCGTGTTACGGCCACTCGGCAATCTCAACCTCATCATCTTCTTCGTCGGCGTGGTCGGCTTCTGCGTCTTTGCCGGTGTGCCGATCGGCTTTGCCTTCGGCATGGCGGTCTTAGGCTATCTGGCGCTGACGACGCGGACGCCGCTGATGGTGCTGGTCGGCCGGATGGACGAGGGCATGAGCCATCTGATCCTGCTCGCCGTGCCGCTGTTCGTCTTCCTCGGCCTCCTGATCGAGATGACGGGCATGGCGCGGGCCATGGTAGCATTCTTGGCGAGCCTGCTCGGGCACGTGCGCGGCGGCCTGCACTATGTGCTGGTCGGCGCCATGTACCTGGTTTCGGGTATTTCCGGATCGAAGGCCGCCGACATGGCGGCCGTGGCCCCGGTGCTGTTTCCGGAAATGAAACAGCGCGGCGCCAAGCCGGGCGATCTCGTCGCCCTGCTCGCCGCCACCGGTGCGCAGACCGAAACCATTCCGCCGAGCCTCGTGCTGATCACCATCGGCTCGGTGACCGGCGTCTCGATCTCGGCACTGTTCACCGGCGGCCTGCTGCCGGGCGTCGTGCTCGCGATCACGCTCTCGGCGCTGGTGTGGTGGCGCTACCGCGGCGAGGACCTCAGCCACGTGCAGCGCGCCAAGCCGAGCGAAATCGGCCGCGCCTTCGTGTTCGCCCTGCCCGCATTGGCCCTGCCCTTCGTGATCCGCTATGCGGTGGTTGAAGGGATCGCGACTGCGACCGAGGTGTCGACCATCGGCATCGTCTATGCCTTCGTGATCGGCCTTCTGATCTACCGTCAGTTCAACTGGCGCCGGCTGTTGCCGATGCTGGTCGAGACGGCGTGCCTGTCGGGGGCGATCCTGTTCATCATCGGCGCCGCCACCGGCATGGCCTGGGGCCTGACACAGTCGGGCTTTTCGCGGGCGCTGGCAGCATCGATGACCGGCTTGCCCGGGGGCTCGGCGACCTTCATCGCGGTTTCGATCCTGGCTTTCGTGATCCTCGGCAGCGTGCTCGAGGGCATTCCGGCGATCGTGCTGTTTGGGCCACTGTTGTTCCCGATCGCCCACGCCGTCGGCGTCCACGAGGTACACTACGCCATGATCATCATCCTGGCGATGGGCATCGGATTGTTCGCGCCACCGTTCGGCGTCGGCTATTATGCTGCCTGCGCCATTGGGCGCGTCGATCCGGCCGAGGGCATCCGGCCGATCTGGGGTTATATGCTGGCGCTGTCGATCGGTCTGATCATCGTCGCCATCTTCCCATGGATTTCGATCGGCTTCCTGTAAGCACCTTGCGATTGGATAGAGCCATGAATGGAGCTCAAAACCAGTACTCAATCGGATTGGACAAGACGCCGGCCAATTACGTGCCGCTGACACCGCTGAGCTTCCTGGCACGCTCGGCCGCTGTCTATCCCGACCATGTCAGCACGGTCTATGAAGGTCGCAGCTTCACCTGGAAGCAGACCCACGAGCGCTGCAGGCGGTTCGCGTCCTATCTGGCCGGACAGGGCATCGGATATGGCGACACCGTCGCGGCCATGCTGCCGAACATCCCGGCGATGAATGAGCTGCATTTTGCCGTGCCGATGGCCGGCGCGGTGCTGAACGCGCTGAACATCCGCCTGGACGCGCCGTCGATCGCGTTCCAGCTCGACCATGGCGGCGCCAGGATCATTCTCGTCGATCCCGAATTCTCCGATGTGATCGCCGAAGCCCTGTCCCTGATGAAGGGGCCCAAGCCGTTCGTGATCGACGTCGACGACGCGGCCTTCGCCGGCGGCAAGCGGATCGGCGGGATCGAGTACGAGGCAGCGGTCGCGGCAGGCGACCCCGCTTTTGGGGGGCGGCTGCCGGCCGATGAATGGGACGCGATCGCGCTGAGCTACACCTCCGGCACCACGGGCAATCCCAAGGGCGTGGTCACCCATCACCGCGGCGCCTATCTGAACGCCGTCAGCAATATCCTGGCCGGCAATCTGGGCCAGCATCCGGTCTATCTCTGGACGCTGCCGATGTTTCACTGCAACGGCTGGTGCTTCCCCTGGACGGTCGCGGCCACGGCTGGCGTCAATGTCTGCCTGCGCAAGGTCGATCCGGCAAAGATATTTGAATTGATCGCAGAGCACGGCGTTACCCACATGTGCGGCGCGCCGATCGTCTACAACACGCTGATCAACGCGCCGAACGCGCCCGCGGACGGCAAGGCAAGGCCGGTCATCGGACTGATCGCAGGCGCGGCGCCGCCGGTTGCCGTGCTCGAAGGCGCCGAGCGCATCGGCATCAGGCTGACCCATGTCTACGGCCTGACCGAGGTCTATGGCCCCGCCTCCGTCTGCGCCGAGCAGCCGGGCTGGGATGGGCTTTCAGCCGACCAACGCGCGCAACTGAAGCGGCGCCAGGGCGTGTCGTATCCACTGCAGGAAGGCGTCACGGTGCTCGATCCCGAAACGATGCGCGAGGTGCCGCGCGACGGCCAGACCATTGGCGAGGTCATGTTTCGCGGCAACATCGTGATGAAGGGTTATCTGAAGAATGAGAAGGCGACCCAGGAAGCCTTTGCCGGCGGATGGTTTCACACCGGCGATCTCGGTGTGCTAGACGAGCATGGCTACGTGATCATCAAGGACCGCTCCAAGGACATCATCATCTCCGGCGGCGAGAACGTCTCCTCCGTCGAGGTCGAGGACATCCTCTACAAGCACCCGGCCGTGCTGTTTGCGGCCGTCGTAGCCAAGCCCGACGCAAAGTGGGGCGAGGTGCCCTGTGCTTTCATCGAGCTGAAGGCGGGCGCGAAGGCGACGGAGGCCGAGATCATCGCCTATTGCCGCGAGCATATGTCCGGCTTCAAGACACCCAAGTCAGTGGTGTTCGGCGTGATCCCGAAGACCTCGACCGGCAAGATCCAGAAATTCCTGCTGCGCAACGAGGTCGGATCCGCCAAGGCGATCTCGGCCTAAGTCTCATTGCGTGCCGACGGGTCGCGCATCCCCGAAGCAACCCATTGCCTCCGCGCTCACGGATCGACGGATTGCTTCATCGCTCCAGCGCAAAATTGCCTCTGCAATTTGGTCGCGAGCTCCTCGCAATGGCGCCTGAGCGATCAGCCTGCCCTTTGCAGCTCCAACCGCATGCCGTCATAGGCCGGGATCACGCTGGACGGCAGCGACTGCCGCAGCACCTCGTAGTCGAGGTCGGAATGCATGTTGGTGATGACGGCGCGTTTCGGCTTGAAGCGCTCGATCCACGACAGCGCGTCACTGACACTGAAATGGCTGGGATGGGGTGCATAGCGCAGGCCATCGACGATCCAGAGGTCGAGGTTTTGCAGCGCCGGCCAGCTCTCCTCGGGAATGTCGTGGAGATCGGGCGTGTAGGCGGCATTGGCGACACGAAACCCGAGCGCGGGAATCTTGCCATGATGCACCAGGAAGGCATCGAGCTTCACCGGGCCGCCCTTCCCTTCGGTGGTATGGCTTTCGCCGGCCTCGATCGCATGGCGCGTCAGGATCGGCGGATAATCGCTGCCTTCAGGGGAGATGAAGCAGTACGAGAACCGCGCCATCATATCCTTGGCGGTCGACTGATTGAAATAGACCGGAATGCGCCGGCGCTGGTGCAGCACGACGGAACGGAGATCGTCGATCCCGTGCGTCTGGTCGGCGTGCTCGTGCGTCAGGAACACCGCGTCGATATGGTCGACATTGGCGTCGATCAACTGCTCGCGCAGGTCGGGCGACGTGTCGACCACGATCCGCGTAACGCCGTGCGCCCCCTCGCGTTCGACCAGCAGTGAGCAGCGGCGACGGCGGTTTCTCGGATTGTTGGGATCGCAGGCGCCCCAACCCAACGCGGGTCGCGGCACGCCGGCCGAAGACCCGCAGCCGAGGATCGTCAACGTCACGGTCATGCGGCCTCCTTCGGCGCCGGCACCTTGGAAAACAGCCGGAAGAAATTTTCGGTGGTCTGCTGCGAGATCTGCTCCAGCGAGACGCCGCGGGTGTCCGCCAACACCTTCGCGACCTCGACAACGTAGGACGGTTCATTGCGCTTGCCGCGGAATTTGCCCGGCGCGAGATAGGGCGCGTCGGTCTCCACCATGATGCGGTCGGCCGGCAGTTCAGCGGCCAAGGCACGCAGCGCGTCCGACTTCTTGAAGGTCAGGATGCCCGTGAACGAAATCGACAGCCCAAGGGCGATCGCCTTCATCGCCAACTCGCGCCCGCCGGTATAGCAGTGCAGGACGGCCTTGAACGGCCCCTTCGCTACTTCATCCTCAAGGATGCGGCCGCAATCTTCGTCGGCCTCGCGGGTGTGGATGACGAGCGGCAGACCCGTCGCGCGCGCCGCGGCGATATGAGCGCGGAATCCGCGCTCCTGCGCCTCACGCGAACCGTGCTCGTAGAAGTAATCGAGCCCGGCCTCCCCGAGCGCTACGACCTTCGGATGCTTGGTGAGCTCGACGAGCTCGCTTGCAGAAATGCCGTCCTCCTCATCGGCATGATGCGGATGGGTGCCGACGGAGCAGTAGACATTGGGAAAGCGCTCGGCGATCGCCAGCAACCCGCCAAGCCGCCTCACCCGGGTCGAGATCGTGACCACGCGGCCGATGCCGGCCGCCTCGGCGCGACCGACGATTCCGTCGAGGTCATCGGCGAAATCAGGAAAGTCCAGGTGGCAGTGACTGTCGACCAGCATGACGTTGCGAACCGCTCACTCGGTCTTCGGTTCCACGTAGCGCGGAAACACGCCGACTGGCGCCGGCAGGATCGTACCCGGCTTGATCCGCTCGGCCAGCGCCGCAAAGCTGCGGGCATCCGCAGCGATGCCGAGACTGTCGAGCATCTTCGCACACGACGCCGGCATCACCGCCTGCGCCATGATCGCGATCTGACGCACGACTTCGGCGGTGACGTAGAGCACCGTCTTCTGCCTGGCAGGATCGGTCTTCGCCAGCGCCCATGGCGCCTCACCGGCAAAATATCGGTTGGCTTCGGCAACCACCGCCCAGACCGTATTGAGCCATTGATGGATCTGCTGCGTCGCCATGGCGGTCCGCGACGCCTCCAACATGGCGTCGGCCTGCGCCAGGATCACCTTGTCATTCTCGCTGAACGCACCGGGCTCCGGCAGCACGCCGCCGAGCTGCTTGGCAATCATCGACAACGAGCGCTGCGCCAGGTTGCCGAAGTCGTTGGCAAGGTCGGCATTGATACGCGCCACGATGGCCTCGTGGTTGTAATTGCCGTCCTGGCCGAACGGCACTTCGCGCAGGAAGAAATAACGCACCTGGTCAACGCCATATTGCTCGGCAAGATTGAAGGGGTCGACCACGTTGCCGACCGACTTCGACATCTTCTCGCCTCTGCTGAACAGGAAGCCGTGCGCATACACGCGCTTCTGCACAGGAATGCCCGCCGACATCAGGAAGGCCGGCCAGTAGACGGCATGGAAGCGGATGATGTCCTTGCCGATGACGTGCACGTCGGCCGGCCAATAGCGCCAGTGCGCATCCGCTTCATCGGGATAGCCGACGCCGGTGATGTAGTTGGTCAGCGCATCGACCCAGACATACATCACGTGCTCGGGATCATCGGGGACCTTGACACCCCAGTCGAAGGTGGTGCGTGAGATCGAGAGATCCTTCAGCCCGCCTCGCACGAAGCTCATCACCTCGTTGCGCCGCGAGTCCGGGCCGATGAAATCGGGCTGGCTCTCATAGAGCTGCAACAGCTTGTCCTGATAGGCGGAGAGGCGGAAGAAATAGCTCTTCTCCTCGACCCATTCGACCGGTGTGCCCTGCGGACCGCGGCGGACATTGTCCTCGCCGACCACAGTCTCCTCCTCGGCGTAATAAGCCTCATCACGCACCGAATACCAGCCGGCATAGGTGTCGATATAGATGTCGCCATTCTCCTGCATGCGGCGCCAGATCGCCTGCACCGACTTGTGGTGCGCGGGTTCGGAGGTGCGGATGAAGCGGTCGAACGAGACGTTGAGCCGCTCGTCCATTTGCTTGAAGCGCTCAGCGTTACGGGTCGCGAGATCGAATGGCGTCATCCCCTCGTTCTGCGCGGTCTGGATCATCTTCAGGCCGTGCTCATCGGTGCCGGTGAGGAAAAACACGTCCTTGCCGTCGAGCCGCTGGAAGCGCGCAAGCGCGTCGGTCGCAATCGCCTCATAGGCGTGGCCGATATGCGGCTGACCGTTCGGATACGCAATCGCCGTCGTGATGTAGTAGATATTGCCGCGATCCGTGGCCGGCGCCGACGCGGGAGCGGACACGGGAGCAACCGCCGGCCGTTTGGGTTGCTTCGGTGCCGGCGCCGCCTTCGGTGCCTGCCTGGGCGCCGGAGCCTTCGACGTGGCAGGCTTTGCGGGCGCCGGCGCGGCGGCCTTTGCAGCTTGCCGCTTCGGCGCCGCCTTCGTGGTTTTCCTCACGGCTTCCTTGGCCGCTCTTTTGGCGACTTTCTTGGCAGGCTTCCTGGCTGTCTTTTTGACCCCCTTCTTCGCGCCCGACTTCTTGACGACTTTCTTGGTCGCTTTCTTCGCTTTCTTCCCGACGCGCGCGCTCGTCTTGGCGACGCGCGACTTTGCAGCGCCCTGCTTCCTGGTCGCACGGGCGGGCGAAGCCGACGTCGCCTTCTTGGCTTTCTTCTTGGACGATTTCTTCTTTGCGGTCGCCACCACGGAATCCTTTGTCAGTCGAAGCAAATTGTCGGGAGTGTTGTCAGACGAAGCGTCTATCGGGTTGCGTCCGCAAGCATCGAAAACACCGAGAAAACCAGCGGCTTGCGCTCCAAATTATAGGCCTCGGTGTCGCGCGCGGCGCGGACGATCTTTTCCCATACCTCCGCGAGCCGTGCAAGGCGCGGCAGGTTGGCATTGGCATCGCCGGTGCGCATGCGCTCGCTCATCCAACGATCGATCCCGTCGATGAAGGCGGCGAGCGCCACGCGGTCGCTGGTGCCGAGTGCCTCGCCAAGCGCATGCAATTCACGGGGATCAACCCTGGGAAGCGTCGCCAGCAGCGCAGCCGTGCGCTGCTGTAGCTTGAGCGCGTCGCCGCCAAGCAGCGACAGCGCCCTCCCCACACTCCCCTCCGAGGCCGCAGCAGCCTCGACCAGGGCGGGATCGTCAGCGGCAATATCCGTTGCCGCCGCCGCGGCACGCACAACGTCACCCACATCGAGCGGCCGCAGCAGCAATTTGCGGCACCGGGACAGGATGGTCGGCAGTACCCGTGACGGCGCGTGGCTGACCAATAAGAACAGCGATTGCTGCGGCGGCTCCTCGAGGACCTTGAGCAGCGCGTTCGCGGCGTTGGGGTTGAGCTCGTCGACAGTGTCGACGATGCAGACACGCCAGCCATCGACCGCGGCGGTCGACCCGAAGAACGAAATCGTCTCGCGCGTCTCGTCGACCGTGATCACCGTCCGCATCACGCCGCGGTCGTTGAGGCCCCGCTCCAGCACCAGGAGTCCACCATGCGCGCCGGCGGTGACCTGGCGGGCCACCGGGTCCGCCGGATCGAGGCGCAGCGACGGCGCCTGCTGCACCTGGGAGGCCGTCGGATTGCGGAACGCCAGGACGAACCGTGCCATGCGGTAGGCCAGCGTCGCCTTGCCGATGCCCTGCGCGCCGCCGATCATCCAGGCGTGCGGAATCCGTCCGCTGCGATAGGCGGCGAGCAATGCGGCCTCGGCCTCGCGATGCCCGAACAAGTCGGACGTCTCGCGCGGATGCCGGACCGCGATCTCCTGCTCGGTCTTGCGCGCGCTCATGCTGGACCGGCTGCCGTTGCCGCCGCGAACAAACGCTCGCGCAGTGCGGTCCATATCTTGGCCGCGACCGTATCAGGATCGCCCGTGGCATCGATCAAGACGCAGCGCTGCGGATCCTCCGCCGCGATCTGCCGATACGCCTCACGCAGATTTTGGTGGAACTGAACATCCTCAGCTTCGAAACGGTCGGCCACGGCGTTGCCGCGGCGGACGGCGGCGCGTTGCAGGCCGATCTCGACCGGCACGTCGAGGATGAAGGTCAGATCGGGCTTGAGATCGCCGATGGTGACGCGCTGCATGGCATTGACGAGGCCGGGCAGCACCTGTCCGAGCTGGCCCTGATAGACGCGTGTTGAATCGAAGAAGCGGTCGCACAGCACCCAGACGCCCTGGTTCAGCGCAGGGAGGATCACGGTGCGGACATGGTCGTCGCGAGCGGCGGCGAACAGCAGCGTCTCGGCATCCGGCCCAAGCAGCTTGCCCATCCCCGACAGCACGAGGTGGCGGATGATCTCCGCTCCCGGCGAGCCACCGGGTTCACGGGTGACGATGGCGCGAAGCTTGGCGGCATCGAGCCGTTCGGCGAGCCTACGGATTTGGGTCGATTTTCCGGACCCTTCACCACCCTCAAAGGTGATGAAGCGACCGCGCAAGCTGGGCCGTTCGAGCGCGACTTCAGCCATGTCAAAGCTTCTCGACGCCGGCGCGGAACATGCCGATGACGAGCTCCTGGGCGCCATCGAACGCGCGGCGCATGGTCGATCCCGTACCAACCGCATCCGCGGCAAAGAGCGGTGCTTCCATCGCGACATTGGCGCCACGCCACACTCTGACGACGCCGATCTTCTGGCCGGCTTCGATCGGCGCCTTGACTGGACCGCTATAGATGATGCGGGCCATCAGCTTGTCATTGCCGTTCTTCGACACCATCACCTTGATCGGGTCGGGGCTGGTGAGCTTGACCGATCGGGTGGCGCCGCCGAACACCCGCGCGTAGCCGACTGTCTGGTTGGCCGCGATCAATGTCCGCGTCTCGAAGTTACGGAAACCCCATTCGAGCATCTTCTTGGCTTCGGTGGCGCGGTCTTCCGAATCCTCAAGACCGTTCACCACCACGATCAGCCGGGTGTCGTTCTGCACCGCCGATCCGACCATGCCGTAGCCGCCCTCCTTGGTGTAGCCGGTCTTCAGGCCGTCGGCACCGGGCAACGCGTTGAGCAGCGGATTGCGGTTCTGCTGGCGAATCTTGTTCCAGGTGAATTCCTTCTCGCCGAACAGCTTATACCTGTCGGGATAGGTCAGGATGATGTGGCGCGCCAGCATCGCGAGCTCGCGCACCGTCATCTTGTTACCGGGATCGGGCAGCCCGTTGGAATTGGCGAAGGTCGACTTGGTCAGGCCGAGTTCGCGGGCCCGCTTGGTCATGAAGTCGGCGGCGAAGATGTGCTCGTTGCCGGCAATGCCTTCGGCCAGCGCGATACAGGCGTCGTTGCCGCTCTGGATGATCGCCCCGTGCAGGAGGTCGTCGACGGAGACCTTGCTGTTGATCGCGGCGAACATCGTAGAGGTGCCCGACGGCGCTCCACCATGCCGCCAGGCATATTCGCTGATCCGGTACTCGTCGGTGAGCTTGATATCCCCCTTCTCGAGGGCGTTGAACACGACCTCGGCGGTCATCAGCTTCATCATGCTGGACGGCGCGCGCAGTTCGTCGGCGTTCTTTTCAAACAGAACGCTGCCGCTGGAGGCCTCGATCAGGATTGCGGTCGGCGCATCGCCATCGAAACCGCCTTCCTCCTTCTTGGCGCCCTGCACACTGTTGTTGGCGGCATAGACCACGCCACCGCAGCCGATGCCGAGCGCGAGGAGCGCGGCCACCAGGGCGCGCCAGCCTCGAGCGGCGAAGGTGCGGGAAACTGCGGTCTCGGTTGCCATCGGCGATATCCTGAAAGACTGCGTTCTAACAATTGGAAGTACCGCAAACAACTGAGGTTTTCGCGCCTGTGCATGGTCGGCCGGATTGCCGCTCGCGGTGAACCTGCTTATCGTTGGAACCGGCTCACCTCACCCACAACCGGCAAACGAGGCGGAAACGCGATGCAGTCCTCCCACACCATTTCCGCCAACGGTATCGACATGTTTGTGCGCGAGGCGGGACAAGGTCCGCTCGTCGTGCTCTGCCACGGCTGGCCGGAACTGTCCTACTCCTGGCGGCACCAGATCGAGGCTCTGGCTGCTGCCGGCTTCCGGGTCGCCGCCCCCGACATGCGCGGCTTCGGCCGGACCAGCGCGCCGGCCGATATCGATGCCTATACGATCTTCGATACCGTCGGCGACATGGTCGCGCTGGTTGCCGCCCTGGGCGAGAAGCAGGCCATGATCGTCGGCCACGACTGGGGTGCACCGGTGGCCTGGCATGCGGCGTTGTTTCGGCCGGACATCTTCAGCAAGGTCGCCGGCCTCAGCGTCCCGCCCCCGTTCCGGGGACGAGGGCGCCCGCTTGAGACCCTGCGCCAGAGCGGCATCACCAACTTCTATTGGCAGTATTTCCAGCGGCCCGGCGTGGCGGAGGCCGAATTCGAGCGCGACATCGCCGACACCATGCGCCAGATCCTCGGGCGCGGCGTGTCCGACCCCAATTCGATGTTCGTCGACGAGGTCAAAGGATTCCTAGGCAACCTGCCGTCCGGGAAGCCGCTGCCGAATTGGCTCACCGAGGCCGACATCGCGGAGTTCGCGGCGGGCTACGCCGTGTCCGGCTTTCGTGGCGGGCTGAACTGGTATCGCAATCTCGACCGCAACTGGGAGCTGACCGCGCCCTGGCAGGACGCGCAGATCCGCCAGCCGTCGCTGTTCATTGCCGGATCGAACGATTCCGTGATCACCGGATTGATCGGCGCCAAACGGGTCGCCGACATGGAGCGCGTGCTGCCGAACCTGAAGCAGAAGCTCATTATCGAGGGGGCCGGTCACTGGATCCAGCAGGAGCGGCCCGACGAAGTCAATCAGGCGCTGATTGCGTTTCTCAGATAATCCGGCGAAGCGCTTGATTCAGTAGAGACCGCGCCCGCTCAGCACTTCGGCCGGGCCGCGCGCGTCGATCGGCACATAAGACGGTGCCGGGCTCGCGGCATAGCGGGCATCGGCCTCATAGGACACTTCCCGCGGATTGTTCAGAGTGCGGCCGCGCGAGCGGCTCGAGCCTGAGATTTCAGAGGTGGCGCTGGTCGACGCATAGTCGGCCGAGGTGTTACCGAGGCTGTAGGGTCGCCCTTCCGGCAGCGGGACATCGCCGCGGACGCGGCCGGCCGAGGACGACATGTCAGGCACGAACGACCGTGCTGAAGCGACCCGCACCAGCGACGGTGCCGGGGCCGGTGTTCCCGTGCGCAAGGTCGCGATCAGTTGCCGGTCATCCGACCCTTCGAGCGGCGCGCGGCCGACGTATTCAACGCGGACACGAGCCGTGCCGTTTCCTTTGAATTCAAGGAGTTCGGCGGCCTTGTTCGACACGTCTATGAGGCGATTGCCGTGATATGGGCCCCGGTCATTGACGCGAACGATGAGCGATCTGCCGTTGCTCAGATTGGTGACGCGGGCGTAGCACGGCATCGGCAGGGTTGGATGCGCCGCCGTCAGCGACGCCATATCGAATACCTCGCCATTGGCGGTCAGGCGGCCATGGAAGTCATCGCCATACCAGGACGCGATGCCCTCGGCGCGGTAGTTGACATTCTCCTCGGGCACATAGGTACGGCCGGCGACGACATAGGGCTTGCCGACCCGGTAGGTGCCGCCGCCCTTCGGCACAGGTTCACCGAACGCCACGACACGCGGGCTCGATGATACGCCGTATCTGGGATCAATGCGGCTTGCGAATTTGTTCGACGCCGCGCAGTTGGCAAGGACGAGGCACGCTGCCACCGCAACAGCGCTGCGCGCCGTCCGGACAATCGAATCTGGCCGTGTGATCCCCATCTGCCCCAAGTACCATTTTGCCGGACCCGCACCTACTGCGAGAGGTCGGAATCCCCATCGTCACGATGCGGCCCACCTCCGCACCGGATGGTGAAGATATCGCAACCGGAACAAGGCGGAAATGGGGAGAGCCACCCTGTGGTGAACGATTGGTTGCGCGTTCATCCGTGGATCTACGGAGCTGCGGATGAACCCAACACGCTCGGCTGTCCCGGTATCAGACACACTGTTGCAGCAAATCATCAGTCCGGTCCGATCTTCGATTCCAACAATTGAATCTTTTTGACTGTGCAAGGTTGCAATCGTTCTCTCTCGGGTGTGGGGCGCAAAGGAAGTTTGCGATGATCGAGACGGTTACGGCGGTTATGGCCTTGGTGAGTGCAGCCATCTTCTTGGCTCATGCCGTGGAAGGCTATCGGTATCGGGCCTGATGGTCCGTTGAAGTGGAAGGACGCATCACCTCTTTCCAGGAGCGACGGTTCGGAAAGCTTTAATCAATTCGGATGAGCATCGAGTCACAGGCAGGTGTATCATGCGTAATCACGATTTGGTCTCCGACGGGTTTCTGACGCTGACTGCGGCGAGCCTCGTCTTGCTGTGCTCGAGCTTGCTGGCTTTCGCGCTGAACTGAAGCATCAAGGCCATCAACCAATCGGTGCCCAAGCGCCCTTGCAAGCGGCGCCCTAACCCCTTCCCCGACCCGCATCACTTTGCTATGCCGCTCGCATCCGCGAATGGAAGGGTGGCCGAGTGGTTTAAGGCACCGGTCTTGAAAACCGGCGTGCCCGCAAGGGTACCGTGGGTTCGAATCCCACCCCTTCCGCCAATACAGTATTTTCCGTTGTTCTCCACTATTCGGAATCCCCAGTAAAGCCAGCGGAGGATGGTTTTATTGGAGGATCACGTGGCCGGAAAAACTCAAGCCGCTCGACGTTGAGCGCGAAACCAAAAGCTCGAAAAGCGTCGCGCTTTGATGAAGGATTGGGCCAACTTCGTCACCGAAGCGAACGTTGTCCCGGTCAGAATGGCAGAACTCTCCAAACCACCTTGGCCGGCCCAGAGCCCGCCGCTGGCGGGCTCGTCGGTCTCGGAGTCGATGCGGCGAGATGTGCATCTGAATAGGAAGCGGATCCGCTAGGTAGACGGCGATTCCGCCGTCATGATCACGCTCGTTCGGCCGTTCAAGACAGCCGCAAAGCTGAGCTGCGCTCCCTCCATCGCGTTCCCTCACTTGGTAGCATCACCACCGGAACTCGACATTAGTTCTTGTTAGTTCTTGTTGTGTTCCGGTGTATGGGCGACCAACCGATCTCGTCAAAACGGGCACGGCGGAATGCCGCGTACGAACCGATCTCCAATGGGAACCGCCAAACGACGATTGGAGCGAGCTATGAACTTCGCCGCAGCACGCGCGTTTCCCTGAAGCTCAGCCCGGACGCGACATGCAAAGTTCGGCGCGGCGATGAGTAGGCGTCTTCAATGCGCGAATGCATGTCAATGACACAACGCTGGATGTTAGGGGCGCTTCAGGCCCAAACCTCGTGCCGTTCTCAGGTGTCCGCCGGATTCGAACAATAGCAGAATCCCGAGCCTAGATATCTTCCCGAATTTGACGAAGCACTGGAGGGACCGAATGCCTTCCATAAGTTACATTGAGCCCCCCGGCAGCAACCGTACTGCCGAGACGGAGTTGTTGACATATCGCCTTCGTCAGCAAACCTTAGTCGCCGAGTTCGGTCATTACGCAGTGCGAAGCGCCGAAATCGACGCACTCTTGCAGCGTGCGACTGAACTGTGCGCGCAAGGTGTGGATGCCCGGTTCGCCAAGGCTCTCGAGTGGTTGCCGCAGGAGAACCGGCTACTAGTTCGGGCGGGCGTGGGCTGGGCAGAGGGCGTGGTTGGGACAGCAACCATTGGCGCCGATCGCGAAACCCCGGCAGGCTTTGCGCTCCACACCGGCCAACCCGTCATCTGCAACCATCTTGCGCAAGAGACGCGCTTCCGCACACCGCGCCTTCTCCTCGATCACGGCGTGAAGCGTGCGATCAACGTCGTCGTGCGGGGCCTGGAGAAGGGGCAGCCTTTCGGCATTCTGGCAGTGGATAGCCCTTTCGAAGGGCGCTTCGACGAAGCCGACATCGCCTTCGTGCAAGGCTTCGCCAATCTGCTCGGTGTTGCAATCGAGCGGATCCGCGTCAAGGAAGAGCGGGACAGCGCGGCCGCCCATCTTCATCTGGAGCGGAATCGCCTAAGAGCCGTGCTTGATGCCTTGCCCGTCGGCGTGCTCATCGCCGACAAAGCTGGCCGCGTCGTCGAGTCCAATGCATTCGTAGCGAGGATCTGGGGCGGTGCGTCGCCCTTGCAGGAACATCTGGGGGACTATGGGCGATACAAGGCGTGGTGGGGCGATACTGGCCGTCCAGTCGCCGCGGACGAGTGGCCACTTGCGCGCGCAATCCGACATGGCGAAATCTCCGTCGGCAAGGTGCTGGACATCGAGCGGTTCGACGGCACACGCGGCACGATTCTGAAATCCGCAGCCCCGGTGCGTGACGCCGAGGGCCGGATCGTGGGCGGCGTCGTTGCGGTTCAGGACCTCACCGAGCGGCGGCAGATGGAAGCCGCCCTGCGCGAAAGCGAGGAAAGTATACGACTCATCATCGAGAGCGTGCGGGACTACGCGATCTTTACCCTGGACACAACGGGTCGGATCGCGAGTTGGAACGCCGGTGCCGCAGCGGTCTTTGGCTGGCCTGAGGCCGAAATCATTGGGCAGTCCGCGGCCGTGCTGTTCACGCCGGAAGACCGCCAAGCGCGCGTTTTGGAATCGGAGCTTGACAGGACCTTCGAGCAAGGCCGTGCCGCCAGCGAGCGCTGGCTCCTTCGAAAGGATGGGAGCGGCATTTTTGTCAGCGAAACGGTGCGTCCGCTGCATGACACGAATGGCCGAGTGCGCGGCGCGGTCAAGGTAGCGCAGGATGAGACGGAGCGGCGGAAGACGGAAGATGCGTTGCGCCGTAGCGAGGAGAACTTTCGTACCCTAGCGAACTCGATCCCGCAGCTCGCCTGGATGGCGAACGCCGACGGCTGGATCTTCTGGTATAACGACCGCTGGTTCGCCTACACCGGCACCACGCTTGAGCAAATGGAAGGCTGGGGTTGGCGCAAGGTCCATCATCCCGAGCATGTCGATGGCGTAGTCGAGCGCATCACACGCGCGTGGCAAACGGGTGAACCTTGGGAAGATACCTTCCCGTTACGTGGAAAGGACGGGAAATACCGCTGGTTTCTCTCCCGCGCCCTGCCGATCCGGGACAACGAGGGCCACGTCGTCCGGTGGTTCGGCACCAACACAGATGTAACCGAGCAGCGGGAGGCGGAGGAACGTCAAGCCCTGCTGACGCGTGAGCTGAGCCATAGGGTCAAGAACAGTCTCGCGCTTGTAGCGAGCCTGCTCCGCCTGCAGGCCAGAGACACCAAGCACGAAGAAGTGCGCCGCGCCATCGAAGATGCCCAGGCGCGCATTGACACGATCGCGCGGGTCCACGATCATCTATGGCAACGCAATGAGGTGACAACCGTCGACCTCGCGGAATTCCTCGCAAGCTTGTGCTCTGGCCTCCGATCGACTGCCTTGCGCCATCGCCTTGTCTATCAGGCAGAAGTGGCCCCCACCGTATCAATTGACCGCGCTATTCCGGTTGGGCTCCTCGTCAACGAGCTTGTGACGAACGCCTTCAAGTATGCCTACCCTGCAGGCGCCGGCGGCGAAGTCCGCGTCATCCTGAGTCAACCGGATTCCGACCGCATCTGTGTTGAAGTGTCCGACCACGGTCAGGGGTTACCCGCGGGATTCGATTTGGGGCTACCGACCGCCAGCCTTGGCATGCGGATGATTGACGCCGTGACGCGGCAACTCGGCGGTCGCCTGCAGGCGCTATCAGCCGAGCCCGGCGCTCGATTCGTGCTCGATATCGGCCGCTAATCGGAAGAATGAGTGATGGCAGCAAGCGTGATTTCCTCGACTTGTGTCGCGGAGACGGCATCTCAAGCGCGTCGACGTCGCCCCCAGCGGTCGTTTGGTCCGGTCCGGGGGTGAGCCGTAGGTGTCGTTCTAGTCATGGCCTTCGCGCTTGGCGACAGCGGGTTCCCTGCGACTTCTCGCAGCAGCATCTCTCGAACCACAATTCCCGCAGGCCGGACCATGTTGGCTGGTGACAGCCCCCACCCGCCTTGCGTTAGAATGTCGCGCCGGTGCACGGGAGGTGTGGCGATGCCGCGGAAGGGAATTACCGGACACGACGATTGGGTGGTTACCGAGGCCCTGGCCACAGCGCTTGTCGCGCTCGAGCAGCTTCCGTCGAAGCATCAGCCCCGCGCACATATGGCGGATGTTCGGAAGCTTCTGACCGCCAAGTGCGAACCTGGTGCCGTTACCCTGCATCTTGCGCAGGCCAAGTGCAGGCTGTTTCCCGACACCGATCCCCTGACCATCTATGAGCAATTCGGCCTCAAGGACGGACAAGGCTAGCCGCCGGGCGCGCCGTTATGCGCGTGTGCCCTAACGTGCCGCCGCCGTCGTCCGACGCAAGCCGCTATCGCGCTCGCTGACGGCTTCCAACTGAACGTCCGTGGGCACCTCACCTCACAATCGCGCGGATATTGGTTTGTCCGACCTGTGACTGAACGGCAGGTTTGTAATCCTGGTCCGACATTTCGCGGAAAGCCTGGGATTCGGGCGAGAAGACTGGTCGCAGTGGAACGGTCAGGCGACAGATCAGGCCCTCTGCCCGCCAGTCGAAATCGGCCCGACCGCCGAGCTGGGTCTCGATACTGGCGATCACGCTGCGGGTTCCGAATCCCTTCTGCTTCGGTTTGGTCACCTTGGGGCCGCCGGATTCCACCCACGCCAGGATCAGCGTGTCGTCCTGTACTTCCCAGGTAATCGCGAGCCGGCCCAATAGCACCGACAGGCTGCCATATTTGGCGGAATTGGTGACGAGTTCATGTAGTGCGAGCGCCAGCGTTTGCGCGGTCGCAGGCTGCAACTGCACTTCACCGCCCTCGATCTGGATCTGCCCGGCTTCGGCATAGGGCGCGATCTCCTCGGTCACCAGCCGCCGGATCTCCGCTCCCTGCCAGCTCGACAGCGACAGTACGGTGTGAACCCGCGCGAGCGCGGTGATGCGGCCCTCAACCGCCCGCACGTAGGCGCTCACGTTCTGCGCGCGCGTCAGTCGCACGATCGATTGAGCCAGCGCCAGAGCATTCTTGGCGCGGTGATCGACCTCGCGGGTCAGCAGATTCTGGCGCTCCTCGGCGCGCTTGCGGTCGGTGATGTCGACAGTGACTCCGCTGACCCGTACCACGCGACCGTGCCGATCGCTGGTGGCCGCTGCGGTGCCGACGCACCAGCGCACTTCGCCGTCCGGCCGCAAGACGCGGAATTCGGCTTCATATGAGGTCTGCCCCTTGCCGAAGCCTTCCCACGCTTGCCGAAGTTCGTCGACGTCTTCGGGGTGAAACAGTCCTTGGATATTCTCGGAAGTGAGTTCAAAGGACTTCGGATCGACGCCGAAGATCTTGTACTGGCCCTCGTCCCACATCCAGTCGCCGTTGACCCAATCCCAGTCCCATGACCCCATCTTGCCCGCGGCAATCGCCATGCTGCGGCGCTGCTCGCTTTCGACCAGCCGCGCGGTCGACTGCTCGAGCTCGGCGGTCCGCGCGCGCACCCGGTCCTCGAGCTCGGCATTGAGGCGCTCAAGCTGCCGCGTCTTGCGGTAGAGCTCGGCGAACACGCGGATCTTTGCGCGCAGCACCTCCGGTACGACAGGCACCGGCACGTAGTCGACGGCGCCCATTTCGTAGCCGCGGAGCCGGTCGAAATCGCTGACCTGGATCGCCGAGATGAAGATCATCGCCGTCTTCTGGAAGCGCGGATGATCGCGGATCATCGCCGCGAGCTCGAAGCCGTCGAGTTCGGGCATGCAGACGTCGACCAGGATGACCGCGACCTCGTTCTTGAGCAGGAATTCAAGCGCCTCGCGGCCCGACGATACGGCAACCAGATTCTCGCCAAGCTCCTTCAGGATGACCTCGTAGGCCAGCAGCTTCGCCGGCTGATCGTCGACCAGAAGAATGTTTATCTTTTCTTGGTCCATCATTTTCGAGCGCCGATCAGCGGTGCAGCCACATGCGGATCGCGAGCAGCAGTTGTTCGGTATTGACGGGTTTTGCCAGATAGTCGGACGCGCCTGCCTCCAGGCATTTTTCGCGGTCGCCCTTCATCGCCTTCGCCGTCAGCGCAATGATCGGCAGCCGCGCGAAGGCGGGGTTTTGTCTGATCGCACCGATGGTCTGGTAACCGTCCATCTGCGGCATCATGATGTCCATGAGCACGATCGCGATCTTCGGATTCGACTCGACCAGCGAGATTGCCTCGTGACCCGTTGTCGCAGTCAGCACCTTCATACCGCGTCGCTCGAGCACGCTGGAAAGGGCGAAGATGTTGCGGGCGTCGTCGTCGACCAGCAGCGCCGTCTTGCCAATGAGATCCTCATCGGAGCTATTGAGTTTTTCGAGCATCTTCTGTTTGGCCGCGGGCAATTCCGTGATCACACGGTGCAGGAACAGTGACGTTTCATCGAGCAGACGTTCGGGGGATTCCACGCCCTTGACGACGATGCTTCGCGCCATCGTGTGAAGTTCCGCGTCCTCTTCGGCCGAAAGTTCCCGTCCCGTGAACACGACGACCGGAACATTCGAAAGCCTGTCATCCTTACGGATCTGGTCGAGCACCTCGAAACCGCTCATATCAGGCAGTCGCAGGTCGAGCACGACGCAGTCGCACGGACTCTCTCGCAGCGTGGACAATGCCCCCGCTCCGGTGTCGCTGGTCACGATCTCGATGTCTTCGTGCCCGAGCAATTCCTTGATGCTGAGCTGCTCGGCGGCGTTGTCTTCGACAATCAGCAGGCGCTTGCGCCGCGGCTTGGCGTATTCCTTAATCTGCGAGAGCGCAGCGCTGACGCCTTCGGTGGTGGTCGGCTTGTTGACGAAGGAGAAGGCTCCGCGGGCCAGCGCATGCTGCCGATCCTCGTCGAGGGTGATGATCTGCACCGGAATGTGCCGGGTCAGTGGATTGTGCTTGAGCTGGCTCAGCACGGTCCAGCCGAGCATGTCCGGCAGGAACACGTCGAGCGAGACCGCGGCCGGCTGATACTGCTTGGCAAGGTCGAGCGCCTCGGCGCCGCGGCTCGCCACCAGAACCTTGAAGCCCTTGTCCCGCGCCAGGTCGATCAGCACCCGCGCGTAGTGCGGATCGTCCTCGACGATCAGAAGGATCGTGTCACCGGGTTCGAGATTGAGCCGGTCGTCCGGCAACGGCTCGATCGTACGCTCCTGCGCAGACGAGACCTGCTGCGACGGTGCCGGCGCCGATGGCATCAGCGCGGCCTGTGCCCGCGGCCGAATGGCCGTGCTCGGCCCCGAATATTTCAGCGGCAGATAGAGCGTGAAGGTCGAGCCCTTGCCTGGCGCGCTGCGCAAATGAATTTCGCCGCCGAGCAGGCTTGCGAGCTCGCGACTGATGGCGAGGCCAAGCCCGGTGCCGCCGTATTTGCGGCTGGTGCCCGCATCGGCCTGCTGGAAGGCTTCGAAGATCAGCTTCTGCTTGTCCTGGGGAATGCCGATTCCCGTATCGGACACTTCGAACGCGACCACGGCGGGCGCTGTATTCAGGATCGGATGTTCGGCGCTCCAACCGCCGAGAGCGGCCGACACAGTGAGGCTCACCCCGCCTTCCGCGGTGAACTTGAACGCGTTCGAGAGCAGGTTCTTGAGCACTTGCTGCAACCGCTTGGAGTCAGTCACCATGCTGCGCGCGAGGTTGCCGTCGACGTCGATGCTGAAGGTGAGATGCCGGTTCTCCGCCTCGTGCCGGAACGGCCGCCCGACGGTATCGAGCAGGCTCGACGTGAGAATTTCCTCGGCGTCGACCGTCACGGTGCCGGATTCGATCTTGGAGAGGTCGAGGATGTCGCTGATCAAGTTCAGGAGGTCGGTGCCGGCACCGTGAATGGTGCGGGCGAACTCGACCTGCTTGCCGGTCAGGTTGCCGTCGGGGTTTTCGGTGAGCTGCTGGCCGAGGATCAGGATCGAGTTCAGCGGCGTCCGCAGCTCGTGCGACATGTTCGCAAGAAATTCGGACTTATACTTCGAGGTCAGTGACAGCTCGGTCGCCTTCTCTTCCAGCGCGCGCCGCGCCTGCTCGATCTCCTGGTTCTTGCGCTCGACGTCGACGTTCCGCTCGGCGAGTTGCTGAGCCTTCTGCTCGAGCTGATCGTTGGTCTGCTGCAACTCCTTCTGCTGGGTCTGAAGCTCGGCTGCGAGCTGCTGCGACTGCTTGAGCAGCGCCTCGGTCTGCATCGTCGCCTCGATGCTGTTGAGCACGATGCCGATGCTGTCGGTCAATTGCTCGAGGAAAGTGATCTGCGACGTGGTGAAGGACGAGATGGAGGACAGCTCGATCACGGCCTTGACCTGGTTCTCGAACAGCACCGGGAATACGACCAGGTTCCGCGGCATGATCCGCATCAGGGCGGAATTGACCGGCACGGCGTCGCCGGGAATTTCCGACACAAGACGCTGGCGCTTGTCGAGAGCGCATTGACCGATCAATCCCTCGCCGAACTGGATGATCTGCGGGTGCGGATTGCTGCTGTCGCTGGCATAGGCCGACAGCAGGCGGAGCTGCGGGTTCTCGGGACTGTCGACCTGGTAGATCACGCCCATATGCGCATTGATCAGCGGCGCCAGCTCGGTCAATAGCAGGCGACCAACGGTCGCGAGGTCGCGCTGGCCCTGCAGCATGTTGGTGAAGCGCGCCAGGTTGGTCTTCAGCCAGTCCTGCTCGGTGTTGCGCTCCGTCGTCAGACGGAGGTTTCCGATCATCGTGTTGATGTTGTCCTTCAGCTCGGCCACCTCGCCACGAACGTCGACCTGGATCGAACGGGTCAGGTCGCCCTTGGTCACGGCGGTCGCGACTTCCGCGATCGCGCGCACCTGGGAGGTCAGATTGGCCGCGAGCAGGTTGACGTTGCCGGTCAGATCCTTCCAGGTCCCGGCCGCGCCGGGCACGTTAGCCTGACCACCCAGCCGTCCCTCGACCCCGACCTCGCGCGCCACGCTGGTGACCTGCTCGGCGAACGTCGCAAGCGTCTCCGTCATGTTGTTGATGGTGTCGGCAAGCGCGGCTACCTCGCCCTTCGATTTCACCGTCAGGTTCTGCTTCAGGTCTCCGTCGGCGACCGCCGTCACGACCTTGACGATGCCGCGCACCTGCTCGGTCAGGTTCGCCGCCATGACGTTGACGGTGTCGGTGAGATCCTTCCAAGTGCCGGCCACGCCGCGCACCTCGGCCTGGCCGCCGAGCTTGCCTTCGGTGCCGACCTCGCGCGCCACGCGCGTCACCTCGCCGGCAAAGGCGTTAAGCTGGTCCACCATCGTGTTGATGGTGTTTTTCAGCTCGAGGATTTCGCCCTTCACATCGACCGTGATCTTGCGCGACAGGTCGCCGCGCGCAACAGCGGTGGTCACTTCGGCGATGTTGCGGACCTGTGTGGTCAGGTTCGCCGCCAACAGGTTGACGTTGTCGGTAAGGTCCTTCCAGGTGCCGCCGACGCCGGGCACCACGGCCTGTCCGCCCAGCCGCCCCTCGGTGCCGACTTCGCGCGCCACACGCGTCACTTCGGCCGCGAACGAACGTAGCTGCTCCACCATCGTGTTCAGGGTGTCCTTGAGCAGCAGGATCTCGCCGCGCACGTCCACGGTGATCTTCTTCGACAGGTCGCCGCCGGCAATCGCGGTCGCGACCTCGGCGATGTTGCGGACCTGCGCGGTCAGGTTCGACGCCATGAAGTTGACGTTGTCGGTGAGGTCTTTCCAGGTGCCGGCGACACCGGGCACCTCGGCCTGACCGCCGAGCTTGCCTTCGGTGCCGACCTCGCGCGCAACGCGCGTCACCTCACCGGCAAAGGCGTTGAGCTGGTCCACCATCGTGTTGATGGTGTTCTTCAGTTCGAGGATTTCACCCTTCACGTCGACCGTGATCTTGCGCGACAGGTCGCCGCGCGCAACCGCCGTGGTCACTTCCGCGATGTTGCGGACCTGAGCCGTGAGGTTGCCGGCCATCGAGTTGACGCTGTCGGTCAGATCCTTCCAGGTGCCGGCCACGCCAGGCACGTTGGCCTGGCCGCCCAGGCTGCCGTCGGTGCCGACCTCGCGCGCCACGCGCGTCACCTCGCCGGCGAAGCGGTTGAGCTGGTCGACCATCGTATTCAGCGTTTCCTTGAGCTGAAGGATCTCGCCGCGCACGTCGACCGTGATCTTGCGCGACAGGTCGCCGCCGGCGATCGCGGTCGCGACCTCCGCGATGTTGCGGACCTGTGCTGTCAGGTTGCCGGCCATCGAATTGACGCTATCGGTCAGGTCCTTCCATGTGCCGGCGACGCCGGGCACCTCGGCCTGGCCGCCGAGCTTGCCGTCCGTGCCGACCTCGCGAGCGACGCGCGTCACCTCACCCGCGAACGCGTTGAGCTGGTCGACCATCGTGTTGAGCGTTTCCTTAAGCTGCAGGATCTCGCCCGACACGTTGACGGTGATCTTCTTCGACAGGTTGCCCTTCGCCACCGCGGTCGCGACCTCAGCGATGTTGCGGACCTGGGCGGTCAGGTTCGACGCCATCGAGTTGACGCTATCGGTCAAATCCTTCCAGGTGCCGGCAACGCCCCTCACCTCGGCCTGACCGCCGAGCTTGCCTTCGGTGCCGACCTCGCGCGCCACGCGCGTCACTTCGCCGGCGAAGGCGTTGAGCTGGTCCACCATGGTGTTGATGGTGTCCTTCAGCTCGAGGATTTCGCCGCGGACGTCCACCGTGATCTTCTTGGACAGGTCGCCGCCGGCGACCGCAGTCGTCACCGCGGCGATGTTGCGGACCTGGGCGGTCAGGTTCGACGCCATCGAATTGACGCTCTCGGTCAGGTCCTTCCAGGTGCCGGCCACGCCTCGGACCTCGGCTTGACCGCCGAGCTTGCCTTCGGTGCCGACCTCGCGCGCCACGCGCGTCACCTCGGAGGCGAAGGCATTGAGCTGATCGACCATCGTGTTCAGCGTTTCCTTCAACTGAAGGATTTCGCCCGACACGTTCACCGTGATCTTCTTGGACAGGTCGCCGCCCGCGATCGCGGTCGCGACATCGGCGATGTTGCGAACCTGCGCGGTCAGGTTTGATGCCATGAAGTTGACGTTGTCGGTCAAGTCCTTCCACGTGCCGGCAACGCCGGGTACCTGGGCCTGGCCGCCGAGCTTGCCCTCGGTGCCGACCTCGCGCGCCACACGCGTCACTTCGGAGGCGAAGGAGTTGAGTTGGTCCACCATCGTATTGATGGTGTCCTTGAGCTCCAGGATCTCGCCGCTGACGTCGACCGTGATCTTGCGCGAGAGATCGCCGCGCGCCACCGCAGTGGTCACGTTGGCAATGTTACGCACCTGGGCGGTTAGGTTGCCGCACATCGCGTTGACGGAATCGGTCAAGTCCTTCCAGGTGCCGGCGACACCGGGCACGATCGCCTGGCCGCCGAGCTTGCCGTCGGTGCCGACCTCGCGCGCCACGCGCGTCACTTCGGACGCGAAGGAGCGGAGCTGATCGACCATCGTGTTGATGGCCTCCTTGAGCTGCAGGATCTCGCCGCGGACGTCGACGGTGATCTTCTTGGACAGGTCGCCATTGGCGACCGCGATCGTCACTTCGGCGATGTTGCGGACCTGGCCGGTCAGATTGTTGGCCATCGAGTTGACGCTCTCGGTCAGGTCTTTCCAGACCCCGGTCACCTCCGGCACCTGGGCCTGGCCGCCGAGCTTGCCCTCGGTGCCGACTTCGCGCGCCACACGGGTGACCTCGGAAGTAAACACCGAGAGCTGCTTGATCATCGTGTTGACGATGTTTGCCGACTGCAGGAATTCACCCCGCAGCGGCCTGCCCTCGACGTCGAGCTGCACGGTCTGCAGCAGGTCGCCCTGGGCCACCGCGGCCACCGCACGCGTCACCTCCCGGGTCGGCCACAGCAGATCGTCGATCAGGCTGTTGACCGAGCCCTCCATGTCGGCCCAGGCGCCACTGGCGAGCCCGAAATTGACGCGCTGGCGGGTCTGTCCCTCGCGGCCGACGACTTGACCGACGCGTGCGAGCTGCTGCGCCATCCGCTCGTTGGCGGCCGCTATTTCGTTAAAGGCGTCGGCGATCTTGCCCTCGATACCGAGATAATCGCCGCGCATCCGAACGGAAAAATCGCCGGCACGCATCGCCTGCAGCGACTGCAGCAGGTCCTGTGAAGACTCGATCTCTCCGTTGGTTGGTTTGGCGCGGCGACCTTCGGTACGGGGGCGTGATGCGGAACCGAGGTCGGTCATGGAATTTCCCCTGCACGCTGGTGCAAATTCGAAGATTCGCGCGGCCCAGCGGGACCATAAGAATGAGAGCCTGCAATCTAATCAAGCGAGAAAACTGTGATGACCGGGCTTGTGGAGACAACGAACCAAGTCTGTTAATCGCAACGGAAAAATAAAGTTCCTTGGACCGGGAACTTTTCCTGCCTGCGGCGCTGACTGCTAGCGAGGCGGCCAGGTCCGCCGGACTAGCCGTATCCGCTCGATCCTGCCGCATCTGCTGCAGCGATATTGGAGAATGTCCTTGCCTCGACTGTCGGGATAGCTGGTCTCGAGCCGCATGGTCTTGTTGCAGGCGACGCAGGAAATCAGCGTCAGGAGCGGACTGCGATCGTCATTCATCGATGTCCGCGGAGGCGCGGTCGGATCGGCGATCATTGCGCTGGACAATGCAACGGCATCCCTCATCAACCGAGAAAATGCCGATCCCGCACGTCAGTTCCCGCCCCGAAGTCTCTTTCGGGCCGGCAGGACCGGTGCACCCCTCGTGTCGTCGCGCAGATCAGGCCCGGACGAGAGGGTTGGGTCCGGATTTACCCTTGTCGAGCTTCGTCTTCACTGCCGGGCGATCCCCGTGGCTTCGGCTCAAGCGCTCGCGAACCGTGGGCAGATGATCGCCGCCGCCGGCAGCTTTCCAACGGCTGATCATCTCGGCCACCTCGGCCCGCATCGCCATCAGCCGATACGACGCCTCGCTGCAATCGAGATCACGATTGACCTGCTCCCGGATCGCGGCTTCGACCAGAGTCATTTCAGTGCGCAAAGCGCTGATCTTGCGACGGATTTCATTAATCTTGTTGTCCATGGCTTGTTGGAACAAAAATAGAACATATTGTCAAGTCACGAGATGGCCAACGAGGTGGAAATATGGGCATGGCAGCACTGAGATTTGGTGGGGTCGCAGAGCGCGTCGGCGCACAAATGACCCGCGCCCAGGCGGTCCGATTGAAAAGCCTTGCCGAGGAGGCCTATCAGCCGAAGCAGTACGCGAAAGATCTGACGCGCGAGGAAGCCGAGCGGCGCATCAATGCCCTGACGGCGGAGATCGCGTTGGCCGACTCCTTTTGAGACGCCTGCTTGAGACTCCTGCCCTCGACGGCACCCGCCGGCGCAGCTAGAGCTGTTCGCGTTGTTGCCGTCTGCCCGGAGAGCCTCGCGTGCTGGAACTTGAGAAGCGATCACCGCTCGCGTTCCCGATCGCGTTGAACGACGGGCGGATGTTGGAGACCGTCGGCGACGCCGCTGATTACCTGTCCAAGCTGCATTCGGACCAACGCGAGCGCCCGCATTGGAAGATGGTCATCATGATGTTCAACAACGCGATGCGCGAGCCGCGCTACCTGAGAACCGCGACCGTGAATCTCCGGTCGGCGCTTGTGTATGACCGGCTCGTCGACGACACCGGTCTCTGACTGTGGTGTCGCTGCTACAGCCGAATCAATCGCCATTTCGTAAGGGCATTTACGTTATGGCCGCAAACAAGGTAACGGCGGTACACACCACGGCCTGAGGCTGATCGTGCTTCGGCCGCCATCTGGGGCCGCCGCGGAGGGCCGAGGCGGCCCGTCTCTTTTGTGGATCTATTCAGAGCATCTTGGCGCGGACGAACAGCGCGCGCAGCGCGTTGGTCGCCTGCACCGTCAGCATTGCGTTGCCGGCCGCCTTCTCGAGCGCAACAACGGCATCATCGTGCAGCGAGCGGAATTCCATCCATTCGACGGAGTTGAGATTGGTGATGAAGCGATAGGCCTGGCCGACCGTCGCAAGCGTCACCGTCTCGCCGTTCAGCCTCACCTTGAATGTCGCCTTGAGCGGCGTATCGGATTTGGACGGATCACCCATGGCGCGGTTGTGCAATCTGCTGCGCCAATGTCAATGCAATTTCTTCGCTCCAGGCTGCCACATTGGCCCCAATCGTCGCGATGTCTGTTAGCGTCGAGCGGGGGGTGATTCGTGCCTGATCTTGCCAACGCAACCTATCTGGATGCGCTCAATCCCGAGCAGCGCCGCGCGGTCGAGCATGGTGTCGCGGTCGATGGAACCGTCGGACCGCCGCTGTTGGTCATCGCGGGTGCAGGTTCAGGCAAAACCAACACCCTCGCCCACCGCGTGGCGCATCTGATCGTTGCGGGCGCCGACCCGCGCCGGATCCTGCTGATGACGTTTTCGCGTCGCGCCGCCGCCGAGATGGCCGCTCGCGTCGAACGCATCGCACGCCGCGTGCTCGGTGATCGGGCCTCGGTGATGACGGATGCGCTGAGCTGGGCCGGTACGTTCCACGGCATCGGTGCACGGCTGCTGCGCGAGTTCGCCGAGCGTATCGGGCTCGATCCTGCATTCACGATCCACGACCGAGAGGATTCCGCCGACTTGATGAACCTGGTCCGTCATGACCTTGGCTTCTCCAGAACGGAGAGCAGGTTTCCGACCAAGGGCACTTGCCTTGCGATCTATTCGCGCTGCGTGAATGCGGAGTTGCCGATCGATGCGGTGCTCGGCCAATTCTTTCCCTGGTGCGCGGGCTGGGCCAACGAATTGAGGCAACTGTTCGCTGCCTATGTCGAGACCAAGCAGCAGCAGAACGTGCTCGATTACGACGACCTGCTGCTCTACTGGGCGCAGATGGTCATGGAGCCAACTCTGGCGGACGAGATCGGCAACCGCTTCGACCACGTGATGGTCGACGAATATCAGGACACCAACCGCCTGCAGTCCTCGATCCTGCTGGCGCTCAAACCGGGCGGCCGCGGATTGACTGTCGTTGGCGACGACGCGCAGTCGATCTATTCCTTCCGCGCCGCGACCGTGCGCAACATCCTTGATTTTCCAGGCCAGTTCAGCCCGGCGGCCGAGATCATCACGCTCGATCGCAACTATCGCTCGACCCAACCGATCCTCTCGGCAGCCAACGGCGTGATCTCGCTCGCCAAGGAACGCTTCACCAAGAACCTGTGGACCGACCGAACCTCGACGCGCCAGCCGCTGCTCGTCACCGTCCGCGACGAGTCCGATCAGGCCCGTTACATCGTCGAGCAGGTGCTGGCGACCCGCGAGGAAGGCGCGCTCTTGAAGCACCAGGCCGTGCTGTTCCGGACCTCCTCGCACAGCGGGCCGCTGGAGGTCGAACTGACCCGCCGTAACATTCCGTTCGTGAAGTTCGGCGGCCTCAAATTCCTCGACGCGGCGCATGTCAAGGACATGCTGGCGCTGCTGCGCTTCGTCGCGAACCCGCGCGACCGTGTTGCGGGATTTCGTATCCTGCATCTGCTGCCCGGCGTCGGGCCGGCTTCAGCGCAGCGTGTGCTCGACCGCATGGCGGAAGCGGCCGATCCGGTCGCCGCGCTTGTTTCGCTCCCGGCGCCGCCTCGGGCCGGCGCGGATTGGCGGCTGTTTGTCGAGGCGGTCGAAAACCTCCGCTACTCGGAGTGGCCGGTCGACATCGAGCGAGCGCGCCTATGGTATGAGCCGCATCTCGACCGCATCCATGAGGACAGCGAGGTTCGCCGCGCCGACCTAATTCAGTTGGAGCAGATTGCGGCAGGCTATCCATCGCGCGAACGCTTCCTGACCGAGCTGACACTCGACCCGCCGGATGCGACCAGCGATCAGGCCGGCGTGCCGCTGCTGGACGAGGACTATCTAATCCTGTCGACGATCCACTCGGCCAAAGGCCAGGAGTGGAAGTCCGTTTATGTGCTCAACGTCGTCGATGGCTGCATGCCGTCGGACCTCGGCGCCGGTACATCGGCCGAACTCGAGGAAGAGCGCCGCCTGCTCTATGTCGCCATGACCCGCGCCAAGGACGATCTCCACCTCCTGGTGCCCCAGCGCTTCTTCGTGCATGGCCAGGCCGCCAGGGGCGACCGCCACATGTATGCCTCGCGCACCCGATTTATCCCCGAAAGGCTGCTACCGATGTTCGAGCGGACCTCCTGGCCTCGCGCGACCGCTGCGGAACCTTCGTCGGCAAACCGTGCCCCGCCGATCGACATCCGCGCCAGGATGCGTGGGATGTGGCGCTGAGCCGTCGGAGAAGAGTTTTCAGGAACACGGAACGAACCGGGGCGCCACGGCGTTGAGGCGCTGTTCGTAATCGGCAAACGACCATCCCGACGGCTTCGGCACATCGTCCTAAAGGACGCGCCGAAGCCGTCTTTTTGTTGCAGGAAACAGTGTGCCCGGTTGATCAAGCCCGTGAGGACATCGCGGGGCCGCGATTGATGCCTTGACCGATCGCCATTCAGGCTGTCGCGACGAAGCTCACACCGATCCGGGTCTTCTTGCTCCAGATCACCTGGCACTCGTAGACCACCGAGGCGTCGCTGGCCAAGACCAGACGAAAGCGATGCGGGACGTAGGCCGGGTTCTCGACTTCGATGGCCGCGCCCTCGGGCGAGATGTTCACGATCACGCAATGCATGACGGCGCCGCCCGACGAGACATAAGCGGGTTCGTTGACCTCCGTTCGCGGATGCTTACGCTTTTCGTCCATCCGGCTTGACCCCTTGACCGTCCACGCGCCGAGCCTTGGCGATTGACAGCGAATGAGTCAACGGCACGAAGCCATCACGTCGGGCTTTCGCACCGCGATTTGTGCGAAGCAGCAGGCCGACTGCGTATCGCCTGGGTGCAGACGAGCCCCGCGTCAACGCCGGCTTGTCGTTCGCGACACCGGAAGGATAGCCTCGCAACATCGGCGGTGCGACGGCGCGACGCCCGCCCTGACAAGAAAGAACAGGCGCCAAGGGGAGACGCCATGTTCGAGATTCTCGATCGCCGGACGACTCTAACCGGCAACCAGATCAAGATCCTTGCCGCCGCGATTATTGGCGATGCGCTGGAATTCTTCGACTACTTCCTGATCGGCTTCGTGCTCGCCTTCCTGATCGGGCCCTGGAAACTCACCTTCGGCCAGTCCGCCACCGTGCTGATGAGTTCGGGCATCGGCGCCATTATCGGCGCCTATCTGTGGGGCTGGCTCGCCGACCGGATCGGACGCCGCATCGTGTTCATCGGCACCGTGCTGAACTTCTCGATCGCGACCGGTCTGCTTTATTTCACGCCCGACAACGGCTGGATCTACCTGACGATCCTGCGCTTCTTCGTCGGCACCGGCGTCGGCGGCCTTTATTGTGTCGACCTGCCGCTGGTGCAGGAGTTCATGCCCTCGCACAAGCGCGGCTGGATCGGCGGCCTCGTCACCTGCGTGATCCCGCTCGGCGTCGGAATTGGCGCCGTGCTGGGGGCATTCGTGGGCACCGACCAGTGGCGGCTGTTGTTCGCGATCGGTGTGTTGCCGTCGCTCCTTGTGCTGCTGGTGCGAATATGGGTTCCGGAGTCGCCGCGCTGGCTGTGCCGGCAGGGACGCTATGAGGAAGCCCGCAAGTCGCTGGCCTGGGCGTTGCAGATGCAGCCGTCGGAGCTGCCGTTGCCGACCGCGGTCGACGCCGGTCCGATCATCAAGACGAGTTGGCTTGACCTGTTCAAATACCCGCGCAGCCTGCTGGTCTCCTGGCTGGGCAATGCCGGCGCGCAAACCGGTGTCTACGGCATTACGCTTTGGGCCCCTGCGCTGTTCGTGCTGCTCCTGAAGGTCACCCCGCAGCAGGCCGCCAAGATGATGATCCTGCTCAGCATCTCCGGCTTCATCGGCCGCGTCGCATTCTCCTATTTCTCGGAGCTGCTGGGACGGCGCACCGCAGGCGGTCTGCTCGGCTTCGGCGCCGGTGCGCTGACAATCGTTGCCGGCTACCACTATGACGCGACGCTGTTCGGCGTGTCGACCTTCTGGCTGTTGCTGGGTGCCGCGTTCTTCTTCGCTGACGGCGGCTTTGCGATCGTCGGGCCCTACGCGGCGGAGGTCTGGCCATCGCATCTGCGCACCACGGGCATGGGGTCGGCCTATGGCTTCGGCGGCATCGGCAAGATCATCGGGCCGGTCGGCCTTGCCTTGATCGTCGGCTCGAGCAACTACCTCAAGCCGGACGTGCCGCTGACCCAGATTCCGACCGCCTTCGTGTATCTCGGCTGCTGGTTCCTGATGGCGGGGGCCGTCTATTACTTCTTCGGCCTGGAGACCCGAGGCAAGTCGATCGAGCAGATCGACAAAGAGCTGAACGCGACGGCCGACGTCGCGGCCTCGGCGACGATCCGACAAGCGTGAGGAAGCTCGCCATGGCCATGACCTCAGACGATCTTGTCGGCGATCGGGAGGTGATCGCCCGCGCCGAAGCGATCCGGGGCGACGTTGCCGCCGCCTCCGACAGCATCGAGACAACGCGCCGGCTGCCGCCCGATCTGCTCGACCGGCTGCACGAGGCAAGGCTGTTCCGCCTGTTGCTGCCGCGCTCGTCGGACGGGATCGAGACCGATCCAGTCACCTTCTTTCACGTCATCGAGACCATCGCCAAGGCCGATGCATCGACGGCGTGGTGCCTGAGCCAGGCCGGCGGCTGCGCGATGTCGGCGGCCTATCTCGACCTGCCGGTGGCACAGGAGATCTTTGGCGAGCCGCGCGCGGTGCTCGCCTGGGGGCCGGGACCGAAGGTCAAGGCTGTGGAATGCGAGGGCGGTTATCGCGTTACGGGCATCTGGTCATTCGCCTCCGGCGGACGGCACGCCACCTGGCTCGGCGCCCACTGCCCGATCTATGCGGCCGACGGCTCGCCCAAACGCGACGCCAATGGCGAGCAGCTCGAGCGAACCATGCTGGTACGGACCGAAGACGTCGAATGGACCGACATCTGGAACACGGTTGGCCTGCGCGGCACCGCCAGCGATCAGTTCGCGCTCAATGACTTCTTCGTCCGCTCCGACCATTCGATCACCCGCGAGTTCGACCGCGAATGCCGCGAGGCCGGCCCGCTGTACCGGATGAGCAACCACACCTGCTATCAGGTCGGCTTCGCCGGCGTCGCCTGCGGCATTGCCCGCAGCGCGCTCGACAACTTCGTCGATGTCGCCCGCAACAAGGTGCCGCGTGGCATGAAGAGCCCGATCCGGGACAATGCGGTGGTGCAATCGGCCCTGGCGCAGGCCGAGGTCAATCTACGTGCCGCCCGCGCTTTCCTGCTGCAGTCGATGGCCGATATCTGGAAGGACCTGGTGGCCGGCCACAGCATCACCGTGGCGCAACGCATGATCATCCGGATGGCGGCAACGCACGCGATCCACAAGGCGCGCGAAGCCGTCGACTTTGCCTACAACGCCGCCGGCGCCACCGCGATCTTCGAAGGCCATCCGCTCGAACGGCGCTTCCGCGACATCCATACCGTGACCCAGCAATTGCAGGGCCGGCTCAGCCACTTCGAAACCGTGGGCGCCTGGATGCTAGGCGCCGATGCGGACCTCGCCTTTGTCTAACCTGACTTCTCAAGGAGAAGAACCATGCCATTGGGCGGACTGCAGCATTACACCATCGAGCCACAGGATCTCGAGAAGACCAAGGAGTTCTATTGCGACGTGCTCGGCCTGGAGAATGGTGACCGGCCGCCACTCGATTTTCCCGGTTACTGGCTCTATTCGGGCGGCCAGGCCACTGTGCATCTGATGGGCACCCGCAAGCCGCGCGAGGGCATTGTGGTGCGCGGCACCGAAAAGACATACGAGGACACCGGCCGCCTTGACCATATCGCCTTCGCCGCCACCGACGTCGACGGCGTTCGCAAGCGTCTAGAGGCCAGGAAGGTCCAATTCCGCGAGCAGATCGTGCCACGGACCGGCGATACCCAGATCTTCCTCTACGACCCCGATGGCATCGGCGTGGAGTTGAACTTTCCGAAGAGCTGACCTGAAATCGTCGGACCGCCATGCCCTGATCGGCCGGCGGGCGGTCAAGTCGGTCTCTCTTTCACCGAGGGCGTCCGGTTCCCGACAAGGCCCCAAGTCGGCCATCAGTCGGGCGCGATCCGGTCCGTTTTTCTTCAAGATTGAATGACGATGTGGCCCCGCCGCGCCGCTGCGGCAGGATAGCCGGGAGTCGCGCCTTTAACCTACCCCAGGGCCTGGCGGCCCGGCTATTCGTCGCGGCTTGGCCCCGTTCAGTCGAGCCCGCGCTCGTGGCTGAGGCGCACCATTTCATTGACGAAGATCTGTTTCTGCTTGTCGTCCAAAGTGGCGTAAAGCGGCTCAGCCGCGTCGGCGACGTTGCGCTGATCGACCGCGCGATCATTGAGGAATTGGGCCTCGTTGCGCATCTGCTCGATGATGTCGTCGGGCGGATCGCGCTGCGCCCGCGCGATGCGCAAGTTGAGGCGGTCGGCACCATTATGCCCGAGATAGTGCATCGCGCTGCTAAATCCGGGCCATTGCTTCTCCTGCTCGGGCGTCAGGTTCAACTCCGTCTTGATCCGTTCGATGTTGGCGTCGCTGTTGGCGACGATCTGCTCGGCGGTGAGTTGCGGCGCCCCCTCCTGGGTCAGCACGGCCGGTTGCTTCGTTCCCCGGTCTTTGGCAGCCTTGGCTGACTTCGTACCCTTGGCCCCCTGCCTGTCGCCCGGCGCCGCGGGTTGAGACTGCGCGTTCTTCCCGGCTGCGTTATTGGGAGTGTTGGCATTGTTGCCGGTGAAGACACCGGTGACGCCGGTTACCACCCCGACCACCCCTCCGATCGCTCCGCCGAGGACGCCGCCGACCGGTCCGGCGGCCTTGGAGCCTTCGCGAGCCCCCTTTTCGACGCCCTGCACGATCTGCGCATCGACGATGTGGGGCGCTGCCAACAGCATGATGGTGGCCGCCCCGACCGCGATGCACAGTTTCCACCGCACATGCGGCCTCGCTACCGGGATGGGCATGATTGGATCTCCATGATCGCTGGTGAGATTGAAGGCTTGTAGTTCATGCGGGGCAGTGCGCGTGTCGACCGATCCGGAGCTTAGCGTTTCCAGCTCTGCCAAGTCTATCGGCGGCGGCGCGCCTGACGGTGACGACACGTCCGACGCCCGCTCTGCGTTGCTGCCAGGCGGGGAACCTGCGGCTCAACGGCGCACCATCGCAAACACTGTGCACGGCGGCTCACGCGTGCGACGCAGCATAATCGTCAAAGCCGCTGCCATCGGCCTGCAATCGCAATCACGCGCGCGGCATTGCCTGCGATTTGACCACAACATTAGTTCAATGCATGCCGCTCTGTGATTTCTCGACAGATGCCGGCAATTCTGTTCTGATCGGCAATAACGAAATCTCACGACGTCGCGCGAACGCGACGCGCAGAAGAATAACAATGAGATTTCCAAAGTCTTTTGTCCGTCGGCTCGCCAGGGAGGGAATGCCATGTCACGGAAGAAGCTTTCACGACGACAATTCGTTACGGCGACAGCGCTGTCATCGGCGGCGCTGATCACGGCCCCCTATGTCCGTGGCGCCTACGCGGCCGGCAAGCTCTCGATGGGTTTCTGGGACCACTGGGTGCCCGGTGCCAACAGGGCCTCAACCGAGTTGGTCAACGAGTGGGCCGCGAAAGAGAAGGTTGAGGTCCAGCTCGACTACATCACGAGCCAGGGCAACAAGAACATCGTGACAATCGCCGCCGAGGCCCAGGCCAAATCCGGTCACGACATTTTCCAGATGCCGACATGGTGGCCGCAGTCCAACGCCGAGCTGCTTGAGCCGGTCAACGACATCATGGAGCCGCTGATCAAACTGAACGGCGAGGTCAACGGCACCGTCAAGTATCTCGGCCAGGCCGATGGCAAATGGCTTGGAGTTCCCGCCAGCGTCGGCAGCCAGATCAAAGGCCCCTGCTCGCGCATCGACCTGATGAAGAAGCTCGCCAACATTGACGTGCAGGCGATGTACCCGGCCGGAAGCCCGCCAAAGGCCGACAACTGGACGCTGGACACATTCCTGAAGGCAGCGGAAGCTTGTCACAAGGGCGGCTATCCATTCGGCATCGGTCTCGGCGAGACCAGCGATAGCGTTGACACCGCAGGCGCGATCTTCCAGTCATTCGGCGCCCAGCTCGTCGATGCCAAGGGCAACCTGACGGTCAAGACCGACGCGGTGCGCCAGGCCCTCGACTTCTACAAGAAGCTGATCGCCTTCCTGCCGCCCGACGTCTCGGCCTGGGACGATGCGTCCAACAACAAGTGGCTGGTGTCCGGCAAGGGCGCGATGATCATGAACCCGCCGAGCGCATGGGCGGTCGCCAAACGCGATGCGCCGCAGGTCGCCGAGCAATGCTGGACCCACGGCTTCCCAGCCGGCCCCAAGGGACGCTTCGCCCCGTACCTGCCCTTCTTCTGGTCGATCTGGTCGTTCTCCAAGAACAAGGAGGCAGCCAAGAGCTTGCTGTCGTTCCTGTCGCAGCCGGCATCGATCGAAAAGATGGTGGTCGCGAGCGGCGGCTATGATCTGCCGGCCTACGAGAAGCTCACGACCTTGAAGGTCTGGGCTGAGGAAGAGCCGCCGAAGGGCACGCTCTACCACTACCCGAACCCCTACAACCATCAGACGCTGTCGATCGCGGCCTCGCCGGCACCGCCCAAGGTCGCGCAGCAAATCTACTTCCAGGCCACGCTGACCAAGATGTGCCTGAGATACCACCAGGGTGAGAGCATGGAGAGCACGCTCGCCTGGGCCGAAGGCGAGTGCGAAGGCTTCATGCGAAGCTGACGAAACCTGAGTCCTCGGCAAGGGCAGCAACGTCAGCCGCACGAGGGCTCACCTTCCATACCGGCCGCCGCTTCGGCGGCCGGTCCTACAACCAACCGCGCAAAGGACCTGCGTCATGGTTGATGTCACTCTGCAGTCGAACCGCGTTGCGACAGCCTCGCGCAAGCGCACCAGCTTACGCAACGCGCTGCGGCGCAAGTCGATGGTCGCGTTCCTCATGACGCTGCCGTTAATCCTGCTCGTTGCCGTGCTCGTGCTCTATCCGGCGCTTTATTCCTTGCACCTGGCGACGCTGAACAAGGCGATGACGAAGTTCGTCGGCTTTGGCAATTTCCAGTTCCTGTTCAAGCGCGACACCTTCTGGCTGGTGGTCAAGCAATCCTGCATTTTCGCCATCTCGGCGGTGATCTTCAAAGCGCTGATCGGCTTCATCGTCGCGCATTTCGTGCACAATGTGCCCGCCAAGAAGCAGCGGAAATGGCGCGGCATGCTGCTGGTGCCGTGGGTGATCCCGCCGGCGATGAGCACGCTGGCCTGGCTCTGGCTGTTCGACCCCTCCTACAGCGCGTTCAACTACACGCTCTCGCTGTTCGGTATCGGACCGATCCCGTGGACCGGCGACGCCATGTGGGCGCGCTTCTCCGTTATCCTGGTCAACGTCTGGTACGGCGCGCCGTTCTTCATGATCATGTATCTGGCGGCACTGAAATCGGTGCCCGAGCAGCTCTATGAGGCAGCGGCCATCGATGGCGCCAACTGGTGGCAGCGCATCTGGTATGTGACGCTGCCGATGATGCGCAACATCATCGCGATCACGACCCTGTTCTCGTTGATCGTGACCTTCGCCAATTTCGACATCGTGCGCATCCTGACTGCCGGCGGCCCGCTCGACCACACCCACATCTTCGCGACCTGGGCGTTCCGCGTCGGCATCGAGGGCAGCGATATTCCGCTCGGCGCCAGCGTCTCGTTGTTCATGGTGCCGATCCTGGCGATCGCGGCGATCTTCATCCTGCGCGACGTCACCAAACGCGGGAACGAAGCCTGATGAGCACGGTTACAATCGACAAGTCCGGGCCTCGACGGAAGGTCAAGTACGGCAGCATGAGCCGCGACCGCGCCTGGGCGCTGCGGTGGTCCTATTTCTTCCTGGTGTTGTTTGCGATCTTCTCGCTGACGCCGCCGCTTTATATGCTGATCACCTCGCTGAAGAGCAGTGCTGAAATCTCGGCGGCGACCAATCCGTGGTGGGTGTTTCACCCGACGCTCGAGAATTACATCGAGCTGCTGACCTCGAACCAGTTCCTGCGCTTCTTCTGGAATTCGGCGTGGGTCTCGATCATCGTGGTGACCATCACCATGCTGATCAGCGTGCCGGCGGCCTTCGCGCTGGCGCGGATGAAGTTCTGGGGCTCGGCGACGCTCGCGACCGGCGTATTCCTCACCTATCTCATTCCGGACAGCTTGCTGTTCATTCCGCTGTTCAAGATGTTCGCGCAGTTCGGCGACTGGACCGGCATTCAGCTCGTCAACCGCTGGTACGTTCTGCTGTTCATCTATCCGACGCTGACGGTGCCATTCTGCACCTGGATCATGATCGGCTATTTCGCCTCGATCCCGAAGGAGCTGGATGAGGCTGCGATCATCGACGGCGCGAGCTGGTTCCAGACGCTGACGCGGATCTTCATCCCGGTCGCGCTGCCTGGCCTGATCGCGGCGACCATCTTCGCCTTCACCGTGTCCTGGGCACAGTTCCTCTATCCGCTGGTGTTCACGACTTCGACCGACCAGCTCGTGCTGCCGGTCGGCATCATCACCACCCTGATCAAGGGCGACGTCTTCAACTGGGGCCAGATCATGACCGGCGCCCTGCTCGGCGCCGCGCCGCCGCTGATCATCTATGCCTTCCTGATGGACTACTACATTGCCGGCCTGACCGCCGGTGCGACAAAGGGTTGAACACGGTAAAGGTGGGATTCATGGCAGACGTTACGTTGCGCAAGGTGGTGAAACGTTATGACGACGTCGAGGCGGTGCGCGGCATCGACCTCGACATCGCCGACCATGAGTTCGTGGTGCTGGTCGGTCCCTCCGGCTGCGGCAAGTCGACCACGTTGCGGATGATCGCCGGCCTCGAGGACATTTCCGACGGCGACATCATGATCGGCGGCGACGTCGTCAACGACGTGCCGCCGAAGGACCGCGACATCGCGATGGTGTTCCAGAACTACGCCCTTTACCCGCACATGACGGTCGCCGAGAACATGTCGTTCGGGCTGCGGCTGAAGCACTATCCGAAGGCCGAGATCAAGACCCGGGTCGCCGAAGCCGCGCGCATGCTCGACATCACGGACCTGATCGACCGCAAGCCGAAGCAGCTCTCCGGCGGCCAGCGTCAGCGCGTCGCGATGGGACGCGCGATCGTGCGCAATCCGAAGGTGTTCCTGTTCGATGAGCCGCTGTCCAACCTCGACGCCAAGCTGCGCGTGCAGATGCGGATCGAGATCAAGAAGGTGCACCAGAAGGTTCGCACCACGACCGTGTACGTCACCCACGACCAGGTCGAGGCGATGACGCTGGCCGACCGCGTGGTGGTGATGAACCACGGCCGCATCGAGCAGATCGGCACGCCCAACGAGCTCTATCACAAGCCCGCGACCCGGTTCGTCGCGAGCTTCATCGGCTCGCCGGCCATGAACTTCGTGCCGTGCCGGCTCGAGGACGACGCAGGCAGGCTGCAGATACGGCTGACCGACCGCCTCGCCTTCCCGGTGCCGCCACAGCGGGCGGTCCGCTACCAGACCGTGCCGCGGACCGACAAGCTGCTGCTCGGCATCCGGCCCGAGCATCTCGCCGAGTCCAGACCGCATGCCGAGCCCGGCGTCGAGCCGTTCGACGCGCAGCTCGACGTTACCGAGCCGATGGGCATGGAGACCCTGGTCTACTTCACGCTCGACGGCACCCAGGTCTGCGGCCGGGTCAGCCCCAACGCCGGCGCGCAGGATGGCAGCCCGCTCCGATTGGCTGTGGACCTTAACAATATGCATTTGCTAAACGAGGTGACCGGCGCCGTCCTTTGACGGCGCACAAGAAACCTCAAGGGCAGGAAATGGCCACCAACAAGAACAAGATTTTCGTCACCCAGACATTGTCGCCGGGGGCGCGCGCTCTCCTCAACGAGCGGGACGACATCGAACTCATCGAATTTCCGAACCTGATCTCCGCCAAGGATTTCCAGGCCATGCTGCAGCAGCACGCGCCGGTGCATGGCGTGGCGCTCGGCGCGACCCGCTTCGGCGAGGCTGAACTCGAGGCATCAAAGGACATGAAGGTGGTGACGCGGATCGGCGTCGGTTACGACGCCGTCGACGTGCCTGCACTGTCCCGTCGCAAGGTGCCGCTGATGGTCGCGGGCACCGCAAACTCCCCATCGGTCGCAGAACAGGCGCTGTTCATGATGCTGACGCTGGCCAAGCGCGCGCAGGAAATGCACGCCATGGTGAAGGAAGGCACCTGGGCGAGCCGTCTCGGCGTGTTGCCGTTCGATCTCTACGGCAAGACGGTCCTGATCGTGGGCTTCGGCCGCATCGGCACCCGCACCGCCAAGCGCTGCCTGGCAATGGAAATGAATGTGCTGGTGTACGATCCCTATAAGTCCGCCGCCGAGATCACGGCAGCCGGCTGCGAAGCAGTGCCAGATCTCGACGCGGCTCTGCCGCGGGCGGATTTCGTCACCATCCACTGCCCAAAGGCGCCGGAGACGGTCGGCATGTTCAATGCGGCCCGGCTCAGGCGGATGAAGCCGACCGCCTACCTCATCAACACCGCGCGCGGTGGCATCGTCGATGAAAGGGCGCTGCACGACGCGCTGGTATCGGGCAAGCTCGCCGGTGCCGGTCTCGACGTCTTCGAAGTCGAGCCGCCGCCGGTCGGCCAGCCCCTGCACGACTTGCCGAACGTGATCATGGCGCCGCACGTCGCCGGCGTTACCGTCGAGGCGGTCGATCGGATGAGCGAGCAGACAGCGCGCAATATCCTGAGCGTTCTGGACGGCAATCCGCTGCGCCAGAACGTCATCAATCAGGACGTCCTCGGCTGAGCTTCAGTCTCCCTCGTTCGCGCCGCGGCCGATCCAGTCGGTCGGCCCGGCGATGCGGAGCATCGATATGGGTTTCAAGGAATTCGGCAATTACGACGCGGTTGGTCTCGCGGAGCTCGTCCGCAAGAAGGAAGTGACCGCAAAAGAGCTGCTCGACGAGGCGATCGCGCGTACCGCGAAGGTCGACCCGCAGATCAACGCGGTCGTTGTCAAGCATTACGACTATGCCGAGCGCCAAATCGCGAAGGGTCTGCCTGACGGCCCCTTCACCGGCGTTCCGTTCCTCCTCAAGGATCTCGATCCGCTCGAGGGCACGCGCACTACGTCGGGCGCCAGCGTGCTGAAAGCGTTCGTCGCCGATCACAACAGCACGCTGGCCCAGCGCTTTCTCGACGCCGGCGTCACGATTTTCGGCAAGAGCTCGAGCCCGGAATTCGGGCTGATGCCGACCACGGAAACCCGCTTGTTCGGGCCGACCCGCAACCCATGGAATCTCGATCATTCCTCGGGCGGCTCCTCCGGCGGCGCCGCCGCGGCGGTGGCAGCGCGCATCCTGCCCGTCGCGCACGCCAGCGACGGTGGCGGCTCGATCCGAATTCCGGCTTCGGCCTCCGGCGTGTTCGGCATGAAGCCGAGCCGGGCGCGCAACCCGGTCGGTCCGGACCGCGGCGAAGGCTGGGGCGGCTTCTCCGTCGGCCATGTGCTCAGCGTCAGCGTCCGCGACAGCGCAGTGATGATGGACGCGGTGCACGGTCCCGAACCATCGAGCCCCTACGTCGCGCCGCCGCCGGAGCGGCCGTTCTCGCAGGAGGTTGGCCGCGATCCGGGCCAGCTTCGCATCAGCTTCACCGACAAGTCGCCCTACGGCGATGCAATCGATCCCGAGATTGCAGCCGCGGTCCGCGATGTCGCCGGGCTCCTGGCGGGGCTCGGCCACCACGTCGAGGAGCGTGCGCCGGTGCTGGCTGCCGATCCAGCTCCGGTGATGGCGGCGATCGTCGGCGGCAACACGGCATTGACGGTGCGGCTGCTCGAGCAACGGTTCGGCCGCGCCTTGACCTCCGACGATGTCGAGCACCTCACCCTCGCCAGCGCACAGAATTCCCTCAAGCTGACACCGGCGGACTATGTCGCCGCCCAGCTTGCCGCGTTCCAGATTTCGCGGGGGCTCGCGACCTTCTTCGAAGGCTGCGACGTCTTCCTCAGCCCGACGCTGTGCGCGCCGCCGCTCCGGCTCGGCGAGCTGAACACGATGTCGGAGGACTTGGGCCACATCGCGCCGATCCTGCGTCGGTACATGCCGGGCACTTCGATGTTCAACATGTCCGGTCAGCCGGCAATGTCCGTCCCCTTGGCCTGGAATAAGGCCGGACTGCCGCTCGGGATGATGTTCGCGGCCAAGCTCGGCGAAGAAGGACGCCTGTTCCGCCTTGCCGGCCAGCTCGAGCAGGTCCGCCCGTGGCGCGACAAACTCCCGCCGGTTTGTGCGTAGGCTGACAAAGGGTAGCTAGATCAGGTAGATAGAGTCGCGCCGGCGAACCCGGCCGATGCCTTGCCTGGAGACCGAATGGTGCCGCACGACGACCCGACCGACAACGCGCTTGCGGCGATCGCGAGCATTCTCGACCAGTCGACCACGCCTCCCGAACCGGTCAAGGCGGCGGACAATCCGTCGGCCGCTGTCGACCCGGTCGACGAGCCATCGTCCGAGGTAGCGATGCCTCCGCCTCTGCCGCCATCCGACGAGCCCATGCGGAGCGAACCGGAGCCGCGCCAAGTGCAGCAGCCCCAACCGGAGCAGACCCAGCCGATCGAGGCCAATGGCTACACCAAAACTGGCCCTGGACCGATGGCGGCGCTCCGCTTTCGCTGGACGGTGCGCGACGACGGCGGCCGCTATTACGTCGACGAGACCTTTGGCGAGGGATCGACCCCGCTGATCAACGGCCCCATGGAGGCGGCCGCCGCGATCAGGTTCGTCGACGATCGCGAGGCCGAGGCGCGGCGGCGCTTCGAGCATTTCAAGCAGGAGATGATCAGCCGCACGGCGCCGACCAGTCTCGCACCCGACGACGACGGCGAGGCTTAGCCCTATCGAGATTGCGGCCGGCCCCTGGCCACTTGGGATGCCGGCACGGACGGTCGTCGGATTGGCGGAGAAGTTGATGTTTCGTGCATTGGTCGGCCTCGCCTTGGCTATGTTGCTGTCTGCCGCTCAAGCGCAGCACGCGCCATCCCGTCTCGACGAAATTCTCGCGCGCGGCACGCTGCGCGTCGGCATGACCGGCGACTACCTGCCCTTCACCTATCTCGACAAGGACACGAAGACATTCCGCGGCTTCGACGTCGACATGGCACAAGCGCTCGGCAAGGCGCTCGGCGTCAAGGTCGAGTTCGTGCCGACCTCATGGCCGCAGATGATGAAGGATTTCGAGGCCGACAATTTCGACATCGCGATGGGTGGCGTCTCCATCACCTTTGACCGGCAGAAGAAGGGCTGTTCTCGACCCCGATCATGCGCGAAGGCAAGACGCCGATTGCGCGCTGCGCCGACAAGGGCAAGTACGGCACGCTCGCCGAGATCGACAGGCCGGGCATCCGCGTCGTCGTCAATCCCGGCGGCACCAACGAGCGCTTCGCGCGCGCCAACGTGAAGAGCGCGGAGATCCGCGTGTTCAACGACAACACGAAAATCTTCGACGAGATCGCCAAGGGCGACGCCGACCTGATGATGACCGATGCATCAGAGACGCGCTATCAGCAAAAGCTGCATCCGGGCGTGCTCTGCGCGGTGCATCCGGACAAGCCGTTCGACTTCGCGGAAAAGGCCCATTGGCTGCAGCGCGACGTGGCGCTGAAGGATTTCGTGGATCAGTGGCTCCACATCTCGAAGGAAGACGGCACCTACCAGAAGATCTACGCCGCATGGTTTGAATAGCCAGCCGGAGTGCATCGGACCCGCGCGGAAGAACGAGCACTTCCGGACACAAATCCTCGTCACAAGGGCTGCGACCTCGGCGCCTCGCGGCGAGGCCGATCACAATTGCCTTTGATAGTACACGATCGAGAAGACAGTCGTCGTGCTTGCGACAATGATCAATGCGAGGATGATCTGGAAACTACCCGCACCGGGTGACGGAATCATGCCGAAGAACATCCAGTCGGACAGGACGTCCATAGCATAGCTCAGCGGAATCACGCTTGCCAACCATGACAAGACGACGTCCTTCTCCGAAATTTTGGCAATCAGGCCGGACAATAGAACAAGCAGTATCAGATAACCGGAGCCGAGCAGATAAATCCGCGACTCCGTCCGCGCGAACATGACGCAAGTAACACCGAACAGCGCCGAGGCGATCCACCCGCAGGCCTGGAAGACAGTCACTGTGAAGAAGCCATCCTTGAGATAGAACCCCTGAGCCACGAGCGCGAAGGCCAAGAGTACAAGATAACTCAACAATCCACCGATCACTGCGACGAGCACCTTGGGGATGACGATCTCGTGCCACCTGCCGTGACAGGCAACTAGATGGATATCCAGCATATTGTTCGAGATATCCCTGAGTAGGGACCGGCAAGCAAACGCGAAAGCGGCCATAAAACTCAGTAGCGCGATCGTCTTCGGCACGAAGACCCTCGCATGCGGCCCCGGATCTGCAGCAGTTCCGGATATCTGCACCGTTCGCGGCCAGTTCGGATCCACGTCCTCGTCAGGGTTGATCTGAAGCGCCCGGTACGCGATCAGCGGCCAAGGCTGTTGCTTGTTGAGGCTGATACCAAGGACCTGTGCGAGCCGCACCAGCCGCTTGTGCTCAAGTTCCGAGCGCGCCCTGATCAGGAATCGCCAGCCATCCTGGCTTGGCGAACTGGACGCCGAGTCGCCAGGCGCATGAATCAGAGTTATTGCAATATCGACATTGTCGGCCAACATCTGACTGGCGACGTCGCCGCTCACTGTCTTGCGATCCAGCACCCTGATGTTCGACATTTCCTGGACGATGGCCTCGGCGGAACTGACCATCGCCAGCCCGTCGGCATTCTCCGTGTCGGTCTGATAGATCGCGACACGCACGTCCTCTTCTTCAATCGACAGGTGTCCGACGATGTGCACGAGGAGCACGCCAAACGCCATCACGCTCAGCCAAAGTTGCGGCCGATTAAAGAACTCCAGCAACTCCCGCCTGATCATTGCGCCCATTGTCCGGGGCCTCCAACCTGATCCGCTTATTCCAAAAGGACGCGGACTCCGTCACCTGAATATTGTTGATGTGCTCGGACACCACCAGAAGCCGAAATTCGTCGGAAAACTGCTTCAAAGTATCCTGGATCGCGACCCGCTTCTCAGGATCAATCGAAGCGAACGGTTCGTCGAGAAAGAGAAGGTCCGCGCCGGACGAAAGCAGGCAGAACATGGCAACCAGCCGCCGATACCCCCCGGATAGCGTTTCTACGCGCTTATCGAGCAGGTCCGTCAATCCAAATCGATCAATCAACCACGGTAGGCGTGCAGAGTTCTTGGCTGCACCAAGTGTGCAGTGGGTGACTTGCAGATTCTCTCGCACCGAGAGATCGCGATAGACGCCGCCGTTCTGCGGAAGAAAGGCCATCGAGGCTTTCCGCCAGTGCGGACTCCTGAATTCGCGACCTCCCGTCACACCGACGAGCCCGGCCAGAATTCTAAGCAATGTCGACTTTCCGGATCCATTACTTCCATAGATTGCGACCTTGTCGTCACCGTCCAGTTCGACATGATCGACGGACAGCACGCAGTTGCCGCCATAGCTCTTGGTCAGTCGCTCGAAGCGCACGATCGGATTCTGCGTCACTTCTTGTCCGTCTTGGAAAGAGACAGTTGAGCCGCGATCCCTGTACCAGCCTCGCGGCCGTTCAGCACCAGCTCCGCTCTGGCGAAGGGAAACCCGACCAGAAGCTTCGCGTCGTCCTCGGTAATGACCTTGTTTCCAGCGAGCAACTTCGCCAGTTCGGGCGTTTCAAGTCCCACCAGCAATTTGCCGTCGGCGTCTCGCTGCGGCGACGAGGCTGTGAGGCTGGATATGATCTTTGTATCATCGACCACAAACAGGACGCCGGTCCGGCGATCATAGATCGCCATCGGGGATTGCGGCGGCGGCTCGCCTTTGGCCGCTTCGCAAAAAGCCTTGATCTCTTCAGGCCCCGCCAGCGCCAAGTCAGCATGGTTCTTGAGCTTTCCTAGGAGATCAGCCACTTTAGTCAACGCGTCGTCAACATTGCTTGCGGCGATGATCGATTTCATATCGACGACGAGGCCGATTTGCCGGGCGAATGATCTCCTCGACTCCAGCAAAGTCGCGAAGTTCAGCAGCTTGTCCGCCATCACGTTGAGCACGGCGCGAAGGTCGTTGGGGTTGGCAGCGAGGTTGGACTGAAATTCGTGCAGATAATCGAGGAACTCGTCGGCTTTGGGTTTGACCTCAGCTTCGTCCTTCTGCACCAGCCCCGTCCCGTTGACATAGGCATTTCCCCATACAACCACGTTGGGATCGTCGGGCGGCAAGATTCGCTGGAAGAGGAAGCCCATCTCGGTTTCCGACCAGCTAGTGCTTTCGGCCGCGAAGGCTTGCTCGTTGATTGCGACCAACGGCTTGGGCTTGACCGCAGCGGGCTCCTGCCCGGCAGACTGCGTGTCATCCGCATCTGACGTATCGTCCGCGGCAGGAACAACCGGGCGCATCGTTCGCCTCAGCCCGATCGACTCCAGTCGCCAGAGTGAAGAGCTGCAGTAGAGACCGTTCACCGCCTGATCCAGATTCCGGGGACCCGCGCCGCGCCTTTGGGCGAGTTCGCCCGCCTTCTCCGATACAAACCTGGCCTGCCGTTCAATCGACAGCCGCCTCGATCGGGTGACCATCGAGCCGGCAATCTCGGAGTCGATATCCGGTACTGCGATTGCCAGCCGCGCCACGTTTGGACTCGAGTAGAACTGATTGACCGCAATGACGATCGAACCTGCGCCCTGCTCCATAATGTCCATCGCCACCTGCGCGAGCGGTGAGTACGTGGCGATGTCATTGTCGATGTCGGTGAAATAAGACCGCAGAAAGCGCGCGTACAACTTCAACGAGCTGTCAGAAAGCCGTCCCCCCAGCGCCTTTCGCCAATTGCTCCAGCCGCGCGAACTGGCCTCGGATGTGCTGGTCGTGGCGATCGTCTGGACGATCGCCGAGTCCTGAGGCTCGAGATTGGACAGGACGTTCACGGCTATTTTGGCGCCCTGAAAGTGAATCCCGATAGGTGTCAGGAGATACATTGGCAAGCCATGGGTTCCGATGACCCGGACTATGGAGTCCGGGCGAACACCGGCAAGGACGGTCGTCGCATCGTCCTTGTCCGGAGCTGCGATAGTCGTGAACTGTGACAGAAGGGTATCGTCGCTCACGATGGACGCCGTCGGCGTCGACATCTGATATTTGGCTGGTTTCTTGACACCGGGAAGCGGGCTTTCGATCACGTGAAAGCCGTCGATCTCAGCGACATATTGATCGCCGATCATCACGGTGTGGCCCTTGCTGAGTTCGGTAGACCAGGTTGCAAGATCCTTGGTCCGCTTGGCAAAGGCATCCTGTCCGCAACCGGTTTGCCGACCGTGTCGGGTCTCGACACTTCCAAGGCCCTGTTCGGTGACGTCGCAGCCGCATGGCTGCGCCGACTCCGTTCCCCTGGAGACCATGCAAGTGACGTCGATGGTTGGCGACGTTGTCGCTGTCAGGGCGGAACTTCGAAGGCGCATCGGCAACGAGATCGTGTCGGCTCGGCCCTCGATCACGAACTCCGAGGCGGAGGCGCTGTTTTGGTGCCACTCCCGCTCTGGACAGAAATCGACATGCTTGCTTTGAACGGAAAGCGTGAATTTGTACGTGGAATGGTCGTTGCCGTCGCCTGATTGGTCGGCCGGATAGCTCAACTGCACATAAGACGGAAAAAGCAGGTCGGATAGGAACAGTAGCCCTGATCCATCGGAACTCAACTTGAGCGCGGCTCTGATTCCGCTATCGAGGAGCGCAACCGAAAAGCTGCCCTCAGGCACGATTCCATTCGCGGCAAGGTCGGCGGATTTGGCAAGGGTAATGCACTGTGCCGGCAGACCAATCGGACGCGGCATCATGGCTTTGATAAAATCCGGGCTCGGTTGATCGGCGATGGCTCCCAGGATCTCATTCAAGGGCGGGATGCCGTTGTCGAAAAAGCGCGCGATGTTGGGTATGGCGACGAATCCGATCGCTTCGGCGGCGACAAAGCGCATAGCGCTTGACTTGAACTGGCTCACCGTTCGGGCCTGCCACACGATCGTGCCAATCAACAGGCCTATCGCCGCGATCGAAATTCCGAGCTTCAGGCGCCGCTTCATCATGAGCCTCACTGCGACAAATCGCTCTGCACGGCGATCAAGCTTTGCTGGACATCGTCGAAGCAGTTTCTGTACTCGGACATCGCCCGGCCATCGAGATAGCCAGCATACTGCCGTTGATAGCCGGATCGTCCAATGCCGAGGATCAACTGGTCCATCGCCCTTCGACTGTCTGCGGTCAGGAGCCAGCCGAGCGGCGGCGAAGGTCGCATATGCGGACACAATCGAAATTGAGCAAACTCGCCATGACTCTTGGTGACGGCGGCGTCAGATAACATCTTCGATGCAAGAATGCCGCGCGCCGTACGCGTCGCGTAGAGACCAGTGACGGCGCTGAAGAGCTGGTTTGCAAACTCCATTTCTTCATAAGGCTTCGAGGTCAGCCCGAGCGGCTCATCGGGCGGCTTAGGAAAGAGCTCGTTCTTGCTGCGAGCCAGATCCGCCTCTTGTTCCTCGGCATCGTTGACGATTTCGATGACCAGCGGCTTCCATTGATACGACTGATAGTTGTGAGCGAGGTAAGACAGCGTTGCAACCATGATTTCCTGGAGCGTAGTCGCACCGTTATTCTCGAAAAATCCGCCGTCGATGATATGTCCGCTGTGCTTGGGATGCGATCCGATCAGTGCGCCCGCTGGCGAGACAATCGGGAAACGCGCCGAATTCATCACGCTGGTGGAAAGGCTGATGTCGCGACCAACCAGATCGAAGAAGTCAAAGGCATCAAAGAACGTCCCCTGCTCGATCCTCATTCGGGACGTAATGATGCGCTTGCCGGTCTCCTCGTGCGTTCCGTTGAAAAGCAGGATCGGCGTCCACGCCTTTGGATCCTTGACGTCGAAGAAGGACGCGGCGAACTGATCCGGATTGCTGCATTCCGCGCCGATCGGACGCGATGCGCAAGCATCTGACCAGGCGTGATCGAACGCACGTGCAAGGATCGATGCGCGGTCAGGGATGAGCTGGACTGGTATCAGCGCCTGCGGCAAGTCCCTGAACAGCAGGCTGGCGGTGACGGGCGCGAGAAAATCCTGCTCGAGGAATTCGGACAACTGACCTTGCATGCCCGTCTTGAGCGCCGGGGGATCCAGGATTGTTATCGGATGATCCCGGCAATGGATCGCTTGTCTTCCCTCGCTTGTCTTGCTGTCGCGTAGCAACGCCGCATAGAGTCCGGCCCCGAGACTCCCCCCCGAAACGCCGCTGATCGCAAACAACCGCTTTCGAAACAGTGGAACGCAATCGGTGAGCCGAGCCAGAACCGACGCGGTCCAATAGGCGGCACGCAATCCGCCTCCAGCAGCAGCCACGAAGACGACGTAATTGCTCTTACCCGGTTGAGCGCCCGAAGCAGCCACCCAAGCCTTTATTTCTTCGGACAAGCTGGAGATGCATGTGCCGGTCTCGCCTTCCTTGCACCGCGCAATCGGACGGTCTGGCACCATTCTCGCGACCTCATGAGGTATGCCGAGGCGTGCTCCGGAATCACGGTAGGAGAGGTAAGCGAGCGACCCAGCCAGCGTCAGTGCCACCAACGCGACGACGAAACGTCGCCGCGCGAAGTAGAATCCGGAAGCCAGGATGATTGCGGCGCTTGCGACGCCCGGCGTCCAGCCAGTGTGCAGCAGGCGGCTGTAGAGCGTGGGCAACAGAAACGGCGCCAGCAACACGCCCCACAGAATCGGAAAGTCAGTCCTCCTGGCGCATATGGCGGCGATGGCAACGAACGGCAGCAGGATGCTCGATGCCAGGAACACGGTGCCCAGCGTTCCCAGGAACTTGCCGAACTGGAGCGCAAAAATGGCCCCGAACAACGCCCCGCTCAATGACCCAACCAGCGAAATCAGAACCGGTATCTGCCATCGTTCGAACCGGGCTCGATCTTCTCGCCGCACGTCCATCATGAACTGCAGTGCGCGTGAAAGCCCGGTGCCTCGATCCTTGAGAGGCGGAATTGGGTTTGGCAGATCGGCATCGCTTGGCGAACGAACCAACATCGCCGCCCCGAGAAATAAGCAGAAACAGGAAATGCCGATCAGGGAGATGACGCCGGTTTTCTCGGCCCGCACGAACGGCTCCAGCGCGACCAGAAAGACCACGACCGCCAAGATGAAGGGTAGCAGTTCATCCGACAACTGTCCGCGAAGCGCCCCTCCATCCGTTCGGCCGAGTACGATCGCGACCTTGGTCCAAAGCCAGGTTTGAGCCGCCCAAATCGCGATGGAAAGGAAAAGCAACCAACTTCGAGACGAAGGCAGCAGCACGAGCGATGCCGTCAACTCCTCGCCCTGCCCGGAATGCAGCAGGTACGTGACGATGACGATCGAGAAGATGACCACCCTGGACGCGTAAACGTCGTGCCAGAGCTGACCGAACGCCGGCCACGCGGAGCGGTGACGCAATTGGTTCAATGCGCTTAGCTGCGGCCAATGAAACATGGCGGCCAAATCAATAAAGTATAGGTTTAAGTCTCGGGCAATGCTCGCTCATGTTGTCGCTTATGTCAAATGCAATCAGTGATCAAAGCACGCTCTTGCCGGCCCTCCTTCCGTCAGGCCGGCGACGAAGCGACGAACCGGTTTCGCGAGCGAGGTCTCAGCCGACCTTGCCGTTATATTCCTCGTCCGTGACGTGCTCCATCCAGGTCGAGTAGACGCCGTCGAGCGCCTCCTGCATGGCGATGTGTGTCATGCTGTTGCCGGGCGAGGCACCGTGCCAGTGCTTCTCGTTCGGTGGAATCCAGACGACGTCGCCGGGCCGGATCTCCCTGATGGGGCCGCCCTTGGCCTGCACCCGGCCGATGCCCGAGATCACGTAAAGCGTCTGGCCGAGCGGATGGGTGTGCCAGGCGGTCCGTGCGCCGGGCTCGAACGACACGCGCGAGGCATTCAGCCGCGCCGGCGCAGGCGCCATGTTGATGGGGTCCTGCAGCACTGTGCCGGTAAAGTTCTCCTTCGGCGCGCGGCGGGTTGGCCGCGAGCCGGCAACGTGGATATCCATGGGCTTACCTCGCTCTTCTCAAGTTATTTCTTGCTGGCGGCGTAGCGTGCCTTGGTCTCGGCGTTCATCGGATAGAGCCCGGGCAATTGGGCGCCGTTGTTCACCTCGTTGACGATCCACGCCTCCATCCGTTCCTGCTCCGGGCCTTCCGCCAGCACGTGGTCGAGGAACGCATGCGGGATCAGCACCGCGCCATCCTGGTCGGCAACGACGACGTCGTTCGGGAACACGGCAACGCCGCCGCACCCGATCGGCTCGCCCCAGCCGACGAAGGTCAAGCCCGCGACCGACGGCGGCGCTGCATAGCCGTCGCACCACACCGGAAGGCCGGTACCGAGCACGCCCTCGACATCGCGCACGACGCCGTCGGTGATCAGGGCGGTCACACCGCGCTTGACCATGCGGGCGCAGAGGATGTCGCCGAAAATGCCGGCATCGGTGATGCCCATGGCGTCGACCACGGCAATGCAGCCTTCCGGCATCGCCTCGATCGCAGTGCGGGTCGAGATCGGTGACGACCAGGATTCCGGCGTCGCCAGATCCTCGCGAGCCGGCACGAAGCGCAGCGTGAAGGCGGGGCCGACCAACCGCTTTGTGCCCGGCCGCAGCGGCTTGGTGCCGCGCATCCAGACGTTACGCAGGCCCTTCTTGAGCAGGACCGTGGTGATGGTGGCGGTGGATACGTGCGATAGCGTCGCGATCGCTTCGGCAGACAGGGACATCGGGACTTGAGGCTCCGGTGGGAGGAAACAAACGGCTGCATCTTGCGGGGCGAAGCCCCTGCGTCAAGGGCTGTGGCGAAATCCTCCGATCATCCAAATTTATCGTCGGCATGCCGATTAATTTATTGAAGTTGCTACATCATTTTGCACACGGCGAATTCCGTTCCGCGCTAAAACACGCTAGCTTGATGCGCGACGAGTTTGCTTGATCCAATGGCCGAACCCTTAAGCCCTCCCCGCCTTTTGCCGAGTGGCGACAGTGCCATCACGGTGGAATTCAGCCGCACCATCGACGATGCCGCCAACCGGCGCGTGCTGGCGCTCGACCGGATCATCGCCGCGGAGCCGATCACGGGCATCACCGAGACCGTGCCGACCTATCGCTCGCTGCTGGTGCACTACGATCCCGTGCAGATCGGCTTCGACGCGCTCGGCGAGCAACTGCTCGCGCGGGCAGCCCGGGCTCTCCCGACCGCGACCGGCGCGCGGCGCTGGCGCATCCCCGTAGCCTATGGCGGCGAGAACGGCATCGATCTTGAGGACGTGGCGAAGGCGCTCGATACTACGCCGGACGAGATCGTCGCGCGTCACACAGCGGGTGACTATCGGGTCGCGATGATCGGTTTTACGCCCGGGTGGTCCTACCTGAGCGGCCTGGAAGAGTTCCTGCACATGCCGCGTCGGAAGGATCCGCGGCTGCTGACCCCGGCCGGCACCATCTCGATCGGCGGCATCCAGACCGGCATCCAGTGCCTTGCCGGTCCGAGCGGCTGGCATCTGCTCGGCCGTACTGCCGTCAGGACCTACCAGCTCCATCGCGATCCGATCTTCCTGCTAGAGCCGGGCGACGCCATCACCTTCACGGCGGTGGACGCCAAGACCTTCGCCGAGCAGGACCGCGCCGCCGAGGCCGGCGAATTCATCGCCGAACTGGTGAGGCCATGAGCAAGCTTGTCGTCACCTCGATCGGTCCCGCAAGCTCGGTTCAGGACAGCGGCCGTCCGGGATCGCAGCGCTACGGCCTGACGCCGAGCGGCGCCATGGACCGGTTGGCGCTAGCCGTTGCCAATACGCTGGTCGGCAACGAGCTGTTCGCCGCCGCAGTCGAGATCGGCCCGTTCGGCGCGACTTTTACGGCACGCGGCGCCGTGCGGGTGGGACTTGCGGGGGCCTCACGCAATGCCGATATCGGCGGCCGCGCGGTCGCGGTCAACAGTTCCGCGACGCTCGCGGACGGCGAGATCCTGACACTTGGCTTTGCCCGCGGCGGATCGTTCAGCTACCTCGCGATTGAACATGGCATCGAAGGCGAGCCGATGTTCGGCAGCCTTGCGGTCAACGCCCGTGCCGGGCTCGGGAGTCCCTACCCGCGGCCATTGCAGGATGGCGACGAGCTGACGACGCAAGCTGCGAGCGGCGCGGCCGAGCGCCGGATCGAGCTGCCGGCCGCCACTGACGCGCCGATCCGCATCGTGTTCGGCCCGCAGGATGACGAATTCTCCGAGGAGAGCAAAAAGCTGTTTCTCGACAGCGAATGGAAAATATCGGCCACCAGCGACCGCATGGGCTACCGGCTCGAAGGTCCTGTCATCAAGCATCTCGACGGCCACAACATCGTGTCGGACGGCACGGTGAACGGCAGCGTCCAGATTCCGGGCAACGGCCAGCCGATCGTGCTGATGCCGGACCGCGGCACCAGCGGCGGCTATCCGAAGATCGCAACCGTGATATCGGCCGACTTCGGCCGCTTCGCGCAGATCTCGGCCGGCCGCCCGTTCCGCTTCAAGGCCGTGACGATGGCGGAGGCGCAGGCGGAGGCAAGCAAGTTCCGGGAGCTGCTGCGCTCCCTGCCGGAACGGCTGCGCGGCATCGAGGATTTCGGGCTCAACGTCGAAGCGCTAAGAGATGCCAACGTCGCAGGCCAGGCGGTCAGCGCCATCGACGCTGCGACCTGGCAGGTCGCCGTGCCATAGAGCATGATCCGGAAACGTGCGGGCAGGTTTCCTTTGCGGCAAGTGCAAAATGTTTGCCGGAGATCATGCAAACAACAGAGCGCACTCACAACAACGGAGCGATCGTCATGACCTCAACCATCGACCTCAATTGCGATCTCGGCGAAAGCTTCGGTCCCTGGGAAATGGGTAATGACGCGGCGATGATCGAGCTTGCGACCTCGGTCAACGTCGCCTGCGGCTTCCACGCCGGCGATGCCGACATCATGCGGCAGACGGTTGAGCTTGCGAAGGCGCGCGGCGTCAGCGTCGGCGCCCATCCCGGTTATCGCGACCTGCACGGCTTCGGCCGCCGCCCGGTGCCCGGGCTGAAATCGTCCGAGATCGAGAACCTCGTCGCCTATCAGATCGGCGCGTTGCAGGCGATCGCGACTGCCGCCGGCCACAAGGTCACCCACGTGAAGGCGCACGGCGCGCTCTCCAACGTCGCCTGCGAAGACGACATGACCGCGAAGGCAATCGCCAACGCGATCAAGGCGGTCGATCCCAGCCTCGTCTTCGTGGTGCTGGCGAATTCGAAGCTGGTCCGTGCCGGAGAGGCCGCCAACCTACGAATGGCGCATGAAGTGTTCGCCGATCGCGCTTACGAAGACGACGGCAACCTGGTTTCGCGCAAGAAGCCCGGCGCGGTGCTGCACGATCCCAAGGCGATCGCTGACCGCGTGGTGCGGATGGTGCAGGACGGCGCGGTGGTGTCCGTCACCGGCAAGGTCATCAAGATGAAAACCGATACCGTCTGCATCCATGGCGACACACGCGGGGCCGTCGACATCGCGCGCGGCGTCCGTGACGCGCTGAAGAATGCCGGCATCACCGTCGCGCCGTTCAAGACCGCGCACTGAGTTGCCAGCAAGCAGAAGGGGCCGGCGCTACCGCCGACCCCTTTTGGATTTCATTGAGAATCTTGGGCCCGAAGCTTCAGAACGGGTGAACGGAGAGCGTGCCGAACACAATTGCCGCGATCACCGCAAAGGCGCCGTAGAGTGCCGCGGTGTGAATCTTGGTCCCGGTCTTCCGTGAAAAGGTTCGCGCGTAAAGATGCAGGCGGGCTTCCGCCGATAGCTCGCGCATGGTCGATCTCCAACGCCCCATTTGCAAGCTTATGGAATATCGTTCGGGCGCGGATTCAAGCGGCTCGCGAAAATAGTGATGCCGACGCCTTCACAAAGTCGGCACCGAGCAAAAAATGCTTCGCCAGGGTCTCACGCGAGAACCTTATTCGCTCGAATTCGAACCATCTGGAACCGGTCTCATGCGCATCTTGCTGGAACCATCCTCCTTGGTCAGTCAGGTCAACGGCCATTCAGGGTTTCCAGCGCCCGATCTTGAAGGCGGCCAGGTGCCCCGGAACGTCATTGGAATCGAACGGTGGACCGGCAAAGGCGCCGATCGGGTTGGCGGGCCCTGCCGAGCGCCCCGATGCGGCATCGTAAAGGTCCGGCCTGAACACGGCCATCGCGGCCTTGAGCGCATCCGGCTTGAAGGGCGCCTGCCCCCAGCGGACCATCTGCGCATAGAGCCAGGCGGCCTGTGCCGGATCAGGCCGCGCCGCGGCCTCGCGGCCGACCAGCAGGTAGCGGCGGCTTTCGCGCATCGCACCGTCGGGCGCAATCTTCAACCTGCCGTCAAGCGTGCGCTGGACGACGTTGGCGTCGACGCCGATCCGCTCCGGCTGCGCGAGGATGTGCGCCACCTCGGACCGATTCTGCGGATCCTCAATGAATTCGGCGGCACGCAGATGCGCGCGCACCAGCGCCGCCACCACATCAGGATGCTTTTCCGACCAGTTCTGGCGCACCGCCAGCACCTTCTCCACCGCGCTGAGCAGGATGTCGGCGACGAAATGCAGGATGTGGCCGATGCCGAGATCGACCGCGATCGAATTCCAGGGCGCGCCGACGCAGAACGCATCGACGTGCCCGTTGGCGAGGCTGTCCACCATGTAGGGCGGCGGCAGCACCACGAGCTGAACATCCTCGTCTGGATCGACGCCGCCGGCGGCCATCCAGAACCGCAATTGATAATTGTGCGTCGAGAACGGGAAGGTCATGCCGAAGGTCAACGGCTCGGCGCCGCGCGCCCGCCGCTTCGCCACCACGCGGGCGAGCGCGCGCGACGTGGCCATCGGATCGAAGCGATCGCCGTCAATCTCGTCCATCAAGTCGGCGTAAAGCGCCGGTGATACCGTAATCGCATTGCCATTGAGCCCGAGATTGAACGGCGCAACGATCGGAACCTTGACGTGACCGAGCCCGAGGCTCGAGGCGATCGCGACCGGCGCCAGCAGGTGGGCGGCGTCAAACAGTCCGATATTCAGCTTGTCGCGGACGTTCGACCACGACACTTCCCGCACCAGGGTGACGTCGAGGCCTTCGGCCGCCGTGAACCCCTTGTCGGCGGCGACGATCAGCGCGGCGGCGTCGACCAGCGGAATGAACCCGATGCGCAATGGTACGGTCATTTCAGCAGCTCCGACGCCGTCAGGATCGATTGCGCAATCTCCCCGATCTTCTTTTTCTCGCGCATGGCGGTCGACCGCATCAGCACGTAGGCCTCCTCCTCGGTCAGCCCCTTCATCTTCATCAGGATCCCCTTGGCGCGGTCGATCACCTTGCGCTCCTCCAGCGCGTGCTTGGTGCGATCGAGCTCGTCCTGCAGCTTGGCAAAGGCATTGAAGCGGGAGACGCAGAGATCGAGGATCGGCTTGATGCGCTCCTTCTTCAGGCCGTCCACGATGTAGGCAGAAACCCCCGCATCCACCGATGCCTGGATCGAGGCGGCGTCGCTCTGGTCGACGAACATCGCGATCGGCCGCCGGACCGCGCGGCTGACCTGGAACATCTGTTCCAGCACGTCGCGGCTGGGGTTCTCGAGGTCGATGACGATGATTTCGGGGTCGAGCGCGTAGATCCGCGCCAGCAGGCTCTGCATCTCGCTGATATGGACGACGTCCGAATAGCCCGCCTCCCGCAGCCCCTCCTCCAGGATAGCCGCACGGATCGGGCTTTCGTCGACTATGACGATCTTGGGAGACGTCTCAACGTTCATCGACCACCGGGCACGATGCGATCCAACTGGACGGCGTCATGCTCTCATCCTCCTGTCTGGACCCGTGTTCTTCAACGCGGACCGGTACCCACTTGGCTCGAAAGCGCTCACGCAAATCCCGGCAAGGCGCATCCATAACACGCCGATTGCGCCCGGAAAGGGTTGTAATTCTCGGCAATTGGGACTAGCTCCTGCCCATCAATCAGGCAGATCAAATCTATGCAGCAGGCCGCCGCGCCCAAAGTGAGCTTTGTTTCCTTGGGATGCCCCAAGGCATTGGTCGATTCCGAGCGCATCATCACGAGATTGCGCGCGGAAGGCTATGAGCTTGCGCGCAAGCACGACGGCGCCGACATCGTGATCGTCAATACTTGCGGCTTCCTCGACAGCGCCAAGCAGGAATCGCTGTCGGCGATTGGCGAGGCCATGGCAGAGAACGGCAAGGTGATCGTCACCGGCTGCATGGGCGCCGAGCCCGAGCAGATCGAGACCGCCTATCCCGGCGTGCTCTCGATCACGGGCCCGCAGCAATATGAGAGTGTGCTGGAGGCCGTGCACCGGGCGCTGCCGCCGGCCCACAATCCGCATCTCGACCTGGTGCCGCCGCAGGGCGTGAAGCTGACGCCGCGGCACTACGCTTACTTGAAGATTTCCGAAGGCTGCAATAACCGCTGCAGCTTTTGCATCATCCCGAAGCTGCGCGGTGACCTGGTCTCGCGGCCGGCCAATGACGTGCTGCGCGAGGCCGAGCGGCTGGTGAAGGCCGGCGTCAAGGAGCTGCTCGTCATCTCGCAGGACACTTCGGCCTATGGCGTAGACCTGAAATATGCCGAGAGCCCGTGGCAGGACCGCAGCGTTCGCGCCAAATTCTTCGACCTCGCCAAGGAGCTCGGCGAGCTCGGCGCCTGGGTGCGGCTGCAATACGTCTACCCCTACCCGCATGTCGACGAGGTCATCGGCCTGATGACCGAAGGCAAGGTGCTGCCCTATCTCGACATCCCGTTTCAGCATGCGAGCCCGGACGTGCTGCGCGCGATGAAGCGGCCGGCGGCGCAGGAGAAGACGCTGGCGCGGATTCAGAAGTGGCGCGAGCAGTGCCCTGAGCTGACGCTGCGTTCGACCTTCATCGTCGGCTTCCCCGGCGAGACCGATTCCGATTTCGCCCATCTGCTCGACTGGCTCGAGGAAGCCCAGATCGACCGTCTCGGCTGCTTCAAATACGAACCGGTCGCCGGCGCCGCGTCGAATGCCATAGCCAACGCCGTGCCCGACGAGGTCAAGCAGGAGCGCTGGAATGCGCTGATGGCGCGCCAGCAGAAGATTTCGGCGAGACGCCTGAAGCGCAAGGTCGGCACCCGCCAGCAGGTAATCGTCGACGAGGTCGGCCCGACCGTGGCAAAGGGCCGATCGAAGGCCGATGCGCCGGAGATCGACGGCGCCGTCTATTTGTCGAGCCGCCGCCCGCTCAAGGTCGGCGAAATCGTCACCGCAAAGATCGAACGCTCCGACGAATACGATCTGCACGGCAGCGTCGCAGGATTCTGACACGCTTGACATGCAAGGCGCTCCGGCTGTATGGGCCTGCGCCATGAAGCTGAACCGGACCAACCGCCGCGCCATCTGCCGTCGTCGTACCAACGACGATGATGGGTCGCGCCGTGTCCGACGCCAGCGCTGATTAGCTAGACGATCAGCCAAGGTTTTCGAGAAGGCCGCGCCCCAAAGCGCGGCCTTCTCGCATTTCGGCCCGCCCCCAATCCCCCAGACCTGCCAGAGGAGATCGACATGACCAACGTCACCCATCCGTTCGACGCGCTGATGGACATCACCACGCGCCCCGAGGTCGTGTTCGTGCGCGGCGCCGGCTCCTACCTCTGGGACGACAACCGCAACCGCTATCTCGATTTCGTGCAGGGCTGGGCCGTCAATCCGCTCGGCCATGCACCGACCGCGGTTGCCGAGGCGCTGGCCGCGCAGGCCAAGCGCCTGCTGACGCCGAGCCCTGCCTTCTACAACGGCCCCAGCCTTCAGCTCGCAAAGGCGCTGGTCGAGCAGAGCTGCTTCGATCAGGTGTTCTTTGCCAATTCAGGCGCCGAAGCCAATGAGGGCGCGATCAAGCTCGCGCGCAAATTCGGCGCCAAGTACAAGAACGGCGCCCACGAGATCATCACCTTCGAGGGCGGCTTTCACGGCCGGACGCTCGCGACCATGTCGGCCTCGGGCAAGAAGGCGTTCGAGCCGTTGTTCGAGCCCAAGGTGCCGGGCTTCCGGAAGGCAAAGCTGAACGACATCGAGTCGGTCCGCCGGCTGATCTCGCCTTCGACGGTCGCCGTGATGCTGGAGCCGATCCAAGGCGAAGCCGGCGTGTGGCCTGCGACCGATCAGTTCATGCACGAGTTGCGGGCGCTGACTCAGCAGCGCGGCCTGCTCCTGATCGTCGACGAGATCCAGACCGGCATGGGCCGGACCGGAAAGCTGTTCGCGCATCAGCATGCCGGGATCGAGCCCGACATCATGACGCTTGGCAAGGGCATCGGCGGCGGCGTGCCGCTCGCGGCGCTGCTCGCAACCGAGCATGCCTCCTGCTTTGATCACGGCGACCAGGGCGGCACGTTCAACGGCAATCCGCTGATGTGCGCTGCCGGCCTCGCCGTGCTGGAGCGAGTCGGCCAGCCCGACTTCCTCAAATCGGTGACCGATACCGGCCTGTTCCTCGAGAGCGAATTGCAGCGGCTGTCGTCGCGGCATGGGCTCGGTGGCATCAGAGGCCGCGGCCTTTTGCTCGCGCTCGATCTCAAAATGCCGATCGGTGTCGCCGTCGTCGCACAGGCCTTCGCGGCCGGCGTGCTGATCAACTCGCCGCAGCCGGACACGCTGCGCTTCATGCCCGCACTCAACGTGACGCGCGAGGAGATCGCGGCGATGATCGATTGCCTGGATATGGTGCTGACGAAGGTCGGCGCGGCACGAAGAGTGGCGTAGCAATGATCGCAGTCATTCCGGGGCACGCGGAGCGTGACCCCGGAATCTCGAGGTTCCGGGTTCGATGCTGCGCATCGCCCCGGAACGATGTGGAACTACGGCCTCAAGATCGCCGCGCCCGTGGTGGCCCGGCTCTCCAGATCGATATGCGCCTTCCCCGCGTCCTTCAACGCATAGGCATGGTTGATCGGCACGTGCAGCTTGCCGTTGATCACGGCCGCAAACAGCGTGTCGGCGCCCTCCAGCAGCTCCTTGCGGGTGCCGACATAATCGTTGAGCTTCGGCCGCGTCGCGAACAGCGAGCCGTGATTGTTGAGCTCGGCGAGCGGGAACGGTGGCACCGGCCCCGAGGCATTGCCGAACGAGACGAACAGGCCGCGCGGGCGCAAGCACGACAGCGATCCCGGGAAGGTGGTCTTGCCGACACCGTCATAGACCACATCGCACAGCTCGCCGCGGCTGATCTGCTTGACGCGCTCGACGAAGTTCTCCTCGTTGTAGAGGATGACGTGGTCGCAGCCGTTGGCGAGCGCGAGATCGGCCTTCGCCTTCGAGCCGACGGTGCCGATGACGTGCGCGCCGAGCGCGTGCGCCCATTGGCAAGCCAGCAGCCCGATGCCGCCGGCCGCAGCGTGAATCAGCACGCGATGGCCGGGCTCGACCTTGAAGGTCTTGTGCAGAAGATACCAGACCGTCAGGCCCTTCAGCATCAGCACGGCACCCTGCTCATAGGTGATGTGGTCGGGCAGCTTCACGAGCTTCTCGGCCGGGATGACGCGCTCGGAGGCGTAGCCGCCGAGGTTGTAGTAATAGGCGACGCGATCGCCGGGATGGAAGTTGGTCACCCCCGGACCGACGGCCACGACCTCGCCGGACGCCTCATTGCCGGCGATGAAGGGCAGGCCTGGCGCCTTGTACAGGCCGGTGCGGAAATAGACGTCGATGAAGTTCACGCCGACCGCGTGCTGCCGGATCCGTACCTCGCCGACCCCGGGAGACGGCACCTCGACATCCTCATAGGTCAGGACTTCCGGGCCCCCCAATTTGTGCACCCGCACAGCCTTGGTCATGTCGATCGCTCCCTTTGATCTCAAGTGAAGCGAGCGAATGCCATCAGAGCCGTCTTGTCAACCGAGCGCCTACCCCGCCGCCCTCTTGCGATTGCGTCGCGCCAGCACGTTGAACATCTCAACCGCGGCCGAGAACGCGATGGCGAAATAGATGTAGCCACGCGGGATGTGGAATTTGAATCCGTCGGCCACCAGCGCCACGCCGATCAGCACCAGGAAAGCCAGCGCCAGCATCTTGGTGGTCGGATGCTCCGCGACAAATCGCGCCACCGGCCCCGACGAGACGTACATGATGATACAGGCGATCACGACCGCAGCGATCATGATCTCGAGGTCCTGCGCCATGCCGATCGCGGTGATGATCGAATCCAGCGAGAACACTAGGTCGACGATGATGATCTGCACGATCACCCAGAAGAATGCGCTGGCCGTCGGCTTGGCCTCGTCGCCCGTGTCGCGCGCCTCGACCTCGCCGTGAATTTCATGTGTCGCCTTGGCAATCAGGAACAGGCCGCCGCCGATCAGGATGAGGTCGCGCCACGACAGCGCGATACTCTTGATGGTGATCACCGGCTGCGTCAGCCCGATCAGCCACACCAGGATGCTGAGCAGGACGATGCGAAACACCAGCGCCAGCAACAGGCCGATCTGCCGCGCGCGGTTGGCCTGCGGCTGCGGAATCCGTGAGACGAGCACCGAGAGGAAGATCACGTTGTCGATGCCGAGCACGATCTCCAGGGCGGTCAATGTCAACAGCGCCGCCCAGGCCTCCGGGCTTGCGATCAATTCCATCATGCTCTGAGTGCTCTCACGCGGCGGATCAGGGTATCGCTGCCGACGATGTAGGCCGCGATGACGCAGAGTGCGACTGTGACTGATGTCCCGACCATGAAGCCTTTCGCCACGGTGTAGAGGGCGAGCAGCGCCCAGGCTGCGAGCAGCCAAAGGGTCAGCCAGCGCAGTCGTACCACGCGCAGCGGGTGCAGCACATGAAATGGCGCGAAGGTCAGCGCGATCAGGGTCGCCACCGCGAGCGTCGATAATACCGGCGACAGGTGCAGCAGGAACAGATAGAACGCTGCCGCATTCCATAGCGCCGGGAAGCCGCGGAAATGGTTGTCCTCGGCCTTCATGCGGCGATCGGCGAAATAGAGCGCGCTCGAGACCACGATGCCGATGCCGAGAATCGGCGCGGCCAGCGGCAGCAGCATGCCGCTTGCGGTGATCGCATAGGCCGGCACGAACACGTAGGTGACGAAATCGACCACGAGGTCGAGCACCTCGCCGGACCAGTTCGGCTGCAACCGCACCACGTCGAGCTTGCGCGCCAGAGGACCGTCGATGCCATCGATGATCAGCGCCACGCCGAGCCAGCCGAACATGCTGGCCCAGTGCTCGCGCACCGCCTCCAGCATCGCCAGCAGCGCGACGCCCGCACCCAGCGCCGTGAAAATATGAACGGAAAATGCGGCGGTCCGCATCCGTTCCGGCAAGGACTCCGGCTGGCTGATCTGGTCCATCTGGCCGCAGTGCTATCAGGAATCGGCCCGTTTTGCATGTGTACTGTTGCGGCGTTCCGCCGCGTAATCCGCCGGACAACTTTGGTGGTTACCGATGGCTTGAAAATCGGGCCAACCATGTCATTTGTCCTGATATGACCGACGACCTTCAGGTTTATGACGTTATTGTAATCGGCGGCGGTCCCGCCGGCCTGACGGCCGCGGTCGCCCTGGCCGTTGCCGGCGCGAGGACTGCGCTGTTGGCGCGCCGGGCACCTTATGCCGATAATCGCACCACCGCGCTGCTGGGAGCCTCGACCGATCTTTTGGAACGGCTGGATGTCTGGCGGCGCTGTGGCGACAAAGCGGCGGCGCTCAAGACGATGCGTCTGGTCGACGATACCGGCCGCCTGATCCGTGCGCCCGAGGTGCGTTTCTCCTCCGAGGAGATTGGGCGCGAGCAATTCGGCTTCAACATCGACAACCGGTCGCTGGTCGCAGCGCTCGAGGAGCGCGCCGGCGAACTGCCGGCGCTGACGCGATTCGACGACGAAGCCGCCGCGATTCTTCCTGACGTTACGGCAGTCACGGTGCAGACGCGGCAGGCCCGGTCCTTATCGGCCCGCCTCGTGGTCGGCGCCGACGGGCGCAACTCGCTGTCCCGCGAGGCCGCCGGAATCGAGGTCGTCAGGCGCGACCTCGGGCAATCCGCCCTCACCTTCAACATCACGCATGCGCGGCCGCACCGGAACATCTCGACTGAATTTCACACCGAGCACGGCCCCTGCGTGTTCGTGCCGCTCTCCGGCAACCGGAGCAGCGTGGTCTGGGTCTGCGCGCTCAAGGAGGCCGAGCGGCTGAAGGCGCTCGGCGATGACGACCTGTCCGCGGCGGCGGAGCGGCAATCCCACTCCATCCTCGGCCGCGTCCACGTCGAGCCTGGACGCCATGTGTTTCCGCTCGCCATCGAGCGGCCCCGGCAATTCGCCAAGGACCGCGTTGCGCTGGTCGGCGAGTCCGCGCATGTGCTGCCGCCGATCGGCGCGCAGGGTCTCAATATGGGACTGCGCGACGCCGCCGATATCGCCGAGATCGCCGGCCAGGCCGTCTCGCGCGGCGAAGACCCGGGCGCGCCGCGGGTGCTGTCGCGCTACCAGTTGGCGCGGCGCCCCGACGTCGCCAGCCGGACCTGGGCAATTGATCTCGCCAACCGCTCGCTGCTCAGCGATTTCCTGCCGATGCAGACCGCGCGGGCCGCCGGCTTGCATCTGATCGGCGCGATCGGCCCGCTGCGCCGCCTCGCGATGCGCGAGGGGCTGGCGCCGTCATGGCGGCGGTGACCGCGGCGATCAAGGGAAGGCCAGCCGTCCGGTCTGGATGAACCACATCACGCTGGTCAGCGTGATCACCGAGGCGAAGGTCCCGATCAGCACGGCAACTGAGGCCGGCTCGATCCAGGTGTCGTTCTGCCGGGCGATCACGAACACGTTCAACGCCGGAGGCAGCGAGGCCATCAGCACGGCGGTGGCGGCCCACGGCTGCGCGAACGGACCGAACAGCAGCATCAGGCCAAACGCCACGAGCGGGTGGATCAACAGTTTGATCGCGATCACGCCGGGGACCTCCCACGGCACCCGTTTGAACGGCCGCAGCGCGACCGTCACGCCGAGCACGAACAGCGCCGTCGGCGCGGCGGCGTTCTGCAGAAACTGGATGGTCCGGTCGAGCGCAACCGGAAGCGGAACATGAAGCGCGCCGACCAAGGCGCCGAGCACCGCCGACATGATCAGCGGGTTCTGCAGGATCTGGCGCATCACCACGCCGAGCGCATGCAGCAGCGAAGGATGATCGCGATCGGTGAGCTCGATCAGCAGCGGCACGATCGAGAACAGGAAGATGCTGTCGCAGCAGAAGATCAGCGCGGTCGGCGCCGCCGCCTTGGTGCCGAGCACGGCCAGCGCCAGTCCCGGGCCCATATAGCCGATATTGCCGTAGGCGCCCGACAGGCCGGCGAGCGTTGCTTCGCGCAGCGAGAGCCCGCCGATTGCCTTACCGGCGACCATCGCCAGGAAGAAGGCAATCACGGTTCCAAGCGTGGTCGCGATCAGAAACGGCGGATTGTTCAGCTCCGAAAACGGGGTCCTCGACATGATCCCGAACAGCAAGGCCGGCAGGGAGACGTAGAGTAGGAAGAAATTCATCCAGGCGAGCCCACTCTCAGGCAGCCCCTTGGCTTTGCCGCACGCATAGCCGATGAAGATCAGGCCGAAATACGGCAGCGCCAGATTGAGGATATCGATCATTCTGAAAGTGGATTCTCGGCGGTATTCCGGGTCGGTCAGCCCCGGACGAGAATCGGTCAACCAAGGGCTAAATCACTCCCTTGCCCCTAGCATCAGCCACAATGATGGTCTATCGACGAGCCATGATCAAAGCGCGCACCGCCAAGTTTCAGATCGGGCAGATCGTCCGTCACCGGGTGTTCTCCTTCCGGGGCGTGATCTTCGACATCGACCCGGAGTTCAACAACACCGAGGAATGGTGGCTGTCGATCCCCGAGGACGTCCGTCCCCACAAGGACCAGCCGTTCTACCACCTGCTCGCCGAGAATTCGGAGACCGAGTACGTGGCCTATGTTTCCGAACAGAACCTCTTGCCCGACGACTCCGGCGAGCCGATCCGGCATTCGCAGGTGGCCGAGATCTTCATCAAGGACAAGTCGGGCGGCTATCGTCCGCGCAATCCGTCACTGAACTAGCGACCTCCCCTTTCGTGCAGATCTCATGACGCCATCGGTGTCCTGATGGCGGCGGCTCAGATCCCTTCGCGCGCCGCCAGCGCCGCGGCGATCGCCCAGACGACAAAGCCAGATAGTGCCAATCCAGCACCGACGAGACCGGTCGACGTCCAGCCATAGCCTGCGGCGACAGCCATTCCGCCGAGCCAGGGCCCCAATGCGTTGGCAATGTTGAACGCGGAATGGTTGAGCGCGGCCGCAAGGCTCTGGGCCTCGCCCGCCACGTCCATCAGCCGGGTCTGCAAGACAGTGGCGAGCGCGCCGCCGAGCCCGATCAGCAGCACGTCGATAATCAGCGTCCAGAAATTCGCCGCCGCCAGCGGATATAGCGCCAGCGTCGCCGCCGACCACAGCAACAGCCCGCCGGCGGTCGCCATCAGTGCGCGGTCGGCGAAGCGCGGCACGATGATGTTGCCCGCCGTCAGCCCGACCCCGAACACGCATAATGCGACCGGCACCAGCGCCGGCGACACATGCGTCACCGCCAGCATGGTCGAAGCGAGATAAGTGTAGACCGAGAACAGCCCGCCGAAGCCGATGGCGCCGATCGCCAGCGTCAGCCAGACATGCTTGCGTCCGAGCGCGGAGAGTTCGCGCAACGGGCTCGCTCCCGTATTGACGGCGTCGCGCGGGGCGAAGATCAAAACCAGGACGGCGGTGAGCAACCCGAGGCCGGCGACGATCGCGAAGGCCCAGCGCCAGCCGATCGCCTGCCCCACTCCATTGGCCAACGGGACGCCGATTGTCGTCGCGATGGTGAGGCCGAGGAGCACGCGGCCCACCGCGCCGGTCCGCTTGTCCATCGGCACGAGCGAGGCAGCAACCAGCATGGCAATGCCGAAATAGGCGCCGTGGGGCAATCCCGCGAGGAAGCGCAGCACCAGCATGGTATGATAGTCAGGTGCGAGACCCGAGAGGCCGTTCATCAGTGCGAAGAAGGCCATCAGCGCGATCAGCGTGGTCCGCCGCGCGACCCGCGCCGACAGCACTGCGATCACAGGCGCGCCGACGACGACGCCAAGCGCGTAGGCGCTGATCGCGTGGCCGGCTTCCGGCGCGGTGATGTGCAGATCGCGCGCGAAGAACGGCAGCAGACTCATGGTGGCGAATTCGGTGATGCCGATCGCGAAGCCGCCCATCGCCAGCGCAAAATGCACGACGCCCGGATGGAACGCGGCGTTGTCCTGCCTGACGACGACCTTGCCCTCGAGCGATGTGCGGCGAACCGGCGGGTGCTCCAACGGACGATTGAGCGGCTCTAGCCGCTGCTGGCTTGCTCGTTGAGACATCGACTGGATTCCATGACTACATTGCGGACGGTCTTGCGATCCGAGCGTTCCAGCCGCACCGAGCCGTCACTTATCCGCAAACGAGAGCCAGAGGTCACAGAACACACGCGTGCCTGCGGATCGAAGGCGCGTGCTGCGCTTTCGTCTGGCCTCCCAGGTTGGTTTTGTGATTTTGCGTCGATGCCGGGGTCGTCCCGGGCCAGGCAGCGCACGATTCTCACGCAACCGGAACGTGCCCGTTGCAAAACATCGCACACGATGTGCAGCGCGACCAGCGCGGCAAACCGCCATCAGCCAGACGCGATCGCATGACGCCGCACCTTGAATGAAGCGAACGGCGGCCTATGCCAACGAAAAAAGGCGCCCGTTCCGGCGCCTTTTGTCGTGCGATGGTTTTGGCGGGCTTACTTGGACGGCGGGGTAGCCGCAGCCGGCGCTCCGGGCTGAGCGGCAGCGCCCGCGCCCTCGAGCTTCTTGCGCTGCTCTTCGGCGCGCTTCTGCAGCTCTTCCTGCAGCTTCTTCTGGTTTTCCTCGAACTGCTTCGGATCGGTCGGCGGGCCGTCATAGGCCTTGGCGAACTCGCCGTTCAGCGGCAGCGGCAGCGTCAGCGGCGCGCCGTTGGAGTTGATCGCCTGAACCACTAGGTTCTGGCCCTTCTTCAGGTTGTTGATCATCTCCGGCGTCGCTTCATAGTCCGACATACAACCGTTCTGGAAGCAGATCACGTAAGGCGCCTGCTGCGGCGGGTTGCTGTCGATGATGATGCGGGTGCCGTGAACGAGCTGCATGCCGAGCGGCAATGTCACGCGCAGGATCTTCTTCGGCTCGCCTTCCGGCTCGATGACCACGGCCGCGATGACGGGCTGACCGGACTCAATCCGGCCGTCCTTGCCCGTGAAGCAGACCTGCTTGGCGTTGGCCTCCTGGCCCTTCAGGCAGAACTTGGTCCAGGGGGCGTAGATGAGCTGAATCTGCTGATCCTGCGGCGGCTGCGCGGCCGGCGGAGCGGCCTGCTGCGGGGCCGCCGGTGCCGCCGGCGCGCCCTTCGGGGCCGCCTTCGGTGCCGCCTTGGGCGCAGCCTTCGGTGCCGGCGCCGGCTGCTGGGCCTGAGCGGCAGGAACCAGGAGCGTTGCAGACAATGCCGTTGCCGCCATCAGGGCGATAATTCGCCCCTGCGGCCGAACCGAGGCGGCCAAGATACGGAAATTCATTGCGGAAAACCCTTTCTGAACGGCAGCGCCCGAAACCGCTGCAGGCGCCGACAGTTAGCCGTTTGGGCGGCTGTCTCCTAGTCAATTGAGGCGGATACGTGACAGGTGTTGCTGCCCGGCTCGATTGCACGCCTTCAATACAGCGGCGCGCGGAAAGATCAATGCCGACAAACGGATTTGCGCCGCCGTCACGGCGAGTCGCGGCAGCCTGTGATAAAGCTCTCGCCGTGACGTTTTGCGAATCAAATCCGACACTTCGCCCGCCTGTTCCAGGGCGGTTCGGGCGCCGCGCGCTCGCTGGCTTGTTCCTTGTGTTCGCCATTCTGGCAACAAGACCGGCTCCGGCGGGGGGCGCCGAAAGCTATGCGATCGCCATGCATGGCGCTCCGGCGCTGCCGCCCGACTTTTCCCATCTGCCCTATGCCAATCCAGACGCCCCCAAGGGCGGACGGCTGGTGCAGGGCCTGATCGGCACCTTCGACAGCCTGAACCCGCTGATCGTCAGGGGCGTTCCGGTGCAACAGATCAGGGGCTATGCGTATGAGCGTGGCTATGTCTACGAAAGCCTGATGGCGCGAGGCAATGACGAGCCCTTCACGCTGTACGGCCTGCTTGCCCGCAGCGTCGAGACCGACGATGACAGGAGCTACGTCACCTTCCACATCGATCCGCGTGCGCGCTTTTCGGATGGCCGGCCGGTGCAGGCCGATGACGTGCTGTTCTCGCTGGCGCTGCTGCGTGATCACGGCCGACCACTGCATCACCAGTACTATTCGAAAGTCGCAAAGGCCGAGGCGCTCGACCCGCTCACGGTGCGGTTCGATTTCGGCGGCATCGCCGATCGCGAATTGCCGCTGATCCTCGGTCTGATGCCGATCCTGCCGCGGCATGCCATCGACGTCGCGAAGTTCGAGGACACCACATTGGCCGCGCCGATCGGCTCCGGTCCGTACCGGGTCACGGCCGTCAGCCCCGGAGCCAGCGTAACCTTCACCCGCAATCCCGACTACTGGGGGCGCGACTTGCCGATCAACCGCGGCCTTTGGAACTTCGACGAGATCAGGCTCGACTTCTACCGTGAGGCCAACGGCCTGTTCGAGGCCTTCAAACGCGGTCTCTACGACTTCAGGGTCGAGAACGAGCCGTTGCGCTGGCACGAGGGATACGACTTCCCCGCTGTTCGCGATGGCGAGGTGATCCGCGACACCAACAAGATCGGCATTCCGCACCCCTCCGAGTTCTTCGTGTTCAACAGCCGGCGGCCGACGTTCGCCGATGTCAGGGTGCGTCGGGCGCTGGCGATGTTGTTCGACTTCGAGTGGATCAACCGCAACTACTATTTCGGACTGTATTCGCGCTCCGGCGGCTACTTTGCCGGATCGGAATTGTCCGCTTACGGCCGGCCTGCCGACGATCGCGAGCGTGCTTTGCTGAAGCCGTACCTCGCGCACATCCCTTCGGATATCCTCGAGGGCCGGTACCACCTCCCGGTCACCGACGGATCAGGACGCGACCGCACCGTGCTGCGCAACGCGCTCGCGCTGCTGTCCGATGCCGGTTACGCGATCGACGGCACGGTGCTGAAGCAGCGCGCGACCGGAACGCCGCTCAGCTTCGAGATCCTGGTGACGACACGCGAGCATGAGCGCATTGCGCTCGCCTATCAGCGCGACCTGAAGCGCGCGGGCATCAACGCCACGGTGCGGGTGGTCGACGCAGTGCAGTTCGAGCAGCGCAGGCTCGCCTACGACTTCGACATGATCCCGAATCGCTGGGACCAGTCGCTGTCACCCGGCAATGAGCAGGCGTTCTACTGGGGCAGCCAGGCAGCCGACGTCCCGGGAACGCGGAACTACATGGGCGCCAAAGATCCGGCCATCGACGCCATGATCGCCGCGCTGCTCGCTGCGCGGGAACGGCCAGCCTTCATCTCCGCGGTGCGGGCATTGGACCGGGTGCTGATGTCAGGCTTCTACGCTATCCCCCTCTTTGACGTCGGAGAACAATGGATCGCGCGCTGGAATCGGATAGAACGGCCTTCGACCACGGCCTTGTCGGGCTACTTGCCGGAGACCTGGTGGCAGAAGGCCGGCTCGCAATCCAACTGACGATCTGGAGCGATCCGAGTCTTGATGCGAAGCAAGTGTTGCAACCGACGTTGAACCCGTGAACCAGCCGATCACCTCGCCAACGCTCGATACCCTGTTCAAGCGGATCCTGGCACGGCAGCCTGATGCGCTGGCGCTCGTCGACCCCCTCAACAAGCAACGCATCACCGGCCAGACCCGCAAACGCCTGACTTACACCCAGGCCGATCGCGCGATCTCGGCAATCGCGGCCCACTTCGTCGAGAGTGGATTACCTGCCAATTCGGTGATCGCGGTCCAGCTCCCCTGCACGGTCGAGTTTGCGCTGACGGTCTTGGCGGCCCATCGCGTCGGACTGGTCGTGGTGCCGCTGCCGCTGTTGTGGCGGCACGCCGAACTAACGGCGGCACTCAACCGCACGGCGGCGCGGGCGATCGTCACCTCGAGCAGGATCGATGGTGTCTCCCATGCCGACCTCGCCATGAACGCCGCGGCGGAGGCATTCTCGATCCGTCATGTCTGCGGTTTCGGCGACGATCTGCCCGAAGGCATGGCCTCGCTCGACCAGGCGATCCTGCAGGACTCCCTGACCTCGCGTCCGATTATTCAAGATGGCCGCAAGGCCGCTCTGATTTCTTTCGACGTCACCAGTGAAGGGTTGCGTCCCGTGCCACGCGCGCATTTCAGCCTGATCGCTGGCGGACTCGCGATGTCGCTGGAGAGCGACCTGGCGCAGGGCGCCACCATCATGTCGGCTTTCGCGCCGATGTCGTTTGCGGGGCTTTGCGCGTCGCTGGTGGCCTGGCTGCTATCGGGTGGAACGCTGGTGCTGCATCACCCCTTCGATGAAGAGGTGCTCGAGACGCAATTCAATGACCATGCCTGCGACACGCTGATCGCCCCCGCGCAGCTCGCATTGCGGCTCGACGAGCGTGGGCTGTCGGAGCGCTTCCCCACCCTGCGCAACGTCATCGGCTTGTGGCGCGCGCCAGAGCAGGTCACCTCCAGCGCATGCTGGACCTCGCAGCGCGCGAGTTTGACCGACGTCTATTTGTTCGGCGAGGCCGGGCTGTTCGGTGCCCGCCGTAGCGCCGAGGATGGATCACCCGCCCCGATCAAGCTGGGCCCGCAAGGCGCCCCCCGCGAAGCGCCGGGCGCATCGATCGCCGGCGAGATCTTGCTGACACCGAAGGGGACGCTAGGGCTTCGCGGCCCGATGGTGCCGGCCGCTGCCTATGCGCCGCCTCCTCCCGGTGAGCTCATGATCGCCCCGCCATCGCGCGATTTCGTCGACACCGAATATGCCGCGCGGGCCGATCGCGCGACCGGTGCCATCAACATCACCGCGCCGCCGTCTGGTGTCCTGACGGTTGGCGGCTACCGATTTCTGGCGCAGGACCTCCAGGAATGGTCGCGCCGCCTCGGCCAGGGCGGGCTCCTGACGGCACTGCCGGACCGGCTGAGCGGCCATAAGCTCGCCGGACGGGCGCAGGACAATGCGCGGGCTCGCGACGCATTGACCGAGCTCGGGCTTAACCCGTTGATGGTCGAGGCATTTCGCGACCGCACGCCCGCCGCGTAGATCGCATTCTCACGGTTGTGTTGACACCACATTAAGCGTGCCGATTTAGCATTCGGGCCATTGCGCATCCGCGCACAGGTCCCGAGCTTTCTTCCATGTCCCAACAAGGTCCGGTCCTTATCGTGTCGGCGACGGCGAAGCCGTCATTCGCCGCCGTCCTCGACGAGACGAAACTGTTCCCGGTCGTGGCCACGGACTGGAGCGAGGCCGCGCGCGCCATCGAACAGGTGGAGCCGGCGGCCATCATCGCTGCAACGGAGGGCGTCGATCACCCGACCTTGGCAACACTCGCCAAGCGCGCCGCCGCCCGCGCCCCCTACCTGCCGCTGATCGCGGTTGATCCCGCGACCGCCCTGCCCGAAACAGCGATCGCGTTCTTCCAGAGGCGCGGCCTGCCCGACCGGCTGATCGCGCGGCTCAATGCCTGCCTGCGCGTGCGCGCTTTGCATGCGACCGTGATGCGGCGCCTGGTGCCGCCGACGCCGATCGCGATGTCGGATATCGATCCCGTCGGCGAAGCTACCACGTTGCTGATCGGGCGTGGCGGCGCCTACCCGGCGCTGTCGGTCGCGCTCGGCGAACGCGCCGGCGTGGTCGGTGCACTGAGCATCGAAGCCGCGGCCAAGCATCTCTCGAGCCGCGATATCGATGGCATCGTGCTGGCCGAAGGATTTACGCCACGCGTGATGGATGCATTCCTGACGGTGCTGACCGAGGACGTTCGCTTCCGCCCCCTGCCCGTGATCGTCGTCTCGAACGAGTTGTCGCCGCGCTACGATCTGCCCAATCTCGAGATCATCGCCGCCGGGCCGCTACGCGTTGCCGATATCGCCCTGCCACTGATCCGGCAGCATGCCTTCGAGGCGCGGCTTGGCCGGATGCTGCGCGCCATCGATGCCAAGGGTCTGATCGATGCCCGCACCGGCCTGCTCACCAAGGCGGCGTTCGACCGCGACTTCGCCACCACCGTCTACCAGACCGCCGAGCGTGGCGGCACTCTCTCGGTGGCGCGGTTCAGCTTCGACAACGCCCATCCCCGCGCGCAATTCGACGGCGCACGGATTATCAGCAAGCTGATGCGCCAGGCCGATTTTGGCGCCGTGCAGGACGACAAGTCGATCATCGTGGTGTTCGTCGGCACCGATCTGCGCAACGCCCACGCGATCACGCGGCGACTGGCGAGCGTGATGCGGCATACCCACCATGGGCGCCGCGACACGCGCGCCGAACCGATCATCAACGTGGCCGCGCTGCTGCCAGGCGACGGTGCGACATCACTGCTCGCGCGTCTCAACCAAATGCCGGAGCGCGCGGCGTCGTAGTGCGGGAACAGTGCGGCCGTCATTGCGAGCCAATGGGTCGCGCGAATGCGCGCCCGATGACAGGCTCCGCGAAGCGATCCATAGGACAACGCCAACGGCTGCATAGATTGCTTCGTTGCTTCGCTCCTCGCAATGACGGGACAGCTTGGAGATGATGCCTCACGCCGCTTTCTTGCTCTCGGCGAGGTTGGCGAGCTGGCGCAGGATATCGGTGGTACCGGCGAGCCGCTCCTCCGGCGTCTGCCAGTCCTGGAAGAACACGACCTTCATGTCGGGCCGCACCTTCGCGGCCTGGCCGTGCTGGCGGATGAACGCGACCAGCCGCTCGGGCTGGGCGAAGGCGTTGTCGCGGAAGGTGATCACGGCGCCCTTCGGCCCGGCGTCGACCTTCTCGACATTGCCCCTGCGGCAATACGCCTTGATCGCAGCGACCTTGAACAGATAGCGCACCTCGTCCGGCAGCACGCCGAAGCGATCGCGCATCTCGGCGGCGAAATTGTCGATCTCCTCGTCGGTCTCGAGATCGGCGAGCCGCCGATACAGTGACAGCCGCACGCTGAGGTCGTTGACGTAGTCCTCGGGGATCAAGACCGGCATGCCGATCGTGATCTGCGGTGACCAGCGGTCCGCGGCGGGCTCGGCGACACCAGCCTTGAGGTTGACGATCGCCTCCTCCAGCATCGACTGGTACAGCTCGAAGCCGACTTCCTTGATGTGGCCGGACTGCTCCTCGCCGAGCAGATTGCCGGCGCCGCGGATGTCGAGGTCGTGGGAGGCGAGCTGGAAGCCGGCCCCCAGCGTCTCGAGCGACTGCAACACCTTGAGCCGCCGCTCCGCCTGTGCCGTGATCTTCTGCTGCGCCGGCAGCGTGAACAGTGCATAGGCGCGCAGCTTGGAGCGGCCGACGCGGCCGCGGAGCTGGTAGAGCTGCGCAAGGCCGAACATGTCGGCGCGGTGCACGATCAGCGTGTTGGCGTTCGGGATGTCGAGACCGGATTCCACGATCGTGGTCGACAGCAGGATGTCATACTTGCCATCGTAGAAGGCGGACATGATGTCCTCGATCACGGTCGGTGGCATCTGGCCGTGGGCGACCGCGACCTTCATCTCCGGCACGTTCTTGTCGAGGAAATCCTTGACGCTGGCGAGGTCCTCGATGCGAGGCACCACGTAGAACGCCTGTCCGCCGCGATAGCGTTCACGGAGTAGCGCCTCGCGGATCATCAAGGGATCATGCGGCGCGACGAAAGTCCGCACCGCCAGGCGATCGACCGGGGGCGATGCGATGATCGAGAGCTCGCGGACGCCGGTCAGCGCCAGTTGCAGCGTGCGCGGAATCGGCGTCGCCGATAGCGTCAGCACGTGCACCTGGGCGCGAAGCTGCTTCAGCCGTTCCTTGTGGCTGACGCCGAAATGCTGCTCCTCGTCGACGATCAAGAGGCCGAGGTCCTTGAACTTGATGGTCTTGCCGAGCAGCGCATGGGTGCCGACCACGATGTCGACGCTGCCGTCGGCGATCCCCTTCTTGACCTGGTTGAGTTCCTTGGTCGACACCAGCCGCGAGGCCTGCGCGACGTTGACCGGGAAGCCGCGGAACCGCTCCATGAAGGTTCTTGAGTGCTGCCGCGCCAGCAGCGTGGTCGGCACCACGACGGCGACCTGCCGCCCCTCCAGCGCGACCGCAAAGGCTGCGCGCAATGCCACCTCGGTCTTGCCGAAGCCGACGTCGCCGCAGATCAAGCGATCCATCGGGCGACCGATTTCGAGGTCCTTCAGCGTCGATGTGATCGCGCCGAGCTGGTCCTCGGTCTCCTCATAGGGGAAGCGCGCGCAGAACTCGTCATAGACGTGGGGTTGCAGCGGAAACTTCGGCGCCTCGTGGAGCTGGCGCTCGGCCGCGATCTTGATCAGTTCGCCGGCGATCTCGCGGATGCGATTCTTCAGCTTGGCCTTGCGGGCCTGCCAGCCGCCGCCGCCGAGCCGGTCGAGCTCGACATTGGCGCTGTCAGAGCCGTAGCGCGACAGCAGCTCGATGTTTTCGACCGGCAGGAACAGCTTGGTGTCGGCGGCGTAATGCAGCTCGAGGCAGTCATGCGGCGCGCCGGAGACTTCCAGCGTCTGCAGGCCGACGAAGCGGCCGATGCCGTGCTCGACATGCACGACGAGATCGCCGGTCGAGAGGCTCGTCACCTCCGAGATAAAATTGTCGAGCTTGCGGCTCGCCTTGCGCGGCCGCACCAGGCGGTCGCCCAGGATGTCCTGCTCGCTGATGACCGCGAATTCGTCGGTTTCAAAACCGGATTCCATGCCGAGCACAGCCAGCATGGTCTCGTTGCGTGGCGTCGCCTGCACGATCCGCCAGTTGTTGACGTTGGTGAGGTTCAACAGCTTGTGGTCGCGCAGCATCGCGCCCATGCGGTCACGCGAGCCTTCGCTCCACAACGCGACAACCACTTTCTTGCGCTGCGATTGCAGCGCGCCGACATGGCCGACCACGGCCTCGAACACGTTGACGTTGGTGTCGGCGCGCTCGGGTGCGAAGTTGCGGCCCTGCCGCGCGCCGGCATCGAACACCTCGCCCGCGCCTTCGGGCACCGCGAATGGCGTCAAACGCGCCAGCGGCACGTCGCCGAGCAGCTTGGTCCATTCGCCTTCGGTCAGATAGAGTTTGTCCGGCGGCAACGGCTTGTAGATCGCGCCGCCTCCGGGATGCTCCAATGCCTCGCGGCGCGCGTCGTAATAGTCGACGATCTGCTTGAAGCGTTCGCGGGCGGCGTCCTCGCCCTGCGGCTCGATCGCGACCACGGCACCGTCGAGATAGTCGAACAGCGTGTCCATCCGCTCCTGGAACAGCGGCAACCAGTGCTCCATTCCGGGATGGCGTCGGCCCTCGGACACGGCTTCATAGAGTTGGTCGTCACGCTCCGGCGCGCCGAACGCCGCAACATAGCCCATGCGGAACCGGCGGATGGTTTCCGTGGTGAGCTGGAATTCCGAGACCGGCACGAGGTCGAGCCCACGCATGTCGAGCAGCGTGCGCTGGGTCTCGGCATCGAACGTGCGGATCGACTCCAGACTGTCGCCGAAGAAGTCGAAGCGCACCGGCTGGTCGAGGCCGGCCGGATACAGATCGAGGATGCCGCCGCGCACGGCATACTCGCCGGGCTCACGCACCGTGGACGAACGGGTGTAGCCGTTGTGCTCGAGCCAGGCGACGATCGAATCCATCGGCACCACGTTGCCGGGCGCAACCGACAGCGCCTGCGCCGCGACCAGCTCGCGCGCCGGCACACGTTGCACGGCGGCGTTCACCGTGGTCAGCACGATCAGCGGCTTGTCGCTTCCCGCAAGCCGCGACAGTTTGGCGAGCGTGGTTAGGCGCTGCGCCAGGATGCCGGCATGCGGCGAGACGCGATCATAGGGCTGGCAGTCCCAGGCCGGGATCTGCATCACGCTGATATCGGGCGCGAAGAACTCCAGCGCCCGGGCTAGTTGCTGTACGCGCGCGCCGTCGCGGCACACCACGGCAAGGCTCACGGCGGATCGTTTCGGCTTTGCCGCGATCGCGCGCGCCAGATCCGAGATGACGAGCCCTTCGGCGCCCTCCGCGACATTGGAGATCGTCAGCACCCGGCCGGGCGCCAGCATCGCGGCCGGTGATTTGACTGCTGGTTTCATGCGTTGGAGTCCGCGACGCGAAACGACTTGATGCGGTCAAATAGCGCGGTGGCATGTTCGGCCGGCAATACTCGGTCGCCGGTCAGCGCGGCATAGAGGTCGGGGTCGGGCACCTCGATCAGGCGCTCGAGATCGCCGAGTTCCTGATCGGTGAGTTCGCCAATCGCCGCATCGGCGAAGCGGCCGAGGATCAAATCCATCTCCCTGATGCCGCGATGCCAGCAGCGAAACAAAAGCCGCTTGCGGCGGTCATCGAGCCCGCTGCTCGACCGTGTCGATCCCGTCATGAGCCAAATCCATCCAACGCCAAAAGCCCGGACGTGCCGGGCGACGGCTGATATAGCGACGGAGACGGGCCATGTCAGCCCTTTCCCTCGGCTTTGGGGGTATGCCGTCATTGCCGGGCTCGCGCGCCCGTCGAAGCCTTTGGGGATGCCGTCGTTGCCGGGCTTGACCCGACAATCCATCCTCTTTTGAAGATGGATGCGCGGGTCATCCTCGATCGGGTCGAGGACAGGCGCCCGCGCATGACGCGGGTCATGTGTGAAGGACACCGATGCGCCCCAGCCTGCTCAATCCGCTGTTTGCCCCGGTCACCACGCTGCAGGGCGTCGGCCCGAAGCAGGACAAGTTGTTGCGCTATCTGCTCGACCGCAGCGAGACGCCACGGCTGGTCGATCTGCTCTTGCACCTGCCGGCCAGCGTGATCGACCGCCGCGCACGGCCGAAGATCCGCGACGCTTCGCCGGGAACCGTGGTGACGCTCGAGGTCACCGTCGACCGCCACCGTCCGCCACCACCGCGCAATTCGCGGGCGCCCTACCTCGTCTATGCCAGCGACGAGACCGGCGATGTCGTGTTGACCTTCTTCCGAGCCCAGCCGGGCTATGTCGAGAAGCTGTTGCCGATCGGCGAGAAGCGCTACGTATCAGGCACGCTGCAGATGTATGACGGCGTCCCGCAGATCGTGCATCCCGACCGCGTGGTCGACAAGGCCGGCTTTGCAAAACTTTCCGGAATCGATCCGGTATATCCGCTCACCGAGGGCCTGGCGCTCGGTTCGCTCCGCCGCGCCATCGCGCAGGCGCTGACAAAGCTGCCGGATCTGCCGGAATGGATCAGCCCCGAAGTGCTGCGCCGCTGCAACTTTCCGCCGCTGCGGGAGGCGCTGACCCGCGTGCATGTTCCGGTCGAGCTGACCGACATCCTGCCCGACGGTCCGTTCTGGTCGCGGCTTGCCTTTGACGAGTTGCTCGCGGGCCAGCTCGCGCTCGCCCTGATCCGGGCGCAGTTGCGCCGCCCTGCCGGCGACCGCAATGCTGGCGACGGGCATCTGCGCAAGAAGATCATCGATGCTCTGCCCTATGCGCTGACCAAATCGCAGCGCGACGCGGTCGCGGCGATCACCGAGGATCTGCGCCAGCCGGTACGCATGCTGCGCCTGGTGCAGGGAGACGTCGGCTCCGGCAAGACCGTGGTGGCGCTGCTCGCAGCGGCTGCCGTGGCGGAGGCCGGCAAGCAGGCCGCGCTGATGGCGCCGACGGAAATCCTGGCGCGCCAGCACATCAAGACCATTGCGCCGCTCGCCGAGCGCGCCGGCTTGCGGGTCGCGATCCTCACCGGCCGAGAGAAAGGCAAGGAGCGCCGCGAGCTTTTGGCGCGGCTCGACGCCGGCGAGATCGACCTTCTGGTCGGCACTCATGCGCTGATCCAGGACGACGTCCTCTATCGCGCCCTCGCGCTCGCCGTGGTCGACGAGCAGCACCGCTTCGGCGTGCGCGAGCGCCTCGCGCTCACCTCCAAGGGCAAGGCCGTCGACGTGTTGGTGCTGAGCGCGACCCCGATCCCGCGCACGCTGGTGCTGACTTACTTCGGCGACATGGACGTCTCCGAGCTGCGCGAAAAACCCGCCGGCCGCCAGCCGATCGACACCCGCGCCGTGCCGATGAGCCGGATCGAAGACGTCATGGATGGCGTCGGCCGCGCGCTCGCCGCAGGCAAGCTGGTCTACTGGATCTGCCCGCTGGTCGATGAATCCGAGGCCGAGGGCACCGAGCATCTCACCAACGCGACGGAGCGGTTCGAGTCTTTGCAAAAGCGGTTCGCCGATCACGTCGGCCTGGTGCATGGCCAGATGAAGGGTGCCGAAAAAGATCGCGTGATGGCACAGTTCGCCGCGCACGAGATCGGCTTGCTCGTGGCGACCACCGTGGTCGAGGTCGGCGTCGACGTGCCGGCCGCGACCATCATGGTGATCGAGAACGCCGAGCGCTTTGGGCTTGCGCAACTGCATCAACTGCGCGGTCGCATCGGCCGCGGCTCGGAGGCCTCGACCTGCCTCTTGCTTTACAAGGAGCCGCTCGGCGAGATGTCGAAGGCCCGGCTCAAGGTGATCCGCGAGACGACCGATGGCTTCAGGATCGCGGAAGAGGATCTCAAGCTGCGGGGCGAAGGCGATGTGCTCGGCGTCAGGCAGAGCGGCCTGCCAGGCTACCGCATCGCGCGCTCCGACGTGCACGGCCAGCTCATCACCCAGGCCCGCGACGAGGCACTGCGCATCATGAAGGACAATCCGAAGCTGAAGGGCGAGCGCGGCGAAGCGTTGCGCTGCTTGCTCTATCTCTACGAACGCGACGAAGCCGTGCCGCTGATCGGCGCCGGCTAGCGCATTCCGCCGTCATCGCGATCGCCACCCCATCGTCATTGCAAGCGCAGCGGAGCAACCCATCGCGCCGCATATGCGGATAGACGGATTGCTTCGTCGCTTCAGCGCAAAATTGCTTTGCAATTTTGTCGCGAGCTCCTCGCAATGACGGCGTGAGGCGTCGATCGGGGGAAGGACGGGGAAGATTGCAGCCGGCCTACTCGACCTTGGCGGGCGCCGTCGGCTGCAGCGAGGCTTGGTTGGCGATGCGGGCGGCATTGGCCATGCCGGCGAGCGCGGCGGCGCGCTTCTGGTCGTTGGTGCCGGGCTGCACCACGCCGGCCGACATGATCAGCGTCGCGGCATCCTCGGCGCTCATCTCGACTTCGATGATCTTGCTCTTCGGCACGTAGAAGAAGAACCCGGTGGTCGGGTTCGGCGAGCACGGCAGGAAGACCGAGATGTGCTCCTCATTGCCCGGCAGGCTGGCCGAGACATTGGCGCTCGGCGACTGCGAGATCAGCACGATTGACCACATGCCGGGCGACGGAAACTCCACCAGCCCGACACGGCGGAAGCTCGATCCGTTGCTGGAGAACAGCGTCTCGAACACCTGCTTCAGGCCGCGATAGATCGCGCGCACCGCGGGGATCCGCCCGAGCAGCCTTTCGCCGAGATCGACCAGAGAGCGGCCGACCAGGTTGGCGGTCAGGAAGCCCAACAGCGTCAGCGCGACCACGGCGACAACCAGACCGGCTCCGGGCAGGCCGAACGGCAGATAAGTCTCCGGGCGGTAGGCGATCGGCACGAACGGGCGCACCAGACCGTCGACCCAGGTGACGAACCACCAGGTCAGGTACAGGGTGATCGCGACCGGTCCGGCCACGACCAGGCCGGTGAGGAAATAGTTGCGGAAACGCGCCATCAGCCCCCGGGGGGCGTCCGGCGGCAGATCACCCGGCTTGAGGGGAGGCACTTGGTTGGAGGTCATTGCGGTTCCAGGTCGTCGAAGCGGCCGTAATTCATCCCCCAGCTAAGCCATCCGAGCAGGTTTTTGAAGAGGCTCGTGACGGCGCCGCTTGCGACTATTCGACCGTGACCGATTTGGCCAGATTGCGCGGCTGGTCGACGTCGGTGCCCATCACCACAGCGGTATGATAGGCCAAGAGCTGCACCGGCACGGCATAGACCATCGGTGCGAAGGCCGATCCCATGTCGGGCATCACGATCGTCAGCAGCGACTGGATCGTCGCCTCCGCCGCGCCTTTGGCGTCGGTCATCAGGATGATCTTGCCGCCGCGCGCGGCGACCTCCTGCATGTTGGAGACGGTCTTCTCGAACACCTTGTCGTAGGGCGCGATCACCACCACCGGCATGTGCTCGTCGATCAGTGCGATCGGCCCGTGCTTGAGCTCGCCGGCGGCATAGCCCTCGGCATGGATGTAGGAGATCTCCTTCAGCTTCAACGCGCCTTCCAGCGCCAGCGGATAGCTGGTGCCGCGGCCGAGATAGAGCACGTCGCGCGACTTCGAGAGCTCGCGCGCCAGCTTCTCGATCTGCGGCTCCGATGTGAGGGCTTCCGACATCAGGCGCGGGATCTCGACGAGCCCGTGCACCAGCTTGGCCTCGTCGGCATCGGACAGTTCGCCGCGCGCCTTGCCGGCGGCGACGGCGAGCAAGGCCAGCACCATGAGCTGGCAGGTGAAGGCCTTGGTCGAGGCGACCCCGATCTCTGGACCGGCGACCGTTTGCAGCACGGTCTCGCTCTCGCGCGCGATCGTCGAGGTCGGCACGTTGACGACCGACAGCGTATGCGCGCCCTGCGCCTTGGCGTAGCGCAGCGCCGCAAGCGTGTCGGCCGTCTCGCCGGACTGCGAGATGAAGATCGCAAGATCGCCCTTGCGCAGCGGCGCCTCGCGGTAGCGAAACTCGGAGGCGACATCGAGCTCGACCGGCAGCCGCGCCAGCCGCTCCAGCCAGTACTTGCCGATGAAGCCGGCATAGCTCGCGGTGCCGCACGCCGTGATCGAAACGCGCTGGATGTCCTTGAAGTCGAACGGCAGCTTCACCGGCAGCGTGACCCGCTCGGTGGCCATGTCGACATAGCGGGCGAGCGTATGCCCGACCACTTCCGGCTGCTCGTGGATCTCCTTCGCCATGAAGTGGCGGTAGTTGGCCTTGTCGACCAGCGCGGTCGCGGTGGTGTGCTTGATCGCCTCGCGCTGAACGATCGCGTTGTCCTTGTCGAAGATGGTCGCGCCCTTGCGGGTCAGCACCACCCAGTCGCCGTCTTCGAGATAGCTCACCGTATCGGTGAACGGCCCCAGTGCGATCGCATCCGACCCGAGATACATCTCGCCATCGCCATGGCCGACCGCGAGCGGCGGGCCATTGCGGGCGCCGATCATCAAATCGTCCTCACCGGCGAAGATGAAGCCGAGCGCGAAGGCGCCACGCAGTTGCGACAACACTGCCCTCACCGCCTCGATCGGTTTGACGCCGCCCTTGAGCAGGTCATCGACCAGGTGCACCACCACCTCGGTGTCGGTCTCGGTCGAGAACACCGTGCCCTTGGCCTCGAGTTCCTCGCGCAGCTCGCGGAAATTCTCGATGATACCGTTGTGGACCACGGCGACGCGCTCGGTCGCGTGCGGATGCGCGTTGTTCTCGGTCGGCCGGCCGTGGGTCGCCCAGCGGGTGTGCCCGATGCCGGTATGGCCGCCGAGCGGCTTGGCCTCGAGCCGGGCCTCCAGATTCTTCAGCTTGCCTTCGGCGCGGCGGCGCGCCAGCGCGCCGCTCTCCAGCGTGGCCACGCCGGCTGAATCATAGCCGCGATACTCCAGCCGCTTGAGCGAATCCACCAATTGCTCCGCAACCGGAGCGCGTCCAAGAATGCCGACGATGCCGCACATGCGGTTTCAATGTCCCCAAAAATCGCCGAAAATTTGCCGAAGCGGCGACATGGTCCCTTAACGGGAATCGCCGGCCGCAAGATACTCAATAATTATTGCGGATTGCGACAGTTTTAAACGGCACGATCGAAGTGTGGCACTGGTTAATCAGGGCTAACCATGATGGGTGTATAAGGTACCCGGTCTTGCGGGACATCCTAGAGCGTTTTCGAGCGAAGTGGATACCGGTTCGCGCGTAGAAAACGCGTCAAAGCAAGAATCTAGAGCTTCGGTTCTGATTCAATCAGAACCGAAAATGCTCTAGTGTTCGACCCGGTAGAGGCGCCATCGCTCCGGCACGCCTTTGAGCTGGTGAGCGCCGCGATCCTTGAAGCGGATTCCGGACTCCGACATCAGCTCCCTGACCGCGCTCGAGACCAGGACTTCGCCAGCGCCTGCTTTCGCGGCGACGCGTGCGCCGATGTGGATCGCGAGACCGATAACCTCTGCCCCGCTGACCTTGTACTCGCCCGCGTGTAGCCCCGCCCTGATCTCCAGCCCCAGCGTGCGTACCGCTTCGCGGATCGCGGTCGCGCAACGAATTCCGGCCGCCGGTGCGCTGAACGTCGCCAGCAGTCCGTCGCCCGTCGTTACGACTTCTCTTCCACGCAGAGCCTTCAGCTCCCTGCGGACGGCGGCGTAATAGTGATTCATCACCTGCGCCCAACGCGCATCGCCGAGCCGCGCGGCTTTTTCGGTCGATCGGACGATATCGACAAACAGGATCGTGGCGAGAGCTTGCTTGAGCTCTGCGTCACGATCGGCGGTTCGACGCGGGTTCGCTATATTTCCAGTCAGCGGTTCGTAGCGATGGCTGCGTCGCCGCGCGATAGCGGCCCTTGTATAGTCGCTGGCGCGCTGCACCGTGCGGCAACGAATTGTTTTTTCTCTCGGCGGAAGCGTCCAGTAGACCTTTCGTCCATCTCCGGCGCCATGGACCTCCACGGCGCCCCACTTCAGGAAAACGGTCGAGCCAGCCCGTCGAATGCACCATGCTTTCGACGTGTATCCGGAAACGTTCGACTGATGGACTCCGATGCGAAGGAATTTGGGCATGAGCGTCCGGCCGATCGAAAAACTGCTTGGGGCCTACCTGGGGTAAAGCGTAGTCATACAGTCCCGCGTTGGCAACAGGACCCGCGAAGGCGCGGCATCCAGTGCGCCGCGGCCTTTCGGCTCAAGCCCGGATGTCTCTGGAATACTGGATCACCCGCATGCGCGGGTGATGACAGCACTACACTGTTTGACACTTAAATCGCAAACTCGCGCTCGTCATTGCGAGCGAAGCGAAGCAATCCATGGTCCCGGATATCCGGAGCAATGGATTGCTTCGTCGCGGAGCCTGTCATCGGGCGCGCGTTCGCGCGTCCCCTTGGCTCCTCGCAATGACAGCGTGAGACGTCGAGTGAGAACTATCCCCACCGTCGTCCCGGCACAGGCCGGGACCCATAACCCCGAATGCCCACTGTCGCGCGCCGCTGGGGCCGCGTTCCCGTCTACAATGAAATGCGGTGATAATGGGTCCTGGCTTTCGCCAGGACGACGAATGACGAGTCCCTTTCACAACATCTGCTGCGGAGTATGGGTCCCGAACTTGCCGGGACGACGGCAGATGCGGCGCGGCATTGACTGCGAGGTTCGCAGTGATGACGTCTCGTTTGCGCAAGCCGCTTCGCGATCCTAACGGCGGCGCGAGAGGTTCACTTGCCCTTCGCGGCTTTCTCTTTCAGCTTAATCTCGCGGTAGCGCGCGGCGCCGCCTTCGCGGATGGTCTGCTGGCTGCGTTCGACCGCGAGCGCATCGTCGGGCACATCCTTGGTGATGACCGAGCCGGAGCCGATATAGGCGCCCTTGCCGATCTTGACCGGTGCCACCAGCGACGAGTTGGTGCCGACGAAGGCGCCCTCGCCGATCAGCGTCTTGTGCTTGAGGAAGCCGTCATAGTTGCAGGTGATGGTGCCGGCGCCGAGGTTGGAATTGGCGCCGACATGAGCGTCGCCGACATAGGAGAGATGGTTGACCTTGACACCGGCCTCGAGCGTCGCCGCCTTGGTCTCGACAAAATTGCCGATCCGCACGCCGTCGCCGAGCGAGGTACCGGGCCGGATCCGCGCATAGGGACCGACCGACGCCTTGTTGCCGATGCTGGCCTCGACGATGTGGGAGAAGGAATGGATCACGGCGCCGTCGGCGACCGACACGCCAGGGCCAATCACCACGAACGGTTCGATGGTGACGTCCTTGCCGAAGATCGTGTCGGCGGCGAGATAGACCGTGTCGGGTGCGATCATCGTCACGCCGGCGTCGAGCGCCTGCTTGCGCAGCCGCGCCTGCATCACGGCCTCGGCCTCGGCGAGTTGCGCCTTGGTGTTGATGCCGCGCACTTCATCTTCGCTGGTTTCGATCACGACGGCCTCCAGTCCCAATTCCCTGACGATACCAACGGCATCGGTCAGATAATATTCGCCCTTGGCGTTGGCATTGCCGATCTTCTCGATGATCGCGAGCGCCCTCTTGCCGTCGAACGCCATCACGCCGGCATTGCACAGGGTGATCTTGCGCTCCTCGGGACTGGCGTCGGCCTGCTCGCGGATCGCGACCAATTTTCCGTTCTCGACCACGAGCCGGCCATAGCCGGTCGGGTCGGCGGCATGGAAGCCGAGCACCGCCAGCACCGCGCCCTGCCGCAGCGGCGCGCGCAGACGTGCAAAAGTCTCAGCCGAGATCAACGGAGTGTCGCCGAATGCGACCAGCAGGTCGTCGGCGCCCCGGGCCAGCGCTTCGCGCGCGGCGAGCACCGCATGGGCGGTGCCGAGCCGCTCGCGCTGGACGAAGGTCTGCCCATCGGGCCGCACGCGGCGCGCCTCGTTGGCAACGGCCTGATGGTCCGGCCCGATCACGACCGCAAGCGACGATCCCTCGCCGGCAGCGGCGGCATCGAGCACATGCGACAGCAGCGACCGGCCGGCCACGGGATGCAGCACCTTCGGCAGCGACGAGCGCATGCGCGTGCCCTCGCCGGCCGCAAGCACCACCGTCAGGCTCGATCGCGCAGTCATTCCGTATCCTCTGTGTCGCGCGCAGTCGTCTGCGCCGGGCCGTCTTTAATTGTTTTCGTTGGGAGAGGAAACCGTTTCGCCTCCGGGCGCGCCCGGATTCAGGTTCCCGCGCCATTTCCTGTTAATCTTGACCCTGTGATTCGGCAGGCCTTGAGGAGGGCCGAACGGGCTTTGGCCAAAGATTCCGACAAGCTGGCGGCTGAGTTGCAGACTGACGACGGTCTGCTCAGCAGCGTGCTGGCCGAGGAGACCGAGTTCGGCCGTCGTATGCTGTGGCGGCTCGGGTCGTGGGGCTTCGCCGCGGTCGGTGCGGTCACCGTTGCCGTGATGGCCAACCAGTCGTCGCTGACGCTCAAGCGCAACCAGCTTGCCGCCGCAGACTTCGTCCGTCAGGCCCAGCAATTGCAGACGCTGACCAAGGAGAGCCAGAGCGAGACGCGGCGGCTGGCCTTGGCGGTCGACACGCTCAACAGCGACCGTGACCGGCTTTATTCACGCGTGACCACGCTGGAGCAGAGCCTGGATTCCGTCACAGGTGCGATCGCGAAGCACGCCCAGATGCCGGTCGCCGCGCCGCTAAGCGCGGCCACGGCCCCCGCTGTGGCGCCAGTCGCAAGCGCCTCGCCTGCTCCGGCCGACAAGCCGGCGGTCCCCGAGAAGGCGGCCGCATCAGGTGACAAGCCATCGGCGACGATGGAGAGGCCGGCCCTTGCCGCAAGGCCGCAGGCCGGCTCCGACAAGCCGTCAGCGCCCGGTTCGGACAATGCCCCGGTGGCATCTGCCTCCGCCGCGCCGGGTCCCGCCGCCAGCACACCGGTCGAACCGGCCAAGGGAGTGACCACGGCGCCGTTGCCGGAAGTCGCGACCGCGGCTCCGGTCAGCGAAGCGGCGGACGACGACAGCGCCCCCAGGGCACAGGTCCAGCGCACCGAGTTCGGCGTCGATCTCGGCACTGCGAATTCGGTCAATGGGCTGCGTGCGCTGTGGCGCGGTCTCCTGAAGTCCAAGGCAAACGCGCCGCTCGGCGCGCTGCGACCGATCATGGTGATCAAGGAAGGCGCCAACGGGCTCGGCATGCAGCTCCGCCTGGTCGCCGGACCGCTGAACGATGCCGGCACCGCGGCCAGGATCTGCGCCGAGCTCAGTCCGAGCCACCGAACTTGCGAAACGGCGATCTATGACGGCCAGCGGCTATCGCTCAAATCCGACGACGCGCTGCCGACCAGCAAGCCCCTTCACCGCCGGTCCACCCCCAAACATGTCACAGGGCCACCACCGCCGCCGGTTGCGGAGGAGAAGAAGCCGGAGCCGACGACGTTCTCCTCGATCTTCCGCCGGAACAGCCAATAACTATGCCAAGCAAGGCGTTGTAGCCAGATTCTCACCTGATTTCGCGGTTCTAGCCGAGCCTTGTCCCGCGCGCCGTTCCGGACCATATTGCCGCAATGACGAAACCTCCGTTCCGCCTCTCCCCCTACCAGGTTCAGTTCCTGATGGTCGTCGGCTTTCTGACCGTCGGCTACGCGCTTTACCTGCGCTATCTGGCGATCGAATTCTCGCCCGTCGCGCTCGCCTGCGATGCCGGCCTGCAGACGACGATCTGCAAGGCGCGCGCGCTTTCGACCGTGCTGTTCAAGAATTCGGTGTTCGGCATAACCGCGCTCGTCATCGCGGTGTTGAACCTGATGCGGCCATCGATCGTGCTGTTGACCGGCGGGCTGATCGCCGCCGGTCTTGGCATCGTGCTTTACAACGTCGCGCTGTCGGGAATTGCGATCGGGCTGTTCATCCTGGGTTTTGCGCGGCCCGCCCCCGCCACAGCGTAGCCGCCAGCAACAGGTACATGGCGCAAGTCCAGTCGGACTGCCAGTTGATCGTACCCTCGTTGTAGAGCGTGTAGGCGGCGGCGATCGCGAGCAGGCCGGCGAACACCGATTCGGCGAGCGGACGGGTGCCCTCTTTCCGCCGGTTGAACAAGGTCAGCAGCGCGAATGGCACCACCGCCATGGTCAGCGAGGCATAGGGAAAATCGCGATAGCGCGGATCGAAGGTGAAGCCGAGCGCCGTCTCGGTGGCGATGACGGTGGTCGCGGCCAGCACGATGGCGAGCAGCGCCGCGAGCGCGCCCTTGCCGCGGTAGTCGCGCGGTCCGACGAGTTCGAGGAAGGTCGGCAGCGGGCGGCCGGCGACCAATGCGTGCGCCGTCAGCAGCGGGGCGGCAATCCCGGCGGCCAGCAAGACACCCCACATCATCCAGCCGCCGGCGCCGTAGCTCTCATAGGTCATCTTGTCGACGGCGATTCCGAGCAGCGCCCCCGCCGTCGTTGCGGAGATACCGACCGCGAGCCAGGCCGAGGGCCGCGGCGTCCAGGGCCGGCGCCGCAACGTCAGCCACGCCGCGAGGAAGGTGAAGGCGCTCAGCACCATGCCGCAGGCCATGTGCAGCTTCCAGGCGGGATAGTTGCTGATCGCAACCCCGGGCGGATACTTCACCTGCCGGTGCACGGAATCGAACAAGCCCCAATAGCCGCCGACGGTGCCCTCGAGCTTGCGCTTCCAAGGCTGGTCATAGGCCTCGATCAGGTTGACGCGAAAGCCCTCGCGCTTGGCGAGGTCCAGGATCTCGGAGACCACCCGCGCCTGATTGGTGCGCGACGGCAATGCGCCCTCCCGCATCCGCCCGGCACTCGGCCAGCCGGTCTCGCCGATCAGGATCTCCTTGCCCGGGAACGCCACCGCCATCCGCTTGCGGATGTCGTCGACATGGGCGGCGGCGAACTTGGCCTTGACCGGCATGTCCTCCCAGTACGGCAGGATGTGAATGGTGACGAAATCGACCGCGTCATAGATCTCGCGGTTCTTCAGCCAGTATTCCCAGACGTCGGCATAGGTGACGGGGACGTTGGCCTGCGCCTTTACGGCGCGGATATTGGCGGCGAGATCGGCGGTCGTCATCTCGCCACGCAGCAGCACCTCGTTGCCGACGATCAGCGAGGTGATCACGTCGGGATATTGCTTGGCGAGCCGCACCGCGATCGCGATCTGCTGCAGGTTCTTGAAGCGGTTGCTGCCGAGCCAGATGCCCTGCATCACCTTCAGGCCAACCTTGGCCGCGACGCCCGGCACCTGGTCGAGCCCGTTCTCGATCGAATAGGTGCGGACGCAGTCGGTAACCTTGGCGAGCTCGGTGAGGTCCTGCTCGATCTGTTCGACCGGAATCTGCGTTGTCGGATCCAACGGCGTCTGGGCGCCACGGAACGGCGTGTAGGACACGCATTGCAGCTTGGCGTTGGGATCGATCGGCGCGCGCGCAAGCGTGATCGGCGTGGCGAGCCACCACCACACGGCTGCAATGACCGAGAGTGAAATCAGGAGAAGCGCCAGCGGCGTACGAAGCGAAATCGGTTCCATCCTCCGGGGGACCGTCGAATTAGCCGGTCACAGCCCATCTGCCAAGAGCGGGAATTGGTCAATACCATGGTTGTCCTGCGACAGTTTTGCGCTGCTGCGATAAAGTTGTGACTTTGCTGGACAAAAATTGAAATTCCGGTCATCAGACTGCAGCAGAGTCTCCGCCGCACTGGAGACCTATTTGGACGGCATCACGCGAGCCGTTAGGAATGTCCCGCGGGGTAGGAACATATCGGGGAATGCATGCGTCGACGGCTGCTTGAGTTGAAGAACACGGGTTTGCGCCACCTCGCCGTAACAGGCCTTGCCCTTCTGTTGGGGGCCGGCGGCGCTTTCGCCCAGAGCGGCACGCCAAGTCCGCAGGATCAGACCAAGCAGCAGTCCGGCAATCCCGCCGACGCCAACGCAGCGGCGGCGAAGGAAAATAATCAGCGCAAGACCGACGAGTTCGTCGAAGCCCAGCAGGCCATCAACGGCCCGGCCGGCAACCCGGAATGCGTTTGGCTCGGCCGTCGGGTCGTCCGCCTGATGTGGCTCGACGATCTCGACACCGCCTTCCGTCACCTCGATCTCTACGACCGATTCGGCTGTCCGGGCGGACATGTCCAGGCGGCCTTCCGCTGCTTGACCCGGTTCGGAGCCCAGATCGACGACAAGGTGCCACGCAGCCTCGACGGCCGGATCCACGCCTGCTGGATCAACCCGGGCGCCCAGCCGCAGGCTACGGCAGCAGCCTCGCCTACCCCCACACCGTCGACGGCCGGCAATGCGTCGCCCACGCCGGCGGCGTCACCGGCCTCGCCTGCGCCCACGCCGTCGGCGTCACCGACGCCTGCGAAATAGACGCATCCGGCAAGCTGCGCGGCTGCGATTTATTTTCGCGGCCGAAAGGGCTTGCGCCCTTAAAACGCCATCGCGGCATACCAGTTGTTAAATCGGATGGTGGAGATATCTTTGTGTCCACCGCCCTGCCGGTCGAACCTAGGGGACGGGTTCGCTTAGTCCTCAATCTCAGGCCCCGTATGGTTTAACCGCGATGCGCGCCGTCGTCGCCGTCCTGTTGCTTGTTACCGCCGCTCACGCCGCATTGTGGGGCCTGTTTCAGGAGAAGCAGTCGGCGCCGGATTTCCGCGGCACGTTGCCAAGCCTGTCCTACGCACCGTTCGAACCCGGCCACACCGTCGTCGATCCTGCCGCCGACACCGAGAAGGTGCGCGCCGACCTGAAGAAGCTGTCCACGCTGACGCGGGCTGTCCGCCTCTATTCGTCGACCGAGGGCAACGAACTCGTGGCGCCGATCGCCGCCGAGTTTGGCATGAAGGTCACGGTCGGCGCCTGGGTCGACAAGGACGCCAATCGCAACAATCGCGAGATCGAGGCGGCGATCAACCTGGCGAAGCGCAACAGTAACGTCATCGGTATCGTGGTCGGCAACGAAACCGTGTTTCGTGGCGAGCAGATCCCGCTCGAAAACCTTGGCTCGGTCCCTGAGAGCGGCATCTCCCCCGAGGAGTCCGAACGGATCCTTCGCGAGGAAGCCCAGCGAATTCGCGACGCCGAGGCCCAGCCTGAAGACAAGCGGGCCGAGGCGACGAAATGGGCGATTGCTGAGAACAACGTCCACCGGTTGATCAAGCTGATCCAGCGTGTCAAGAAGTCGGTCAACGTTCCCGTCACGACCGGTGAAATCTGGAACATCTGGCGCGATCATCCCCAACTCGCCAATTCCGCCGACTTCATCGCCGCGCACGTGCTGCCCTATTGGGAAAACTTCACCGACAGGCAGGCTGTGGACCAGGCGGTCGACCGCTTCAACCTGTTGCGCGACTCCTTTCCAGGTAAGCGCATCCTGATCGCGGAATTCGGCTGGCCGAGCCAAGGCTACAATCTGCGCAGCGCCGAGCCCGGTCCGTTCCAGCAGGCCTCGGTGTTGCGGAATTTCGTCGCCCGCGCCGAAGCCATCGGCATGGACTACAACATCGTTGAGTCGATCGATCAGCCTTGGAAGTTCTTTGAAGGTGGCGTCGGCCCTTATTGGGGCATCCTCAACGCGGACCGCGAGGCCAAGTTCGCCTGGACCGGCCCGATCACCGATCCGAATTACTGGAAGATCGCCCTGGTCGCCGTCTTGGTCGGGCTCTTCATGTCGTTGCCGATCCTGCGACTGGATTCACCGACCCTGATGCAGGCGTTGCTGCTGTCGGCGGCGGCCAACGGCGTCGGTGCGTGGGTTGCGACGGTGTTTTCCTACTGGACGACGCATTATTTCGTCTGGGGCTCCGCTTTTGCGCTCAGCCTCGGCCTGGTCTTGCTCGTTCCGCTGGTGCTGATCGCGATGGCACGGATCGAGGAAATCGCCGCGGTGGCGTTCGGCCGTGGGCCGCGCCGCCTGATCCGCAAGAGCGCATCGCTTGCCCCCGCCACGATCGGCGAGAATGTGTCGTTCCCGAAGGTCTCGATCCACATCCCCGCCTATTACGAGCCGGTCGAGATGCTGAAGCAGACGCTCGACGCGGTGTCGCGGCTCGACTATCCGAACTTCGAATGCATCTGCATCATCAACAACACGCCGGATCCGGAGTTCTGGCGGCCGATCCAGGATCATTGCCGGCTGCTGGGTGAGCGCTTCAAGTTCATCAACGCCGAAAAGGTGCAAGGCTTCAAGGCCGGTGCGCTGCGCATCGCGATGGACCGCACCGCGGCGGACGCCGAGATCATCGGCATCATCGACGCCGACTATGTCGTGCATCCTGACTGGCTGAAGGATCTGGTGCCGGCCTTTGCCGATCCGCGCGTCGGCCTCGTGCAGGCGCCGCAGGAGCATCGCGACGGCGATCGCTCGCTGATGCACTACATCATGAACGGCGAATATGCCGGTTTCTTCGACATCGGCATGGTTCAGCGCAACGAGTTCAACGCCATCATCGTGCACGGCACGATGTGCCTGATCCGCCGCGCCGCGATGGACAAGGCCGGTGGCTGGTCCAGCGATACGATCTGCGAGGACACCGATCTCGGGCTGACGATCCAGCAGCAGGGATGGCTCACGCACTACACCAATGTGCGCTACGGCGAGGGCCTGCTCCCCGATACCTACGAGGCCTTCAAGAAGCAGCGCCATCGCTGGGCCTATGGCGGCTTCCAGATCGTCAAGAAGCACTGGCGGCGCTTCCTGCCCGGCGGCAGTCGCCTGACCCCCGATCAACGTCGCGAGTTCTCGCTTGGTTGGCTCAACTGGCTGGGTGCCGAAAGCCTCGGTGTCGTGGTCGCGATCCTCAATTTGATCTGGGTGCCGATCGTTGCCTTTGCCGACATTGCGATCCCCGACAAGATCCTGACGCTGCCGATCATCGCTTCCTTCATCGTCTCGCTGGTGCATTTCGTGGCGCTGTACCGGCTGCGGGTGAAGATCAAGGCCGGCCAGATGCTCGGAGCCATGATCGCGGCGATGAGCGTGCAATGGACCGTATCGCGCGCGGTGGCCCAGGGCCTGATCACGGAGCACCTCGCATTCGCGCGCACCTCCAAGGGCGGCCTGTCGCGGATGTCGATCGAATTCCAGGCCTTCTGGGAAGCAGTGATCGGCGTGCTGCTGCTGATCGGCGCGGCCGTGCTGGTCGCCAGCAACGGCTTCAAGCAGGTGCGCGAGATCTATATCTTCGCTGCCGTCCTGGTCCTGCAAAGCCTGCCGTTCCTCGCTGCGGTCGCGATCGCGATCCTGGAGAATTCGCGGATCAACGAGTTCGCGTTCTGGCGCAACAGCGCGATCCGCACGGCGGAACTGATCGGGTTGCGTCCGGTCAGCCTGCCTTCGGTCGCCGCCCCGTCCCAGCCGGTCGGCTCCGAAATGCGCCGGGACGGCTGAACCGGAACCGCCGGAATACCGTGGACGAGGAGCGGGCCTGACTTCAAAAGGCGGGCGTAACCACAGGTCCTGCAAGGGCAAATCCGACCCGATCGAGCGCGCGATTGGTGAGCCCTCGGCTATTGACCCGATGCGCCCTGCCCCCTACACAGCGCGAGCTGGAGCATGATCCGGAAGATGCGGGAAACCGCCGACGTCCGGACGCGACGCTTTAGGTGAGTGAGCTCGTAGCTCAGGTGGTAGAGCACGTGACTTTTAATCATGGGGTCGAGGGTTCGAGTCCCTCCGAGCTCACCAAGCAATCTCAATAACTTAGCGCCACTGTCTAAGCTCAAAACCAGACCGAAAAATCTATCTTGCACACACCGCGCATAGCCGGACTTCTCCGTGCGCGGATTTTCCGCGTTGGAGAGGGTGTTGCTGAACGCCGGCGAGATCGCGCTTCGTCAGCTCGGCTACGATGGCGACGACAAGACCGGCTTTCATGGCGCGGCCCGGGATGCGTTGACGACAGCGAGTGCTGAGGCTGGGGCGGAGAAGAACGCCAAGTAAGGCATGGCATCGCAATTGCTAGACTTGGTGAGGCTGGAATTGCAGGTCCAGCTTTGAAGCAGGGCGCCGCTGGGACAATGTATTTCGAGCCCGGCGGCGTATCTTTCCGGGACTAGCGGATCAGGTGCATTCCCAAGTGCTCCGCCTGCGGCAAGATCGGTTGGGCTGATACCCGTCTGGATTGGAGCGAGGTGATCGACTTCGCCAAGGGCATCTCGGGCTCAGCCGTCTCTCGACAGTCAGCCGGGAAACTGGGGTTGGAGCAGCGATACGATCATCAGGGCGGCGATCAGAATCGCCGGTGTCCAGCCGACCACCGCGGCTAACCAAAGCTCGGCATTGCGAAAGTAGTCGTGCATGGAGAGCTCTCCAGCAAGTCAAAGCGGTCAACGGAAAGATCCGGGCAGCGTTCCTGCATTGGCAGGGTGATGGACACTCAACGGGCTTCGAACTCGCGCTCCCGTGGGGCACTAGCCGAGGCGCGGCTCGTGGCAGGTCCCACCCAAACCAAATAGCGGCATACAGCGCGGGCAACCAGAGCACGATCAGTGCTATGTCCCGTTTCACAGCTAAGTTGCGCGCTGAAGGCGAGCGATGCGCCTGTGATCGCGCCAAAGCTCGATGATATCGTGGGTCGCCAAATATGTTTCGGCTCGCCTGCGCGCCTCCGTATCGTCCAGGCTGTTAAATTCGTAGGTCGCGCGCGCTACGCCCGCGGCGTCGACTGCGAAGGCCACGTAGTGTTTCAGCCCCTCGTCCATTGTTGGCATCACGCCTGATGGCAGTTGGAAAGGCCAGAATTAAAGGTAACCTCGCCAGGCTGCGGCAAAAACATTCCTCGTGAGGACCCGTTCCTATTTGCGCGGCCCGATTTGGAGCGTTACCGCGGCTGCAGAGCCCATTCCGTCGCTCGACGCCTGGTGTCCTAGTTCAATTTTGAAAGTGCGCTACGACGGAAAACTGTCCTCTGACGGGGAATTCTGTCCTCTGTGGTTGGTCGAAGTTCCGTGATAAGGTGGAACCTGTGGTCTGGCGGAGGCGCGTCCAATGCCAATCAGTCGCCTGTTGAAAACCAGAAAATACACGCCGGATGAAATTGAGGTGTTGAACGAGGCCTTCGACCAAGCCTTGCGCGCACTAGGCTTGGTTGATCGTAACGATCCGCTTTGCGAGATGGTTGCTCGTAAGGTTATCGAGGTCAGTGCCGCTGGTGCGAGGTCGGCAAGAGAGATCGCGGAAACAGCCGTAGCCAGGATTGGCTTGCGATGAGGCCACCTCGGTCGGTGGCCCTAATTCAACGCCTGCTCGTGATCTGATCGCTAAAGAGATACCCGATCAGGCCGAACAGAGATGCCCCCGCTGCGATGAAAATGACGACCTGCACCACAATCATCTCAAGATCCCCTATCGCTACAAGTCTCTAACATCGTGCCTGCGGCCGAGTAAATTCCGTCAATCTACGGGTGGAGCGCCCCCTCGCTCACGGCGTCTCGGCCAATCCGGCGCTGAACCGTTATGTCTCGGAACAAACCCGGCGGCGTGGAGTTTTGCAGCCGCGATCTGGAAATCATGCATCCTGAGTCCCGTGATGCCTCCGCTGGGCTCGTTCTTTAGACTTGTCGAGATGCCGCCTGAAGCGGCGCGCCAATTGATCGCCGACATGCAGGTCTATCATGTGGCACAAATTGCACTTCCATCGAGAAGCCGTTGTGATCTGATTTCGCATTGGATCGATCCGGCCTTCACTAGCCGTAAATCGCGCGGTCAACCCTCCAAGTAAGGCTCACTCTTTTAGCGAAGATGTTCGACAAGCAAGGGAGCCCCGGATGTACGCAAATATTCTCTTGAGCACGGATGGATCGGATGTCGCGAGGAAGGGCGTCAACCATGGCATTGCTTTGGCAAAGGCCTTGAACGCCAAGGTGACCGTTATCACCGTGACGGAACCCCTGCCGGTCGACTATGGGACTGGGTTGGCTTCGGGATGGATTCCCTCGCAGGAAGAGATCGATAGCTTCGACGCAGCCGCCAAGAAGCTCGCAGGCAAGATCCTCGATGAAGCTCGGTCCATGGCTGAGCAGGTCGGGCTCACCGCGGAGGTCCTGCACGTTCCGAATGCGCACCCAGCCACTGCGATTATCGAAACAGCAAAGTCCAGGGGCTGCGACTTGATCGTCATGGCCTCTCATGGGCGGCGCGGCCTCAGGAAGCTCTTCTTGGGGAGTCAAACATCGGAGGTGTTGGTGGACGGAAGCGTGCCCGTGTTAGTCGTGCACTAGCTGGCGTCCCGTGCCGTAAGCTCCGCGCTCGTCGCCGAGTTGCCTGCCGGCGTACCTATCGCTGACATTCGGCGCTGGAAAAGCCGAAAAAGCCGCGTGTCATCGGAAAATGAATTGTGGCGGTGCTCGGCTTGAGCAGATAAGCTGACATTGTTTTTGTTCGCCTTTTTGGACCAGCGCGGTGCGAACGTTACTTATCCTTCTGGGAGTCTGGCTGCTTCTGAACGTCCTCTTTGTGGTCGTGATGGTGCCGCCGAGAAAGGCGCGACGGCCGGAACCGGCAGCGCGGGCCGGCAGGGATCTGGCGCCTGCGCCGATCGACAAGAGCGCCTATCCACTCGAGGATCACGCGAAGTTCTCGCTGCGCTACATCATTGTCTCGGTTGGGATGGGTGCATTTTTCGCGCTATCGCCGTTTCTGCTCGAGGCGATCGAGTCTGCGAAGCGCTTCTTCAAGAGAAGCCGCTTGTAAGGCGACGATGGCTTGACCTTGTTTGATCCGATGAAGAAACGTGATTGGGCTTTCTTGGCAGCGTGCATCGCAGCCGCGCTGCTGTTCGGTGTCTGGAGCTTCCAGATGGGCATCGCCTATCATCGCGCCCACCCCGGATCGACCGATCTCAGCAGTGCGAACCGGCGCGGTGGTAACAGCGCTTCCGTAACCGCTCCGGTCCCGCCGAGAGCTGGCGATGGCGACGCGCAGACTGGTCGCGCGCGGTAGCTGCAGGCTCGGCTAGACCCAGGCCAGACCGGAAACAATGGCCGCGTCCTCGTCTTCGGTCTTCTCACGAGCGGACTGCTTGCGTTGACCACCGCCGGTCGTACGACGGTGACGACCATCGACCCTGCGTAACGCGATCGCCAGACGATGCAATGCTGCACCGATTTGGTCGACGGTCTGTTTGACGGCCGCCAGCACCGTTGCAGCGCGCGTGAACAAGCCGACTAGCAGGATCACCGAGACGATATCGATATAGGCGAGCACGTCGCCAAGCAGCATCACCTCGGGGGGAATCGGAATCCGGTGCATGTACGCCGCGATCACGATCACAACCGGAATGAGCGCGATGATCTTGCGCAACGTCACCCGATCGAGCAAGGCTACAAGCTCCACGACCAGGATCTGCCACAGCCATTCGCCCAACGCCGCGGGCTTGTCGATCGTCCAGGTCCGCCACATCCGCTTCCACATCGTCGCGTCCCACCTCTCCAGCCATCTGCGGTCGCCTCAAGAGCAGCCGCCGGCGCGCTCTGTTCGAATCGTCACGGATCGGATGACGCCTGGGTTGCGCTACCGTCGGACGGATCCGCCTGCTCGCTGCCGCCATCGGTGGAGGGAAAGACGCGTTCGTAGTTCGCGCGGGCTTCGCGTATCAGGCGCGCGCGCTCGAGTTCGGACTTCGAGATGAATCGGACGACCTCGCCCATTTGTTCTCCAATGCGGAATGTCTGATCAATACGACCCGCGGCACCAACATCGTGCCAGCCGGTCACGCCGCGACGGCTCTCACCGCCACCTTCACAGCCAGCCGGCAGACCGCTGTTCCTTGCTCATGCTTCGCGGACATCCTGCTTTAGCGGAACGCCCGCGGCGATGTGCGCGACTGGCCGTACGCAAAGCGTGGATTGTAGCCGCAATACGCGTTCCGACCTGACGCCGTCGCCTGGCATTGCGCGTAGGTCTGGAAGCCGCAGTAACCCGGATAGCCTTCCTCTCGGCCTTGGATGCACCACGGGTAGTCGCGGGCTGCCGCGGGCGACGGAACACCAACGAGCGAGCCGGTCCCGAGCGTCACCAACGCCAGAGTTGCCCAAATCGTCCTGCGCATAGTCGCGTTCCTTCTACCGTCAGCCGTACATGGCTCATCTATGCTACGGGTGCGGGATCCGCGAGGTTTCCAGGTGCAGGCTCAACAAGCTGTGAGGACAGCTCGCGCCGCACCGATCGCCCGGCCTTCTGCGGGCATTCCTGTTCCACCCTCCCGGAACGCGCTTGGTTAACCGGCGCATATGCGGTCGGGGCGGTTGAGGCGCACAACTTAAGCGCGCTGCAACGCGCGCGTCCTGGGCTCATACCCGCCGGAATTACAGGCGACGACTTTCGGAACGAGCGTTGCCGCAAAGCGGAGATATCATGCGCAGCGCCAGGGACTTCATGCAGCAGCGTCAGGTCCATTTGAGCGGCTATGACAACAAGAGGATCAAGCAATTCCTCGGCGAAGCCAAATCGAAGCAGCTGTTCACCAAGGACGCCTACGCGTTGAAGAACCGGCAAGAGTTCTTCGCGGTGACGGCGAGCATCTTTCTGGTTGGCGCAGACTCTGTCCACGAGCCCTTCACATGCGCCAAGCTCAAGGAGGAGATGCCCGAATACTACAAGTATCTGGTCGGCCTGTTCGGCTTCGACCCGGATAAGGCGAACATATCGCCGGTCGCTTCGGCGAAATGAGTATTCGGCATCGCCAAAAGCACGAGGCCCGGTGTGCCTAGGAGACCGGGCCTCGTATCTTGTGTCCCCCGCCTCAGGTGGCGGATCAGATGTCTAATGAGCCGCGTGTTACGTCAACTTCGCCACGCCATCCATTCCGGATGACTACGGTATTTCGCGACGCGGCTCGAACGGGCCGTCACTTGCTGTAGCTGTAGAACCCCTGCCCGGTCTTGCGGCCGAGATGACCGGCGTCGACCATCTCCTTCAAGAGCGGCGCCGGCCGATACTTGGGATCGTTGAAGCCGGTGTAGAACACCTCCATCACCGACAGCATGGTGTCGAGCCCGATCAAGTCGGCGAGCGCGAGCGGCCCGATCGGATGGTTGCAGCCGAGCTTCATGCCGGCATCGATCTCCTCGGCGGTCGCAATGCCTTCCTGAAGCGCGAAGATCGCCTCGTTGATCATCGGGCACAGGATGCGGTTGACGGCAAAGCCCGGGCTGTTCTTCGCAGTAATCGCAACCTTGCCGACGCGCTTGGCGAAGGCTTCCGCCTTGGCGACGGTGTCGGCGGAGGTCTGCAATCCGCGGATCAGTTCGAGCAGCGCCATCACCGGAACGGGGTTAAAGAAATGCATCCCGATGAAACGGTCGGGACGATCGGTCGCGGCCGCAAGTCGGGTGATCGAGATCGACGAGGTGTTGGTTGCAACCAGCGCGCTCGGCTTCAGCGTCGCGCAAAGATCCTTCAGGATCTTGATCTTCAGGTCCTCGTTCTCGGTCGCGGCCTCTATGACGAGATCGCACGCGGCGAGCTTCGCTTTGTCCGTGGTCGCGTTGATGCGTGCGAGCGTCGCATCACGATCCGCCGCGGTCATTTTCTCCTTGCTGACCAGGCGATCGAGGCTCGAGCCCACCGTCTTGAGCCCGCGTTGCACGGCAGCGTCGGAGACGTCGACCATCGTGACGCCAAGCCCCGCCGCTGCGCAGACTTGGGCAATGCCGTTGCCCATGGTCCCGGCCCCGATAATGCCAACCGTCTCAATCATCGCATTCGTCCTTCCGTCGCTTGGGCTGCCTTGCGGCTGCATGCTCGTATAATGCGGAGCTTCTGTCCGCGGATGGCGCATGCATAGCAGTCTGCCCGGACCGCCGATACGGGGGATACCGGCATTATGGCGGTGCTGGTCGGGGCCGGGCAGCGCGAGTTCGGCGCGGCGGAACGGCTGTCAACGGCGGCATGTGAGGCCGCGTTGGCCCGGCGACACGGAACGGTTCGAACATGCGATTCGGTCTGACCACTCTCCGGGCCAGCCGCCCATAACTGTGGTGGAGTGCCACCACAACTTCCCCCAACCTCGATCGATGATATGACGAGCCGGCGCAAGGCCAATGTTTAGCAATTCCTAACCATTCCGGCACGGCCGCCATCCCGTTCCACCAGACGACCTCGCGCCACACGAAATGGAACCAAAATACGATCTCACGCTACTTCCACGGGAGCCCAAATATTGCTAATCAGTCACAGTGTTGGCCATCTGAAACGCTGAGGGGTGCGGTGTTTCAACTGATTCATCGGTGGAAGACGAGCAAGCTGTTGCTGGCTTGCCCGCATTGCAAGGCAATAGCCTCGTCCGAGGCGTTCCGACGTGGTCGGTATTTGGTCGGCGGCGATCCATTACGCTGCGAACATTGCGGAGTCACGGCGCCGATTACGCTTTGGCGCTTTGAAGGATTAACGCAAAGCGCTGGCTCAGTTGCCTGCCCCACACAGTCGGGGAAGGCATTGATGTCGGAGCCAAGCACAAACTAGATCGCAAACTAGACCTGCCACGCATCGCAAGGCGGATGAGGTCGCGGCGGCCACCGGCACGTGGCGACGCCGATTTGGCATGGCCGGTAGTCTCCCGGATTGCACATTGAGGCCTCCGCGCCGCAGCATCGCGAGCGGCTCGCTTCGCATTTAGTTGATCGAATTTTTCACGCTGGTGCCGCGACCAAAGGAAATAACCTTCGGGGCTACGCCCATGCTTGCCGAAAAATTCATTTTGCTCCTTGCGACACTGCTCCAGAGCCAAACCTATTCCGACGGAAGTCCGCGCGTGGTGAGCACCTCGCCGCACGTCCCGATCAAGCTACCTATCCGGAAATAGTCCCGAGCCGATCGACCGTCGGTGAGATTGCTGGTGGCCCTGGGCAGCGGACCGCTCGGCTCCCGTCACGTTCTGCGCACGTGCTGCTGCGCGGAGTAAACACTCCGGACAACAACCGCATCACCCGTGAGCCATCTCGCAGTCGGCGGTCCGTCGGCTACGCCACACCATCCGTAACAACTCGGTGCCGCCATGGACAGCAAGTTCGATGCCGCGATCATCATGGTCGCAGTCTGCGTTGCGGCATACGCAGCGATCATGCTCGCCTGTATCGCCCACGGCTTCGGCCTGCCCGGCGCACAGATTCGCCACCTGTCGATGGGCGCTGCCCTCTTCATCGCGCTACCGGTTGCACTGGACCTGCTGCGCACGCCTCCCGGCAAGGCGGGCTGATGCAGCGCGGCCGTCGATATCGTCCGCCTGACCGCATCCGCACGTCGCAAACACGCCGCACTACAATCTCGCTAGGTGAAACGGCGCGAATCAGCGTTACTTCAGGACTGATCACTCCTTGAGGTCGGCGGCATGACCGAGCCCGAAGCCTTGGATCAGAATATTCGCGCCCTGCAAGAATGGCTGCGCAGTGCCTGGATGCAGCTCGGAGACCCGTCCCTCACCGCTTTCTCCCGCCGCGAGCTGCGCAACCAGATGAAACAATGCAGCGCGGACTTGCGCAGGCATCTGCGGGTCGCGTCCGAGCGGCGGCCGGAGCCGCACGCCCCGCCCGGGAAGACGTTCGCGATGCCGCAGTTGCGGCTGCTGGCCTGGAGCTAGCCGCTCGGATCTTCATCCCCGGATCGCGTGGCGCGCAATCGCGCCAAAATGTCGCGATCTCCCGCGCATGCGGGTCATCCGCGCCGCCGGCTTGTCGGCAGCGGTCCCGCATGCCACGGCAGAACCGCGCCAACATGCCTATATTGTGCGTAGTGCCGCGGCCAGCGCCGCAGATTCTCAGGGACACCCGTGCTCTATCTGGAACTTGCGATCGTGATGGCGTTGATCATCGTCAACGGCCTTCTGTCGATGTCGGAACTCGCCATCGTGTCCTCGCGCCCCGCGCGGCTTGCGGCGTTGGTCGAAAAAGGCGTCGGCGGATCGCGTCTCGCGCTCGCTTTAGCCTCCGATCCCGGAAAATTCCTCTCCACCGTGCAGATCGGCATCACGTTGATCGGCGTGCTGTCAGGCGCATTTTCGGGCGCGACGCTCGGCCAGCGTCTCACGCAATGGCTGCTCGATCTGGGGCTGTCACCGGGCATCGCCGATGCGGTCGGCGTCGGCCTCGTCGTAAGTGTGATTACCTATGCCTCGCTGATCGTCGGCGAGCTGGTGCCGAAACAAATCGCGCTGCGCGATCCCGAGGCGATTGCGGTGAAGGTCGCCCCGGCGATGACGCTGATGGCGAAACTGTCGCTGCCGCTGGTGTGGCTGCTCGACCGCTCCGGCAAGGCCCTGTTGTGGATTCTCGGCCATCGCGAGGACCCGCAGGACCGGGTCAGCGAGGACGAGATCAAGACGCTGGTGGTGGAGGCCGAGAATGCCGGCGTGCTGGAGCCAGGCGAGAAGGAGATGATCGCAGGCGTCATGCGCCTCGGTGATCTTCCGGTCGGCGCCGTGATGACGCCGCGCCACGAGGTCAGCCTGATCGACCTGTCCGACCCGGAGTCCGATATCCTGGCGGCGCTGCAGAACAGCACGCACTCGCGTTGCGTGGTGTTCGACGGCAATCGCGACCATGCGCTCGGAATCGTGCAGGCCAAGGAGGTGCTCGACGTCTATCTCGACGGCCGCGCCCCCGACATCCGGGCGCTGACGCGCGATGCACCGATCATCCCCGAGACCGTCGATGCCCGCGACGTGGTCGCGATCCTGCGCGACTCCGCCGTTCATATCGGCCTCGTCCACGACGAGTACGGCACCTTCCAGGGCGTCGTCACCAGCTTTGACATCCTCGAGGCCATCGTCGGCGCCTTCCACACCGAGGAGGGCCCGGCCGAGCCTGCTTATGTCAGGCGTGACGACGGCTCCTACCTGATTTCGGGCTGGATGGCCGCGCTGGAATTCGCCGAACTGCTCGGCATCGCACTGCCCTCGCCGCGCCCCTACCAGACCGCGGCAGGCTTCCTGCTGCACGCTTTCGGAGCGATCCCCGAGGTCGGCGCCAAGGTCACCGCGCAGGGCTGGGAGTTCGAGATCGTCGACCTCGACGGCCGGCGTATCGACAAGGTCGTGGCAAGCCGGTCGCGCAAGGCCTGAAATTGCTTGCCCACCGCCCTGTTGATAACCGGCGGGAAATCGAAAAGGCCAGCCGTGCTGTGCTATCGGCATAGCGGTCCGAGTAAACCCACGGAATTGGTCCCATGCGCATTACCCTCGTCGGCTCCCGCCATTTTGGCGTGGCGACCCTGAACATGCTGCGTGAACATGCCGTCACGATCGTCAGGGTCGTCGTCCATGACAGCGAGGACCGATTGGCCGCGGCGGCCAGGGCAACCGGCATCGATGTCGTGGTGCAGGCAGACCCCAAGCTCGTCACCGCGTCCGAAATCGCGCCGGGCACCGACCTGATCGTGACGGCCCACAGCCACGCCCGCGTCAGCAGGGAGGCATTGGCGGTCGCCAGGCTCGGCGGCATCGGATACCACCCGTCGCTGCTGCCCCGGCATCGCGGCATCGCCGCCGTGGAATGGACCATCAAGGAAGGCGATCCGATTGCCGGCGGCAGCATCTATCATCTGGCCGACCGCATGGATGCTGGCGCGATCGCGGCCCAGGACTGGGTGTTCGTCAAGAAAGGCGAGACCGCGCGTGAGCTGTGGGAGCGCGCGCTGGCGCCGCTCGGCCTCAAGCTGCTCGGCGAAGTCATCGATTACGCCAAGACCTACAAGGAGCTGCCGGCCAAGCCGCAGGACGAACAGTTTGCCACCAAGGCGCCGAGCCTGCCCGGGAGCAAACACTAGGTGCCCAAATACCGCCGAGGACGCTGGAGCGAGGGCTGCGGCTGCCGGGCGCGGATTCACCGTCGTAATTCACTATGATGTGTTTGAGTCCACAGGAACTTTCTTGCTTGCTTGCGTCGCAGCAAATTTTCGTCACATTGTCCCCGGATAAGCCGCGCTATCTCATCAAATGACAGGGATTTGATTCATGCGTTCGACCCGCATTCGGGATCTGCTTGTTGCGTCCATCGCCGCGTCCGCAGTCATTGTCGCAGCGGCTCCCGTTTCTGCCCAGCAGCCCTATGACGGCCTTTGGCAGGTCACTGTCGTGACCAAAACTGGTAGCTGCGAACCGTCGACCAGCTCGACCGTGACCGTGACCAACGGAAGGATTTCGGCCCAGGGTGCGGCGATCTCCGGAACTGTCGGCAGCGGGGGACTTGTGCGCGTCTCGATCAATGGTGCATATGCGAACGGTCAACTCAATGGCAACTCCGGATCGGGGAAGTGGAATGGGGCATCAGCTGGCGTACCGTGCAGCGGTCGATGGGAAGCGTCCCGTCAGTAAGATCAGCAACGCAGCAGGATTTCTTGCCAAAGCGCGGCGGCCTGCTTTTGCAGCCGCCGCGTTTTTCGTGACGGCCATAGCAAGCACGGCTGGACATGCGCAGTCCGGCCCGTTCGCCGGCATGGCCGGCACCTGGTCCGGCAGCGGCTCGGTCACACTGGACGATGGCTCCAGCGAGCGTATTCGCTGCCGCGCAACCTATCGCGTCACCGGCCCGCGCATGGCCATGAGCCTGATCTGCGCCAGCGACGCCTACAAGTTCAATCTGGCGGCTGATGTGCAGGCCGAGGGCAGCGCGGTCACCGGCTCCTGGAGTGAGTCCAGCCGCAATGTCAGCGGCGACCTGCGAGGTCGCGGCGGCGGTGGAAACTTCCAGGTCGTTGCGAGTGCGCCCGGCTTCAATGCCGACATCTCGATGCGCACAACCGGCAACCGCCAGTCGGTTTCGATCCGGGCCGACAGCCAGTTCCGCGGCGCCACCATCGCGTTGGTGCGGTAAAGGATACGACGATGAAGAAGCCCTCGGGATCGTCCCCCGAGGGCTTTTTGCTGCGTCCAACGAACGCTATGTCTTGGGCGGCGTGGCGAGCTTCTCGGCGGTCTGCTGGATGGTGCGGGCGATCAGCAGCGCCTGCTCCTTGTTCACCGCGAAGTCGTGCACGCCCTTATCGGTCGTCATCGAGATCACCATAATGTCGGGCTGCTGCTCCGGCCAGCCGGTCGCAAAGCCGGTGAGAAAGTCCGGTGCCTTCCTGAGATTGTTCATGATGACAGATCCTGTGCGACAGGCACGAATGCGGTGACTTCGATCTCGACCTTGGCGCGCTGATCGACTAGCCCGTCGATATAGAGCAGTGTCGAGGGCGGGAAATTGCGCCCGAGGGTCTCCTTCCACGCTGCGCCGATACCCGGGCCTGCGGCCTCGTATTCGCTGCGGCTGGTCAGGTACCAGGTCAGACGGACGATATGCTCGGGTCCCGCACCCGCTTCGTTCAGGAGCTTGACGATCCGCTTCAGCGCGGTGCCGACCTGGGCGGCCATATCGGGCTGATAGTCGCCCCGCTCGTCGCCTCCGGTCTGGCCGGCCAGCACGATCCATTTGCCCGGGCCGTCGAAGGCGACGCCGTGCGAGAAGCCGCGGGGTTTCGACCATTCGGCCGGTTGCAAGACACGCATGAGCAAATCCTCCTGATTATTCCAGCCAGTGCTTAGCACCGATCGCATGGACGGCGCATCACTGGATCGGCAGAATTGCGCGTTGCAAATCCGGACTATCTCGCCGATACCGGCGGTCCCTCTCCGCTCGCTTCGCAGCCATGGACCGCACTCCCTCGAAGACCCGCGCCGCATTGTGGATGTCAGGCTGGCTTGCGCTGATGCTGATTGTCGCAGTCGCCGGCCGCGAGGCGACGCGCGAGGTGAACGTCTTTCAGTTGATGTGCGTGCGCGGCGTGCTCGGCTTCGTGATGCTCTATCCGCTGATCCGGATGAACGGCGGCTTCGCGATCGTAAAGACGGCGCGGCTCCACGTGCATATCGGACGCAATCTGATCCACTTCGGCGCGCAGCTCGGCTGGTTCTATGCGCTGACCTTGATCCCGATCGGCCAGGTGGTCGCCATCGAGTTCACCATGCCGATCTGGACTGCGATCCTCGCGGCGAGCTTTCTCGGCGAGCGCATGACGGCCATGAAGATCGGCGCGATCGTGCTCGGCCTGGTCGGCGTGTTCGTGATCGTGCGGCCGGCCGCCGGCGAGATCAATCCGGGACAATTGATCGCGCTCGCGGCGGCGGTCGGCTTCGGCGTTTCGGTCGCGATCGTGAAGTCGCTGACGCGGACCGAGCAGACGCTGGCGATCATCTTCTGGATGCTCGTGGTGCAGTCGGCCGCAAGTCTCGTGCCCGCGCTTTATGTCTGGAGCTGGCCGCCGCTCCAGACCTGGGGCTGGCTCGCGGTGATCGCGTTCGGCGGCACCTTCTCGCATTACTGCATGGCTCGCGCACTGCTGCATGCCGACGCCACGGTCGTGATCCCGATGGATTTCCTGCGCGTGCCGCTGACGGCGATCCTTGGCTGGCTGCTCTACGCAGAGCGGCTCGATACTTTCACAGTGCTCGGCGCGGCCATGATCCTGGCCGGCAATCTCTTGAACCTGAAGCCCGGCACGCCGGTTGCCGCACGCGCCAGGGCGTGACGTCGCCCTCGGCGAGGTTTCGCTTGAGCGCTACTTCCCTGCGGCCTTGCGTAGCGCCGCATTGATGCGGTCCTGCCAGCCGGGGCCGCCCTCCTGGAAGTATTCCAGCACGTCCTGATCGATCCGCAGCGTCACCTGCTCCCGGACACCGGGGATCGTCGCAGCCTTCGGCGGCGCGTCCGCGACCTTGGTGGTGGCGCGCTTGAAGGCCGCCTCGGCTTCGGTGCGGGCGTCGTTCAGGGTTCGCGGTCGCCGGGGTTGATCGGCCATGTCTCAGATTCCTTCAAACAGCACGGTCGACAGATAGCGCTCCGAGAACGAGGGCACAATCGCCAGGATGGTCTTGCCCGCCGCCTCCGGCCGCTTGCCGACCTGCAAGGCTGCGGCAATCGCGGCGCCCGATGAAATGCCGCCGGGAATCCCCTCGTTGCGCGCCAGGGCCCGCGACGTCTCGATCGCGGTCGCACTATTGACCTTGACGATCTCGTCGATCACCGAACGATCGAGGATGTCAGGGATGAAGCCGGCGCCGATGCCCTGGATCTTGTGCGGCGTGTGCTGACCGCCGGACAGCACCGAGCTTTCCTCAGGCTCCACGGCGACGATCCGCAGCGAGGGCTTGCGCGGCTTGAGCACCTGCCCGACCCCGGTGATGGTGCCGCCTGTGCCGACGCCGGCCACGAAGTAGTCGATGTCGCCGCCGGTGTCGTTCCAGATCTCCTCGGCGGTGGTGCGACGATGGATTTCGGGATTGGCGAGGTTCTTGAACTGCTGCGGCATCACCGCGTTCGGCGTCGTGCGCACCAGCTCTTCCGCGGTCGCGATCGACCCGTTCATGCCCTGTGACGCCGGCGTGAGCACGATCTCGGCGCCGAGGAAAGCCAGCATGCGTCGCCGCTCGATCGACATCGATTCCGGCATCACCAGCTTGAGCCGGTACCCGCGTGATGCCGCGACATAGGCGAGCGCAATTCCGGTGTTGCCGGATGTCGGCTCGATCAGCACGGTATCGGGATTGATGATGCCGGCCTGCTCCATCGCGACGATCATCGCGGCGCCGATGCGGTCCTTCACGCTGGCGGCAGGACTGAAGTATTCCAGCTTGGCGAGGATCGTCGCGTTGATGCCGCTGGCCTGCGGCAATCTGCGCAGGCGGACAATCGGCGTATCCCCGATCGCGTCGACGATGGAATCGTAGACGCGGCCGCGTCCGGGTTGCACTGCACGCGTTGTCGACGATGCGTCCATCAAGCGGCTCCTAAGGCCAGGTGCGCGGGAGAGATGCGATCTTCATGTCATTAGATGCGGCGCGGGATCACGCGCAAGGGAGAAACCGGTTCATCCGGAATTCGTTGCATCGCAAAATCAGAACCAATTCAAATAACGTAAAACCAACGCATTTGTGTTGCGACAAGGTCAAACAAATCTGGCTATATACTTTCGTCACCGAAGCTCAGAACGCAAAGGAGGTCACGATGCCAGCGCTTGCTGAAATCCTGTCGACCGTCGCGTCTAAGCCAGATCCGCGCGGCAGCGATCTGCCGACCTGCCCGGTGTGCGCCGACTCCATGGTCGCGGCGGAAGCGTCCGCCTACCTCCATGAGAATTTGATCAGCTATCTCTGGACCTGCGACACCTGCGGTTATGGGTTCGTGACCAAACACCTGGTGAAGCCGATCGTCTGCAACTGACCAAGCTACCTCGGTGTGATGTCCCCGCGCGCCCATCCGGCGCGCGTTTGGTTTCTGAACTGCGCGAACGTGCCGCCGGCGATCGCCTCGCGAATACCGCGCATCAGCTCCTGGTAATAGGCGACGTTGATCTCCGACAGCAGCATCGCGCCCAGCGTCTCGCCTGCGCGCACCAGATGATGCAGATAGGCGCGCGAACAGGTTCGCGCCGCGGGCCACGGGCTCTCCTCATCCAGCGGGCGGGGATCGTCGATGTGGCGGGCATTGCGCAGATTGATCTGGCCGAACCGGGTGAACGCCATTCCATGGCGTCCGTTCCGCGTCGGCATCACGCAATCGAACATGTCGACGCCGCGCGCCACCGCTTCCAGGATGTCCTCGGGCGTGCCGACGCCCATCAAATAGCGCGGCCGGTCGGCCGGCAGGGCCGGCGCGGTCTCCTCGATCATCGACAGCATCACATCCTGCGGCTCGCCGACCGCCAGTCCGCCGATCGCGTAACCGTGAAAGCCGACCTCGGTCAGTCCGCGCGCGCTGGCATGGCGCAGCGCCGGGACATCGCCGCCCTGCACGATGCCGAACAGCATGTAGCCGTCAGGCGCCGCTTCAAAGGCGCGCTTGGAGCGCTCGGCCCAGCGCAACGACAATTGCATCGCCCGCTCGATGTCGGCGCGCTCGGCCGGCAGCCGGACGCATTCGTCCATTTGCATCGCAATGTCGGAACCGAGCAGTCGCTGCACCTCGATCGAGCGTTCCGGCGACAGCTCGACCTTGGTGCCGTCGATATGTGAGCGGAACGTGACGGCCTTCTCGGTCACCTTGCGCAGCTCCGACAGCGACATGACCTGGAAGCCGCCGGAATCCGTCAACATCGGACCGCCCCAGCCGGTAAACCGCTGCAAACCGCCAAGGCCCGCGATCCGCTCGGCGCCTGGCCGGAGCATCAGGTGATAGGTGTTGCCGAGCACGATGTCGGCTCCGGCCTCGCGCACCTCGCGCCAATGCATCCCCTTCATGGCGCCGGCGGTACCGACCGGCATGAAGGCCGGCGTCCGCACAACGCCGTGAGGCGTCGTGAGGCGCCCGGTGCGGGCCGCGCCGTCGGTTGCGAGAAGCTCGAATTGATTGGGAAGACTCATGCGGCTGCTTATTGCGTGCGGACGAGGCTCAATCAACCCGGCTCGCGGCGGCCCGACGGTGCGACCGCTCGCGGGTTGCTCATCGATGCCTTCTTTTAAACAAAACGAAACCGTATCGTTTTATGTTGGCGGTATGGCGATGAGATGCCCTCGGCGCCTGATGTGCTTCAAAGAGTGACAGGCAACCGATGTACTCAGCCGGCCAGGCCTCAGCGTCCATCGCTCGCGCGATGATGGCAGTTCCCGCGCGCACGACGCGCCGTGCTGTCATCCTGCTGTGTGGCCTTGCGCTCGCGCTGGCGGGCTGCAGCACCCTTGGCGCGAACGCCTTACACTGCCTTCGACGCCGCCGATGCGCGCGTGCTCGACCTCGACGGGCTGCGGCGCTACACCGACGAACCGGCGGCGAAATTCCGCCTCGACAAGGAAACCCTCGCGCCGATCACGACATATCTGGCGCTGTCCGGCGGCGGCGCGGACGGCGCTTACGGCGTCGGCGTCCTGAATGGCTGGACGGCGGCGGGCACCCGGCCGACCTTCTCGGTCGTGTCGGGCGTCAGCACCGGCGGCCTGATCGCCCCCTTCGCCTTCCTCGGGCCCCGCTACGACGAGACGCTGAAGGACGTCTACACCAGCGGCATCGCCGAGAGCCTGCTCCAGGATCCAAGCCTGATGCGGGTGCTGTTCGGGTCCGGCCTGTTCGGCAACACGCGGCTGCGCGAGCTGGTGGCCCGCTACGTCGGGCCGGAGGTCCTGAGCGAAGTGGCCCAGGAGAACGCCAGGGGCCGGAAGCTCCTGATCGTCACCACCGACCTCGACACCCAGCGCTCGGTGATCTGGGACATGGGCCGGATCGCCAGCGTCGGAACTCCCGAGGCGCTGCAGTTGTTCCGCGATGTCATGGCCGCCTCGGCCAGCATCCCCTTGGTGTTTCCGCCGATCATGATCGACGCCGAGGGCCAGGGCCGGCGCTTCCAGGAAATGCATGTCGATGGCGGCGTGACAGCGCCGGTGCTGACGTTGCCGGACGCCCTGCTCTTTCAGGACGGAAAATGGCCCGCCAACCGCCGCCTGAATATCTACATCCTCGTCAACAAGAAGCTCGAACAAGGCTTTGAGCTGGTATCCAACTCGACGATCGACGTCGCCTCGCGAAGCATCTCCGCCATCACGCAGGCGCAAACCCGGTCCGTGATCCTGTCGACCTACGACTTCGCCCGCCGCAACCGGTTGGGTTTCCATCTGTCCTACATCGAGCGCGACTGTCCGTCGCCGGCTTCGCCGGGTTTCGACACGGCCTACATGCGCGCCCTCTATCAATACGGCTACCAGAAAGCCGTGTCGGGCCACGCCTGGACGTCAACGCCTCCATGAGAGGCCGGCGCGAAGCAGCAGCGCGAATGGACGAATCCGGCCGTCACGGGTTATAGACCGGACATACCCGTCCGAAACGCAACCAGATGAGCAGGAATGGGATTGACCGCGACCAAGGTCAGGGCAACGAAACGCAATGTTGCGAAATCGCGCGGCGGCCGGCCGACACGGGACGCCGCGATCGAGCGCGACCAGCGGCTGATCGAAGTCGCCACGCGGCTCTTCCTTGATCGCGGGTTCGACGCAACCTCCATCGACGCGGTGGCGGAAGCCGCGCGGGTCAGCAAGCCCACGGTCTATGCGCAGTACGGCGACAAACGTGGCCTGTTCGCTGCGGTGCTCCGGCGCGAAATCGCGCGCTGGCTTGCCCCCCTCGCCGCGGCGGCCGCCGAGATGCACGTCAATGACGCCTCGGACGGCTCGGTCGAGCAGCGGCTGACCAGCCTCGGACGCCAATTGCTGCAGCTCAACTGCGGCGACGATGCCATCGCCTTCAGCCGAATCCTGACCGCGCAGGCGATCAACTTTCCCGAGGTTGCCAAACTTGCAGTCGATGAAGGCTGGTCGAAGGCCGTGTCGACGACGGCGGTGTTCTTCGACCACCTGGTCGAGAGCGGCGCCCTCGAACTCGAGGACACCACGATCGCCGCCGAGACGTTCCTCAACATGGTGGTAGGCCACACCCATCGGATGGCGACCTTCGGGATCCCAATGGACTTGGAAACCGCCGAGAGGCGCATGGAGGTCTCGATCCGACTGTTTCTCGCCGGGGCCCTTGGTCCGCCCGGACGGGCTCCTATCTTGCCTAAGGCCAGCCAGCGCCGCCGGCCCGCACGCTGACAGTTTCGCAAAGTATCCGGCTCGCGCATCAGATTACCTCACGCAGTGCAGCAATTCGGCGCTTGACCAAAACAAAACGATACCGTATGGTTTTATTTATAAAGAGATGCGAACCCACTGCAACGAGCCCCCCAAGGGTCTCGCGTCGCCTGACAAACTACGATCGCCGCAACGGAGCCTACGCCGTCGCTCCGCTGGACGTTCAGCGGCCGACCTTCACGCAACCGGTCGGCCGCACTTTCTCCATCCGCATGGCGGCCGCGACGCGCAAGCGCGTCAGCGCGAAAAGCACGAGTTCGACGATGACGACAGGACGACTGCGCAGGCTGGGACACCGGATGTTCGGGACGTGGCTGCTTGCGATTGCGCTGCTGTCCCTGCTCGTCGCCTCCCCGGCCCGCGCGATCGCCACGACGGATGCCGCAGCGGGGGCTCCACTCCAGAACGACGACAGCGCGCAGCTCGACGCACAGGCGGTCCGCCGCGAGATCGACAGCTTCCGGGCGGCCCAGATATCGCTGCGTCAAGCCGTGGCGATCGCCGAGGCGCAGCATGCAGGCGCGACCGCGGCGGATATCAGCTTCGACGGCGGCGCTGACCCCGCAGTCTACAGGGTCAAGACGGTCCAGCGCGACCGCGTCTGGCAGCACGCGATCAATGCTGCGACCGGCGAAGTGACGGGCGGCGAGGCCGCCTCACCGCTCGCGATGCTCGACGACGAAGATCGCAGCAACCTCGTCGTGCTGCGGGGGCTTCGGCATCGCCTGTCGGATGCCGTGCGCGTGGCCGAACACGCAACGTCGGGCCGGGCGATCAGCGGCGGCCTGACGCGCGAGCGCGGCCGGCTCAACTTCGTGATCGTCGTGGTCAGCGGTGCCGATCTGAAAGAGGTCATCCTCGAGCCGCCGGGGGCAGCACGTAAGCGATGACGCTGGAGCCGGTCGCCGCCACGGTTTCGCCCAAAAGCATTGACGGCCGCCGATCTCTGCCGCATAAGTCCGCCCCATGATCACCGCGACCAAACGCACGACCAAAACCACCAAGCCCTCCGGGGCCTCGGGAGACGTGCGCGCGTAGTCGGTCGAACCGCATCATCTCAACCCGAAGCCCCGCCTGATGAAGGTCCGGGGCTTTTTTATTGCCTGCAACACATCTCGAATGGAGGACAAAGTGAGTAACGATCCCGTCGTCGCGATTGTCGGCGTCACCGGCGCAGTCGGCGCCGAATTCATCGCCACCATGGACAAGCGCGGCTTCCGCGTCGGCAAGCTGAAGGCCCTGGCCAGCGCCCGCTCGGCCGGCAAGACCATCGACTTCCGCGGCAAGCAGGTCGTGATCGAAGAGCTCACCGAGCGCGCCTTTGAGGGCGTCGACATCGCGCTGTTCTCGGCCGGCAGCGGCATCTCCAAGAAGTTCGCGCCGCTTGCGGTGAAGTCCGGCGCCGTCGTGGTCGACAATTCCTCCGCCTTCCGCATGGATCCGAACGTGCCGCTGGTGATTCCGGAGATCAACGCGAACCGCATCCGCGATCACAAGGGAATCATCGCCAACCCGAATTGCGCCGCCATCACCGCGCTGGTGCCGCTGTGGCCAATTCACCAGAAGAACCGCATCAAGCGCGTGATCATCTCGACCTACCAGGCCGCGAGCGGTGCCGGCGCCGCCGCGATGGAGGAGCTCGTCGAATCGACGCGCGCCAATCTCAACGGACAGGTCTACACGCCGAAGGTGATGCCGCATCCCTACGCATTCAACCTGTTCAACCACAACACCGCGATCGATCCGGAGACCGGCTACAACGACGAGGAGACCAAGGTCATCAAGGAGACCCGCAAGATCTTCGAGGACGACAAGATCGCGATCGGCGTCACCTGCGTACGCGTGCCGGTGCTGCGCGCCCATTGCGAGGCGATCACTTTCGAATGCGAAAAGCCGATCACCGAGGACGAGGTGCGCGCGATCATGGCGCAGGCGCCGGGCGTGAAGATCGTGGACGACCGCGCCGGAAACTACTTCCCGATGCCGATCGACGCCTCGGGTCAGGACGACGTCCTGGTCGGCCGCATCCGCAAGGACCTGAGCGACCCCAGCGGGCGCTCGATCTCGATGTTCGTCGCCGCCGATCAGCTCCTGAAGGGTGCGGCGCTCAACGCCGTGCAGATCGCCGAGCTGTTGCCCGAGCGCGTGCCGGCGTGAGGTTGTAGGGGTCGGCGAAGCGCGAGCGTGCCCACCACTTCGCTTCGATGGTGGGCACGCCGTTACACTCCCGCCGCACGTCATTCCTCGCGCTAGCTAGCCGCAGATGTTGACGAACCGCGGTCCACGCGGCGTCCACACCCTGCGCAAGCAGCCGTCGTCGCCGACGAATGCAAAGCGATGGAAGCGATGATCGAAGAAGCGGCGATCAGCGAAGCGGTGATCGAACCGATGATCGAAGAACCGACGGTGAAAGTCGTCTCGATCAGCGAACCTTGAGAACCGGGGCGAGAAGCCTCGATGCGCAAAGGACTCGCCGGCGAAGCGCCCGCCGCCGCCGAATTGCGTCCGTCCAGCCGCGGTGCCGACATGCGTGCCGCCAGCCGGGCTCTGCATTCCGCCAGCCGTGCCGCCGGAGGTCATCCCGGCGCCGGCTCCGCCTCCGCCGCCACGGGACAGGCCGCCACCCATTCCACCGCCGGACATGGCACCTCCGCCACCGGACATGCCACCCCCACCGCCCGACATGCCACCACCAGACATGCCGCCGGACATACCGCCACCGCCGCCATGCTGGGCCAAGGCCGGTGATGCAAGACCAAGCGCCGTTCCGAGCACGGCAACGGCGAGGCCGCTAAGGATCTTGCAGTTCATGGCAATGTTCCTCCTTGCTTGTTTGCAGCAATGGCGAACCAAACGATCGGAGCTCCCAAATGATCCCGCGCTCCAAATGACAAGTGAATCAGAGTCTGACAGACAAGTTAGGTACGTCGGCAACTGCGCAACGGATTGATGGCGCACTGGATTGTGCGACCGTTCAGTCCGCAAACGGGCGTACACAAGCGTTCCCGGTCTTTCGTGGTGTGCTTGATTTAGGGCACGAGGCTTGTGCTTTGCGCACTACAAATCAGCGTGCGGCTCGTGCGCGCGAAACAGCAGGCAGGCGTCGCCATACGAATAGAAGCGATAGCCGTGCTTGATCGCATGCGCATAGGCCCCCTGCATTGTATCGAGCCCGGAGAAGGCCGACACCAGCATGAACAGCGTCGAACGCGGCAGATGAAAATTGGTCAAGAGAATATCCACCGCGCGGAAGCGATAGCCCGGCGTGATGAAGATCGAGGTCTCGGCCGAAAACGGCAGGATGATGCCGTCGGCGGTCGTGGCGCTCTCGAGCAGTCGCAGCGACGTGGTGCCGATCGCGACAATCCGTCCGCCCTTGGCGCGTGCGGCATTCAGGGCGGATGCGGTTGCTGCGGTGATGCAGCCCCATTCGGCGTGCATCCTGTGCTCCGACGTCTCCTCGGTCTTCACCGGCAGGAAGGTCCCTGCCCCGACATGCAGCGTCAGCCGGTGCAGCTCGACGCCGCGCTGGCGTAGCGACGCCTCAAGCGCCGGCGTGAAATGCAACCCCGCCGTCGGCGCGGCCACCGCGCCTTCATTCGCCGCGAACATGGTCTGGTAATCGGCAGCGTCCTTGTCGTCGGGCGTGCGCTTCGACGCGATATAGGGCGGCAGCGGCGTGGCGCCGACGTCTGATATCGCCTGGTCGAGCGTGGGGCCGTGGAACGAGAACGACAGCGTCACCTCGCCCTCCTGCCCCTTGGCCTCGACTTCGGCGTCGAGATGGCCGAGCAGGCACACCTTGCCCTCGTTGCCGAAGCGGACGATATCGCCGACCGCGAGCTTCTTTGCCGGCTTGACCAGCGCCTGCCAGCGCGAGCCATCGAGCCGCTTGATCAGCGTCGCCTCGACCTTGGGCTCCGTCTCGCGCCCGATGCGGCGGCCCTTGAGCTGGGCGGCGATCACCTTGGTATCGTTGACCACGATCTGGTCGCCCGCTTCCAGCCAGTGCGGCAGATCCGCGATCGTGGCATCGCGCAGCACGCCATCGGGATGCACCACCAGCATCCGCGCGGAGTCGCGCGGGCTCGCGGGCCTCAGCGCGATCCGTTCAGGAGGAAGTTCGAAGTCGAAGAGATCGGTGCGCATTTTAGCCTGCACACTGCTGACCCTCATCCTGAGCAGCGCGACAGCGCGTCCCGAGGGATGAGGCCAGCTTGTTGTAGCATCGTGGCCTCATGGTTCGAGACGCCTGCTTCGCAGGCTCCTCACCATGAGGGGACAACAGTTACGCCGCGTCGGCGGCCATGCGCGCCTTGACGATCTTGTCCGGATCCTTCACCGGCTCGCCGCGCTTGATCTTGTCGACGTTCTCCATGCCCTCGGTGACCTTGCCCCAGACCGTGTACTGGCCGTTGAGGAAGGATGCGTCGTCGAAGCAGATGAAGAACTGGCTGTCGCCGGAATCCGGATTGGCCGCGCGCGCCATCGAGGCGGTGCCGCGGACATGCGGCTCCTTGTTGAATTCGGCCTTCAGCTTCTTGCCGGACCCGCCCATCCCGGTACCCTGCGGACAGCCGGTCTGGGCCATGAAGCCGTCGATCACGCGGTGGAACACGATGCCGTCGTAGAAGCCTTCGCGCACCAGTTCCTTGATCCGCGCGACATGGTTGGGCGCCAGATCGGGGCGCATCTCGATCGTGACGGGTCCCTGGGTGGTTTCAAGGATCAGAGTATTCTCGGTAGCAGCCATGCTCGCTTCTCCTGGCTTCTGGGTGGATATTTCTTGTTTCGGAATGGGATCGCGAACGGGCGGCCCGCCACCGCGCCGCCCAAGCTCTCCGTAAATGGCAACGGCGTGCAGCGTTGCAACGCCTCCATCACCGCGATCCGGTATTGCAGCCGGTCATTGTCAGTCGCCTGTTCCGATTCGTAAGAGATCCTGGGATGCCCGAGGATCGCACCGTCGCGGTTGAAGCTCACAATAACGGTAATGTCGATCGGGTTAGCCTTGTCCAGCGGCGGCGGCCTCCAGCACCGATGAATGCTCAGGACAACATCCCGGATCGTGTTGAGTTGCTGGGGCTCGGCCGGTGCTGGTCCGGCCAACGCAAGCCAGACGAGCGGCGCGGCAAACCAGAGGAGTGGCTTGCTGCGCGCCGCCATCAGGATCACTTGATGTCGGATGCGACCTGCACCTTCACCATCTTGTCGGGATCGGTGACTGTGCCGCTGGCGGAGCCCGCCGGCGCCTTCTTCAGCTTGTCGACCACATCCATGCCCGACACCACCTCGCCGATCACGGTGTACTGGCCGTTCAGGCTCGGGCCGTCGGCATACATGATGAAGAACTGCGAATTGGCGCTGTCGACCGAGTCGCCGCGCCGGGCCATGCCGACGATGCCGCGCTTGAACGGCACGTTGGAGAACTCCTGCTTCAGGTTCGGATATTTGGAGCCGCCGGTGCCGTTGAAATTCTGCCCGTCGCCGGTCTGCGCCATGAAGCCGTCCATCACGCGGTGGAACGGCACGTTGTTGTAAAAGCCCTCGCGCGCGAGCTGCTTGATGCGCTCGGCATGCTTCGGCGCGATGTCGCTGCGCAGCTTGATGACGATGCGGCCCTTGGTGGTGTCGATCACGATCGCATTAGCCTTGTCGAGGCCGGCGGGCAGCGGCTGCGCGATCGCGGGAACGACGCAGAACAGCGCGGCAACGAATGCAAGAATTCGGATCATGGAAACTCCGGATCAGGACGTGCGGGATGTGGCAGGCGCCGGTATCAGCCGGCAAATTTGGCCTTCAGGCTAGCGGCGACCGATGACGGCACGAATGCAGAGAAGTCGCCGCCCATCTGGGCGATCTGGCGCACCAGTGTGGCGGTGATCGGGCGGACCGCGACCGAGGCCGGAACGAACACGGTGTGCACCTCAGGCGCCATGGCCTCGTTCATGCCCGCGAGCTGCATCTCGTAGTCGAGATCAGTGCCGTCGCGCAGGCCGCGAATCATCAACGTGGCCCCGGCCGCGCGCGCCGCCGCGACCGTGAGGTTATCGTAGGTCGCGCTCTCAAAGACGCATCCCGCCTTTTGGGCGATCGGGCCAAACACCTCATGCACCATGGCCAACCGTTCCTCGGTCGAGAACAGCGGTTTCTTGCCCGGATGAACGCCGATGGCGACGATCAGGCGATCGCACAAGTTGACGGCCTGCCGGACCACGTCCAGGTGGCCGTTGGTAACGGGATCGAAGGAGCCGGGATAAATCGCGATGCGGGTCATGGTCCCCTCTAACCCGCCCCGCCTTGCCCGGCAAGCCGGGTCGGTTCCAGACCTTCGCCGCCTATTTCGCCTCGGCCAGTGAACCAGCCCTGGCATCCCAGCATCGATCAAGCCGAATGTTTCGTGAGCCAGTGGCGGATGAAACAAAACCGCTCGGCGACGAAACCATTTTTGCGCGCGGCGAAGACACCAGGAAACCCGCCGCCGGTACAGCCTGGATCAACGAAAACGACGGGCCTAGGGCCCGATCACAGGGGACCCGTCATGATCAAGGCACTTTCCGCCGTCGCTATCGCCGCGTTCATTGCGGCGGCGCTCACCGTTCTTCCCGGCTTCGCCCCGCAGGTCGCGGCCAGCACCCCGCAACCGCTCGCCAAGGCCGACCGCCTCGACATCCATCCGGTCGGCAAGGACTGCTCGCAGCAAGCCTGGCCCAACTTCGAGGCATCCTGCCTGCGCGCTGCCGGCAGCAAGCTGTCGGTCCGTGAAGCCCGCCTGGTTACCGCCCCCCGCGCGCCGTAGTCGGCACGGCGACGCCGTTCACTGTCACGCAAATCCCATGGAAATTTGCGACGTCTCGTCGCAGACTATCACTTAGCGCGCCCACCGGACGTTCCGGTCGGGCGCGCGGCATCGGGGGATTTGCACGTGACCAGTACGCCTGCCATCGTTTCCTCCGGCCACCATCCGAGCCCGCTTCCGCTCACGACAACGCTCGGCGCACTTGGCGTCGTCTATGGCGACATCGGCACCAGTCCCCTCTACGCGCTGAAGGAGGCGGCCAAGGCCGCCGCCCATGGCGGCGCGCTCACACACGGCGCCGTGCTCGGCGTGGTCTCGCTGATCCTGTGGGCGCTTATTCTCATCATCTCGCTGAAATACGCGATGCTGATCCTGCGCGCCGACAACCGCGGCGAAGGCGGCATCGTCGCGCTGCTGGCCCTGCTATCGGCCCGCAATGCCGCGCCGGGCACCTGGCGGGCCCAACTCCTGATCGTGGGGCTTATCGGCGCCGCCCTGCTCTATGGCGACGGCGCGATCACCCCAGCCATCTCGGTGCTGTCGGCGATCGAAGGCCTGAAGGTCGATGCCCCGTCGCTGGCGCCTGCCGTGGTGCCGCTCACCGTCGTCATCCTGGTCGGCCTGTTCGTGATGCAGAAGCAGGGCACCGGCTTCATCGGCCGGATCTTCGGCCCGGTGATGCTCGGCTGGTTCGCGGTGCTGGCGGCGCTCGGCATCCACGGCATCGTCAAGGCCCCAAGCGTGCTGGTTGCGCTCAGTCCGTTCTATGCATTCGATTTCCTGATCCATCAGGACTTCCATATCAGCTTCGCCATTCTCGGCGCCGCCTTCCTCGCCGTCACCGGCGGCGAAGCGATGTACGCCGACATGGGGCATTTCGGCCGGTTCCCGATCCGCCTCGCCTGGTTCGCAGTCTGCCTGCCGGCGCTGGTGTTGAACTATTTCGGCCAAGCTGGCGAATTGATCACCGACCCGACCTCGGCCGACAACCCGTTCTTCCAGCTCGCTCCCGACTGGGCGCATTATCCGATGGTTGTGCTCGCTACTGTCGCCACCGTGATCGCCTCGCAGGCGATCATCTCGGGCGTGTTCTCGCTGACCCAGCAGTCGATCCAACTCGGCTTCCTGCCGCGCATGCACATCGAACACACCACGAGCGATGCGATCGGACAGATCTACGTGCCGCTGGTGAACTGGCTGCTCGCAGCCGCAACGCTCGGCGCCGTGCTGGCGTTCGGCACGTCGGACGCGCTCGCCGGCGCTTACGGCATCGCGGTGTCGCTCCTGATGGCGATCACCACGTTGCTCGCCGCGCTGGTCGCGATCCAGTGGGGTTACTCGCCGATCCTCGTGATCGCGGTGAACGGCTTCTTCTTCGTCATCGACACGATCTTCTTCGCAGCGAATTCGGCCAAGCTGTTCGAAGGCGGCTGGTTTCCGCTGCTGCTCGCCGCCGCCGTGGCGTTCCTGATGCTGACCTGGCGCGGCGGTGTGAAGCTCGTCGAAAAGGCGCGCGCCAAGCTGCGCCAGCCGGAAGAGGATTTGATCGAGACCGCGGTCAACAAGTGCCGAAGCCGCCTGCCGGGCACCGCCGTATTCCTGGCCTCTGCACCCAAGGGCGTGCCGCTCGCGCTGACGCAGTTCGTCAAGCACAATCACGTGCTGCACCAGCGCGTGCTGCTGGTCACCGTGCAGATCGAGGAGCTGCCGCGGATCTCTGATGACGATCGTGCCGAGGTGATCGAGATCATCCCAGGGATCACGCGGATCATCCTGCATTACGGCTTCATGCAATATCCGACGATCTATGAGGGCCTGAAGCTCGCCTGTCGGCAAGGCAAGCTGCCCGGCATCGATCTCTCCGACGTGACCTACTACATCGGCCGCGAGACCATCATCCCGCGCGAGGATATTCCGGGCATGTGGGTGTGGCGGGAAGGACTATTCGCCTTCCTGCAACGCAACGCCGAGCGCACCGCCGCGTTCTTTGGCGTGCCGACCGGACAGGTCGTGGAGTTCGGCACGGAGATCGAGATTTGATGGTCCAAGCCCAGCCTCTAGAGACCGGGTTCGATCATCGGCAAAGCGGCCACCATCGACCTGTAGCGGCGCTCTTGCGGAGTTGCGCGATGAAACTCATCGCGTCGATGTGGACCATTCCAATCGCGCTATGCCTGTTGGGGTCGGCGTTCGCAGATGAACTCACGACAGCAGGCGATGCAAAAAGCCTCGGCTTCTCGTCCGCCCGTCTGGCGCGGATCGCGCCATGGTATCAGGCGCGCTTTGATGCCTTTCCGCCGTCGGACGGCCTTCTGCCTGGCGTCGTCGTCGCCATCGCAAAGGGCGGCAGGCTCGCCTATTTGCAGGCGATCGGATTTCAGGACCGCGCCAAGACGATCCCCATGAAGGCCAATTCCATCTTCTGGATCGCTTCGATGACCAAGCCGGTGACCAGCGTCGCTGCCATGATCCTGGTCGACGACGGCAAGCTCGACCTCGACGCACCCGTCGCCCGGTATCTGCCCGAGCTTCAAGACATGAAGGTCGCGTTCGCGAAGACGGACGCCACCACCGGCAAGACGGAATTCGGGCTCGATCCACAAAAGCGCCCAATGACGGTTCGCGACCTGCTGCGCCACACGTCCGGCCTCATTTATCCGGAAATGGATTTTGCGTATCCGGAACGCGGTCTTGCCGACCCAACCGCCGATTTCGGATTTCGGGCGATCCACATGTTCTACGGCTGGAAGGCCGTGTACCGGCGCGACAGGACGTTGGCGGATTTCGTGTCCAGCCTGGCCGGCCTGCCGCTTGCTCATCAGCCCGGCGAGGTCCACGAGTATGGCTGGAGCGCCGATGTGCTGGGTCGTGTGGTCGAAGTCGTGTCCGGTCAGACCTTCGACCAATTCCTGCAGGAGCGCATCTTTGCGCCGCTGCGCATGATCGACACGGGCTTCTATGTCCCGAGCGAGAAGCTCGACCGGCTCGTCGATTCTCCCATGCCACAGCGGCCGCCGATCTGGGATGTCACGACGCCGACGAAACTGTTTGCCGGCGGCGGCGGGCTGGTTTCGACGGCCCCCGACTATCTTCGCTTCTGCCAGATGCTTCTGAACGACGGCGAGCTCGATGGCGTGCGCGTGCTCAGCCCTCAGGCGGTGAAGCAGATGACAACGAACGCACTGCCGCCGGATGTTCGCATCTTCGGAGGAGACGAGGTTGGCGTGCGCGCCGGAACGACCTTCGGACTTGGCTTCGGCATCCGCGCCAATCCGGTCTTTAGCTGGATTCCCGGAGCGGTCGGGAGCTTTTCCTGGGCTGGACTATGGGGCACCTATTTCTGGATCGATCCGGCGGAGAAACTGATCGGCATACAGATGATCCAGGCGACGCCCGGCAGCAAAGGGCGCGCGGCGATGCTGCCATCGGGGATCAATCACCTGACCTATGGCGCATTGGCGATTCCCGAGCCCTCCACGTCCACCCCGCCGGCAGCGACGGATGCGAACCCCGAGACGCTCGCCGATTATGTCGGGACCTATGACTTCGGCTCCTCCGTGAGCTCGCGCGACCGGCAGGGCCTGGCCGATGGCAAGACCGGATGGCTTGGTATCGAGTCGTTCGTCGCCATGGAGCAGGATGGATTGAGGATCAACAAGCCCACTCCCGGCGGTCCCGCAATCAATGCCGGCGTGGCTGCGGGCGATCTCATCACTGAACTCGACGGCACGCCGCTCAAAGGTCTCTCGCTCGCCGACGTTCTGGCTAGGCTACGCGGGCCCGCCAACACGACGATCAAGCTGAAGCTCGTCCACAAGGGCCAGGATGGCGCAAGCGATCTCAGCGTCGAGAGAGCCGCCCGCCGCATCAACACGGTCCAACTTCAAGTTCGCGTCGAGCAAGGCAAGCTGGTCGCGGAAGCTGTGGGGGCTTGGCCGATCCTGGAGTTCGAGAAAGGCAACGCGACGCCGCTGGTGGCGACATCGAGCAACGAATTCACGGTGGACGACGACGATCACACCCGCATCGCATTCGTCAGAAATGCGGTCGGCAAAGTCTCTGGGCTGACCCTGAATCCAGGGCCTTGGGAGCAAAGGGCGACGATCATGGCGTCAGGCCTTAACGTATCCAGCGCTGGATTCGGAAGGTGAAAAAGAGCGCTTTGGCTGTTGGGTGCGATCGACTAGCATCGCAGTGCGAGTGATCTCCGGACGGCACATGTCAGACGATCCACCTCTTCAGCTAAAGCCCCGGCTTGCGGTCTCGCGCGATCAGGCGCAGGCGATCGTTGACCGCGCATTGACCGGTTCGACGGTGCTCGGCATCGCCGAATTGCACGGCGGCGAGATCAGCACCATCTTCGATATCACGCTGGCCGACGCACCCGCCTGCATCATGAAGGTCTATCCGGCCTCGCTGCACTGGAAGATGGCGAAGGAGGTCTACGTCCTGGGACTTCTGCGCGATATCGGGCCGGCGGTGCCTCGCATCCTACTTGCAGACGACACGCGCTCGGTGATCGACCTCAACGTCGTGCTGATGACCAAGCTCGACGGCACCCTGCTCGGCGCGCGCGAGCCATCGCTGACGGATGCGGAGTTGTTCGCAGTCTACGCCGAAATGGGCGCCTGCCTGCGCAGGATCAACGACGTCACCCTGGGCAGCTTCGGCTACATCGGCCCGAACGGGGTTTGGACGCCTCACGCCAGCAACCGCGCCTACATGTCGGCCCAGTTCGACAAGAAGCTCGCCGAGTTTTGCACCCGAGGCGGAAATGAGACGCTGGCCGAGCGGCTTCGTACCAGCATCGCCGCCCGCCGGCACCTGCTCGACGCGGCCGACATGCCGCGGCTCTGTCACTACGACTTCCACGCCGGGAACGTGCTGGTGACATCCGACGGCGCGCCGCATCTCTCAGGGATCGTCGATTTCGAGAATGCCGCCGCCGGCGATCCGCTGATGGATGTCGCGAAGGCGCTCTACTACTTCACACCCGAGGATGCGCCCAAGCGAGATGGATTGCTTGCCGGTCACGGCACGCGCGACCGCCCGGACTGGGAGGCCACGATCGGGCTCTACCGGCTCGCCTGCACGCTGGAGCTGTGGTGCTGGATGGCCCAGATCGGCAAGCCGGACGCGCTCCCTGGCCTCACACGTCAATTGGACGGGGCACTTATTAGGTAACCCGGACGGCCCGCAGGGCAGCTGCAAATTATTCGGCGGGGAGCTTACTATTCAATACTCCAAAGACTTTTTCGGCACGGCTCAACGTTTCCAGAGTATTTTCATCCTCACCGTCCAAGATGTGCGGGTTACGCGCCAGCCAGTCGGCCGGGCTATAATGATCAAACTCCGCGACATCCGGCGGAAGTAGCTTACAAGCATTTTCGGTCTGCTTTAACAAACGTGAAGCTCCAGCGGCGCTGTCGTCGAGCTTCCGTGTCGTGAGTGCGTTACAGCCTTTTAGATTCAGCGCGCCATTTACAAGCTGAACGTAAATGTCGCGCGCGAAGACATCTTCAACATCGTCTTCAGGAAGCCCCAAGATATCCGCAAACGTCATCACCCGATCGCTGCTAAGCAATTTGGACGCCCGGAGATTGCCTAGTTTCCTTCTGTCGCTCAACGAATAATCCGAAAGCGACGCAATATGTATCTACCCGTATCTGGCCCACCATACGGTCATAGTGGGAAAAATACATAAAGGTTGGGACACGGCGCCGGAGGATGTTATGCACAAATCCAGTAACGGTATGATTTGGGTATCTCTGTAGGCGATCGAGCAGTCGCTGCTGACGTTCAGTTCGCTCTGTGAGCGCCTCCAAACTCCTCCTAACATTACTGGAGGTCGATAGGTCTGTGAGGACCTTTCGTTCGGCAGCAGTTAGTCGTTCATCGTCGATTAGATGTTGGACAGCAGCAGAATGGTTGATCAATCCGTCCCATTCGAGCCCTGCGCCACCATAGCGCCTACGCGCGCTGACCGTCTCGCCGATCGAGCCAGTACCAAATTCTTCAATTATAACCTTGCGATCATCGGGGTGGAGGGACCATTTAGTATCAATCACGATGGCCTGTTCAGTCCCGCGGCGAGCATCGTACTCTTGTAGGAATCGCCGCGGATAGTCGGTCTCACGATCGAAGACACGCGGCGTTGACGGGTGCGGATTCAAGCCTGTCAGCGCCTGCAATACCGCCGACTTGCCGGCCTCGTTCTTACCGACGAGACAAACTAGATCATCCGCAGTTACCCAACCGGAGTCTTCAACGCTTCGGTAGTTGGTTACACGAAATTCTAACAATCGCATTGCACATCCCCAGCAACGGCGAACAACTAAGCGCAACCGTTGGGCGAGGACAAGTCCGATCGCAAGGCAGTAACAATTCAACCAAAGTACAATTCCCTGAAGCTTGACGAGCGTTGGGGCTAGCCAATCCCGTCACTGCCGCGGAGCCGCCTGCACAACGCCGCCGACACGCCCTGCCAATGTCACTCTGCACAGAGGCTCATCCCTCGTTTGCTTCGCGCTTCGCGCCGACCTACAAAGCAGCGCGTAGTTCGATACGTAGGATCCCCATGGAGCGGTACGCATGCCAACGAAATGGATTATGATCATGCAGACGGCCAGCGCTATCCGCAGGCATCACGCTCAACGGGAAACGCTGCGCGGACTCGGCCTCTTACATATCCGGCATGCGAAGCTAGTGCGTAATACGCCAGAGACTCGGGGCATGATCCGCAAAGTACGTCACCTAGTGCACGTATTTGAAGGCCCCCTTATGGGGAAGCTTACCCCAGCGATGGTCAATGACCTCAATGTACTGCGACGTTTTAACCGGCGTGTAACGCGCACGGAGCAATCCGGCTTTTGGAAGCGCTATAAAAACCAGATCCCGAACGTTGTCTCGCGCTTCGATAAGCCAACCCTCCAAACGCTGGGGCCTGCTCGCTTTGCCATAGAAGGCCAAGTACAGTCGTTTTTGGAAGACTTCGATCAGGACGAAATCAATGCATTCGTTCTCGATTATCGCCAATACACCCAGAACAACGACGCGATTTCGATAGGATCAATTTCCCGCATCTATAGCCAACCCTGGATGCACCCGGGCGCGCGGCAAAATTTTGAAGAAATTCGTCGGCGGACAAATCGAATGTTCGACGCAGGATCACACCTCCTCTTTGGCGATTACCATATGCCCGTTCGCGAACTTGTCGAGATTGTCGTGTATGGGGGCCTAGCTCATTCTAATCCTGAGAAGGCCAACATTTTCGAAGACTGGGAGAACTCGGGTATGATGGGGTTTGTTTGGGCGCCATTCTTTGCAGCTATGCGCGACTTGATGCGATATCTGAAGCAGATTCGCACGCTCAACGAGCAAGTTCTCGACGTCGCTGATCCAGCGCAGAGTGAAACTCTAGCCATGATTCAAATAGAATCCAGCTTACCAAATCGTGCGTCATGAACAGCGTGTTGCTCATGCGCGGAAGACACGACTAAGACGCGTCTGCCCTCCGCCCTACTCGCCGTTCCCGTTCGTGCCGTTCTCCTCTTCCGGGATATGCTCGACCGAAACGACATGCTCGTCCTCGGCGGTGTCGAACACGATCACGCCCTGGGTCGAGCGGCCGGCGATGCGGATGTCGGCCACCGGGCAGCGGATCAATTGCCCCTTGTCGGTGACTAGCATGATCTGGTCGGCGTCCTCGACCGGGAACGAGGCGACCAGCTTGCCGTTGCGGTTGTTGACGCTCATCGCAACGATACCTTTGCCGCCTCGGCCGGTGGTGCGGTACTCGTAAGACGACGTCCGCTTGCCGTAACCGTTGACGGACACGGTGAGCACCACCTGCTCCTGCGCCGACATCTCGACATAACGTTCCTGCGAGAGCTGGATCGCGCTCGTGGCCTCCTCGCCCTCGGCCTCTGCCGGCTCCTCGGCAGCAGCCTCGCCGGCGACCGCGCGGCGCATCTTGAGATAGGCCGAACGCTCATCCGAGGTGGTCTCGACGTGGCGCAGGATTGCCAGCGAGATCAACTTGTCGCCCTCGGCGAGCGCGATGCCGCGCACGCCCATCGAGGTGCGGCCGGTGAAGACGCGCACGTCAGTGACCGGGAAACGGATGCACTGGCCGCCGGCGGCGGTCAGCAGCACGTCGTCATGCTCGGTGCAGATCTGCACGTCGACGATCGCCTCGCCTTCGTCGAGCTTCATGGCGATGATGCCCGAGCGGCGGACATCGACAAAGTCGGACAGCTTGTTGCGGCGGACGTTGCCGCCCGTGGTCGCGAACATCACGTCGAGATTGGCCCAGGAGGATTCATCCTCGGGCAAGGGCATGATGGTGGTGATGCGCTCGCCCTGCTCCAGGGGCAGGATGTTGATCAGCGCCTTGCCGCGCGCATTCGGCGCGGCCATCGGCAGCCGCCAGACCTTTTCCTTGTAGACCTGGCCGCGCGAGGAGAAGAACAGCACCGGCGTGTGAGTTGAGGCCACGAACAGGCGGCTGACGAAATCCTCGTCGCGGGTCTGCATGCCGGCGCGGCCCTTGCCGCCGCGGCGTTGCGCCCGATAGGTCGACAACGGCACGCGCTTGACGTAGCCGGCGTGCGACACGGTCACCACCATGTCCTCGCGCTGGATCAGGTCTTCGTCCTCGACCTCGCCTTCCTGCTCGATGATCTCGGTCCGGCGCGGGGTGGCGAACTCGGCCTTCACGGCTGCGAGTTCCTCCTTGACGATGCCCTGCACGCGCGCCCGCGAGCGCAGAATGTCGAGGTAGTCCTTGATCTCCGCGGCGAGCTTGTCGAGTTCCGCCGAAATTTCCTCGCGACCGAGCGCGGTCAGGCGCTGCAAGCGAAGGTCCAGAATGTGCCGGGCCTGCTCGAGCGACAGGCGGATGGTGCCGTCGGCATTGATACGATGGCGCGGATCGTCGATCAGCGTGATCATCGCCTCGACATCCCGCGCGGCCCAGTCGCGCGACATCAGCGCTTCGCGCGCGGCGGCCGGATTGGGGGACGCGCGGATCACGCGGATGACCTCGTCGATATTGGCAACCGCGATCGCCAAGCCGACCAGCTCATGGGCGCGGTCACGCGCCTTGTTGAGCAGAAACTTGGTCCGCCGCGTCACCACCTGCTCGCGGAACGCAACGAAGATCGTGAGCAGGTCCTTCAGATTCATCGTCTGCGGACGGCCGCCGTCGAGCGCCACCATGTTGGCGCCAAAGCTCGTCTGCAGCGGCGTGAACTTGTAGAGCTGGTTCAGCACCACGTCGGGCATCGCGTCGCGCTTCAGTTCGATCACGACGCGGTAGCCGTCGCGGTCGGATTCGTCGCGCAGGTCGCCGATGCCCTCGATCTTCTTCTCGCGCACCAGATCGGAGATGCGCTCGACCATCGAGGCTTTGTTCACTTGGTAGGGAATTTCGCTGATGATGATCGCTTCGCGTCCGCCGCGGATCGTGTCGATCGTCACCCGCCCGCGCATCACGATCGAGCCGCGGCCGAGATGATAGGCCGAGCGGATGCCCTGGCGGCCCAGGATGATGCCGCCGGTCGGGAAATCCGGCCCAGGAATGATGTTGATGAGTTCGTCGATCGACAGCCCGGGATTGTCGATCAGCGCGACGCAGGCGTCGACCACCTCGCCGAGATTGTGCGGCGGGATGTTGGTCGCCATGCCGACCGCGATGCCGCCGGCGCCATTGACCAGCAGGTTCGGGAATTTGGCAGGAAGAACCGTCGGCTCCTTGTGCGAGCCGTCATAGTTGTCCTGGAAGTCGACCGTGTCCCGGTCGATGTCGTCGAGCAGATGCAGCGCGATCTTGGTCAGCCGCGACTCGGTGTAGCGCATCGCCGCGGGCGGATCGCCGTCGACCGAGCCGAAATTGCCCTGGCCATCGACCAACGGCGCGCGCATCGAGAAATCCTGCGCCAGACGCACCAGCGCATCGTAGATCGCCTGGTCGCCATGCGGGTGGTAGTTGCCCATGACGTCGCCGACGATACCGGCGGACTTCTTGTGCTTCTTGTCCGGCGTGTAGCCGCTCTCATTCATCGAGTAGAGGATGCGCCGGTGCACCGGCTTCAGTCCGTCGCGCGCATCGGGCAGCGCACGCGACACGATCACGCTCATCGCGTAATCGAGGTAGGACTTTTTCATCTCGTCGAGAATGGAAACGGGACGAATATCTGAGGGCCCCGGCGGCTCGCCGGGCTTGTGGTCTTCGTTATCGGACAAAGGGGAAATCCGGTCAGTTCTACTCGGGAATCATATAGCGTATCGGGGCCGCGAAAACCACCCTCGCCCGGCTTCGGCAAGCCGTTTTTCCGCTCGTTTTTTCATGGACTTACGAGATGATCTTGGGGTTCGAGGACACCCAGGTCCGAGACACTCGTAGCGAGTGCCGAACAGCCAATGGAACCGCGTGCTTACCCGCACTTCGCCATTCGCCTTCTCTCCCTCACTGGCCAAACACCGCGGCATGCATGATCCGCCCGGGCACGAACGTGAACAGCCCGGCGATGACGAGCGCGCCGAAGAAGATGCCGATCATCGTGAACTTGTGGCGGCGGACATCGTGGGTCCGTGCAGCCATCACGCCGAGCACCAGCATCACCACCGTGAAGATCGACAGCAGATGGATCGGGCTCCACGGGCCCACCAGACGGATCTGATGGATCCAGAACGAGCTCACCGCCACGACGAGCATCAGCGCTGCCCAGATCCAACCCAAGGTCCGGTGCGGCAGCGTGCCCTTGGGTGCGGCGAGCTGAATGGAGCCGAGCACGAAGGCGGCCATCGCCGCAAAGGCATGAAGCGGAATCGCAGGCGCTGCGTCGAGCAGAGGCGCAAGGCTCATGGTGACGGGCTTTCAAGGCCGGCGACAGCAACAACGCGATCGCCGGGCAATGTAAATATCATTAACATTCGATTCTGTCAAAGCGAGGAATTCACGCCCCCACTACGTAATGTAGGTTCGACATATCAAGTGCTTATCGGCGCACATTGCGAATTCATGTGAAGACGCGAACGCCACGCAACAGTTCGCTGTTCCGCGAACATAGATTTTCACGGAACAGCGGCCGGCTGAATTGTTCGCAATCGCGCGATCCCGATCAGAACGGGATGTCGTCGTCCATGTCGCTGTTGCGGCTGCCGGCGGCGACCGCGCGCCGCGGCGCGGAGCTCACCGGACCAGATGACCCGAAATCGCTGCCGCCTTCGTCGGAGAAGCTGCTGCCACCTCCGCCGCGCCCGTCGAGCATGGTCAGGTTGGAGTTGAACCCCTGTAACACGACCTCGGTGGAGTATTTCTCGACGCCGCTCTGGTCGGTCCATTTGCGGGTCTGAAGCTGCCCTTCGATGTATACCTTGGCGCCTTTCTTGAGGTACTGCTCGGCAACCTTGCAGAGGCCCTCGTTGAAGATCACCACGCGGTGCCACTCGGTTTTTTCCTTGCGCTCGCCGGTGCCCTTGTCGCGCCAGGTTTCAGAGGTGGCGACGGAAAGGTTTGCGATTGGACGGCCGTCCTGAGTCCGCCGAATTTCCGGATCCTTGCCGAGATTGCCGACCAGAATCACCTTGTTCACGCTTCCCGCCATTGCTTCATCTCCACTCAAAACCGGGCAGCCGGACATCAGCCGCCACTCTCAACCTTCGCCACTTACTGCAGGCGTCGCGAACGACCCTATACGCCGGCACCGCCCCGCCGCCTCCGCTATTCGCGCGGCCCCTCGCCGGTTATCCCCACATATAGCATCGCGCGGTGAAATGTTCCAGCTTTGTTCCGCGCAACCTGCCGTAGCAGAAATCGCTCGGGACAGAGCCGCAGCGAGTAGCCGGCCAAAATCACGCCTCGTAACAACTACAGACGCGTCAATGGCTTGCTCGAGAGACACTTCTTCGCGCGAGTGTGGCTGTTCGGAGACGGCCTTTCCGGTTGAATCGTCGTATAAATGCGATCGGATGGCATGGGCGCTCGCGTCGCCGCTTCGGGACCAAGGGAAGTGGAATGGCGTCCAGACTTGCCAGCAAAGAAGCACTTGCTGGCTACAAGCAGGCGGGCCTCTATCTGCGGCCTCGAAGCAAGGGCGGCTGTGCTGATCCCGGACGCGCTTTCGCACCTACGTAATCGACACACTCCGTAATCGACACACCTCGTCGCCTGCAGCGCTTCCGATCTCCGCCCCGGGTGGCGCGCGGTCGCCACGCCTCGAATCCCGGCTGTCCGACCGCCCAATCATGCACGACAACACTTGCACGCTAAATGACGCGCCGGCGACCGGACCACGTTGCCATTTCGGATTTCCCGATGTGCGTCGGAACCCCTTCAAGTGTTAAGCAGTTGTAAAAAATGGAACCGATGCAACTTGTTGGCGACTGTGGCCGCGCAGTGACAGCCCTTCCGGGAAACCCGTGGTAGCTTCGGCTTCAAGTTTAGAGTTTCCGAATTCTCAGGAAGGGGGATCCCATGAAGAAGTTCCTGATCGCAACGGTCAGCATCGCCGCTCTCGGCATCACCTCCGCGTCGGCGGCCGACCTCGCCGCGCGTCCCTACACCAAGGCGCCGCCGCCGATGATCGCCGCCGTGTACGACTGGAGCGGGTGGTACATCGGCGCCAACGGCGGCTGGGGCTCGAGCCGCAATAGCTGGAACTCGGTCTCGCCGTTTCTGATCGGCCCGGAAGGTAGCCATGATGCGACCGGCGGCGTGGCCGGCGGCCAGATCGGCTATCGCTGGCAGACCGGCACTTGGGTGTTCGGCCTTGAAGCACAGGGCGACTGGGCCGACCTGAAGGGCAGCAACGCGAGCCTCCTGTTCCCCGGCTTCATCAACACCTCGAAGATCGATGCGTTCGGCCTGTTCACCGGCCAGATTGGCTATGCCAACAACAACGTCCTGCTCTACTTCAAGGGCGGCGCCGCCGTGACCTCGAACAAGTACCGCATCAACGATCTCACCGGCGCGCTGTTTGCGAGCAGCGGCGACGACACCCGCTGGGGCGGCACCGTCGGCGTGGGCCTTGAATTCGGCTTCGCGCCGAATTGGACGGCCGGCATCGAGTACGACCACCTGTTCATGCAGGATCGTACCCTCAACTTCACCTCGCCGGTCACCGGCCTTACGGTCGCCAGCGATAGCATCCGTCAGGACGTCGATCTCGTCACCGTCCGCTTGAACTACAAGTTCGGCGGTCCGGTCGTCCCGCGCTACTGATCGAACTGACATAAGTCAGCGAAAAGGCCGGCCTCGCGCCGGCCTTTTTGTTGCCTGGAGAGCACAGGTCAGCACCCGACATGGACTCCAGATCGCGCGTTTGCCGTGCATTGTTGTTTTCTGGATACACATGTTCCCGGTTATCCGTGTAGAAGCGCACCAACGTCACGCAACACTGCTGTGACGTTCCCTTCAAGGATTGAAGGGATAACAAGAAGAATGGGACTGGGATTTTGAAAATGAAGACCGTTTTGCTGGCGTCGGCCGGCTTGCTTGTTTTGAGTGCGTTTGCTCCGGCCTCGGCCGCGGACTTGGCGGCGCGTGCGCCCTACGTGAAGGCTCCGCCGCCGGCCGCGATCTACAACTGGACCGGCTTCTACATCGGCGGCTTCGGCGGCTATGCCAGCGAAAACGGCGACTCCGATCCGAAGATGAGCGGTGGCTTCGCCGGCGGCACGGTCGGCTACAACTGGCAGACCAGCAACATCGTGTTCGGCATCGAGGCCGATGGCGGCTGGGCTGACGTCGACGCCTCGGTGTCGGCGCTGGGTGTCACCGCGAAGAGCAAGATCGATTCGCTCGGCACCGTGCGCGGCCGCCTCGGCTTCGCTGTCGACAAGGTGCTGTTCTACGGCACCGGCGGTTACGCCTGGGCCAACAACGAGGTCAGTCTCTCCACGCTCGGCGTGACTGTCTCGCAGAGCAACTTCCACTCCGGCTGGACCGTCGGCGCGGGCATCGAGGCGTTCTTCGCGCCGCAGTGGTCGGTCAAGGGCGAGTACCTCTATCGCAGCCTCGGCAGCGAGACCTACTTTGGTGTTCCCTCCGGCGATCTGAACCTGCACAGCGTCCAGGTCGGCGTGAACTATCATTTCGGTGGCCCGGCCGCCGCGCGCTACTGATCGACATCTACGACTCCGTCGTGGTGAAAAGGCCGGCCTCGCGCCGGCCTTTTTGCTTGGCGAGAACCGCTCTGCTGACGGCTGCTGCCATCCGGCAAACTATCCGTTGATGGACCCAACACGGCACTGGAAATCCGCCGCCGTTCTTCCTACGTTCCAGTCTTCACACACCCATCGGCGCAAGGTCCCGGCATCACCGGTGACGCGCGCCCAAAAAGGCGCAAACACCAGGCGCCCGGAATCGCCGCAATGGATGAAGTGCTGAAGTCGAAGCGCCAACAGACCGCGGGCTCCTCGTCGCGCGCCATCACGATTCGCGGCGCCCGCGAACACAATCTGAAGAACATCGACGTCGAGATTCCGCGCGACAAGCTTGTGGTGTTCACGGGCCTGTCCGGTTCCGGCAAATCGTCGCTCGCGTTCGACACCATCTACGCCGAGGGCCAGCGCCGCTACGTCGAATCGCTGTCGGCCTATGCGCGCCAGTTCCTGGAGATGATGCAGAAGCCCGACGTCGACCAGATCGACGGCCTGTCGCCGGCGATCTCGATCGAGCAGAAGACGACATCGAAGAACCCGCGCTCGACGGTCGGCACCGTCACCGAGATCTACGACTACATGCGCCTGCTGTGGGCCCGCGTCGGCGTGCCCTATTCGCCGGCCACCGGGTTGCCGATCGAGAGCCAGATCGTCTCGCAGATGGTCGATCGCGTCCTGGCATTGCCCGAAGGCACGCGGCTCTATCTGCTGGCACCGGTCGTGCGCGGCCGCAAGGGCGAGTACAAGAAGGAGCTCGCCGAATATCTCAAGAAGGGCTTTCAGCGGGTCAAGATCGACGGCACCTTCTACGACCTCGCGGAGGCGCCCGCGCTCGACAAGAAATTCCCGCATGACATCGACGTCGTGGTCGACCGCATCGTGGTGCGCCCCGACCTCGCCCAGCGCCTTGCGGAAAGCTTCGAGACCGCGCTGAAGCTCGCCGACGGCCTCGCCGTAATCGAATACGCCGACGCACCTAGCGCAGCCGCGAGCGAAGACAAGAAGAAGACCGCGAAGATCCACGACAAGAGCGGCCCCGAGCGCATCCTGTTCTCGGAGAAGTTCGCCTGCCCGGTCTCCGGCTTCACGATTCCCGAGATCGAGCCGCGTCTGTTCTCCTTCAACAACCCCTATGGCGCCTGCCCGGCCTGCGGCGGCCTCGGCGTCGAGCAGCATGTCGACGAGGATCTCGTCATCCCCGACAAGGAGGCGACCCTACGCAAGGGCGCGATCGCGCCCTGGGCGAAGTCGTCCTCGCCCTATTATATCCAGACGCTGACCGCGCTCGGCAAGCACTACAAGTTCACGCTCGACACCAAGTGGAAGGATCTGCCGAAGAAGGTACAGAACGCGCTGCTGCACGGCTCCGGCGACGACGAGATCAAGTTCTCCTACGAGGACGGCGTCCGTTCTTACGACACCAAGAAGCCATTCGAGGGCGTCGTCACCAACATCAACCGCCGCTATCGCGAGACCGAGAGCGAGTGGGCGCGCGAGGAGCTCGGCAAGTATTTCTCCGACGTGCCCTGCGAAGGTTGCCACGGCTACCGGCTGAAGCCGGAGGCGCTCTGCGTCAAGATCGGGGCTAAGCATATCGGCGAGATATCAGAGCTTTCGGTCAAGCGCGCCGGCGAATGGTTCGAGACGGTACCGGACGCGCTGAACGCGCAGCAGAACGAGATCGCAGCCCGCATCCTCAAGGAGATCCGCGAGCGCCTGACCTTCCTGCTCGACGTCGGCCTCAATTACCTGACGCTGTCGCGCTCCTCCGGCACGCTCTCCGGCGGCGAGAGCCAGCGTATCCGCCTGGCGTCGCAGATCGGCTCGGGGCTGACCGGCGTGCTCTACGTGCTGGACGAGCCGTCGATCGGCCTGCACCAGCGCGACAATGCCCGCCTGCTCGACACCCTGAAGCGGCTGCGCGATCTCGGCAACACGGTCGTGGTCGTCGAGCATGACGAGGACGCGATCCGCCTCGCCGACCACGTGCTCGACATCGGCCCCGGCGCCGGCATGCATGGCGGCCATATCGTGGCACAAGGCACGCCCGACCAGATCATGCGCAATCCGAAGTCGCTGACCGGCAAGTATCTGACCGGCGAGCTCTCGGTCCCCGTGCCCGATCGGCGGCCGCCGAACCATCGCCGCACCATCAAGGTCGTCAACGCCCGCGGCAACAATCTGAAGAATGTGTCGGCGGAGATTCCGCTCGGCCTGTTCACCTGCGTCACCGGCGTCTCCGGCGGCGGCAAGTCGACGCTGCTGATCGACACGCTCTATCGTGCCATCGCCCGCAAGCTCAACAACGCCAGCGAGGGCGCCGCTCCGCACGACCGCATCGAGGGACTGGAGCACATCGACAAGATCATCGACATCGACCAGTCGCCGATCGGCCGCACCCCGCGCTCCAACCCCGCGACTTACACCGGCGCCTTCACGCCGATCCGCGAGTGGTTCGCAGGGCTCCCCGAGGCCAAGGCGCGCGGCTACGAGCCCGGGCGCTTCTCCTTCAACGTCAAGGGCGGCCGCTGCGAGGCCTGTCAGGGCGACGGCGTCATCAAGATCGAGATGCACTTCCTGCCCGACGTCTACGTCACCTGCGACACTTGCAAGGGCAAGCGCTACAACCGCGAGACGCTGGAGGTGCTGTTCAAGGGCAAGAGCATCGCCGACGTGCTCGACATGACCGTTGAGGAAGCCGCCGAATTCTTCAAGGCGGTGCCGCGCGTGCGCGAGACCTTCCAGACCCTGCACCGCGTCGGCCTCGACTACATCCATGTCGGCCAGCAGGCCACCACGCTGTCCGGCGGCGAGGCCCAGCGCGTCAAACTGGCCAAGGAGCTGTCAAAGCGCGCCACCGGCCGCACCCTTTACATCCTGGACGAGCCGACCACCGGCCTGCACTTCCACGACGTCGCCAAGCTCCTGGAGGTGCTGCACGAGCTGGTCGCGCAGGGCAACACGGTCGTGGTGATCGAGCACAATCTCGAGGTCATCAAGACCGCCGACTGGGTGATCGACCTCGGCCCCGAAGGCGGCGACGGCGGCGGCGAGATCGTCGCCTGGGGCCCGCCGGAAGACATCGTCAAAGCACCGCGCAGCTACACCGGCAAGTTTTTGGCGCCGGTGCTGAAGAAGGCGAACAGCAAGCCAAGGAAGAGCAGCGCGAGCGAGGCGGCGGAGTAGCTGCGCCTCTCCGCGCTTAGTGGGCAGCCGGATGAGCGGAGCGATATCCGGGAATCTCTCTCGTCATATTGCCCCGCATGTCGCTTCGCTCATGCGGGCTATATGCCACCACCTACTCCGTCCTTCTCAGAAACACCCCGAACGCGCGCGGGCCGTCGCCGACCTTGACCGCGCCGACAACCTTCATCTCGGCAGCATCGATTACGCTCAGCGTGTTGCTCTCCCAGTTCGCGACCACGATCCGCTTGCCGTCGACGGTCGCCTCGATCCCTTCGGGGTAATCGCCGACCGTGATCCGCTTCAGCGGCTGCAATGTCGCGAGGTCGAACACACTGACCTTGCCGTCATACTGGTCGGTGACGAAGCCGCGGCCCTGCGCCAGCGCGACCGCGTAAGGCCGCAGGCCGACATGCACGCGGGCGATCTCGCTGCGGCTGGCGATGTCGATCACCGAGACATCGTTCGAGCCGACATTGGCGGTGTAGGCGCGCTGGCCCTCCGCATCAACAGTCACGCCGAACGGATGGCTCCCGACCTTCACGATCCCCTTCCGCTCGCGCGCTGAGGTGTCGACGATGGACACGCTGTCGTCGTCGCGGTCCGCTGAGAGCAACAATCGTCCATCGGGCGTCACCGCGAGCCCGGACGGCGATGCACCGACCGCAAGACTGGCGACGACACGCCGCTCTTTCGGATCGATCACCCGCACCGCGGCGGCGTACCAGTCGGCGACATAGACCGTTGCGCCGTCGGGTGCGACGGCGATGCCGAGCGGGCCGCCGCCGACATCGACCCGGCCAACGACCTTGCGCTCGGCGGCGTCGACCACGGTCAGCACCTTGGCATCGGGGCTCGTCACATAGGCAAACCGGCCATCCGACGTGAGGGCGACGCCCGCCGGCTTGCCGCCGATCGCGATCGTCGCGACCGCCTTCGAGGTCGCGAGATCGACGACCGTGAGGTCGTCGCTGAGCTGGTTGGTGACGAACGCCTCCTCGGCATGCGCGGCCGAGAGGCCAGCGAGCAGCGCCACAAGTAGGATCGCGCGCATGGCTAAAGCGCTATGTGATTGGGTTGAATCGTGATCGCGCTTTAGCTCCTTGTTTGGGCATGATCTGTTCGGAAAACCGCTTCACACTTTTCCGGATCATGCTCTAAGTGCCGCTCTCGATTTTCTTCTTCAGCGCCTCGAGCCCGGTGCGATAAAGCCCGCTCACCGCCTTGATCGCGGCCTCGTCGTCCAGCTCGGGCGGCGGATCGTTGTTGGGATAGCCGCGGTAGAACGCGCCGGCCCATTCCAGCTTTGCCTTGCCGTCGGGCGCGGGCGACACCGTCAACGTCGAGGAATAATTGGTGACCGGCAGCACCTTCACATCGACCGCCGTGATCCGGTACGAATAGCTCATCATGTCGGCGTCGTATTTGTAGAGCTCCTCGTCGATGGTCGCGCCTTGCGTCAGCGTCAGCCGCCGGGTTGCGCCGATCTCATTGCCCTTCTCGCCCTCGGTCTTGCTGACGCCCACAAGCCAGTTCATGTCCTGGAAATTGCCGATCACCGCCCACACCTTGGCTTGCGGCGCATCGATCTCGATCGATTCCTGCACCTTGCGGCGGGTCGGCCCGTGCGCCCAGGCGGTCCCCAGCACCGCCAACGCCGCCACCACGACGCAGGCCCTCGCGATCGTTCCCTTCATCCCCGTCTCCTCCATTGGATCGGCCCGCGCGGCGCGCGTGCCGAAGCTTATCGCTCGGCATTTAGACTGGATGGGAGATCGGTTTCTTGCACGAGAGCGAAGTCGCCGGCCGCCGTCTTCCTCGGGGGGCAAGGGACGGTCAGTTGACCGCGACATTAGTCAGCGGGGATGAAGCGGAGTGTGCCTGCGCGACGCGTTGGCCGGCCGGTATCGTTCGTATGATTGATGCCATCCATGACCGGTACCTCGGGGAAATCGAATGGGCTTAACCCGTCCAGACAGGCGACGTTGACGGCATACAGATTCTGGTTCGATCGTCGTTGATGATGCGTGTAAATTCCGCAGCGAGAACAGAAGAAGTGCTGCGCTGATCCGGTATGGAAGCGGTAGCTCGTTAGCGCATCCTCGCCCTGCAGGATCCTGATCCCACCGATTTCCGCCATGACAACGACGGCGCCTCGCATTCGACAGTACGAGCAATTGCAGCGGCGGATCGAATTGAGGCCGTCGCTGAGCGTCACCTCAAAACGCACTGCGCCGCAGTGGCACTGGCCGGCTCGAACGTTGATGTCGCCCACCATGTTGCCTGTGTCTCCTGTTCAGATCACTTCGCCCGGTGATTTGCCGGCTGAGACCGATCTCTGCCACGGACGTATCTCTAAAATTTGAGCCGGACAATCCATCAAAAACTCGCGCGTAATGTGAGAAAAACTCACGCGAAGGCTCGATGCGAACTTTGACGACAGACCAGGCTCTCGTCTCGATCGCCAAACGCTACGAGTAGCCCGGATGAGCGGAGCGACATCCGGGGCCGTCGACCTGGAAACCCCGCATGTCGGTCCGCTCGGCTACCGATGGCGGCTATGCGAGCCTCGATCGAAGACCTAGTCTCAATGGCAAGAAGTCAGTTCGGATCAACACAATGCCTCTCTCTGAAGCCACCCGCCTCAAGCTGCTCGCGCCGCCCGTCGGCAAGGTGCGCGTCGTGCTCGACACCGACACCTACAACGAGATCGACGACCAGTTCGCGATTGTGCAGATGATGCTGTCGCGAGATCGCTTCGATGTGGAGGCGATCTATGCCGCGCCGTTCTTCAACAAGCGCGCGGATAGTCCTGCTCATGGCATGGAGCTGAGCTACCAGGAGATCCTGCGCCTGCTGGAGCGGCTGCACGTTTCGCCTGACGGGTTGGTGCATCGCGGTGTCATCGACTATGTCGGTAAAGCGAAGCAAGCGCGCGAGGCGGCCGCGGTCGATGACCTGATCGTGCGGGCCCGGGCCGGATCGCCGGATAATCCGCTCTACGTCGTCGCCATCGCCGCCATCAGCAACGTCGCCTCGGCGCTGCTGAAGGCACCCGACATCATCGATCGCGTCGTCGTGGTGTGGCTCGGCGGCCATGCGCTGGAATGGCCCGATACGGCCGAGTTCAACATGAGACAGGATGTCGGCGGCGCGCAGGTGCTGCTCGACAGTGGCGTGCCGCTGGTGCTGGTGCCGTGCCTCGGCGTCACCTCGCGCCTGCACACAACGGTGCCGGAGATCGAGCGCCATGTCGAGCCACACGGCGGCATCGGCGCCTTCCTGGCGCAGCGCTTCAAGGAGTATTCGCCGGATCATCCGGGCTGGGCCAAGGAGATCTGGGACATGGCGCCGGTCGGCTGGCTGCTCAACGCCAGTTGGGCGCCGAGCGTGATCATTCCCGCTCCTGTCCTGACCGAGCAGATGACCTGGAGCACCGATCGCCGGCGGCATCCGATCCGCTACGTCACCTTCATCGACCGGAACGCGATCCTGAAGGACTTCTTCCTGAAGCTGAAGGCGTTTGCGGAAGCGAAGTAGCATCCCGCATGTCGCTCCGCTCATGCGGGCTACGCGATTGCGAACCAGAGCGAGCGACACGCTACGGCTTCCGCGGTTCGCTTGGAAAGCTATGGCGGACACCGGCGTCCGTTTCGCTTCGCTACACTGCCCAGTAATTCGGATGCGTATACGACTGCGAGCGATCGCCCCAGTCGAATTCGTCACCGTCGATCTCGCACGGGCCCGCCTGCAAGTCTTCCAGTGTCGCCTCGACCTCGTAGGCCTGACGCACCGGATCGTATCGAAGTGCGCTCCACTTCACGGGATAATGGTGGTGGGTGCTGAGCACTCCACCGGTCTTGATCACGGCGTAGGCCACCGTTCCACTCAGCTTTTCGAGCATGAGCCGTTCGATCGATCCAAGCTTGGCGCCGTCGCGTCCGTAGACGTGAACGCGCTCGACGCGATCACTGGGCACCAAGGCATGATGCATGGCATCCTCCCTGTTTCCGCTTGTTTGACCGTAGTCTAGCACGAAATGACAGCGGTGGTCGGCGAAGGATCATCCCTGCCCTGCGACGATCTCGGCAGGTTCCGCCCGGTGTACTCGGCGCGGACCCCGCGCTACGCCCGTTCTCAGTCCTCAATCGCGGCTTCGACAAATCCTCGCGGGTCCGTGCAAAACTCGCGCAAGACCCGGTAGTGATCGGTCAGCTCGACATCGACGGGCTCGAGCCCGTATTTCGACAGCCGCAGCAGCGTCGCGTTGGGATAGGCCATGAGCATCGGCGCGTGGGTTGCCATGATGACCTGGCAATGTCCCGATTGATCCATGCGCCGCAGCAACTTCAGGAATTCGATCTGGCGCGCGGGTGATAACGCCGATTCCGGCTCGTCGAAGATGAAGATGCCCTGTTTCTGGCAGCGCTCCTGGAAGAACTGGATGAAGCCTTCGCCGTGGGAGAAGGACAGATAGTCCGGCGCGAATTGCGGCGACGCCCCGACGGTCGCAGCGAGATCCTGTTGCGCCACTACTGCCGAACGATCGAGGTATCGCGCGACCGAGAAGAACGTCTCGGCGCGGAAGAACCAGCCGTAAGTGACTTTCGGCACCCAGCCCGCACGCAGCGCGATCACCAGGTCCGCACCCGTCTCCTCGATGCCCGCTTCGACCGACCGATGTCCCTTGCCGCCTCCGCCACTGTCAAAGCCGGCAATCGCGGCAATGCCCTCGAGGATTGTGGATTTTCCCGTCCCGTTCTCGCCGGCGATGATGGTGATGGCGGACTCGAAGCTCAGGTCGAATGGATCCCTGAAAATCGGGAGACAAAACGGATAGATCTCACGATCGGGGATGAGCGATGGATCGAGCCAGACGCGCTTGAGATACGGCGCGGGAAGGTTGATTGGGCGATGCCGCCTGCGAGCCATTATGTCGTTGCCTCCGTCAGCGCCTCTGCGACAAAGCCCTCTGGGTCATCGCAGAACTGGCGCATCAGCCTGTAATGGTCGGTGCTCTTCAAGCTCACGGGCTCCAGCCCGCCCTTTGTTAACCGCAGCAGGGTCGCGTCGGGATAGGCCATCAGCACTGGCGAATGCGTGGCCATGATGACCTGGCAGTGGGTCGTCCTGTTCATCCGCTGCAGCAGCTTCAGGAATTCGATCTGACGCGTCGGCGACAGCGCCGATTCCGGCTCGTCGAAGATGAAGATGCCCTGCCGTTGGCAGCGCTCGTTGAAGAAGCGCAGAAAGCCTTCGCCGTGGGAATGCGACAGGAAGTCCGGCGGAATCGGCATGGACGGGTCGTCGAGCGCGGCCTCGTCGAGATATCGCGCCACCGAAAAGAAGCTTTCCGCACGAAAGAACCAACCGTGGCTGATCTTGGGCATCCAACTCGCGCGCAGCGCGCTGGCGAGCGATCCACCCATCTTCTCCAGCGCGCGGGAATGATCGACCGGCCGATAGCCCTTGCCGCCGCCGGCATCGTCGTAGCCGGCCATCGCGGCGATGCCTTCCAGCAACGTGGACTTGCCCGTGCCGTTCTCGCCGACGATGATCGTGATCGCCTTGTCGAAGGTTAGCTCGAAATCATCGCGGAGCAGCGGCAGTGTAAAGGGGTAAGCCTTGCGATTGGTGATGCGGTCCCGATCGAGCCAGACGCGCCGGAGATACGGCGCAGGCATGTTGATCGTGCGGTTTCGTCTTGCCACTCGCCCACCCCTGAAACTTGACGCGATCGCGCGATACAATTGCAGAGTGGCTCCGCCGCGTCAAGAACATACCAAGAACGCAATGTCGCGGACCCACATGCCGCGAGGCCAACACAATGTCGCGGGCCAGATGCCAGTCGAGACCAACATCTTCGCCGTTTAGCGCCTCGCCCCGAAGTCGCCCGCAAACCGCATTAGCCTGACGCCATGCCCAGCTCGGCCTACGCCCTCTTCCGCAAAGCGATCCTCACCGAGCAACAGGTCGTCTGCCGCTACGACGGCCGGCCGCGCGAGCTTTGCCCGCACATCATCGGACACAACAAGAGCGGTGAAGAGGTCGTGCTGGCTTGGCAGTTCGCGGGCCAGAGTTCCGGCCCACTGCCGCAATGGCGCTGCCTGCGGCTCGCCGGCGTCAGCGACATCGGTCTGCGCAAGGGCCGCTGGCACGAAGGCAGTTCGCACAGCACCGAGCAAACCTGCGTCAGCGATATCGACCTCGATATCAACGTCCATGTGCGCAAACTGCGATGATGCGCCCCGATGATACCGCCCTTGGCACTGAGTTGCCCGACGGCGCAAGCCCCTTCGACAAAATATTTCTGTTTTCAAGTTGCGCCACATGCTCGCCGTCGTCCCGGCGAAGGCCGGGACCCATACCCCCGAATGCATGTTGTTATGCACCGTCTGGAACGACGAGTCTCGTTCACAACACAAGCCGCGGCGTATGGGTCCCGGCCCCCGTGCGCGATTGCGCACTGGGCCGGGACGACGCGGTGGAGCGAGCCGCGGCCCTCCCTTCGAGCACCGGCGTCTCTGGAATGCTGGATCACCCGCATGCGCGGGTGATGACAGCGCAGGTTATGCTCAGGCGCCCCCGCCCCTACGGCTGCTCCGCCTCATCAAGCACTTCCAGCACCAGCTCCATCGTCATCAGCACCGGATTGTCGCCGCGCACCAAGTGGCCCTCGGCGATCCCGCCGAGATAGTCAACCAGCGCGACGTCGAGCTCGGCGTTCCACTGACCGTCGGAATCGGTTGCGATCTCACCCGCAGTCACCGCAAGCTCGGTCGCGAACGGCACCACGCTGTGGCCGTCGGTGAAGATGGCGCCGATGGTCGAGCCGACGCCGCCATGTAGGCGCGCGCGCAGGATGCCGTGCTGATGACAGAAGCCCTCCAGCGCGCAGGCGAAATCCTGGTTCGGCCGCAGCCGCAGCGCGAAGGCATGGCTGGTGGTCTTCGCGCCGAGCGGCGTGGTAGCGACCGGCCCGAACAGCTTGAAATTGGTCTCGCTGTCGGGCTCGGCCACGAAGGCCGCACCGTCGATCCCGAAGGCGCTGACCTCGAAGGGCTCTGCGACCACGGTCTCGTCAGGCAGCATGTGGCCGCCGTTGAAACGGCCGTCGGCCTCGGTCCACAGGCCGTGGCAATGGAAGAACGGCGCACCATCGCGCGCGCCGAAGGTCAGCGCCGCGAGCTTGAGCCGAGTCACGCCATCGGGACGAAACGTGTCGCTGTAGAACGCTGCGTTGGCGCCGTCCTTGGACAGTGCCGGCATCACATAGGCAAACGGCCCCAGCGCCCCGCCTGTCGCGTTGAGCACGCCGCTCGAAAACCCCTCCGCCGCAAAGCCGCGGCGCACCGCCTCGAGCAGGGGAATGCCGGCCTCCAGCATGAATGAAAAGGCACGGCCGCGCGCGGCGACCCACTGGACGCGCTCAGGGACGGGAGCGCCGGGCTGGACGATGCTGCGCATGGTGCTAGCCGCCCGGCGATTTGGCGATCACCTCGAGCAGCCCGCGCGCCTCGAGCTCGTCGCGGATCAGCCGCTTCGGCACCTTGCCGTAGCCGGACTTCGGCAGCGCCTCCCAGAAGAAGAACCGCTTCGGCATCTTGTAGCGCGGCACCTTCGGCGCGAGATAGGCCGCCAGCTCCGCCTCGCCGACCGCATCGCTGCCTTCGCGTGCGACGCAGACGGCAACACCAACCTCGCCCCAGAAGGGATCGGGCACGCCGAGCACGGCCACCTCACCCACCGCCGGATGAGTCAGGATCTTCTCCTCGATCTCGCGCGGATAGATGTTGGAGCCGCCGGAGATGTACATGTCGGAGGCGCGGCCGGTGATGTAGACGAAGCCCTCCTCGTCCATGTGGCCGAGATCGCCGGTACGGAACCAGCCGTCGCGAAACGCCTTCGCATTGGCTTCGGGGTTGTCGTAGTAGCCCGCAAAGACGCCGGGACCGATCACGCAGATCTCGCCGGTCTCGAAGGCTTTCAACTCGCGCCCGTCGTCGCCCTGGATCGAGACCTGCATGCCGGTGCGCTCGAAGCCGCAGGTGCCGATCCGCGCATGCGGTCCGTCCTCGGGATCGTGCAATGCGGGCGGCAACACAGTGATGTTGCCGGTGACCTCGCCGAGACCGAAATACTGCACCAGCACGCCGCCGAGCTTGCTCAGCGCGGCCTTCTGGTCCTCGCGATACATCGGCGCGCCGGCGTAGATGATGTAACGCAGCGAGGAATGATCGTGCTGATCGGCCGCGGGATGCTCGACCATCATCTTCAGGATGGTCGGCACCGTAAACATGTTGCTGACGCGATGCTTCGCAATCAGCCGAAACGCTTCGGCGATGTCGAACTTCTCCGACGGCAGCAGGATGGTCGGCACGCCGCGCGCGGTCTGCACCAGTTGATGCACGCCGGCGCCATGCGACAGCGGCGCCACCACCAGTGAAGCGTCATCCTCGGTGGTGCCGGGCATTAGGTCGGCGAGATGGTTGGTGATCACGAAGGCCATCTGGCCATGGGTCAGCACCGCGGCCTTGGAGCGGCCGGTGGTGCCGGAGGTGAAGAAGAACCAGCAGGGATCGTCGTATTCGACCGCAACGTTCTCAACTTCAGCGCCTGCATGCTTGGCGATGGCGTCGCCGACTGTGGCTTCGCCGAACGTGCCCTGCTCGCCGATACGCCAGGTGAATTCGAGCGCCGGATTGGCCGCCGCCCCGGCGTGCTCGGGAAAGTCGCCGTGGCAGAGAAACGCTTTCGCGCCAGAAGCCGCGGCGAGATAGGCGACTTCGTCCGGCATCAGGCGGAAATTGGTCGGCACCCAGACCGCGCCGAGCCGGAAGGCCGCGAACATCGACCAGAACATCTCGTCGCAGTTCTTGGAATGCACCAGGATGCGGTCGCCCTTGACGATGCCGCGCGCGGCGAGCGCCGCCGCCAGCGCCGAGACGGTCTGGTCGATATGGCGCCAGGACCAGGTCTTCTCGTTCCAGATGAAGCCGGGCCGATCGCCGTGGCGCCGGGCGTTCTGGGTCAAGATGTAGGCGAGGTTCATCACCCGGCGCGACACCCGCGCGATCCCGCCGCGCGGCGCAGTAGCAGCCGTCCCGCTCATTGCCGCCCCGCCGACACGCGCAACATCAGGGGCATGGTCAGGACAATCATGGGGTGTTTCCTCGGTCAGAACCGGGCGTCTTCAAGCGCCGCAAGGGATGGGTGCGATCCGGTTTATCGTCAAGCCGCGGGCTTCGGCAAGGCCCGCATGATGCGGCCTCGCTGCGGTACCATGATCGCGGCCCGTCACTGCGGGAGCCGCGCATGCCCGGCGGCCGATCATCATAGGCCTCCGCCGGTCCAAGCCGGCGCTACTGCGGATGCTTGGCCAACTCCTGCTCGCTCAGGTTCCAGTCCTGCCAGAGCTGCCACGCACCGACAACGGCGACGAGCGCGCCAAGCACGATGTGCCAGAGCTGCAGCGCTTGATCCGAGGCGTAGCCAAACACAAAGGGCGACACGATCAGCCAGAGCCCAAGCAGCACGCTCCCCACCTCCTCCCAGCGATGCAGCGCGACATATTCGAGCTGGGCCAGGCCCAGCACCAGCATGCCGACCACGAAACTGTTGAGGACGAGGTGGCTGCGTTCGAGATCGACAGTGTCGTTCACCTGAACCGGAAACCAGGGCGACACCATGATCAGCACGCCGAGCAGCATGCCGAACCAGTCCTCCCAGGCATGGTGTGTCTTGAAGAAGCGATTGTCCGACATGACGGTCCTCCTCCCGAACAGAGGCATACGTCGGCGGCCGGCACTTCTGCTTGCCAAACCATCAACCGGCCGCAGCGGCGGCGTATGTCTGACGACAAGCGTAATCGAACCGCATTCCCCCGCAAGACCCTCTGTGTGCGCTGCGAAAGACCGCCGCGAAGACCAGCGCAGCTCGCCTGGCCAAAACCCGACGCGCCTTTGCGCCGACGGGTTCACGCGCCTAGAACAGGCAGAGTGAATCAATCAGGATATTGCGATGGCTGCCGTCCGCGACAACAAGGCCCAACAGCGCTTCGAGCTCGATACCGAGGGCGGCATCGCCTTTGCGAATTACCGGCTGACGCCGTCAACCGTGATCATCACCCATACCGAAACACCGCGCGCCCTGCGTGGCCGCGGCATCGCGTCGGAGCTGGTCAAGGGAGCGCTGGAGCTGATCCGCGCCGACGGCCACAAGGTGATCGCCGGCTGCGGCTTCGTGGTGGACTACCTGCGCAAGCATCCGGAGTATGCGGATCTTGCGGGCTGATGCCCTCTTCGTCAGACGATCCGGATCGACATGTCGGGCAATCCCTCCAACTTGCAGAGCAGCACATCGCCCTTGACCACAGGCCCGACATTCTCCGGCGTGCCGGAATAGATGATGTCTCCGGCCTTGAGCTCGAACGCCTCGGAGAGTTTTGCGATCTGCTCGGCGACGCTCCAGATCATGTTCTTCAGATCCGAGCTCTGCCGCACCGTGCCGTTGACGGCGAGCGAGATCGCGCCCTTGGTGAAATGACCGGTCTTATCAGCCGGATGAATCGGTCCGAGCACGGCGGCGTGGTCGAAGCTCTTGCCGATCTCCCACGGCTTCTTCTCGGCGGCCATGCCGTTCTGCAAATCGCGCCGCGTCATGTCGAGGCCGAGTGCGTAGCCATAGACGTGATCGAGAGCCTTCTCGGCGGGGATGTTGATGCCGCCGGACTTCAACGCCGCCACCAATTCGACCTCGTGGTGATAGTTCTTGGTCAGCGACGGATAGGGATGATCGGCGACCGTGCCGATCGCGACATTCTGGATCGCATCGGTCGGCTTCTGGAAGAAGAACGGCGGCTCGCGGGTCGGATCGGAGCCGCGCTCGATGGCATGCGCGGCGTAGTTGCGGCCGATGCAATAGATGCGCCGCACCTGGAAGACCTCGGTCTCGCCGACGATCGGGATCGTCACGGCCGGCACCGCAAACATCGCCTTCGGCGCGGGTTGCGCTTCCGCGGGCACAGCGTGCGCGGCAGCACCCGCCAGCGCCAGAGCGCCGGTCGTCAGCATCGTCCGGCGGTCGAGATCAGTCATGAGCGTTCTCCTTGTTATCGGCCGATCTATAGATGTTCGCCCGTCCATAAAAAAGGGCCCGCACCGGCGCGGGCCCTGGTCGCATCAGCGGTTATCCCGTCAGTGCTTGATGTCCGGAGGCAACTTGCCGCCATTGGCCGCAAGCTTCGCCATCACCTGCTTGTGCAGCCAGATGTTCATGCTCGCGGAGTCGTTGGTGTCGCCGGTGTAGCCAAGCTCCTTGGCAAGCTCCTTACGCGCGCCGAGGCTGGAATCGATGTCGAGCGCCTTCATCAGGTCGACGATCGAGGTCCGCCACTCCAGCTTCTCCTTCTTCGCAGCGACCGCCGCGTCGAGGATAGGCGCCACGTCAACCGTCTGCGCGGGTGCGGCACCGGGCGCGGCTGCCGGGGACGAAGACGATGCGCTGGCGGAGGGCGAACCGCCGGCGGGAGCCGTGGTTGTGGCTGCTCCGCCAGCGGGCGCGGCCGTCGCGCTGCTACCGAAGATCGCGCTCATGATTTTTCCGAAAATGCTCATCGTTTGCTCCCACTGGACTTGAGATGGTTTGAAGGTCAGGCGACGCTGAGACGCCCGACCGCGGTCGCACGCCAAGTGTACCGCCCTCTCCATACCTTGCCAATGCGACATTCACTTAAGCGTGAGAGCGTGCTTTCGATCCGGTTTGGGAGTACCTTGGTTGTTCAGTTCGCGACATGGCCAGGTCCCTGCTCCGTCTTTCGCGTCTGGTCTGCTTGTGAACGCTTTGAGAGGCGGCACGTTGGTGCCCGTATGGCGGGCGCAGAATGCGGCCGTCCAGAGGGAGACAACGACCATGGCCACTCCATATCAAGGCAATGTCAGATCGATGACGCAGAGCGGCGAAGGTGCCACATCTGCGCCGGTTATCCGCACCATCGGCCTGTCCGATTTGCATCAAGCGCTGCGTCTCGGATGGGAGGACTTCAAGGCGATCCCCAGCCACGCCATTGTACTATGCCTGATCTATCCCGTGCTCGGCCTCGTGCTCGCGCGCACGGTGCACGGCTATTCCGTGCTGCCCCTGTTGTTTCCGTTGGCCGCGGGCTTTGCCCTGCTCGGCCCGTTTGCCGCGATCGGCCTCTACGAGTTGAGCCGCCGTCGAGAGAACGGCGAGGCAGCGACCGCGTGGGACGCCTTGGAGGTGTTCCGCTCGCCGTCCTTCGGTGCGATGCTCGGGGTCGGAACGCTGCTGTTCGCGCTGTTCGTGACCTGGATCGCGATTGCGCAGGCGATCTACACCGCCGCCTTCGGCTATCAGATTGCCGCCGACATCCCGGATTTTGCGGCGCGTGTCCTGACCACACCACAGGGCTGGTGGCTAATCGTGGTCGGCTGCGGCGTCGGCTTCCTGTTCGCGCTGGTGGCGCTTTGCATCAGCGTAGTCGCATTTCCGATGCTGCTTGATCGCCATGCGACCGCCGGCGAAGCGATGGCAACGTCGATGCGCGTTGTTGCACGGAATCCGGTGCCGATGGCGATCTGGGGCCTCATCGTCGCAGTGTTGCTGGTGCTCGGCACGATCCCGTTCTTCCTCGGCCTTGCCGTCGTGATTCCGTTGCTGGGTCACGCCACCTGGCATCTCTATCGGGAAGTGATCGTGAAGGACCCGAATGCGCGGCCGGTCATTCCGGAGCCGCGCGAGCGCAAACCGGCCGCCGATTTCCCGGCCAACCTGTTCCCATGGCGGCGAAGCGATCGGAGCTAAGTGCCCGCCGCAATCGCGCAACGCTGACTGCAAAGCAAACCGCCGGCCGATCTTCGACCGGCGGTTTGCTGTCCCGCGCAGCGCGATGCCGCTGTCAACGGAACGTGATTCTGGCGCAGTATTTGCTACCCGGTCTGACATCGGACAGGTCGTTGACCAGCCTTGTTTTAGCCGCTGTTGCCGAGAACATACGCGGCGTTTTTTTAATACTGTGCCGTTAAGATCGTCGTCCCGGAGTGAATGGTCATATGAGCTCTCGTCTTTCCTATCGCGCACTTGCCGTCGGCGCGTGGCTGCTGGCATCGACCGCATCAACGCTCGCTGCCCCCTGCGGCACAGGTACGTTCGAAGCCTGGCTCGACGATTTCAAGAAGGAAGCCGCCGCCAAGGGCATCTCGCAAAACGCGATCCAGGCCGGGCTCAATGGCGTCACCCTCGACAAGGCGATCCTGGCGCGCGATCATTCGCAGCAGGTCTTCAGTCAGACGTTCGAACAGTTCTCGGGGCGCATGGTCCCGCCGCGCCTCACCCGCGGCTCCGACAAGATGAAGCAATATGGCTCCGTGCTGTCGCGGATCGAAGAGGCCTATGGCGTACCTGGCGAGATCCTAGTCGCGATCTGGGGGCTGGAGACTGATTTCGGCGTCAACACCGGCAAGTTTCCGACCATGCGGTCGCTGGCGACGCTTGCCTATGACTGCCGCCGCTCCGACATGTTCAAGGGTGAGATGATGGATGCCTTGCGCATCATCGAGCGCGGCGACCTTGCGCCGCAGGAGATGCGCGGCGCCTGGGCGGGCGAGATTGGGCAGACTCAGTTCATGCCGTCGTCCTACATCAAGTTCGCGGTTGACTTTGACGGCAACGGCAAGCGCGACCTGCTGCATAACGTGCCAGATGTGCTGGCATCGACGGCAAACTTCCTGAAGAGCTACGGTTGGAAGAAGGGCAAGGGCTGGGAGCCCGGCAGCGAGAACTTCGCGGTGATCCAGCAGTGGAACAAGAGCGAGGTCTACGCCAAGACCATTGGCTATTTCGCCACACAACTCGCCCACGCCCCCTAGAATCGTAAAAGGCCGGCTGCCCCAGGCAACCGGCCCTGGTCGCAATGTACAAAAGCTTACTTCGCCATGCTGGCGTGCGCGGCCTTGCCGAGGTGCGCGCTGCAGGCACCCATCTTGCCGTTCAGCATCGCGTCCTGAGCGAGCGAGATTTCCTTCTCCGCCATAAACTTGACTTCAGTGTCGGCCATAGCCTCGACCGCAGACTCGGTCTTGGTCAGGTTCGGGCCACTGCAGCCGACGCCCATTTTGGCGGCATGCGCGGGAACGACAGCGTAAGCAACGGCAGCCATTGCGGCTGCGCCGATCATTGTTCTGATCATGGGAATTGTCCATTTTGTTCGTAGGCAGACGCCAGCGTGATTGCGGAATCTGCGGAACAATTATTCGCCGTTCCCCGCAGCGCTCAGAATGAACTTCGCGCGATGCGAATGTGATCGACGCTGGGCGCAATTCCAGCATGCATTGCACCGCATTTTCGTTACGGGTCGGTAAGGAAGGCCGCCGCGATCACGCTCGCCGTGACGACGCTTTGATCGGGCGACAAAGTGAAGCGCGGCCGCCGTACTCGACATGAGGCCCAGAGCGATACGACGCCCCGCTCTGAACTCGGCAAGACAACCGCTGCGTCCTTGTGACATTGCTTTCGTCGGCGGCCCTCAAGACTCGGGGTCCTGTCGACCACCAACTCCACCTGCCGAGGCGGACAGCATCTATCGGTCAACGCGACCAATTGCCGCCCGCCACTACGTCTCCAGGCAGAAGCGGCGATGAACATAAATTCATCTCATGGACCAAACTCCGCATGCGAATCGCGCATGGAACACGATCCGCAGGCCTCCCGCCCGACTGTCACGCGGGATTGATTTTGCGGTCCCTAGTTACCACTTAGAGAGCTGTCGAGAGAGTATCGCGGCGACGCAAGCTTCTGAATTATAATGCATTCTGATTGAGTTCCAACGTCCTTGGAACTCCGATCGGTCGCCGTTTCAGGCATGACAGGAACGGTTAATCGAGACTTACCGTTGCCATGCATTTTGGGATTAGCTGCATCGCAACATCGGAACTACTGCACTGCAAAATCTCATCTATATTCATTTCAACGATGAGGCTTTGGAAAAGCTGAATCTGAACTACTAGGAGACTACCAATGCTGCTCTCGCTCATCCGCATGATCCAGGCCTTCCGGGATTATCAGCGCAATGTCAGCGAATTGTCCCAGCTCAGCGACCGTGAATTGGCCGATATCGGCCTCGATCGCTCGGACATTCCGCGCGTTGCGGCCGGCACCTACAACGGCTGATCGCTCATCCGCCATCTGATGAACGGATAACGCCCGCTCCTGCAGCGGGCGTTATCGTTTCTAGCTCGGTTTCAGATGCATACGGGATCAAAACGCGCTAACGCTGCGCAATGACTCCGCATCACTCCTCCCAACCCGTGCACATCGTGGGCGCGGGGCTCGCCGGCTCGGAAGCGGCCTGGCAGGTCGCCAACTCGGGCGTCCGCGTCGTGCTGCACGAGATGCGACCGACCCGGATGACCGAGGCTCACCGAACTGACGGCTGCGCCGAACTGGTCTGCTCGAACTCCTTCCGCTCTGACGATGCCGCCAACAACGCGGTGGGGCTGCTGCACGCCGAGATGCGGCGCCTCGGCTCGCTCATCATGCGCGCAGCCGATTCCAACCAGGTGCCCGCCGGCGGCGCGCTGGCGGTCGATCGCGACGGCTTCTCCGCGGCGGTCACCAGGGCAATCAACGAACATCCTCTGATTGAGATCAGCCGCGAGGAAGTGGCCGGCCTGCCGCCCGCCGACTGGAGCAACGTGATCGTTGCGACCGGTCCCCTCACCTCGGCACCGCTCGCGGATGCAATCAGACAGCTCACGGACGAGAGCGCGCTGGCGTTCTTCGACGCCATCGCGCCGATCGTGCATAAGGATTCCATCGACATGTCGGTGGCGTGGTTCCAGTCACGCTACGACAAGGTCGGTCCCGGCGGCACGGGCGCCGACTACATCAACTGTCCGATGACGAAGGAGCAGTATGACGCCTTCGTCGCGGCACTGATCGAGGGCGAAAAGGTCGACTTCAAGGATTGGGAGACCAACACGCCCTATTTCGATGGCTGCCTTCCGGTCGAGGTGATGGCCGAGCGCGGTCCCGAAACGCTGCGCCATGGGCCGATGAAGCCGGTGGGACTGACCAACCCGCACAATCCGACTGTGAAGCCGTATGCCATCGTGCAGCTACGCCAGGACAACAAGCTCGGCACGCTCTACAACATCGTCGGCTTCCAGACCAAGCTGAAGCACGGCGCCCAGCAGCGCGTATTCCGAACCATCCCGGGCCTTGAGAAAGCCGAGTTCGCCCGCCTCGGCGGCCTGCACCGCAACACCTTCCTGAACTCGCCGAAGCTGCTCGACGCACAATTGCGCCTGCGTGCGCAGCCGCGGCTGCGCTTCGCAGGACAGATGACGGGTTGCGAAGGCTACGTCGAGTCGGCAAGCGTGGGACTGATCGCGGGGCTCTGCGCCGCCACCGACGCACGTGGCCAATCGCTGACGCCGCCGCCGGCGACCACGGCACTGGGCGCCCTTCTCGGCCACATCACCGGCGGCCACATCGAAACGGTTGAGTCCGGTCCTCGCTCGTTCCAGCCCATGAACATCAATTTCGGCCTGTTCCCACCGCTTGCCAATCCGCCGACGAAGAAGCCGGACGGTTCTCGGCTGCGCGGCAACGAAAGGACCGTTGCAAAGAAGCAGGCGATCAGCGCCCGGGCGCTCGCCGACCTCGATCACTGGATCGCAGACCACCTGCGTATTGCGGCGGCGGCCTAGGACACATGAGCTTGCCGAAAGACGACGTTGCCACCCTGTCGGCGCGATGGAGCCAGGGTGTCCTGCTCAAGCGCGACGTGTTCTCCACGGTCGAGCGCGGCCGCTTCCGTGTTGATGGTAGCGAGATCGATGGCGTGCTGCGTCGGCTCGACCAGGTGCCGTTCTGGTCATTCGGGCTCGCGCTGCACCTGTTTGCGCGCGAGCGTCGCGCGCTGACGCTGGCGCGCGATCTCGACGTCGGTCCAAAGCTGCTGTGGGCCGGCAGACGCGCATTGGTGCGGGGCTTCATCGATGGCGTCGCGCTGCATCTGGCGAAGCCGCACGGCGACGCTGCCTATTTTCGTTCCGCCAAGATGGCCCTGCGCAAGCTGCATCGCGCCGGCATCTGCCACAACGATCTCGCCAAGGAGCAGAACTGGCTGGTCGGCCGCGACGGCCGCGCCTATCTCACCGACTTTCAGCTTGCGGCCTGTTTCAAGACCCGAAGCAGGCTGTTCCGGATTGCGGCCTATGAGGATCTGCGCCATCTCCTGAAGCATAAGCGCAGCTACGCGCCAGCGGCGTTGACGCCGATGGAGCGCAAGGTGCTCGCCAAGAAGTCGGCGGTCGCCAGCATCTGGCTCAAGACCGGCAAGAAGGTCTATCAGGCGATCACGCGCGGCCTCTTCAACTTCACCGACCGCGAAGGCGGTGGCCGGCGGCTGGTCAACGACGCCCCCGTACTGGTGGACCTGATCCGCCGAAACCCCGAAGTGCGCGACACCGCGATCGTCGCCTTTGCCGATCGGCGCGTCGGCGTCGGGCTATATGCCTTCGTCGAGGCGGACCGGTCTGCGTTGGAGAAGACGCTGCGCGGCGAGCTTGCGGCGGCCAAGGGCATCAAGCCGCCCGAGCACATCCAGATCGTGCACGCGCTGCCACGCGATGCCGCCGGCAAGCCGCGCACCGAAATCCTGCAGCTCGTCGCGATGAATCAGGTCGACCTGATCGAGCCGATGATGAACAGCGACGCCGATCGCGAATTCCTCAAGAACATCCTCGAGCAGCGCAAGAACCTGCGCGACCGCTTCAATTTTGAAGTCGCCGAGATGGACCGACCGTCCGGCTAGAGCATCGCGCACCAGCCCTCGACAAACGCGTCCCGAAGTCCCACTCTTGCGACGGGGCGCTGCGCGCAAGGGACAGGATTAATGCCACTCACTCGTGGCCGTATCGGAGGATATGATTCCGAACGGATGGCGTTCGGATTCACGATGCTGGACGGTGGCCAGACCGTCGAATGCCAGATCAGCGACGCTGCGATGGACGAGCTGGCCGACACCAAGGGAACGCCGAGCATCGCACGTCAGGCCCAGTTCCTGACGCTGCGCGACTCCATCGAACGGATCGCATCCGACCTCTACGACAGTGGCTCGATGGTCAAGGGCGGAACGATCCGGATTTTCACCAAGCACATCCGGAAGCCGCAAAGCTAACCGCCGAAATGCTTCGTGCGCGCGGCGCGCCACAATGTCCACAAGACGCGTAGGCGCGACGCCGGCTTCGGAACGAACGGATCGTTGGCCGCTTGCGTGGCCCGGACAAGGTCGCGGCGGACATACGCGAGCGGCAGAAAGACCGGCCTCGCCGCGGGCGGAATATCCGAAAGCAGTGACAACGCGGTGTCGAGGTGGGTCTGCGCCTCGCGTGCGAATTGAGCGACCGCCGCACCGATTTCCGGCGTCTGCTTGCGTGCAAAGACCGCTTCCATGCTGCCACCATGCTCCTGAAGGAGTTGCAGCGGCAGGAAGAGCTGATGCCGCGCGGCATCCCGCGGCAACGCCGCGATCACCTGCGCCATTCCCTGCGCCAGACCCGCATGACGCGCCAGGTGGTCGATCTCGTCAGAAGGTCGCGCCATCACGCGTGCGGCGAGCGCGAACAACGCCGAGGCCGTGTCCGCGAGATAGCCCTCGAGCGCAGCCATCGACGGCATCGGGTCGTTGTAGAGATCGAACTGGTGCGCCTCGACCAGGCGCGACAAGGCCGAAACCGGCAAGCGGTGCTTGCGGATCGCTTGCAAAAGTTCCGCTGCGACCGGATTGCCTTCGACGCCGCCATGCTCTGTTCCGCCCAGCATGTCGGTCCACCATTGCAGCCGTATCTCGCCGGGCAGCGGCTGGCTCACGTGCTCATGAACGCGGGAAACCTCGGCGTTGAAGGCATAGATTGCGAGCAGTGACCGGCGCTCGGCCGCGGGCACGAACAGGGTCGAGGCGTAGCGGACGAAATCATGGCTCCGCACCAGATCGGCGCAGAAGGCCGCGCCGTCGATCGGCGCCTCCGTCACGCTCATGGCACCGCGATCAGCGCTGCTGCCACACGCCGCCGCTCGCCCAGCATGATGTTGTAGGTGCGGATCGCAGGCCCCGTCTGCATCGGGTCGAGCACCACTCGCACTGCACGCAAGGCCTCGCGTAAGCCCTTCGGCGGCACCCAGACTTCATTGCCACTGCCGACGATCAACGTGTCGATCGCATTCGCCGCCGCGAACACCTGGGCCAGCGAATATTGGTCGATCTGCTGCGGACTGGTCACCGGCCAGGCCCAGATTCCATCCGGCAGGCACAGCAGCGAGCCGCGGTGCGACATGTCGGCAAATGCGAAGCCGCCCTTGCCGTAGGCTTCGATCGGCGCCGGCCTCGGAAGATGCGGAGCGTCCGAGGGATTGGCCATGACAGCTTACTTCCTGGCCGCCGCGTCCGGCTTTTTGGCCGGCGCATCCTGCGCTTCGCCCCGCGTGGTGTGAACACCGAGATAGATCAGGATCGGCGCTGCGATGAAGATCGAGGTGTAGGTACCAACCAGCACCACGCCGAACATCATCACCGCGGTGAAGCTGTGGATCGCCTGGCCGCCGAACAGCAGCAGCGCGAGCAGCGCCAGGGTCACCGTGACGTGGGTGACAATGGAGCGCGACAGCGTCGAGTTGATCGATTCGTTGAGAAGCTGCGGCATCGGCATCTTCTTGTAGCGCCGCAGCATTTCGCGAATACGGTCGTAGATGACGACGGTGTCGTTGAGCGAATAGCCGAGAATGGTCAGCAGCGCCGCAATACTGGTGAGGTCGAAGTCGACCTGCGAGATCGACATGAAGCCGATCGTCAGCACGATGTCGTGGACGTTGGCGATCATCGCGCCGAGCGCGAACTGCCATTCGAAGCGGAACCAGAGATAGATCAGGATGCCCAGAATGGCGAACATCAGGCCGAGCATGCCGTAGGCGAGCAGCTCGCCGGAAACGCGAGGCCCGACCACTTCGACGCGGCGATAGTCGACGGAATCGCCGAGCGCGGTCCTGACCTTCTGGACGGCTTCCTGCTGTGCGGCATCGCCGCCGGGCTGCTCGGCGACGCGGATCAGAACTTCGGCCGGACCGCCGAACTGCTGCAACTGGACCTCGCCGAGGCCGAGGCTGCTCAAGGTCGTGCGCATCGCGGCGATGTCGGCAGTGCCGGACTTGGCCTGCACTTCCAAGAGCGTACCGCCCTTGAAGTCGATGCCGAAATTCAGCCCATGGGTGAAGAACAGCGTGATCGCGAGGATCGAAAGCAGCGCCGAGATCGGGAAGCTGATGCGGCGGAAGCGCGTGAAGTCGAAATGCGTATCGTCGGGCACGATGCGCAGCGACGGCAGCAGGCCGAGCGCCGAGACGACGGTGAGCACGGCGATCAGGACGCCAAGGCCAATGAGAACGTAGTGGGTCACAACAGGCCTCTCAAATCGGCACGGTTTGCGGCCGCTTCCATCGCACCCACCAGGCGACGATCAGGCGCGTCAGGGTGAAGGCGGTGAACACCGTGGTAATGATGCCGATGCCGAGCGTCACGGCAAAGCCGCGCACCGGTCCGGTACCGATATAGAACAGCACCGCGGCTGCGATAAATGTGGTGATGTTGGAGTCGAGGATGGTCGCGAGCGCCCGCTTGAAGCCGGCGTCGATCGCTGAGATCGCATTGCGCCCGCCCCGTAGCTCCTCGCGGATACGCTCGTAGATCAGCACGTTGGAGTCGACCGCGATACCGACGGTCAACACGATGCCGGCGATGCCGGGCAGTGTCAGCGTGGCGTTGAGCAGCGACAGCAGACCGAAGATCATGGCGACGTTGACCGCAACGGCGATGTTGGCGAACACGCCGAACAGTCGATACGTCAGCAGCATGAACACAATGACCAGGATCGAGCCGACATAAGCCGCAAGCTCGCCCTTCTCGATCGAATCCTGACCGAGGCCGGGACCGACGGTGCGCTCCTCGATCACGGCGAGCGGCGCCGGCAGCGCGCCGGCACGCATCAGGATCGCCAGATCATTGGCCGACTGCACGGTGAAGTTGCCGGAAATCTGCCCGGAGCCGCCGGTGATCGGCTCGCGGATGACCGGAGCGGAGATCACCTTGTTGTCGAGCACAATGGCGAAGGGCTGACCGACGTTCTCGCTCGTCGCCTGGGCGAATTTGCGCGCACCTGATGAATTGAACCGGAAGCTGACGATCGGCTCGCCGGTGCGCTGGTCGAAGCCAGGCTGCGCATCAGACAATTCGGCACCGGAGACCAGGACCTGCTTCTTTACGACATACGGCACGGGAGGCGGCGACGCGCTCATCAGCAACTCGGACTCGGGCGGCACCCGGCCCGCCTGGGCCTGGTCCGGCGAGACCGACGTATCGACCATGCGGAATTCCATCTTCGCCGTCTTGCCGAGCAATTCTTTCAGTCGCGTCGGGTCCTGCAAGCCCGGCACCTGCACCAGGATGCGATCGGTGCCCTGGCGCTGAATCACCGGCTCGACAGTGCCGAGCTCGTTGACGCGGCGTTCGACGATCTGGATCGATTGCTCGATGGTCTGGCGGATGCGCTCGGTAATGGCTGCCTGCGGCACCGTGAGGCGGATCAGGCCGCCGCCGGCGTCCGAGACCTCGAGGCTGCGCTGACCGCTCGAGCCGAGCAGGCCGCCGAGCGGCTGCGACAGCTCGCGAAGCTTCGACAGCGCGGTCGCCTGCTCGTTGTCCCGGGAGATGCGGACCTCGACGGCATCATTGCGCGAATTCAGGCCGGTGTAGCCGATCTTGGCTTCGCGCAGCACCCGCCGCACGTCGTCGCGGACCTGGTCGAGCTTCTCTTTCTTGACGTAGTTGGAATCGACCTCGAGCAATAGGTATGAGCCGCCCTGCAAGTCGAGGCCGAGCACGAGGCGACGCTGCGCCCATGCAGGCCAGCTCTTGACCTGTGCTTCCGGGAAGAAGTTCGGCACCGCGCACAGGCAGACCACCAGCGCTGTCAGGATGATCGCCAGCGCCTTCCACCGGGTGAAATACAACATCGACTTGTTCCGTCAGAGTCCAAACAGCGGCGCGGCAATCAGCTCGCGGACGCCTCGTCCTTGGTGTCGCCCTTCGCCGGCTCACCCTTGGAGCGCACGCCGGAGATCATCTGGCGCATCTGCCGCACGCGGACACCATCCGAAATCTCGAATTCGATCTGGTCGTCGTCGACCACCTTGGTGACCTTGCCGACCAGGCCGCCCGAGGTCACCACCGTATCACCGCGGCGGATGTTCTTCACCAGATCGGCGTGGTCCCGGACCTTCTTCTGCTGCGGGCGAAGAATCAGGAAGTACATGATGACGAAGATCAGTGCGAATGGCAGCAGCGACATCAACATGCTGTTGGTATCGCCACTGGCTCCGGCAGCCTGGGCAAAGGCAGGAGTAATCAGCATTCGAACAATCCTCGGTAAGACGGGAAAAAACCGGCCACGCCCTCTGGTCCTTCGGGCGGTATGGCGGTCCGGGCAAATTCGCGCGGACTATAGCGGCAGCGGTCCCAATTGCAACGTTAACGGCCCTTCATTTAGGCGGCTTGCGGGAGGAGCGCCAGCCCGATAAGGCTGCGCCGTCAGGAACTGGAAAAATGCCGAAAAAAGCCAAGAAAATAGTCAGCAAGACAGCCAGCAAAACACTGCCCAAAGCTGCCGCCAAAACACCGGCAAAAGCCACGACAAAACGCCCGGCAAACGCGCTCGATGGCGCGACCGCCGAGCGGATCGCGAACGCTCTGGAGATCATTGCCAGCCGCCTTGCGGCAGCCTCCCCGACCGTTGATACGGCCGAGTCGCTCGGCGCAGCGGACGCCTTTGTCTGGCACCCCGACGGGCGCCTGGCCCCGGTGCCGCGTGTCAGCCGCGTCGAGATCGGCCTGCTCAAGGGCGTCGACCGGATGCGCGACATCCTGATGGAGAACACCGAGCGCTTCGCCGACGGACTTCCCGCCAACAACGCGCTGCTGTGGGGCGCGCGGGGCATGGGCAAGTCGTCCCTGGTGAAGGCTGCGCATGCCACCCTCAACCGCGACCGCAAGGCGGCCGACCGCCTGAAGCTGATCGAAATCCACCGTGAGGACATCGAGAGCCTGCCCGGCCTGATGGAGCTTCTGCGCAGCTCCCCGTTCCGCTTCATCGTGTTCTGCGACGACCTCTCCTTCGACGGCAACGACGCATCCTACAAGTCGCTGAAGGCGGTGCTGGAAGGTGGCATCGAAGGGCGCCCCGACAACGTGATCCTCTATGCCACGTCGAACCGGCGGCATCTGCTCGCGCGCGAGATGATCGAGAACGAACGCTCGACCGCGATCAATCCCGGCGAAGCGGTCGAGGAAAAGGTGTCGCTGTCGGATCGCTTCGGCCTCTGGCTCGGCTTCCATCGCTGCAGCCAGGACGAGTATCTGGCGATGGTGAAGGGCTATTGCGACCATTTCGGCATCAAGATCGCCGACGACGAACTCGAGCGCGAGGCCCTCGAATGGTCGACCACGCGCGGCTCGCGCTCCGGCCGCGTCGCCTGGCAATTCACCCAGGAACTGGCCGGACGGCTCGGCGTGCGGCTGAGCGGCGCGTAGCCGGGACGCAATCTTGCGAACCGCCTTCTGATTCGGCTTGGCTCGAGTACACTGGACTCATGCCAGCCGACCCAAACGCAACCGCGAGACGATGTGGTGATTGCACCGCCTGCTGCGACGGCTGGCTGAAAATCCGGATCCGTGACCATGACGTCTATCCGGGGCATCCCTGCCCGTTCAGCGGTGCGGGCAAATGCGCGATCTACGACGCGCGCCCGGTCGATCCTTGCCGGAATTTCGTTTGCGGTTGGCTCGCTCCGACAAGTCCGCTGCCCGAGTGGATGCGGCCTGACAGATCGCATCTCATCTTTCTTCCGGCCAGCTTCACGTGGCGGACCATCCCGGTCGATGTCGCGGTCGCCATCGGCGCGCGCCCGAAAGCGAAAGCGCGCGCGTGGCTCGAAGGCTTCAGCCGCGAAGCACGTCGACCTCTGCTGCTGCAATCGGACGGCGAATGGCAGGCCCATGGACCGCCGGATTTCCTGCGCGACATGGTCGAGCGCCTCGCCCGCGCCGACGATCCATGGCGGTAGCCAGGGCCGCTCGCGGCGTCCGAACTTGCCAAACCAGGACCCTTGCGTGGCATTCAGCATACCAATTGCGCGGCCGTATCTCGCAACGCATCTATAATTTGTCAGCCTTACTGACACATCGTCGCATGGCAACATATGCCGTGATTTCAGTTACTTCGCGTGAAGACGAACTTTATTCCCAGATCGACCCTGCGACAATTTGATGCAGCGCAATAGTACTATAGTACCATTTTTATCACAGGCCGCCTTTATCTCCGTGATCCATCTCACATCCGTGTATTTGGCATTTGGCATACATTACCGTTCTGCCCCGTTTGCGACCTTCGGCACCCGCCGAGGCGGTTCGTCAAACGGGGGATCATCAGATGACGAAAAAGGGACTTCTCGCAGGAACCGCGTGCACGGCCATTTGCCTTGCGCTCACGCAGCAGCCGGTGCGGGCGGCAACGCTCGACGATGTGATGGCACGTCTCGATGCACTCGAACGCAACAACGCGAAGCTCGCCAGGGAGAACGCGCAGCTACGGGACCGCGTGAATCACATCGCGAGCCGTCCAGCGCCGGCCGTGGCAACTGCGCCGGCCCCAAAGGGCAACCCGGTGCAGCATGCGGCCGTAGCCCCCTCCCCAGCCCCAGCGCCCGAACATGCGATCGTCAGCATCGGCGGCGCTCCGATTTACAGCAAGGCGCCCGGCGGCAACGCCTTCGTCGACAACACGACCGTAACCCTATACGGACACGTTGATCTGTCCGGCGATGTCTTCAACGCCGGCGTGTTCGATCAAGGCACCAAGTTCGGCGTGGCGAGCAACCTCACTTATTTCGGCGTTCGCGCGCGACACAATCTCGAACCGTACGGCTTCCCGGGATGGGCTGCGATCGCACAGTTCGAATCTCTCGTCGAAGTCGCCGCGGTCCCGACCGAGCGCGCGGCGTTCGGTACGCGCGACAGCTTCATCGGAATGGAAACCCCATGGGGCACCGTCAAGGCCGGCAAGTCCGATACGCCCTACAAGAGATCGACTTCAAAGTTCGACCCGTTCTCGGCGACGCTCGGCGACTACAACTCGATCATGGGCAATACCGGCGGCGATCTGCGCGCCGAGTTCGATTGGCGTGCAGCGCACGCCATCTGGTACGAGTCGCCGATCTGGAATGGCTTCCAGGCAACCGTGATGGTGTCGCCCGGACAGAACACCGCAAGGGACAACAGCGACTTCGCGCTCGGAGACTTTAACTGCCCCGGCACGTCGGCGCGTGGCAGCGGCAGCGGCTTCCCGCTCACCTCAGCGCCCGAGGGCTGCACCGACGGCTCATACGGCAACCTCTACAGCGCCTCGCTGGCCTATAATCAGGGACCGTTCACGGCGATCGCCGCCTACGAGATGCATGAGGGCACCAACCGCACCGGCGACGAGGCCGTCACGCCGCTCAGCAATGGCGGCGTGCTGATCGTGCCGCCGGGAGCGGTCGGCATCGCCAACGAATGGGCCGCGAAGCTCGGCGCCGGATACGGCTTCAACGATGGCATCGGCAAGCTGCAGCTCTATGGCATCTATGAGATGCTGCGGCGCGAGCACACCGTTGCCGATTTCAACGAACGCTCGCGCGACGGCTATTTTGTCAGCGCCACGCAGTCCATCGGCGCCTGGGATGTCAGCGCGTCCTGGGCTCATGCCAACGCATCACCGGGCTCGCCGGGGACCGGCGTGTTCAACACCTACACCGTCGCTCCGCCGGCGGGATCGGCCGACTTTGCACTCAACACCGTGGACAGCAGTGCCGATCAGTATGCGGCGGGCGTCAAGTACCACTTCAGCCCATTCGCAACCTGGTATCTCGTCGGCAGCTATCTGCGCAATGGTCCCGGCGCGCACTACTGCCTTGGTGTGAGTGGTCACGGCTACGGCGTATGCGGACGCGACGCCAACAACAACGTGGTGGCTGGCAACAACGCCAAAGCAGTCACAACCGGCATGACCTTCGACTTCTAAATCAAAACAAGACGGGGAGGCTTCACGCCTCCCCGTCCTGCGTGTTCACAACGTGAGACGACCTCGGGCTATGCGCCGTTGAGGAATTGCAGCGGATCGACCGGCGAGGAGCCCTTGCGGATCTCGAAGTGTAACTGCGGTGAGCCCACCTCACCTGACTGCCCTGACTTGGCAATCACCTGGCCACGCTTGATGGTGTCGCCGCGCTTCACCAACAGCTCGCTCGCATGGGCATAGGCCGTGACGTAGCCGTTGGCGTGACGAACCAGCACGAGGTTGCCATAGCCCTTCAGCTCGTTGCCCGAATAAGCGACGACGCCGTCCTCGGCGGCTTTCACCGGGGTGCCCTCGGGCACTGCAACGTTGATGCCGTCGTTGACCTTCCCGTTGGTCTTGGCGCCATAGGCAGTGATCACCTTGCCGCGCACCGGCCAGCGGAAGGTCGGCAGGGCGCCGGTTGCTTCGCTCGATTTCACCGCCGGCGTTGCCGACGCTCCGGCCGGCTGTTCGACGTTCTCGGTCGGCTGGACCAACCGCGCGCTTTGCTGCGGCTGCGCGGTCGCAACCACCTTCGGGGCGGATACTGCCGGGACCGGAGCCGGCGCGGGGGCCACGGCCGCAACGGCCGGCGCAGCGGGCGCGGCGGCGGCGGTCTTGGCGCCCGGCACCATCAGCTTCATGCCCAGGCTCAGCCTGGCCGACTGGTCGAGATTGTTGGCCCGCGCCAGCTCCACCACGGAGATGTGGTGCTGGCGCGCAATGCTGTGCAGCGTGTCACCGCGATTGACGTAGTAGACGCCGGCCGGAGCAGCCGCCACCGCAACCGGCTTGGCGGCCGCGGCGGGCGCAGCCGCCGTCGCAGTCGGGTGCGGAATAATCAGTTGCTGGCCGGGCGACAGCGCGCGCGGTCCCTTGTAGCCGTTGGCGCGCAGGATCTCGGCCGTCGAGACGTGATAGCGCTTCGCCAGCACCTCCAGCGTATCGCTGGTGCCGACGATGATGGTGGTGCCGTTGTGAGCAGCCGCGACCGAATGCGGAACGCTTCCGGTGGCCTCGATGTGCGGGCGCGCCGGCGGCGGCGCGTAGGACGCCAGGCCGCGCCCTCCTCCGGCGACGCCGCTGGACACCGGATATGATTGCGGCGCCGACACCGGCGGCGGCAACGGCTGCGACTGATACTGCGGAGACTGCGACTGCGGCCGCGCATATTGCGGCAGCTCGCGCGGAGGCGCCTGCACGGCGCCGGTCGGCTGCGGATCAAAGGCGAAGGGATTTTGCGAGTAGGAGCTTTGCGAGAAGCGCGACGACATATCGGCGCTGCAGCCGGCAAAGGCGACGGACATCAGCGCCAGCACCGCAACCTGCGGCGCGCGACGCGAGCGAAGCAACTCAACAACACTCGACATGGTTACTCACTCGTACGCAACTAACGACTGTTTTGAGTAAACACGTGCCGAGTAAATAACGGCTTAACCCTGGGAATAAGATGTTGGCCGCAAGCGGCAATCCGCAATTCTACAGCTCGCGCGCAATCCCCGACAGCGCCGGCACGAAACGGACATCGACCAGGTCCTTGCGATCGAATCCGGTCTCCGTCCGCGTCACGCGAACCAGGGTCTGGGTGCCGTGATGCGGTCCGACCGGGGCAATCAGGAGGCCGCCAGGCTCCAGCCGTTCCATGAGCTTGTCCGGGATCTGCTCCATCGCCGCGGTTACGATGATGCGGTCGAAGTCACCGGCGCCGGCCGGCACGTCGAAGCCGTCGCCAAGCAGCACCTCCACGTTGTAATAGCCGAGCGTTTCGAGCCGCTTGCGGGCAGCATCGGCCAGCGTGCGGTAGCGCTCGATGGTCAGCACCTGCCGACATAGCCGGGACAGGATGGCTGCCTGGTAACCGGACCCGGTGCCGATTTCGAGTACGCGATGATCCTTCCTAAGCTGGAGCTGCTCGGTCATGTAGGCGACCACGAAAGGCTGGCTGATGGTCTGACCGCAGGCGATCCCAAGCGCGCTGTCACGATAGGCGTCGTCGCGGTCACCCGGCTCGACGAAGTCCTCGCGCGGCACCTCTTCCATGGCCCGCAGCACGGATAGGTCGCTGATCCCGCGCCGGCGCAGGGTCAACTGGAACTTCATCTTCTCGGGCGGATCTGGGTTCACGGCCATACTCGTCAGCATGTTTGGGCAGCAATCCGGGTATTTTAGATATCTTCATGCCACCGGAATCAGAAATACCGCGTTAAGGAAAAATTTCCGCCTGTTCCCGATCCGGAACTGCAACTGCTTTCTCATTTGCGAGCGCCGCCACCACTCCCCATGTGAGCGGCGACGGCGCGCGATCAAAGCCCGCACCCAAAGCGGTTGCGCGGGCACCGCCGAAGATGAAGCAGGCCACCAGCGTCCGAGCCTGCTGCGCCGAACAAGTCAGGCTTGGGTGGACAGGATAATTCGCTGCTGCACGCCGGAAAGGCAGCAATTCCCAAACCTTTGCGTTGCGCCTTTTGATCTTATTTGCGAGCTTAGCTCTGGGACGGGCAAGGATTCCATCATGACAGCGACACGGCCGGCGGGCTGTTCAGTTTTCCTCGTGGAAGACGAGGTCATGATCCGGATGATGGTCGCCGACATGCTGGAGGAACTCGGCCATAGCGTCGCGGCCGAAGCCGGCGAAATCGGTGAAGCGGTCAAGCTCGCGCAATCCACCGAATTCGATCTCGCCATCCTCGACGTCAACGTCAACGGCAAGGTGATCACCCCCGTCGCCGAGCTGATCAACGCACGCAATCGTCCGTTTATCTTCGCGACCGGTTATGGGTCCTCGGGCCTGCCTCCCGAGTATCGCGACCGGCCGGCGCTGCAGAAGCCGTTCCAGCTCGAAACGCTGGCGCAGGTGATCTCCAGCGCGATGAGGGGTGCGCCAGTCTAGGCCACAGCACAGCGCACGGTGCGCTGCTGATGCTTACTTCAAAGTCGCTGTCAGCGCTTCCGAAAACGCTTCGTCCGTGCGGTCGAGCCGCAGCGGCGTCACCGAGACATAGCGCGCCGCAAGCGCAGCGAGATCGGTGCCCTCTGCGGGCGCGTCCATCATCGCGGCGCGCTCGAAGCCGATCCAGAAGTACGGATTGCCGCGCCCATCGTGCCGACGATCGATCTTGAGGAATCCAAGATTGCGCTTGCCCTGCCGTGTGATGCGGATGCCCTTGACCTCGTCGGGCATGCACGACGGGAAGTTGACGTTGACGACGGTGTTCTTCGGGATTCCCGCTGCGAGCACCTTGCGCACGATGTCCGGTCCGAACTTCAGCGCCGTCTCCCATAGCGGCTTGTCGCGCGTCTCGACGCTGAATTCCTGCGACAGCGCAAACGACGGCAATCCAAGAATGGTGCCTTCCAGCGCGCCGGCGATGGTTCCGGAATAGACCACGTCCTCGGCGACGTTGCGGCCCTTGTTGACGCCGCTGAGCACCAGATCAGGCAGCTTCTCGCCAAGGATGTAGCGCGCCCCCATGATGACACAGTCGGTCGGCGTGCCGCGCACCGCGAAATGACGGGGGCCGACTTCGCGCAGGCGGAGCGGATCATTGAGCGACAGGGAATGCGAGACGCCGGACTGGTCGAGTTCGGGCGCGACGATCCAGACATCATCCGACAAGGCCCGCGCGATCTGTTCGACGGCCTTCAGGCCGGGAGCGTGGATGCCGTCATCATTGGTGCAAAGAATTCGCATCCGTCAAAGTGCCTTTTGTTCTGATTCGACGCGGTTTTTCTTGAACTGACACGTCGTCTTAACCGGCTAGGGCCGCGGAGGCAAACCCGGCAGAATCCCGTGCCGGCCGGTCGATCGGGCACGCCGGGGACGGACGAACCTGACGCTGGAGTCCGTGGACTGTCACCGCCCATTGGCGACCAAGCCAGTGGGCGTCACCGTGGAGTGGCATCGCACTGGCTCCGTCCTCACGCGCCGTGCTCGATGACCTTGAGCCCGCCCATATAGGGCTGCAGCACATCGGGCACCGCGATCGAGCCGTCCTGCTGCTGATAGGTCTCCATCACCGCGATCAGCGCACGACCGACCGCCGTGCCCGAGCCGTTCAGCGTGTGCACGAAGCGCGGCTTGCCGTCGGGGCCGCGATAGCGCGCATCCATGCGGCGCGCCTGGAAATCGCCGCACACCGAGCAGCTCGAAATCTCGCGATAGGCGCCGCCGTCGCCCTGCCCCGGCATCCACACCTCGATGTCGTAGGTCTTCTGCGCCGAGAAGCCCATGTCGCCGGCGCACAGCGTCATCACGCGATAATGCAGGTCGAGGCGACGCAGCACTTCCTCGGCGCAGGAAAGCATGCGCTCGAGCTCGTCCTTGCTGGCTTCGGGCGTGGTGATCGAGACCAGCTCGACCTTGGTGAACTGGTGCTGACGGATCATGCCGCGGGTGTCGCGGCCTGCCGCGCCCGCCTCCGCGCGAAAGCACGGCGTCAACGCCGTGAGCCGCATCGGCAGCTCCCTTTCATCGAGGATGGATTCGCGTGCGAGATTGGTCAGCGAAACCTCGGCGGTCGGAATCAGCCCGAGGCGCTCGCTGCGCAGGTCGGCGCCGGGTGCCGACAGCAATTCACCCTTGATCGCCCAGAACTGGTCGTCCTCGAATTTCGGCAATTGGCCGGTGCCGAACATCACGGCATCGCGCACCAGGAGCGGCGGATTGATCTCGGCATAGCCATGCTCGCCTGTATGCAGATCGAGCATGAACTGCCCGATCGCGCGCTCGAGTCGAGCGAGGCCCTTCTTGAGCACGACGAAGCGCGCGCCGGACAGCTTTGCCGCCGCCTCGAAATCCATGTAGCCGAGCGCGCCGCCGAGATCGTCATGCGGCTTCGGCGCAAAGCCATAGTCGCGCTTCTTGCCGAATACATGGCGCTGCACGTTGCCATGCTCGTCGGCGCCGTCGGGCACCTCGTCGAGCGGCAGATTGGGAATCGAGGACAGCTCTTTCGCGAGCTCCTCGTCGGCCGTCTTCGCCGCGACCTCGAGCTGGGGCATCGTGGTCTTGAGCTCGGTAACCTCCGCCATCAGCTTCGCTGCGCGCGCCTCGTCCTTTGCCTTCTTGGCCTCGCCGATCTCCTTCGAGGCCGCATTGCGCCGCGCCTGTGCCTGCTCGGACGCCAGAATCGCGGCACGGCGCTTCTCGTCGATCGCGAGCAGCGACGACGACAAGGCCTGAAGTCCGCGGCGCTTCAGGCCGGCATCGAAGGCTGTCGGGTTGTCGCGGATCGCTTTGATGTCGTGCATGGTGATCGGGGTCCTAACGTCTCATTTTCACGGAATGCCGAACATCAACATTCCGTGGAGCGCTCCCCACTAGCACACCCGTCATCGCCCGCGAAGGCGGGCGATCCAGTATTCCAGGGAGCTCCGGGATCGTTCGAGAGGCCGCGGCGTACCGGATACCCGCTTTCGCGAGTATGACACTGAATGTGTGCGGAGCTAAACCGCCCCTACTCGGCCGGATTGGCCGCCGGCGGCGCCCCCGACGACGAGGAGGCTGTGGCCCCCGCGGCCTTCTTTTCCACGATCCGCACCGCGATGATCGCGCCCTCGTAAAGCGCAAGCAGCGGAATCGCCAGCGACGCCTGGCTCAGCACGTCCGGCGGCGTCAACACGGCCGCGATGATGAAGGCGATGACGATGAAGTAACGCCGCTTCTCCTTCAGCATCCTCGAGGTGACGATGCCGACCCGCCCCAGCAGCGTCAGGATCACCGGAAGCTGGAAGGCGATGCCGAAGGCGAAGATCAGCGACATCATCAGCGAGAGATATTCGCCGACCTTGGGCAGGAGCGCGATCTGCGCGGTCTCCGCCCCTCCCGCCTGCTGCATCCCGAGAGAGAAGCGGATCAGCATCGGCAGCACGACGAAATAGACCAGCATCGCCCCGGCGACGAAGAAGATCGGCGTTGCGATCAAGTACGGCAGGAAGGCGTTGCGCTCGTGCTTGTAGAGGCCCGGCGCGACGAACTTGTAGATCTGGGTCGCGACGATCGGAAACGAGATGAAGCCGGCGCCGAACAGCGCGAGCTTGAGCTGGGTGATGAAATATTCCAGCAGTGCCGTGTAGATGAACTTCGAGTTCTCCGGCCCCGCCACCCACACGAACGGCCACACCAGAACGTTGTAGATCTGCTTGGCGAAGAAGAAGCAGAAGATGAATGCCAAGCCGAAGCCGAGCAGCGCCTTGATCAGGCGCGAGCGCAGCTCGATCAGGTGATCCATCAAAGGGGCCTTGCTGGCCTCGATGTCTTCGGCAGTCATGACGCTTTGGCGTCCTTGAGCAGATCGGGTTTCGCCGGCGCCACGTCCTGCGGCACCGGTTGTGGCTGGACTTCGTTGGTGACCGCAAGCGGCTCACTTGTTGCGGCGTGCGTCTCGGCCTCGACGAAGGTCTCCGGCGTCGGTGCGACCGGAGTCGTCGGTGTCACCGGTGTATCGCTTGTCGATATCACCGGTGCATCGGTTGTCGACACCGGCGCGTCGGTCGCGGACGCCACCTGCGCATCCACGGGCTTGTCGATCTGCAGGGCGTCGCTGACGTCCTTCTGCAACGAGGTCATGACGTTGCCGCTGGTGAGCCCGGTCGCGGCTTCCCTGACCTCGTCGAAGCTCTTCTTGAGGTCGGCCATTTCGGCCTCGCGCATGGCCTCCTGGAACTGGCCCTGGAATTCAGCGGCCATCCGGCGCGCCTTGCCCATCCATTGCCCGACCATCCGCAGCACGCCGGGCAGCTCCTTCGGGCCGATGGCGATCAGCGCGACGACCGCGATGACGACCAGTTCACTCCACCCGATATCGAACATGAATTCTTCCGCCTAAGCGCGCCGCTACGGCCTCATCCGCCCCAACAGGATTTGGGGCTGCCAGCGCCTGTTCTCAATCGGCGTCCATAGCGCGTCCGAGCGACGACGTCACCGCCTCGCGCAAATAAAAACGTCGAAATGTGCGTCAGTACAATGGCCTTAGACGGCCTTGCTGCCGACATCCGAGCGCGCGGCCGACGGCGCTGCATTGTGATCGATAGCCTTGGTGGGCTCCGGTTTGTCTGCAACCTTGTCGTCGTCCTGCATGCCCTTCTTGAAGGCCTTGATGCCCTGGGCGACGTCACCCATCAGGTCCGAAATCTTGCCGCGTCCGAACAGCAGCAGGACCACTGCGATCACGACGATCCAGTGCCAAATGCTAAGCGAACCCATCCTGCAACCCTCCAGAAATGGCCGGCGAGCCGGCCTGAACTTTGCCGGAAGGTAGGCCCGCGGGGTGTCAAAAACAAGGACCTCAGCCGCGGCAAATCGCTGTCGCGGCTACGTAATATTGCTAGGCCTTTAACCAGGAATATTTCGGGCTATTCGCCCTTCTCCTCGGCACCGTCGTCATCGCCGTCGCGAGCTTCCGGTTCGCCGGCGTCGGGTGCGGCCGCGTCGGGTTCGGCGGCAACCTCGGCCTCGACCTCCGCTGTCGCTTCAGTTTCGGCGGTCGCTTCGGCCTCGGCCTTCTGTTCGTCCGGCTCGGCGGCCGGCGCGAGCAGCAGTTCCAGCGTGTCGCCGGGCTCGAGCGGCTCTTCATCCTCGCGCAGCGCAGCATCGTCGGAAGGTGATGGAACACTGAATCCGGTCGGCAGGCGCGAGTCGAGCAGCCCCGTGCCCTTGAGCTCTTCAAGCCCCGGCAGGTCGGTCAGCGCTTCCAGGCTGAACTGCGACAGGAACCCATCGGTGGTTCCGAAGGTCAGTGGTCGGCCCGGCGTCTTGCGACGGCCCCGCGGCCGAATCCACCCGGTCTCCAGCAGCACGTCGATGGTTCCCTTCGAGGTGACCACGCCGCGGATCTCTTCGATCTCGGCGCGCGTCACCGGCTGGTGATAGGCGATGATCGCAAGCACCTCGATCGCCGCGCGCGACAGCTTGCGGGTCTCCGTGCTCTCGCGCGTCATCAGCCACGACAGATCGCCCGCGGTACGGAACGTCCACTTGTTGGCGACGCGAACCAGATTGACGCCGCGCGGAGCATATTCCGCCTGCAACTGCGCGAGCGCGGCCTTGACATCGACGCCGTCAGGCATCCGCTTTGCCAAAGTCGCCTGATCGATCGGCTCGCTCGATGCAAACAGCAAGGCCTCCAGGAGCCGCAATTCTTCGGGACGCGCGATCGGATCCATAGGAGCAACCTCCTCCTCGACCTCTTCAATGCGTCGTTCTGCCAGGCTTGCCATGGCATGCTCTCCTTCTTCCACTTACTCGACCGACAGGTCCGGTGCCGCCGCGGCGGCTTGCGGTGGACGCTTTCGGAAATAGATCGGCGCGAACGCCTGCTTCTGATTGATCTCCATCTCGCCTTCGCGAACCAGTTCGAGGGCGGCGGCGAAGCTTGATGCGAACACCGTGGCTCGCTGCGTGGGATCAGCGACGTAGTTCATCAGGTACTCGTCGAGGCAGCTCCAGTCCTCGGCGATGCCGACCAGCCGCTCCAGCGAGGCGCGCGCTTCCGCCAGCGACCACACGGTGCGCTTGGCGAGATGCACCGAAGTCAGCACGCGCGACTGACGTTGCGTCGCATAGGCCGACAAGAGGTCGTAGAGCGTCGCGGTGAATTTCGGATGCTTGATCTCCGCGATCGATTCCGGATTGCCGCGCGGAAAGATATCGCGCTGGAACTGCGGCCGGTTCATCAGCCGATTGGCCGCCTCGCGGATCGCCTCGAGCCGGCGCAGCCGGTTGGCGAGCGCGGTCGCCATCTCTTCGGCACTCGGCCCTTCGGCGGTCGGGGGCTCCGGCAGCAGCAATCGCGACTTCAGGAACGCAAGCCAGGCGGCCATCACCAGATAGTCGGCGGCGAGTTCGAGCCGGATCTTGCGGGCCGCCTCGATGAACGAGAGGTACTGATCGGCGAGTGCGAGGATCGAAATCTTCGCGAGGTCGACCTTCTGCTGGCGGGCGAGCGTCAGCAACAGATCGAGCGGGCCCTCATAGCCCTCGACGTCGACCACCAGCGCGGGCTCGCCTTCCGCCACCTCGGCCGGCCGCCCCGTCTCAAACGATAGAATTTCAGCGGTCATGCCGTCCCTACCCGATTCAACAACGCGTCCAGTTCTGCGCGGGCCGATTGCCTGTCGAACGGCTCTGGCGGCTTCCGTGCGGCCAGCGCCCGACTGGCGCGCTCAAGCGCCTGGCCGGTCAGTTCCGGCGTCTCCCGCGCAACCCCGCGCATTTCATCGATGTTGCCGTTGCAGTGCAGGATCACGTCGCAGCCGGCGCTGACGATGGCCCGGGTCCGTTCCGCGATCGATCCGGCCAGCGCATTCATCGACACGTCATCACTCATCAACAAACCCTGGAACCCGATCAGGCCGCGAATCACCTGTTCGATGATTGTCGCAGAAGTCGTCGCCGGATGGGCGGGGTCGAGCGCGCTAAACACAACATGTGCGGTCATAGCCATCGGCAGGTCCGCGAGCGGCTGGAACGCGGCGAAGTCGGTCCTTTCCAGCTCTGCTTTCGCGGTCTCGACGGCCGGGAGCCGGAAATGGCTGTCCGCCGTGGCCCGTCCGTGGCCGGGGATATGCTTGAGAACCGGTAGGACGCCGCCCTGTTCCAGGCCCCGGGTGACGGCGCGTGCGATCGCTGCGACCTTTCCCGGTTCGGTTCCATAGGCCCGGTTGCCGATCACCGCATCGGCGCCGGCGACCGGCACGTCCGCCAAGGGCAGGCAGTCAACGGTAATTCCAAGGTCGGCCAGATCCGCAGCAATCAGACGGGAGGCAAGCCACGCCGCCGTCAGACCCAACTTCGGATCGATGTCGTACAGTGCCGCGAAGCTTGCACCCGGCGGATAGGCCGGCCAATGCGGCGGACCCAAACGCTGCACTCGGCCGCCTTCCTGGTCGATCAGGACCGGAGCGTCAGCATCGCCGACTGCAGCCCTGAGTTCCGCAACAAGAGCTGAGACTTGCGCGGGAGTCTCGATGTTGCGCTTGAACAGGATGAAGCCCCATGGCCGCTCGGCGCGAATGAATTCGCGCTCGACGTCATTAAGGACCAGCCCGGAGGTACCGGTGATGAATGCACGGCTCGCCATGCGGCCGATTAGGCCGCATGCGGCTGACGGGTCAAGGAAACGGCCGTTAATTCCTTTGGACGACGCATTGTCCGCCGGCCGATTTCAGGCTTCCGCAGAATTGGGATGCCTCCTCCGGCGAGCCGAACGGCCCGACCATCGCGCGATAGTAGACCCCCTTTTCGCCGAGGTCGGCCCGCTTGATCACCGGCGAATGCCCGCCGAGCACGCCCGGGAACTTGCTCTGCAGCGCCCGGTACGATGCCTGGGCGTCGGCCTCGTTCCTTTGCGATGACACCTGAACCAGGTATCCGCCGCTGCTGATCGAAGCGGTCGGCGCCGTCGACGCCACCCGGGTCGGAGCCGGCTCGGGCTGGCCGCCCGGCATCAGCGAGATGGGCTGGTTCGCGCTCGCATTGGCCGATGCCGGGTTGCCCCGAGAGGCCGGCGTCCGGACGGCCGCCTGAGGCTTGGCGGGCGCCTGAGCGGACGGCGCGCCGTCAGGATTATCGCCCTTGACCGACAGGGTCCGGATCTTGCGCGGCTCATTGTTCGGCAGCGTCCCGTTGGCCGTAATCGGCGGCGGCGGCGCTGTCGTAGTCCCGACGCTCGAGACCGGCGGCGGGTTCGCATTGGCGTTCAGCGGCGGAAACACGACACGGGGTCCCGCCGTGTTGGCGCTGACGTCCACCGGCGTCTCCTCGCGCGACACGATCTTCTCGGTGCCGTCCCCCGTGGCCATCCGGTCCGGCGCCTTGGCGGGCGCATCGGCCTGGGCCGGCATCACTTTGGTCGGTGTGTTATCGGCCTTGATGATCGGCGGCTCACCGCTGCGAGGCGAGCCGACATAGGTGCGATAGGCGAAGGCGCCTCCGGTCCCCAGCACCGCAAGAGCCAGCACCGCGGCGACGGTCATCAGGCCGCTGGTCCGGCGGCGCGGCTCGGGATCTTCCTCATAACCCTGATAGGCATAGGGATCGTCGGGATAGGCCGGCGCGCGCTGCAGATCCTGCTCGCTCGCTTCCAACTGCCCATACAGCGCGTCGTCGTACCGCGACGGATCGTGGTCGTGACCCGCACTCTGGTACTGCGGGTCCTCGCCGTAGGTTTCGGCCGGCTGATAGGTTTGCTCTGGCTGATATGCCTGAACCGGCTCGGGCTCGGGCTCCGGCTGCGCCTGCTTAGGCGCATATCGGTGCAACGGGTGCACCGGACGCGGCTGGTAGTCACGCTCCGGCTCGTCGTAGCCCGCCTGGGGCTGCGGGGGCGGCGGCGCAGCCTCTTTGCGCGCGCGCTGCATCCAGGGCGGCGGCCCAGCCGGCGGCACGTCATTCTCGACCGGCGGCTCATAGGGTTGCGGCCGCGCATTGGCCCGCGATTGCAGCGGATGCGGCGGCTGGGGCTTGCCGGCGTTGCCGAACGGATCGGTCTGGCCGATCAGCCGGGCCAACTCGGCGAGCGGATCGCTGTCGGCCTTGGCCGCTTCAGGATAAGCACCGCCATCGTAATCGTCGGCGGCGGGAAAAGGTCTGTTCTGATATCGATCAGCCATTGTGATGATGCATCCCCTTCGGGACAGCGCCAAGATCGCCGGTACAGCCGGTACGAACGAGTTGGCCCCTGCCAGATGCCCTCACAAATCCCCACTCGTGAGGGCCAAATGCCCCTACCTACCGCATCTCGGTCGGAGCGTGGACGCCTAGAACAGCTAAGCCCGATGCCAGAACCGAGACGACGCTCTGAACCATTGCCAGTCGCGCCCTCGTGAGTTCTGCATCATTATTGATAATGAAGCGTAAATAGGGCAAATCGCGCCCTTTGGTCCAGAGCGCATGAAATTCGCTGGCCAAATCATACAGATAAAAAGCGATTCGGTGGGGCTCATGGGCGATGGCCGCCGCCTCGATCATGCGCGGATAAAGCGCCAGTCGCCTTAAAAGATCAATCTCCGCCGGATCGGTCAGCCGCTCGACAGCGGCATTCCGCAGGTAAGCGAGCCGCGCCTCTTCGGTCTCCGGGAGGTCCGGAATCGCCTCCTCCCGCGCATTGCGGAAGATCGAATGGCCGCGGGCGTGGCCGTATTGCACGTAGAAGACCGCATTGTCCTTCGACTGCTCGATCACCTTGGCGAGATCGAAATCGAGCACCGCGTCGTTCTTGCGGAACAGCATCATGAACCGGACAGCGTCGGAGCCGACCTCGTCGACCACCTCGCGCAGCGTGACGAACTCGCCGGAGCGTTTCGACATCTTCACCGGCTCGCCGTCACGCAACAGCTTCACGAGCTGCACGATCTTGACATCGAGCGTCGCCTTGCCCGCAGTCACCGCCTTCACCGCGGCCTGCATGCGCTTGATGTAGCCGCCATGATCGGCGCCGAACACGTCGATCAGATTGGCGAAGCCGCGATCGAACTTGCTTTTGTGGTTGGCGATGTCGGAAGCGAAGTAGGTGTAGGACCCGTCCGACTTGATCAGCGGACGATCGACGTCATCGCCGTAAGCCGTGGCGCGGAACAGCGACTGTTCGCGGTCCTCATAGTCCTCGACCGGCTTGCCCTTCGGCGGCGGCAGGCGCCCTTCATAGATGTCGCCCTTGGCGCGCAGGAAGTCGATGGTCTCGGCGACCTTGTTGTTGCCGTTCGCGATCAGCGACCGCTCGGAGAAGAACACGTCGTGATGGATGTTCAGGGCGGCGAGATCGCCCTTGATCATCTCCATCATCATCGCGATCGCCTTGTCGCGCACGATCGGCAGCCACTCGGCCTCGCTCATGCGCAGCAGCTTATCGCCATGCTCCTTGGCCAGCGCCTCGCCGACCGGCTTCAGATAGTCGCCCGGATAGAGCCCTTCAGGGATCGCGCCGATGTCTTCGCCGAGCGCCTCGCGATAGCGCAGGAAGGCCGAGCGCGCGAGCACGTCGACCTGGGCGCCGGCGTCGTTGATGTAATATTCGCGGCAGACATCGAAGCCCGCGAATTGCAACAGACTGCACAGCGCATCGCCGAACACGGCACCGCGGCAATGGCCAACATGCATCGGGCCGGTCGGATTGGCCGAGACGTATTCGACATTGACCTTCTCGTCCCCGCCGATGTCGCTCCGCCCATAGGTCGATCCGGCGGCGAGCACGGCGCGCAGCGCGTCGGCCCAGACCTGCGGCTTGAGCGTCAGATTGATGAAGCCGGGTCCGGCGACCTCGACCGAGGCCACCAGCGCATCGGCACGCAGCCGCTCGGCGATCTTGTCGGCGAGCTCGCGCGGCTTGGCCTTGGCGTCCTTGGCGAGCACCATCGCGGCGTTGGTCGCCATGTCGCCGTGGCTGGCGTCGCGCGGCGGTTCGACCACGACGCGGGCCAGATCGACGCCGGCGGGCCAGTTGTCCTCGGCAGCAATAGCGCCACAGATCGCGTGCACGCGCGCCAGCACGTCGGCAAAAAGGTGTGAGGAAGCGGTGGTGTCGGCCATGGCAGGCCGCCTAACGCAAATCCGGGGTCAAGTCAAAAAGCCTGTGGTGCTCGATCAGGGCGAAACGGTCGGTCATCCCGGCGATGAAATTGCCGATCCGCCTGCTGCGCGCGCCCTCAGTCTCCTGCTCTGTGCCCTGGATCCATTCCGGCGGCAGATCGCCCGGCGAGCGCCGGTAGCGCTCGTAAAGGTCCCGGACCACCTGTTCCGCATCCCCCATGATCTGCATCACCCGGGGATGGCGATACATCCGCCGGTACAGGAACGCCTTGATCGCTGCCTCCTCCTCGGCCACGTCAGGCGGGAACGCGATCAGCGGCGCGTGGTGATGGCGCGCGTCGTGGGCGGATTGCGGCTTGGCGGCGGCCAGACGCCTGTTCGCCTCGGCAACGACAGCGCCGATGAAATGCGAGATCAGCTCGCGCACCAGTTCGGCGCCCCGCCGGACCTCATCGAGATCGGGATAGTGCCGGTCGATCTCGCCGATGATCTCGGCGGTCAAGGGCATCTCCTTGAGATCGTCGACGGCGAACAGTCCTGCCCGCAGCCCATCATCGATATCGTGCGCATCATAGGCGATGTCGTCGGCGAAAGACGCGACCTGCGCCTCGAGCGAGGCATAGCTCCACAGCTCCAGGTCGTAGGTCGCGTTGTAGTCGGCGATCCCAACCGGAATGCCGCTGTCGCGGTAGCGCCCGACCGGGGCGCCGCCGCGCTCGGTCAAGGGACCGTTGTGCTTCACGATGCCTTCCAGCGATTCCCAGGTCAGGTTCAACCCGCCGAACTCGGGATAGCGATGCTCCAGCGAGGTCACGACCCGCAGCGTCTGTGCGTTGTGATCGAAGCCGCCATGGGCCTTCAGGCATTCGTCAAGCGCCCGCTCGCCGGCATGGCCGAACGGCGGGTGGCCGAGGTCGTGCGCCAGCGCCAGCGTCTCGGTCAGATCCTCGTCGAGCCCGAGCTGGCGGGCAAGCGCCCGGGCGATCTGCGCCACCTCCAGCGAATGGGTGAGCCGGGTGCGGTAATGATCGCCCTCGTGGAAGACGAACACCTGGGTCTTGTGCTTGAGGCGGCGGAACGCGGTGGAATGAATTACCCGGTCGCAATCGCGGCGGAACGGGCTGCGGGTCCGGCTCGGCGGCTCCGTGACCAGCCGGCCCCGGCTGCGATCGGGGTCGCAGGCATAAGGCGCGCGGGGGGCAGCCATTCCGACCGACACGGTATTTTAGTCCTTATCCATTTGATTCCACGTCACGACGCACTTAACTATGCAGGGTGCGTAATACCAAGTGAATTGGGTATGACGCCGAGCGCGATCCGGAAAGACGGAGACCGGTCTTCCGATCAGATCATGCTCAACTAGGTTTCGGAGACCGATCAAATGACTGCTGCCATCACCGTCAGCGAACGGGCCGCCCGCCGGATCGGGCAGATCCTCAGCAAGGAAGGCGAAGGCGCCAAGCTGCGCATTTCGGTCGAGGGCGGCGGCTGCTCCGGTTTCCAGTACAAATTCGACGTCGAGCGCACCCAGGCCGATGACGACCTCGTGATTGAGCGCGACAGTGCCGTGGTGCTAATCGATCCGGCCTCGGTCCCGTTCCTGGCGGGCTCGGAAGTCGACTTCGTCGATGACCTGATCGGTGCCTCGTTCCGCGTCGTCAACCCGAATGCCACCGCGTCCTGCGGCTGCGGCACCAGCTTCTCGATCTGATCGCTTTGCTCTGACGGGTGGTCCGCATGCGGCCGCGTGCGTCTACTCCGCCGCGACCACTTGCGGTCGCTCGACGTCGCCGCCGGCATCGAGCTGCGGATCGAGCTTGCGGCGCAGCCTGCGATCGATGCGATCGAGATAGATGTAGATCACCGGCGTAATGAACAGCGTCAGTAGCTGCGACACGCAGAGACCGCCGACCACGGCAACGCCGAGTGGCTGACGCAGCTCGGCGCCGGCGCCCGCGCCAAGCGCGATCGGCAGCGTGCCGAAGATCGCCGCGAACGTCGTCATCATGATGGGACGGAAGCGCAGCAGCGCCGCCTCGCGGATCGCGTGCTCGGCGCTGAGTCCGACGCGGCGGCGCTCCAGCGCGAAGTCGACCATCATGATCGCGTTCTTCTTGACGATGCCGACCAGCATCACGATGCCGATCATCGCAATCACCGACAACTCCATCCCGCACAGCATCAGTGTCAGGATCGCGCCGATGCCGGCCGACGGCAGGCCCGAGATGATGGTGATCGGATGGATGAAGCTCTCGTAGAGGATACCGAGGATCACGAAAGCCGCGAACACGGCGGCGAGGATGAGCACCCCCTGCCCGCGCAGCGAATCCTGGAACACCTGCGCGGTGCCGGAGAAGCCAGTCGCGATCGTCGGCGGCAGGTTCGCGCTCCGCTCGAGCTCGGTGATCTTGTCGACCGCGTGGCCGAGCGAATAGCTCGGCGCGAGGTTGAAGGAGATCGTCACCGCCGGCTGCTGGCCCTGGTGGTTGATCTGCAGCGGTCCAACCGTCGGCACGAGCCTGGCGACGGCATCGAGCGGAATGGTCTGGCCATTCGCGGTCTTCATATAGAGTTTTGAAAGGTCGGACGGATCGACGCGGAATTGCGGCTGCGCTTCCAGGATGATCTGGTAGTCGTTCGATGGCATGTAGATGGTGCCGATCTGCCGCGAGCCGTAGGCATTGTAAAGCTGGTTGCGGACCTGGTCGACAGTGACGCCGTAAACCGCAGCCTTCTCGCGGTCGATATCGACCGTCATCTGCGGGTTCTTGATATAGAGATCGGTGGTGACGTCGAGCAGGCCCGGAATCTTTTCGACCTTGTCGCGCATCTCGGGCGCCAGCCGGTACAGCGAGGCCGTATCGCCGCTCTGCATCACATATTGGTATTGGCTCTTCGAGACCCGGCCGCCGATATTGAGGTTCTGCACGCTCTGAAAGAACGCCTGCATGCCCGGGATCTCGCGGGCCTTCTGCCTGAGGCGGCCGATCACGACGGTGGCGTTGTCACGCGTCTTCTGGTCCTTGAGTGCGATGAACAGCCGGCCGTAGTTGGTGGTCGGATTGGGACCGCCGGAGCCGACAGTGGAGTTGATGTAGTCGACCGCCGGATCGGTGCGCAGCACCTCGACCAGCGCCTGCTGGCGGACCTTCATCGCCTCGAACGAGGTGTCGGTCGCGGCCTCCGTCACGCCGATCAGAAAGCCGGTATCCTCCTGCGGGAAGAAGCCTTTCGGCACGATCATGTAGAGATAGATGGTGCCGCCAAGCGTGGCGAGCGTCACGGCCAGCATCAGCGCCTTCTTCGCCAGCACCCAGTCCAACGCCCATTCATAGGCGCGCAGCCAGGCCTCGAACATCGCCTCGAAGGCGCGCAGTACGACGTTCGGCCGCTTGCTTGAGTCATGCGCGCGCAGCACGCGGGCGCACAGCATCGGCGTCAGCGTCAGCGATACGAAGCCGGAGACGATGATCGCAACCGAGATTGTGACGGCGAATTCGCGGAACACGCGGCCGACGATGCCGCCCATCAGCAGCACCGGAATGAATACGGCGATCAGCGAGAATGTGATCGAGATGATCGTGAAGCCGATCTCGCGCGCGCCCTTCAACGCCGCCTCGAACGGCTTCGTGCCGTGCTCGATATGGCGGACGATGTTCTCCAGCATGACGATGGCGTCGTCGACCACGAAGCCGACCGAGAGCGTGAGCGCCAGCAGCGTCATGTTGTTGATGGAATAATCCAGCGCATACATTGCCGCGCAGGTGCCGAACAGCGAGATCGGCACCGCAAGCGCCGGAATGAAGGTCGCGGACGCCGAGCGCAGGAACAGGAAGATCACCAGGATCACCAGCGCGATCGCGATCAGCAGGGTCTCTTCGACATCGTTGACCGCCTGTCGGATCGAGACCGACCGATCCATCATCACCTGCATGGTCACCGAGGGCGGAATCGCGGCGCGCAGCGACGGCAGCTTGGCGAGGACGGCATCGACCACGGCAACCGTATTGGCATCCGGCTGCTTCTGGATGGCGAGCACGATCGCCCGCTCGTCGTTCAGCCAGGTCGCGATCTTGTCGTTCTCGACGCTGTCATAGACCTTGGCGATTTCGTCGAGCCGCACTGGCGAGCCGTTGCGCCACGCCACGTAGATCTGGCGATAGTCGGCGGCCTTGTCCATCTGGCCGGAGGCCTGCAAGGCGACGTCCTGCTTGGGGCCGTTCAGCGTTCCGACCGGGGTCGAGGAATTGGCGCGCGAGACCGCGGCGCGGATGTCCTCCATCGAGACGCCACGGGCGGCGGCGGCCTCCGGATCGGCCTGAACGCGGATCGCGAATTTCTGTGCGCCATAGATCAACACCTGCGCCACGCCCGGAAGCTGCGACAGCGCCTGCCCGATGGTGATGTCGCCATATTCGTTGACGGCCGACAGCGGCAGCGTCGCCGAGCCCAGCGAGATGAACAGCACCGGGAAGTCCGCCGGGTTCACCTTTCGGAAGCTCGGCGGAATGATCATTTCGATCGGCAGCCGGCGCTGGGCGATTGTGAGCGCGGTCTGCACGTCGAGCGCGGCGGCGTCGATGTTGCGGTTGAGATCGAACTGGATGGTGATGACGCTCGTGCCCTGCGACGAGCTCGACGACATCGAGGAGATGCCGGCGATGGTCGAGAGCTGGCGCTCGATGATGCCGGCCACCGAGGCGGCCATGGTATCGGCGCTCGCGCCCGGCAGCGTCGCTGTCACGGCGATGGTCGGAAAATCCACCTTGGGCAGCGCCGACACCGGCAGCAGGCGGAAGCCGAACACGCCGAAGGCGATGATCGAGGCGGTGATCAGCGTCGTCATCACCGGCCGGCGGATGCAGAGCTCGGAGAGCGTCATCGGTCAGGCCCCGGCCTTGCGCGCTCGCAGCTCGACCCGCGAGCCGTCCGACAGCAGGAGCTGGCCATCGACAACGATGCTTTCGCCGCCCGACAATCCCTCCGATATGACCGAGCTGCCCTGGAAGGTGCGGTCGACCTTGACCGGCCGGACACGAGCGATGCCGTCCTTGGCGACGAAGACGAAGTTGCCGTTCTGGCTGCGCTGGACCGCGACCGTCGGCACCACGATCGCGTCCTCGCTGCGGATGATCAGCTTGGTCTGCACGATGGTGCCAGGCCACAGCGTCTCGTTCTCGTTGGCCATGATGCCGCGCACGGTGACCATGCCCGTGGTTGCATCGACAGCGTTTTCGACCATGGCGACCTTGCCCTGTTCCGAGCGCCGGTGGCCCGGAATGGTCGCAACGACTTTCGGATCGCCCTTCCCCATCGCGTCGCGCAGGTCGACCAGGGCGCGCTGGGGCACCGCAAAGGTGACATAGACCGGCGCCATCTGGTTGATAGTGGCGAGCGGTTGGGTGTCGGCCGGACGGACGAAGTTACCGACCTTGACGTTGGCGGCGCTGATCCGGCCCGCGAACGGTGCACGGATGAGCGTATAGCTTTTCTGGACGCGGAGATTGTCGAGGGCGGATTGATCTGCCTTGATGGTGCCGATCAGGATGTCGGACTGGGTCTTGGCATTGTCGAGGTTGACCTGGGTGGTCGCGCCCTTGCCGACGAGTTCGGTGTAGCGGCGGAGGTCGCGTTGCGCGCCCTCGAGCTGGGCCCGGTCCCTGGCCAGAACGCCCTCGGCCTGCTCGATCTGCGCGTCAATCTGCCGCGCGTCGAGGGTGAACAGGAGATCGCCCTCGTTGACCCTGGCGCCGTCCTCGAAATGAACCGAGACGATGGTGGTCTCCAGCCGGGACTTCAGCGCCACACTGGAGATCGGCGAAACCGTTCCGATTGCGTCGACATCGACCGGAACCGATCGACGTTCCGCACTGGCAAGATCGACGGAAACGATGCGCGGACGCTGAGTGCCCTGTGCCGTCGACGCGCCACCCGTCCAGGAAGAGCGGGTGATATAGGCTGTTCCGGCCGCAATGCCGAGAACGGCAACGATCAGAAGCAGATTACGTTTTTTCATCGTCTTGCACGCGCCCGCCCCGTCCCCGAAAAAACCGAACGGTTCGCAGCTCCCCGACGGCAATTGTTTCGCCTTGTTTCTGAAGGGTTAGCACAGGCAGCGAGCACATGGTATGCCACCTAAGTGAAATACTGGGGTTTCGATCCGGGACTTCGCATCCACACCGCCGGACATTCGGGAAAGGCACACCGCAAGGCGGGTCTTCGAGCGCATCATTTTTCCCCTTCATCAGCATTCAACCTGCAGCCTCATGTCCACCTCCGTCCTCGTCTGCACCTGGGAAGAAGCTCGCGAGCGCGCCCGCGTCATCCGCTACAACGTCTTTGTCGAAGAGCAGAGCGTGCCGGTGGAGCTGGAATGGGATGACATGGATGCTTCGAGCTGGCACGCGCTGGCATTTGCCGAGGACGGCGCGCCCGTCGCGACGGGGCGGCTGCTGCCGGACGGCCATATCGGCCGCATGGCCGTGCTGAAAGCGGCGCGCGGCGCGGGCGTCGGCGCCCGCGTGCTGGATGCGCTGATGGCCAAGGCGGTCGAACTCGGCTATCCCCAACTGATCCTCAACGCGCAGACGCATGCGGAGCCGTTCTACGCCCGCGTCGGATTCGCGCGGGTCGGCGAGGAATTCGAGGAGGCCGGCATCCCGCACATCGAGATGCGAAAATGTTTGGTCTAAGCGAGCTGCTTGTCGATGAACGCGCGACCCCGCAATGACGTGTTGTGAACCTCGCCACTTTGGGGGTATCGCTCAGAGTACAGGCTGACCGCGAGCGCGGGATGTCTCATACAACGAAGGGCTTCGGATGGCAGTTCGCATAGCGACCTGGAACGTCAATTCGATCCGGCAACGGATCGAACCTCTCATGAGTTGGCTGAAGGAGTGCTCTCCGGACATCGTCTGCCTGCAGGAGATCAAATGCGTCGATGACGCCTTTCCCCGGCTCGAAATCGAATCGCTCGGCTACAACGTCGTCACTCACGGCCAGAAGACCTTCAACGGTGTTGCGCTGCTGTCGAAATTGCCGTTCGACGAGACCAAGTCGGGGCTGGCCGGTGACGACGAGGACGCCCATGCGCGCTTCCTCGAGGGGGTGGTCACCTTGAAGCAGGGCGTGGTTCGGATCGCCTGCCTTTATCTGCCCAACGGCAACCCGCCGAACACCGAAAAATATCCATACAAACTCAAATGGATGTCCCGGCTTCTTGAGTATTCAAAGGAGCGCCTTAAGGCCGAGGAACCGCTGATCCTGGCTGGCGACTTCAACGTCATTCCGACAACGCGGGATGTCTACAATCCGGCTGCCTGGGTCGATGACGCCCTGTTCCGCCCTCAGACCCGCGAAGCCTTCCAGTCGCTGCTCGGGCTCGGACTGACCGACGCCCTGCGCGCGGTCAACGACGAGCCGGGCCAATACACGTTCTGGGATTACCAGGCCGGGGCTTGGCAGAAGAACTGGGGTCTCCGGATCGATCACCTGCTGATGTCGCCGCAAGCGAGCGACAGGCTGATCGACGTCGGCATCGACAGCTATGTCCGCGCCTGGGAGAAACCGTCCGACCATGTCCCGGTCTGGGCCGATCTGGATTTCGAGACGGCGTAACCAGCCAATCGCGCTGGACTGGAGCATGATGAGATCAGCTTGATCCGAAACAGCGGCGGAGGTCACCTCTCCCTTGGGAGAGGTCGATTTGCGCAGCAAATCGGGTGAGGGGTTATGGTCTATTGAGAGCGCAAGGGCCCTCACCCGGATTGCATCTGGCGATGCAATCCGACCTCTCCCCGACGGGGAGAGGTAGATCGAAGCCGCCGCGAGACGATCAACCTAACCCCATCCCGCTTTAGAACGTCAACTGCACCTTCATCGAGCGCGAGCGGTCGCTGGCGAGTTCGAAAGCCTCAACGGCGGATTCGAACGGCACCGAGGCCGACAGCAGCGGCTTCAGGTCGACCAACCCCTCGCCCATCAACCGCAGCGCCAGCTCGAACTCGGGATCGAAGCGGAAGGTGCCACGAAGCTGCAGCTCCTTGGCAACGATGGTGTTGATCGGCAGCGTCATGTCGCCGCCGAGCCCGACCTGCACGATGACGGCTCCGGGCCGCAGCAGATCGAGCGCCGGCCGCAGCGCGGCCTGATTGCCCGAAGCCTCGAACAGCACGTCGAGCTGGCCCTTGCCGGCCTTGTAGGGGTCGAGCGCGGCGGCATCCGTTGCGCTGTTGATCGCGTGCGTCGCACCGAGCTTGCGCGCGATCGAAAGCGGCGCGTCGGCAATGTCGGTGGCGACGATCTCGGCCGCGCCGCCATAGCGGGCAACCACCACCATGAGCGCCCCGATCGGCCCGCAACCCGTGACCAGCACCCGCTTGCCAAGCAGGCTGCCGGCCTGGTGTCCGGCATGAAGGCAGACCGCAAATGGCTCGGCCATTGCCGCCTCGGCGAACGACAGGCGATCGGCAATCGGGATCGCCTGCGATGCGTCGACCGTCATGAATTCGCGAAAGCCGCCTTGCACATGGGGAAAGCGCATCGCGCTGCCGAGGAAGCGCATGTCGGTGCACTGGTTGCGCATGCCCTCGCGGCAATAGGAACACTGCCCGCAGGGCAGGCTCGGATTGACCGCCACCCGCATCCCCGGGCGCAGATGGGACACACCCGCGCCGATCTCGGCGATCGTTCCGGAAATCTCATGGCCCAGCGCCATCGGTTCTCGGATTCGCACCGTGCCGAAGCCGCCGTCATGGTAGTAGTGCAGATCCGAGCCGCAGATGCCGCCGGCCGCGATCTTGACCCGCACCTGGTGCGGCGCCGGCGCCGGATCCTCGAAACTGTCGACCCGCAAATCGTGGGGAGCGTGGATGACGACGGCGCGCATGGGTTCACTCTCTCTGTTGGTAGCCGATTGGATCGATGCAGCTACATCGCCGCCAGCATGCCGCCGTCGACATAGATGATCTGCCCGTTGACGTAATTGGACGCCTCCGAGGCCAGGAAGATCGCGGCGCCGACCAGTTCGTCCGGCTTGCCCCAGCGCTTCGAGGGGATGCGCGACATCAGCCAGTTGTTGAACTCGGGGTTGGACATCAGCGCCTCGTTCATGTCGGTCAGCATATAACCGGGCCCAATGGCGTTGGCCTGAATGCCGCTCTGCGCCCATTCGACCGCCATCGATCGCGTCAGGTTGCGGATGCCGCCCTTCGCGGCCGTGTACGGCGCAATCGTCGGCCGCGCCAATTCACTGCCGAGCGACCCGATATTGATGATCTTGCCGTGCTTGCGCTTGATCATTCGCTTCGCCGCCTCGCGCCCGATCACGAACGCGCTGGTCAGGTTGGTCTCGATCACCTTGCGCCACTCATCGGTCGTAAACTCGACCAGCGGCTTGCGGCGCTGGATGCCGGCATTGTTGACGAGGATGTCGACCGCGATGCCCTCGCGGTCGAAGCGCTCGAAGGTCGCCACGATCGCGGCCTCGTCGGTGACGTCGAAGGCTGCGCCTTCAGCCTCGTGCCCGGCGGCGCGAAACTCGCCGACCGCCGTTTCCACACGCGCAGCGTCGACACCATTGATGATCAGCCGCGCGCCGGCCTTCGCCATGCCTTCGGCGATGGCGCGGCCGAGACCACGGGAGGACCCGGTCACGAGCGCCGTGCGGCCGGAGAGATCGAACATGGCTATGCTCATGCGAGGTCCTCAAATATTGGAGCAGCGAACGGTCAGGTCCGACCGTTGATAGACCGCGGGAAGCAGGTCGACACCGAGCCCCGGGCCATCCATCGGATAGACATAGCCATCCTTGATCACGGGCATGGTGGTGACAAGTTCGTTGTACCAGCCTTTGTAGAACGCGCGCACCGACTCCTGGATCAGCGTGTTCGGCTGGCTGAACGACATGTGGATCGCCGCAATGAAGCCGACCGGCCCGATGCAGTCGTGCGGCGCGAACGGACGGTGGTAGGTCTCGGCCATCGCCGCGATCTTGCGGCCTTCGGTGAGCCCGCCGGTCCAGCACAGATCGGCCATCACCACATGCATGGCGTCGCGGTCGAGCATGTCCTTGTAGGGGAAGCGCGAGCCGAGCGTCTCGCTGGCGCAGACCCACACGTCGGTCGAGCGCGCATATTCGGCGAGCGCCTGCGGCGAGTTCATGCGGATCGGATCCTCGTACCAGGTCGGCTTGTAGGGCTCGAGCGCACGCGCGATCTGCTTTGCGGTCGGCAGATTCCACAGCGAGTGAAGCTCGACCATGATCTCCATCCTGTCGCCGACCGCTTTACGGATTTTCTCGAACGGCTCGATCGCCTGCTTCATCTGTGCGGCGGTAATGTAGAGCCCCTTGTTCTCCTGCGCGGCCGGATCGAACGGCCAGATCTTCATCGCCGAGATGCCGCTCTCCAGCAGGCTTTCGGCGAGTGCGTCGGCGCGGTTCATGAAGGCGTCGAGGTCTTCGTAAGGGCCCTGCGCTTCGCCCAGGCTCCAGTTCGACACCGGGCTGATATTGGTGGAGCGGACATATCTGGTGCCGGCGCAGGTGTTATAGATGCGCTGCTTGTCGCGGCACAGACCGCCGAGCATCTGGTGCACCGGCTGGCCGCAGACCTTCCCAAACAGATCCCACAGCGCGATGTCGATCGCGGACGCCGCGCGATACTCGACGCCGGTCGACGATTGCGCCATCGGCAGGTTGAGCATGTCGCGGTGGATCGCCTCGATATGCAGCGGATTGCGCCCGAGCAGTCGGCCGGCAAAGGTGTCGTGGATCTGCGCCTCCACCGCACCTGCGCCGTAGAAGGTCTCACCGAGCCCGATTAGTCCGGTGTCGGTATGGACCCGGACCCAGATCACATTGGCGAACTCCTCGGTGCGCAACGTCTCGATCGAGATGATCTTCATCGCAATGTCCTCCCGGAACCGGCGCGGACCGGCCGTTGTTCTTGATTGCAAACACCCCTGTCGCGGAGGGCGTGTGGTCCATTGATACGGCCGCTTGTAATATTTCACAACATGTTTTAAGCACGCGAGGATCAATCGGGCTCACGCGATAGACGCGGGCCGGCGGGAGGAAGGCAATGGTACGGCGCAAGCGCGCGCTTGAAATCGTGCGTCCCGGCGATGGCGACGAAGCCCCTGGCCGGCGCAACCGCATCAACTTTTTCGAGCTCGCCTATCAGCGGATCGAGGACCTGCTCGTCAATTGCGAGCTCCGACCGGGCCAATTTCTCACCGTGCAGGACCTGCAGACCCTCACCGGCTTCGGCCGCACGCCGGTGCACAATGCCGTCAGCACGCTGGCTGCCGATACGCTGATCACGATCCGCCCGCGCCACGGACTACAGATCGCGCCGATCGACCTCGCCCGCGAACGCCTGCTGCTGGCATTGCGCCGTGACCTCGAGCGCTTCGTCATTCGCTTGGCGGCAGAGCGCGCCAGCCTCTCGCATCGCAATCAGGCCCTGCACATCGAGCGGGTCATGAAGGACAAGCGGGCGACGCTGACGCTCGACGAATTCAACAGCCTCGACCGCCGTGTCGACAGCCTGATCCTGGCCGCCGCCGGCGAACCTTTTCTTGCTCACACCCTGCGGCCGCTGCACACCATCTATCGCCGCATCGGCTTCATCCATCACAGCTACATGCCCGGACAGGCCGACTTGGCGGGCACCATCGACAGCCATCTCGCCATTCTCAGCGCGGTGGCCAACCGCCGCATCGACCGCGCGATGGCGGCGAGCGACGCGCTGATCGATCACATGAATACCATGTTCGAAGGCATGGAAGCCGGCATCGATCCGCAGCTGCTCGATTGCAGCATCGAGCCGCTGCTGGGCGCGTGACACTTCAACGGACCACAAAAGGAATGGCAATGACCACGATGGCACTTCCGCAGCAAACGGCGATCGACGGCGCGGTCCGCCACCTCGTCACGAACTACAGCCCCAAGGGCAACAAGGTCGGCTGGCTGATGATGGCCTCGATCCTGGTCGAGGCCTGGGACCTCTACTCGATCGCCTTCGTGCTGATCTTCATCAAGGAGCAGTACAATCCAGACCCGCTGATGCTCGGGCTGGCCGCCGCCGGCACGCAGGGCGGTGCGCTGATCGGTGCGTTGATCGGCGGCTGGCTGTCCGACAAGATCGGCCGCCGCGTGATGTTCATCGCGACCATGATCATGTTCATCGTGCTGGCGCTGGCGCAGGCCGTCGTGCCAAACGTCACCTGGCTGATCGTGATCCGCTTCCTGCTCGGCATTCCGCTCGGCAGCGACATCTCGACCGGTTACACCTACATCATGGAATCCATGGCCAAGGGCGAGCGCGAGGTCATGGGCAACCGCTGGCAGTTCATGTTCGCGGTCGGTGAGGTGCTGACGATCGGCGTCATCATCCTGTTCCTGCTCACCAACATGCAGCACGAGACGCTGTGGCGCGTAACGCTCGGTCTCGGCGCCGTCCCTGCCCTCATCATCCTGATCATGCGCCACGACGTGCCCGAAACCGCGGTGTGGCTGGTGCAGCGGGGCCGTTTCCGCGAGGCCAAGCAGGTCGCGCGGCACATGTACAACGACGACCTCGCAATGCTGCCCGATCAGGACGTGGTGATGCCGAAGCCGAGCACGTCCGCCTTCATCGCCGATCTTCGCAAGGATCCGATCCGCTGGCGCGCCACGCTGTACGGCTGGATCGCCTGCTTTGCCCAAGGCAGCGAGTTCTCCACCTTCGCCTTCTATTTGCCGGTGCTGTTCGCGATGGTCGGCGTCTCGACCGTGCTCGGCAACAATCTCGTCACCATGGCGCTGTTCACCTTCGCCGCGGTGTCAGGCTGGGTCGGACCGTTGCTGACGCCGAAGATCGGCCACCGCGGCATCGCCATCGCAGGCTTCGGGATCGTGCTGGTCTCGCTGCTGGTTGCGGCCGCCGCGCTTTACACCGATCACAAATACATCCTGCCGTTCGCCGCTGCCGGCATGCTGTGGGGCCACTATTGGGACGCCTCGAACTGCATGACGATCCCGACCATGGTCGCCAGGCCGCAATATCGCGGCACTGCATCGGGCTTCGCCTACATGTTCGTGAAGTTGCCGTCGTTCCTGGCGATCTTCCTGTTCCCGTCGCTGTTCGCGGCGATCGGCCAGGCCAATGCGACGCTGTTCGTCGCGATCTTCCCGCTGATCGGGCTGCTCGCCGCGATCTTCATCCTGCCGGAGGTCTATGGCTACGAGCACGACTGACGGCGCGAGGGCCGTCAGGGAATTAGTCCCGGCGGCCCTGCACCCAGTGCTCGAGCATCTGCAGTGCCATCGCGCGATCGTCGTCGGAGGCCTTGGCGATCGCCCGGTTATAGCTTTCCTTGATCCAGGTCTCATCCGGCGTCGCGCTGTCGCGCGCCAGCGTCAGCCACATCAGGCCGCGCGCCCGCTGCGGCGGCAGGCGGTCGCCGTTGAACAGCATCTGGCCGAGCAGCGCCTGTGCCTGGTGCTGGCCCTTCTGCGCAGCGAGGCCAAGCCAGCGCGCGCCGTAGCGGAAATCGTCCCGCGAGGCGTCGGGCGTCTTCAGATACAGCCTGGCGAGGTCATACTGGGCGTCGGCATTGCCGAAATAGGACGCGGCATAGGAGAACATCTCCCGCGCGCGCTCGGTGTCCGGCTTGATCTTTGAATTGGGAATGCCGCTCAGATAGTAGCGCCCGAGCGCCACAAAGGCGTTCGCCACGACCGACGCCTGCGGCGCAGACGGCGAATCCTCGGCATGGGCATTGGCAATCCGGCTGAAATACTCGAATGCCCGCATATCGTCCTGCGCGACCCCGTCGCCATCGGCGTACATCTTGCCGAGCTTCCACTGCGCGATCGGATGGCCGCTCTCGGCCAGCGACATCACCGTGGAGTTCGACAGGGTGTCGACCGAAGCGGCCGGCGCCGCGGTCCGCTTCAGGGCGGCCGCCGTACCCGGCTGGGGCGAAACCACCGGAAGCGCCGTATCCTTCGGGTTGACCGGGGCTCCGTCGAATCCGAATCCGGGGCCCGCCACCGGAATGGCCCCTAACGCAAACGCCAATATCGTACGCCTAAACGTCCGCATAACACTGTTTCTCGTGCGCGCCACCCGGATGGGTGACAGCGCCATCCACCGCCGGCCCCACTTGCTCGGCGTACTTCCACAGCGCACCAGATGTATGGTTCGTCGCGCGAGGGGCCCATTTGGTCTTACGATTTGCGAGTTCGGCGTCGCTCAAATTTACGTTAAGAACACCGGCCTCAGCATCGATCTCGATGATGTCGCCGTCCTGCAATAAGGCGATCGGCCCGCCGACGGCCGCTTCAGGGCCGATATGGCCGATGCAGAAGCCACGAGTAGCGCCGGAGAACCGGCCGTCCGTGATCAGTGCGACCTTGCCGCCCATGCCCTGCCCGGTCAGCGCCGCCGTGGTCGCCAGCATCTCACGCATGCCGGGGCCGCCCTTGGGGCCCTCGTAGCGGATGACGATGACCTCGCCTTCCCTGTAAGTGCGCTTCTGGACGGCCTCGAAGGCGTCTTCCTCGCGGTCGAAGCACCGGGCCGGACCGGTAAACTTCAGATTGGACATACCCGCGACCTTCACGATCGCACCCTCCGGAGCGAGATTACCCTTCAGCCCGACAACGCCACCTGTCACGGTGATCGGCTTATCGGCTGGCCGCACCACGTCCTGGTGCGGATTCCATTTCACGCTTTTGAGGTTTTCGGCGATCGTTCGGCCCGTGACGGTCAGGCAATTCCCGTGCAGGTGGCCATTGTCGAGCAGCGTCTTCATCAGCAGCGGAATGCCGCCAGCTTCAAACATGTCTTTGGCAACATAACGGCCGCCCGGCTTCAAATCCGCGACGTAAGGAGTCTTTTTGAAGATTTCGGCAACATCGAACAAATTGAATTTAATTCCGCACTCGTGCGCGATTGCCGGCAGGTGCAGTGCAGCATTGGTCGAGCCGCCGGAGGCCGCCACGACAGCCGCTGCATTTTCAAGGGATTCCCGGGTTACGATGTCGCGCGGGCGGATGTTTCTCTCGATCAGCTCCATCACCTTCTCGCCGGCGGCGGCGCAGAAGGAGTCGCGGATCTCGTAAGGCGCCGGGGCCCCGGCAGAATACGGGAGCGCCAGACCGATCGCCTCGGACACGGTCGCCATGGTGTTGGCGGTGAACTGGGCACCGCAGGCGCCGGCGGAGGGGCACGCCACCCGCTCAATCTCGTCCAGATCCTCGTCCGACATCGCGCCGACCGAGTGCTTGCCGACCGCCTCAAACATGTCCTGCACAGTCACCGGCTGCCCGCGGAAGTTGCCGGGCAGGATCGAGCCGCCATAGATGAAGATCGAGGGGACGTTCAGCCGCACCATCGCCATCATCATGCCCGGCAGCGACTTGTCGCAACCGGCGAGCCCGACCAGCGCGTCATAGGCATGGCCGCGGACGGTGAGCTCAACTGAGTCGGCGATGCATTCGCGCGACGGCAGCGACGAACGCATGCCGTCATGGCCCATGGCGATGCCGTCGGTGACCGTGATGGTGCAGAATTCCCGCGGCGTGCCACCGGCCGACGCCACCCCCTTCTTCACCGCCTGGGCCTGACGCATCAGCGAGATGTTGCACGGGGCCGCTTCGTTCCAACATGAAGCAACGCCGACAAATGGTTGATGAATCTGGGCTGTCGTCAGCCCCATGGCGTAGAGATACGAGCGATGCGGCGCCCGTTCGGGCCCTTCCGTCACGTGACGGCTCGGCAGCCTGGCCTTGATGTTCGTCTTGGCGTCCATCGCGCGAACCTGTTTCCCAGCCTCCTCACGCCCAAACGCCGGAAGGATCAAAAATGTCCCGGCGTCGTCGCGAACACTGGCGAAATTCACTTCATGAGCATGCTCTCATGGAGGGGTGTGGCTAAAAAGCGGCGAGCACCAGGGTCAGCTCAATGTAAGGTTAAATGTTCAGGAACTGTTGCGTGGATGACACAATCGTGGCCGCTGAGCAACCATGTATTACCTGTACTTATGCTGCTGTGGAGCAGCCAGGCGCGTGGTCGCGCGTGATGGTGTTGATCCTAGGGATAACCGTCCCCGGGCGTTTCGACCTCGACGACATCGATCCGCGACGCCGACTTGCCTTTGCGCAGGTCCTCGTACGAGGTCGCGGCACTCAGGCAGAATAACGTTCGCCGCTCGGCCCCGCCGAGCGCACAGGCGAGCGCGCGACGACCGGGGACGGCAATGCGCTCCCGCTCGGCGCCGTCGCGACCGATCCTGATGAAGGCATCCTCGGTGAAGGAAGCGACCCAGACCGATCCGTCGCGATCGAGACAGATGCCGTCGGGCTCGCTCATGCGGCCCAGCCGTCCGCGCAGCCGCAGGCTGCCGTCCGGCGCGACGCCGTATTCGGCGAGGCACGCGCCGTCCATTTCGGCGACGACGAGCCGGCGATGATCGGACGAGACGGCAATGCCGTTGGGAAAGCGCAAGCCATCGGCGACGACGCGCGCGCTGCCATCCGGCATCACCAGGATGATCCGGCCGACCGCGCCGCGTCCATCCGGCGGCGGCAGATCGAAGCCGAGATCGCCGACATAGGCTCGGCCCTGGCCGTCGATGATCATGTCGTCGATCGTGCCAGTCGCGAGTTGCGAGAGATCGGCGTAGAGCGAGAGCTTGCCGTCAGCAAAGCGCAGCAGCCGTTTCTTGAACATCGTCAGCACCACGATGTTGCCGTTGGGCAGCACGCCGAGCCCGCACGGCGTGTCGTCGGTCACGGCGGCATGTTCCTGCCGCTCGCCCGACGGGTTCGTGCTAAGCAGCGTCCGCGCCATGCAGTCGACGAACCAGAGCCGACCGTTGTGCCACCGCGGGCCCTCGAAATAGCGGCCGCCGTCCAGGATGGTTTTCAGTCGCCGCTCGCTCGTCATGGGTCCTCCAGCGTCGCTCCACCGACCTTCACAGGCTCCTGTCGGTTTTACCAGAATGGAACTTTGGGTTCCCCTAGGTTCCGTACTTCAAATTCCACATTTCGCCGCGTTTTCCCTGTTGAGTTGCGGCAGTCTTAAGGGGTTGTGGATCGGGGTCTGATAATCTGCGGTCGATCGTGCCGCGTATGAAGCGTGTTTGTGCCTGATGGTTTCGCAGGGGGGACCAGGGAATGAACCATTGCCTACGTCCGCTGGCGTGCGTCGCCACCGCCGCCGTATTCGCCGTGCTTCCGATCAAGGTGAACGCGAAGCCGCATCACCAGCACCCAGCCAAGAGCTCGAAGGCCGCTGACACGGTGCATGGCACCAACGCGTCGCAGGACAAGGAGGCGCGTGAAACGACATCCGGCAAGCGCCGGCATGCGAAGCGCGGCGGCGCCAAGCGCAAATCCGCGAACGCCAAGTCCAGCTCGTCGAAGTCTGCAGACAGCAACGAGGCCTCTCCAGAGAAGCCCGCGGCTCCGCAGCTCTCAGGCGATCTTGCCTCGATCAAGGACGCGATCCTCGCGGCGCGCAGGGGTAAAACCAGCGACGCAACAGACATCCAGTCCAGGATCACCGACCCGGTCGGGCGCAAGCTCGTCGAGTGGTATCTGCTGCGCCACTCCGAGTCTCAGGCGAATTTCAGTCGCTATGCTGCGTTCATTGCGACCAATCCGGATTGGCCGAGCATGCCGCAGTTGCGCCGTCAGTCGGAAGCACGCCTATGGCAGGAGCGCAGCGACGCTGCGACGGTCCATAGTTTCACACTCGATCAGCCGATCAGCGCCAAGGGCAAGTTCGCACTCGCGCGCGTGCGGCTCGCCGAGGGCGACCGCGACGGTGCAGCAAGGCTGGTCCGTGAGGCCTGGCGGTCGGACGAACTCACCGATCGCACCGAAAGCGATGCCTACGCCGCATTCCAAGATCTACTGACAAGCGACGACCATCGCGCGCGAATGGACAAACGGATCGGCGCCAAGGACTTGGCCGGCGCCCGGCGCGCCGCGAAACGGCTCGGCAGCGACGATCTGGCGATCGTGAAAGCCTGTGGCGCCGTGCGCGCGCAATCAAAGGATGCGGAGGACGCCCTCGACGACGTCCCGGCCGATGCCCGCCATGATCTCGGCTACACGCTCTGCCGCATCCAGTGGCTCATGGCGCAGAACAGGATCGACGACGCGGCCCGCGTAACGATCGCGGCGGCGCCGGAGACCATGGCACAGCAGGATACGGATCAGTGGTGGCGCGAGCGGCGCCTGCTCGCGCGCAAGCTGCTCGACCAGGGCAAGTTCCAGACCGCCTACGACGTGATCCGCCCCGCGGCGCTGCCCGACAACCCGTACTACCGCTCCGACATGCACTTCATGCTGGGCTGGATCGCGCTGCGCTATCTCGGTGACCCCAAGACCGCCGCGGCGCATTTCGCGCGGATCGATGAAGGCCAGATCAATCCGACCGTGCTGTCACGCGCCGCCTATTGGCGCGGCCGGGCCGCCGAGGCGCTCGGCGACACGACGGCCGCACGCGCCGACTACGAGGCCGCAGCGCGCTACCCCACCGCCTATTACGGTCAGCTCGCGCTTGCGAAGCTCGGACGCGACAGCATCCGCCTGCACGCGCCCTCGCCGACTGCGCTGGCCGCCCGGGCCGCCGGCGACGAGCGGGTCCGCGCCGCCGAGATGCTTTACGAGATTGGCGAACCCGACGTCGTGCTCTACTTCGTCGCCGATCTTGCCGAGCAAAGCTCCGACGTCGATGTGCTGCAGGCATTGGGCGAGTTGACCGGCCGCCGCAACGATGCCCGCGCCATGCTGCAGATCGGCAAGATCGCGCTCGCGCGCGGCCTTGCCCTCGACCGCTACGCGTTCCCGATCATCGGCATTCCCAAGCACAGCCCGATCGCACCCGATATCGGGCGCAGCATGACCTACTCGGTGGCGCGCACCGAGAGCGCGTTCGACCAGCGCGACAAGTCGTCGGCCAATGCAGTCGGGCTGATGCAGGTGACGCCGGAAGCCGGCCGCGACACTGCCAAGCGCTTCGGCGTCAGCTATGACTGGGGCCGGATGGTCTCCGATCCCGTCTACAACACCCAGATGGGCGCCGCCGAGCTGAGCGCGCTGCAGTCGGAATATCGCGGCTGTCACGTCATGATCTTCGCCGGCTACAACGCTGGCCGCGGCCGCGTCCGCGACTGGATCAAGGCCTATGGCGACCCGCGCGACCCCAACGTCGATGCTGTCGATTGGGTCGAGCGGATTCCGATCTCGGAGACGCGCAACTACGTGCAGCGGGTGATGGAGAACCTCGCCGTCTATCGCGCACGGTTCGAAGACGCCGACTCCGCGGTGGCGAAGACCGGCGATGGCGTCGTGACGCAGGAAACGAACGCGGCGCCGGCGGATACGGCAATCCCATCGCAGTGAACCAACGATGTTGTCCCGACGAAGCAGGGCTTTCGTCGGGACCACGCGCGGAAAGACCGCGCCTCAATCCACCTTCACATTGGCGGCCTTGATCATCGGCCACCATTTGGCGATCTCGGCCTTTTGCCAGGCGCCGAGCGCCTCCGGCGTGAGCTGATCGTTCGGCGGCATCTGCAGGCCGAGATTTTCGAGCTGCTTCCTCACCGTCGGATCGTTCATCGCCTCGACCGCCGCGGCGTTGAGCTTGGCGACGATCTCCTTCGGCGTGCCCTTGGGCACCCAGAGTCCCGACCACAGCGTCATGTGCAATCCGGGCAGGCCGGCCTCATCGACGGTCGGAATGTCGGGTGCGTTCTCGACCCGCTTGGAGTCGGTCACCGCATAGGCACGGATGGTGCCGGCGCGGACCTGGTTGATCGAGTTCGAGGTCTGATCGACGATGATGTCGATCTGGCCTGCGACGAGATCGTTCAGCGCGGGTCCGGTGCCGCGATACGGCACGTATTGCAGCTTGATGCCCGAGACATTCTCGAAATACAGCCCGGCGATGTGGCTGCCGCTGCCGGCGCCAGCGGTGCCCGCAGTCGGTGGCGACGGCCGTGACTTCAGCCACTCCAGCAGTTCCTTCAGGGATTTCGCCGGCACCGCGTTCTTGCTGACGATGATCATCGGATTGCTCGGCAGCAGCACCACCGGCTCCAGATCGCCGACGAGGTCGTAACCGAGCTTGTAGATCGCACCATTCGCGACGTGGGTGCCGAGGTGGCCGAACGAGATGGTGTAGCCGTCCGGCGCCGCGCGCACTGCGCGGCCGACGCCGATCGAGCCGCCCGCCCCCGTCACGTTCTCGATCAGCAACACCTCGCCGAGCGACTGCTTCATGCGCTCGCCGAGAATGCGCGCCATGGCGTCCGACGGCCCGCCGGCGGCAAACGGCACCACGATGGTGATGGGATGCGAGGGATATTTTTCCGCCGAGGCGATGCCGGTGAGTGCCAGAATCGCCAGCGCAGTCAGAACCAATCTCCGCATCACCCTCTCCCCGATCGTGTTTGTTCTATCATTTTTGAAGGGCCACCTTCCGACAAGATGGCCCTTCGGATGATGCGTCAGAACTGCGAGAAGTCGATCGGCTTGTGCCGGTCCAGCGTCCGGGTGACCGGCGGCAACGGATATTTCAGGCCGCTCGCGCAATTGAACAGCATCACGCGGTCATTCTTGGTCACACGGCCGTCGGCGAGGCTCTGCTTATAGGCGGCATAAGTCGCGGCGCCTTCGGGGCACAGCAGCAGGCCCTCCTCGCGCGCGACCTCGTTCAGCGCGGCGGAGATCTTGTCGTCGTCGACGGCAATCGCAAAACCCTTGCTCTCGCGCACGGCACGCAGGATCAGGAAGTCGCCGATCGCCTGCGGCACGCGGATGCCGGAGGCGATGGTGTGGGCATCCTCCCAGCGCGCTGCATGCTCGGTGCCGGCCTCATAGGCGCGCACCATCGGCGCGCAGCCCGAGGCCTGCACCGCGACCATGCGGGGGCGCTTGGCGCCGATGAAACCGATCTCCTCGAGCTCGTCGAACGCCTTCCACATGCCGATCAGACCGGTGCCGCCGCCGGTCGGATAGAAGATCACGTCGGGCACCTCCCAGCCAAGCTGTTCGGCAAGTTCGAGCCCCATCGTCTTCTTGCCCTCGATCCGGTACGGCTCCTTCAGCGTCGAGGTGTCGAACCAGCCGACCTTGGCCTTGCCCTCGCCGACGATCTTGCCGCAGTCGTCGATGTAGCCGTTGACGCGGTAGACCGTCGCGCCCTGCAGCTCGATTTCGCTGACATTCACCTCCGGCGTATCGGCCGGGCAGAAGATCGTGGTCTTGATCCCGCAAGAGGTCGCATAGGCGGCCAGCGCCGCGCCGGCATTGCCGTTGGTCGGCATCGCCATGTGCTTGATGCCGAGCGCCTTGCCCATCGACACCGCCATCACCAGGCCGCGCGCCTTGAACGAGCCGGTCGGCAGTCGCCCCTCGTCCTTGACGATGATCTCGCCGCCGCCGAGCTTAGCCCCAAGCTTCGGCAACCGGATCAGCGGAGTCGTGACCTCGCCGAGGCTGACAATATCCTTGCATTTGCGCACCGGCAGCAGCTCGCGATAGCGCCACATGTCGGCCGGACGCTGCGCCAGCGCGTCCTTGGTCAGCGCCTTCTTCACGCCCGCCAGATCATAGCGCACCAACAGCGGCTTGCCGGCCTTGGAGAGGTTGTGCACCTGGTCCGCCGGATACTGATCGCCCTCCATCGCGCATTCGAGATGGGTGACGAAGGTCGGGCGTTCGATGGTGAGGTTGTCGTTGTCTTTCACGAGATGCGCTCTTTCTTGCTCTTGTGTTCACTGCTGCCGGTCCCATCACCCTGAGGAGGCCGCAAAGCGGCCGTCTCGAAGGGCGACGAGCCCCGCTGTTCGATCCGGGCCGCGCAATCCTTCGAGGCCCGCTGCGCGAGCGCCTCAGGATGACGGGATTGCCACCGTCTTTCGGAGCGTCGCCGTGCTCCACCCGTCAAATATTCAACACGCGCCCGTAAGCGTCGAGCACCGCTTCCTTCATCATTTCGGACAATGTCGGGTGCGGGAACACGGTGTGCATCAGTTCCTCTTCCGTGGTCTCCAGGTTCATCGCGACGACATAGCCCTGGATCAATTCGGTGACCTCGGCGCCGATCATGTGGGCGCCCAAGAGCTGGCCGGTCTTCTTGTCGAACACCACCTTGACCAGGCCCTGGTCCTCGCCGAGTGCGATCGCCTTGCCGTTCCCGACGAACGGGAAGCGGCCGACGCGTATCTCGCGGCCGCCCTCTTTCGCCTTGGCCTCGGTCAGGCCGACGGAGGCGACCTGCGGGTTGCAGTAGGTGCAGCCCGGGATCATCAATTTGTCCATCGGGTGCGGATGCATGCCCTTGATCGCCTCGATGCAGATCACGCCTTCATGCTCGGCCTTGTGCGCGAGCATCGGCGGACCCGCGACATCGCCGATCGCATAGATGCCGGGGACATTGGTCTTGCCGAGCCCGTCGATCACGATGCAGCCGCGGTCGGTCTTGACGCCGAGCTTCTCCAACCCGAGATTTTCGATATTGCCGACCACGCCGACCGCGGAGATCACGCGCTCGAACTCCTTGGTCTGCGGCTGACCCTTGCCGTCATCGATGGTCGCGACCACGCTGTCGGCCTTCTTCTCGAGCTTTGTCACTTTGGTCGAGGTGAGAATCTTGATTCCCATCTTCTCGAAGCGCTTGCGCGCGAGGCCCGCGATCTCAGCGTCCTCGACCGGCAGGATCTGCGGCAGCACCTCGACCACGGTGACATCAGCGCCCATGGTGTGGAAGAACGAGGCGAACTCGATCCCGATCGCGCCGGAGCCGACCACCAGGAGTGACTTCGGCATCCGCTCCGGCACCATCGCCTCGAAATAGGTCCAGACCAGCTTCTTGTCCGGCTCGAGGCCCGGCAGCACGCGCGGACGCGCACCGGTCGCAACGATGATGTGCTTGGCTTGATAAGTGCCCTCGCCGCTGGCGCCCTTCGGCGCCTCGACCGCCGACTTCTTCACCGTGATCTTGCCGAGCGCATCGATCGTGGCATCGCCCCAGATCACGGTGACCTTGTTCTTCTTCATCAGGAAGCCGACGCCATCGTTGAGGCGCTTCGAGACCCCGCGCGAGCGCTGCACCACGGCCTTCGGATCGTAGGAGACCTTCTCCGCCGACAGCCCGTAGTCCTTGGCGTGCTGCATGTAGTGAAAGATCTCCGCCGAGCGCAGCAGCGCTTTGGTCGGGATGCAGCCCCAGTTCAGGCAGATGCCGCCGAGATAGGCCTTCTCGACGATCGCGGTCTTGAAGCCGAGCTGCGCGGCGCGGATCGCCGTCACATAGCCCCCTGGCCCGGAGCCGATGATGATGACGTCGAACGATGTATCGGCCATTACCTGTACTCCTGCCAGACCGCGCCGAGCAGCACGGACCAAACCAGCGCAAGCACGCCGGTCCCGATGATCATGATCCTGAACTGGATCGTGGATATGAGGTCGCGGTTAACCGCGACGAGCAACGCGATGGCGATGACGGCGAGCAGGACGTACGGACCTGACATCACGTACATGGCCGCTTCTCGTCAGACCATCATCATCACGGGGTTTTCGATGAGCTGCTTGAACGCCCCGATCAGCTCGGCGCCGAGTGCGCCGTCGATCGCGCGATGGTCGCAAGAAAGCGTCACGCTCATCATGTGCGCGACCTCGATCTTGCCGCCGCGCACGACCGGGCGCTCCTCCGAGGTGCCGACCGCGAGAATGGTCGCGTGCGGCGGATTGATGACCGCTGTGAAGTGGTTGATGCCGTACATGCCGAGATTGGACACTGCCGTGGTGCCGCCCTGATATTCCTCCGGCTTCAGCTTGCGGGCGCGGGCGCGCGTCGCAAAATCTTTCATCTCGTTGGAGATGGCCGACAGCGTCTTGGTCTCCGCCTTGCGGATGATCGGCGTGATCAGGCCGCCCGGCATCGCCACAGCGACGCCGACGTCGGAGTGCTTATGCTTGAGCATGCCGCTCTCGGTCCAGCTCACATTGCAGTTCGGGATCTTCTGCAGCGCGACCGCCATCGCCTTGATGACGAAGTCGTTGACCGAGAGCTTGTAGAGCGGCTTCTTCTCCTTGTCCTTTGGCGCCGCCGCGTTGATCTCCTCGCGCGCGGCAAGCAGCTTGCCGATGTCGCAGTCGATGGTGAGATAGAAGTGCGGGACGTTCTGTATCGAGGCGGTCAGGCGCTGGGCGATGGTGCGGCGCATGCCGTCATGCGGCACCACGTCGTAGGAGCCGGGCTCGAACAGCGCCAGGATCTGCTTGTCCGACATCGACGGTGCGATGCTCGGTGCAGCGCCAGGCGCGGCCGGTGCCTTCAGGCCCTTGCCCGACCTGGCCTCCTCGACATCGCGTGCGATGACGCGGCCGTGCGGGCCGGTGCCAGTGATGCGGGCGAGATCGATGCCGGCCTCCTTTGCCAGACGGCGCGCCAGCGGCGACGAGAAGATCCGGGCATGACCGTTGGCCTGCGCGGCTGGAGCGGCGGCGGCCTGGGGCGCCGGTGTGGCTGCGGGCGCAGGTTTCGGCGCAGCCGCCGGTGCGGGGGCGGCTGCAGGCTCAGCCGCCGCGGGCTTCGGCGCCTCGGCCGGCTTCGGCGCCGGCGCGCCGCCGCCCGCAGCAGCGCCTGCGCTGGCCGCCGCCTTCACGTCCTCGCCATCGCCGGCCATGACCGCGATCACGTCGTTGACAGGCACGTCCTGCGTCCCCTCGGGCACCAAAATCTTCGCGATCGTGCCTTCGTCGACTGCCTCGACTTCCATCGTCGCTTTGTCGGTCTCGATCTCCGCGATCACGTCGCCGGACTTGACCTTGTCGCCCTCCTTCTTGAGCCACTTGGCGAGGTTGCCCTTTTCCATCGTGGGCGACAGCGCGGGCATGAGAATGTTGATCGGCATTGTCAGTGACCTTGTTGCGACCGCGGCATGGTCTTGCCCATGTCGGTCGGCCGGGCGATTTCGGCTTCGAACATCTCGACGATGCGCGCGAGCGCCTCGTCCTCGGTGTATCCGCTCTCGCGCGAATAGGCGCGCGCAGCGTGGCGGGCGATGTCGACGAGCATCAGCCCCCACATGTCCGGCTCCTCGAAGGCGCGCTGAAATGCGATCGACAGGCCGCCGTCGACGACAAAGGCGCGCAGCACCTCGATCGCGTCATCGCGGCCCATCACATCGGGCGGAAGCGGCTGTTCCTGGGGACCGGCCATCGGGTTCTTACCGGTAGGAGACGGCCTTGGCGGCCTCGACCACCTCGGCGACGGAGGGCAATGCGAGCTTCTCCAGATTGGCGGCATAGGGCATCGGCACGTCCTTGCCGGAGACGCGCGCGACCGGCGCGTCCAGATAGTCGAAGGCGTGCTCCATGATCCGCGCGGCAACCTCAGCGCCGACGCCGCTCTGCTGCCAGCCCTCCTCCACCGTCACGGCCCGGCCGGTCTTCTTCACCGACGCGACGATGGTCTCCGTATCCATCGGACGGATGGTGCGGAGGTCGACGACCTCGGCCTCGATGCCTTCCTTGGCGAGTTCGTCGGCGGCCTTCAACGCGTAGGACATGCCCATCGCCCACGAGACGATGGTGACGTCCTTGCCGGCGCGTGCAATCCGCGCCTTGCCGATCGGCACCACGAAGTCGGGGAGTTTCGGCACCTCGCCGGTGTGGCCGTAGAGCACCTCGTTCTCGAGGAAGATCACAGGATTGGGATCACGGATCGCGGCCTTGAGCAGGCCCTTGTAATCGGCGGCAGAATACGGCGCGATCACCTTGAGGCCCGGGATTTGCGAATACCAGGCGGCGTAATCCTGGCTGTGCTGCGCGGCGACGCGGGCGGCGGCGCCGTTCGGCCCGCGGAACACGATCGAGCAGCCCATCTGGCCGCCGGACATATACAGCGTCTTGGCGGCAGAGTTGATGATCTGGTCCATCGCCTGCATGGCGAAATTCCAGGTCATGAATTCGACGATCGGCTTCAGGCCGGCCATTGCCGCACCGATGCCGACGCCGGCGAAGCCATGCTCAGTGATCGGCGTGTCGATCACGCGCCGCGCGCCGAATTCCTGCAACAGCCCCTGGGTCACCTTGTAGGCGCCCTGATATTCCGCGACCTCCTCGCCCATGATGAAGACGTCGCCATCGCGACGCATCTCCTCGGCCATCGCGTCGCGCAAGGCCTCACGGACGGTCTGCGTAATCATCTCGGTGCCGGCGGGGATGTCGAGGTCCGGCGGCGCCTCGGCGGCGGGCGCGGCCGGCGCCTTCGCCTCGGGCTTCGGTTGCGGCGCTTCCGCCTTGGCCTCGGCGGGAGGCGCCGATTCAGCAGCCTTCTGCTGCGGCGCCGTGGCCGCTGCCTTGGCGAGATCGGCGGCACTTTCGCCGTCGGCCAAAATGGTCGCGATCGGCGTATTCACCGCGACGTCGGCAGTGCCTTCCGGAATCAGGATCTTGCCGAGCGTGCCCTCATCGGTGGCCTCGACTTCCATCGTCGCCTTATCGGTCTCGATCTCGGCGATGACGTCGCCGGACTTGATGGTCTCACCTTCTTTTTTCAGCCATTTGGCGAGGTTGCCCTTCTCCATGGTGGGCGACAGCGCAGGCATCAGCACTTGAATGGGCATATCAGCTCCGAAATCGGTCTTGAAAGTTCTTCTGCGCGGGTGGGATCAGCGGTAGACGTCGGTGTAGAGCTCGGACGGATCCGGCTCCGGATCGTGCTGCGCGAAGTCGGCGGCCTGGTTGACGATCTCGCGCACCTCGGCATCGATCGCCTTGAGCTCCTGCTCGCTCGCGCCGCCGGCCAGCAAACGGTTGCGCACCTGCTCGATCGGATCCTGGTCGTGGCGGACCTTCTCGACCTCCTCGCGCGTGCGGTACTTCGCCGGATCGGACATCGAGTGACCGCGATAGCGATAGGTCTGCATCTCCAGGATGATGGGGCCGTTGCCGCCGCGACACCACGCCACGGCCTCGTCACCGGCGGCCTTCACCGCACGCACGTCCATGCCGTCGACCTGTCTGCCGGGAATGTTGAAGGAGGCACCGCGCTTGGAAAAATCCTGCTGCGCGGACGCGCGCGACACCGAGGTGCCCATCGCGTAGCGGTTGTTCTCGATGACGTAGATCACCGGCAGCTTCCAGAGCTCCGCCATGTTGAAGCTTTCGTAGACCTGGCCCTGGTTGGCCGCGCCGTCACCGAAATAGGTCACGCTGACGGCGTTGTTGCCGCGATAGCGGTTGGCGAATGCGAGCCCAGTGCCGAGCGACACCTGCGCACCGACGATGCCGTGACCGCCGTAGAAGTGCTTCTCCATGCTGAACATGTGCATGGAGCCACCTTTGCCCTTGGAATAGCCGCCGCGGCGTCCGGTCAGTTCGGCCATCACGCCCTTGGCTTCCATGCCCGTCGCCAGCATGTGACCGTGGTCCCGGTACCCGGTTATGACCTCGTCACCCAGCTCCAGGGCCATCTGCATGCCGACCACGACCGCTTCCTGGCCGATGTAGAGATGGCAGAAGCCTCCGATCGCACCCATGCCGTAAAGCTGGCCGGCTTTCTCCTCGAAGCGCCGGATCAGCAGCATGTCGCGCAGCGCCTTGAGTTCCTGCTCCTTGGTGAATTCGGGCGGAGAGCCTGCCTTGTCCTGTGCTGCTTCCTTTGCGACGCTTTTCTTGGGTGCGGCCATGGCAATTCCGGATGAGAGAAGTCGATGAACCCTCTCTAACCCAACTCAAATCGCCTTGGAAGGATTGCGTTCGCCGGACGGAATGTTGCCATGCCGCACTGCAACGCGGCACGACATTTTTGTGATGTCACGCGATCGAATTTTGAAATTTTGAGAGCGCGTCAGTTCGGCTTGTTGATCCGAACGAGATCGTGCGGGTTGACGTAGTCGAGCTGGAAGCGCGCTCGCTCATCCAGCATGTCGGGATCGACTCGATCCGAGCGCAACAGCGACACCCGCTGCTCACCCTCCGTGCGCTCCTTCTTCAGCCGCGCCAGCTCCGAGGTCAGCGCGATGATCTCCTGGTCGAGCTCCTGTCGGGCATTCAGGCCGTATTTGCCGGTATAGGCATTGACCCCGAAATAGCCGACCATCAGCGCCGCCAGCGTGTAGAGGGCGAGCCCGGTCAGAAACGATTTGAGTCGTGTGCGGGAAACCATGGCCGCCACCTTGCGGCGGCCATGTTAATGGAGACTTAAGAGCTGACTTTGGAGCCGGCTTGGCCGCCTATTTGTTGTGCGCCTCGACGTGGGCCGCATACGCCGTGAGGTACTGATGCAACACCGTCTTGAGGGATTCCTTCACCAGTTCACCCCTGTCGTCGAAGGCGTCGCCGATACCGTTCAGATAGATCTCCGGCTGCTGCAGGATCGGTCCTGCGATACCCGGCAGGATGTTCTGCAGGTGCTTGGCCGCGCTGACGCCGCCGAGTGGCCCCGGCGAGTTGGAGATGATGCCGGTCGGCTTGCCGTTGAACGAGCTCTTGCCATAGGGGCGCGAGCCGACGTCGATGGCGTTCTTCAGCACGCCGGGGATCGATCGGTTGTATTCGGGGGTCACGAACAGCACGCCGTTCGACTTCTGCAGCTTCTCGCGAAACGCGAGCCAGTCCGCCGGCGGCGCCGCCTCGAGGTCCTGATTGAAGAAGGAAATGCCGTGGAGCGTCGTGACGTCCAGCTTCAATGAACCAGGCGCGAGCTTGGCCAGCGCGTTGGCGATCTTGAGCGACCAGCCCTCCTTGCGAAGGCTGCCGACGATGGTGACGATGTTATAGGCCATAGCATTTTCCTCGGATTGTGCGCGTGAAACGGGACCGGCGGCCCTCACCTACCGGTGCGGTTATAAAGATGCAAGTGCATGGATTGCGCAGTTCCGGAAACGCAGCGTTTTTGGATTTGTGCTTGCACCATCACTCAGGCCGCCCGGCTTGCCAAGGCGCGCTTGTCGCGCAGCCCCGTCGGTCGCGCGACAAGCCCGTGGAGACGAGGCGGCAATGCCGACCCAAACTCTCATATCCGCCGGGTAGGTCCGTGCGGGCGGCAAATTATCGACATGTTCGTCTCAATATATTGCAAGCACGTTGTCGTATCATGCGGGCTACCGACGGGACGCGAGACGATGGCAGAGCGCAAGACACGAGTTGCGATCCTGTTCGGCGGACGCTCCGCCGAGCACGACGTGTCGCGGGCCTCCGCGGCCAACGTGTTGCGCTCGCTTGATCCGGATCGGTATGACGTCACGGCGGTCGGCATCACCCGGGATGGCCGCTGGATCGTCGCCCGCGTGGGAAACGGCATCGGCACCGGAGGCAGTGCGCTGACCATTCCGGACGATGGACCGCAACTGGTCCTGCTGCCGGGAGGACAAGGCCGCACGCTCGTACTCGACGGTGATGCGGCTGGGGTTCAGGAATTGCCGGCATTCGATGTCGTCTTCCCGGTTCTGCACGGGCCCAACGGCGAGGACGGCACGGTGCAGGGCGCGCTTGAACTATCCGATGTGGCCTATGTCGGCTCGCGCGTGATGGGTTCAGCGGCCGCAATGGACAAGGATGTCGCAAAGCGGCTGATGCGCGACGCTGGCTTGCCGATCGTGCCATACGTCGCCATGTCGGCGGCAGCCCCACTCAGCTATGACGATGCGGTCGCTGCCGTTGGGTCGCCGGAGGTGTTCGTCAAGCCGGCCAACATGGGATCATCGGTCGGCGTGTCGAGAGCGCGAACGGCCGCCGAATTCGACGCCTGTTGCAGATTGGCGTTTCGCTTCGACAGCAAGATCCTGGTTGAGCGATGCATCGCGCCGATACGGGAGATCGAGTGCTCGGTGCTCGAGCATGCCGATGGCGCCGTCCGCGCCTCCCAGCTCGGCGAGATCGTGCCGTCCGACAAGCACGGCTTCTATTCTTACGACGCGAAGTACCTCGACGCGGAGGGCGCTTTGCTGCAGGTGCCGGCCAACGTTCCGTCGCCGGTCGCAGATCGCATCCGCGAGCTCGCCATCAAAACGTTTCGCGTGCTGGGCTGCGAAGGAATGGCGCGGATCGACTTCTTCCTGCACGGCGAGCAGGCATTCGTGAACGAGGCGAACACCCTTCCCGGCTTCACCAACATCAGCATGTATCCACGGCTGTGGGAAGCGAGCGGACTGCCGCAGTCTGCGCTCATGGATGTGTTGATCGGCCACGCCCTGGAGCGTCACAGGCGCTCCAGGAGCCTCGCCTTCCAGCGCGAGTGAACCTTGTCGCTCTACATCGCCTTGTTCGGATTGATCAGGAATTTCTCGCCGGTGGAGCGCTTGCCGTAAACGGCGATGTTGTCGAGTTGCAAGGCCTCCTGCAGCGACACCACCTTGGTGTAGTGGCTGGCGAAGGTGGTCTTCAATTCCGCCAGCACGCGCTGGCGCAGCTTGTTGCCCGCCTCCGGTCCGATCTTCATCAGGAACGGGAACAGCAGCCAGCCGCCGACGCCCCAGGCCATGCCGAAGCCGCGCGGCAGTTCGATCGACCGGGTGTCGAGGCTGCCATAGACGTAGACCTGCTTGTGCACGCTGGATCCATAACGGCTGTAGGCCCTTGCGCTCCTGTTGATGGCGGCCTCCATTGCGACCAGGATCTGGCCTGCGAGCTTGCCGCCGCCGATCGCATCGAAGGCGATGGTCGCGCCGGTCTCGACCAGCGCGTTGGTGAGATCGTCGGTGAAGCCCGGCGCGGTGGAATCGACGACGTGCTTCGCACCGATCTTGTGCAGGATGTCGGCCTGCTCCTTGCTGCGCACGATGTTGACGAGACCAATCCCGTCCTTGAGGCAGATCTTGTTGAGCATCTGGCCGAGATTGGATGCTGCCGCAGTGTGCACCAGCGCCTTGTGCCCCTCGCGCCGCATGGTCTCGGTCATCCCGAGCGCGGTCAGCGGATTGACGAAGCAGGATGCGCCTTCGGCCGCGGTGGTGCCATCGGGCAGTGGCAGGCATTCGTTGACCCGCAGCGTGCGGTATTGCGCATACATCGCGCCGCCGATCATCGCGACCGTGCGCCCCATCAGCGCCTTGGCGCTGTCTGAAGACCCGGTCCGGATCACCACACCGGCGCCCTCATTACCGACAGGCATGGAGTCGTCGAGCCGCGCCGCCATGGCGCCCATCGCCGCCTCGGGAACCCGGGCCGTCACCACCGGCAGCTCACGAGTACCAGAGACTTTCGCGGTCGACATGTCGGCTGGGCCGATCAGGAGGCCAAGGTCGGACGGATTGATCGGCGTCGCCTCGACGCGGACCACGACCTCGTCGGGGCCCGGCTCGGGGGTCGGGATGTTCACGAGCGATAGTTCAAGCTCACCGTTCCGCTTGAGCAGCGAGCGCAATTGCAGACCGCTTTTACCGTCACTCATCCCGACCTCCCCTTTTTGTGTTTGTTCAAGTTTGGATCAGTTGGGGCGCTAAGCGAGCGCCTTCAAGGCCGACCTGCCGGCATATTTCGCCTGCGGGCCGAGCTGCTGCTCGATGCGCAGCAACTGGTTGTACTTGGCGGTGCGATCTGAACGGGCCAGCGAACCGGTCTTGATCTGCCCGCAATTGGTGGCGACCGCGAGATCGGCAATGGTGGAATCTTCGGTCTCGCCGGAGCGGTGCGACATCACCGACGTATAGCCGTATTTGTGCGCGAGCTCGACCGCGGCCAGCGTCTCGGTGAGCGTGCCGATCTGGTTGACCTTGATCAGGATCGAATTGCCGCGGCCGTTCTTGATGCCGTCGGCAAGGCGCGTCACGTTGGTGACGAACAGATCGTCGCCGACGAGCTGGCACTTCTTGCCGATGGCGTCGGTCAATTCCTTCCAGCCATCCATGTCATCCTCGGACATGCCGTCCTCGATGGTGACGATCGGGTAGCGGCCGACGAGATCGGCGAGGTATTTGACCTGCTCCGAGCGCGAGCGGGTCTTGTTCTCGCCGCCATAGACGTAAGAGCCTTCCTTGAAGAATTCGGTGGAGGCGCAGTCGAGGCCCAGCATGACGTCGTTGCCCGCCTTGTAGCCGGCCTTGCCGATCGCGTTCATGATGAAGTCGAGCGCGGCATCGGCGGTCGGCAGGTTCGGCGCGAATCCGCCCTCGTCGCCGACATTGGTGTTGTGGCCGGCCTTCTTCAGTTCGGCGCGCAGCGTGTGGAAGATTTCCGAGCCGCAGCGCAGCGCCTCGGCGAAGGTGCTGGCGCCCACGGGAAGGATCATGAACTCCTGGAAGTCGATCGGATTGTCGGCGTGCACGCCGCCATTGATGATGTTCATCATCGGCACCGGCAGCGTCCGCGCCGAAGTGCCGCCGACGTAGCGATAGAGCGGCATATCGTGGGCTTCGGCCGCAGCCTTCGCGCAGGCGAGCGATACACCGAGGAGGGCATTGGCACCCAATCGGCTCTTGTTCGGCGTGCCGTCGAGATCGATCATGATCTGGTCGATCGCGACCTGGTCTTCGACGGCGCAATCGCTCAGCGCCTCGAAGATCTCGCCGTTGACGGCCTCAACCGCCTTCTGCACGCCCTTGCCGAGATAGCGCGATTTGTCGCCATCGCGCAGTTCCACCGCCTCATGCGCACCAGTGGAGGCGCCGGACGGCACCGCGGCGCGGCCGATCGACCCGTCCTCCAGCACCACATCGACCTCGACCGTGGGATTTCCGCGGCTATCAAGGATTTCGCGGCCGATGATGTCGATGATGGCAGTCATGTGAACCTCTTATGGCAGTGAGGGGTCGGATGGCGCTGCTTCTAGCGCAATGCATCGAGGGGGAAAAGGCCGGGTGACTGCTCCGCCATTGGCTCCTTTGCATGGGGTTGATTTGCAGAAAAACCGATTTCCACTTTTTCGGATCATGCTCTATGAGAGCCAAACGGAGACCCTAATGGCGAAGAAGCCCAGCAAATCAACCACCTCCCCCGACCTGCAACTCGGCCGTGCGGTGGAATGGCCCAACGCGCCGGAGAAGGCGAAGCTCGATCGCGTTCCCAACCCCCAGGCTGGTACCGATTATCTGGTACGCTTCACCATCCCCGAATTTACCTCGATCTGCCCGGTGACGGGACAGCCGGATTTCGCACATTTGGTGATCGACTTCGCGCCGGGCCGCTGGCTGCTCGAATCCAAATCGCTGAAACTCTACGCCGCAAGTTTCCGCAACCATGGCGCGTTCCATGAAGATTGCACCGTCATGATCGGCCGCCGGATCGCAGACGAGATCAAGCCAAAATGGCTGCGCATTGGCGGCTACTGGTATCCACGCGGCGGCATCCCGATCGATGTGTTCTTCCAGACCGGGCGATTGCCGAAAGGCCTTTGGGTTCCCGATCAGGGCGTCGCGCCCTATCGCGGACGCGGCTAGCCCGATCCGCAACAAACGAGGGCTTCAACCGCGCAGCCGCGCGAGGCGACGCCCGAAGCGAGCAATCAGACGGACGATCTGCGGCGTCAGATAGATCGGAAGCTGGACCAGCGCGAAATACAACCAGGTCATGTCGGGCAGCGAACCTGATTGTGCGGCGGCCATCAGTCCGACGTTGCGATGTCCCGCCGCGAATCCCGTGATGAACGCGTCGTCGCGGCCAAAAGCGCGAAGAACGATGAAGGCGGCTGCAATGCTGCCCAGAGCGATCAGGAACGCGGTGGCCGAGAGGCCGGCGACGAGCCAGGGGTCCGTGAAGGCTCGAACGACAACTCCGTCAAACATTGTGAGACCAAAGAGCGTGAACACGATCAGATTGGCGCCGCTGGTCTCAAACCGATACTTCTCGAGCGTCGCCAGGCCGACTACTCGTCGTATGACGGCCGAGATCATCACCGATCCGCCAATCATGAGCAGCAAATTGCGTCCCAGCAAAAGACCGTCCACCTGGATGGCTGATCCGGCCACCCACGGCGCGACCAATGGCGCCGTGAACGGCTGGATGATCATGGTGGCCAGAAGTAGCAGCACCGAGAACGTCACGTTCATGTCGAGCACCATCGCCACCGCAGGCGTCGCCATGATTGGTGCGGCAGCAGCCTGAAGGCTCAGCGCCAGCACGAGCCCCGGGTCGAGGTTCTCACGACCCACCATCGAAAGCGCCGCCCAGAACAGGATCGGGATGACCAGGACCACCCACACCAGGCCGCACAGGAGCTTGGTGGGGCGAGCCAGAATTTGTCGCGCGTCGCCGACGTCGATCCGCGCGAACGCGTTGACCAGGAAGACCATGATCATCGCGGGAAGGCCCGGCCGCAAAGCCGTGCCGGCTCCGGGAACGAAGAGCGGCAGCGCGGCGGAGATCAGGAGCGAGACGCTCATCCCGGTTGCCCCCTGTCTGCCTAGAAATGCAAGCCAGCCCATGACTATTCTTCAATCGCCCCATACGCGTCGGCGGGCGCGCGCTGCCGCAGAAATCTCGCACAGACAAAACCGAGCACGACCATCACCGTCGCCGCCGCGACCAGCGTCGGCGTCTTGCCGGCATGCTGCAGGCCAAACCCGTAGGCGATCGGCCCGACGGTCTGCCCCATGAAGAAAAAGAACGAATGCAGCGACAGCGCCGTGGCGCGCGCCTCGACCGACAACTCGCTGGCGAACACCTGCAGGCAGCCATGGATCATGTAGAAGCCCCAGCCCATCACCAGGAGGCCGAGCATTTGCAGCTTCCAGCCTGGCCCGAACGCGACGAAGACAAGCTGCAAACCGACCAGCGTGGCGCCGACCACCATCATCCCCCTGACGCCGAGCCGCGGCAGCAGGCGCGACACCGTCAGCGTGTAGAACAGGCCGCCGATCGCGAAGCCGGCAATGACGATACCGGCAATCGACAGCGAGGTTTCGCCGAGCTGGAATAGGAACGAGGCGATGAAAGGAAACAGCCCGAGCACGCAGCAGCCCTCAATAAAGACCGCCGAGTAGCAGAAGCGCGCATTGGGATTGGTGAAGATCGTGCGGTAGCCATGACGGAGCGCGGTGAGGCTCGTTCGCGGCGCATGGCTCAGCGCGGCGCCGCGAAAGCCCGCGGCCACCGCAAGCGCGACGATGATCACGAGACCGCCGAGCACGGCGAGCACGCCGCGCCAGCCGAGCAAGTCGCCGATCAACCCGGAGGCCGTTGCACCGAGCAGATTGCCGGTCATCGAACCCGCGAGCGTCCGCCCGATCGCGATCTGCCGCTTGTCGGGCCCGACGAGATCGCTGGTCAGCGACAGCGCCACCGGAAACACGCCGCCCGAACCGATACCGGCCAGCACACGGGTGATGAACAGGATCGGAAACGACGTCGAGAGTGCGCCGAGGACGTTGGCGAGCCCGAGCAGCATCAGGCAAATCGTCATCAGCCGTGCCTTGCCGAACAGGTCCGCGGCGGCGCCGATCGCCGGCTGCACGATCGCAAAGGTGAAGGCGAACACCGCAGCGAAGCTCGCGGCGGTCGCGATGCTCACGTCGAAGTCCTCGGCCACATGCGGCAGAACCGGATCGAGCGCGCGCACCGATAGGCTCGCAGCGAACGTCGCCAGCGTGATGACATTGAGGACCGGCGGCATGCCGCTCGTTGCGGTCACCTCTGCATCCGCCCGGTCAGGCTGTCGACTTCGCCAGCGTGTCGAAGGCCATCAGTCGTTTGACGAGCGATTCGAAATCGCGCAGCGGCACCATGTTCGGGCCGTCGGACGGTGCGTGATCCGGGTCCGGATGTGTTTCGATGAACACGCCGGCAACGCCGACGGCAACCGCCGCGCGTGCCAGCACCGGCACGAATTCGCGCTCGCCACCCGACGAGGTGCCCTTCCCGCCCGGCTGCTGCACCGAATGGGTGGCATCGAAGATCACGGGCGCGCCGGTGGTGCGCGCTAGGATCGGCAGCGCGCGCATGTCGGAGACCAGCGTGTTGTAGCCGAACGAGGCGCCGCGCTCGGTGACGAGCACATTGGCGTTGCCGGCGCCTGATATCTTGGTGACCACGTTCGCCATGTCCCACGGCGCCAGGAACTGGCCCTTCTTGACGTTGACGACCTTGCCGGTTGCCGCCGCCGCCAGCAGCAGATCGGTCTGCCGGCACAGGAAGGCCGGGATCTGCAGCACGTCGACCGCCTGTGCCACGTCGGCGCACTGGCCCGGCTCATGCACGTCGGTCAGCACTGGCAGTCCGAGCGAGGCGCGGATCTCGGCGAAGATCGGCAGCGCCTGCTTAAGCCCGATGCCGCGCGCGGCGGACGCGCTGGTGCGGTTGGCCTTGTCGAACGAGGTCTTGTAGACCAGCCCGATTCCGAGCCTTGCAGCGATCTCCTTCAGGGCAGCGGCAACCTCGAGCGCATGCGCCCGGCTCTCGAGCTGGCACGGACCGGCGATGATCTGTAGCGGCAGTGCATTGCCGAACCGGACCGACCCAACGGCAACGACGGGCGCGGCGCCCTGCGCGGAAACTTGATTGGTCAAAATGCTGTATCCTTTTGCCGGCGACCATGCAGTCTGGCCCGCGCTGGATCAAGCCGTCCCGCGCGATTAGCGGGGTTGCGCTGGCGCCGTGGGCTCGGTCGGGCTCGGTTTGATGTTCTCTGGTGAGCACATTCCTGCCATAACCGCCCTTATACGCTGCCATGAAAGCCTTGGCATGAGGGATCAGTGCGCAGATCGCTTGGAGTAGTTGCCGCCGCGGCCTTTTCCACGGTTTCGAGCCTCGCCGGCGCGCAGAGCAGCAGCCCGCCCGGCGTGGTCACGAGCGGCGCCGCCGGGGTCACCATCAACGGCAAGCCGGCCGCGCGCAGTGGCGACACCACCAGCAATGGCGGCCCGCTCGTGGAGGGCGTCCCCAACGTCCTGATCAATGGCAAGCCGGCCATCGTCATCGGCGGCCGCACGCGTTGCGGCGGCAAGGCCACCTCGGGCAGCCACGGCGTCTTCATCAACGGCAAGCCGATGGTCCGCGAAGGCGATCAGACGTCGGGCTGCGCGAACTAGCGCTGCCAAGAACCACGATGCGATCCGGTCGCATCAGACAAGTTCAGCGCGGTCGCTCAGCGCCGCCTCACTTGACCGCCGAAAACGCGGTCGGCACCAGGAGCTGGTTGACGATGTTGAGCACGATCTGGCCATCCTCCTCGGTCTTGGCGCGCGCCGTGATCCATTCCGGGTCGTTCTGGAACGCCGTCCATTTCTTCTCCCGTTCGGCGAGCGATTCCCACGCCAGCAGATAGGTCAGTTCCTGGTTGGATTCGCCGACCAGCGTCGTGAAGAAGCCGGCCTGCCTGATGCCATGCTTGTCCCAAAGCTTGAGCGTGATGGTCTCGAAGCGCTTGAGCAGCGCCGGCAGCCGGCCCGGCAGGCAGCGATAGACGCGGGTCTCGTAGATCATTGGCGATCCTCCCTGATGTGTTGAGCGGGCGGTTATAGCGGGCGGGTTCCCGGCTGTCTTGAGGGGTGGCAACATGGCACCCCTGCCCGCCGCAGGCGGACCATTTTCCGCAATGCTGCGGCAATGTTACCTGCCCTAGAAGGGGCTGTTGCCGACCTGGATCGCGAGGACATGCGGATATTGCTGGTTGAAGACGAGGCGGAGATGGCCGCGGCGCTGGCACAGGCGCTGAAGGGCTACGACATGGTGGTCGACCATGTGCCGACCCTGGCCGAGGCCGAAGAGGCGATCTCCGCCGACGTGCACGGCGCGGTGCTGCTCGACCGCCAGCTCCCGGATGGCGACGGACTGGCGCTGATCCCGAAGCTGCGCGCCCGGGCCGACGGCGTGCCGATCATCGTGCTGACCGCGCGCGGCGACCTCGCCGATCGCGTCGCGGGTCTCGACTGCGGCGCCGACGACTACCTGGCCAAACCCTTCGCGGTGGAGGAATTGCTGGCCCGGCTGCGCGCCGTGCTGCGCCGGCCCGCCAGCCTGCAGCTCGACATCATCAGGGCCGGCCGTATCGCCTTCGACACCGGCCATCGCGAGGTCAGCGTCGGCGGCCGCCCGCTGGAGCTGCCACGGCGCGAACTCTTGGTGCTCGAGGCACTGCTACGGCGAATGGGCCGCACCGTGCTGCGCTCGGCGCTGGAAGAAGCCGTCTACAATTTCGACGACGCGATCCAGTCGAACGCGCTCGATACCCACGTCTCGCGGCTCAGACGAAAGCTTGCCGACGCCGATGCCGGCGTCGAGATCCACAGCATTCGTGGCGTGGGCTATCTCTTGAAACAGACGTCATGAGCGAACAGGCCGATCACTATTGCCTGCGCTCGCAATTGAGCTGGCGCCTGGTCGCGCTGCAGGCGCTGTTGCTGACGATGCTCGTCGTTTGCCTGATCGCCGCTCTGTGCGCGACCGGGGTCCTGGTCGTTCCGCGCGACGAGGATCACGTCATCGCCATCGTGCAGCGCGCGGTCACGCGTGACGCACAGGGCGGCCTGGCGCTGCGCCCGACGGCGGAGCTGAAGGAGCTCCGTGAGAACACGCCCGACCTCTGGTTCCTGGTGCGCGACCGCCAGGGACATTCGTTCTCGGAAGGCACAGTGCCGCCCGAATTCGCCCGGATCGGGGACGCGCTCGACCAGATCAGCCAGGCTCGACTCGGCTGGCAGATGTTCGAGGACGATCCGCGCAAGCCGCCGGCGCGATTGAAGCGGGTCAATTCCGACGCCGGCCCGGTGCAGGTGCTCACCGCGACACAGGGGCCGATGACCGGCGCCAAGACGGTGCTCGCGACCGCGCTGGCTTTCATGGCCATCGCCCTGCCCGGCCTGCTGCTGATGGCGGCTGCGACCTTCGTGGCGACGCCGATCGTGGTGCGGCGCGCCTTTGCGGGGCTCGACACCACGGCGGACCAGGCACGCCAGATCGATTTCCGCGAGCGCGGCAGCCGGCTGTCGGCGGACCACCTGCCGCTTGAAGTCGCGCCGCTGGTCACCGCCATCAACGACGCGCTGAAGCGGCTCGACGACGGCTATTCGCGCCACCAGCGCTTCGTCGCCGATGCTGCGCATGAACTGCGCACGCCGATCGCGATCCTCAACACGCGACTGGAGTCGCTCCCCTCCGGTCCCGAGAAGACGCGGCTGCTCGAGGATGCCGCGCGCCTCGCCACGCTCGCCGAGCAGTTGCTCGACATCCAGCGCTTCGACCAGTGCCGCGATCCGTTTACCCGCATCGATCTGGTTACGGTCGCGCAGAATGTGGCAGCAGACCTCGCGCCGCTCGCGATCGCGGCCGGTTACGAGCTGTCGGTCGAGACCGAGTGTAACTGCGTCGAGACGCTCGGCGACCGCGCCGCGCTGGAGCGCGCGCTGACCAATCTGGTGCAGAATGCGATCCAGCATGGCGGCCGGCGCGGCACGATCACCGTCCGCGTCGCCAAGCCTGCGACGATTGAGGTGACCGACGAGGGCAGCGGCATTCCCCAGAACCAGCGCACGCTGATCTTCGATCCGTTCTACCGCCTTGCTCCGCTCGATCGCGGTGCCGGTCTCGGGCTCAACATGGTGCGCGAGATCGCCCGGCTGCATGGCGGCGACGTCTCGGTGCTCGACGGCCCCAAGGGCGGCGCGTGCTTTCGGCTGACATTACCATCGGCTCCGCTCACGAAGTGACGCCCCCCGCCCATCACGCAATGCTGTTGCAATGCAGATCCCGCAAAACGGATCACGCCTCGCGATCGAATCGGGGCGCGACGACACATTGCCGGGAATGCCCATGTCACACGATTTCCTCTCCTTCTTCACGGCCTGGATGGCGGCACCTAGCCGCGTCGGCGCGATCGCGCCGTCGGGTGCAGCACTCGCCGAGTTGATCACCCGCGACATCACCGCCGACACCGGACCGATCCTGGAGCTTGGGCCGGGGACCGGCGCGTTCACCTATCAGTTGCTGAAGCGCGGCGTGCGACAGCAGGATCTCACACTGGTGGAGTACGGCTCGGATTTCATTCGGCTGCTGCAGCTTCGCTTTCCCGGCACCCGCGTGCTGTGGATGGACGCATCGCGGCTGGCCTCCGAGCGGCTGTATCGGGGCGCGCCGGTCGGCGCCGTCATCAGCGGGCTGCCGCTGCTCAACATGTCGCCGCGCAAGGTGATCTCGATCGTCAGCGGCGCGTTCAGTTATCTGCGCCCCGGCGGCGCCTTCTATCAATTCACCTATGGCGTGCGCTGCCCGGTGCCGCGGCCGATCCTCGACCGGCTCGGCCTGCGCGCCACACTGGTCGATCGTGCGCTGCTTAACGTGCCGCCCGCCGCGGTGTATCGGCTGACGCGACGTCCGCAATCGCGGTTTGTCGTCCGCGACATCACTCGGACGACGAAGTCTGGTGCTTCAGGGGATGAGAGCAAACGTCAGGCCGACCGCGACTGCGTCACGTCGGTCTGACGCTCGGCAAGCGGCCGGCAGAGGAGCGACTACATCAGCCGGCTCTGCACCAGCGCGGCCTGAATGAAGGAGGCAAACAGCGGATGCGGCTCGAACGGCCGCGACTTCAGTTCGGGATGGAACTGGACGCCGATGAACCACGGGTGATCCTCGTACTCGACGATCTCCGGCAGCACACCGTCGGGCGACATGCCCGAGAAGCGCAGGCCGTGCTGTTCGAGCCGGTTCTTGTAGGCGGTGTTGACCTCGTAGCGATGGCGATGCCGCTCCGAGATCTCGGTCGCGCCGCCATAGACCAGCGAGACTCGGCTGCCGCGTGTCAGCGCCGCGGGATAGGCGCCGAGCCGCATGGTGCCACCGAGATCGCCGCTCTGCGAGCGCTTTTCGAGCTCGTTGCCGCGCAGCCATTCGGTCATCAGACCGACCAGCGGCTCCTTGGTCGGGCCGAACTCGGTCGAGTTGGCCTCCTCGATACCGACCAGATTGCGCGCCGCCTCGATCACGGCCATCTGCATGCCGAAGCAGATGCCGAAATACGGCACGTCGCGCTCCCGCGCGAACTGCGCCGCGCGGATCTTGCCCTCAGCGCCGCGCTGGCCGAAGCCGCCGGGCACCAGGATGCCGTTGACGTGCTCGAGGAACGGTGCCGGGTCTTCATTCTCGAACACTTCGCTCTCGATCCAGTCGAGATTGACCTTCACCTTGTTGGCGATGCCGCCATGCGAGAGCGCCTCGATCAGCGATTTGTAGGCATCCTTCATGCCGGTGTACTTGCCGACCACGGCAATCGTCACCGCGCCTTCCGGATTGCGGATGCGCTCGTTGATGACGTTCCAGCTCTGCAGCGCCGGCGGGACCTTGGCGGTGACGCCGAACGCAGCGAGCACCTCGTCGTCGAGGCCTGCGGCGTGATAGGCCTCGGGCACTGCGTAGATGTTGTCGACGTCGCGCGCCTCGATCACGGCGCTCTCGCGCACATTGCAGAACAGGCCGAGCTTGCGCCGTTCCTCCTTCGGAATTTCGCGGTCGGTGCGGCACAGCAGGATGTCCGGCTGGATGCCGATCGAGCGCAGCTCCTTCACCGAGTGCTGCGTCGGCTTTGTCTTGAGTTCGCCGGCACTTGGAATGTAGGGCAAAAGGGTCAGGTGAATGTAGACCGCGTGATCCCGCGGCAACTCGTTCTTGAGCTGGCGGATCGCCTCGAAGAACGGCAGGCCCTCGATGTCGCCGACCGTGCCGCCGATTTCGACGAGCACGAAGTCGTACCCGTCATTACCGTCGAGCACGAATTCCTTGATCGCGTTGGTGACGTGCGGGACCACCTGGATGGTGGCGCCGAGATAATCGCCGCGGCGCTCCTTGGAGATGATGTCCTGATAGATCCGCCCGGTGGTGATGTTGTCGGCCTTGGTGGCCGGCCGCCCGGTGAAGCGTTCGTAATGGCCGAGATCGAGATCGGTCTCGGCGCCATCGTCGGTCACGAACACTTCGCCGTGCTGATACGGCGACATCGTTCCGGGATCGAGGTTGAGATAGGGGTCGAGCTTGCGGAGGCGGACCTTGTACCCGCGAGCCTGCAACAGTGCGCCAAGCGCCGCTGATGCCAGACCCTTTCCGAGCGAAGAAACCACGCCGCCGGTGATGAAGATGTACCGCGCCATGGGACTTTACCTTTAATCCGACTCCGGCGATTCGCAAAACGAATCGGCTGCTCCCGACAAACAACCTGCCGGGCTGTGGGTGACGTTAAATTGGAAGCGATTTCAGTGCACTAATGGGGGTTTTTAATGCGGGACGCCAGAGCGTCGTCCTGCATGGCCACCCTGCTTTATTGCGACCTGTTACTGCGATTTGGGCGCCTGCGGACCCGCCGGGGCCTGCTGGCCCTGCTGCTCGTCCGCCTTCTTCAGCGAATCGAGGATGCCACCGGAGGTCGGCGCACTGAGCGGAGCGGACGGCGTGCCGGCCGGCTGCGATTGCGTCGGCGCGCCGGTGCCGATGATCGAGCTCGGCTTGCGGTCGTAGCCTGCGTACCAAGACAGGAACAGGCTGGTCACGAAGAAGCCGACCGCGAGGACGGCCGTCGTTCGGGTCAACAGATTCGCGGTGCCACGGCTCGACATGAAGCCGGCACCGCCCCCCATGCCAAGGCCGCCGCCTTCCGATTTCTGCAGCAGCACGGCGCCGATCAGCACGGCGACGATCATGAGGTGGATGACGATAGCAACAGTCTGCATTGCGAGCCTTCCGTCACAAGCCCGGAAGCGGCCGGACAATCGGCGCTATCGGCTTTACGGGTTTTCGTGAAGTCGCGCCCTGTTACACGATTGGACCGGGCATTGTCACCCCCGAGATAGTCGCAGCGTCAGAGAGCACAAGCGATCCCCGACCGCGGCCCCGCCAACCCTTGATTGGGATCGCCAACTTCTATTATAATAGACAAATGGACGTTTTGATAGACGACCTCAGTCAGCGCCTCGCCCGGCGCATCAAGCTCGAGCGCGACGGCCGCGGCTGGTCGCTGGCGGAGCTCGCCGAACGCTCCGGCGTCTCCAAGGCCACGATCAGCAAGATCGAACGCGCCGAAGTCAGCCCGACCGCCGTTGTGCTGGTGCGACTCGCCGCCGCCTTCGACCTCACGCTGGCCGGGCTGATGCTGCGCACCGAGGGCCAAGGCGAACGTTTGTCACGCGCCGCCGCGCAAGCCGTCTGGCGTGATCCGGAAACCGGCTATCTGCGCCGGCAGGTGTTCAGCCGTCCGGACCACCCGGTCGAACTCGTGCGGGTCGAATTGCCGCCCAAGCAGGCCGTCACCCTGCCCGCCTCCTCCTACGCCCATATCCGCCAACTGGTCTGGGTGCTGAGCGGCAGCCTCGTCATCACTGAGGGCGGTGCCCGCCGCGTGCTCGCCGCCGGCGACTGTCTCGGCTTCGGGCCGCCGGCGGAGACAACCTTCGCCAACGAGACCAACGCCGGCTGCACCTATGTGGTGGCCTTGGCCCGGAGCTGAAGCGTGTCGCCCTTTGCCATCAAACCACTCGATGACACACCGCAGATACGCAGTGTGCTCGGCGAATTACTGATCGAAACCGTCGCGAGCGGCGGCTCCGTCGGCTTCGTGCATCCGCTGCTGTTCGACGACGCCTGTATGTTCTGGAAGGATTCGCTTCGCTCAGCAGCACGCGGCGAACGCGTTGTGCTCGGTGCATTCGACGGCGAGGCGCTGATCGGCACCGTGACACTGGTGTTGAAGCTGCCGCCGAACCAGCCGCATCGCGCCGAGATCGCCAAGATGATGACACGCGTTAGCCATCGCCATCGCGGCGCGGCGACGGCGTTGATGCGCGCCGCCGAACAGCTCGCGGTCGCGCACGGCCGCACTCTGCTTGTGCTCGACACCGCCGTCGAGGACGGTGCCGCCCCGCTCTATGAAAAGCTCGGCTTTCAGCTCACCGGCGTCATTCCGGACTACGCGCTCAAGCCGCATGGCGGCCTCACCGGCACGATGGTCTACTGGAAGCACATCGGCGCGGCGGCAATCCCGTCGTCCTGAGAAGATGTTGGGACTATATCCTCAATCCAACGCTGTCATCGCCCGGCTTGACCGGGCGACCCAGCACGCCGCGCCGCCTCGGCTCAAGCACTACGGCCTCTGGAATACTGGATCGCCCGCATGCGCGGGTGATGACACCGAACCAGCCGAGGAGCCGACCCGTCAGCACCCCGCGGCGATCGCGAGGAAATCGGACGCTTTCAGGCTGGCGCCGCCCACCAGCGCGCCGTTGACGTTGGCGACGGCCATCAGCTCCGCGGAGTTCGACGGCTTGACCGAGCCACCGTAAAGGATCCGGATCTTCTCGCCCTCGCCCTTGAACCGATCGGTGAGCACGCCGCGAATAAACCGGTGAACGTCCTCGACATCCTTTGCGGTCGGAGTGAGGCCAGTGCCGATCGCCCAGACCGGCTCATAGGCCACCACCAGATTGGCCGAGATCGATCCGTCAGGTAGCGAGCCCCCAAGCTGGGTGCCGCAGATATCGAGGGTCTTGCCACCGTCGCGCTGCTCCCGCGTCTCGCCGATGCAGACGATCGCTGTCAGGCCCGCCCGCCAAGCCGCCTCCGCCTTCTGCCGGACCAGCGCATCGGTTTCGCCATGGTCGGCGCGGCGCTCGGAATGGCCGACAATGATGGCGACCGCGCCAAGATCCGCAAACATCTCCGCCGACAGGTCGCCGGTGTGCGCTCCGGACGGCTTGGGATGACAATCCTGGGCACCGACGGCGACCTTTCCGCTACGCGCCTTCTCGGCAAAGGCCCCGACCAGCGTCGCCGGTGGGCACACCAGCAGGTCGGCCTTTCCCGCTAGGTCGCCGGCTCCGGCCAGGACGGCCTCGAACTCGGCCATGGAGGATTTCAGGCCGTTCATTTTCCAGTTGCCGGCGATCAGCGGCCGGATGGCATTGGTCATGTCAGGATTCCCATCGATCAAGCGTCCCCATGCGCTAGCAGAGGCTGTGGCGGACTTCCAGAGAGCGCCTCGCCCCCGCCGCGCGGCGATTGACCGCTTCAATCCGGCCGCGCGCCCAAGGTTGCGGGGGGACGGCCGTCACTTTATGATGGCTTTTCAATTCGGTGACGCCCTGCTGCGGGACATCAGCTTCGACTTGAGCTCCCCACTTGGGCACGACCCGGTTCCCCTCCTGCAAAACAAGTTGGACCCATGCTTCGAGGAATGCGGAAAGCCTCATCAAACTGGCTCGGCAAGACGATTATGGCCGTTGTGATGGGCGTTTTGATCGTCAGTTTCGGAATTTGGGGCATTGCCGACATCTTCAGGGGATTTGGACAATCGACGCTGGCGAAGGTCGGCGGGACCGAGATTTCGGCCGAGCAGTTCCGCCAGATCTATACCGATCGCCTGCAGCAGCTCGGCCGCCAGTTCGGCCGTCCGTTGACGCCCGAGCAGGCGCGCGCCTTCGGGATCGACCGCCAGGTGCTGCAACAGACGCTCGCGGAGGCCGCGTTGGATGAGCAAGCGCGCCGCATGGGTCTCAACCAGTCCGATGCCGAGGTGCTGCGCACGATCTACAACGATCCGACGTTCAAGGGCCTCAACGGTCAGTTCGATCCGCAGCGCTTCCAGGCGGTGATCCGCAACTACGGCTATACCGAGGGCCGCTTTATCGCCGAGCAGCGTCACGTCGGCCTGCGTCGGCAGATCGCCGGTACCGTCTCGGCTGGAGTCGCGCCGCCGAAATCGATGGTCGAGGCGCTGACCCGCTTCCAGAACGAGCAGCGCTCGATCGACTACATCAGCCTCGGCGCCGCCCAGGCCGGGACCATCGATCCGCCCTCTCCCGAAGCGCTCGCCGCGTACTTCGAGGAGCACAAGACTCAGTTCCGCGCGCCCGAATACCGCAAGATTTCCTTCGTGGCGATCACGCCCGAGGCGATCGGCAAGTGGGAAACCGTTTCCGACGACGACGCCAAGAAAATCTTCGAGCAGCGCCGCGACCAGCTCAGCACGCCGGAGAAGCGCGAGGTGTCGCAGATCGTGTTTTCGAACGTCGAGGAAGCACAGGCTGCGCGCGCCCGCATCACGTCGGGCACGTCGTTTGACGACATCGCCAAGGAGCGCAAGCTCAACCTGTCCGACGTCAATCTCGGCCTGGTGCCGAAGTCGGCGATCCTCGACCCGGCGGTCGGCAACGCCGCCTTCTCGATGGCCTCGGGCGAGGTCAGCCAGCCGGTGCAGGGCCAATTCGGCGTGGCGCTGGTCAAGATCGGCAAGATCGAGCCCGGCGTAGCGCCGAGCTATGAAAACGTCGCCGCGAAGATCAAGAGCGAGATCGCCACCGAGCGCGCCCGCGCCAAGGTCGCCGAACTGCGCGACAAGATGGAAGACGAGCGCGGCGGTGGCGCCAGCGTCGTCGAAGCGGCGCAGAAGCTCGGACTGACGCCGGTCACAGTCGACGCGGTCGACCGGTCGGGGCGCCTGCCGAACGGCCAGCCCGCGCCCAACATTCCAAACGGCCTCGACGTGGTCTCGCAGGCCTTCAACAGCGACGTCGGCGTCGACAATGACCCGATCCAGTTCGAAGGCGGCTATGTCTGGTACGACGTGCTGGGCATCACGCCGTCGCGCGAGCGCAACCTCGATGAGGTCCGGCCGCAGGTCGAGGCGAAGTGGCGCGAGGACCAGATCTCGAGCAGGCTGCGGACCAAGGCGACCGACATTGTCCAGAAGCTGGACAGCGGCAGCAAGCTCGCCGATGAAGCCGCCGCTGCCGGCGTCAAGGTCGAGACCGCTGCCGACTTCCGCCGCGATGCGACACCGCCCGGCGTGCCGGCCGCGGTGGTCACCGCGGCGTTCCGCACCGCCAAGGACGGCAGCGCGCAGACGCCCGTCGCCGGCGGCAGCCAGTGGATCGTCTTCCGCGTCACCAATGTGACCGATCCGCCGGTCGACTTCGCCTCCGACGCGGTCAAGCAGCTCACAGAGGCCGTGCGGCGCTCGATGAGCGACGAGCAGGTCGCGCAATACGTCACGAAAATCGAGTCCGATATCGGCATGAGCATCAACGAGGCCGCCTTCGCACAGGTGACAGGCGCGAATAATTGAGCATGATCCGGAAACGGGACGCCGGTTCTCCGCGCAACGCACGCGACGCGTCTGCGCGGAGATCAAGCTCCAACGAAAGACCTGGGCCAGCGAATGGACGACCTGAAATCGATCATCGGAAAAGTCGCCACCGGCGCCACGCTGACGCGTGAGGAAGCGGCATCCGCCTTCGACAGCATGATGTCGGGCGAAGCCACCCCCTCGCAGATGGGCGGCCTGTTGATGGCGCTGCGGGTGCGCGGCGAGACCGTCGAGGAAATCACCGGCGCGGTCGCGGCGATGCGCGGCAAGATGCTGCGGGTCCACGCCCCGCCAGAGGCCGTCGATATCGTCGGCACCGGCGGTGACGGCTCCGGCTCGGTCAACGTCTCGACCTGCGCGGCCTTCATCGTGGCCGGTGCCGGCATCCCGGTTGCCAAGCACGGCAACCGCGCGCTGTCGTCGCGTTCGGGTGCGGCCGACGTGCTGGCCTCGCTTGGCGTCAAGATCGATCTGACGCCGGATCAGGTCGGACGCTGCGTCAAAGAGGCGGGCATCGGATTCATGTTCGCGCCCTCGCATCATCCTGCGATGAAGAACGTCAACCCGACCCGCGTCGAGCTTGCCACTCGCACCATCTTCAATCTGCTGGGACCGCTGTCAAACCCGGCCGGCGTCAAACGTCAGATGGTCGGCGTGTTTTCACGGCATTGGGTCCAGCCGTTGGCCCAGGTGCTGCAGAACCTCGGCGCAGAATCGATCTGGGTGGTGCATGGCTCCGATGGCCTTGATGAAATCACCCTGACGGGCCCGAGCTTCGTGGCAGCGCTGCAGAACGGTCAGGTCACCACCTTCGAGGTGACGCCGGAGGAAGTCGGCTTCGGGCGCGTCCCGGCCGAAGCACTCAAGGGCGGCGACGCCGACGCCAACGCGGTTGCGCTCGCAGGCGTGCTCGACGGCAAGCCGAGCGCCTATCGCGACGTCGCACTGCTCAACGCCGCCGCCGCGCTGATCGTTGCCGGCCGCGCCAAGAACCTCAGGGACGGTGTTGCGATCGGGGCGCAATCGCTCGACAGCGGCGCGGCCGCCGCGCGGCTGAAACATCTGGTCGCGGTTTCGAACGGTTGAGGGCCCCTGCGATGTCCGACATCTTGACCAAGATCGAGGCGTACAAGGGCGAGGAGATCGCCGCCGCCAAGCGTGCGCGCCCCCTCGCCGAGGTCGAGGCGCAGGCGAAGACGGCATCGCCGCCGCGTGGCTTCGTCCGGGCGATCCGCAACAAGCATGCCGCCGGCGACTATGCGCTGATTGCGGAGGTGAAGAAGGCCTCGCCCTCGAAGGGGCTGATCCGCGCCGACTTCGACCCGCCCGTGCTTGCCAAAGCCTACGAGGCCGGCGGAGCGGCCTGCCTGTCGGTTCTCACCGACGCGCCTTCGTTCCAGGGCCATCTCGACTTCATGGTCGCCGCGCGCGCGGCGACCAGCCTGCCAGTGCTGCGCAAGGACTTCATGTTCGACACCTACCAGGTGGCGGAAGCCCGCGCCCACGGCGCCGACTGCATTCTCATCATCATGGCCGCGCTCGACGATGCGGCCGCCAAGGATATCGAGGATGCCGCGATCGCCCATGGCATGGATGTGCTGATCGAGATCCACGACCGCGCCGAGCTTGATCGCGCGCTAAAACTCCGTTCGCCGATGATCGGCGTCAACAACCGCAACCTGCGCACTTTCGAGACCACGCTCGTCACCAGCGAGGCGCTGGCACCGCTGATCCCGCGCGAGCGGTTGATGGTCGGCGAGAGCGGCATCTTCACGCCCGACGACCTCGCGCGACTCGAGCGTGTCGGCATGTCCACCTTCCTGGTCGGTGAAAGCCTGATGCGGCAGCAGGACGTCACCGCGGCGACGCGCGCGCTGCTGACGCGGCAGGCGCCGCGCGCAACCGGCACGCGCTGACGCGATGGCACGGAAGCCATCCAAGGCCAGATCGTCAGGGTCCGGCCCTGCCCTCACCCATATCGATGCAAAGGGCGATGCCCGGATGGTCGACGTCTCGGCTAAACCCGCGACCGAGCGCACCGCGGTCGCCGAAGGCCGCGTCGTGATGAGCAAGGCCACCCTCGACCTGATCGCATCAGGCCAGGCCAAGAAGGGCGACGTGCTGGCCACCGCGCGGATCGCCGGCATCATGGCGGCAAAGCGGACCTCGGAGTTGATCCCGCTCTGCCATCCGCTGGCGCTGAGCAAGGTCACGATCGACATCGAGACCGACGGCAAACTGCCGGGTTGCATCGTCCGTGCCAGCGTGAAGGTGACCGGGCCGACCGGCGTCGAGATGGAGGCGCTGACCGCCGTGTCGGTCGCGTGCCTGACGATCTACGACATGATCAAGGCCGTCGAGCGCGGCGCCCGCATCGAGGGCGTCCATCTGGTCGAGAAGATCGGCGGCAAGTCCGGACACTATCGCGCGGGCGACACGCGATGAGGTCGGGTTGAATCGAAACATTCAAAACAACCCCATGCACAGTACGGATTGGGGTCGTTAAATTTTGAATGATGATCCGGTGGAAACCGGTTCGAGAAGACCATGCGGCGGCACCTTCTTCGAAGACCTCATTGCCGGAGAGAGACGCGTCATTCTGCCGCTTCTGCGGAGAGTTGCGTTGCAGTCAGAGCACACCTCTGGTTGTTCCGTCATTGAACCGCCCAACTTGGTTGACGGAGTCAGCAACACCCCCGTAGCGTGATGGTGGGCTGAATCACGGTCGCGCGACGTCGAATAGGCGGCTGACCTGCGACAATAGAAAGAGTTGGGGCACAATGCGCGAATGCATTGGGGCTATTGCGATCTGGTCTAAGGCCCGTCCGTTGACTGAGGTCCGCGCGCGGGAAGCGCGTGGAATCACCGCAAAGCTTAAGGCTGCTGCTGGGCGCGACTTTGTCGGCTCGGCTGGTGTGAAGGCCGCAACCATACTACCCAAGACGAGCGTCGCTTTGGAACGGCATCGCCGCCGCGAATGTGAAAACCCGTACCTCGACCATCACGCTCATGCCTCCGCGCGCATCTCGGACCGATCGACGGTCCTGTCGCGCCGGTCTGCCCGTCGCCGGGCCACGCCACCAAACGCAACTCACATCGCAGAGTCGAGGGAATAGTCATGTCGTCGATGGGGATCGCCGTCGTCTGCCGGAGTGGAGCGGCCTCGCGCTCCGGCATGTCATGGCTCGGCTCTGCGTCGCTGATCGCCCTGGCGGCGACGCTGGCGTCCGCGCCGCAATCAGTCCAAGCCGCCAACGAATGTGGTGGCGAATCTGCCGGCCCCGACACCGTCACCTGCACCGGCACGAGCTATCCCAATGGCATCACGTATGCGGGGTCCGACGGTCTCAACCTGGTGCTCAACAATTCCGGCATGACCGTGACCAAGGGCACGGCGGCCAGCGGCATCAGTCTCAGCGGCACCGCGGCCAATGACCTGACGCTGACGGCCACCAGCCTCACCTCCGTCACAGGCGGTACAGGCACCGCTATCACGGTCAACAATGGCGGGGACGGCAAGGCGGCCATTGTGCTCAATGCCGGAACCTTCACGTCCGCTTCGGCAAAGACTGTCTATGCCACGCATGGCACCGGCGCCGGAGATTCCGTCATCACCCTGAATGGCGGCACGATCACCAACACTTCTGGCAGCGGCAGTCTCACCCTAGATGCGGAGGTCACCGGCACCGCCACCGGCAATGCCACTGTTTTGATGACGGGCGGCTCGATCCAGACCAACGGCAACAGCAATTCCGTGGCGCTGAACGCCGTCATTTCCAACGCAGCCTCTTTCGGGACCGCCAGCGTCATCATGACCGGCGGCACTATGATAGGTGGGGGGACCGGTGCCTTGGCCAGCACCAACGGTTCGGGCCTGGCCCAGGTCATCATCAATGGTGGCAGCATTTCCTCCACCCTCTCGGCCGGAACTTATGGCGCGGAGGCGAACAACACCGGATCGGGCAATGCCGTGGCGACCCTGACCAGTGGCAGCATCGCGTCGGGCGCAATCTTCACGGCGAGCGGATTGTTCGCCAATGCCAATAGCGGCTCAGCCCTGGCCAGCATGACGAGCGGCATTATCACCTCGAAAGGCGGGTCTGGCGCCGGCATCCGCGCCTCCAGCGTGACGGGCGCCGCCACAGCCAGCATGAGCGGCGGCAGCGTCAGCAATACGGCAAGTAGCGGCTTCGGCCTGAATGCGCGGGTCACCGGCACCTCCACCACCACCGCCACCGTGCTACTGAACGGTGGCGCAGTCAGCACGAGCGGCACCAGCGGCTATGGCCTTTACAGCCAAGCGACCAATGGCCAGGCCATCGTGCAGATGACGAACGGCAGCGTCACGACCTCGGGATTGAACGCTATCGGTGCGGCCGCCACTGCCACAGGCACCGGCGCCGCGACCGTTCTGTTCAGCGGCGGCACCATCACAACCACGGCCGGCAGTGCACCGGGCCTGCGTAGTCTGACCGTGGATGGTGTGGCCGCGGTGCAGATGACGGGCGGCACCGTCACGGCCAGTGGGCCCAATTCACCTGGCATCACTGTCTCTGCGACGGGGGCAGGCCGTTACAGCATCAGCGTCACTGGCGGCACCGTCAACGGCGGCGGCACCACAGCCTCCGCCATCCGCGCGATCTCCACCGCGGGGGGCAGCATCGCCATCGGCACGGGCGCTACCATCAACGGCGCGGCTTCGGGCATTGCCCTGGACACCACCCTGGGCACCGGCGCGGCGACCATTACGACGGCGGGCAACCTGACCGGCGCAATCAATCTGGGCGCCGCCGCCAACACGCTTTCCATCACCGGCGGCTCCATTGCCGGAAACATCAGCGGCGGCGGCAACACCGCGCTGAGCTTCGATCTCGGCACCGGCAACAGCTTCACCTACGGCGCCGCCTACGTCATCGGCGGCGTGAACAGCGTCGCCATGAACTCGGGCATGGCCGAGATCGACGGCAGCCTCGCCACCAACACGCTTGCCGTCAACGGCGGCAGACTGATCCTCAACAGCGCCGCAACGATCTCGAGCGGCGTGACGACGATATCGGCGGGCACCCTGCAACTCGGCAATGGCGGCGCCTCGGGCTCGATCGCCGGCAATGTCACGAACAACGGCACCCTCGCCTTCGACCGGTCGGACACCTACACCTTCGCCGGGCTGATCTCGGGCAGCGGCGCGGTCAATCAGGTCGGCTCCGGCACGACCATCCTGACCGCGAACAACGGCTACACCGGCGTGACGACGATCTCGGCGGGGACCCTGCAGCTCGGCAATGGCGGCACCTCGGGCGCGATCGCCGGCAATGTGACGAACAACGGCACTCTCATCTTCAACCGGTCGGACAGCTACACCCTCGCCGGGCTGATCTCGGGCAGCGGCGCGGTCAATCAGATCGGCTCCGGCACGACCGTCCTGACCGCGAACAACAGCTACGCCGGCGCGACGACGATCTCGGCGGGCAGCCTGCAACTCGGCAATGGCGGCGCGTCAGGCTCGATCACCGGCAATGTCACGAACAACGGCACGCTCATCTTCAACCGGTCGGACGCCTACACGTTCGCCGGGCTGATCTCGGGCAGCGGCACGGTCAATCAGATCGGCTCCGGCACGACCATCCTGACCGCGAACAGCAACTACACCGGCGCGACGACGATCTCGGCGGGCACCCTGCAGCTCGGCAACGGCGGCACGTCGGGCTCGATCACCGGCAATGTGAAGAATGACGGCACCCTCGCCTTCGACCGGTCGGACACCTACGTCTTCGATGGCGCCATTTCCGGCCCGGGTGCCATCCGGCAGATCGGCTCGGGACTGACCAGGTTCACGGGCGATAGCTCCAGTTTCACCGGCACCACATCTGTTGAGGCCGGTATACTCTCGGTCAACGGCAGTCTGTGCGGCGGTATGAACGTGCTTGTGGGCGGGCGGCTGCAGGGCATCGGCACCGTCTGCGACACGACGAACGCCGGCGTCATCGCGCCTGGCAACTCGATCGGCACGCTGACGATCGCCGGCAACTATGTCGGCAATGGCGGCCTGCTGGCACTGGAAACCGTGCTGGGCGGCGACAACTCGTCGACGGACAAGCTTGTCGTCGCCGGCAATACCTCGGGCAACACCACCGTCCGGGTCGCCAATATCGGTGGCACCGGCGCGCAGACCGTCGAAGGCATCAAGGTGGTGGATGTCGGTGGCGCTTCGAACGGCTCCTTTATCCTGCAAGGCAACTACGTGGTTCAGGGTCAGCAGGCCGTGGTTGCCGGCGCCTACGGCTATACGCTGCAAAAGAACGGCATCAGCACGCCGAACGATGGCGACTGGTACCTGCGCTCTAGCCTGGTCAATCCACCGGATGCCGGCTCATCGACGCCCGCAGCACCGGCCGGACCGCTCTACCAGCCGGGTGTGCCACTCTACGAGAACTACGCCCAGGTGCTGCTCGGCATGAACGAGGCTCCCTCGCTGCAGCAGCGCGTCGGCAACCGCTACTGGGGAGGCGGCCCCAGCGAAGCGATGGCGCGCATGGCTGTGACGCCCGCGGCAGAGGCCGATCGGGCGGCGGCGCAGTCGGCGTTCTGGGGCCGCATCGAGGGCGGCCAGGCGAACTTGCAGCCCTCCAACACCACCGGCTCGACCTACAATGCCGACCAGATGAAGGCGCAGGCCGGGCTCGACGGCCTTGCGCTCGAAAATGCCTACGGCCGGCTGATCGTCGGCCTCACCGCGCAATACGGACTGACCACGGCTTACGTCAATTCATTCTTCGGCAATGGCACGATCCGCGCGTCCGGCAGCGGCGTCGGCGCCACCGCGACCTGGTACGGCGACAACGGGTTCTATCTCGACGGCCAGGCGCAGACGATGTTCTACCGCGCCGATCTGTCGTCGGCGCTGACCGGCAGCATGACCCATGGCAACGAGGGCTTCGGCTATGCCTTCAGCGTCGAGGGCGGCAAGCGGATCGGCGTCGGCAACGGCTTCTGGCTGACGCCGCAGGCGCAGCTCGCCTATTCCAAGGTCGATTTCGATCCGTTCGTGGATCGCTTCGGCGCGCAGGTCTCGCTCGGCAATGCCGACAGCCTGCTCGGTCGCGTCGGGCTCGCCCTCAACCACCAGCGCACCTGGAACGACGGCAGCGGCATCGTGCGCTCCGACGTCTATGCGATCGGCAATCTGCACTACGAGTTCCTGAACGGCAGCAGGGTCGACGTCGCCGGCACCAACTTCGCCAGCGCGAATGACCGGCTGTGGGGCAGCATCGGCGGCGGTGGCACCTATAGCTGGGCGAGCGGCCGCTACGCGGTGTATGGCGAGGTCAGCTACCGCGCCAGCCTCGACAACCCGGATGTCAACCACGGCTACAAAGGCACCGGTGGATTTCGCGTGACGTGGTGAGATGGGATTGGCAGGACGCGGCCGATGACGATGGGCCTATTGTCTGCTCGCGTGACAATCGCAAGCAGACATCAGGCTCATCGTGACTACTGAAATGCGTCCTAATTAGGCACCGCACGCTTCTGCGCCGTCTTGGTCTCGGCGTTCTTGGCGTCGGCGTTCACGGTCACGCGGAGCTGCTTTAAAGCCGCGTTGAGCGCCTTGTCGTTCTTCTCGTCCGGCGGGACATAGGACTGCGAGCCGCTTTGCTCGGTGCCCTCGGCCGCGAGATGACCGCGCATCGAGGCCTCGCCCTTGATCTCCGAGCGGGTCTTGAACTCATCGGGCACGTCCTGCAGCACCTCGATATCGGGCGTGATGCCCTGGGCCTGGATCGAATGGCCCGACGGCGTGAAGTAACGCGCCGTGGTCAGCGCCAGCGCGCCGTTGCCGGCGCCGAGCGGAATGATCGTCTGCACCGAGCCCTTGCCGAACGAACGGGTGCCGATCAGCGTCGCGCGCTTGTGGTCGTGCAGTGCGCCGGCGACGATCTCGGAGGCCGACGCCGAACCGCCGTTGATCAGCACGACGAGCGGCTTGCCCTTGGTCAGGTCGCCGCCATGCGCGGTGAAGCGCTGGGTCTCACCCGGATTGCGGCCGCGGGTCGAGACCACCTCGCCGCGCTGCATCAGCATGCCGCTGACGGAGACCGCCTGGTCGAGCAAGCCGCCCGGATTGTTGCGGAGGTCGATGACATAGCCGTCGAGCTTGTCCTGCGGGATCTCCTTCTGGATATCCGTGATCGCCTTGCGCAGGCCGTCGGCGGTCTGCTCATTGAACGAGGTGATGCGGATATAGCCGATGTCGCCACCTTCGGTGTGATACTTGACCGGGCGCACGCGGATGACCTCGCGGGTGATCGCGACCTCGATCGGCTTGTCGGCGTCCTTGCGGATGATCTTCAGCCGGATCGAGCTGTTCGGCGCGCCCTTCATCTTGTTGACGGCCTGATCCAGCGTCATGCCCTGAATCGTCTCGTCGTCGATCGCGGTGATGACGTCGCCGGACATGATGCCGGCGCGCGAGGCCGGCGTGTCGTCGATCGGCGCCACCACCTTGACGAAACCGTCCTCCATCGTGACCTCGATGCCGAGCCCGCCGAACTCGCCATGCGTGGTCTCCTGCATCTCCGCCCAGCCCTTCTCGTTCATGTAGCGGGAGTGCGGGTCGAGCGAGGAGATCATGCCGTTGATTGCGCCCTCGACCAGCTTGCCGTCGTCGGGCTTCTCGACATAGTCGGTCCTGATCCGCTCGAACACCTCGCCGAACAGATTGAGCTGCGAATAGGTATTGTCGGAGCGCGCGGCGGCCTTGGCGATCCCGAGCAGATGCGCGCCACCCTGCGGCGAGGTCACGAGAAGGGTGAGACACGCCCCTGCAACCGTCCCGAGGAAAAAGCCAACGTTCTTGCGCATCATCCGCGATCCCTTTTCGCTATGGCCGGCAATGTTTCGCAACATTCGGCCGCCTCACCCCGACGGGGCACCACACAACGGCTTTTTGGTCGGATCAAGGCCGCAACCTGACCGGACCATTACGGGCCTTGAAGCTCGATCGGAAAGGCGCACGGCAGCTTTCCGGAAAGCTCAAGCTCAAACAAAGAGATGGGAAGATGATGCGGATCCGACGATCGCCTCATGATCCGGAACGCCCTCGGTCCTGGACGCCCTCATCTCTGACGCCTTCCTCTAGGATGCCTTGCCAGCCTCCTCCAACCCGTTCTGCCAGGTCGACGGTCTCGTCCCGAACCCGCGCTTCGCCCGCGTGCCGAGCCAATAGCCAAACTGCGGAGGCACGTTGCGGAACGGACCCTCTACCCCGAGCTTTAGCGCAGCATCCATCGGCCAGTTCGGGTTATTCAGGATTTCCCGACCGATGGCGATCAAATCTGCTTGTTCATCGTGCAGTATCTGCTCGGCCTGGTCACCATGGATGATCAGGCCGACCGCCATGGTCATGATATCGGCGTGGCGCCTGACATATTCCGACAGTGGCACCTGGTAGCTGTATTTGATCTCCTTGCCCAGGATTGGCGCCATTTCGGTGATCCCGCCCGAGGAGCAGTCGATCACGTCGACGCCTTTCGTCTTGAGGATTTTCGCCAGCCGCGCACTTTGTTCGGGTCCCCAGCCCGCATTGTCCTCGACCGACAGCCGCACGAACAACGGCTTGTGATCAGGCCAATGGGCTCGCACCGCTTCCGTCACCTCGATCAGGAAACGCATGCGGTTCGATTCCGAGCCGCCATACGCGTCGCTGCGCTGGTTGGCGCGCCCGGAGAGGAACTCGTGCACGAGATAACCGTGGGCGCCGTGCAGCTCCAGCACGTCGAAGCCGGCCGCATCGGCGCGCCGCGCGGCCTGCCCCCAAGCCCGCACGAGGTCTTTCACCTCGTGCGTCTCAAGCGCCCGTGGCACCGGCCAGCGCTCGCTATGGGCGATGGCGCTCGGCGCCACCGGAGTCCAGGCATCCCAATCCTCGATGTCGGGCGTGCGCTCAAGCGGACGATCGCCCTCCCACGGGCGCGTGGCGCGCGCCTTGCGGCCGGAATGTCCAAGCTGGATGCCGGCCGCCGCGTTCTGCTGCTTGATGAAGCTGACGAGACGGCTGAGCGGCGCGACGAACTTGTCGTCCCAGATGCCGAGATCGCCGACCGTGCCGCAGCCGCGCCGCTCGACCTTGGTCGATTCGACGATCACGAGCCCGGCACCGCCGGCGGCGAACTTGCCGGCATTCATCAGGTGCCAGTCGGTCGGGAAGCCGTTTTCAGCCGAATACTGATGCATCGGGGGCACCACGATGCGGTTCTTGAGCGTCACACCGCGGATCGTGATCGGCGAAAACAGCAGCTCTCCTGACATGGCTTCTCCACGTGGCGTCGTTACCCGGCTTTGCCGGGCCGACCTTCTGTCGCGGCGCACGATATACGTGCCGCGCGAAGGCCGATAGAGGCGCCGTCACAAGGGGCCGTATTTCGCCAGGAACATCGCGACCGCGGATTTGACGTGCGCCCGCATCTCGCGTTCCGAGGGTCGCTTCCAGTTGGGCTGGACAAGCAGGTGCAGATGATATTGCGCCACCACAGCGCCGAGAAACAGCCGCGCCGCGCCTTGCGGGTCCTCGCAGCGCAGCTCGCTGCGCTCGGTCGCGGCGGCCAGATAGCCTGCGAGCCGCCGCACGGTGCGGCCGGGCCCCCTGTTGTAGAAGAGATCGCCAAGTTCCGGCGCGCGCGGCGCCTCCGCCACCAGGATCCTGAACAGGGACGACGCTGGCCCACGCAGCACCAAATGCAACAGCCCGATCCCGAGATCGAACAGTACAACCTCCGGGCTGCCGCCGCGCGCCAGCGTGGATTCAGGACCGGAAAGCTCGCGCGCCTTGCGATCGACGATCCCGGCAAACAACAGTTCCTTGCTCGAGAAGTGCCGGTACAGCGTCTCCTTCGAAGCGCCGGCGGCCTCCGCGATCATCTGCATCGTGGTCTCGGCGAACCCGCCCTCAAGGAACAACCGCTCGGCGACGTCGATTAACTCCATCCTGCGACGTTCTCCGCGTGGAACTTTTCGAGAGGGAACTGGTGTAGCCATGCCACAGGCTCCGCCTTGCTTTCCTGCCCGGTGTTGTGCACATGCGAACTAATCGGTACGGTTAATATATCCATTGGGCCGGAGCCGGAACAATCGAATAGCTCCGCCTGTCGGGAGTCGCGTGCGATGTCCGTCGACCAGTTGCAGGATGATGCCCCACCGAAGGAGCAGCCGGCAAAGAAGGCGCAGCAACCCGAGCCCGTCCCTGCCGATGCTGCACCAAAGGACGACGCCGGAAAGAGCGACCAAGACGACGAAGCGAGGGCGAAGCGGCGCCCGACCGTGTTCATCGTCGGCGGCATCGTTCTGACACTGCTCATCATCGGTGCCATCTACTACTGGCTGTCCACCCGCAACATCGAGAGCACCGACGACGCCTACACCGATGGGCGCGCGATCACCATCGCCCCGCAAGTGTCCGGCGTCGTGGTGTCGCTCGACGTCACCGACAACCAGTTCGTCAAGCAGGGCCAACCGTTGATCCATATCGATCCGCGGCAGTACCGGATCGACCGCGAACAGGCCGAAGGCGCGCTGGCAACCGCACAGGCGCAATATCGCGGCCAGCAGTTCGGATTGGAAATCGCCAAGAAGAACTTCCCTGCCCTGCTCGAGCAGGCCAATGCGCAGCTCGAGAATGCCAAGGCTGCGCGCGCGAAGGCGCGCGCCGATTTCGAGCGACAGCGGGCGCTCCCGAAGGCCGCAACGTCGCAACAGGAAGTCGACGCTGCGGCCGCGGCGCTGAAGCAGGCCGAAGCCCAGGTCGCGCTATCGGAAGCCCAGGTCACGCAGAACTCGCCCGTGCCGCAGCGGATCGGTGAGACGGATGCCCAGGTCGGCCAGCTCAAGGGCCAGGTCGAACAGGCGCAGTCGCGGCTCGATCAGGCTGATCTGAATCTGTCCTGGACAACGGTGGTCGCACCGCAAGACGGCTGGATCACCAAGCGCAATGTCGAAAAAGGCAACTACGTCGCGCCCGGACAGCAGCTCTTTTCCATCGTCGCGCCCGAGGTCTGGATCACCGCGAACTTCAAGGAGAGCCAGCTCGCCGACATGCGGCCCGGCCAGCACGTCACCATCAAGGTCGACGCCTATCCGAGCCTCAAGCTAGAGGGCCATGTCGACAGCATCCAGCTCGGCTCCGGATCCAAGTTCACCGCGTTCCCGCCCGAGAACGCCACCGGCAACTTCATCAAGATCGTGCAGCGCGTGCCCGTCAAGATCGTGATCGACAAGGGCCTTGATCCGAACATTCCTCTGCCGCTCGGAATTTCGGTGATACCGACGGTCACGGTGCGATGAGCGAGAGCGTCGACCACCACGACGACTGGAGACCGGCCTATAATCCCTGGCTGATCGCAGTGGTGGTGACGCTTGCCGCCTTCATGGAGATTCTCGACACCACGATCGTCAACGTCGCGCTGCCGCACATCGCAGGCAGCCTGTCCTCCAGCAACGACGAGGCCACCTGGGCCCTCACCTCCTACCTCGTCGCCAACGGCATCGTTTTGACGATCTCCGGATGGCTCGGCGACCTATTCGGCCGCAAGCGCTACTTCATCATCTGCATCGCGATGTTCACGGTCTGCTCGTTCCTGTGCGGGATCGCGCAGAGCCTGGCCCAGCTCATCGCATTCCGCCTGTTGCAGGGATTCTTCGGCGGCGGCCTGCAGCCGAACCAGCAGTCGATCATCCTCGACACCTTCCCGCCCGCCAAGCGCGGCGCCGCCTTCGGCGTGGCGGCGATCGCGACCGTCGTCGCTCCGATCCTGGGCCCGACATTGGGCGGGTACATCACCGATCAGGCGACGTGGCGCTGGATCTTCTTCATCAATATCCCGGTGGGGATGATCGCCACGTTCTTCGTCTCGGTCATGGTCGAGGATCCACCATGGGAGAAGAACCGCAGGAGCCGCGGCATCGACTACATCGGGCTCGGCCTGATCGCGATCGGCCTCGGCTCGCTGCAAATCATGATGGATCGCGGCGAGGACGCCGACTGGTTCAACTCCGGCTTCATCCGCCTGATGGCGCTGCTCGCCTTCCTCGGAATATCGGGTGCGATCGGCTGGCTCCTGATCGCAAAGAAGCCGATCGTCGACCTGTCCGTGTTCAAGGACAAGAATTTCGCCGGCGGCTGCGTCATGATCGGCGCCACCGGCGCCATCTTATACGCCAGCGCCGTCATCATCCCCCAATTCGCGCAGATCGTGCTGATGTACACACCGACCTGGGCCGGCCTCATCCTGTCTCCGGGCGGCGTCGCGGTGATCCTGCTGATCCCGGTCATCGGACGGTTGATGACGGTGATGCAGACGCGATACGTCATCGCGCTCGGCTTCACCGTCATGGGCTGCGCGCTGTTGTATGCGACAACGCTGGTTCCAAACATCGATTTCAAGACCCTTGTCATGATGCGCACATTCCAGTCGTCCGCGCTGGCCTTCCTGTTCGTTCCGATCAGCACGGTGGCCTACATGACGCTGCCGCGCGAACTCAACGGCGACGCCTCGGCGCTGTTCGCCATGTTCCGCAATGTGTTCGGCTCGATCGGCATTTCGCTCGCCACCTCGCAGGTCACGCAGCGGTCGCAGGTTCGTCAAAGCTATTTGTCGGAATGGGCGACACCGTTTCATCAACCCTATCAGGCGCTGGTAGCGCAGTATGAGCAGTCGCTCAGGGCGATGGGCCGCGCCGGAGCCACGGCGCACGATACGGCCGTCGGGCACGTCTATCAGGTGATGAGAACCCAGGTCGCCGTCCTCGCCTATGCGGACGTGTTCTTCTACTGTGCGATCGTCGCTTTCGCCGTGGTTCCGTTCTGCTTCCTGCTCTCGGCGAAGATCGGCGGTATGAGACCGGAGGGTGGCCACTGATGTCGCGACCGATCTACACATTCGCGCTGTGTCTTGCGACGGCCGCGATGCTCGCCGGCTGCACCGTCGGTCCCGACTTCGTCCAGCCGGATTCCCACCTGCCCGATCACAAGACATTTGCCGGCCGGACGTTTTCCGACGCCCACCTGCCGAAACCGACCGATCCGACCTGGTGGAAGGTATTCGGCGATCCCGTGCTGACCAACCTGGAGAGCCGGGTCGCCGAGGCCAATCTCGACGTGCGCACCGCCACGATCAGGATTGCCGAGAGCCGCTATCAGCGCAGCGCGACCGCCTCCGCCCAATTCCCGAGCATCAACGGCGACGCGAAGTACCAGCGCGAGCTGTACAGCAAGAACGGCATCGTCAGCCTGCTCACGCCGTTGCTGCCGCCAGGGACCGGCGGCATCAACATCCAGCCGATCAACGAGTACAATGTCGGCCTCGACATGTCCTGGGAGCTCGATTTGTGGGGCCACGTGCGGCGGCAGATCGAAGCCGCCGACGCGCAGGTCGACCAGGCGGAAGACCGCCGGCGCGACGCGCTGGTGTCGGTGCTCGCCGAGCTCGCCAGCGACTATATCCAGCTTCGCGGCGTGCAGGAGCAGATTCGGATCGCCGAGAATAATCTCAAGGTCGACCGCGAAGTGCTGCAGCTCGCCCAGCAGCTTCAGCAGAAGGGCGTGCGCTCCGGCCTCGATACCGAAAATGCCGCCGCCCAGGTCGAAGGCATCCGCGCGCAACTGCCGAACCTGCACCAGCAGCAGATCCAGTACATGAACGCCATCGCGCTGCTGCTCGACCTGCCGCCGTCTACGCTGAACGCCGAACTGGCGCCACGGCGCGCGATCCCGCGCTCGCCGCCGCGCATTCCCTTAGGCATTCCGTCCGAACTGGCGCGCCGCCGCCCCGACATCCGCATCGCGGAGGATCAGCTTCACGTGGCGACAGCCAATATCGGCGTCGCCGTCGCCAACTTCTATCCCAAGTTTCAGCTCAACGGCACGGTCGGTCTGGATTCGCTCGAGTTCAGCAACCTGTTCAAGGCATCGTCCCTGCAATACATGGCGGGCCCCAGCGTGACGCTGCCGATCTTCGACGGCGCGCGGCTTGCGAGCATGCTCGAGCTCAGCGGCGCCCAGCAGGCAGAAGCCGCGATCACCTACCACAAGACCGTGCTGCAGGCCTGGCACGAGGTCGTCAACGCGATGGCCGCGCACCGGCTCGAGCAGACCCGCAGGACGCGGTTGCGTGCCCAGCTCGATCACACCCGCGCAGCACTCGACCTCGCCCGCTCGCGCTATAATGACGGCGTCACCGACTTCCTGAGCGTGCTCGATGCCGAGCGCAGCCTGCTGCAGAACGAGCAGCAATACGCCACCAGCACAACCAATGTGTCGCTCAACCTAGTCACGCTGTTCAAGGCACTCGGCGGCGGCTGGGAGCAGACCTTCCCCGACGCACCTGGACCCGCCATCGCGCAGGCGGGCAACTAAGGCGTGATCGGGATTGGCTCGAGCTCTAGCGGCAACGGAGGCTCACCTCTCCCTTGGCAAAGGTGAACACTGGCGTTCACGCTCGTTGGCACTATTTGGCGTCGGCGTAGACGTCCGGATCGAAGCTTGAGCTAGGATTGGCGAACGCATTGCGCAGCGCCGGCGACATCGGGACATTATAGTTGATCCCGTTCGGCGGGGTCGGCGATTCCAGCCACCGCTTGTACATGACCTCGATCTCCGGGCTCCGGTAGAGATCGGCGGTGGCGCGGTCGGCCAGGGCCTTGAACGGCGCGTCCTCCCTGCGCAGCATGATCCCGTAGGGCTCGGGCTTCGAGAACGCCTCGGTGCTGATCATGTAGGCGGCCGGCTCCTTCGACCGTGCGATCGCCACGGCGAGCTGCACATCGTCGAGCACATAGGCCTGCACGCGATCGGTCTCCAGCAGCAGGAACGCCTCGGCCTGGTCCTTCGCGGGGAGAATGTTGACGCCCAGCTTGCGCTCGGCATTGACCTTGATGAGCTGCGCCAGGTTGACCGAACCGGCCACCGCCGTGACGGCCTTTCCCTTCAGGTCGTCGATCGAGTTGATGTTGTGCGATTTCTTGGCGGCAAATCGCGTCGCGCTCAGGAAATGCGTATTGGTGAATGTTACCTGCTTCTGGCGATCGGCGCTGTTGGTGGTCGCCGAGCAATGCAGGTCAATCGTGCCGTTGACCATCAGGGGAATGCGATTGGACGACGTCACCGGCAGATAGTCGACCGCGATGTCTGATATGCCGAGGTCCTTCTTCACGGCATCGACGATCTTGAGACAGATATCGAGCGCAAAGCCGATCGGCCGCTGATTGTCGTCGAGATAGCTGAAGGGAACGGAGGCCTCTTGATAGCCAAGCGTGATCCTCTTTGTTTCCTTGACCTTCTGGAGGGTTCCAGACAGCTCTTCCGCCGTCGCGGGGCTCGCGGCAAGTGAGGCAACGAAGAGGACAGCGGGCAAGCGCATCGACAGCTCCTGTACGATCATGGGTGCGGGCATTTCGAGCCCGAGCCATGTGAATGCCTTGAGCCGAGTGCAAGCATCGCGTGATAGCCGATGTCGCGTGCAAGAGGTAGATGAAGATACATCTACCAGCTATCGCGCTTTGCGATGCTGGGGTGCTGCGTCCAAAGCGCGTACCGGTGCTGAACGCGATGGCGGCAGCAGCATGAGGGCGACCAGCGCCGCCAGGCTGAGCCCTGCCGACACCGCGACCACCATCCGTCCCATCGGCTCGATCAGCAGCCCGAAAGCCAACGGGGCAAGCGCCTGGCAGATCCGGGACGGCGCGCCGATCAGCCCAAGCCGGTAGGCGTAGTTCTCGGGTCCGAAGATCGCGAGCGGCAACGTTCCCCGTGCGATCGTCAGGATGCCGTTGCCCGCACCGTGCAGCAGGGCGAAGGCCGCGGCGGCGCCGCCGCCGAAGACGCCGATCACGCATGCCCCGATCGGATGCGTGATACAGGCGAGCCGCGTCGAGACAAGCGGATGGAAACGACGCAGCAGGCTTGCTTCCAGCACGCGTGCACCGACTTGCGCCGGCCCGATCATCATCCCGGCAAACACCGCCTGCGCAGGCGTTGCGCCGAACGCCTCCACGATCCGCGGCAGATGCGCGGCCATCGCCGACGTCACAGTCCAGGCGGCCGCGAACGCGAACGACAACATCACCATGGTCCGATTGATCGGGATGTGGGGCTTCGCAACCGGAGCCTCGGTGGTTGCGACGGCTTCGGTCCGCGGCAGCAGAAGGTTGAGCGGCAGGCCGATCACGAGGTGGGCGACTGCCCAGCCGTAACAGGTCTCTCGCCATCCGATCGTCTCCAGGCCGAGCGTACTCAGCGGCCAGCCGACCGTGCTGGCGAAGCCTGCGATCAGCGTGATGCCCGTGATCGCGCTGCGCGCATCGCTGCCATAGATCCGTCCCAGCGCGCCGAACGCAGCGTCGTAAAGCCCGAGTCCCATGCCGACGCCCAGCAGCAGCCACGCGGCGGACATCATCCACACCGAGCCGGATGCGCCCAGCAGCGCTAGCCCCGCGGCTAGAACGATGTTCGAGGCGCAGAGCACCCGCCGCCCCCCGACCCGATCGATCTGCCGGCCGACCCGCGGCCCGAGCAGCCCTGAGATCACCAGCGACGCCGAGAAAGCGGCGAAGAACCAGGTGCTGGATATTCCGAGTTCGTGCGAAATTGGATCGGCCAGGATGGCCGGCAGATAGTAGCTCGATCCCCACGCCAGCGTCTGGGCGGTGCCCAGCGCGGCCACAATCGTCAGACCTTTCCGATCCACTCCGGTGCCCTCACGAGCAGGCACAGCCGGACTGTCCGATGGCCTTCGCCGAGGCATCTTCCGCGCAACAAGCCGCGATGCCGTCGGGTGCCGGCCCGCCACAGCAGCCCGATGCGGCTGCGCCCTCGACACCACCGCGGGTACAGACGCCGGTCTCCGGCAGTTCAAGCTCCACCCGCTCGGCGGCCGCCCTGTCGCCGGCAACGTCGGCGGCGATCGAGCGGACTTGCTCGTAGCCCGTGATCATCAGGAATGTCGGCGCCCGGCCGTAGGATTTCATGCCGGCGAGATAGAACCCGCGATCATCCTGCTCCAGTTGCCGCGCCCCATGTGGCCGCACGGTGCCGCATGAGTGCTGGTTCGGATCGATCAGGGGCGCAAGGGCAATCGGGGCCTCGATCGCCGGATCGAGCCGCAGCCGGATTTCGCCGAGGAACGATAGATCGGGCCGGAAGCCGGTCGCGACGACCAATTCGTCGACCTCAACTTGGCGCCCGCAGCATCCGGATGTCGTTGCCAGACGGAGCCGGCCGCTCTTCTCCTCGATCGTCGTGACCGGGAAGCTCACCTCGACGTGGATATCGCGCGATGCGACAAGCGCCGCGAATTCAGCGCCCAGCGCTCCACGCGCAGCGAGCTTATCATTGGCGCCTCCTCCAAAAGCCTTGGCCGGATCATTGCCGCGAAGCAGCCACACCGGCTGTGTGCCCGGCACCTGGCGCACCAGTGCCGCCAGATCGATGAGTGTCCCCACCGCCGAATGGCCGGCCCCAAGCACGGCGACCACCTTACCCGCGAAGCGCGCACGATCCCTGCCGAGAACGTCAGGCATACCATATGAGATCTGCGAGGCAGCTTCGCGCTCGCCGATTGCGGTCAGTCCATTCGCACCCGCCGGATTTGGCGATCCCCCCGTTCCCGACGTATCGATGACGGCATCGGCACGCAGCACCCCCGGCCCTTTCCCGTTCTGGTAACGGATTTCGAACGGCGCAGCCTCTCGTCCCGCCGTCCTCGCCCTATCGAAGCCCGCCCGGCTGATTGCGACAACGCGGCTCGACGTGCGGATCACCTCTCGCAACGGGGTCTTGACGGCAAGCGGCGTGACATATTGATCAAGAAATTCGGCGCCGGTCGGATAGACTTGCGGGTCGGGCGAATTCCATCCCGTCGGGGCGAGCAATCGCGCCGCCGCCTTGTCGACATTGTATTCCCATGGCGAGAACAACTGCACATGCTGCCATTGCCGCACGGCATGGCCGGCTTCGGCGCCGGCTTCAAGCACGATCGGCGTCATGCCGCGCTCGATCACGTGGGCCGCCGCGGCGAGCCCCACAGGTCCGGCTCCGATGATCGCGACCGTCTTTGCAGCACCCATTTTCTTTCCTGTCATTCCAGAATGATCGAAAGAGCCTTGCAAAGCCGTCAGGCGACTTTCTGTGGCCCACTGCATGACGATTCTTCCGCGCAGCACTCAGCGACCAGAAAATCCACGAGACCTTGCATCGTGCCGTATTCCGCCTGGCAGACGAGCGTCGTCCCATCGCGCACCTGCGTGATCAGGCCAACCGAGACCAGCGCCTTGACGTGATGTGACAACGTCGAGGCGGGAATCCTGAGCCGCTCCTGAAGCCGCCCCACCGGCATACCCGCGCGCCCCGCCCGGACAAGCGACCTGTAGATTTTTAGCCTGGTCGGATTGCCCAGGGCTTCCAGACGAGCTGCGGCGTCATCGATCTTCATGGAGCAAGCATGCTCTTCGGTTGCGAGCACTGTCAATCGATATTTCTAGCAATTTCGAAATACAGGATCGAGCGGATCGACATTGGCGTTGACTCGACGCATTTACTTCCATAACTCTGGATATATGGAAACGGAAGAAGCAGTTCTGACCCTCGCGGCGCTCGCACAATCGACCCGCCTGGAAGCGTTCCGAGCCCTGGTCAGGCACGAGCCCGACGGTGTTGCGGCCGGTGATCTTGCACGGCTCTTGGAGGTCCCTCCGAATACCCTGTCGGCGCATCTTGCAATCCTCACCCGCGCACGTCTTGTCACCTTCGAGCGGCGAAGCCGATCGATCGTTTATCGCGCCAATCTCAGCGAATTCCGCGACGTCGCAGTGTTCCTGCTCCGCGATTGCTGCAATGGCAGGCCGGAAGTTTGCGCGCCGGTCGTCGAGAGCCTGCAAACTTGCCGCCCTCCGAAACGCAAAGAGCGAACCCGCGGCTGAACGCAAGCACAACCAACTCCGCAGAAGACGTAGCATCCGCATGAACATGTTCGAGCGTTACCTCACCCTCTGGGTCGCGCTTTGCATCATCGCTGGCGTGGCGCTCGGGCACACCATGCCCGGAGTCTTCGGCGCGGTTGCAGCCGCTGAAATTGCCAAGGTCAACCTGCCGGTCGCGGTGCTCATCTGGCTGATGATCGTGCCGATGCTGCTGAAGATCGACTTCGGCTCGCTGGGCCAGGTGCGTGAGCACTGGCGGGGCGTCGGCGTGACGCTGTTCATCAACTGGGCGGTCAAGCCGTTCTCGATGGCGCTGCTCGGCTCGTTCTTCATCCGTCACGTCTTTGCACCATGGCTGCCGGCGGAACAGATACCTTCCTACGTCGCCGGCCTGATCCTGCTTGCCGCCGCTCCCTGTACCGCGATGGTGTTCGTGTGGTCGAATCTCTGTGAAGGCGAGCCTCACTACACGCTCAGCCAGGTCGCGCTGAACGACGTGATCATGGTGTTCCTGTTTGCGCCGTTGGTCGGATTCCTGCTCGGCATGGCGTCGATTACAGTTCCGTGGGAAACGCTGCTGCTGTCGGTCGTGCTGTACATCGTGGTGCCGGTGGCCGTGGCGCAGACATGGCGGCGTGCGTTGCTGCGCGAGGGCGGCGCCGCCTTCGCGCGGACGATGCGAACTCTGCAACCGCTCTCGCTGATCGCACTGCTCGCAACCCTGGTCCTCCTGTTCGGGTTTCAAGGCGAGCAGATCGTCCGACAACCGGTGGTCATCGTCATCCTCGCTGTGCCGATCCTCCTCCAGGTCTACCTGAATGCGGGACTTGCGTACTGGCTGAGCCGGCGTTTCGGCGTCGCCTGGTGCGTGGCGGCCCCGGCGGCCCTGATCGGTGCCAGCAACTTCTTTGAGCTCGCGGTCGCCGCCGCAATCAGCCTGTTTGGCCTTGAGTCCGGTGCCGCGCTGGCGACCGTCGTTGGCGTCCTGGTCGAGGTGCCGGTGATGCTTTCGGTCGTCCGTATCGTCAAGGCGACAAGAGCTTGGTATGAAACTGGAGCCGGCGCGGCGGCGCGGGCCATGGAGGTGCAGCAATGACCGTCACGATCTATCACAATCCAGCCTGCGGCACCTCGCGCAACACGCTGGCGATGATCCGCCAGAGCGGCACCGAGCCCATCATCATTGAATACCTCAAGGCACCGCCGTCACGCGAGACGCTTCGCGAGCTGATTGACACGATGGGAGTTCCGGTCCGCGCGGTGCTGCGCGAGAAAGGCACGCCATACAAAGAGCTCGGCCTGGACGATCCGAAATGGACCGACAACCAATTGCTCGATTTCATGTTGGCCTACCCCATTCTCATCAATCGACCGATCGTCGTGACGCCGAAGGGCGTACGGTTGTGTCGACCGTCGGAGGCCGTCGTCGAGCTGCTCGAGCATCCGGTCGGACGGTTCGTCAAGGAGGACGGCGAAGTGGTCGAAACGATGAGAGATAGGAACGATCTCTGAGAGCGGTGCTTGACAAGCATGACCCTTAGTAGCCGCGGATAGTTTTCGGTTCCTCACATGATGCCTCGATTGGCTGGAGTTCGAGAAGATCGCTTCCCGATCACTGTCAAGCCGACCGGGGCAGACGTCGCGATCGCGCGCGCTGTTGCCCGCAATGCCAGGGCCGCTCCGGAAAATATCGCGCGCGCCCTGACCTTGGGCGCTGACGAGAAAATGTTGCTGGTACTTGCCTCGGTCGGATGGCTCGCCTCTCGGCGCGGCGGCACAGCGCTGCGTCGAGCTGGCAATCACGCGCTGCTCGTCACAGTCGCAGCTTCCCTCCTGCCGCACGTCATGAAGTCGCTGTTCAACCAAGAGCGCCCTGATCGCGTCATGGTGCTCAGCCACTTGCACGGCGTCCCGCTCTCTGGAAAGCATGATGACGCCTTTCCGTCCGGTCACGCGCTGCATATGGGCGCGTTGGCATCGGCGGCCGGAAGCCTGCCCTGCTGGCCGCGGAGAGCGATCCGGGCACTCGCGCTTGGTCTGTCCCTGACGCGCATAGCCATTTTAGCCCATTGGGCGAGCGACGTCGTCGTGGGATTCGCGTTGGGAGCAATTTTGGAGCGGCTCCTGCGGCCGTGGACCGGCTACTCCGCCGAAGGGCCGAACGCACCGCGGCCGACACTCCGGAGGCAACGAAAGTGAGCGAGTACGTCGTGCGCTTCCTCGTCGGCGGCGCCGCGGTATCTGCCTTCGCGATCCTTGGAGACGTGCTGCGGCCCAAGAGCTTCGCGGGCCTGTTCGGAGCCGCGCCATCGGTCGCGCTCGCGACGCTCGGAATCGCGATCTATGAGCACGGCGCAGACTATGCCGGCCTGCAAAGTTTCTCGATGATGGCTGGCGCGATTGCGCTGGCGGTCTACAGCGTTGCGGTTTGCCAGCTTCTCGTCCGCGCACGGATACGGGCCCTGCCCGCATCGCTGCTGTCGCTCGTGCTGTGGCTGATCGCGGCCCTCGGCCTGTGGACCGTCTTCTCCGGAGCGCAGACATGACCGCGATCCGCGTGTCGACCGCATCCCTGAGAGAGAGCCGCTGGTACGAACACCTGGTCCGCTTTGCGCTCGGCGGCGCTGCGACCGTTTTCACCGGCATCGTCAGCAGCGGCTACGGTGCCTCAGTCGGCGGTCTCTTTCTCGCGCTCCCTGCGATCTTCTGCGCCAGCGCCACGCTGATTGAGGCACACGAAATTGGCCGCAAGCGGGACGCAGGTCTTGAGGGCCGGCGACGCGGGCAAAACGCGGCTGCGCTCGATGCGGCTGGCGCTGCCCTCGGGGCGCTCGGCATGCTGGCGTTCGCGGCGGTGTTCTGGGCGTTGGCCGAAAGCAACGTCCCCAGAGCGTTCGCCGCGGCCTCGCTGGCGTGGATTCTGGTCTCAGTTGCGGCTTGGTTCGCGCGCCGCAAGATCCGTTCTGTACGCGGAACAGAGCGATCTATCGGCGGTGCGGCGTCGCGAAGTCACTAGGACGTTGCGGCGCTTGCCGGCGGTCCACCGAACGGACGAGTGCGAGCGTGCAGCAGCCAAATATTCAAATGCGCCCCAAGAGGGCTAAAATGACCACGATAATGAGGATCAAGCCAATCCCACCGCCGGGATAGTAGCCCCAGCCAGCACTGTAAGGCCACGTTGGCAATGCTCCAATCAACAAGAGGATTAAAATGATAACGAGGATTGTGGACAACATCGCGCGCCTCGCGCCGTTGTTTCGGGATAAAAGCTAACGCGGCGAATTGCACACCGGTTCCTGACTTACGACGTCAGGCACCTTGTCGCGCGCGGCGCGGCATGCCTCGCCACCGGCCAGCCGCGTTTCGCCGCTACCCTTGCAACCGCGCTTGTAGTCTAACGCCGCAATCGCTGTGACTTCGCCGCGAGCCGCGGCGTGGGCGACCATAGTCGCTAGTGTAGCGACTTGAGCCAGTCATCGACGTCCTTGCGGATCTGATCCTTGGCCATGCCGTAGCGCTGTTGCAGCTTGCCCTCCAGCTGCTCGCGGTGGCCCTCGATCGTGTTGAGGTCGTCGTCAGTAAGCTTGCCCCATTTCTCCCTGGCCGCGCCCTTGAATTGCTTCCAATTGCCTTCGATTCGGTTCCAGTCCATGACCATCTCCTGGAAATGCTGATAGCCGCTCAACAGTCACACCGCGCGGACGTTCCTTGGGTACCTGCTGCGGAGATTGCTCGCGTTCGGAACATTCGCTGTAGAGTGGCGTTCTGGCACCGGCTGCATTTTTGCGGTGAGGAGAACGCCATGAAGAAGATTTTGCTAACGTCCGCGGTCGCGGCGATCGTATCGACGGCCGCCCTGGCTCAGTCAACTGTTGGCACGACGACCGGTACCGGACATGTCGTGCAGATTGAACCGGAGTACCGTACGAGGATCCACACCTACGTTACCGAGCACGGGATCCGCCCGGTTGAAACGCGCGAGAAGATCGTTGTTGGTTCACCCGTGCCGCGCGACGTCGAGCTGGAAGCCGTGCCGCCCGAGTGGGGGCCGTCGCTCACGAAATATCGGTACGTGTACTCCGGCGACCGCGTGATGCTGGTCGATCCCGCGACTCGTACGGTCGTGCAGGAAGTAGAGTGACAAGGGCTCGGCGGGCCGTCGACTTGACTCGGCTCGCCGTCCGCCCGATTTGAAACGAGACCATCCGAACCCAACCAGATTGTCGTCCGGCGGCAAAGCCGAAATTGTGCTGAGCGCGTGCTGACGTGGGTTACGCAAGCGGAGCCGGAGGCGCTCCCAGGAGCATTGTCGCTCGTATGTGGCACAAGCGGCCGCAGTCGCCAGAGCCGCCCCCTGCTGGGCAAGGATGTCGCCTACTCCTCCGCTTTATCAAGCTCCGCCGCGACCTGGCCGTAGTTCAACAATGCAACCAATGTCGTCCCGCCGACAATGTTGCCAAGCAGCGTCGGGATGAAAAAATCATAACCGTATTGGCCAAGTGATGCTTGCCCACGCGCCACCAGAAAAGCACACTCAACCGAACCTGCGATGACGTGAGAAAATTCGCCCAGTGCGACCACGTATGTCATGACCACGATGATATGCGCCCGCGATCCCTTCGCCGCAGGCAGAAGCCACATCATCAGTGCGATCAGCCAGCCTGCAAACACGGCGCGAAGGAATGTTGCCGAGAACGAACCTTCGACCGTGCGCCGGCCAAGCTCAAGAAACGCATCCGTGACCTTCGGTTCGAAGATCTCGGTATGCGCGAGACCGTATCCGATGGCCCACGTCCCCGCGATGTTCGAAGCAAGCACCAGTCCCCAAAGCTTGAGCACCTTCACTAGAATTGCGAGAGTGCGACGATGAAGCAGCGGCAGGATCGGCGTCAGCGTGTTCTCTGTGAATAGCTGCTGTCGTCCCAGGACCACGACGAGGAAGCCGACGGTATAGCCGAGCGGCGCGAAAAGTCGCCGTGCTGCCTCGTCGGATATTGCGGCGTGGAATTCTCCCTGCACCACGAGTGACAGGCCGATCGACAGACCTGCGGCAAGCCCCGATATGAGGATGGCCCACCAGTGCCGCTTCAGTTCCTGCTCGCCCTCCGCCCGGATCGTCTCATGAATTAATGCGGCGCTCGGTCTGCTTTGGGACTCGATCTCCTTCGTCTGCTGAGGCGAGACGCCGTCGAGCTTCGACGCTGCGCTGAATGAGGTTGGCTCGCTCGGCTTTTCCACGCTTGGCGCTCAAGAGGGCTGGTCTTGGAGCTCCAAAGCTTCTGATGACGATCCGTTCCTCTTGCGTGGCCGCGGGGATTCAAGTGGGTCGCGCAGCTCTCCGGAGGACTGGAACGCAGCCAGCCAGCGGCCCCGTTCATCCGTAACCAACGCATCCCGCCGTGCCCGACGGAGGAACAGAGGCCCACAGCGCGTGTTGACGGAGGCCACCTTGCACGGCTTGTTCGAGAATCAGGATGGTAGACGAAACGATCACGACCTCCGGCATCGCCACGCACGGCGCCTCGCGCCTGCAATTGGTCGAGATTGACAGCTTCAACATCGAGCTAAAGGATGAAGACGGATTTCTTGGAGACCGCGCCAGCAAGGGTGCGTTCCGGGACATCTTGGACAAATGGCGGAAGCCGCTACGCAAGACCGGCGAAGATCCCTTCGGGGAGGAATCCTCGGAGAACGTCAGCAAGAAGGTGCTGGACGCCGTATTGGTCGGCGAGGACACCAAAGCGGCCGCAGTCGTGCAAAGCGTCATTGAGGACTTCGCTCGGGAGCTCGCCTATGTGGCCCGACGCCTCCTCAAGTCGAAGGCCTGGGAGAAGACCGAACGCATCGTGGTGGGCGGCGGTTTCCGCCTGAGCCGACTCGGCGAGCTCGCCATCGCCCGCACCGAAATCATTCTCAAGGCAGAGGGCTTCAAAGTTGAGATGGTTCCGATCCGCCATCACCCGGACGAGGCCGGGCTGATCGGCGCAGTGCATCTTGCGCCCTCCTGGATCTTCGATGGCCACGACTCGATTCTGGCCGTCGACATCGGCGGCAGCAATATCCGCTGCGGGGTTGTGGAGACGCGGCGAAAGAAGTCTCCGGACCTTTCCAAGGCGACCGTCTGGAAGTTCGAGCTTTGGCGTGTTGCCCACAACGAGCCGAGCCGCGACGGGGCAGTCAAACATCTGGTCAAAATGCTCCAGGGTCTGATCGCCAAAGCGGAGAAGGAGGGATTCGAACTCGCGCCGTTCATAGGCATCTCCTGTCCCGGCGTCATCAAAAGTGATGGCTCCATCGAGAAGGGTGCGCAGAACCTGCCTGGCAATTGGGAGAGCAGCAAGTTCAACCTGCCTGCCAACCTGATCGAAGCCATCCCACAGATCGGCGAACAAGATACCGCCATCGTCATGCACAACGACGGCGTGGTGCAGGGATTGTCCGAGATGCCCTTCATGCGGGACGTGAAGCGTTGGGGCGTGTTGACCATCGGGACCGGTCTCGGCAATGCTCGCTTCACCAACCGAAACGGCAAGGGTTAACCGCCGCTCTGCGCGAGATCTGGTCACCAATAACAACGCAAGGCGCCGATGGCTCTGGCAGAAGCATGACCCAGTATTCCAGAGGCAGCAGTGATTGATCCGAGAGGCCGCAGCGTACTGGATCCCCCGCATGCGCGGGGGATGAGCGGGGCATCGCGGAGCCTGTCATCGGGCGCGCGTTGCGCGACCCGTTGGCTCCTCGCAATGACGGGGTGAGACATCGGGCGAGGCCTATCCCCAGCGTCGTCCCGGCCGAGTGCGCATTTGCGCAGGGGGCCGGGACCCATTACCCCAAATGTTTATTGTTGCGCGGCGCCGGGTCCACAATCCCATTCATCGCCAAGTGCGGCGGTTATGGGTCCTGGCCTTCGCCAGGACGACATCGTCGACTGCGACGCACCAAATGCAATCCATCGCTCGCAAGGATGTGACGAAAGCCCGTCACGACGAGCGCTCCGCGCGGAGATCGAAACCGTTGCCGCCTACCCGCAATTTTCGTACATCGGTCGTGCAATGACCACGCAACTCTCCCCCAATTCCGTCGACGTGCTGCTGTTCGATATCGGCCGCGTCGTGCTCGATATCAGCTTCGACAGGGTGATGGCGCGCTGGGCGGAGCACGCCGGCTGTGCGCCTGCCGATCTCGCCGGACGCTTCGTCGTCGACGACAGCTTCAAGCACCACGAGATCGGCAAGGTCGACGACGCAGCGTTTTTCGCGAACCTGCGCCGGTCACTCGGCATCGACCTGACCGATGCGCAGTTCCTCGAGGGCTGGAACGCGATCTTCACCGGTGAAATGCCGGGGATCGCGCCGCTGCTGGCGACGGCCGCGCGGCGGCTGCCGCTCTATGCCTTCTCCAACACCAACCCGGCCCATGTCGCGCATTTCTCGGTCGCCTATGCCGACGTGCTCAGCCATTTCCGCGACGTGTTCCTGTCGTCGGCGATCGGCCTTCGAAAACCGGACGCCGAGGCCTACGATCATGTGGTAAAAGCGATCGGCGTGCCGGCGTCGCGGATCCTGTTCTTCGACGATACGGCGGCCAATATCGAGGGCGCGCGGGCGCGCGGCCTTCGTGCCATCCACGTGACATCGACGGATGACGTGGCAAGGGCACTCGCCGCACTTGGAATATGAAGACCTTGGGATTTGAGGAGCCCTGCCCGTGGCCCTGATGCCGGTTGCCGATGCCCTGTCTGCTGTTCTCGCCGCCGCCGAGCCGCTGCCGGAAGAGACGGTCGCGCTCGATGCTGCCTATCACCGCACGCTGGCACGCGATGTCGCCGCGCGGCGCACGCAGCCGCCGCAGCCGATGTCGGCGATGGACGGCTATGCGGTGCGCGCGGCCGATGCGTCCGACCTGTCGGCCAGGCTGAAAGTGATCGGCGAAGTCGCGGCCGGGCGGCCGTTCGAGCGCACGGTCGGCGTGGGCGAAGCGGTACGGATCTTCACCGGCGGCGTGATCCCCGACGGCGCTGACGCGGTCATCATCCAGGAAGATACCAGGACTGACGGCGACCACATCACGATCACCGAGGCTGCCGCGAAGGGACGGCACATCCGCCTCGCAGGCGTCGACTTCCGCGAGGGCGATGTGCTCCTTGCGGCCGGCAGCCGCCTCTCTGACCGCGCGCTGTCGCTCGCCGCGGCCATGAACTATCCGGAACTCGCCGTGCACCGCCGCCCCAAAGTCGCAGTGCTGGCGACCGGCGACGAGCTCGTGATGCCGGGCTGCAGCCCCGGTCCCGGCCAGATCGTCTATTCCAACGGCTACGCGCTGCGGGCGCTGGCCCGCGCCGAGGGCGCGGAGACCGTCGATCTCGGGATCGCTGCCGACACGGTGGCGGCCACCACCGCCGGCATCCGCCGGGCACGGGAGGCGGGCGCCGACATCCTGATCACCACCGGCGGCGCCTCGGTCGGCGACCACGACCTCGTCAAGCAGTCGCTGGAGGCCGAGGGGGTCCAGATGGCGTTCTGGCGGATCGCGATGCGGCCGGGCAAGCCAATGATGCACGGCCGATTGGGAACGATGCGGGTGATCGGCCTGCCCGGAAATCCGGTGTCGTCCTATGTCTGCGCCTTCCTGTTTCTGGTGCCGTTGATTCGGGCCCTGAGCGGCCGAAACGTGATTCATCATGTCCGCAAGAGCGCCCTGCTCGGCCGTGACCTCGCCGCCAACGATCAGCGCGAGGACTATCTCCGGGCCCGCCTCGAGGAGCGTGGCGACGGCACGCTGATCGCAACACCCGTCAGCCAGCAGGACAGCTCGCTGCTGGGAAATCTCGCTGCGGCACGGGCACTTGTGATCCGTCCGCCGTTCGCACCCGCGGCCGTCCAAGGCGAGGCGTGCGAGATTCTGACACTGCCCGAATGAGACGTTGCCGCCGCGCCGATCAGGCGCTGTCGGCTGCATTCACCGGAAATTAAGTGGTTGCGGAACACATATCGAACATATAGTGTCCGTTCATGATTTGTTTCGAGTACTGGTGTCCACGAATGGGAGCGCACTGAGGAGTGTCAGAAGTTTTCGCGCTCCCGATCAGGCTCCCTGAAGGTCTCGGAATCGAACGACGCTATCAACCGGGGGAATACTCGAGATGCTCACGCGCAAACAGTACGAACTTCTGCGTTTCATCAATGAACGTCTGAAAGAGGCCGGCGTACCGCCCTCCTTCGACGAGATGAAGGATGCGCTCGACCTGCGCTCGAAGTCCGGTATCCACCGCCTCATTACAGCGCTGGAAGAGCGCGGCTTCATCCGCCGCCTGCCGAACCGCGCCCGCGCCATCGAGGTGATCAAGCTTCCCGAGCTGTCGGCCGGCGGCAGCAACGGCCGCCGCGGCTTCACCCCGAGCGTCATCGAGGGCACGCTCGGCAAGCGCAGCAGCACGCCGGCGATCGCCGAGGATGATGGCAACCGTCCGGTCGCCGTCCCCGTGATGGGCCGGATTGCGGCTGGTACGCCGATTGAGGCGCTGCAAACGCGCAGCCATACCATTAGCGTGCCGCCGGACATGCTCGGCGCCGGCGAGCATTATGCGCTGGAGGTGCGTGGTGACTCCATGGTCGACGCCGGCATCCTCGACGGCGATATGGCGCTGATCCAGCGCAACGACACCGCCAATACCGGCGACATTGTGGTGGCGCTGATCGACGAGGAGGAAGCGACGCTAAAGCGTTTCCGGCGCCGCGGCGCATCGATCGCGCTCGAGCCGGCCAACACCGCCTATGAAGTGCGCATCCTGCCGCCAAACCGCGTGCGAATCCAGGGCAAGCTGATCGGGCTCTATCGCAAATACTGACCGCGCCCCTGGTCGGGGCGCGATCGCGTGCAGCGCGTCGTGCCTATGTGCAGTCGCACATCCATTGCGAGGGAACGAGCAGCGCGCAACGCCGTTGCTTCATGGACTGCGCTGCGTGAGTGCCTCCGGCGCGTCCTGATACCACCGGGACGGTGTAGCGTGTTTGTGATCGGAGGCTCGCGCAGCCAGTCGTACAATCGCCCAGAAACGGGAAGAACCTCGTTTGCTGTCGTCCACTCTGGTAGAGGCCCACGCCTCAGGAGAGGCACGGGTCGCTATCTCGAAATGAGGAGCCATCCGATGTGTGACTATAGTCTGCACGCCGTGGCATCGCGCCCCGCCATTGTCGGAGAGACGCTGATCACCACGACATTCCGCGGCACGTCAACCCGCGGCTTTGCTTCGGAGAGCGATCCGACTGTTGCGGTCTGCATGCTGCCCGGCACCGAGCTCGCGTTCGTCGAGAACGTCCGCTACGACAGCCGCTGGATCTGGACCAAGACAATCGGCTTCCGCGTCGGCGTGTTCAACGAAGTCGAGCCCGACGTGCCCGATCGTCATCATGATGCGGTCGAATTCCCCGACGGCAGCCACGTGCTGGTGACCCAGCTCGTCGAAGGACAACGCGTCACCGTGCTGCAGCTACCTGCCCTCCACCCGCCCGTCGTCGAGAAGCCGAAGGCGGTCGAGCGGCGGCCCTCTGCATTCGCGTCGCTGTTTTTGGGTTGAGCGCATCATGGCCGCTGGGTGAATTGTCCGGCGGCGGTGACCTAAGCGATTTCGAGCGACCCCGGACTTAAGGCTCCGGGGCGCATCGGGGATTTGCGTTAGACCGCGCCTTGGCGCATCATCGGACACGGACAAGGACGTGCTCGGTGGTCGACAAGGTCACATGGCAAAGGGCTGGACGCGTCACGGAGCCGGGCCGCTACATGTTCCGGTTCGGCTGGCTGACGGTGACGGCCGACGACCTGAAGGTCTGGCAGCAATTTCCCGAAGCGACGTTCACCCTCGTCAGAAAGCCAAACGCGAACCCGGACTCGGACGAGTACCATCTCGGCGCCTTTGACCTGCCGACCAGCACTCCTCTACCCGATCAGCCTTAGTCGTCGCCTTGCAGATCAGCCTCTGCCGGGGTCGCGTCGACCGCCGGGCGCGGCGCGCGGCCGGGTACGCGCAGCGTGGCCTCGTCCTCGGTATCGCCGGGAACCGCCGGCGACCACGGCCGGTCGATCCCGCCGGGCCTGACCGCATCGACGGCAAAGCCGCCGCCGGTGCGCCGCAGCATGAGGGCGCCGTGGCGCCGCAGCCGCTCGACATCGATCACGGAGGCCGCGCAGCTCTGCGGCACCGGACGGGCCGTCACGATCAGCGCCGCCCGCTCGCAATCGTCGACCAGCGCCTCGGGCCGCATCGCCAACGAAACCAGCATGCCTCCGGTCCCCTCGGCCACGCAGCCGCTCTCGTCGCAGGAGACCCCGTCTGCGAGCGAGGGATCGGCGGCCGTCCGCGCATCGGCATCCGCCGCCAGCCATTCCTTCACCAGAAAGGCATCCTTGCCGCTTCGCATCAGATGCAGCCGCCCGTCGCCGCCGCGGACCGCGACATTGCGGCCATCGGCGGAGACCAGGACGTCCGGCTGCGGCACCCGCAGCGCCCAGATCAGCGCCACCGCAACCAGGGCCGCGCCCGACCAGCGCAGCGGCGTCCGAAGCAGGCCGAGCAGGACGAGGCCGGCGCTCGCCACGATCGGCGGCCCGGTGCCGAACGCGGCCATCCGCCCGACCGCGCCCGGCAGGGCCGCGACCCACTGCGTGACCACGATCATCCAGTCGATGCCGACGCCCATGATCGCCCAGAACACGCCGTCGAACCCGAACGGCATGGCTGCGAGCCCGAGCAGGCCCGCCGGCATCACCACCGCCGACACCACCGGCATCGCCGCGAGATTGGCGAGCAGCCCGTAGGGCGTCACGCGATGGAAATGGAAGGCGGCATACGGCGTGGTCGCGAGCCCGGCGACCAGCGAGGCCAACACCAGCATCGCGATCTCACGCCCGCCCCACAACGCCACCCGCGCCGTCACCGAATGATCGGGTGAGGCGAGCAGGCTCGGCATCCCGATCTGCACCAGCGCCACCAGCCCGAGGGTCGCCGCGAAAGACATCTGAAAGCTCGGATGCACCAGCGCTTCGGGCGCGATCACGAGCACGATCAGCGCAGCCACCGCCAGCGTGCGAAAGGTGATCGCACGGCGGTCGACGATCACCGCGATCAGCACCACCGCCGTCATGAAGAACGATCGCTGGGTCGCGACCTCCGCCCCCGACAGCATGAGGTAGAAGGCGGCGGCGACGAGCGCTGCGGCGGCGGCCCATTTCTTGATCGGATGCCCGGCCGCGAGCGCCGGGAACAGCGCGAGCAGCGCGCGCACGGCAAAGAACACCACGCCCGCGACGACGGCCATGTGGTAGCCGGAGATCGACAGCACGTGGCCAAGTCCCGAGATGAACATCGCGTCGTTGACCGGCGTCGTGATCGCATCGCGCCGGCCGGTGAGCAGCGCGGTCGCGATCGCGCGCTGGTCGCCGTCGAGCGTGGTGCGGATGCGTGCATCGATCGCGTCGCGCAGCCCCTGCATGAGGGCGGCGTAGCGCAATGCCAGACCGCCGCTCGCCGGCGGCTCCGTCGTCTTGACCGAGCCCATCACGAAGCCGGAGGCGCCGATGCCCTGGAAATAGAGATCGCGGCCGAAATCGTAGGAGCCCGGGCGCTGCGGGCCGAGCGGCGGCAACAGCCGTGCCTTCAATTGGACGAAGCTGCCGACTTCTGGGGCGGTGCCCTTCTTCACCGAAAGCCGTACGCGCTCGAGCTTGGTCGTGTCGCGCGGGCTCTCCATCGAGACGACACGCAACACGAAGCGGTCGGTCTTCTCGCGGATATCGCGCGTCTCGACGAAGCCGGTCAGCGCCACCGAGAACATCGGCCGCGCCAGCACGGCATGTGCGACGCGCGCCGTCCTCCAGGTCGCGGTGGCAAAGCCCGCGGCGATGGCCGCGACCATCACGATCACGGGAAACAGCCGCTGCCGCCTCAGCAGGAACGCGAGAACACACAGCGCCACCGCGACGGCACCGGTGACCCACAGCACCGGCTCATGCTCGGCCGCGAAATAGAACGCGATGCCGGTGCCGAATGCCACCGGCACCCATGGCAACAGCCGTCCGGCGCCGGCCTGGGCGCGGGCCCACTGCCGCAATGTCTCGACGACGGGCGGCCAGACGCTGAGGCGCGCCGGGACGTAGCCACCGGCCGGAATGGCCGCGCGCGGCGGCCACGTCCCCGCGTAGCCGCGTTTGCCGCCCGGCGTCGTGCCCTGCTCCGCCATCTCGCTTGCGATCCCTGCCGAGTCGCAAAGCTAGCGGATGCCGCAGTCAGCCGACTAGCGGAACGAAGCGGAAACGCGTGCGGATCGGGACACCACTGCTGATCGAGAAAGAGGATTGAAGGGGTTAGCCCTTCCCGCCGACTTCCTTGGAGAAGGTGTCGCGCAGGCCGATCGTCCGATTGAATACGAGCTTGTCGGGGGTGGAGTCCGGATCGCGCACGAAATAGCCCTGCCGCTCGAACTGCATCGCCTCGGGCGAATTGCTTTCGGCGATCGCCGGCTCGACGCGCGCATCCGTCAGCACCTCGAGCGACTGCGGGTTGAGGTCGGCGGCGAAATCGGCCGCGTTCGGGCTCGGATTGGCGAAGAGCTGGTTGTAGATGCGGATCTCCGCGGGCTTCGACTGTGCCGCCGGCAGCCAGTGCATCGTCGCCTTCACCTTGCGGCCGTCGGGCGCGTTGCCGCCCTTGGTCGCGGGATCGTAAGTGCAGCGCAGCTCGATGATCTCCCCGGCATCGTTCTTGACCACACTCGTGCACTTGATGAAATACGCGTAACGCAACCGCACCTCGTTGCCCGGCGACAGGCGGAAGAACTTCTTCGGCGGGTTCTCCATGAAGTCGTCGCGCTCGATATAGAGCTCGCGGCCGAACGCGATCTTGCGGGTGCCGGCCTCCGGATTATCCGGATGGTTAATGGCCTCGATCTCCTCGACCTGCCCGTCCGGATAGTTCTCGATCACGACCTTCAGCGGCCGCAGCACCGCCATACGGCGCAGCGCGGTGCGGTTGAGCTCCTCGCGGATGCAGAATTCGAGCATGCCGACGTCGACCACGCTGTTGGCCTTGGCAACGCCGATCCGCTTGATGAATTCACGCACCGCGGCCGGCGGCACACCGCGCCGCTTCAGGCCGGCGATGGTCGGCATGCGCGGGTCGTCCCACCCCGAGACATGGCCGTCGCGCACGAGCTGGGTCAGCACGCGCTTGGACAGCAGCGTGTAAGTCAGGTTCAGCCGCGCGAACTCATACTGATGCGGCTTCGACGGCACCGGCAGCTTGTCGAGCAGCCAATCGTAGAGCGGCCGGTGATCCTCGAATTCGAGCGTGCAGATCGAATGGGTGATGCCCTCGATGGCGTCCGACTGGCCGTGGGCGTAGTCGTAGCTCGGATAGATCGCCCATTTGTCGCCGGTGCGCGGATGGTGGGCGTGCAGGATGCGATACAGCACGGGGTCGCGCAGATTGATATTGCCCGCAGCCATGTCGATCTTGGCGCGCAGAACCCGCGCGCCGTTCGGAAACTCGCCGGCCTTCATGCGGCGGAACAGGTCTAGGTTCTCCTCGACAGACCGATCGCGGAACGGCGAGTTCTTGCCGGGCTCGGTCAGTGTGCCGCGCGAGGCACGGATCTCGTCCTGCGACTGATCGTCCACATAGGCATAGCCGGCTTTGATCAGGCCCTCGGCCCACTCGTACAGCCGCTCAAAATAGTCGGAGGCGAAGAACAGGTTGGTTCCCCAATCGTAGCCGAGCCAATGGACGTCGGCCTGGATGGAATCGATGTATTCCTGCTCCTCCTTGGTCGGATTGGTATCATCAAAGCGCAGATTGCACTGGCCGGCGAACTCCTGGGCGATGCCGAAGTTGAGGGCAATCGACTTGGCGTGGCCGATGTGCAGATAGCCGTTCGGCTCCGGCGGGAAGCGCGTCACGATCCGGCTGTGCTTGTGGGAGGAGAGATCGGCCTGGACGATGTCGCGGATGAAGTCGCGCCCTGCCTCTGCCGTCGCCGTATCAGTCGTCATCTATAGGTTCCCTGGAGGAGTCTGGCCGACCTTCTGCCAAATTCGCGCCGCTGGGCCAAGTCTCGTTTCCAAGCCTGGTTTGAGGCCGTTGACCCAACCTAGGCTTTAGTTATGTCCGGTTCCTGCTATACACCACCGCCGTTCACGCATACGCCTCGTCCGATCATGACCGAATCCGTCGTTACCCGTTTCGCCCCCTCACCCACCGGCTTCCTCCATATCGGAGGTGCCCGCACCGCGCTGTTCAACTGGCTCTATGCCAAGAAGCGCGGCGGCAAGATGCTGCTGCGGATCGAGGATACCGACCGCGAACGCTCAACCAAGGAAGCCATCGACGCGATCCTGGACGGCTTGCGGTGGCTCGAGCTCGATTGGGACGGCGAGGTCATCTACCAGTTCAGCCGCGCCGCCCGTCATCGCGAGGTCGCCGAGAGCCTGCTCGCCTCGGGCCGTGCCTATTACTGCTATGCCACCGCGGAGGAGCTGACCGCGATGCGCGAGAAAGCGCGCGCCGAGGGCCGCACCCGCCTCTATGACGGCATGTGGCGCGACCGTGATCCGGCCACGGCGCCTAATGGCATCAAGCCGACCATCCGCCTGAAGGCGCCGCAAACCGGCGAGACCGTGATCGAGGATCAGGTGCAGGGCCGCGTGGTCTGGCAGAACGAGAACCTCGACGACCTCGTGCTGCTGCGCGGCGACGGCACGCCGACCTACATGCTCGCGGTCGTGGTTGATGACCACGACATGGGCGTCACCCACGTGATCCGCGGCGACGATCACCTGATCAATGCCGCGCGTCAGAAGCAGATCTACGACGCGCTGGAGTGGGAGCTGCCGAGCATGTCCCACATTCCACTGATCCACGGTCCCGACGGCTCGAAACTGTCGAAGCGCCATGGCGCGCTCGGCGTCGACGCCTATCGCGCCATGGGCTATCTGCCCGCGGCGTTGCGCAACTATCTGGTCCGGCTCGGCTGGAGCCATGGCGATCAGGAGATCTTCTCGACCGAGGAGATGATCGACGCGTTCGACCTTTCCGGCGTCGGCCGCTCCGCCGCTCGGTTCGACTTCGCCAAGCTCGAGAATCTCAACGGCCACTACATCCGTCATAGCGACGATCAATCCCTCGTGACCCAGTTCGAGAAGGTGCTGGACTACGTTCCCGAGGGCGCCGCGCTGAAGGCCAAGCTCAACGACACCACACGCGCGCAATTGCTGCGGGCGATGCCGAGCCTGAAGGAGCGGGCCAAAACGCTGATCGAACTGATCAGTGGCGCCTATTTCATTTTCGCCGATCGCCCGCTCGACATCGATCCGAAAGCAGCCGCGCTGCTGACGCCGGAAACGCGTGCGTTGATCGGCCGGCTGCGCGCGGCGCTGGAGGCGGTGAACGACTGGACCGCGCAGACGACCGAGACCGCGATGCGGAATTTCGCCGAGCAGAACAATCTGAAACTCGGCGCTGTCGCGCAGCCGCTACGAGTGGCATTGACGGGACGTACAACGTCGCCGGGCATATTCGACGTTCTCGCCGTCCTGGGACGTCAGGAATGCCTTACCCGCCTCGCCGATCAGGCGGCGTAATCCTGCATGGACCCCTTCCAGGGTCCATCTTGCAGCGCACATTGCAATAAGCTACCCATCTTCGGACGCTTTCTAGCCAAGCCGTCCCGCACCGCCACGCGCCGCAAAACCGGCGACCGGGCCAGGTCGGATTACTCAACGAATTCATCGGGGATATCACGATGGACGAAAAATCCAGCAAGACAGCCACACTCACCATCGGCAACAAGACTTACGATTTCCCGATACTGAGCGGCACCGTTGGGCCTGATGTCATCGACATCGCCAAGCTCTACGGCCAGGCGGGTGTGTTTACCTACGATCCTGGCTTCACCTCGACCGGTAGCTGCCAGTCCAAGATCACCTACATCGACGGCGACGCCGGTGTGCTCGAATACCGTGGCTATCCGATCGAGCAGCTCGCCGAACATGGCGACTTCCTCGAGACCTGCTACCTCTTGCTCTACGGGGAGCTTCCGAGCCCCGAGCAGAAGAAGAAGTTCGATTACACGGTCACGCACCACACCATGGTGCATGAGCAGATGGCCCGCTTCTTCCAGGGCTTCCGCCGCGACGCCCATCCGATGGCGATCATGGTCGCGGCGGTCGGCGCGCTCGCTGCATTCTATCACGACTCCACCGACATCAATGATCCGCAGCAGCGGATGATCGCCTCGATCCGGATGATCGCCAAGATTCCGACGCTCGCGGCGATGGCCTACAAATACACGGTCGGCCAGCCCTTCGTGTATCCGAAGAACGAGCTCTCGTTTGCCGAGAACTTCCTCAACATGTGCTTCGCAGTGCCCTGCGAGGACTACAAGATCAACCCGGTCCTCGCCGACGCGCTCGACAAGATCTTCATCCTGCATGCCGATCACGAGCAGAACGCGTCGACCTCCACCGTGCGCATCGCGGGCTCCTCGGGTGCCAACCCGTTTGCCTGCATCGCCGCCGGCATCGCCTGCCTGTGGGGTCCGGCGCATGGCGGCGCCAACGAGGCCGCGCTGAACATGCTCTACAGCATCGGCAAGGTCGAAAACATTCCGGACTTCATCGCCAAGGTGAAGGACAAGAACAGCGAAGTCCGCCTGATGGGCTTCGGCCACCGCGTCTACAAGAACTACGACCCGCGCGCCAAGATCATGCAGAAGATGTGTCACGCGGTGCTCAAGGAGACCGGGCATGGCGACGATCCGATGCTCAAGGTCGCGTTGGAGCTCGAGAAGATCGCGCTCAACGATCAGTATTTCATCGATCGTAAGCTCTACCCGAACGTCGACTTCTATTCGGGCATCACGCTGAAGGCGATGGGCTTCCCGGTCTCGATGTTCACGGTGCTGTTCGCGGTCGCCCGCACGGTCGGCTGGATCAGCCAGTGGAGCGAGATGATCGAGGATCCGCAGCAGAAGATCGGTCGTCCGCGCCAGCTCTACACCGGCGTCGCCCGCCGCGACTACGTTCCGATCGACAAGCGCAAGTAACGGCTGCGACAAGCCAACCAACGAAATCCCGCCCAGGACCACACGCCTCGGGCGGGATTTTTGTTTCGACAGCAGCCGACACGACATCGGGAAACGGGACGACTTCTCCATGACAGCCAATAGCCGCATCGCCCTCTCCAGCGACCATGCCGCCATTCAGCTCCGACAGGCCATCGCCGCTCATATAGCGGCGCAGGGATGGGTCGCGGTCGACATCGGACCGACGACGCCAGAAAGCACGCACTATCCGAAGCGCGGCGAAGCGGCGGCGCGGCTCGTCGCCTCCGGCGATTGCCGGTTTGGCATCATCCTGTGCGGCACCGGCCAGGGCATCATGATGGCGGCGAACAAGGTCAAGGGCATCCGTTGCGGCGTCTGCGCCGACACATTCTCGGCCCGCATGATCCGCCAGCACAATGACGCCAACATGCTGTCGATCGGCGCGCGCGTGGTGGGCGAAGGGCTGGCGCTCGACATCGTCGATGCGTTCCTGGCTGCCCAATTCGAGGGCGGCCGGCATGCGACGCGCGTGGAGATGATCGGGGCGCTGGAGGGGTAGCGCGTGCCGCGCGCGACTTCGGTTGCGACCGCACCAAGGCGCGGCAACCAGAACGCGACGCGGCCGGATGTCGCCGCATTCGACATCGTCATCAATTGCCTAGGCGGACCGCTGCCTCATTGTCGCCAGCACGATGTCGGCGGCACGCACGCTTGGCGGCTGGTTGTCGGTCGTCATTTTCGCATCCAGCGTCCCGAACGCCACGAGCTGGCGCAGCCGCTCCGGCGAATCCGCAAGCACGTCGCCAAGCGCTTGCGCGAGCTTCTCAGGGGTGCAGTTCTCTTGCAGAAACTCCGGGATGATCTCGCTGCCGATCACGAGATTGGCGAGGATTACCGATGACACCCGGATCGCGCGGCGCAGGATGAACGCCTCGGCCGCGCCGACTCGATAGGCCGTCACCATCGGAATGCCTGACAGCGCAAGCTCCAGCGTCACGGTGCCCGACTTGGCCAACGCGGCGCGCGCGATGCGGAAGGCCGCGCGCTTCTCGGTCTCGCCGACCGCGACCCTCGGCACGATCGGCCACGACGCCACACCCTCGCGCACCATCGCCTCGAGATGCGGCATGGTCGGAAGCACGAGCTCGAATGTCGTGCGCTCGCCGAGCCGTCCGAGCGCAGCGCCGAACAGCGCCAGATGATGCCTGATCTCGCTGCGCCGGCTGCCGGGCAGAACGAGCAGGACCGGCGGCTCGGCGTCGCGCCGCTTCTGTTCTTCCGCGTTGGGCCGGAGCGAACTCAACTGCTCGGTCAAGGGATGGCCGACATAGCTGCATGGAGGCCCCTGCAGCTTGCGGTATTCCTCGGGCTCGAACGGCAGCAATGCCAGCACGTGATCGACATAGCTGCGCATTGCACGCGCCCTGCCCGGCCGCCAGGCCCAGACCGAGGGCGAGACGTAATCGACAATCGGGATGTTCGGATTGCGCGCGCGGACGCGGCGGGCAACGCGATGGGTGAAATCGGGGCTGTCGATGATCACGAGCATGTCCGGCGCCTCGTCGAGCACCGCATCCGCCGTGCGGCGGATCAATTGCAGGATCTTCGGCAATTGCTTCACGACCGCGGCAAAGCCCATGATCGACAGCTCTTCGATCGGGAACAGAGGCGCGATGCCTTCGCTGGTCATCTGCCGGCCACCGACACCGGAGAAACGTACGGCGTCGCCGAGGCGATGGCGCAGCATCTTCATCAGCGCAGCGCCCAGCCGATCACCGGATTCCTCGGTCGCGATGAGGAAGATCTTCCGGACAATGGCGGGATTGCTTGCCTGCATCGTCAACCGGCCAACCCGATGACGAAGACCTGCTTGGCATCGGCGGTCTCGATCAGGGCCTGTGGCTCGGCGGCGAGCGTATTGCCGGCGATCACCGCGATGCCTGCGATGCCCGCTGCGGCCGCGCCCTCGACCGTCCGCGGGCCGATGGTCGGCAGGTCGAAGCGCAGATCCTGCCTGCTCTTGGGCGCTTTCACCAGCACGCCGCGACCTGCCTTGGCGCGGATACGCCCCTCGGCACGCAGGCGCGCCACCCGCGCCAGCAGCCCGTCGGTGCCCTCGATGTCCTCGACCGCGACCACGTGACCATCGATCACGACGGCCGCCTGTCCGATGTCGAACGGACCGAGCGCATCCAGCACGCCGCGTCCCCGCGCAATGTCGGCAAGCGCGCTGCCGTCAGGGACGGCACGCGTGACGGCGCCTTCCGGCATCAGCAAATCCGGCGCGACGTCCTTGATTCCGACCATGCGAAATCCCTGCTGCTCGAGAATTTTGCCGACGTTCGACAGCAGGTGATCGTCACCGCCGCGAAACGCGCGCACGACATGGCCGAGCACACGCAGCGTGCCCCAGTCGAGCCGGATCTCGGACAGCGCCGGGCGCACCAGGGTGCCGATGAAGATCAGGTCGCGGCAGCCCTCGTCGCGGAACAGCCTGGTCGCCCGCCCGAGCTGGCCGACTGAGATCCAGCGGTGACGAAACCGCTGCGCGCGCGCCGGGTCGCAGGCGCCGCGCAACGCGAACAGGACCGGCGTGATGCCGCGCGCGACGAGCGAATCCGCCACCGCAAACGGCATGGCGCCACCACCGGCGATCACGCCGACCGGCGAGGAGATCGAAGGCGCCGCTGACGTCATGCTGGCGGCCATGTCGCGCTCAGTTGGTATTCGCAGGAAGGCAAAGCGCGCGGTGCTTGCCGCCGTCGATGAAGGCGAGGATCTCGGCGATCGCAGGGTCCTCGCCGGCCAGCGGCTGCGCGGACGCCAGCCGCTCGGCAAAAATGCCCGGACCGTGGAACAGCTTTTGATAGAACGCCCGCACCGTCGCCAGCCGCTGCTTGGTGAACTGGCGGCGCTTCATGCCGATGATGTTGAGCCCCTCGAGCACGGCATACTGACCGTTGGCGAGTCCGAACGGGATGATATCGCCGCGCACGCCGCAGACGCCGCCGATCATCACCTGAGGACCGACGCGGGTGAACTGGTGCACCGCCGACAGGCCGCCGATATAGACGAAATCGCCGATCTCGCAGTGGCCGCCGAGCGTCGCCGAGGTGGCGAAGATCACGTTATTGCCGACGGTGCAGTCGTGCCCGACATGGCTGTTGTTCATGAAGTAGCCGCGATTACCGACCCGCGTGAGCCCGCCGCCTTTGACGGTGCCGATGTTCATGGTCACGCCCTCGCGGATCGTGCAGGCCTCGCCGATCTCGAGACGGGTCGGCTCGCCGCGATAGCTGAGGTCCTGCGGCGCACCGCCGAGCGCGGCAAACGGCGAGATGATGCAACCGGCGCCGATGCTCGTATGCCCGCTGATCGTGACATGCGCGATCAGCTTGCAGCCTTCGCCGATCACGACGTTGGGGCCGATGATGCAGTAAGGACCGATCTCGGTGCCGGCTCCGATCACGGCGCCATCCGCAACGCGCGCAGTGGGATCGATCATGCTCATGCAGGTGTCGTCCGAATTCGTTAACGGCGCCAAGGCGCTAAAGTGTCGGGTTTGGCGGTCGTTAGCGCGACTTTGCCCGCCCTGTCCAGTGACGTATCATGACCGCCTGTTGCAACCGACAGGAGCGCAGCCGATCCATGGTCCGAGCCGCCGCGCTGATCTTCAGCCTGCTCGCAGCGCCGATCGGCCCCGAGACGATCGACATTGGCAACGGCGGCCGCGTCGATCTATCGACCTTCGATTGCCGCGATATCGGTCGTAGCACCATTGTCCAGCGCATCTGCTACGACGCTCGGCAGCGAATGCTGCTGGTCGCCGTGAGGGGCAGCTACCAACATTATTGTGGTGTCCCGGCCGCGACGGTCGATGCGCTGATGAACGCTCCGTCGATGGGCCTGTATCTCAATCGTGTGTTGCGGATCGCCGGCGCGGACGGCCGATACACCTGCCGGACATAGCGGCGGCGCCGGCTCAGTCCGTCAGCATGGCGCCGACATCGGCCTCGGCAACGATCTGCCCATTGACCTTGGCATCGCCGTGAAACCACCACATCGTCTTGCGCCGCCCGAGCGAACGCATGTGGTATTCGATGGTGTCGCCGGGCAGCACCGGCTTCCTGAACTTGCACTTGTCGATAGTGAGGAAATAGACCGCGCGTGGCTTCTCGGTACCCTCGACCGATTTGATGCCGATCACGCCCGCGGTCTGCGCCATCGCCTCGATCATCATCACGCCGGGATAGACGGGGCGCTCGGGGAAATGCCCCTGGAACGGCGGCTCGTTGAAGGTGACGTTCTTGATGCCGATACCGCTGTAGTCGGTGCGGATCTTGATGACCCGGTCGATCAACAACATCGGAAAGCGATGCGGCAGCGTCTTCAGGATATCGTTGATATCCACGAGCTCGAACCTGACCGGTGCCTCCTCCATCACTCCTTCCCCTCACCCTTCGTTTCGCTGTCGCGCACCAGGCGCTCGACCGCGATGATTTCCCTGAACCATTGCTTGGTCGGCTTGGCAAAGTGCCCGCCCCAGCGGCCGTTGGCCGGGATGTCGTCCTTCACCGCACTCATCGCCGTCACCTGGGCGCCATCACCGATCTTGAGATGGTTGTTGATGCCCACCTTGGCACCGAGCGCGACATTGTCGCCGATCGTCAGACTGCCTGCGAGCCCGATCTGGGCCGCCAGCAAGCAGTGGCGACCGATCGTCACATTGTGGCCGATCTGGACCTGGTTGTCGATTTTGGTGCCCTCGCCGATCACGGTGTCGCGCAGGGAACCGCGATCGATGGTCGAACCGGCGCCGACCTCGACATTGTTCTGGATCAGCACGCGGCCGGTTTGCGGCACCTTCACATGGCCCGCCGGCCCGAAGAAAATGAAACCGTAGCCGTCCTGACCGATATTGCAGCCGGGGTGGATCAGGACATTGTTGCCGATCAGGGCGAACTGGATAGTGGTCTTGGCCCCCACATTGCAGTCCCGGCCGATCTTGACGTCGGCTCCGATCACCGCGCCGGCCCCGATCACGGTGCCCGAGCCGATTTCGACTCGGGGGCCGATCACGACCAGCGGATCGACGACCACACCGTCTTCGAGCTGGGCGGTGGGATCGATGATCGCCGATGGCGAGATGCCCTCGGTGTCGAACCAGGATTGCGGCCGCAGCGCATCGCCGTGCCATTCGCGCGCGATCTGGACAAAGGCATGGAACGGCTTGGCTGCCCGCAATACGGCAACCCCCTCCGGCACCTGCGCCTCGAAGCGTTGCTGGACCAGCAACGCGCCGGCCTTGGTCGCCGCCAGTTGATCGGCGTATTTGAGGTTGTCGAAGAAGGCGAGATGCATCGGACCGGCCTCGTCGAGCGAAGCCAGCCCTCTGATCTGCTGCGCACCCCTCGCGGGATCGACCAAATGCGCCTTCGTCAGCGCGGCGATGTCAGCCAACGTCGACGAAGGGGGACTCTTAAAGAAGATCGGCTGCGCCATTCCATCCGTCGCAGTCCGGCCGGCAAACGTCCTTAGAACGTTGTACCACCGCCAAACCGGAATTCTTGCACGCGGTCAAACTGACCCTTGGTGAGCGGTATGGCGTAGTCGAAGCGCAGCGGACCGAACGGCGACTGCCAGATCAAGCCGACACCGACCGACGTCCGAACCACCTTGCTGTCGTCAAACTGCAAGCCAAGACAGGTTCCCGGAGACGGCGGGTTCTGTGTCGGCTTGACACAGCCGGGCGTGTTGACTTCGCCAGTCGCAGCCCAGGAGGTCGGTCCCTGGTAGTCGTAGAGGCCGCCAGCATCGGCATAAACCGCGCCCTTCAGGCCAACTTCCTTCGGCAGGAACCAGAACGGCATCTGCAATTCCGCCGACACGCCCCAGTACTTGGTGCCGCCAAGCGCGTCCTGGGTGCCGTAGGGATTGATGTCGCGCGGACCGATGCCGTTCGGCGCAAAGCCGCGGACCAGGTTCGGGCCCATCTGGAAGTGATCGAGCATGCGCAGCTCGTTGCTGCCCATCTTGTTCAGAATACCGCCCTGCGCGTGGATCACGCCGACAATATCAGCGACCAGCGGGGTGTAGTACTTCGCATCGATCGCGGTCTTGATGTAGCTGACGTCACCACCGACACCGGCGAAGTCCTGCTTGAAGTCGATCAGGAGGCCATCGGTCGGGTTCTTGTTGTTGTCGAGGGTGTTGTAGTTCAGGGAGTAGCCGAGCGCCGAGGTCAGCGTCGCGCCACCTGCCAGCTCCTTGCGGACCGGCAGCGAGGCTTCGCCATCGCTGAAGCACCACAGGCCGATGCCCGAGCTGTCGGTGGCGGTCTGACCGTTCACCGTTGCAGAGCCGCCCGCGGGGAACCCGTTCGCGAATGCATAGGCCGGGGTCGGATTGAACGCCAACAGGCCGTTGCCCGGGTTGTTGTTACAATTCGCCAGCGTCGACGGCAGCGTGATTTCCTGCCGATAGATCGAGTAGCGGAGCTGCAGCGAGAGGTCTTCACGGAGCTGGAAGCCGAGCCGCGGGCTGAAGCCCAGCGTCTTGGTGCCGTACGAGATGTAGCTGTTGGACAACTGCTGGCGCTGGTACAGGTCGAGACCGAGCGCGACGCGGTAATCGAGCAGATACGGCTCGACGAAGGACAGCGAATAGCCGCGGGCATACTGGCCGTAGGTCACCGATGCCTTCGCGAACAGGCCCCGTCCGAGCAAGTTGCGCTCGGAGACGCTGACTTCGGCCAGCGCACCGTCGGTGGTCGAGTAACCGCCCGAAACCGAGAAGTCACCGGTCGACTTCTCCTCGAGATCGACGACGAGGATGACGCGATCGCTCGAGGATCCAGGCTCGGTGGTGATCTTCACCGTCTTGAAGAAGTCGAGGTTCTTCAGCCGGCGCTCGGCCCGGTCGACCAGCGCGCGGTTGTAGGCGTCGCCTTCGGAAATATCGAACTCACGGCGGATCACGTAGTCGCGCGTGCGGGTATTGCCGCGGATATTGATGCGCTCGATGTAGGTGCGCGGCCCTTCGTCGACTGCGAAGGTGATCGACACCGTGTGATTCTCGAAATTGCGGTCACCGCGCGGCCGGACGATCGCGAAGGCGTAGCCGCGGCGCGATGCCTCGATCTGCATCTCCTCGACCGACTTCTCCAGCGCCTCCGCGTTGTAGAGCGAGCCGACACTGACTCGCGAGAACGAACTCAGCGAGTTCGGATTGAGGGTTGCGATCGACGACGTGTAGTTCACGGATGCGACGCGATACTGCTGGCCCTCCTCGATCTTGAAGGTAACCAGGAACCCCTTCTTCTCGGGATCGTACTCGGTCAGTGCCGCCACCACCTGCACGTCAGCATAGCCGTTCTTGAGATAGAACCGGCGCAGCAGGTCGCGGTCCGCCTCGACGCGGTCGGGGTCGTAGACGTCGTTGCCGCCAAGGAAGCTGAGGATGTTCGATTCGCGCGTCTTGATCACGTCGCGCAGGCGCGACGCCGAATAAGCGTTGTTGCCGATGAACTCGATCGAACGGACACCGGTCTTGACGCCTTCATTGATCTCAAAGACCAGGTCGACGCGGTTGTTCGGCTGCTCGATGATCTCCGGATTCACCCGCACATCGTAGCGGCCCGAGCGGCGGTAGATTTCGGCGATTCGCAGCGCATCCGACTGAACCATCGGACGCGAGAACGTGCCACGCGGCTTGGACTGGACTTCGGCGGTGAGCTGCTCGTCCTTAATCTTCTTGTTGCCTTCGAAGGCAACGCGGCCGATCACCGGGTTTTCGACCACGACGACGACGAGGCGCCCGCCGCGCTGGTCGATATGGACGTCCTGGAACAGGCCGGTCTCGATCAGGGCCTTCAGGCCGTCGTCGATATCGGCCTGGCTCAACCGGCCACCCGGGCCGGCATGGAAGTAGGAGCGGATGGTCTCGACTTCGACGCGCCGGTTCCCCTCCACCGTGATCGCGTTGACATTTTGAGCGGCTGCAGGCGCAGACACAGCAACGGCCGCCAAGGTGGCAGCCACCGGCACGGCGAACATGACCAGGGCAGCGAACAAGCCCCCCCTCACTCGCATTCCAAACATCATGCGCAACGCGCCCTTATCCTTCCGATGCCGGGTCGTTCCCCAACGCCCCGACAGATTCCCAACCTTCCGCCCAGCTTGTAGCCAACTTTGCCATGGGGGCAAACTTACTACCGCAGTGCATTTCCATTTTCGTTCCAAGACGTTGCCCTAGAGCAACGCCTCAAAAAAGCCTACTTCAGGACGCCGCCAGATGCAGGATGTCGTTGTAGGTAGCAAAGACCATCAGCATCAACACCAAACCCAGCCCGATTCGGAACCCCATTTCTTGAGCCCGCTCCGACAATGGGCGGCCGCGGACGGCCTCGACGGCGTAAAACAGAAGGTGCCCGCCATCGAGCAGCGGAACCGGGAACAGATTCAGGAGACCGATCGAGATTGAAAGGACCGCGGCCAGATGGATCAGGGCCGCCACGCCGATGGTAGCGACCTGTCCCGAGATCTGGGCGATCCGAAGCGGCCCGCCGACCTGGTCAGCCGCCTCCCGGCCGGTGAAGATACCGCCGATATAGGCCAGGGTCCGATCAATGACGAACCAGGTTTCCTTGACGCCCAGCCCGAGCGCGGTCACCGGATCGACCTTCTCGGTTACGGCATCGCCGGGCGCGGTGGCGCGGGTGATGCCCATCACACCCATACGGTGAGTATTGCCGAAGGGATCCTTCACTTCGCGCAGTTCCGGGGTACCGTGGAGCTGCACGGTTGAATTGCCCCGCTTGACCGTAAAGGTCAGCGCGTCGCCGGCATTGACGCTGACGACGCGCTGCATATCGGAGAAGCTGTCGATCTTCGTGCCGTCGATCGCGGTCACGATGTCACCGACCTGGAACCCAGCGGCGGCCGCGGCGCTGTTGGCTTCCACCTTGTCGACCCGTGCCGAGGTGCTCGGCTTGCCGAAGAAGGTGAACAGGCAGGTGAAGATCGCGATCGCCAGGATGAAATTCGCAAACGGACCCGCCGCGACGATCGCGGCGCGTCTTCCGACGCTCTTGTGATGGAAGCTGCCTTCCCTCTCCTCCGCCGTCATCGCGGCGAGCGTGGCCGCGGCGGGTGTGGAGGCCTCAGTGTCGTCGCCGAAGAACTTGACATAGCCGCCGAGCGGAACCGCGGAGATCTTCCAACGCGTGCCATGCCGGTCGTTGAAGCCGACGAGCTCTGGACCGAAGCCGAGCGAGAAGGTCAGCACCTTCACGCCCGCCCAGCGCGCAACCAGGAAATGACCCAGTTCGTGAAAGAAAACGACAATCGTCAGGACGAACAGGAAGGGGACGATGTAGCCCACGAGCCCATGGCTCAACGTATTGAAACTATGAAGAAAAAACTCGGGCATTCGTTTCCTCTCGACAAGAGCCGAAAGCTCCGTCTCCAACCCTCTAGGTTGCCTTTAAGGCAATTTGAGGCAATAGGGCGGCAGCTCTATTTCGCGCGTTATGGTCAACGGAAATCGTCTCGTCCGCCGATGCCAGCGGTGCCAGATTCCCTGACCGCATCCAATCGTTGATGGTCGCCTCGACCAGGCGCGCGATCGCACCGAACTTGATCTTGCCCGCGATGAAGGCGGCCACCGCAACCTCGTTGGCAGCATTGAAGACGGTCGTCGCGCCCCGCCCGGTTCGCAGCGCCTCGTAGGCCAGCCGCAGCCCCGGGAAGCGCTCGAAGTCCGGCGCCTCGAAGGTCAACTGGCCGATCTTGGCGAGATCGAGCTTTGCGGACGGTCCGACAATTCGGTCGGGCCATCCCAGGCAATGGGCGATCGGGATGCGCATATCGGGCGTGCCGAGCTGCGCCACCACCGAGCGGTCCGAGAATTCGACCATCCCATGAATGATCGATTGCGGATGCACCAGCACGTCAATCTCGTCGGGCGCCAGTCCGAACAGATAGGACGCTTCGATCACTTCGAGGCCCTTGTTCATCATCGATGCGGAATCGATGGTGATCTTCTGACCCATACTCCAGTTAGGGTGCTTCAGCGCCTGCTCAAGCGTCGCCTGCTCAATATCGGCGGGAGCCCAGGTGCGGAACGGTCCACCGGACGCGGTGATGATCACCCGCACGAGCTCTTCGCGGTTGCCGGAACTGAGCGCCTGGAACAGCGCGTTATGCTCGGAATCCGCCGGCAGAATGCGCGCCCCGGCCCTCGCCGCGCGTTCCATGAAGAAATCGCCGGCGCAGACGAGGCACTCCTTGTTGGCAAGCGCAACAGTCGCGCCGCGGTCGACGGCTGCAAGCGCGGGCTTCAGTCCGGCGGCGCCGCTGACCGCCGCCATCACCCAATCCGCCGGCCGCGCCGCGGCTTCTATGATTGCGCTCTCCCCGGCCCCGCATTCGATGCGCGTGCCGGCCAGCGCTTCCTTGAGCTCGGACAACCGGGCCGGATCGGCCGTCGCGGCAAAGCGCGCACCGAATTCCTTCGCCAGCTTGGCGAGCCCTTGGACATTGCCATTCGCGGTCAGCGCCTCGACCTGATAGCGGTCCCGAGCCCCGCGCAGGAGATCCATGGTGCTGTCGCCGATCGATCCGGTGGCACCCAGGACGCTCACGGTCCGCACGGCTGACGCCGCGGCCTTGTTGTTACGCAATGGAACTGCGCTCATCTCGTCACCAAACCATAAGACCGCGCCCGACGCCATCTGCGCCGCCGCGAAGAAAGCCGAAAATTGCCGCCACGATGACGGCTGCGACAAATCCGTCCAGGCGGTCCAGGAGGCCGCCATGGCCGGGAATGATGTGGCTCGAATCCTTCACCCCGAACCGCCGTTTCACCGCCGATTCAAAGAGATCACCGAGCTGCGAAACCACCGACAGCGCGGCGCCGAGCAACAGCAGCGGCCCGGTCGTGCCGATCTCGAAGGCGGCGAAACCGCCAGCGACAAGCAGGCTCGCCACGAAGCCGCCGATTGCGCCCGCCCAAGTCTTCTTCGGGCTGACCCGCACCCAGAGCTTCGGCCCGCCAATGCTCCGGCCGGCAAAATAACCGCCGATATCGGTGACCCAAACGACCAGCAGCACGAACATCAGCGCGGCGAAGCCCTTGGCCGGATCGTGGCGGATCAGGATCGCCGCGATCTCGGCGGCCCCTGCATAGATCAGGCCTGCGGTCGCCCAGTCGCGTCGCGTGCCCGAGATCAGCGCCAATCCGGCGGCACCGACGACGAGAACAACCAACGCCGCCTCGCTCCGGCCCACCATCAGGCAAAGGCCGACGAGGAGGAGAACGACGATGCCCGGCGCCACGACGCGAAGCTCGCGCACAAGGCCCGTGATCATCAGCCATTCCACGAACAGCCCGATCGCTGCCAGCATCACCAGAAGAGACCAGGTGATGCCGCCGACATAGGCCAATGCGATCGCGACCGGTGCCAGCACCAAAGCCGCAACCACGCGCATCACGAGATTGCGCGACCCCTGCTCGCCTGGCACTGCCGGCGCGGCTTTTTCCTCGGTCACGAGCCGGTTTTCGCAGCGAGGCCGCCGAACCGGCGCTCGCGTCTACCGTATTCCGCGATCGCGCTCTCCAGTGCCGCCTTGTCGAAATCCGGCCAGTGAATCGGCACGAACACGAGTTCGCTGTAGGCCGCTTGCCACATCAGGAAATTCGACAGGCGTTGCTCGCCGCTGGTCCGGATGATCAGATCGGGATCGGGAATGTCGGGCGCATCGAGATATTTGCCGAGCGTATCGGCATCGATCGTATCAGCCTCGCGCTTACCCTCGGCGACTTCGCGCGCCAGGCGCCGCGCGGCGGATGCGATCTCGGCCCGAGAGCCGTAATTGAAGGCGACGACGAGGTTGAGCTTGGTGTTGGCCCTGGTCAGCTCTTCGGCCTCGTTGAGCAGCGAGCAGATGTCGGGATCGAGCCCGTCGCGCTCGCCGATCACGCGCACCCTCACCCCGTCGCGATGCAAGGTCGCCAGATCATTGCGGATGAAGCGGCGCAGCAGGCCGAACAGATCGCCGATCTCGGTCGCTGGCCGCGACCAGTTCTCCGAGCTGAACGAGAAGATCGTCAAATAGAGGATGCCGAGTTCATGCGCCGCGCGCACGACGCGGCGCAGCGCCTCGACGCCGCGACGATGGCCCTCGGCGCGCGGCAGGCCGCGCGCGGCAGCCCAGCGCCCATTGCCATCCATGATGACAGCCACATGCAACGGACCGCCCGAGCGATCCGGTACGTCAGTTGCTGGGGCGGTGGCTTTGGACATCGGCTGTTTTCCGTAGCGTCCTCAGGCGAACCTCGATACCGGCCCGCATGAAGACAACGCGTCAAATCAAGGATCGCGTCAAACCGTCAGGATTTCCTTTTCCTTGGCGGCAAGGAGCTGATCGATTTCGGCGATTACGCCATCGGTCGCCTTCTGCACGTCGTTCGACAAGCGCTCCTGATCGTCCTCGGAGATCTCGTGATTCTTCTCGAGCTTCTTGATGATATCCAGACCGTCGCGGCGCACGTGGCGCACGGCGACCTTCGCCTGCTCGGCGTATTTGTGCGCGACCTTGACGAGTTCCTTGCGGCGCTCCGCGTTGAGTTCGGGAATCCGCAACCGCAGGACCTGCCCCTCGGTCGCCGGCGACAGGCCGAGGTTGGAATCGACGATCGCCTTCTCCACCGCCTTCACCATCGACTTGTCCCAGACCTGCACCGAGAGCAGCCGCGGCTCGGGCACGCTGATGGTCGCAACCTGGTTGAGCGGCATATGCGAGCCATAGGCTTCGACCTGGACCGGCTCCAGCATGGAAGCCGCAGCCCGACCGGTGCGCAGACCACCGAGCTCGTGCTTGAGCGACTGCGTGGCGCCCTGCATCCGGCGCTTCACTTCGTTGATGTCAAAACCTGGTGCGGCCATGACGTTCTCCCTTCTCAAGAAACCGGTTGTCGACGCCAAGTGGCGCTGCAATCAGCCGGCGACGACCGTGCCGTGTCCGGTACCGCGCAGAATCGCACCGATCGAACCGGGCTCTGCAATCGAGAACACGATGATAGGCAGCGACGTCTCGCGAGCAAGCGCGAAAGCGGTCGCATCCATGACCTTGTAGCCACCCTCGATCGCCTGGGAATGGGTCAGGCGGTCGAAACGCTTGGCTTTGGGATCCTTCTTCGGATCGGCGCTGTAGACGCCGTCGACATTGGTGGCCTTGAGAACCGCCTCCGCGCCGATCTCGGCCGCCCGCAGCACGGCGGTGGTATCGGTTGTGAAGAACGGATTGCCGGTTCCACCACCGAGCAGCACGATCCGGCCCTCGCTGAGATATTTGTGCGTCGCACTGCGGGTGAACAGCTCGGAGATCTCCGGCATCACGAATGCCGACAGCGTCCGCGCCGGCGTGCCCTTGCGCTCGATGGCGGCCTCGAGCGCGAGGCAGTTCATCATCGTGGCGAGCATGCCCATGATGTCGCCGGTCGGCCGGGACACGCCGCGCGAGGATACCTCCACGCCGCGGACGATGTTGCCACCGCCGATGACCACCGCGACCTCGACGCCGAGCTGGCGGGCCGCGATCAGGTCGTCGGCGACGCGATCGACGGTCGGCTGATCGATACCGAAAGCCTGGGAGCCGGCCAGATATTCGCCGGACAGCTTGACCACCACGCGACGATAGACCGGCTCAGCCATGATGCGATCGCTTCCTTGTCCCGCGCAGGCGGGCTTCCGGCACAGACCGGAAGCCTGATGTCAGCGGTTACTTCTTGCCGCTGGCGGCCGCGACTTCGGCAGCGAAATCGCTTTCCTGCTTTTCGATTCCCTCGCCGAGAGCATAGTTCACAAAGCCGGTGATTTTGATCGGGCCGCCGACCTTACCCTCAGCTTCCTTCACCGCCTGGGCAACGGACTTGCCGCTGTCGTGGATAAAGGCCTGATCGAGCAGGCAGACTTCCTTGTAGTAGGTCTTCAGGCCGGAATCGACGATCTTCTCGATGACGTTCTCCGGCTTGCCCTGCTGGCGGTACTTGTCGGCGAGCACGTCCTTCTCGCGCTTGACGGTCTCGGGATCGAGCCCGGCCGGATCGAGCGCCAGCGGCTTTGCCGCAGCCACATGCATCGCAAGCTGGCGGCCGAGCACCGCGAGTTCGTCGGCCTTGCCGGCGGACTCCAGCGCCACGATCACGCCGATCTTGCCGGCGCCGTCGACGACGGCGTTATGGACGTAGCTCGACACCACACCCTTGCTCACCTCGAGCGAAGCGGCGCGGCGCAGCGTCATGTTCTCGCCGATGGTCGCGATCGCGTCCGAGATCGCGGTCTCGACAGTGACATCGCCGACCTTGGCGGCCTTGATCTTGTCGACGTCGGCGCCGCTGTGGAGCGCGACCTGCGCGATCATCTTCACGAGGCCCTGGAACTGCTCGTTGCGGGCGACGAAGTCTGTCTCCGAATTGACCTCGACCAGCACGCCCTTGGTGCCCGACGTCAGCGCACCGATCAGACCTTCAGCCGCGACGCGACCGGCCTTCTTGGCGGCCTTGGACAGACCCTTCTTGCGCAGCCAATCCTGTGCAGCCTGCATGTCGCCACCGGTCTCGGTCAGCGCCGCCTTGCAATCCATCATGCCCGCGCCGGTCGACTCGCGGAGATCCTTGACCATCGCTGCTGTGATCGTTGCCATTGTTCAATGTCCTTCTTGCCTGTGGAGAAACCGCGGCGCCCGGTGGCACCGCTGTCAGCGACAGGGAAATCGTTGTTCGTGGAATAGAGGCTGCGGCCGGGACCAGCCCGGCCGCGCCGTAACCGTTATTCCGCTTCGGCGAGCGTCTTGGCCTGCGCGACCCAGGCGTCGGCACGGCTCGGAAGACCGACTTCTTCGCCGATCTTGTGTGCGGTGTCGTGGTCGAGCTCGGCGAGCTGCCAGTAGTGGAAGACACCGAGGTCGTTGAGCTTCTTCTCGATCGCACCGGACACGCCGGTGAGCTTCTTGAGGTTGTCGGCGGTGCCGCGCGGACCGGCCAGGCCCTGGAAGCCGGCGGTGCCCGCCGCAGACGGCAGCTCTTCCTGCACCGGCTCGGCCGATGCGCCGACATCGATCCCGGAGTCGCCCTGCGCACGCGAGATGCCGTCGATGGCAGCGCGCGCGACAAGGTCGCAATACAGCGAGATCGCGCGGCCCGCGTCGTCATTACCCGGGACCACATAGGTGATGCCCTTCGGATCGGAATTGGTGTCGACGATCGCGGCGACCGGAATGTTGAGCCGCTGCGCTTCCTGGATCGCGATGTCTTCCTTGTTGGTGTCGATCACGAAGATCATGTCGGGCAGACCGCCCATGTCCTTGATGCCGCCGAGCGAACGGTCGAGCTTGTCGCGCTCGCGCTGCAGCGTCAGCCGCTCCTTCTTGGTGTAGGAGTTGGCTTCGCCTGACGACAGCACCTCATCGAGGTGACGCAGCCGCTTGATCGAGGCGGAGATCGTCTTCCAGTTGGTCAGCGTGCCACCGAGCCAACGCGAATTGACGAAGTACTGGGCCGAACGCTTCGCCGCATCGGCGACGCCGTCCTGGGCCTGGCGCTTGGTGCCGACGAACAGGATGCGGCCGCCCTTGGCGACCGTGTCGCTCACGGCCTGCAGCGCGCGATGCAGCATCGGCACGGTCTGCGCGAGATCGATGATGTGGATGTTGTTGCGGGCGCCGAAGATGTAATCGGCCATCTTCGGGTTCCAGCGGTGAGACTGGTGGCCAAAGTGAACGCCAGCTTCCAAGAGCTGACGCATATTGAATTCAGGCAGCGCCATAGATCTAATTCTCCGGTTGGTTCCTCCGGAAACGTGTGAGCAAACGCGCCTGGACTGGCCCGGTTGCCACCGGACGGCCTTTGAGAGCCATGTTTCCGTGTGAGATGGCGCGCTATATAGCGCGATTTGCGCCAGAAGCAAGGAAATATGCCCGGCCAGCCGCCCCGAAGGGCCGGATTCGGCCCGAAAGGCCCCTATTCGACCGGTCCGCGGCCCATTTACAGCGTTTGCACGTCGACCACACCGGCCACGGCCTTGATCGCTCCGGCGATCTGCGGCGAGACCTTGTAGCGGCCGGGTAGCTTCATCTCCACCTCCGTTTCGAGGTCGAGCATCATCACCAGCGAAACGTCGCCATCGGCACCGGCCGCGGGCGGCGCTGCCGGCGCCGGCTTTGCCGCGACCGCCCTCCCCCCGGCGCCCGGCGTGGCGGGAGCCGCTTCCGACATGTTGAGCCGGCGGGCGATTGAATCGAGTGGCTTGGTGTCGCGGACGAAAATGCGCAGACCCTTCTGCGTCTTGGCCGCGGCATGATCCAGCGGTTCGGCGTGCAGCACCCTCGCCCGTACGTCCTCGCCCTGCAGTTCGGCGCCCAGTTGCAGCAGCACCGCAGCGCCGGGCTCGAGCACATCGCGATATTGCGCGAGCCCCTCCGAAAACAGCACCGCCTCGAAATGGCCGGTCGGGTCCGACAGGCCCATGATGCCCATCTTGTTGCCGGTCTTGGTGCGGCGCTCCATGCGCGACACCACGGTCGCCGCCACCTTGCCCGCGGTCGCGCCGGTTTTGACCGCGCGCGAGAACTCGGCCCAGGACTGCACGCGAAGCCGCTTCAAGGCGGTCGCGTAATCGTCGAGCGGATGACCCGACAGGAAGAAGCCGATCGCATCATATTCGCGGCGCAGCCGGTCCGCCGGCAGCCACGGCTCGACCTGAGGCAGAATGATGCTCGGCGCATCCGCCGCGCCGCCGAACATATCGTTTTGTCCCGATGTCGCGGCCTCGTGGGCGCGCTGGCAGGCGGCGAGGATCGCGTCCGCGCCGGCGAACACTCTCGCGCGATTCGGCTCGAGCGTGTCGAAGGCGCCCGCGGCCGCGAGGCTCTCGATGATCCGCTTGTTGATCGCACGCGGAGACACCCGCGCGGCGAAATCGGCCAGCGAGGTGAACGCGCCCTTCTTGCGTTCCTCCACGATCTGCTCGACCGCCTGCAGCCCGACGCCCTTCAGCGCGGCGAGCGCGTAGTAGATCGTCTTGTCGCCGACCTCGAAGGTCGCACCCGACCGATTGATATTGGGCGCCTCGACCTTGATGCCGAGACGCTGCGCCTCGGAACGAAATTCCGAGAGCTTGTCGGTGTTGTTCAGTTCGAGCGTCATCGACGCTGCCAGAAACTCGACCGGATAATGCGCCTTCATGTAGGCGGTGTGGTACGACACCAGCGCATAGGCCGCCGCGTGGCTCTTGTTGAAGCCGTAGTCGGCGAACTTGGCGAGCAGCTCGAAGATCGTCTCCGCCTGCGCCTTCGGCACGTTGTTCTTCATCGCGCCGGCGACAAAGATATCGCGCTGCTTGTCCATCTCGGCGCGGATCTTCTTGCCCATCGCGCGGCGCAGCAGGTCGGCCTGGCCGAGCGAATAGCCCGCCATCTGCTGCGCGATCTGCATCACCTGCTCCTGGTAGATGATGACGCCGAACGTCTCCTTCAGGATCGGCTCCAGGATCGGGTGCAGATATTCCGGCTCCTCGTCGCCGTGCTTGCGCGCGCAGTAGGTCGGGATGTTCGCCATCGGACCCGGACGGTACAGCGCCACCAGCGCGATGATGTCCTCGAACCGGTCCGGCCGCATGTCGATCAGCGCGCGCCGCATGCCCTGGCTTTCCACCTGGAACACGCCGACCACGTCGCCCCGCGCCAACATCTGGTAACTCGCCGCGTCGTCGATCGGCAGCGTGGCGAGATCGACATGGATGTCGCGCTGCTTGAGCAGCTTCACCGCGACATCGAGCACGGTCAGGGTCTTCAGCCCGAGGAAGTCGAACTTCACCAGCCCCGCCGGCTCGACCCATTTCATGTTGAACTGGGTGACCGGCATGTCGGATTTCGGATCGCGGTAGAGCGGCACCAGCTCGCTGAGCGGCCGATCGCCGATCACGATACCGGCTGCGTGAGTCGAGGCGTGGCGGGTCAGGCCCTCGAGCCGTTGCGCAATGTCGAAGGCGCGCGCCACGACCGGATCCTCGTCGCGGAACGCCTGCAGCTTGGGCTCGCCTTCGATCGCCTGCGCCAGCGTGACCGGAGCCGCGGGGTTCTGCGGCACCAGCTTGGTCAGCTTGTCGACTTGGCCGTACGGCATCTGCAGCACGCGCCCGACGTCGCGCAGCACGCCGCGCGCCTGCAGCGTACCGAAGGTGATGATCTGCGCGACCTGATCGCGGCCGTAACGCTCTTGCACGTACTGGATCACCTCGCCGCGGCGATCCTGGCAGAAATCGATGTCGAAGTCCGGCATCGAGACGCGTTCAGGATTGAGGAAGCGCTCGAATAGTAGCGCGAAGCGCATCGGATCGAGGTCGGTGATGGTCAGCACCCATGCGACCAGCGAGCCCGCGCCGGAGCCGCGGCCCGGCCCGACCGGAATGCCTTGCGCCTTGGCCCACTTGATGAAGTCGGACACGATCAGGAAGTAGCCCGCATATTTCATGCGGGTGATGACGTCGAGCTCGAAAGCGAGCCGCTTGCTGTAATCCAGCTCGGTCATTCCGGGCGAGAGGCCATGCACTTTCAAGCGCTTCGCGAGCCCCTCCTCGGCCTGCCGCTTCAGCTCGGCCGCCTCGTCGGCAGCGGCATCCGAGCTCTGCGCGGCACCGACGGTGAAGAACGGCAAGATCGGCTTGCGCGTCTTCGGCCGGAACGAGCAGCGTTCGGCAATCTCCACGGTCGATGCCAGCGCCTCCGGAATGTCGGCGAATAGCACCGCCATTTCCGCACGGGTCTTGAAGCGGTGATCGGGCGTGAGTTGCACGCGATCGGTCTCGGCGATCAGATGACCGCCGGCGATGCACAGCAGGGCATCATGTGACTCGTAGTCGTCGGTCGTCGCGAAATACGGTTCGTTGGTCGCGACCAAGGGCAGGCCTTTGCTATAGGCGAGATCGATCAGGCCCCCCTCGGTGCGGCGCTCCTTGTCCACCCCATGGCGCTGCAACTCGACATAGAGCCGGTCGCCAAACAGGCTGGCCAAACGATCGCAGCGGCTGGCCGCCAGCGCAGCCTGATCGGCGCCGAGCGCGAGCGCAATCGGCCCGTCGGGGCCGCCGGTCAGCGCAATCAGGTCTTCGGCATCGTCTGTGAGCCAGTCGAACTTGATATGCGGGGTCTGGTTGACGGGCGTTTCGAGAAATGCGCGCGAGTTCAGCCGCATCAGACTGCGATAGCCGCGCTCACGTGCCGCCAACAGGACGATTCGCGCGGGCCCCGCCGCCAGCACGCTGCGTGCATTGGGATCGACGTCGCCGAAATCCACCGCGAGCTCGCAACCCACGATCGGCTGGATGCCGTAGCCCGCCATCTTGTCGGAGAATTCCAGCGCCCCGAACATATTGTCGGTGTCGGTCAGCGCCAGCGCCGGCTGGCGGTCGGCCTTCGCAAGCTCGCCGAGCTTGGCGATCTTGATCGCGCCCTTCAGCAGCGAATAGGCCGAATGAACGTGAAGATGAACGAATCCGGCATTCGACATGGCTGGTCAGGGATCACTGCGTCGGGGATGAAGAGAAGCGTCGGCCGAACGCCTGGATGCGTCAGGCCCGACTCGCTGCACCATGGTGACGCCTGCGTTCCGCCAAGTCCACGTGGAACGCCGCATGGCGACCCCTCCTCCTGCTTTTCCCCAGGGGTGTCCTATGCCGCTGTTCTTGTTCGCCCATCTCAGAACTGGGTGAAGAGCTGGGCCCATACGGCGATCATTCCGACAAACAGCGTGATCGATGCCAGCGCCGCCGCCTCTTCCACGAAAATCTTCAACATGGCCGCCTCCGTGAACTGGAACGTATGCAGAACATTGTTCCTTTTTTGTTCTCGGAGTCAAGCGCGCCCGCCAAGACCTATCCAGCGATCGCGACCAATGGTTAACCCGCCGGCCCAAAGAAAAAGCCCCGGGCCGAGGCCGGGGCTTTCGATGTCGCTTGAGTTAAGCGAGCGATCAGTAGCGCGGAACGACCGGGCCACCGAACTTGTAGTTCAGGCGGACCGTGACGAGGTCGACATCCTGCTTGATGTCGTCGTTGCGGCTATTGAGGCCGGTCGGGGTGACCAGCGTGTAGTTGTTGTTGCCCATGAACAGGTGATCGTACTCGACAGCAGCCGACCATCCCGGAGCGAACGCCCATTCCAGACCGACGCCGACGGTGCCGCCCCAGCGGGTGTCGGACGCGCTGTCGACCAGCGCACCGGCCGTGGTCAGACCTTCGTACTTGCTGTCGGTCACCGCAGCACCGCCCTTCACGTAGAACAGGGTGGTGTTCCAGGCGTAGCCGATCTGACCGGTGAACAGACCGAACGAGTCGATCTTGGTGCGGTTGTTGAGCAGCGCGAAAGCAGCGCTGGCGTTCGAGCCGCTGAAGTCAGCCCAGTTGCCCTGAGCTTCGAGGCCGAACACCCAGCCACCGGCCTGCCAGCGATAGCCGATCTGACCACCGACCGTGCCGCCGGACGCGTCATGGCTGCCTTCACCGAACGGCGTCAATGCAACGCCGGCAACTGCCGTGTTGGTCCAGCTATTGTGGCTTGATCCCCAACCGCCGTTGATACCGATGTAGAAGCCGGTCCAGTCATAGACGGAGGCGACCACCGGCGGCGGAGCCTTGGTGTAAGGCCGAGCCGCGAGATCAGCCGCGGAGGCCGGCGCAACCGCGCCGAGCGCGATCAGGCTGGCCGTAACAAGCAAAACCTTTTTCATTCTTTTTCCCGTTCCAACTTTTCTACTGGCCCCCAAGGCCTCGGGACATGCTCATATCAGCCTCGTGCGGAATTGCTGTAACTTGGCTGCAACAGGAAGGGCGAAACGACTTTGCTCAAATTGTAAGTTAACGTTGTGTTACAGGCACTTCTTGAACATTTCGCCACACGATCGCCGCACAATTTTCACAATTCAAATCTGCGTGCGCGGTGCGCGTGAGAGCGTGTTGACGGGAACCCGCTTGTCCGGTTTGGATCACCGCAACTTTCACGTCATCGCACCAAGGGAATGCCCATGCGCAGACTGATTCTTGCGGCAGCGTCGGTCAGCGCGCTGGTATCGTTCATCGGAACTCCCGCGTACGCGGTTGGCGTCCGCTATCCCTTCTGCATCCAGGGCGATCGATATCCCGGGCTCAGCAACTGCGCATACGAATCCTATCAGCAGTGCCGGGCGACCGCTGATGGGATCGGGCAGAACTGCATCGCCAATCCCTTCTATGCCGGTGACAGCGACCCCCGCTCCTATCTCAACGTCTCGCCGCGCGAACGCCGCGAGGGCAATTTCTTCGAGCTGTTCATCCATTGACGTCGGTCCGGCTATAGCGGCTCGGGAACGTGATTTGACGCCGGGCTGGGCGGGACGGACTGCTTCAGGCGAGTTCGATCGGCCGCGCCTGCGGACGCCTGACCGGCAGGAGATTTTCGATGCGCAGTTTGATTCTGGCGTTGTTCGCCGCAGGCGTCCTCGTAAGCGCGCCGGCCAGCGCGCAAAAATACGATTCGACCTCTCCGGTCTGCAAAACCAACTACCGGTGGGGTGGCGAAGATACCGATTGTGGCTACACATCGATGGAGCAGTGCCGGGCAACGGCCTCCGGTCTTCCAGCGATGTGCTTCAACAATCCTTATTACGCCGGGCCGCCCGCCGATCATCTGCGGGAGCCCCCTAGACGGCGACGGCCTGCCTATTGAGGGCTAATCGAGCTCGACGACCTGTCCGTTCGACAGCGACACCCGACGGTCCATCCGTGCCGCCAGATCCATGTTGTGGGTGGCGATCAGCATCGCGACTCGCGTTGCCTTCACGAGCTGCATCAGCGCGTTGAAGACATGGTCGGCGGTAACAGGATCAAGATTGCCGGTCGGCTCGTCCGCAAGCAGCGCACGCGGCGCATTGGCAACGGCGCGCGCGATCGCCACCCGCTGCTGCTCGCCGCCGGACAGTTCGGCCGGCCGGTGCGTGATGCGATCGCCGAGGCCGAGATAACCCAGGATCTCGGTCGCACGCTTGATCGTCTCGGAGCGTTTGAGGCCGCGGATCATCTGCGGCAGCATGACGTTCTCAAGCGCCGAGAATTCCGGCAGTAACCGGTGCGACTGATAGACGAAGCCGATGTCGGTGCGGCGAATCTGGGTGCGGTCGACATCCGACAATTGCGACGTCGGCGTGCCCGCAACATAGACCTCGCCGTCGTCAGGGCTTTCCAGCAGGCCCGCGATGTGCAGCAAGGTCGATTTGCCCGACCCTGACGGCGCCACCAACGCCACCGACTGCCCCGGCCACAGCGCGAGCTTCGCGCCGTTCAGAATCGTCAGCGTCGCTTCGCCCTGTTTGTATTCCCGCCTGATCTCGTGGAGATAGATGACCGGTACTTCTTCCGCCCCCTCCGCCATGCGCGCCCTCACTCGTACCGGAGCGCATCGACCGGATCGAGGCGCGCGGCGCGCCACGACGGGTAGAGCGTCGCCAGGAAAGATAGCGTCAGCGCCATGATCACGACGGCCAGCGTTTCGCCGAAATCGACCTCGGCCGGCAGCTTGGAGAGGAAGTAGAGCTCAGGCGAGAACAGCTCGGTATTGGTGAGCCATGACAGGAACTGCCGGATGGATTCGATGTTCAGGCAGATCAGCATGCCGACGAGGAAGCCGGTCAGCGTCCCGACCACGCCGATCGAGGCGCCGGTAATGAGGAAGATGCGCATGATCGAGCCTTGCGAGGCGCCCATGGTGCGCAGGATCGCGATGTCCTGGCCCTTGTCCTTGACCAGCATGATGAGACCCGAGACGATGTTGAGCGCCGCCACCAGTACGATCATGGTCAGGATCAGGAACATCACGTTGCGCTCGACCTGCAACGCGTTGAAGAAGGTCGAGTTGCGCTGCCGCCAGTCGACCAGGAACACGGGCCGTCCCGCCGCCTCGGTCACCAGCTTGCTGTAGGTGCCGATCTTGTCCGGGTTGGTGGTGAAGACCTCGATCGAAGACACATCGTTGTTGCGGTTGAAATAGGCCTGCGCCTCGGCCAGCGGCATGAACACGAAGGTCGAATCGTATTCCGACATCCCGATCTCGAACACCGCGGCGATCTTGTACGGCTTGATCCGCGGCGTGGTGCCCATCGGCGTCACGGCTCCCTTGGGCGAGACCAGCGTGATGCTGTCGCCGGCATGCAGCGAGAGCTGATCGGCGAGCCGGCGGCCGATCGCAACCCCCTGCCCCTCGTCAAAGCCCTCCAGCGAACCCTGCTTGATGTTCTTGGCGATCGAGGTGAGGTTGTTGAGATCGTCGGCGCGGATGCCGCGGATGAAGACGCCGGCCGCGTTGAACGGCGACGAGCCGAGCCCCTGGCCGTCGACGACCGGCGCGGCCAGGCGGATACCCGGGACATGGCTGATGCGGTCGGCGACATCCTTCCAGTCGGTCAGCGGCGATTCCAGCGGTTGCACGAGGATATGCCCGTTGAGGCCGAGGATCTTGTCCAGCAGTTCCTTGCGGAAGCCGTTCATGACCGCCATCACGACGATCAGCGTGGCGACGCCGAGCATGATGCCCAGGAAGGAAAAGCCGGCGATGACCGAAATGAACCCTTCCTTGCGGCGTGCCCGCAGGTAGCGACCGGACAGCAGCCATTCGAATGGCGCAAATGGCCGGGTACGGACTGGCTCGTTCATGGTCTCATCCATCTGTCGATAATCCCATGATTCGGGGCAAATGTGGCCGCATTACCCTGCGGACGGCGCGAGGTGGATAAACTTTAACCCGCGAGCTTCGCGACCACGTCGGCAGGGCTCATGTTGTCGCGAGAACCGTCGCTGCGACGCTTCACCTCGACCTTGCCATCCGCGAGACCCTTGGGACCGACGAGGACCTGCCAGGGAATGCCGATCAGATCGGCCGCGGCGAACTTCGCACCGGCCCGCTGATCGGTGTCGTCGTACAGCACGTCGACGCCCTTTGCCGTGAGATCGCGGTAGAGCTGCTCGCAGGCGCCATCCACGGCGGCATCGCCCTGCTTGAGGTTGAGGATTGCGGCCCGGAATGGCGCGACTGCCTCAGGCCATTTGATGCCGGCGTCGTCGTGACAGGCCTCGATGATCGCACCGACGAGACGCGACACGCCCACGCCGTAGGAGCCACCATGGATCGGCACGTCGACGCCATCGGGTCCAGCCACCAGCGCCTTCATGCTGTCGGAATATTTGGTGCCGAAATAGAAGATCTGGCCGACCTCGATGCCGCGGGTATTCAAGCGCTTGGCTTCGGGCACCTCTCGCTCGAAGCGCGCCGCATCGTGCACGTCCTCCGTCGCCGCATAGACTGAGGTCCACTGCTTGATGATCGGCGTCAGATCGCCGTCATAGTCGACGTCCGCGCCCGGCACCGGCAAATCGAGCACGTCGCGATTGATGTAGACGCCGGACTCGCCGGTCGCCGCGAGCACGATGAATTCATGGCTGAGGTCGCCGCCGATCGGGCCGGTCTCGGCCCGCATCGGGATCGCCTGCAGCCCCATCCGCGCGAAGGTGCGCAAATAGGCCACGAACATCTTGTTGTAGGAGCGGCGCGCACCGGCCTCGTCGAGGTCGAACGAATATGCGTCCTTCATCAGGAACTCGCGGCCGCGCATCACGCCGAACCGCGGCCGCTGCTCGTCGCGGAACTTCCACTGGATATGATAAAGGTTGAGCGGCAGGTTCTTGTACGACTTGACGTAGGAGCGGAAGATCTCCGTGATCATTTCCTCGTTGGTCGGCCCGTACAACAGCTCGCGCTTGTGCCGATCGACGATGCGCAGCATCTCCGGGCCATAGGCGTCGTAGCGGCCGCTTTCCCGCCAGAGGTCGGCGAGTTGCAATGTCGGCATCAAGAGCTCGAGCGCGCCGGCACGATCCTGTTCCTCGCGAACGATCCGCTCGATCTTCTTCAACACCCGGAAGCCGAGCGGCAGCCAGGCATAAATTCCGGCCGCCTCCTGCCGTATCATGCCCGCGCGCAGCATCAAGCGATGCGAGACGATCTCCGCCTCTTTCGGATTTTCTTTCAGGATGGGCAGAAAAAACCGCGACAATCGCATGGGGTTACTCAGAGAATCAGGAAAGCGTCGGAAGAACTGCAGTGAAACCGGATCGGGTGTGAAAACACAAGGCCAGCACTTGCGAAAAACCCGTCAAATCAGGCGATTTTCAGCCATTTGAGCGCATGGCATCCTCCAAACGCAGTCCGTCGCACCGGGGTCGCCTTTACCTCACCTCGAAATCGTCTTCCAGCGTCACTTTCTTGAAGTCGGTCACAAGAGCGTCGATCTGCATGTGCCAGCGGCCCGGGAACGGCAACGGCACCTTGCGGACGTGCCAATAGCCATCGGGTCCAAGCGCCGCGCTGTGTTCCATCGGCTCGATGCCGCGCTCGGGCAGGCTGAGCGTCAGCGTCGCCTCCTTGGCGGCAAGACGGCTCGCATCGTCATTCATCAACTGCAACACGAAATCGTTCTGTCCGACCTTGCCCGGCCCGATCAGGACCTGGAACATCGCGGCATCGGCGTGGATATGGACCGCGAGCGGAACGTCGTCGGTCGACATCGCGAGCGCGCGCGGCGGCGGCGTGAAGCGCCAGCCCGCCGCCAGCGCGAAAATCGCAAGCGCGAGCACGCACTCCCCCACGACTGATCGCAACAGCGGCTTGGTCTTGCGGCTATCGCGCACAACGGCCGGCGTGAACGCCAACCGGTTCAGCGCGGCCAGCACGAGCAGCAACAGCACCAGTCCGAGCTTGAGCGCGAGGATGTTGCCGTATCGCGTGTCGATCAGCGCACCAAAACTTTCGAGCTGAACGATTGCGAGCGCGAGTCCCGACAGCGCGATCAACCCGACCACCGGCACCGCAACGTTGGAAAAGCGGCGGAGCGTCTGTGGAAGGCTGTCGTCATTCCGCCGCCACATCATCGCCGCGAGCGGCGCGAGCGCGCCGACCCAATAGGCCAGACCGACGCCATGAATGAAAACCGCCGGCCGCGTCAGCCACTGCGGTGACGCCGTCGCCGCGTGCCCGCTCGTAGCAAGCGTCGCACCCACACCAGCCATCGCGATGGCGGTTGCGATCCGCGTCGCTGCGCCCGAAGAGCTTCGCCAGCGGATCGCGGCGATCAGCACCGCGGCGATCGCAACCAGCATCGAGGGACCAAGGCTGGTGGCGAGCGCGCTGACCCACGGGGCGCGCGTCGCGAGCCCCGCGATCGGCAGGTTCAAGAGATCGATCCCCTGAAGACCGAGCGAGACGATCGCACTGACGAGACCGATGCCGAGCGATCCCAGGATCGCCGCGCTGCCCGTGCGCTTCCGCCCGATCCATGCTGCGAAGAATGCGCCACCGACGCCGACGAACAGCCCGAGATAAACGCCGATCCGCGCCAGCCAGATCAGCGGATCGACCGCGCTGTCGCCGGACGGCGCCGCCGAGCCGGTCACGACACCGATCGAGAACAACAGCGAGCCGGCGACAGGATGGCCGTCCTGCGACACCACGCGATAGCTGACCACCTGCGTGCCCTGCGGCAGATCGGCCGGCAGCGTCACCCGTACGGATTGATCGACGGCCTCAATCGCGACGTCGCGCGGCTTGCCAGTGGCATCGAGCAGGCTGACCGCAGTCGGCGCCACCGCCTCGTTGAAGCGCAGTTCCACCGTCTTCGGCGCCACGTCCAGCACGCTGCCGTCTGCCGGCTCCGCGCCGACCAGCACCGCGTGGGCATGGGCCGCGGTCGCAAGACACACTGCGAGCAGCAGCGCGACAAGACGTGCGACCGGCCGCATGGCTCTATGACTTCGGCAGCAGCTTGACGCCGGGCGCCGGCGTCTTGCCGCCTTGGCCGTGGCCATTCCCCGAGCCGTCAGCCGGAATGTCGATCCAGCGGCTGATACCCTGCTCGCATTCCTGGACGACGGGGAAATACAGCGTGGTGTTCGGCTTCAAAGTGTCGGCGAGAAACGTCATCATCACGAACTCATCGTAATTCTGGTCCGCGAGCTTGCCGCCGCTCCAGGCGACCTCTTTCACGCCCTCGGAGAGCTTCCGTCCGTGATAATCATACTCGGTCGCATATTTGCCGCTGATCGACTCGACGTTCCAGCCGGGTTTCGGCATCGGCTTCACCGCGATCACGCCGTCCGGAATCTGCACGCGGATCTTGACCGTCGCCGAGCCCGCGCAGCCGTGCGGTACGGCGAACACCGCCTTGTAGTAAGAGCCGATCGCCGCCTGCTTTCCTTCGAGTGTGATATGCGCGACGGCGGGCGACATCGCGAGCGCCGCGATGGCGCCCGCCAGAAGAACACGTCTCATATTCGTCCTCACATCTTCTTCATGTCCATGTGACCGGAATGATCGCCATGCCCGGACTTATCACCGCCGCCGGGTGCCTGCGCGCCGACGGCCTGGACATCGAGCGAGACCGTGACCTTGCCGGCCTTCTCGAATTCGAGCGTGACCGGTACCTTGTCGCCCTGCTTTAGCGGGCTCTTCAAGTCGAACATCATCAGGTGGTAGCCGCCGGGTGCGAGCTTGACGGTTTTGCCGGGCTCGATGGTCAGGCCCTTGTCGATCGGGCGCATTTTCATCACGCCGTTGTCCATCGCCATCTCGTGGATTTCCATCTTGCCCGCGATGTCGCCGGTGCCGCCGAGCAGGCGGTCGGGCGCGGTCCCCTTGTTCTCGACGGTGAGGTAACCGCCGCCGATCTTCGCGCCGTTCGGGGTGGCGCGCGCCCAGGCCTGCGTGATCACGAGATCGCCCGCCTTGATGTCCTCTGCGGACGCAGGCATAGCGACGAATGCCGCGGCGAAGGCTGCGAGAGCGAGGATGCGTGAGAAGGTGTTCATGCTGATTGGTTCCTTGGTTTAGGTTAAATCGGGCCTGCTAGTGAATTGCTGTGGCCTGCGCATCAGACCATCGCTGCAGATCGGCGATCTCCGCCGATCCTTCGATCGTCGTAATCGACCCGTCGCGCGCGACGAGCATCGTACGCGGGATGTCGCCCTGCCAGGCAGGGTCGATCTCAAACCTCAGTCGATCGGCGAAGCCATCATTGAAGAGCCAGTTCTCCGCCGACGAGAGCCCTGCCCGAGCCAACATCGATCGCGTCGCCTCCGGAAGGTTGGGAACCAGATCCGCGCTGATGGTGACGACATCGATTGCCGGATGATCCTTCATGAACTGGCCGAGTTGCGGGAGTTCGACCTTGCACGGTCCGCAGGTCACGCCCCAGAAATGCACAAGCGTGGGACGTCCCGCATGGTCATGCAGCAATTTCTGCCAGCTTCCGCGTTCGAACGGCCGCAGCACGCCTTCCTCCGAAGCCGATCCGGACTGCAGTGTGATCACAATAATGAGCGACGCAAGCAGATGACTCTTCATGGTTCGCCCTCGATTGCCTGAAAGTGATAGCCGTCGGCCTTGGTCATCCACGACAGGTAGGTCCGTTGTCCGTCCGAGACGAGCAGCGGATGGTCCGAACTGTCGGAGGTGCCGGCGATTGTCCTCGGGTTCGACCAGGTCGCACCATCATCACGCGACGTCATCAAATTGACTGACGTCTTTTGCCCGTCGAATTCCTTCCACACGATTACCAACCCGTGCGGCCCGGAGACGATCTGGGGACGCGACGGGCTCCGGTTCGGCTGACCGACCGGCAGTGGGTTCGAGAATGTCTTCCCACCGTCGCGCGACTGGGCGTAGAACAGTCCCTTGCGTGCCTTGCCGTTGGTGTACCATGTCACGTGGTAGGTCCCTTCAGGCGAAATGGTCAGGCTGGGACCGTGATGCGGGCATGCTGCGATCTGCCAGTCGTCGCGGCTGACCCGGTGCACCTCTCCGGGCGTCGCCAGATCGGTGAACGTCACGATCGCATGATCCCGCACCCCGTCTTCAAAGATATTTCGGAACACAACGACCGGATGGCCCGCGCCATCGAATGCAAGCCCGAGACGACAGCACTCGCAAGTATTGTCCGCGATCAGCCGGGCCTCGGAATAGCTCGCACCAGCATCACCTGAGGTCGCAAAGAAAAGCCCCGCACCGTCGTACTTCTGGCCGGTCTGCTGCGCCGGCACACGATTGCGCTTGTCGAGCCAGGCAACGAACACCGTGCCGCTGGGATCGATGCCGATCGCCTCAAACCGCTGGCTTTCCTTATTCGCTGTGATCGGCCTCGGCGGAGCAAAACTCAGGCCGCCGTCGGTCGATCGCGTGGTGAGCACCTCGCCGTTGAACGCCTGATCGCGGAAGATCGAAAAGGCCAACGCGATGTTGCCCTTCGTGTCGATCGCGAGCTTGGGTCGCGCATCGGGCCCCCAATCCAGATTAAGCCGCTCCTGTGTCACTTGAACAGGCGCAGAGAAGCTCCTGCCGTGATCTTTGGAATTCGCTACCGAAATCTGGCCGCCGGCCATCCAGACGAGCCACAACGTCCCGTCCCGGCCAAAGGCGGGAGTGACCTTCGTCGCGCAACGCAGCGTGGTCTCCTCGCACGCGGCTTCGGAGCCGTGCTGATGGCTCATCTGCGCAACAGCGAGGCCCGGCGAGGCCGCAAGGATGAGCGCCGTCAAGGCCGCCCGGATCGTGGGTTTGCCAAATGTCACGGATGCGCTCCTCATTTGAACGCGATCTTCATGCCTGCCACGAAGGCGCGCGGCGACCCGGCATAGATCGAGCCGGTGGTGTTCGCCAATATACTCGCGGGATTTTGAACGCCTGCTGGAGTCACCGAGTTCGCAATGTTGTTCGCCGAAGCCACGTAGGTCCGATCGAAGACGTTCCGCACTTCGACATACAGGTTGAGCGCCTTGAAGTAATCGGAGACGAGATCGGTCCTGTAATGGAGGTTGAGATTGACCAGCTCGTAGCCGGGCGCCTTCAGCAGGTTCGCATTGTCCATGTAGAAGGCATCCTTCCATTGGACCTCGACGAACCCACCGAGCCCTTGCAACGGACCGGAGAGCTGGTCGTAGCCGAGGCGAGCCGTTAGCTCATTGGGCGAGATGCCGGGAATCTTGTTGCCGGCGCGGTTGAAGCTGAACACCGTACCGTTGGTGATATTTTCCGTGTATTCGGTGTAGACCTCGTCGAGATAGGTGTAGGCCGCGGAGAGCCGCCAGCCGGGCAGGAATTTCCAGTCCGCAGCCAGTTCGACGCCGCGATGCTCCGATCGCGGCACGTTGAAGGTATAGGTGATCCCTGCAAGCGGCGTCGCTTGCGAAACGAGTTCGTCCTTGAAGAATTCGTAGAAACCCGTGACGCTCAGCTTGAGCGCATTGTTCGGCGTCCAGTCCGCCCCGATATCGTATCCGAGGTTCTTCTGTGTCCGAAGCTGGGTGTTGTTGCCCGAGGAGCCGTCCGGAAGCACGAAGAGGTTGCTGACCTGCGGCGTGCCATATCCGGTCGCCACCCGGCCGCGAAATTGCCACTCGCTATTCAGCCTGTAGAGCAGCGCAAGCTCGGGCGCGGTATTCTGGAATTGTCGATCTGCCGTGGTGATCGCTGTAGTGGCGGCCCCGGCAGGACCAGTATAGGTGTAGGCAGTGTTTCGACCGGTCAGATTGGTGGTCTCCCAGCCGATGCCGGCGATCGCCGTCAAAGCAGGCGTGAGCTTCAGCTCCTCGCGCGCACGAAGACCATAGTTCGTCGTGTCGCTGAACAGGTTACTGGACAACCTTCCGAGCGTTGCGTTGCCGCCCGGCATCACGTTGCGGGTATCGCTTGAGGCCGAGAGCGTATTGTAGAAGCCGCCGAAATAGGCGGTCGATTCCATCCCGAATATCTCACCACGTCTGACGACATCGCTCATGTAGTTGTAGGACGGGAAATCCCCGATCGCGCTCGTCGATCCCGTCGGCTGGTTGATGTTGCGGTCATCGAAGACGAATTGGTTGCGCCAGGTCGTCTGGTTGTCGAAATCGTGCTCCCAGCGAGCACCAACGATGGTGCGGCGATCGTCGCGTCCGAGACCCGCCTGGAGAGCGGTTTCCTTGTCGGTTCCTGCTGCGGCATTGAAGCCGTTGTTGAACAACGTCACGGTCCCGCATCCCGGTGCGGCGGTGGCTCCGGTTGTGCATCCCTGCTGGAACGGATTCTGGTAGAACTGATTGAGCGACGAGCGGATCGGCAGGCGCGCCGTCAGATCGTTGTTGATGAGCTTCACCGTGAAACGGTCGTCGGGCGTCGCCTGCAAGGTACCGAGGAAATTGACGGTCTGGGTGTTGAACCAACTGTTGCCGATAAAGCCGTCGCCGCGCGCATCACTTGCGAACAGTGAACCTTCGAAGTTGCCGACCTTCTTGCCGGCGGCGAGATAGTTGTTCAGGTATCCGAAGCTGCCCCCGTCGACGCCATACTCGACGCCGTCGATCGAGGCACCCAGCCGAGTTCGGAAATTCAGTGCGCCGCCGGTCGCGTAGTTGCCATAGAGTGCCGACGAAGGCCCACGGATCACGTCGATGGCGCCATAGGCGTGCGGATCGATCAAGTCGCTGCGGGACAGGCCGTCCGGCTGCGTGACCGGGAACCCGTCGTCAAAGATCACCAGGTTCCGGATGCCGAAGCCATTCCGTGCATTCGATCCGCGAATCGAGATGCCGAAATCACGGGGCCCGTTGCCCTGCTTGATCGAGATGCCCGGGCTATCCCGCAGCACGTCCGCGACCGAGAACGACGGACGGTCGTCGAACTGGCTGCGGTCGATTGTGGTTTGCGTTTGGCCGGCGGGCGCCCGGTTCAGGCTGTCGCGCGCCGCGAGTGGCGTCCCCCCCTGCCGCGGCGAGGTAGCCGCCCCAGCTCTCGCTCCCGGCGGCTGCGCTGGTCTCGGGGCGGACACGGTACGCACCCTCCGTTTCGGCGCTGCCGGCTTGGCCCGCGCCGCCGGATTGGGTGCCTCGACAGTAACCGGCGGCAGCGCGACAGCCGGCGTCTCGGCCCCCGCCAGAGATGGAATCGCGGACAGCGCGCAGCTCAGTGCGAGCGCGCTCATGCCACCGCGGGCATGATGACGAAACATGGATGAATCCCGACGCCGGCGGATGGGCCGGTCTGCTCAAGGGCAATTCACCGGCGCGCAGGACGCACCGGCTGCGAGAACGTCGTCAGGATGGAAATGGTGGAGCGCGCGCCTGGGCGTGCGAGCCGGCGCCGGAGCTAACGACGTCGGACGCGAAATCGTGCCAGGCGACTTGGCTCGCCGCACGTTCGACGGGCGACGCCGATGCTTGCGGGGTATCGATCGGGGCCCCGGTCTGCAGCACGCTGCACACCGCGCAACAGCCGTCATGGGCGTGCTGACTGCTCTGGTCGCCCTGCCCCGCTCCGGAGCCCGGGTCAGCGTGGCAGATGCCGGCAGCGGCCAGCGGGTCGGACGCGGCGAGGCTCACCGCCCAGCAGGCCCCGATCGGTGCGAAAATCTGCACCAGCAGGGCAACCAGGACTATGGGCAGGAAATTCTTAAGCCGCCGGCGCATCGCGAAACCCATCCGGAAAGGAACTAACCACCACAGACCCTGGAAGTCGAGACACCGCACGGCCTCAGTCTATTCCGGCGGCACGAAATCGCGCCCCGTGTCGATCGCGCCACAGACAGCGCCGGCCGCCATATCCCCTTACCCGGTCGCGCGTTTTCGAGCTCATTCTGCAACCGACAGTGGCATCATCCCAATCATTTCGCAAATTGCTCGAATTTTGAACATTCGTTGCCGAAAATGGTGACAAGCCTGGAAAGATGGTCTACCAATTCGGCCCTAGGCCAGCCGCAAGGTTAGTCTTGGTGGTCCAAGTCTCGGGAGGAGCCCGGCGCGCAGAAGCAGCGTCACCCCATCAATCAAGATCAAATCGTATTTTTGGGGCAATAGGGTCGACACAATTTTTGGAGCAGGGCTCGGAGCCCTGCTCTTTTTTTGTGTGATGATTGCAACCGGCAATGACCTCATCAACGAACCCGATCGAACACAGCTTCGAGCTCGCCGCCGCGGCCTGCGATGATCTCACGCCGCTGGTCTATCGCCGCCTGTTTCGCGAACACCCCGAGGCGCAGGTGATGTTTCGCAGCGAGCCGGTGAAGGGCTCGATGCTGTCGCTCACGATCGAGGCTCTCCTCGACTTTGCCGGCGAGCGCACCGGACATTTCCGGCTGATCGAATGCGAGGTGTCCTCGCATGATGCCTACGGTACGCCGCGCGACCTGTTCGTCGCATTCTTCGGAGTGATTGCCGCAACCCTGCGCGAGCTTCTCGGCGAGCAATGGTCCGATGAGATCGATGCTGCGTGGCACAAGCTGCTCTGCGACCTCGAGGCCATCGTTCGGCAGCAGCCGGATTAGCAACATCGCGTCACCGCGAGGGCGTAGCGTCGCCGTTCCGATTGTGACACACTCGCTTTATCCGCGGCGCGTGCAACTGATGCCGACGGCCAGAAAAATGAAAGAGGGAGCAAACACCAATGCCAGGGATGGATAAAACTCCGACGACACGGCGCGACCTTCTGCAGATGGCGGCAGCCGGCGGGGCGGCCGCCGCATTGTTCGGTGGAATGGGCGTCAACCCGGCGCTTGCCGCCGAGATGGGCCGCTCGGAAAAGCCGCTGAAGGCCGCATTCTCCAACGCCGGATTGCAGGCGACGTGGTGCGCGCAGGGCAAGAAGGCGGCCGAGTTCTGGGGCAAGCTGTTCAACGTCGACGTCACATGGTTCGACGGCCAGCTCGACGCCGTCAAGCAACGCGCTGCGATCGACAATATGGCATCGCAGAAATGGGATTTCGTCGCGATCCAGGCCTTCGGCATCGGCACCCTCACCCAGCCCGTGCAGAAGATGATCGACGCCGGCATTCCCGTGATCGACATGGACACGCTGATTGCTCCTCTCGATCAAATCAACGTCCACTCATTCCTTGCCCCCGACAACGAATTCATGGGCGCTTCGGTGACGCAAGCGCTGTGCAACGCGATCGGCGGCAAGGGCAAGATGATCATGACCCAGGGCGCGCTCGGGCACACCGGTGCGCAGGGCCGCGCCAAAGGCTTCAACTCGGTGGTCAAGCAATTCCCGAACATCGAGGTGCTGGACACTCAGCCCGCCGACTGGGACGTTTCCAAGACTGCCCGCCTCTGGGAAACCTATCTGACCAAGTACCCGCAGATCGATGCGGCTTTCTTCCACAATGACGACATGGCGCTCGCCGCCTACAACATCATGAAGGCGCACAACCGCACCAACATCCTGATCGGCGGCGTCGACGCCATGCCGCCGGCGATCCAGGCGGTCAGCGAAGGCCGCATGTTTGCCACCGTCCGCAATCCGTCCTGCCGCATCCATGGCGGTGCCATCATCGCGGGCGTCGCTGCCGTCGTCAGCGGCGAGAAGAGCGGCCAGGGCATCCCGAAGAACGTCGTGACCGACGGCCCGGTGGTGACCAAGGCCAACGCCCCCGGGATGCAATGGATGGAGGACCACTTCCTGATCTGAGCGGCCCTCATGTCGCAGGGACGCTCCCCGATCCTCGAGTTGAACCAGATCACGAAGGCCTTCGGCGGTGTCGAAGCCCTTCGTGGCGTCGACTTTTCGCTCTATGCCGGCGAGATCCATGGCCTCGTCGGCGAAAACGGCGCCGGGAAAAGCACGCTGATGAAGATCATCGCCGGCGTGCATCCGGAGTTTTCCGGCCGCTTCATGCTCGATGGCAAGGAGACCCGCTTCCACTCGGCCCGCGACGCGCACGCAGCCGGCATCGCTATGGTGCATCAGGAGCTCAGCGTTGCGCCCGACCTGACGGTGGCCGAGAACGTCTTCCTCGGCAACCAGCCGACCAACCGGCTCGGGCTGGTGCAATGGCGGCGGATGGCGCGCGAAGCCGGCGAGCAGCTCGCCCGCTTCGGCATCGACGTCGATCCGATGAGCCGGCTCGGCGACCTCCCGATCGGCCTGCAACAGCTCATCGAGATCGCCCGCGTGCTGTTCTCCGGCGCGCGCATCGTCATCCTGGACGAACCGACCTCGGCGCTTTCCCCGCCCGAGGTCGAGCGTCTGTTTGCGACGCTGCGCAGGCTGCGCGACGAGGGCGCCAGCATCGTCTTCATCTCGCATTTCATCGAAGACATCCTGCGTGTCTCCGACACCGTGACCGTGTTCCGGAACGGGCGGAAAGTTGCGGAGACCGCCTCCGCCAGCACCACCAAGGGCGCCCTGATCGAGGCCATGATCGGCCGCGGCGGCGAAGTGCTGGAGCACAGCTACACCGACGATCTTATGCTGCCACAGTCGGGCGACGGTTCGGTGGTCCTGAAAGTCGTCCAGCTCTCGCTCGGCCGCAGCCTACAGGACGTCTCGTTCGAGGCCCGCGCCGGCGAGGTGCTCGGAATCTACGGCTTCATGGGTTGCGGCCAGTTGGAGCTGTCGCGCATCCTGTTCGGCAAGCTGCGGCCGGACGGCGGAACGCTGGCGGTCGACGGCGCCGCCAAGACGTTCCGCAGCACCGCGGCGGCGCGGCGTGCCGGTGTCGCGCTGGTGCCGGAAAGCCGGCGCGCGATGCTGTTCCACCAGGAGCCGGTCTACAAGAACGTCTCGATCAGCATTCTCGACCGGATCTCCGCCCTGCTGCTCAAGCCGGTCCGCGAGCGCGCGATCGCGCAGCGCCAGGTCGAGCAATTGCAGATCCGGCCGCCGGTCGTGGGACTCGACCTCGGCATGCTCTCCGGCGGCAACCAGCAGAAGGTGGCGCTGGCAAAATGGCTGACCTACCCGCCTCGCCTTTTGGTGTTGTGCGAACCGACCCGCGGTATGGACGTCGGCGCCAAAAACGACGTGATCGACATCGTCCGCGACCTCAGAGCCAAGGGGCTCGCGATCATCGTGCTGTCGACGGAGCCGGAGACGGTGCTGTCGCTGGCCGACCGGATCCTGGTCCTGAAGCGCGGCACGGTGGTGCGAGAATTCGCCGGCGAGGCGGTGAGCAAGGACCGCCTGTTGGAAGCGGCGTGATGGGGATACATGATGACAAGCAGTGACAGCGCGACAGCGCGAGCGGATCACCAGCGGTCGCGCGGGCTGGCGCCCTTCCTGCGCTCGCAGATGCGCAACATCGCGCCGTTCCTGACGCTGATCTTTCTCAGCGCCTTCTTTGCCATCGCGAGCCCGTCGTTTGCGACGCTCGACAATGTCGGCAACATCCTCACGCAAGTCTCGGTGACCGGCATCATTGCGGTCGGCCTCACCTTCGTGATCCTCTGCGCCGAGATCGATCTCTCGATCGCCAGCATCGCCAACGTGACCGGCATCGCGGTCGCCTACTTCACGCTGCAGGAGTCCTACGTCAACATCGCCAACGTCCCGATGCCCGGCTGGGCCGCGATCCTGCTGGCGTTGGCGCTGTGCGCGCTGCTCGGCGTCGTCAACGCGCTGGGGCTGACCATGATCGGCATCCCCTCCTTCATCATGACGTTGGCGATGATGCAGATCGCCGCCGGCGTCTCCGCGCTGCTGGTGCGCGGCCAGATCGCCTACAAGGTGCCGGACCTGATCACGACGCTCGGCTCCGGTTCGATCGGCGGCATTCCCTGGATCGTGATCGTTGCCGCCGTGATGCTGCTCGGCGGCCATCTGGTGCTGACCTACACACGGTTCGGCCGCTACGTCTATATGGTCGGTGGCAATCGCGAGGCCGCGGAGTTTTCCGGCCTCAACGTCAAGCTGATCCTCGGCAGCGTGATGGTGATCTCGGCGGTCTGCTCGGGGATCGGCGGCATGCTCGGGGTGGCGCATTTCGGCAGCGCGCAGCAGAACGAATTCGACACCTATCTCTTGGATTCGATCGCGGCCGTGGTGGTCGGCGGCACCAGCCTGTTCGGCGGCCGCGGCGGCATCGGCAACACCATCGTCGGCCTGTTCGTGCTCGGCGTGCTCAACAACGGCCTCGACCACGTCAATATCGACAGCTTCCTGAAGATCCTGATCCGCGGCCTGATCCTGCTCGCCGCGCTGATCATCAACGTCTATGCGCAGCGGCTGCGCGAGCGGGCGGCGGAGTAGCCTGGCCGAAGCCAGCTCGGCATGACGACAATAGGTCAGGGCACGGCTCTTTCCAGTTGTCGTCCCTGCGAAAGCAGGGACCCATAATCACAGGATTGCGTGGTTGAAACGCGCTGTGGCTCCAACGTTGCAAGGCAATGCGCATTCGTGGCTATGGGTCCCGGCTCAAGGCCGGGACGACAGCGAGGATGTGGCGCAGCTTGTGAGTCATTCGTCCGCGTTCTCGCGACATCATTCGTCCGGCGCAGGGAAAGCCGGGTGCCGATCGCACCCATGGGCCCGGGTGCAATAAAAAAGCGCCGGGGGTAGGACCACAGGTGAAACCGGAAACACCCCGGCTTTCCCTGCGCGATGGGTTACGGCTTATACGTGCTTGCCCCGGCGAGACTGGGCTTGGCGGCTCTGCCTACCAGGTGTAACGCAGCGTGCCTTTGCCGGCGTAGCTCTGCGTCACGTTCGAGAACTCGCCTTCGAAGGTCGCGGCGGCCGACCAGCCGTTGATCCACTTCATCTCGGCGGATGCGGTGGCGAGCGCGGAATCGAACGCTTGCGCGGCGCCGTTGACGACGAAGCTCGCGCCCGGCAGCGTCTGGAAGGTCGCAGCGATCGAGCGGTCCGGATTGAAATCATGCGCCCAGGCGGCGCGGCCGCGCAGCGTCAGGATGCCGTCCTGCATCGCGAAGGACCTGTCGGCGCGCAGGCCGAGTTCGCTGCGGCTGTCGGTGACGCTCTTGGCGTTGTAAGCCAGTGCAAAGGCGCTCGCGCCGGAGACAGCCGTCTCCGCGTAGCCCGGCAACTCAAAGCTGGTGAACTGGCCTGCGGCGTAAGGCGTGATCCCGATGCCGCCCGCCCATGGCAACACGAAGCGGTAGCCGCCCTCGATGCGGCCGGACCAGGCGTTGGCGTTGAACTCCGCGCGCAGATGATCGACGCCCGCGATCGTCACGAAGCGATCGGTGGTGATATCCTGCCAGCCATAGGCGAGCGCGGCGGTGAGATAGGTCGGGCCGTTGGTGTGGCGGACATATGCACCGGCCTGGAACAGGTCGGAGCGGCCGGAGCCGAGACCGTTGACGCTGAAATTGGTGCCGCCACCGGCGAGCGCAAAACCCGCCAGCGTGTTCGGCGAGATCAGATAGTCGACGCCGACCGCCGTTCCATAGATGCGGCTCGTCGTGTTGTTCGAGCCGGTCGCGGCACTGCCGTCGGTCGATTGCGAGCCGCCGAAGCCGGAGACCCAGACACTCCAGCGCGGCTCGACCGGCAGGCGCGGCGGCGCCTTGGTGACCATCGCGAAGGCATCGGTCCGCCGGCTCGCCGCCGCATAGGCATCTTCCGCATAACCGGTGGCACCGCCCGCGGAGCCGTTGCCTCCGTTGCGCGCCATGAAGGGGTCAGTCAGCAATCCGACAAACAGGTTCATCGCGTCGAACGTTGTCTGCTGGGACCCGGTTGCGAGCTCGCCGGAGGCTTGCGTCAGCCCTGCCGGCGTGAGCGCACCGAAGACGAGCGGAATCGTACCGACGCTGGCGAAGGAATTGGAGAGCGCGTTTCCAACGGCCTGCTGATTGGCGTTCAATCCGCCGGGGATGGTGAGGCCGGTGAAGTTCAGCACCAAATTGAGGAAAGCATGGTTACCGTCGTAGCTGAGGGAGGAGCTGAATCCCGCAGGCAGATTGGTATTGACCGGGCCGGCGAAGGTCCCGCTGACGCCGCCGCTCGCCGTCAGAATGGAGTATTGCTTCGCGACGTAGCTGCCATTGGCGAAGATCGCATTGACGGTCGCCCCGCCGAGCGCTGCCGTGCCGGTGACGTTGGCAAAGGACGCGGTTGCCGGATTGAGATTGACCACGTACAGCGCGCCGGACTGAAAGGCGAGATTGCCGGCGATCGTCATCGACGACCCCGGCGTGGCATTGCCGGGCGCGAGCGTCGCGCCGGAGCCAATGCTCACCGTGTTCGGAGGATCGACAAGACCGGTGCCGGTCAAAGTGCCGCCGACGCTGACGTTGACCGCTGAGGAGCTTGTGATCGCGCCATCGACCTGCAGCACGCCGCCATTGATGTTGGTCGCGCCCGTATAGCCGCTGCTGCCAGTGAAAACCAGCGTGCCCGCGCCGCTCTTGGTCAGCCCGCCGCTCCCGGAGATACTGCCGGAAAACGTGGTGCTGGTGCCGTCGCCGCCGGTCGTCAATGTCGCCGAACCGAGCGCGACTGCGCCGGCGCCGGCCAGCGAACCGACGGTCTGGTTGAAGCTGTTGAGATCGAGGACCGCTCCGCTCGCCACGGTAAAGGCACTGCCGGCTGAGAAGCTATTGGCCGCGCCCGCCTGAAACCTGCCGGCATTGACGGCCGTCGCTCCCTGATAGGTGCTGGAGCCGGCGAGAACCAGCGTACCTGCGCCGCTCTTGGTGAGGGAGCCCTGGCCCGAGATCGTGCCACCGAGTATCAGGTCGGCATCGGCCTGGAAGGTGCCGCCGCCGGAGTTCAGCGCGACATCGCGCGTGGTCGAGATGGCGGAAGTCGTCCGCAAGACGCCGCCATTGAAGCTCAGCTTTCCCGAGACGCTGCCGAGAGCCGCGTCCGATGAGATCGACAAGACGCCCTGGTCGATGCTCCACGGCGTGAGGGCTGCCGTCGAACCCACAAGCGTCCAGGTGCTGGCGCCGGTCTTCCGGAACACGCCGAAACCCTGATAGAGCGAACCGACCTGCGATACGTCGAAAGTGGCGTCGGTCGCGCCGCCGAGCCGCAACGTATCGGCGCTGCTGAAGGCGACAACATTGCCGGCGAAGCTCGCGCCTGCCTGAATCTCCAGGATATTGGTGCCGCCGGTGAAGACGACTGCATTGGCCTGGGCGCCGGCGCCGAGATTGCCACGTCCGCCGGAGATCGTGCCGCTGTTTATCACGGTAAGATCGGCTCCCGAAATACCGATCCCGCCTGCACCCGCCGCACCGGACGCGCCGTTTTCAATACCGCTGCCGCCCAGACCGCCAATACTGCCATCGCCTCCGCGGATCACACCGGCGTTGATCAACACGGCATGCGAAGCGACGTCGAGGACGCCCACACCGCCGGCTCCGCCGTTGCCACCAATGCCGCCTCTGCCGCTGCCATTGGCTCCGAGCCCGCCGACACCGCCCAGACCTCCTTGGATGGTGCCGGTGTTGGTGAAGACGATCCCCGAACCGCCGAGCTTGAGGCCGGCCCCGCCATCGCCGCCATTGCCGCCGTTGCCACCTGTAGCAGCGCCTGTGCCGCCAGAGCCACCCGCTCCGCCAACGCCGCCCGTCAGCGCCGAGCCGTTCGAACTCGCGGCGGTTCCGGTCACAACCAGGGCATGCCCACCAGATCCGCCGCCACCGCCACCACCGCCGTCGGCGCCAGGACCGCCGTTCGAGTTACCGCCGGCGCCGCCAGACTGGCCTACGCCTCCGACGATCGGCGCAGCGTTGTCGATTTGAGAGATCGATTGTGTATTGGCGCCTCCGGCGCCCCCCGCGCCGCCGTCGCCGCCCACTGCGCCAAGCGAGCCAAAAGTATCTCCATGTCCGCCCAGTCCACCGGGCGCCCCTCCGGCGCCGCCACCGCCGCCACCTCCGCCGCCGCTGGCACTGCTGGCGGCGGCATCCGTGCCAGGGGCTCCTGGCAAGCCGTCCGCCCCGCCCGCGCCGCCTATGCCGACGCCGACAGGAGAACCGTGATGGGCGTCGCCGCCCCGACCGCCATCAGCGAGCGCCGGCGCGACCGGCAAGCAACAGAACTGGGTGACCAGGACTAACGATGCTGCACCCGCCGACATCGACGTGAGGCCGCGCCCGAAGGACTGTCCCATTTGCCCACCCGCTCATTCCGCCGGCGGGACCTCCTGTTCCATCGCATGCGCGCAACACGCTGGAAGGACGGAGCCCGCCGGTTGCAGCATCGCGTCTTGGCGATGCAGCCCCATTCACGCTGTATCACTACGCGTTCGGCGTGAGATCAGGCAAGAAAGTAAGCGCCATTCGGCGACTGTCGTTCAGCGAGTGTGTCCTGCAAACACCACTCGTGCGGGCTGGCGCGCAATACGGTTGCGTTGAACCGCCTCGCGCTTCGCATTGTCCCGGGATGCCGCGAGAACAGTTTCGGATTTTTTCGGAAGCGGCCTTCCGGACGTTTCGGAGGGCCAGCTATCCCGCAAACTCCGGCTGCCAGTTGCGTACCTCCCGGGCCGCCGCGGTGACTGCGCCAATCGTCGTGAACGACAGTGTCTCCAGCATCATGTTGCGTGCGAGCCTGAGGGCGCGCGCCTCGCAGATCGCGCGCTGCTTCTCATCTGCGATCCACTCGAAATCGATATTGTGCGCGAGGCCAAGGATGCGGCGGATGGTCTTGGCTGCCGCGAAGCCAACTGTGTCCTGGAACAGCCGCGCCATGTAAGCCTGCCGCTCCGCCTCCAGCTGCGCGGCGCCCGCCTCGCCTGCGAACAGCGATGCCGGATAACCGTCGCCCTTGGCGTCGTTGCGCCACAGCGCCAGGAATTTCCGGGCAAACTCGGTCCAGACGCCCTCGATCGTCTGCAATAGCCAGGCCTCGAACGAGGCGCGCTCGCCGGCCGAACGTTCGTGCCCGGCCGAGGCCAGGTAGGCCATCAGGAGATTGCCGATGACGGCGCCGAGATCGAAACCCATCGGGCCGTAGAAAGCGAATTCGGGATCGATCACCCGCGTTTCCTGCTCGGTGACCATGATCGAGCCGGTGTGCAGGTCGCCATGGATCAGCGCCTCGGGGCTCGCCATGAACTTCAGCTTGAGCCGCGAGATCGCGACATGCAGGTCGAGATCGTTGCGGAAGGCAGCCGCGGTCGCATCGAGGTAGGGCGCGGTCCAGCGGTTCTGCTCGGCGATACGGTAGGGGTCGGTGAAGATCAGATCCTCGGTGATCTTGCAGAGCGCGTGGTTGCCGGCAAACGCCGCGATCCCCTCCTTCTTCTCGGCGGCCGACAGCGCAAGGTCGGACGAAAAGAACAGAGTCTGGGCGAGGAAGGTCGAGATGTCCTCGACAAAGCGTGGGTAGCGAGTGGCGCCAACCAAGCCCTTGCGCATGATGATATGCGGCTCGAGCAGCTCCATTGCGGTAAGCGCAAGCGGGCCGTCATGATGCAGCACCGACGGCACCAGCTTCGGCGCCAGCCGCGCCTGATGCACCAGCGCCAGATGCTCATAGTGGGCGCGGGAGAGCGGCAGCGGCCAGCTCTCACCGACCAGGCGCACATAGGGCAGCGCCTGCTTGACAGCGATGCCGCCGCGCGTGCCCTTGACGATGAAGACGAGGTTCAGATTGCCGTCGCCGACCTCGCTGATCGACCAATCGGCCGGCGCTCCGCCGAGGTGCGCGACGATCGCGGGCAGGCCTGCGAGATAACCGCGCAGATCGGCCTCGCGCAGGATTCGATATTGGCTCTGCCCGGAGCCTGGTTGTGCCTGCAGGTTCATCGTGGTCGCCTCCTCCGGAATATCGCAGGGCGAAGTTGATCCTCGCTCCCGCTTCGGCCGATCCGGCCTTTTCCTGTCAGTTGTGGAACGCGGGCATCCCCATCAGGCTCGACAGCCGCTCGATCGAGAGATAGCCGGCGTAATAGGCCCACATCCCGATCGTGAAGATCACGGCCGAGAGCAGCGTGGTCCAGAGCAGCTTGCGCCCCATCCGCGCCAGCACCGGCGCGCCGGGATCGGTGCCGGGCGCAGCAATGCCGTCCTCATGCTGACTGCGCACGCCGAACGGCAGCGTCAGGAACAGCACGACCCACCAAAGGACGAAGTAGATCGCAAGCCCCGTGGAGATCTGGTACGCCATGCGGTCTCAGGCCTGTTCGATCTCGACCAAGGCGCCGGAGAAGTCCTTGGGGTGGAAGAACAACACCGGCTTGCCGTGGGCGCCGATCTTCGGCTGGCCGTCGCCGAGCACGCGCGCGCCTTCGGCGACCAGGCGGTCGCGGGCGGCGATGATGTCGGGCACGTCGTAGCAGACATGGTGGATGCCGCCGTCAGCGTTGCGCTCGACGAACTTTGCGATCGGCGAGGCCTCACCCAGCGGCTCGATGAACTCGATCTTGGTGTTCGGCAGCGTCACGAACACGGTGATGACGCCGTGCTCCGGCAGCGGCACGGCGTCGGAAATCTCGGCATTGAATGCCGTGCCGTAGATCTTTGCCGCCTTCTTGGCGTCCTTGACCGCGATGGCGACGTGATTGAGCCGGCCCAGCATGCTTCTCTCCCTTTGTACTCGCGCGCCACGGCGGCGAATTCGCTTCGCCTCTCCCCGATGGGAAGAGGTGAACCTCGGTTGCCGCACCAACTCAACCGACCGTCAGAACGTGCACAAGGCAGATCGGCTTCTTGCCCCATTGCTCGTTCAGCAGCGCCCGCACCGCGCGGCGCACCGATTCGGCCAGCGCATCCGGATCGCGCCGCCGCGGCCGCGGCAAGCCCTCGATCGTCGATACCACGACATCGAACACGATGTCGTCGAGCATTTCGCCCGCGGCATTCTTCTCCGGCATGCCGACGAGATCAACCTCGGGGTCGTCGGCAAGCTCGCCCTGCTCGGTCATCGCGATGCCAACGAAGGCGCAGCCGGCAAATCCCATTCGCCGCCGCTCCACCACCGCGCGCGACTTCGAGTCCTCCAGGATGCTCCCGTCTTTGTAGAGCCGGCCGGCTGGGACTTCGCCAATGATGCCGGGATCGCCGGGGCCGAGCTTGACCATATCGCCGTTGCGGCAGGTCAGGACCTTCGGCACGCCCGCGGCGCGCGCCAGCTTGGCGTGCTCGGCCAGATGCAGGGCCTCGCCGTGCACGGGGATCAGAAGTTGCGGCCGCACCCAGGAGATCATGTCGCGCAGTTCGTCGCGGCGCGGATGGCCGGAGACGTGCACTAGGTGGTCGCGGTCGGTAATGATCTCCACGCCCTGCTCGACCAGCCCGTTGATGATGCTGCCGACCGCCTTCTCGTTGCCGGGGATGGTGCGGGAGGAGAAGATCACGGTGTCGCCCTTGTTCAGGGTGATCTGCGGATGATCGTCATTGGCGATCCGCGCCAGCGCCGCGCGTGGCTCGCCCTGGCTGCCGGTGCACAACGCCAGAACCTTGTCCGGCGGGAAGTGACCGTAGACCTCGGTGCTGCGGAAGTTCTGCACGCCGTCGAGATAGCCGCATTCGCGCGCCACCTGCACTGCCCGCTCCATGGCGCGGCCGACCACGACCACTTCGCGCTCGGCAGCCTTGGCGGCATCGGCGACCGCTTTCATGCGTGCGACGTTGGAGGCGAAGGTGGTGACGGCGACCCGGCCCTTGGCCGCTCCAACCAGCTTCTTGATGGTGGCGGCAACCTCGGTCTCAGATGGCGACCGCCCGTCGCGCACGGCATTGGTGGAATCGCCGACCAGCGCCAGCACGCCCTCGTCGCCGAGCTCGCGCAGTCGCCGCTCATCGGTCGGCAGCCCGATGATCGGAGTCGGGTCGATCTTCCAGTCGCCGGTGTGCAAGACGGTGCCGACCTCGGTCTTGATCGCGAGCGCATGCGATTCCGGAATCGAATGCGCGACGGGGATGAACTCGACATTGAACGGACCGATGTCGACCCGGCCGCCCGACGGGATCACCGTGATGGGAATCCTCGGCGGATTGCGCTCGGCGGCACATTTGGCCTCGAACAGCGCCGCGCTGAACTGCGTTGCGTAGATCCTGCAGCCGAGCCTCGGCCAGAGATCGATGATGGCGCCGAAATGGTCCTCATGGGCGTGCGTGAGCACCAGGCCCATCAGATTGTTGCGCTCCTTCTCCAGGAAGCGGATGTCCGGCATGATCAGGTCAATGCCGGGCAGATGCTCCTCATCGCCAAAGGAGACGCCGAGATCGACCGCGAGGAAGGATCGCTGATGCCGGTTGCCGAGGCCGTAGATCGACAGGTTCATGCCGATCTCGCCGACGCCGCCAAGCGGCGCAAAGGTCAATTCGTCCGGGCGCGCCATCAGTTCGCCCTCACCGAGGCCGCGTTGCCGAAATAGACCTCGCCGGCAGTCACGGACCTGCGCTCGCCGTCGGCAGTGCGGACGATCAGGCAGCCGGTATCGTCGATGGTGTCGAAAATGCCCTCGAGCGCCGCGGTCCCGGTCTGGACCGCGACCTTGCCGCCGAGCCCGGCGGCGCGCGCCAGCCACAACCGGCGGATCTCGGCAAAGCCCCGGCCGTTGTCCCAGATGCCGCGAAACTCGACCCAGGCGTCCGACAGCGCTGCGAACAGCTCCTCGGCACCGATCTGGACGCCGAGCGCCGCCAGCGACACGGCCGGTGTCGGGGTGCCCTCGGGCGCGGCCACCACGTTGGTGCCAATTCCGACGACGACGGCGAGGCGATCGCCGAGGCCTTCGGCCTCGAGCAGGATGCCCGACAGTTTCTTGCCGTCCGCCAGCACGTCGTTCGGCCATTTCAGGGTGTATGCCGGGCTCCGCCCGAGCCGCAGCGTCGCCTCGATGCTGACCTTTTGCAGCGCCGCCTCCAGCGACAGTCCGGCAGCGAAGCCCAGTGTCGCAGCGATCGCGGGCTGGACGTCCATCACCTCGAGGACACTGCTGGCGAGATTGCCGCGCGGCGCGACCCAGGCACGCTGGCGCCGGCCGCGTCCCGCGGTCTGCTCGGGGGTCACGAACCACATCGGCCCGCGCTCGCCGTCGCGGGCGCGCTGGAGCGCCTCGGCGTTGGTCGAGCCGATCCGATCGAAGGCGGCGAGCTTGTAGCCCGCCGCAATGGCCCGGGGTCCGAGCGTGAAGGTCATCTTGAAGTCTTGCACATGGTCATCTCCCAAAACCAGCCTCCACGTTTCGGGATCATGCGCGTTAAAACAGCGACTTCGCCGCCGCCGAGGCCATGCTGACCAGCGGCCCCGGATAGGCGAAGAAGAAGATATTGAAGATGCCCGCCACCGCCAGCACCGTGCGCACCTCGACGCGGATCGGATCGAGCTTGCTGATCGGCTGATCGAAGTACATCACCTTGACGATCGACAGGTAGTAGAACGCGCCCACCACGCTGGTCAGCACGCCGATCACCGCGAGCGTGAACAGGTTGGCCTTGATCGCGGCGACGAAGACGTACCACTTGGCGAAGAAGCCGGCGAGCGGCGGGATGCCGGCGAGCGAGAACAGCAGCATCGCGAAGAAGAAGGCGAGCAGCGGATTGGTGCGCGACAAGCCGGCGAAGTCGCTGATCTGCTCGACAGCCTGGCCGTTGCGCTTCATCGCCAGGATGATCGCGAAGGACCCGAGCGTCATCGCCACATAGATCGCGATATAGACCAGCACGCCCTGCGCGCCCTCGACCGTGCCCGAAGCGAGCCCGACCAGGGCAAAGCCCATGTGGCCGATCGACGAATAGGCCATCAGCCGCTTGATGTTGGTCTGGCCGATCGCCGCGAACGAGCCCAGCGCCATCGAGGCGATCGACACGAACACCAGGATCTGCTGCCACTCGGTGACGATGCCGGGGAACGCGGTGAGCGTCGCGCGCGTGAACACGGCGAGCGCGGCGACCTTCGGCGCAGACGCAAAGAACGCCGTCACCGGCGTCGGGGCGCCCTCATAGACGTCCGGCGTCCACATGTGGAACGGCACCGCCGACACCTTGAAGCAGAGGCCGACGAGCAGGAAGACGAGGCCGAACACGATGCCGATGCTGCCCGTGGTCGCCGCGGCGGCGATCCCGGCGAAGCTGACCGTGCCGGTGAAGCCGTAGATCAGCGAGGCGCCGTAGAGCAGCATGCCCGACGACAGTGCGCCGAGCACGAAATACTTGAGGCCGGCCTCGCTCGACTTGGCATTGTCGCGCTGGCTCGCGGCGACGACATAGAGCGCGAGACTCATCAGCTCGAGCCCGAGATAAAGCGAGATCAGGTCGCCGGCGGAGATCAGCACCATCATGCCGAGCGTCGACAGCAGCACCAGGATGGAGAACTCGAAGGTGCGGCCGGTCGGCTGCGACAGGAATTCGGTCGCCAGGAGCAGGGTCGCGGCCGAGCCGATCAGCGCCAGGACCTTCAGGAAGCGGGCGAAATCGTCGACGATGAAGCTGCCGCCGAAGGTGACGAGCTTGCCGGCCGGCAGCCACACTTCCAACAGGCCGGTGAGGACCAGCAGGCACACGGCAAGCGCTGTGACCAGCCGCGTCGTCCCCTGCCCGCGATAGGCTCCGATCATCAACAGCACCATGGCGCCGACCGCGAGCACCAGCTCCGGCAGCACCGGCTGCAACTGATAACCTGCACTGGAAAAGCTCATGGCGGCGGCCTTACTTCACGACCAGCGAGGCTGCCTTCACGGCAGTCACGGCGGTATTGTAGTTGTTGACGAGTTGCTGGACCGAGGCCGCCGACATGTCGAGCACCGGCTTCGGATAGACGCCGAACAGGATGGTCAGCGCGATCAGCGGGAACAGCGTCACGCATTCACGGAAGGTGAGATCCTTGATCGACATCAGCGCCGGCTTGACCAGGGCGCCGAACACCACCTTGCGGTAGAGCCAGAGCGCATAGGCCGCCGACAGGATCACGCCCGTGGTGGCGAAGAACGCGGTCGGCAGCGAGACCTTGAAGGTGCCGAGCAGTGTCATGAACTCGCCGACGAAACCGGACGTGCCGGGCAGACCGACATTGGCCATGGTGAAGACCATGAACGTCATCGCGTAGAGCGGCATCCGGTTCACCAGGCCGCCATAGGTCGCGATCTCACGGGAATGCATGCGGTCGTAGACCACGCCGACGCAGAGGAAGAGCGCGCCGGAGACGATGCCGTGCGACACCATCTGGAACATGCCCCCCGCAACACCCTGCGTCGTGACCGCGAAGATGCCCATGGTGACGAAGCCCATATGCGCGACCGATGAGTACGCGATCAGCTTCTTCATGTCCTCCTGCATCAACGCTACCAGCGAGGTGTAGATGATGGCGATGACGGACAGCGTGAACACGAATGGCGCGAAGTCGTGCGAGGCCAGCGGGAACATCGGCAGCGAGAAGCGCAGGAAGCCGTAGCCGCCCATCTTCAGAAGGATCGCAGCCAGCACCACCGAGCCCGCCGTCGGCGCCTCGACGTGTGCGTCCGGCAACCAGGTGTGCACCGGCCACATCGGCATCTTCACCGCGAATGAGGCGAAGAAGGCGAGCCACGCCCAGGTCTGCATGCCGCGCGGGACCGCGGTCTGCATCAGGGTCGGAATGTCAGTCGTGCCGGCGTTCCAATACAGCGCCATGATAGCAAGCAGCATCAGCACCGAGCCGAGCAGCGTGTAGAGGAAGAACTTGAACGACGCGTAGACCCGGCGCGGACCGCCCCAGACGCCGATGATCAGGAACATCGGGATCAGGCCGCCTTCGAAGAACAGGTAGAACAGCACGAGATCTAGCGCCGAGAAGGTGCCGACCATCAGCGTTTCCAGGATCAGGAACGCCATCATGTATTCGCCGACCCGGCTCGTGATCGCCCGCCAGCTTGCGATGATGCACAGCGGCATGATTGCCGTGGTGAGGATCAGCAGCGGGAGCGAAATGCCGTCGACACCCATGTGATAGGTGATGCCGGTGGCAAGCCACGACGCCTTCTCGACGAACTGGAAGTCGGTCGAGGCAGGATCGAAGCGCGCCACCAGGATCAGCGAGATCACGAAGGTGATCACCGTCGTCCACAGCGCGATCCAGCGCGCGGTGCGGTTGGCGGCCTCGTCCCCGCCCCGCGCCAGCAGATAGACCAGGATCGCGCCGACGGTCGGCAGGAAGGTCGTGACGGAAAGGATTGGCCAGGTTGTCATTTACTGGCCTCCCAAGCCGAACATGAACCAGGTGATCAATCCGGCAGCCCCGATCAGCATCGCAAAGGCGTAGTGATAGAGGTAACCGGTCTGCAGTTTGACGACGTTGCGGGTGACGTCGAGCACGCGGGCCGAGACGCCATCGGGACCGAAGCCGTCGATGATGAAGCCGTCGCCCTTCTTCCAGAGCGTGTAGCCGATCCACTTCGCGGGGCGCACGAAGATCAGGTCGTACAGCTCGTCGAAGTACCATTTGTTGAGCAGGAACTGGTACAGCATCGGCTGCTGGGTCGCGAGCTCTTCCGGCAGGTACGGCCTGCGGATGTAGAACATGTAGGAGATGAACAGGCCGATCACCATCATGACGGTGGGCAGCGGCGCGAGCCAACCCGGGATATGCTCCATATCCTCAAGGATATGCGGGTTCATCTTCACGGATTCGCGGAAGAACTCCTCGACGCCGTGCGGGCTGGCGAACAGCTCCTTGAACGGCAGGCCCGCCAGGATCGAGCCGGCCGCCAGCACGCCGATCGGCACCAGCATCCACATCGGGCTCTCATGCGCCGCCTCGTAGTGCTTCTGGTCGTGCGGCTCGCCAAAGAAGGTCTTGAAGATCAGGCGCCAGGAATAGAACGAGGTCAGGCCGGCCGCCGCGATCGTCAGCAGATAGGCATAGCTCGCCATTGGGTTATGCGCGGCATAGGCCGACTCGATGATCGCGTCCTTGGAGAAGTAGCCGGCGAACAACGGGAAGCCGGTCAGCGCCAGCGTGCCGATGCACATCACCGCGAAGGTGTACGGAATCTTGCGCCACAGGCCGCCCATGTTGCGGATGTCCTGCTCGTGATGCATCGCGTAGATCACCGAGCCTGACCCTAAGAACAGCAGCGCCTTGAAGAAGGCGTGCGTGAACAGGTGGAACATGCCGACCGAATAGGCCCCCGCCCCCATCGCCACGAACATGTAGCCGAGCTGCGAACAGGTCGAGTAAGCGACGATGCGCTTGATGTCGTTCTGCACCAGGCCGACGGTCGCAGCGAAGAACGCCGTGGTCGCGCCGAAGAACATCACCACAGCCTGCGCGGTCGGCGACAGCTCGAACAGCGGCGACAGGCGCGCCACCATGAAGACGCCGGCGGTGACCATGGTCGCGGCGTGGATCAGCGCCGACACCGGGGTCGGGCCTTCCATCGCGTCGGGCAACCAGGTGTGCAGCAGGAACTGCGCCGACTTGCCCATCGCGCCCATGAACAGCAAGAGGCAGGTCAGCGTCAGGGCGTCGGCATGCCAGCCGAAGAAGTCGATGGTCTTGCCGGTCAGCCCCGGCGCCGTATGGAAGATGGTCTCGAAATCGGTCGAGCCCACCAGCGCGAAGATCGCGAAGATGCCGAGCGCGAAGCCGAAATCGCCGACGCGGTTGACCACGAACGCCTTGATCGCCGCGGCGTTCGCCGACGGCTTCTGATACCAGAACCCGATCAACAGATAGCTCGCCAGGCCGACGCCCTCCCAGCCGAAGAATAGCTGCACGAGGTTGTCCGAGGTCACCAGCATCAGCATCGCGAAGGTGAACAGGCTGAGATAGCCGAAGAAACGCGGCCGGTTCGGGTCCTCGTCCATGTAGCCGATGGAATAGAGGTGAACGAGCGCCGACACCGTGTTGACCACGACCAGCATCACCGCCGTCAGCGTGTCGGCCCGCAGCGTCCAGGCCACCTGCAGGTCGCCCGAGGTGATCCAGGGCAGCAGCACGACGCGTGCGTCATGGTGCATGAAGCCGACATCGACCAGCGCGAACCAGGACAGCGCCGCCGAGACGAACAAGAGGCCGGTGGTGATCAGCTCGGCCAGCCGCGATCCGGCAGCCGCTGGCTCGGAGACGTGGTGGTCGTCGTGACCGCCATGATCGTCATGGCTGTGTTCGTCATGAGCCGCCGCGGCATGAGCGTCGCCATGTGCGTCGTCATGATGCTCGACGGTGTCGCCGCTCGGATTGCGGGCATGCGCGCCGACCAGCGAAATGATCCCTGCGAGGATGGCGCCCAGCAAAGGCAGGAATACGATTGCCTGAACCATGACTGCGCCTAGCCCTTCATCAGATTGACGTCTTCAACCGCGATCGAACCGCGGTTGCGGAAATAGACCACCAGCACGGCAAGGCCGATCGCGGCCTCGGCCGCCGCCACCGTCAGCACCAGCAGCGCGAACACCTGGCCGACGATGTCGCCGAGGAAGGTCGAGAACGCCACCAGGTTGATGTTAACCGAGAGCAGGATCAGCTCGATCGACATCAGGATGACGATGATGTTCTTGCGGTTGAGGAAGATGCCGAGGATCCCGAGCGTGAACAGGATCGCGCCGACCGCGAGATAGTGCCCGAGCCCGATCGTCATTTCACCCACTCCGCCGCGTCGGCGTCCTGCAGTCCCTGCCCCGACGCTACCTTGCGCAACGCCATCGCCATGTCAGGCGTGCGCGCGTTCTGCACGCTGATGTTCTGACGCTTGACGTTGGCCTTGTGGCGCAGCGTCAGCACGATGGCCCCGATCATCGCGACCAGCAGCACCATGCCGGCGAGCTGGAAGTAATGGATGTACTTCGTGTAGAGCACGAGGCCCAGCGCCTCGGTGTTGCTCACATTGGTCGGGATCGCCGCCGTGATCGTCTTGGTGACCGCCGGATTGATCACCCAGGCGCCGACCACCAAAAGCAGCTCGAACATGAAGATGCCGCCGATCACGATGCCGATTGGCAGGTACTGGATGAAGCCCTCGCGCAACTCCACGAAATCGACGTCGAGCATCATGATCACGAACAGGAACAGCACCGCGACCGCGCCGACATAGACGACGATCAGGATCATCCCGAGAAACTCGGCCCCCATCAGGATAAACAGGCCGGCCGCGTTGACGAACGCGAGGATCAGGAACAACACGGAGTGCACGGGATTGCGCGAGACGATCACCATCACCGCCGATGCCACGCAGACGGCGGAAAACAGATAGAAGAACAACGCCGGAAGGATCATGCCCTCACCTCACCGGTACGGCGCGTCGAGCGCGATCGACTTCGCAATCTCGCGCTCCCAGCGGTCGCCATTGGCGAGCAGCTTGGCCTTGTCATAATAAAGTTCCTCGCGGGTCTCGGTCGCGAACTCGAAGTTCGGCCCCTCGACGATGGCGTCCACCGGGCATGCCTCCTGGCACAGGCCGCAATAGATGCACTTCACCATGTCGATGTCGTAACGGACGGTGCGGCGGGTGCCATCGTTGCGGCGCGGGCCGGCCTCGATCGTGATCGCCTGCGCCGGGCAGATCGCCTCGCACAGCTTGCAGGCGATGCAGCGTTCCTCGCCGTTCGGATAGCGGCGCAGCGCGTGCTCGCCACGGAAGCGCGGCGAGATCGGGCCCTTCTCGAAGGGATAGTTCAGCGTCGGCTTCGGCTGGAAGAAATAGCGCATGGCGAGGAAGAACGCCGAGACGAATTCCGACAGCAGAAGCGAGCGGGCTGTTGCGTTGACGTTAACACTCATGACGGCCTCACTTCGGCGCGATGCCGGCGAACTGCAGCACAGCGGCCACGACCACCACCATCGCCAGCGACAGCGGCAGGAACACCTTCCAGCCGAGCCGCATCAGTTGATCGTAGCGGTAGCGCGGCACGATCGCCTTCGCCATCGCGAACAGGAAGAACATGAAAAACAGCTTCAGCGCGAACCACACGATCCCCGGGATCCAGGTGAACGGCGGCAGCGCCACCGGCGGCAGCCAGCCGCCCAAGAACAGGATCGTCGCCATCGCGCACATCGTGGTGATCGCGACGTACTCGCCGAGCATGAACAGCAGGTACGGCGTCGAGCCGTATTCGACCATGAAGCCGGCGACGAGCTCGGATTCCGCCTCGACCAGGTCGAACGGCGGACGGTTGGTCTCCGCGAGCGCCGAGACGTAGAACACCACGAACATCGGGAACAGCGGCCACACATACCAGTTCAGGATGGTGAGCTGCGGCAGCCCGATCAGGCTGGCGAACCCGCGGGTGTTCTGCGCCTCCACCACCGCCGACAGATTCAGCGAGCCGACGCAGAGCAGCACGGTGATGATCACGAAGCCGATCGAGACCTCGTAGGACACCATCTGCGCCGCCGAGCGCAGCGCGGCCAGGAAGGGATATTTCGAGTTCGACGACCAGCCGGCCATGATGATGCCGTAGATCGACAGCGACGAGATCGCGAAGATGTAGAGAATGCCGACATTGATGTCGGAGATCACCCAGCCGAGATCCATCGGGATCACCGCCCAGGCGGCGAGCGCCAGGACACAGGAGACCAGCGGCGCCAGCAGGAACACGCCCTTGTTGGCGCTGGCCGGGATCGTCGGCTCCTTCAGCACGAACTTCAGCAGGTCGGCGAAGGATTGCAGCAGTCCGAACGGGCCGACCACATTGGGGCCGCGGCGGATCTGCACCGCCGCCCAGATCTTGCGGTCGGCGAGCAGGATGTAGGCGATCGCGATCAGGAGCACGACGAGCAGCAACAGGCTCTCCGCGACCATAATGATCAGCGGCCAGAGGAAGCCGGTCCAGAACGAGCTTGCGAAGAATTCAGCCATCAGATCACGCTCACTCCGCTGCCGCCAGCATTCGGCCCGATGCCAGCCGTGAGCATTCCGCCATCACGGCAGAGGCCCGGGCGATCGGGTTGGTCAGATAGAAATCCTCGACAGCCGGCTTGAACGCCGCCTTGTCGACGCTGCCGCCCTTGCCTGCCAGCGCCTTGATGTCTTCAGCCCTGCCGGCCTCGATCTGGTCGAGCCGCATCAGGTGCGGATAGGCCTTGAACATCGCCTGGCGCAGCGCCTGCATGGAATCGAACGGCAGCTTCTTGCCGAGCACATCGGACAGCGCCCGGATGATCGCCCAGTCCTCGCGGGCCTCGCCCGGCGGGAACGCGGCGCGGTTGGCCATCTGCACCCGCCCCTCGGTATTGACGTAGATGCCGGACTTCTCGGTGTAGGCCGCCGCCGGCAGGATGACGTCGGCGCGATGCGCGCCGCGGTCGCCGTGGGTGCCGATATAGACCACAAAGGTGCCGTCCGGCGCGCTGATCTCGTCGGCACCGAGCAGGAACAGCACGTCGAGCGTGCCGAAGGTCGTCATCTGCGCCGCGGTCAGGCCGCCGGCCGCCGGCGAGAAGCCGATATCGAGCGCACCGGCCCGCGACGCCGTGTCTTGCAACACCGCAAAGCCGTTCCAGCCGTCCTTGAGCGCGCCGACATCAACCGCGAGCTTGGCGGCCTGCGCCAGCACCGCAGCGCCGTCGTGCCGGGCATAGGCGCCAGCGCCGACCAGGATGATCGGGTTCTTGGCGTTCTTCAGCACGTCGGCAAAGGAGTGCTTGCCGGCCACGAGCTCGGCGAGCGTCTCGGTGCCCGCACCGAGATAGTCGAGGTCATAGGTGAAGTCGGCCTTGGCGCCGATCATGCCGACCTTGAGCCCGCCGGTCCGCCAGCGCTTGCGGATTCGCGCGTTCAGCACGGCGGCTTCCTTGCGCGGGTGCGAGCCGATGATCAGCAGCGCATCGGCCTGCTCGATTCCCGATATCGTCGGATTGAAGATATAGGAGGAGCGGCCGGCCTTGGCGTCGAATGCGTCGCCGCCCTGCACCGCTAGATTGACCGAGCCGAACTTCGCCAGCAGCTCCTTCAGCGCGTACATCTCCTCGACCGCGGCGAGATCGCCCGCGATGGCGCCGATCCGCTTGCCGTCGCTGCGCCCAGTCCTGGCCGCGATCGTCGCAAAGGCGTCCTGCCACGTCGTCGGCCTGAGCTGGCCGTTTTCGCGCACATAGGGGCGATCGAGGCGCTGCGTGCGCAAACCGTCGACGATGTGGCGGGTCTTGTCGGAGATCCACTCCTCGTTCACCGCCTCGTTGATGCGCGGCAGGATGCGCATCACCTCGCGGCCGCGGGTATCGACCCGGATCGCCGAGCCGAGGCCGTCCATGACGTCGATCGACTGCGTCTTGCCAAGCTCCCAGGGCCGTGCCGCGAATGCATAGGGCTTCGAGGTCAGCGCACCCACCGGGCAGATGTCGACGAGATTGCCCTGCAGCTCGGAGCTCAGCGCAGACTCCAGATAAGTGGTGATCTCCATGTCCTCGCCGCGTCCGGTCGCACCCATCTCGGGGGCGCCGCAGATCTCGGCGGAGAAGCGGACGCAGCGCGTGCACTGGATGCAGCGGTTCATCGAGGTCTTGACCAGCGCGCCGAGATACTTGTCCTCGACCGCGCGCTTGTTCTCGGCGAAACGGCTGGTGTCGACGCCATAGCCCATCGCCTGGTCCTGCAGGTCGCACTCGCCGCCCTGGTCGCAGATCGGGCAGTCCAGCGGATGGTTGATCAGCAGGAATTCCATCACGCCTTCGCGCGCCTTCTTCACCATCGGCGAACGGGTCGAGATTTCCGGCGGCTCGCCCTTCGGGCCCGGACGGCAGTCGCGCACGGCCCAGGCGCAGCTCGCGACCGGCTTCGGACCGCCCTTCACCTCGACGAGGCACATACGGCAATTGCCGGCGATCGACAGCCGCTCGTGATAGCAGAAGCGCGGAATCTCGGCGCCGGCCGCCTCACACGCCTGCAACAGCGTGAAGTCCGGGGCGACATCGATCTCTTTGCCATCGATGATGATCTTGGTCATGTCTTCAAGTCTTTCCCAGCTTCGCCGCTATCACTCCGCCGCCACCTGCACGGGATCGCGGACACCGGCATCGTCGAGATCGGCCCTGTGCGAATACTGGTCGATGCGCTCCTCGATCTCGTGACGGAAATGCGCGATCAGACCCTGGATCGGCCAGGCCGCGGCATCGCCGAGCGCGCAGATCGTGTGGCCCTCGACCTGCTTGGTCACCTCGAGCAGCATGTCGATCTCGCGCTTGTGGGCACGGCCCTCGGCCATGCGCGTCAGCACGCGCCACATCCAGCCGGTGCCCTCGCGGCACGGCGTGCACTGGCCGCAGCTCTCATGCTTGTAGAAATAGGAGATGCGGGCGATCGCCCGGATCAGGTCGGTCGACTTGTCCATTACGATCACGGCCGCGGTGCCGAGACCGGAGCGCAGCTTGCTCAGGGAATCGAAATCCATCGGCGTGTCGATGATCTGCTCGGCCGGCACCATGCGCACCGACGAACCGCCGGGGATGACCGCTTTCAGGTTGCCCCAGCCGCCGCGAATGCCGCCGCAATGCTTCTCGATCAGCTCGCGGAACGGGATGCCCATCGCCTCTTCGACGTTGCAGGGCCGCTCGACATGGCCGGAGATGCAGAACAGCTTGGTGCCGACATTGTTGGGACGGCCGATGCTGGCGAACCAGGCCGCGCCGCGGCGCAGGATGTCGGGCGCGACGGCGATCGATTCGACGTTGTTTACCGTGGTCGGGCAGCCGTAGAGGCCGACATTGGCCGGGAACGGCGGCTTCAGCCGCGGCTGTCCCTTCTTGCCCTCGAGGCTCTCGAGCAGCGCGGTCTCTTCGCCGCAGATATAGGCGCCGGCGCCGTGCGCGACGTAGAGGTCGAACGGCCAGCCGTTGACGTTGTCCTTGCCGATCAGCTTGGCGTCGTAGGCCTGGTCGATCGCGGCCTGTAGGCGCTCACGCTCGCGAATGAACTCGCCGCGGATATAGATGTAGCAGGCATGCGCGCCCATCGCGTAGCTCGCGAGCAGGCAGCCTTCGACCAGCAGATGCGGATCGTGCCGCATGATCTCGCGGTCCTTGCAGGTGCCCGGCTCGGACTCGTCGGCGTTGACGACGAGATAGCTCGGACGGCCGTCCTTGGATTCCTTCGGCATGAACGACCACTTCATGCCGGTCGGGAAGCCCGCGCCGCCACGGCCGCGCAGACCGGAGGCCTTCATCTCGTTGATGATCCAGTCGCGGCCCTTGTCGATAATCGCCTTGGTGCCGTCCCAGGCACCGCGACGGCGCGCGCCTTCGAGGCCCCAATCGTGGAGGCCGTAGAGGTTCTTGAAGATGCGGTCCTTGTCGTCGAGCATGCTCAAAACTTTCCGAACATCACCGATTGGCTTGGGTATAGGCGAGCCCCGCGGCGCAACCGCCGAACACGAAGGCCCACAACAGACTGCTCTCCAGCGAGGCGTTGAGCCCGTAGCGCTGCAGCAGGAAGATGAAGCACGCAGCCACAGCCGTGTGCAGAGCGATGTAGCGCCAGTCCTTCATCGCACCGCCCCTCCCCGTCCCGATCGCTTGCACCTGGACGCCACGCATCAGGTGGTTTCCTTCAGCGTGGTCGGACCGCCCGCCGGCGCCGAGAACTGACGGTCGACCTGCGGACCGGGCTTCGGCGGATTGCCCGCGGCAAAGCCGTCGAGCACCCTGCCGAAGCTTTCCTTGGTCAGATCCTCGTAGGTATCCTTCCAGATCAGCACCATCGGCGCGTTCACGCAGGCGCCGAGGCACTCAACCTCCTCCCACGAGAAGTTGCCGTCCTTCGACAGATGGAACGGCTCGTGATTGATGCGATGCTTGCACACCTCAATCAGGTCGCCGGCGCCGCGCAGCCGGCACGGCGTGGTGCCGCAGACCTGCACATGCGCCTTCTTGCCGACCGGCGAGAGCTGGAACATCGTGTAGAAGGTCGCAATCTCCAGCATGCGGATGTGCGGCATCTCGAGCAGGTCGGCGACGGCGCGGATCGCGGCCTCCGAGATCCAGCCGTCATGCTGCTCCTGCGCGCGCCAGAGGATCGCGATCGCGGCCGAGGCCTGACGCCCGGGCGGATATTTCGCAATCTCCTTCTTGGCCCAGGCCAGATTCTCGTCCGTGAACGTGAAGCTCGCGGGCTGCAATTCCTTCGGGGCAAGGCGGCGGACGGACATCGTTCAGTCTCTCATTGCACGCGGCGTGCGGCTTTGGCGCTCAGCGCATCGATCCGGTCTTGCCAGAAGGCGCTCGCGGTGCCGAACACGTTGTAGCCGATATGGGTGGAAACCTTGATGCGATCGAGGATCGAGAGCTCGTTCACGGTCTCAAGGCGACGGGTGCTGCGGTCGAAGACGGTCAGCTTCAGGGGCGTCTGTTCGAGGATATAGCGGGACACGGTGTGCTTGCGGTCGCTGCCGTGCTCCTCGCAGAGCAGCACGCTGTCCGTTTCCATCAGGCGCTGGCCGCCCTTGATCGCATCGATCTCGACGCCCTCGACATCGAGCTTCACCAGATACTTGCCCTTCGGCGGGATCTTCTGGTCCTCGATCAGATCATCGAGCGCGATGACCGGCACTTCCTCGCCATCGGCGCTATCGCCGGCGATGCTGAACGCCTCGTGCTTGGTGCCCGACAGCCGCGCGGTGCCGCGACTGGCGCCGATCGCGCACTTCATGGTCTCGAAGCGATTGCCGTTGACGCGCGCATTGTTGGTGAGCTTCGAATAGTTCTGCTCTGACGGCTCAATCGCGATCGCCCGATGGGCGCCGAACGGCCTGCTCGACGCCAGCACTGACCAGTAGCCGTAATTGGCGCCGCAATCGACCAGCATATAGTCCACGTCGGCGGCGTCCTCGAACAGCAGTTCGAGCTCGTCCTCATAGGTGTAGTCGCGATTGAGCAGCTTGCTCCAGTAGCCATCGCCATACGGAAACTCGAACACCGCATCCTCGTTGAGCTTCACCGCGATGTTGCGCTCCGGCAACGTCTTGCGCAGCAGGTTGGCGCACGCGATGTAGCCCATGTGCGAGAAATGCGAGGAGATCTTCGCGCCCGTCGCCAGCGCCAGCGCAGCCGTGCGCTCCCAGGCGTTGGCCCCTTCCAGGGCGCCCGAGGCACGGTCAAACTGGATGGGCGGCTGCACCATCACCGATCGACCTCTCCGAACACGATATCGAGCGAGCCGAGGATCGCCGAGACGTCGGCGAGCAGATGGCCCTTGCAGACGTGATCCATCGCCTGCAGATGGGCGAAGCCCGGCGCGCGGATCTTGCACTTGTAGGGCTTGTTGGTGCCGTCGGCGACCAGGTAGACGCCGAACTCGCCCTTCGGCGCCTCGACCGCGGCATAGACTTCGCCGGGCGGCACGTGCACGCCCTCGGTGTAGAGCTTGAAGTGATGGATCAGCGCCTCCATCGAACGCTTCATCTCGCCGCGGCGCGGCGGCGCGATCTTGTTGTCCTCGACCACGACCGCTCCCTGCCCGTCGGGTGCTCTGAGCTTCTGGATGCACTGCTTCATGATGCGCACCGACTGCCGCATCTCTTCCATGCGGATCAGGTAGCGGTCGTAGCAGTCACCGTTCTTGCCGATCGGGATGTCGAACTCCATCTCGGCATAGCACTCATAGGGCTGCGCCTTGCGCAGATCCCAGGCGGCGCCCGAGCCGCGCACCATGACGCCGGAGAAACCCCACTCCCAGGCTTGCTTCAGCGGCACCACGCCGATGTCGACGTTGCGCTGCTTGAAGATGCGGTTGCCGGTGAGGAGCGTATCAAGGTCATCGACCACCTTGAGGAACGGATCGCACCACGCCTCGATGTCGTCGATCAGCTTCGGCGGCAAGTCCTGGTGCACGCCGCCGACGCGGAAGAACGCCGCGTGCATGCGCGAGCCGGAGGCGCGCTCGTAGAACACCATCAGCTTCTCACGCTCTTCGAAACCCCACAGCGGCGGGGTCAGCGCGCCGACGTCCATCGCCTGCGTGGTGACGTTGAGCAGATGGGAGAGGATGCGGCCGATCTCGCAATAGAGCACGCGGATGAGCTGGCCGCGGCGCGGCACCGTGATGCCGAGCAGCTTCTCCGCAGCAAGGCAGAACGCATGCTCCTGGTTCATCGGCGCGACGTAGTCGAGTCGGTCGAAATAGGGAATCGCCTGCAGATAGGTCTTGTGCTCGATCAGCTTCTCGGTGCCGCGGTGCAGCAGCCCGATATGCGGATCGACGCGCTCGACGACTTCGCCGTCGAGCTCCAGCACCAGGCGCAACACGCCATGCGCGGCCGGATGCTGCGGGCCAAAGTTGATCGTGAAGTTACGAAGATTTTGCGGTTGCTGGTTCATGATCAGGTCTTCGGCTCCGCCTTCGCCTTTTCGTCACCCGGCAGCGGATAGTCCGCGCCTTCCCACGGCGAGAGGAAATCGAACTTGCGGAATTCCTGGTTGAGCCGAACCGGCTCGTACAGCACCCGCTTCTCCTGGTCGTCGTAGCGGACCTCGACGAAGCCGGTGAGCGGGAAATCCTTGCGCAGCGGATGGCCGTCGAAGCCGTAGTCGGTCAGCAGCCGGCGCATGTCCGGATGGCCGGTGAAGATCACGCCGTAGAGATCGTAGGCCTCGCGCTCGAACCAGTCGGCGCCGGGAAAGACGCCGATGATCGACGGCACTTGCGTGGTCTCGTCGGCCTGGCCGCGCAGCCGGATACGGGTGTTCAGCGTCGGCGACAGCAGATGGTAGACGACGTCGAAGCGCTTCTCGCGGCCGGGATAGTCGACTGCGGTCACGTCGGTGAAGTTGACGAAGCGGCAGTTGGGATCGTCGCGCAAAAAGGTCACGACCTCCACAATCTTGCCCACCTCGACGTCGACAGTGAGTTGGTTGAACGCAACCGAGTGCGCCGTGGCGGCGCCCGGAAGCGCGCTCACGATCGTCTGCCCAAGGGCGTCGAGCTTGCCGTCGTCCATGACGTTAAACCTTAGCGTTCGATAGTGCCGATGCGGCGGATCTTCTTCTGCAGCAGCAGCACGCCGTAAAGCAGCGCTTCCGCGGTAGGCGGACAGCCCGGCACGTAGATGTCGATCGGCACGACGCGATCGCAGCCACGGACCACCGAATAGGAATAATGGTAGTAGCCGCCGCCATTGGCGCACGAGCCCATCGAGATGACGTAGCGCGGCTCCGGCATCTGGTCGTAGACCTTGCGCAGCGCCGGCGCCATCTTGTTGGTCAGGGTGCCCGCGACGATCATCACGTCGGACTGCCGGGGCGAAGCGCGCGGCGCAAAGCCGAAGCGCTCGACGTCGTAGCGCGGCATCGACACTTGCATCATCTCGACGGCGCAGCAGGCGAGACCGAAGGTCATCCACATCAGCGAACCGGTCCGCGCCCAGGTGATCAGGTCGTCGGCCGCGGCAACGAAGAAGCCCTTGTCGGACAGCTCGTGATTGACGTCGAGGAAAAACGGATCGTTAGCGCCGACCGGCTTGCCGGTCGACGGATCAAGAATGCCCTTCGGAGCCGGCGCGATCGCCGGCTGTAGCGCGGTGGGGCTCAATCCCATTCGAGCGCACCTTTCTTCCATTCATATGCAAATCCGACCGTCAGCACGGCCAGGAACACCATCATCGACCAGAACCCTGTCGCGCCCAGCTTTCCGAACGCCACGGCCCAGGGGAACAGGAACGCCACTTCGAGGTCGAAGATGATGAAGAGGATCGCCACCAAGTAGAAGCGGACGTCGAACTTCATGCGGGCGTCGTCAAAAGCGTTGAATCCGCATTCATAGGCGGACAGCTTCTCCGGATCCGGCGATTGGAACGCGACCAGGAACGGCGCGATCAGGAGCGCCAAACCGATCAGGCTTGCTACCCCAATAAAGACCACAAGTGGGAGATAATTCTGCAGGATGCCGGTCATCGGCGAGGCCTTCTTGCTGCGGTTTCCGATAAGCCGCAGATTCGTTGATTGGAATTGTTCTGGAGGCTTTAGCGCAGCGCAACAGGGGGCGCAAGACAAGCAATTTTGACGCTTTTACCGTCCTCCCCGCGCCGGCGCCCGGCCTGGTTCGGCGCACGCTCGCTTCGCCGGGCAACGCCGCCGCGGCGCTCTTGTGCCCTGCATTGTTCCCATATCAGCCCAGCTCTTTCTCGGCAGCGAGCATCTCCGCGGCGGTCGCGGTCAGCCGGTCGATGTGATCGAGCAGACGCTCCAAATCCTCGGGGCTGAGCTGCTCCAGCAGGCGGCGGTTACGCTCCTGCGCACCGGCGACGATGGCGTCATGCGCGGCCAGCCCGGCCTTGGTCAGCGACACCAGCGTCTCGCGGTTGTCCCGCGGGTTGACCGCCTTGGCCACCAGCTTGCGCGCGACCAGCTCGGCGAGCGCCCGGCTGATCTGACCCTTGTCCATGCCGACAGCCTCGGCGAGCCGGACGACGCTCATCGGCGGCCGCCGGCCGAGCGAAGCGACCAGGCCGAACTCGACCGAGGACAGCCCGGCGAGCCGCTTGTAGCGCAGCATGGCACCGCGCTTGAGCAGGTTCGCCAGCACCATCAGCCGTGACGACATCATGGCGGTGATCGGCGCCAGCTCGGCGTCCACCGCGATCTCCGGCGCTACCACCCGTCCGTTCTTGAGCTTCTCGGTCATCGGCCCACCCTCTGCCAACAAAGGCACACGCTGCCAAGCTATCGGAGATCGTTGACATTGTCATCGATCTATCGTTGACTTTGTCAACGCAAGACGACCAAGGGCGCCAAGCCCTCGGCGGGAGGAAACACCATGACCATCACCCAGCGGGACCGCGACCTCGGCACGGCCTATGCCGTGAAGCCGCCCACCACCCGGACCGAGCTCACCTCGGTCGGGCGCGGCACGCCGATGGGCGAGCTGTTGCGCCGCTACTGGCACCCGATCGGCCTGGCGAACGACGCCACCGATATCCCCAGAAAAGTGCGCGCGCTCGGCGAGGACCTGATCCTGTTTCGCGACGGGCATGGCCGGGTCGGCCTGCTGCATGCCCGCTGCTGCCATCGCGGCACTACGCTCTATTACGGCAAGGTCGAGGAGGACGGCATCCGCTGCTGCTATCACGGCTGGAAATTCGACACCGAAGGCCATTGCCTCGAGCAGCCATGCGAGCCTGACGGCGGCCGGTTCAAGGACAAGGTGCGCCAGCCCTGGTATCCGGTTCGGGAGCGCTACGGCCTGATCTTCGCCTACATGGGGCCATCAGAGAAAATGCCGGTGCTGCCGCGCTATGAATGTCTCGAGACCATGGACGAGGGTGAGTTCGTCGAGGCCGACGATTCCTCGATCGGTGGCGGCGGGCCCGCCGTGATCCCCTGCAACTGGCTGCAGCATTTCGAGAACGTGGTCGATCCCTACCACGTGCCGGTGCTGCACGGCTCGTTCAGCGGGCCGCAGTTCACCACCTTGATGGCCTCGATGCCAGAGGTGACGTTCGAGATGTCGCCGCGCGGCGTCGCGGTGCGCTCGATCCGCAGGCAGGACGACGGCAAGGTGTTCTATCGGGTCACCGAGGCCGCGCTCCCCACCTTGCGCGTCGTGCCCAATCCGCGTGTCGCCCAGTTCGCCCGTGTGGAATCGATCGGCTGGACGCTGCCGATCGACGACATCTCGTTCCGCATCTATGTCGCCGGCCGGGTCAAGACCGCCGGCGACATCGGCCGCATGCGCTCGAAGTTCAACGGCAAGTTCTGGTGGGACATGACGGAAACCGAACACCAGCAATTCCCCGGCGACTACGAGGCGCAGGTCGGCCAGGGCCCGGTGACCATCCATTCCGAGGAGCATTTCGGCCAGAGCGACCGCGGCATCCTGATGATCCGCCGCATGCTCTCTGATCAGCTCGAAGCGATTGCCGCCGGCCGCGACCCGATCGGCGTGTCGTTCGACGCCGACGCCCCGCCGGTCGAATTCGAAGCGGGGAACTACATCCGCGAGGCGTGAAGCCCGCGCGCGAGCCGACAAAGCAACAAGACAGATCGGGGGAAGCCATGGTCGACCTCGCGCCGCGCGGAGCCATACAGCCGGACGACAGCGCCAAGCCTGCCGGGCGGCGCTATTACGTGCTCGGGCTGCTCACGATCATCTACGCCCTCAATTTCCTCGATCGCACGATCTTCAATGTGTTGATCGAGCCGATCAAGAAGGAGTTCACACTCAGCGACACCACGATGGGCCTGCTCGCCGGCTTTGGCTTCGTGCTGTTCTATTCGCTGCACGGCATTCCGATCGCGCGGATGGCGGACCGGTTGAATCGCCGCAACATCGTTGCGGTCGCCTTCGCGTTCTGGAGCGCGATGACCTATCTCTGCGGCATGGCCTCCAGCGTCACCACGCTGGCGTTGGCGCGGATCGGCGTCGGCATCGGCGAGTCGGCGGGAACGCCGGCGTCACAGTCGATGATCGCCGATCTCTTTGACAAGAACGAACGCCCGCGTGCGCTCGGCATCTACGCGATCGGCACCTATCTCGGCGTCTTCCTCGGCTATTTCATCGGCGGTTATGTCAATCAACACTACGGCTGGCGCACGGCGTTCTTTTCCGCTGGCCTCCCCGGCATCGCGCTATCAGCGGTGCTGTGGCTCACCGTCTCCGAGCCGAAGCGCGGCGCAATGGCCGAGACGTTCAAGGCCGAGCCGATCGGGCCGACGCTGCGCTTCCTTGGGGCACAGTCGAGCTTCGTGATCGTGCTGATCGGCTTCTGCCTGACGACCTATACCAACTACGCCACAGCGGTGTGGATCCCGCCGTTCCTGGCGCGCATCCACCATCTCACAAGCGCCGAGATCGGCGCCTATGCCGGCACGTTCAAGGGTCTTGCCGGGATGGCCGGTACGCTGATCGGCGGCATCGTGGTCGCGGGGATCAGCCGCCGCGACGACCGCTGGAAATTGTGGGCACCCGCGATCATGTCCGGCCTCGCCGGCCCGGTCTTCGCCGTCTGCATGCTGACGCCGAGCTTCCCGCTGATGGTCGCAACCCTGGCGCTGACCTCGTTCCTGGTCGGCTTCCATCTCGGCCCGATCTTCGCGATCGCCCAGACGGTCGCGAAGCCCAGCATGCGCGCGCTGGCCTCGGCGATCGTGCTCCTCACCGCCACATGTTTCGGCCAGGGCATAGGCCCGCTCGCCGTCGGCATGATCAACGACGCGCTGAAGGGCACCTACGGCGTCGACGCGGTGCGCTACTCGCTGCTGTCGGCGGCCGTCGCGACCACGCTCGGCGCCCTGCTCTTCGTGTGGGCCGCGCGCTGGATCCGATCCGATATCAAGCGGGCGGCCTGACGGCCTCAATCTGCCATGAAGGCGAGCAGGTCGGACACGAGGCGCGCGCCATGCGTCAGCGGGAGCGCGTGCGGGGCGCCTTCGTAGACGTTGAGCCTGCTGCGCTTGATCAGCTTGGCCGTCTTGGCGCCAGTCAGTTCAAACGGTGCGCTGGCATCCTTGTCGCCCTGCACGATCAATGTCGGGCGATCGATCCCGGCCGCGGCCGCGCGGAGATCGGCGAAGGCGATCGTGTTCCGGCAGCCCAGCGCGACCGGCAACGGCACGGTCAGCATCATCTCCCTGATCCAGGCCCGCGTAACCTCAGGCGTATCCGGCATGAAGAACGGCGCCTCGTTGGCGGCAAGCCAGCCCGGATAGTCCTGCGCGATCTCCGCGAGCTGCTCGTCGATTGCGGCCCTCGGTACGGCGTCGGGGTTGTCTGCGGTCTGCATGAGAAACGGCGTCGTGGGGGCCACCAGCACCAACCGCGCGATCCGGTCTGAGCCATGCCTGGCAAGATAGTTGACCGCCTCGATCGATCCCATCGAATAGGCAACCAGCGTGACGTCATTCAAGTCGCGCTGTTCGATCACAGCCGCCACGTCGTTGGTCAGCGTGTCGAGATCGTATCCCGTCGCCGGCATGTCGGAGCGGCCATGCCCGCGCCGGTCGGGCGCGACGCAGCGATAGCCCCTGGCATTGAGCGCCACGATATGGTGGCCCCAGATACTGGAATTGAACGTCCAGGCGGCAAGGAAAAGCACCGGCCGGCCCGAGCCCCAGTCCTGCACGAACAATGACGTGCCGTCCTTTGCCGTCACGTGCGACGAGCGCGCAGCCCGCGGCGTCGCGGCGGTTTGTGCGGCCTCCGCAAGCACCGAGCCAGGCGATGTTGCTTCCAGGACAGTTCGACGGTTCATCTCGCATCTCCCTTGCAGATCGTCCGGCAGCATTGTCGCCACCAACAGATCGATCATCGCAAAGGAACGTCGTGGATGCGATTACGCGTCAGGTAATCGCGCGCACGATCCGTGATGTCATACGAGGCGACGCCGTCAAGTCAGCTTGCCGGTGTACTTCTCCAGCATGGCCCAGGCCTCGGCGCCGTAGGTCTTCTGCCACTGCGTGTAGAAGCCGGCCTTCACCAGCGCGGCCCTGAACTGCACGTGATCGAGCTTGTTGAACGTCATGCCCTTGTCGGTCAGCTCGGCCTGCAACGAGCGATCCATCTCGACGAGGTCGGCCCGCTCCTTCACCGCCGCCGCGTCGAAGGCGGCATTGATGATCTCGAGCAGATCGGGCGGCAGGCTCGCCATCGCGCGACGGTTGCCGAGCACCCAGTAGCCACTCCAGCAATGGTTCGACAGCGCACAGTATTTCTGCACCTCGTGGAGCTTGCCGGTCGACACCTGGGCCAGCGGGTTCTCCTGCCCTTCGACGATGTGGGTTTGCAGCGCCGAATAGAGCTCACTGTAGCTGATGCTCGACGGCAGCGCGCCGAGGCCCGAGAACAGCGAGGTCAATAGCGCGGTCACGGGCACGCGGATCTTGAAGCCTTTGAGATCGTCGACGCTGCCAAGCTGCCGGCTCGACGACGAAGTGATCTGGCGGAAGCCGTTGTCCCAGACCTTCTTCATCGGCACCACCCCGGTCTTGGAGATTGCGTCGCGCACGAGGTCGCCGACCCCGCCATCCATCGCCGCCCAGACCTGATCATAGGACTGGAACGCGAAGCCTATGCTCGGCAGGCCGGACATCGGCACCAGTGTCGACAGGGTCATGCTCGGCGCGGCCAATAGCTCGATACCGCCGGCCCGGACCTGCGACAGCATTTCGGGGTCGCCGCCGAGCTGGCTGTTGGCGAACACTGTGATGTTGACCCGGCCGGACGACTGCATGCCGACCGCCTTCGCGGCTTCGGTCAGGCGGATCGTGAGCGGATGGGTTTCCGGAGTGTTGACGCCGAGCTTGAGGTCGAACTCGGTGGCGGCAAGAGCGGGTTTACCGAGCATTGCGGCGGCGATTGCCGCGGAGCCGGCTCCCAACAGACCCCTGCGGGTCACATTCGTTGTTTTCATTATTGTTTTTCTCCCCAAGCGCCTCTCAGCGCCTCCTGCAGTTTCGACCCTCCGGAAGCGCCGCGCAAGCCGCGGCGAAACCAATCCACCGGCGCGACGAAACCATTTCGGGAGAGCCACGAAACGATCCGGAAACAGATGGCGCTTACGACTATCGCCAACAGACGGCGCATAGACGCCCGGAGGCGACCATGAACCACTCGATCCATTCAGCGGACCGCTCGACCCACCTCAAGATCGTGGTTGTCGCCCTCGTGGCCGGCATCGCGGTCGCGGCTTTCGGCATCTCGGCCCGCAACAACGCAGACTTCAGCCAGACGGCGCAGACCACACAGGTGATCAAGGCGGGCAAGCCGGTCGCGATCACGTCGTCGGGGACCTCGACGGTGCGCTGACATCTTCGAGCGTTCCGCAGACAAAAACGGCCGCCTCCGGGCGGCCTTTTTGTTGCGTTGTCCTTCGCCAGCCGCGCACCATTAACAGCGATCTAACGCGGACATTCGATTGCAATCCACTCCGCGATCCCGGTCTTAAAAGTTGTCGGTTAAGGTCGAGCTCAATAGAGGCGTAGGCCACCAATGAATTTGCAGCAGCAGATCGCGACAACCGGTTTCAAGATCATCTGTACCGATTGCGGAAGCCTGTCGATCAAGCCGACCGACCCAGTGCACGCGTCGGACGACACGCTGATCGAATGCCGTCAATGCAGCGCAGTCCGCGGCACTGTGGCCGACCTGCATGTGCTGGCGCGGCGCGGCCGCGACCTCTTCGAGTTCTAGCTCCGGGACGAGCCGATGCAGCCGGATGCGAACGCGGCCTCGCTCAACGACGTCCCGATCGACGCGATCTGGTCCATCCTCGAGGCCGCCAACGAGTTGGGTGACACCTATACCGTCGACGCGTGCCGCCGCGTCATCGACGCCAATTTGCGTGGCAGCGCGGCTGGCCCATCCGACCTCAAGGCGGTTGCTGCGTTCTTCGCGTGAGCGCATGCGCCCTAGCCAATCTCCCACGCTCGGCATTTGATGGTCGCGTTCGGACAGCCGAATCGTCGGATCGCCAACGCAACGGGCACGTCCCACAGACCGAGGCGCGCCATTGGATTCGAGCCCGGCACCCCGGACAATCACGGGGACGCCAGCGAGCAAATCCTATCGCGACGAATGAAAGCTGTGATCTCGCTGGCTCAATGCTCAGAAACACAGAAACAAAAGCTTGATCTAGCTTAACTTGCTCGGGGTGTGGTTGCTGGCTAACTCTCGCTTGTTCTGTGGGGCTGGACGAGTCGATGAAGCTGACGCGCGATGACCTCCTTGTCGGGGTCACGATCTCCGGATTTTTCCTCGTCAGCATCGTTTCGATGATGGCCTGCGGGCACGCTTTTCCGGCGATGCATGTCTGGCGGTCCGACACCATCACGGCGCAGGCCGTGCTCGGCACCGCCGTGACGCTCGTCTTTGTCCCGGCGTTCGTCGCCGCGCGGTTCTGCTTCGGCTATGTCGTAGCCTTTTTCCTGCTCTCCGCAGTGTTCGGCTTTATCTGGCTGAGCTTCTTCACCGAATTCGACTATGCCCACGCCGTTGCGCGTTGGGCCATGATCGCGGCGCTCGCCGCAGCGATGCTGCCCCTGATGTTCGTGGATGTTCAGCTCTGGCGGCCCAAATTGCCGGAAGCGGCGATCAACCGCATCGTCGTGTTTCTGGTTGCGGCGTCCTTTGCCGTGCTGGCGGCCGACGTCTCCTATGGCGTCAGTCTCGGCGATCCGTATGGGCCGGCCCGCAGCGCGATCACGCGACCGGCGCTGTTGAACTATCTTATCGGGATCATCATCGGAGCCGTTCTGCCGTATCTGTTCGCGCATTACGCGACGCGCGGACGATGGATGGCGGCGGTCGGCGCGCTGGCGTTTGCGCTTTGCTTCTATCCGGTCGTCAACAACAAGACCGTCGTTCTGTTGCCGATCTGGCTGCCGTTTCTGTTCTGGCTGTTCGGCCAGGTCAGCCCGCGGCTGGCCACCGTGCTTGCGCTTGTCATCCCGATGATTGTCGGTCTTGCCGCCTTCCTGTTCCTTGCTGCGGACAAGAACCACCTTGTATTCAGCGTCGTCAACCTGCGCTTCGTCGCGATTCCCTCGTTGGCGCTCGATCACTATGCCGGCTTCTTCGCCCATCGCGAGCTGACCCATTTCTGTCAGATATCCATCCTGCGGCGCCTGACAGGCTGCCCCTATGGTGAACTCGGACCGGAGCTCGCAGCCGTCTATCGGGACGGCAACTTCAACGCTTCCTTCCTCGCCACTGAAGGTATCGCGTCGGTCGGTCTGGTGCTGGCTCCGGTCTCGGCCTTCGTCTGTGGCCTGATCCTCTCGATCGGATCAGCGGTCTCGCGGCACCTGTCGCCGCGCTTCATCGCCGTTTCATCCGGCATCGCGGTTCAGGCGATCATGAACGTGCCGATGACAACCGGGCTGCTGTCGAACGGAATCGCTCTGCTGTTCCTGCTCTGGTGGCTGACGCCGGAATGGCAGCCGGCGCTCGCCTGCGCCCCCGCGCCGGCCGTTCAGCCGGTCGACGTCGCCATTGCCACGGCCTCCTGAGGCTCGCCGGCTCAAGGCCCCAGCCCCTCGATCAGGCTGTCCCGATGGATTATCAAGCTGGCGAAGGAACCGAGGCGGGAGACCCACAATCAGCCTCGCGCGAACAAGCGCTGCTGAGGGGATCGATCTGCTAAGTCATTGAAAAAACTGGCGCGAGAGACGGGACTCGAACCCGCGGCCTCCGCCGTGACAGGGCGAGTAAAATCCAATCAATTCAACGTCCGGGCATACTTTCGAGCCTTTATTATATGTCAGAAAGCTCAAAAGTATTTCTGAGGTAGCGCGACCGTGACAGAACAGCTTTTCCTGTGCCGGAACACCCAAGACTGCGCGCCGCCCATTCGTAAAGAAATCGGCACCAACCTTTCCCGAAACTGGCGTACTCGGTCTGTTCTCGCTAGGCTGGGCCCCGTGCCCACCCTCACCCGACGCCTTGACCCTGACAGCCGCAACTGCTGGCAAATCTGGTACGGCGACATCCATGCCGGCGCGATCGCACGCGCGGTCGGCAACCCCGGCAACGCCGAGCGCTGGAACTGGCATTGCGGCTTCTATCCCGGCAGCGAGCCCGGCGACTGCACGTCGGGGAGTGCCGACACCTTCCCCGAGGCGAGAGACGCCTTCCTCAACGCCTGGGCGATCTTCCTGTCGAAGCGCACCGAGGCCGACTTCGAAGAATGGCGCCACAAGCGGGACTCGACGGCCTGGCTCTATCGGATGTGGGACGAGGGCACGAAGTTGCCGACGCAGGTCACTTCCGGCCAGGCGCGCTGCTTCTGCGGGGCCGAGATCACCGCGGCGACGATGCCGGCGCACATCGACCAATGTCACCGCTTAGGACAGACCCCATGAAATATGTCGACGACCGCCCCAAGGAGCAGCGCCGGCCCTACGCCAACCCCGAGAAGGCGGCGCGCCGGCTGATGGAGCACGCCTTCAAGTTCGAGCCGATCCAGGACGGCCGGATCTATATCGAGGTGATCAACGGGCCATTCATCTTGGAGGACAAGGCGACGCCGGCCGAATACCGCGCCGGCTTGAATTTCGCGATCGAGCGCGGCTGGCTCGAGCCTGTCCACGAGAGCGGCACCTTTCACGAGGATGACGCAGGCTGGCAAGGACCTATTTGCCTGACCGATTCGCAAAGCCAGCTCGGGCTACCTATCTTCCGGCTATGCCCATCACCCGCAAGCCGATCGAGATCCCGACTGAGGCGGCGCGCCAGTTCGCGGCCGATATGAAGGCTTACCACGCCGAGCGAAGCCAGATCCGGCGCGACGAGATCGCCGCAATGACCAGGAGCCTATTGCTTGGCCATATGCCCGCCGGCGCGAAGCTGCGGTTGAGCGAGGTCAAAGAGCTTTTCGAGCAAATGAGGGACGGCCGATGAATAAAGTCTGGGTCTACATCAACACCGACGTGCGGCCAGCCGATGAGGAAGGCCTGCGCCTGCTCGATAAGGACGGCATCAAGATTTTTCGGACGAGCGAGGCGGCCGAAAAATGGATTGAAGAGCACGACCGGGCGGGCGTCGCGTTCAGCTACGATGTCCTGGAGTGAGACGCCCGAAGTTCATCTTGGGCGCGTGCCTGTTCTGGATCCTCTTCGCCCTGGTCTGGGCCCTCCTCCGATGAAAAAAGGCGCCGCTCCTACGGGAGAGCGGCTCCAGTCTCCAGGAGACCCGTCAGCCGGGCCAGGTTTCGGCGCGAACGCCGAATTTCAGGCGGCGGCGTTCGATCCGGTGGTGCCGATATGGCCGAATGCGAGCTGCGTCCGGAGCAAGTATCCCTCCAGAGCCCAAATCTTGTTGCGGGCATTGTCGCGAGCGATCCGGCGGCCGATCGCGGCGTCAAAATTCTCGGGCGACGCCGCAGCGCTCTCGCCGGTCACGATGAACCCATTGCGCAGCGTCAGCGCGCAAATGGTCATGGTGGTGCCCGGGAAGACGTGGAACGCCTCGCCGACGATCGTTTCATCGATGGCCCGCGGCGTCAGCCGCGGAGCATTCAGCCCCTTCGTTTTCAGTTCGGCTTCAATCGCGGCTTCGCTCGCGCTCAACATGCAGTCTCTTCCTCTGTGGGATTACCGGGAGCCGCCCGGCGCGGAAATCGTTGACGGCGGCGCTGCCGCGCTCGCCTTGAAGCCTGTCCAGAACGCCCACACGGCGCCGCTCACGGCCGCGCCGACCACGCCGGCAATGATGACGTTGCGAAGATGCCGGGCCGCATAGTGCATGTTCCGCAGGAACGAGAATTGGCCCTGCACGGAGATAACGGACGCCGGGTTGGAGACGTCCATTCCGAGCGTGAGAAACGTTTCTGCAACGGCCGCCTTCGCGGCCATCCGCGCCACTTCCTCGAACTCGCTGCGCTGGGCCGGTGACAGCGACATCACCGCGCCCCATAGCTGGCGCGAACGCCGTCGTACCAGCCAGGCACCGCACCGAGCCGCGCGCGCACTTCCTGGTCATCGGAGACCGTCAGGCGCAGCATGGCGCGAACGTCCTTGCCGGCGCAGCCCTTCACCTTGAACCAGGGGAAATGGCATTGCGTGTCGAGATGCGGCACGGCCGGCGCTTTCGCGATCTTATCGGGCGCCGGCGGCAGCTCGCGGGCGATCGGCGGCGGCGGAAGATCCTCGCGGGAGGTGGCGCACCCCGCCAAAAGGATCAAACTTGCAACGGTCATCAGTCTCGAGCTGACGAATATATTCGACGTCGCTTTCATGTTGTGCCTGGGCCCCTTCGGCGATTGCGCTCGCTCGCGCCGCATCATCAGCACGCGCTTTGCGTGAATTTTCCAAGTCGGCGCGCTGCGCGGCGATGGTTGCCCGCAGATTTTTCGCCTCTTCGCGCTCATCTGAGACGCGAAAGCCGATCATGAAGAACAGGAGCGCGGCGACCAGGACGGCGACCATCCGGGCGGCTGCGACGTAAGGCGCGAGCTGCGCGGCGAACCATGGCAACGGCAAATGACCGACGGCGAAAGCCACGGCGAGAACGAGCCCGTCGAGCCCGAGCGCGAAATAGGACGTCGCGACGCCCCAAAAGAGATCGCCGATCAAGATTTGACCTCGCATTTGAAGATTGCACACCAGATGCGCCGGCCCCAGCTCACCTTCGCCGGCGCCGTCGGTGCGGGAGCCGGTTCAACAGCAGGCGCGGGAGCGGTCGCGACCACGACGGGCGCGGGCAGCGGAGCCGGGAAAGCTGGAGCCTCGACCGCGGGCGGTTTCGGTGCGCGCGCGGCGTCCAAACACTTCCGCCGCTCCTTTGCGCGGCGATTGATCAGGCCGCGTTGCACCACAAGCGGGGTGCCCGGCCCATTCGGGCGCGACGAAATGCGCCAACCGGTATAGTTGCCGTTCTCGTCTTTGGTCAGGATCGCGCGGCACCCGCCGAGCACGTCGCCCTTATTCCAAAGGCGGACCATCGGCGATCGGCATACGGCAGGCGCCCCGGCATTGTACGAGAGCGAAATAGCCATAGCGCGCACGCCATCCGGCAGTTGAGCCGTGATGCACTCGCCGATTTCCCGGTCATAGGTATCGGCCAACCGACGTTGCAGCCGATCGGACCAATATTTCTCACTGTGCGTTTCACCGAGGCGCACGCCGACTGTTTCGCCATAACCACCCGTCGGCAGACCGCCGGCCAGGTGATCTGGAACGACCTTCGGCGCGTAGCCCTCGAACTGCTTGACGGACGTGCAAGCGATGCAGAGCGCCGCAGCGCTCGCGACCGTGACGGTAGTTTTGCGGGCGCTCATTCCGGCTCCTTTTGCTTGGCAAGCCGGGCAAGCGGGATCACCGCCGTATTGAAAAACACGCTGAGGGCGACCAGGAACCACGGATTGAAAATGTCCGTGAAGGCCCCGAGCACGCCGGCAACGCCGTTGAACACGCCGACGGCGAGCGAGATCCTGATAACCCACAGCCGGTGGAATTCCCGGCGCGCGTTCTCGATCAATTTGAGCTTCACATGGCACCCATTTCCGTCGAGAAAACCGCTCGATCGGGTCAGGGCTACCCCCGCGCCGTTAGTAGAATGTGCGCCGGATTGATCGCTCCCCGGTTGTGGTGCTAGGAAGGCACATGTTTCGTTTTTTTGCCTTGATTTCCGCCGCGGTCGTTGCCGGTGCCGTCAGCGCTCATGACCACCTCGAGACAAGGCTGTTCATCATCCGCAGCCAGCTCGCCCAAGCTGGGCCGGACCCGATCGTTTTCGGCGGCGATAGCATCACGGAAGCCGAGCTGTTGCCGGCCGACGTCTGCGGGCACCGCGTCATCAACGCGGGCATAGGAGGAGCGACAGCCTACCAGTATGCCATCGCCATTCGTCGCCTCGACTTCAAGGCAGCGGCTTTCGTGCTCGCGATCGGCACCAACGATGCGCAGCCGGGCAGCGTTGCGGAATTTCCCGACCGCTACCGCTTCCTTTCAAAGGCCCTCGTCGCGAGATCCGGCGTCGTGCTGTATGCGGGCATCCCAACGCTGGAAGCTGGCCCAATTGCAGAGCAATTCGATCCGGCAAGCTCCGACGAAATCAATCGATCAATCGGAGATTACGCTGGCCGCGATTTCATCGACATTCGGGCCGCGCTTTCCAAGACAGATCGAAAGACGATCGACGGCGTGCACCTTTCGCCGAGCGCGCAAGCCATCTGGCTCGACACGATCCTTGCGCGCCTGAAATCGGCGATCGGATGCTAGATAATCCGGATAATGTAGTTGCAAATGATTGTCGGCTGAACGTTCAAGTGCCCCGCCCCGCCGGTATTATTAGAAGTGGACGAAACAGTACCGGAGGCGCTACCGCTCGACGCCAATGTGCCAACGCTGAAACCGGCACCGGCGGAAACACCACCTGTTGGCCCGCCTGCTTGAGCTGAAAACGCCGAGGCGTCATTGGCTTGCTGAGCAACATACCTTGAGCTGCTCACGGAGACCCCAAGATTAGCCGACGCCGTCGACGTAATCTGCGGGATTTGAGTAGGCGACAGGACTTGGCCCTCTGAGCCGCCGGCTGTACCGACAACGTTCCCAGCTCCAAAATATGAGAGGGTCAGGCGTCCAGCAGTTGAACCGCCCATGCCATCATTCGCGGCCGACACGCGGCCTCGCTTGTCAGGCAGATTGAATGTGGTTGAACCGTCACCGCCGCCGAACTGCGTGCCGATCAACGCAAAAAGGGTTGCATACGTCGTTCGCGATATCGCCTGCCCCACCGGAAAAGCGAAATTGTTGCTCGGAACGGAGCTGCCCCAATAGTCCATCCCGGCGCCGATCGGCATCACGTATGGGACTTGATAGAAATTCTTCATCCGCCATTGGTTGACGGAGCTGAGGTATACCGCCTCATAAACCGACCCGACAATGAGCGTCCCGGCCGGAACGGGCGTATACCCGCTAGCGCTATCCATAATCAGCGCTGCCGCGCCATAACCGTCGACGCTCAAGGTCGGATTTTGCCCGTTCGTCACGTGCATCATGAACGAGATCTCGGCGCCGTTCATCGCAGCTTGAGAGACGAAGCCTTGGTTGCTCGTCAGGGAGTACGCTGTCGCGGTGCCGCTGGTGAACAGGAGCCCGGCGGTATCATCCCGATACTTGGCAGTTGCCGCCATCATCGCGCGGGCGCTATCGTTGATCGTGGATGGCGCCTGCCCTTCCTGCCAGTTGATCGTTGCATCGGCGGTCGCGTCCGCCGCGGCAGTCTGGGACCATTTGTAGAGCGTCATCCTATCTTACCCCTGAAAGAAAACGGCGCGAGCTTAAGGCCGTAGACGTTAGGGCGAGCGGGCAAGAAATTTGTGCCTTGTGGCACCGCCGTGAGCTGAGCGAGGTTGATCGCGGGACCACCACCTCCCGATCCCGTGATTTGGACCGCCGGCGCCGATTGCGCTGGCGCTTCCACCGCCGCGATTGAGCCAGCAGGCGCGGCCGCCGGCGCCGAGGCCGCGGCGGAAGGCCCCGCCATCGACATCGGCGCGGCGCCCTTTCCGCCCATTTTCCGATCCGCCCAGGCCGCAAGATCGCCGGCCGTCATTTTCCCGACGAACGGGTTCGCCTTGACCACCCCGGCACCAAGGACCGCCCCGGCCGGCGTCGACGGATCGGCGCTCAAGATCCCAACCGCGCCTTGCGGCCCGGCGAAATGGGCGAGGTATTGCGTTCCGGGCGTGACAGGAAGCCCGGCACCCTTTAGAATCCCGGCGTTATCCGCGGCGTAGGCCGCCGTCATTTCGCGAGAAAGGGCCGGGTCGGATTTGAGTGCGAGCAGATCATCCCTCGATCCGGTGATGTCCGGCCGATGCTTAGCCAGCATGTCGAGCCAGGTACTATCGATGAACTGCCCCGGCCCAGAGGCCGACGAATTCGGGTTCTTCGCGTTCGCGTTTCCGCCGCTTTCCACCCCAACGATTTGATCAACGAGGCTCATTTGCGCACCAGAATTCTTGCCTGTGTCGTTCTCTTCGCGATCGCCATGGAAGGCGTAAGGCTTGCCGCTAAGGGCGTCGTCGGAGAGTTTGGTATCATCGGCGGGTTAGTGGTCATTGCGCTCATGTACGCCGGCGCCTCCTGGTACGATCAGCGCGAAGAACGCCGCCGCTGAGCGTCGGTAGCGAGCAGACCTTGCCCGAGCATTCCCGCGCCCTTCGCAAACCGCGGATCGGCTACGCGCCGCGCCTGCGGCCCAAAGAATAGCTCAGTTGCATTCCGCGCCTGGTTGGCGTTCGCGATCCTGCCCAACCCCTTATCGATGCCGAGCGCGACGGCCGCACCAGGCAGGCCGGCGGTGTTGAAGCCGAGCAGCGGCAAGAGCGAGTGCCGCGCACCGTTGGCGATCTTTGCCAACATCGGCGCCGTCCCCGACGGGTTCGTGGTCCCCTTGACCGGGATCATCTGTTTGTAGACCGACGCAAGCTGCTTCATGAGCGCGCGTTCCTGTTCGGTGTAGAGCACACCGGCAAGCTGCGAGCCCGAGCCGTTCAAGAACTCATGAAGCCGCTGCGAGAGCGCTTGCGCCTCATAGGGGATTTTCCCCTCGCCGGCGTTGGTCAGCTTCTCCCAGACGCCTTGACGGAGCGCAGTCCAACCTTCCGGAGAAAGCCGCTGTTTCAGCACCGATGCGATCAGCGGCGCATTCACACCATTGCCCTTGCCGCTCGCGCCCATCAGGTCGTTGACGATCTTGTTCGGCGAGGCCGGCGGCGCGCCATCGGCGCCGGCATAGCGTCGCAGCGTCGCCGCCACCACGCCGGGCTCATTCGGTTGCGGAAGAGTGCCGCGCAGTCGATCGGCATAGCGCGCGAGCTGTGCGCGCTCGCCCGCATCGAACACGACATGGGCCAGCATCCGGCCCTTTGTGCCGTTGAGAAATTCGCCGATCCGCGCCGCCGCCTCTTCCGGCTCGCCGTCCGTCAGATGCGCGAAAAGCCCCTGCTTATAGGTCGCGAACTCGTCCGAGTTTCGGCCGAAAATCCGCTCGATCCGTTGCGCGATTTGCACCGGCATTTGACCGCCAGGCGCTGAGCCCGAACCATAGGCCAGCTTTACGATTTCGTCCGGCGTAGCCCGAGTGTCGGAGAATTTCCCCAGAATTTTTTCAACCGCCGCGCCGACCGTATCGCCCGCGCCGCGCTTGGCGAATTTCTGCTTGTAATCGGCAAACGACGCCCGCGCCTCTTCCTGCATTCGCAGCACGGCGGGACCGTCACCAGAGAACTTGCCCTGTTCGACCATTTGCGCGACGCGCCGATCGAACTGGTCCATGATGTGTTCGAGCGCGTGAAGATCCGAGCCCGAACCGCCCGCCATCATCGCACGCCGCGCATCACCGTAGAGCGTCGAGAGCTGCTTTCGCACCTGTTCGACATCGCGCATGGTGAAGCTGGAGCCGGCCGACTGCGGCACCATCTGCCGATCGCCGGGGAAGTCCGAGACGCGCGGGATACCCGCAGCGTCCTCTTGTTCCAGTTGACGAAAGGCGCGCTCTACCGCGTCGTCGGCGGTCGCCCCCTCATCCGCCATCAGCTTGGCCGCTCGCTGCCTGACGTCGCCGCCAAGCTGGCCATAACCCGCGGCGTTCAAATCATCGTCAATGCCGCGCATGAGGGCGTCGAACTCATGCTGTTCGCGCTCCGAGCGCGCGGCGGCCTCTCGCTTGCCGATATGGCCCTCGAAACCTTCTGGAAAGCGCTTTTGGCCACGCATTTCCGCGTCAATTGCGTCCAGCAGATCATTGACGGTCGACGTTCCGTTGTGGCTGCCCCGCAGATAACCGGCCTCTTCCGCTGCCTCGCGTGCGTAATCGAGCGGCCAGCCGCCTTGCCGAACCAGCTTCCGGCGGCCCAGGCCCTCGACGTTGACGGTATGTCCGTGGCCGCCGATCGCCTCCAACTCTGCATCGGGCCCCAAGCCGCCCTTTGACGCGATGAATTCAAGCAGGCTTTGCTCCTTTGGAGCCGCCGGCGCAGCGGCCGACTGCTTCTGCCGATCATACGCCGCCGCGACGTCATCACCGAACTTCGCGCGAATGTCTGCTACGTTTCGCGCGTGCTCATCGACCGCAGAGGCAGGAGCGCCCGGCGCGGCCGGCTCACGCACGCCCGGCCCGACCGCGTTCAAATTGTCGTCAATGATTTCGAGACCGCGAAGCGCTTTCGGCGTGTTGGTCGGGTCGAGTGACACCGGATTGTCGCCAGCGCGTAGCCCAGCATCGACATCAGCACGGAAGCCTGCCGCAGAGCCCGGCGCGAATTCACCTGGAGCCGCGGCGACTGCTTCATATTTCCCGCGGTAGTCAGCCCGCGCCGCATTGCGGGCCGCCGCGAAGCGATCGGAGAGCATTTCCGCCGCGTCGACGGGCGCGGCCGCCCTGATTTGGCCGCCGCCGATCGCCCGGGCCATGTCGACCCGCTGTTGCGCGGGCGACATCTGTCCGGCATGAACGCCAGCCTCCGAAGCTTGCCGCGCCTGTTCCTGCGCGATCAGTTCGGCCGCGATCTTTTCCGCCGCCTCGTTCGGCGGGGTTCGAGCAGCGGCGCCGGTCGGATCGAGCCCCGCGGCGATTTGATCGCTCGCCTGCCCTACGCGCTCGTCTTGCAGATCCTTGAACGCCTGCGCTCGCTCCTGTGCGGGGACACCTCGACCACCGCGAAGCAAAATCTGCTCTTCGGCCGAGAGCGCCGGATTTTGTGTGATTTGCGATTGCGACAGCGGCACATCGACGCCGCCAACGTTCACCACGTTTTGAGGGACCGCCGAGGGCGGACGCACACGATCCGCAACCGCAGCAACGGCTTTTCCGACCGCCTTCCCCACCGGACCCATCGCACCGCCGATGATGCCGCCGGTCACGGCCGCCGGCCCGATATCCTCACCGCGCGTTACCGCATCCGCGCCAGAGAGAGCCGCGCCCGAGAGCGCTCCATTGCGGACCATTTCCCGCATGGTGCCGGTGACGCCGAAGGCTTTCGGTGCGAGCGCAACGGCCGGCGCTGTCGCCGCGATGCCGCCGGCGAGCTGCGCGGCCGTGTCGATGACCGGATGTTCGGTCGCAAACTTCTTGTCCGCGCCCTCCTGGTCGCGCAGCGAATGCGCGTAACGTTCCGAAAACGTTGCTTCCGGGAGCTGGTCCTTTTCGTCAAAGAAGCGATTGAGCAGCGGCGCAAGCGCGGCGTTCGTCGCCGCATCCAGCTTGTTCAGCGCACCGCCGATGATCGGAACGCCCGTTGCGGCCGAGCGCACCACGTTGTTAGCCGTGACCGGCACCGCCGACGGTTCAGCCGGCGCCGACGCAGACGCGCCGATTTGCTGCGCGATTTGCGCGACGGTCGCGTTTTGATCCTCCGGGGAGAGCTTCAAAAAGCTATCGTCAACCGTCACCGACTTGTCGCCGATCGTCAGGTTAGCCATTTAGTTGACGCTCCAGTTGATTGCCTGCCCGCCGACGTTGACCGAACCGCCTGCAGCACCGGTCGACGGCGGCTTGTAGCCAGGACCGGCCGCACCGCGCATTTGCTCGATTGCTGCTTTTCGGAGCGCAGCCTTTTGCTGAACTACCGCCGGCGCGTCGCCGGGCTGCGGGAACATTTCCTTGTCGTAACGCGCGAACTCGCTCTTATTGATCGCCGCGCCGCTTTCCTGCCGAAGCACAGCAGTGATGAACGCCGATTTCGCGGCTTCATACTTCTGGTGATTGGTCGTCTGAAGGTAGTTTCCGACCAGCGGAACACTGGTCGAAACAGCCTGCGTCCCGCTCAGACCCTCGTTTTGCAGCGTCGAAAGATCGGCTTCCGCCTTCTCCATGCGCGCGGCGAAGGACGAGGCTTTCGCCTGCGCCTCCGTTTTCTTACCCGTGGCCGCGTCCGCCGAGGCCTCGGAAACCCGCTTGACGAATTCCTTCCGGTTAACGCCAGGCGGGATCGGGATCGGCTTTCCATCCGGACCGGTGACGGTATCGCTCGCGCCGGCCGCCGCGGCCGTGGCGACACCAGCGATCGGCCGCAAGGTGCCGTCCACCTGATTTTGCTGCATGTAGATCTTGCGGCCGTCGGCATCTTCGCCGACCTGCACGACGCCCCACTTATCCTTGCCGTAATACTGCTGGATAAGCGCCGTCATCAGCGCGGGATTGCCGACCGCGGCTTGTACTTCCGGCAGCGATGCACCTTTCGACATGAGCGCTTGCGCCGTCGCGGTCAGCTTGCCACGCGCAATCGCCGAAGGATCGGTTTCCTGTCCGGTCACGAGCGCGCCGAGACCGCCGGCAAGCGCACCGATCGGGCCGGCCGACATATTGCCCAGGAAGCCGCGCGTTGCCTTCATCAGCCGGTCGCCAGCGCCACCGCCAACACCAGCTAGCGAGAACGGCGCCGAGGCGGGAGCCGCAGGCGCAGCGGCCGCAACCGAAGCCGCTGGAGCCGTCGCCGCCGCGGCAGGCCCGGACGCAGGAGCGCCGCCGCGGAATGCTGGCATCTGATAGTCACCGACCGGGATATAATCGGCCGGCGCTTGGCTCCGATTGATCGAGGACGCCTCTGTAGGAGTTGGAGGCGAAACGGCAGGCGCCGGCGCCGCGATCTGCGACGGCTGCACATTCATGGAGCCAGGACCGGCGAAGCCGAACGGCACTGCACCCTTTCCGAACCCATCGACCGGCGCGGCCGCCGGTTGCTGCGGTTTCGCATAAGGATCGACCGGAGGCGTCGGCAGCGCGAAGGCCGATGGATCGACGCCGAGCGCGCCATATGATGCGGCATCCGGCGCGGTCGGAGCCTGCCCGACCGAAACCGGAAGCGTGACGTTCAGCGGTGACGGATAGAGCGCGCTATAGGGCGACGCCCCGGTTTGACCCGTCAGGAAGTCGAGAAGCCCAGCCATTCACTATCCCCCGAACGAAATATTGCCCTTCGGCCAAAGAGAGCCGATGCCGCTAGCGATCGTGGCGAACTGCTGCACAGGCGACATGGTGCTTTCCGTGTTGGACGTGCCGTTTTGCGTGCCGAACTGCGCGGCGACGGGCGCAATCGAGCCGAGCAGCGTCGTAAGCTGCGACGCCGGAATTCCGAACCGCTGCGCTTCCGCTTGAAGCGTCGCGTTCGCGCCCCAATTCTGGCTGTCGAGCGCCGTTCCGGCCGTGCCTACACCGTTGGTGAAATTCGCGTTCGCCGCCGCATTGTTCGCGTTCAGCATGCCATAGGTGGTATTTCCGGCATTGTAGAGCGTGTTCGCGGCATTGAGCGCGTTGGTGACGTCGGTGTTGTACTGCGCGGCGATCACCGGAGCGACGCCAGAGGCGATGCCGCGCGCGAGCGCTTGGGTGTTGCCCGGCGATCCGTCGCGGCCGGCCGCGGCCCATGCCCCGTTCGTCTGGTTCGTAACGTCCGTGGTGATCTGGTCGAGCTGAGCTTTCAGCGCAGGATTGTTGCCGATGTTCGCGCCGCTTGCGGTCTGGCCGAGGATGCCGCCTTGCAGAGACGACAGGTTCGACCGGATCGCCGCGTCGTTGTTCGTTGCCCCGCCACCGTTCAACAGGCCAAGCGTCCCGGACGTCATCGGCGCCGCGAACGGGTTGTTGTTCGCGTTCGCCTCGATCGTGTTGAGCGCGCCAGATTGGGCTGGCGTGATGCTACCGGCGGATCCGGCGAGATTGGTCAAGCCGCCCAGGAGGCCGGACAGCGCGCCGGATGCGCCGCTATACGGCGACAGCGACGAAGTTTGCGTGGTGGTGCTCTTTGACGTGCCACCCATCAGAGCGCCCTTTCCAAAACGATGTTCGAGACGTGATAGTTTTTCAGGACACGCGCCCAACCAACGCGGCCCATCAGACGCAGCCGTGCCGCGCCTTCCGCCCTCGCCCAATCCTCGATCTGGGAGAGCAGCGGCACCCAATGGTCCCGGTTTTCGCCGCCAAGCGCGGTAATCAGGCAAACCAAATGCCGATCGGTCCGCACCAGGAGAGTGATCGCCGCGGCCTCGATCTTGTCCCCGATGCAGGCGAGCCAAAGCAACCCGTCCCCCTCGAGGACGTCACGGGCAATGTCGGCGGTATGGCTGAGGTCCGTCCGCAGCACAGCGCGACCGAGCATCACCTCGACGCGCGGCCAGATTTCACGGACGCGCTGCGGCGGAACGCAGATGAGATCAGCCAAGGCAGACATAGAAAAAGGTTCGATCCGTTTGAGCGTTATTCGCGTGCGAGATCGTGAAGGACTGTTTCGCCACGGTCCCGACGAACGTGGTCGACAATGCCGCGGCGGCGTTAGCAGTTCGTGGGAAGAGGAAAACCGCGCTCCCAGGCGCGCAGTTGACGGCTGAAACCGTCGTAGACGCCGCATTGGCCGCGAGCGTCACCGAACCCGCAGCATTCGACCGGCCCGCCGCCAACTGCTGGAGCGACAGCGCGAATTTCGAAAGGTCCTTTTCAGTGGTGCCGGGGAGGAAAACCGTCATCGCTTGCCCTTTGCGGCGAGGTCGAGCGGTTCGACGCCGTTGATGAACGTCCAGACGGCGCCGGACGGAATTCGACACCGGAAGCGGCTATAGCGGGTATCCAAGAGCATGTTGCAAATGCCGGTGATCGCGTTCACCAGCGTTTCAACGCCGGCCTGCACCGCGGCTTGCAGGTTCTCCCGCCGTGACGCCGAGCCATACACCTCCGTCGCATCTGTGACCGGCCGAAAGCCGATTTTGAGCTTGATGCGGCGTCCGTCCGTGCCCTGCTCTGCCGTTTCTAGCGTAGCCTCGAGATTGGAACCGCGGAAGAAAGACACTGTATGGTCAGGACCGAACGCGGCCAGTTCCGGAACGATCGCGGTAGAGAGGCTATCAAACGACTGCGTAATGGCGTCCAAGTTGGAGCCGATCAGCGTATCCACCGCCTCGAGCGTGATACCCGGCTGCGACATCTTGAACAGGAATTCCCCGGCGAATTTCAGCGGCGTGAACTTGTCCAAGACTTGATCGTAGCAAAGCGCCTTGTCGAACTGATTGGCCGTTCCGTTGACCGACTTGTAGGCCCAAATAATGCGAGAGCTGCGCGGATCAGCGTATCCCTGAAAAAGCTGCGGGCTGGTCCGGTCGAAATCCATCAAGAACGTCCGGTCGACACGCTCGCGCCCGATCGGAACGGGCACCCCGCCGGGATCGATCCGGTGGAAGCCTTTCAGCGAGTTGAAAAAGATGCTCGCCCCTGCGCGCACAAGGCTATACGGCCCATAGATGCCGAGCCCGTCCGCAATCTTCTCAATCTGGAACACGCGCGGATCGCCCGGCAGGTAGATCATGCGCCGGATGATCGTATCCTGCAGGATGACGCCGGTTTCGCCGCCGGCGATGCCACGACAGAACCCGCCGTCGACCAAGTCCTGATAATCAGCCGAGTTGATACCCGGGGTCCAGGAATTCGGGCCGTTCACGTCATTGAGACCGGACCACTGCACCCGGTTGGGGTTCGAGAGCAGGCCGGTCAGCACCACGAACCGGCCCACCACGTCGACATAGCGCGCCTGCGGCGGGTTACCGGCGAGGTTGGCGAAGGCCGTCGAGCTGGAAATATCGAAAACCTGCGGGACGGCGTTCGCCTGCACCGCAATGACCAAATTGTTGAACTGAACGAACTGCCAGTTATCGCTAACCGAGAGGCCGGAATAGGAGGCGCCCCCGAGCGAGACCTTCGACCACCCATAGGTCGTGTTGCTCATCAGCCAAAGGTCGCTCACGGTCCCAGCGAAAACGACAACCGAACCGTCCGTTTTGTAGGCTGCAAATGCGCCGCGGCATTGCGCGCCGAGTGACTGAGAGATCGCCGCCAGGCTTGGGAACGGCCCGTAACCGTCGCCGCGCGGCACCACGTTGAGGACGTTCCGGCCGGTCTGCGCCTCGTAGTCGCTGAGATCGGGCTTGTACTCTCCGAAGGGGATCAGCGGCATTAGAAATCCGTCCCGCGGATTTGGCCGGTTGCGGTGCGCGCCGAGGTCTCATAGTCCAGCTTTGCCTTGAACGCAGGGATTTGGAGCTGCATGCGCTGCATGCCGTCCGTGTCCTCGATAAGATTGGTGTAGAGCAGCAATTTCGCGTGGCTGCGGATGAGCTGCCCCGCGATCCCGTTGCACCATGCGTTCGTGTCCGTGTCGCTGACCAGCGGCGCGAGCCGGTAATGCATGTGCGGCCGCATGGTGTAGACCGTGATAGGCACCGGCCAGAGCAGGATTTGGCCGTCTACATAGGTGAAACAGGAGGGCTTGCCGGGACCGGTGTTGTTGCCCTGCAACCACTCGAATTCGTCGGGCTCGTACCGGTCAAGCTCATACGTCGACACCGTGTCGCGCAGGAACAGATGGTCAATCCGGATGATGTTCGGGATCTGCGCCAGGTCGTTGCCAGTGTAGGCCGATTGACCGACGACGGTTGGAAACGTCAGCGAGCGCGTGACGTTGAAATAGAAGCGATCCGTCTCATAGTGCGCGATTGCGTCGCTTACCGCGCTTGCGATTTGGCTGCTGAGATCGTCCCGCGTCAGGTCGCTCGCGATCTGGTTTCGGAGGTCCAAAAAGCTCGCCATAGTCCACCGCCGGGCGCTGATAGGTGACAGGAGCCGGAGGCGGCGCCGGCTCTTCTAGAACCAGCGCCGCGCCCGCGTAGTGCAACCAGACGTCCACGGCCTACAGGTCGTTGTCCGGGACGTACTTGATGATGACGATCGCCTTGCCTGCGGTCGCCGCGGCGCCGGTCTGGGTATAGGTCGCCGTCACCTGACTGTCGGCCGCCAGCGGCCCGAGCGCCGTTCCGGTCGGCTTGATGTTCTGGGTAATCGCCACCGTGCTTTCGTCGGCATCGGCCGCCGCCACAACGTTGTTCGCGACGCCGGCCAGGCCGACCGTCAGAACGTTGGTAGTCGCGGCGTTGAATGCGGTCACAATCTGCACATCCGTGCCGATGATGACGGCGCCGGCCGGCAAAACCTGCTTGCTGACGCCCGCAGCGATGCCCACGTCGTTGAAATTCACTGCGAAGCGCAGATAGTGGACGAGCTGGAGCGCATTTTTGCGCGCCGTGGTGCCCTTGGTGTTGGTAGTCATGTCGCCAAGCCTTCTTTAAGGTTTCGGGAAAGGTGACCCGTCGCGCTTAGTGCGCGACGGCGTAGGTCGTGGCGACCAGGGCCGCGAAGTCCTGCCCGTTGAAGACGGACTTCTTGATGCCCCACACGGTCTGGGCGGAAACGCCGAGCTCGCGCTCGTAATCGAACAGCTCTTCCACCCACTTGAAGTGAGAGCCCTTCGAAAACTCCTTGCCGAAGCCGACTGCGGCCGCCTGCGCGCCGCAGAACACGGCGCGGCGGGTGTTGGGCTGGTAGGCCCCGGCATTGGAGATGCCGAACGGCAGACGGTTCCACTTGTGGAGGATCACGCCGTTGTACTCACCGAGTGCGCCGGTGTAGATCGGCGATTTCGAGCCGATGCCGCCGGCCAACGCCGCCTTCTGGATGTCGAGCCACTGGCCCGAGTTGGTGCTAGTCCGCATGTCCGTCACCTGAAAGTCGTGCAGGAACATGAGGAACTTCTTTTCGCCGCCAACCATGATCGGACGAACGAGCGGCGATGCCACGCCGGCACGCTCGACCAGGGCATCAATGATGCCGAGATTCATCGTCGCGGTGTTGTCCGCGTTGATCGTGGCGTCGTCGGTCGCACCGCCCTTCCGATAGATGTTGGTCGGGGCGGTGATCGCGTTGTTGCCGGTGTACCGGGGATCGGTCACCAGGGTATTGCCGGCGAGCTGGTTCGCCATGCAGGTATCGAACCGGTTCGAGAACCAGTCCGTCAGACCGTCCTTGCCCTCGCTGCGCAGGTTGAAGGGCACGCGCTGGGCGTCGATGCTGTTCTTGTTGCGAACGCGGACGGCGTGAGCCAGTTCGTTGATGGTCAGCTTGTCCGAATAGGTCGACAGCGCCTCTTCGTTACCCTGCAGCGACTGGCCTTCGGTCACACCGTCACCGGCGAGCTGAACGCGCAGGCCGATGGTCACCTGATCGCCGGCGCTCTTCTCCAGCTCGGGCTTGATCTGGATCATGTTCGAGGAGCCCTCGCCCATGAACTTGCCGAAATAGGTGGTTTTCAGCGCTTCGACGTTGAGCTTTTTGGCCCAAAGCTTGTTGGAGAGCGTGTCATTCACGCCGTATGCGGTCGTAGACATTTCGATGCCTCTAGAAAGGGTTGATCTCGGTGTTGGGGGTTGACCGCGATCCGCCGCGATCGAGCGCAACACCGAGATTTCCCGCCTTCGGTGGAGGCGTGGCGCTGTGACGGGCGCCACTCGAAAACGGATTGAGGCTCCGCGGGCCTTTACTCAAACCAACTAGCGGCAGGCTCCGGTAATTCTATTAGGACCGGCCCCTGAAAGTGTACGGATCGGCGCCAACGCCGCCGCCGCTAACTTCTAGCCACCAAACAAGCGCCGAGCTTTCGCCGGGTTCTTGTTGCACCACGCTTCGAACTCGTCCGCCGGCATCGCAATCAAGGCTTCCGCGGTCATGTCCGCATCGCCCGCGCTTCCGCCGGTGCTGGACAGGCTCTTGTTGGCTGCCTGCCCTCGCTCGATCGTCTCGAGCTTTTCCGCGCCCTTGCCCTTGGATGGATCGGGAGCGGCCGCCTTGTAACCGCGCTGCTTTGCCAGCGCGTAGATCATTTCCGCCGGGCTCTTGTTCTTGGAGAAAGCCATTTCAGCAATGGCGGTTTCGTCCGCGATGAGAGCCTGATGCAGGGCTTCCGGAGTATCGTATCCGATCGCCTGCAACTCGGCTGCGCGTGACTGTAGGAGGAAGTCATAAGCGGTTCGATAATCCGGCGTCGCCTTCTGAAACGTTTCAGCATCGTTGCGGTAACGGTTGACGAAATCGGTCTGAGCCGCCGCGTCCTCCCGGGCCTTCTTCTCGGCGGCAGCCTGGTCATCAAGCCGCTTCTGCAACTGCGCCACGGTCTCGTTCGTGTGCTTCACCGCCCCGAAAATGTCATCCTCGACCGTCGGGGGCGCTGCCGGCTGTTCGGTGCCAGGATCGGCGCCGGCGAGCTTGAGCCGGTCGATGATGGAGAATTTGCCGGTGAACTCGGCAATCTGCTTTTGCGCATCGGCGAGCTGCCGCGCCATCTCCTTGCGCGCGTTCTTCTCTTCCAGGAAGGTCGCAAGCGGAACGTGATCGTTCTTCGTGGTGCTGGTGTCCGGCGCTTTCGGCGTTCCGCCCTCGCCGCCCTCGACCGTGCCGCTCGTTTCGCCGGAGCCTTCGCCGCCACCCTCGCCGGTCGGAATGGTGCCCTCGCCGCCGCTCGAGAAAAATGCCTCTTCTTCTGCCGTCATGGTCGGGCCGCCACCGCCCGCGCCGCCTTCGATCCCTTCAAAGTTCATGTTTTCGCTTTCTGCCGGTGCTGCCGGCTCAGAGAACACGGAAACGCCGTGCGCGCGGATCAAGCGTTAACCGCGCCTAGCAAGCGAGAAGTAACAACGCCTCTTCGTCGCGCCGCTTTTTCTGTGCAGCCGCGGCGGCCTGCTGAGCCGCCATGCGCTCGCGAGCGACCGCCTGCATATCAAGAACTGGGACAGCGGGAGCGATGGGCGCCCTTCCCATGGACTGGAAACGCGGCCGCGTCCGCCGGTCGATCGGCACGCCCGGATTGCGCGTGATCCGCTGGAGCTGCCGCGCTCGCTCCATTTCCTCCAGGTAATGGCCGATGCCGCCTTGTTGGAAATCGTAGTCAAAGCCGGTGCGGGAAAGCGCGACGTCATTCGCCGTGATGACCAGCGAAGCCGCCTCAACCGGCCCCGTCATGGGCTCATTGACGTTGAACATCGCGATGCTGAACGCCGCCGGCGCAACGGCCTGCGATATCGCAACGGCAGGCGCCTTTAGCGTGCAGACAAGCGACGTCGCCGTGATCGGCTCTTGAAGCCGATACGTCACCGCTCCTCCGGTAATCGCCCAGACCGCGGCGCCGACGCTCTCCGAGATCTTCAACGTGACCGATTGCGTCGTGACCGCAACGCTCGCCGCCGACACCGGGAGCGTGATCGCCCCCGATCGCGGGATTTGCCCGATCGCGGAGCGTCCTAGCGCGTCAAAGCCGAGAAGAGACATTCTAGACCGTCAGGGACGTTGCGTTGAGAGCGGTCGCGATCTCGTTCATTCGCGGCTGGCCCAAGATGCCAACCAGGGCTTGCCAGCCCGCAAGAAAACGCTGGTTCGCGACCTCCATGGGATCGCGTTGCGCGAGGAAGGAAAACCAAAGAAGCGCCTTCGCGCTGTCTGCGGCGATCGCCGCCTGCACCGTGGCAATGTCAGCCGCCGTGAACTGAGCCATAAGGTCTTGTGGCAACACCTGAGTTGCAACGAAAGGCGAGACCACACCGCCGCCGGTGATCCAATCCCGAACCATCTGAGAGAACGGAAGCGGACCATTCAGCTCTATGCCGCTGTTCAGCATGGTTTCGCCGTCATCTGCAGACGATTTGACGTCGACAAGGGTGTGTTCAGCATTGGCATAGGCGGCGGCGCTGATCTTTGTCACTTCGGCACCTCATAGAACCCGGTGACGTTGTAGGTCGTGTTGGCGAGAACAGTTGTCGAGTTGTCATAGTAGCCGAACTGAGCAAGGCTCGAACTATTCGGGAGCAGCGCGCGGCATGACTTGCCGTTTGACTGTGTTTCCGCTCCAGCGAGTTCGACAAAGATCGTGTTGGCAGAGCTGATCGGCACGGATGCAAACAGGTTTCCGGTGGCCGTCCCAACGCTGACGATGGCGGCCTGAAGATTGAGATCAACCTTGGTGCGGATCTTCCGGTATCGGCCGCTTGCGCTCGTCGTGCCCAGCGTTCCGGAGGTCGCGCTTAAGGTCGGCGTATAGGCGACCCATTCACCAGCGTGATTGGCCGTGTACAGATTGGCGCCGTCACACCAAATCCGCATGCTTTCACTCTGGTAGATGCCAGCGGTTGCCGCGGCGTCGATCGTTCCAGAGCCAGGGGTGAGCGTGGCAATGCCCGTATTGGTGTTGATAATATCGCAGTACCAGCCATCGCCGAGCGCGGCCGGCGAACTCGTTCCGAGCGCGATCGCGCCTGCACGGTTCAGCTTGACCAGCTTTCCGAAATCAGAAGCTACCAGCGTGTCGCTCGCGGCCGTGACCGATCGCGTCGGACCACGCGACACCAAATCCTCTTTCAGAGCCACGACGGCAACCTGCGGGACGGTCGTAAAGTTGATCGGCGTCCCGGCCCCCGACTGCCCGGCCCCTGTGCCCGTTCCCGATGAATTGTAGAGGACGGTGGTTCGCGTCAGGACGCCCGTCGCAGTGTTATACGTCCCCTCGCCCAATTCCCACTGCGAGAGGTCGGAATTTTCCGCGCGATACTTGTACGTCGCGCCATTGACGACGCCGGCCGCCGCCGGGCTTTGATAGCCCGTCACCGCGGAGGAGTACGTCCAATCGGTCGTTCCCCCTGCGGTTGGCGTGAAACGGCAAACGTTGAGAAATGAGGCCATTACTGTACCGTCAACGTACCGTTGACCTGATCGAAGCCGACAATGAAGCTATTGCCGTTGGTCAGCGTGATCGGAGCGCCATAGTCGACCCAGCCGATAAGATTGCCGGCCGCTGGCGTCGAGTTGTAGAGCACGGCATAGCGGAACGTCGCAAAGGAGCCGCCCGCGGCCGCGAACTGCACCGGCGACAGGATCAGCTTGTAGAGCCCCGCGGTGTCCGCACCCGACACGAAGGGGGCAAGCAGACCGCCGGCCGTGTAGCCGAAGCCGGCCGCGATTTCGGTAATGTCCGCCTTCACGGCGTTGGTCGCGACTGGCGCGACATTGCTCAACAAGACCTTGAGCGCGTCGGCGTTCAGATTGTGAACCTTCGTCGCGAGGTCACCCGAAAAGCAGTTGAATTTGGTCAGCGCGGCCATTTAGTGCGTCCCCATAGGTGCGATCCCGACGATTTCACCGGTCTGCGGGTCGCGGATCAGTTGTTTCGGTGTGTTGAGCGCGGTCGCGAGCGTTGTCATGTCGCGCCGCATCTCCTGAATAAGACCGAGGATCAGCGCGGCCATATCGCCGCCGGCGGGAGCGCCAGCCACCGGCGCACCGTCCGGGCCGACCTGTTGCGGCGCCGTCAGCGCCCTCAACACCGCGTCGTGCTGCGCTTTTTCCCGCTCCAGCGCGATCGAAGCGGCGGTTTCCGCCTTCATGTTCTCGATTTTCGCGTCGGACGCTGCCTTGTCGTTGGCGATTTTCGCCTGTGCCTTGTCGTTCTCGAGCTTCAAATCGGCGTCGCGCTTCTGTTGCTCCGGATCGGGCTGTTGCTGCGCTTGATTGATGCTGTCCGCGATGTCCTTCTGCGCCGAGGTCGGCAGCGGCGAATACTTGAGCAGCGCGAGCCAGGTTGCCGGCGGCAGCATCTTGCCGATGACCGGGAGAAGCTGTTGCAGCATCGCCCAGGTGGCCTCTTTCTGGTTCGCCGAGGTCGGGCTTTCGTCCACAATCACGTCATATTGCGTGCTGTTGGTGAAAACCTGTTCGCGGATCAGCGGGACGTACTTCGCGTTTTCCTCGCCCTCGATCTTGATGAGGCGGCCGTCCGACAAATAGTGCTCGATCAGGTACAGCATGAGCCGGCCCTGTGACTTCCGGTAGCGTCGGAGGCTATCGAACAGCGGTTGCAAGATGGTCAGGGCCGATTGCTTGCGCTGGAGGTCGAGGCTTGCCGCCTGCCCGGCCGCGCTCTGCATGCCGAGGATCTCGACATTGACACCCGAGACGTCCCGAAGCGACGTCACGGCATACTGCATCAGCTCGAACGAGGATTGCGGGAACTGGGACGTTGGCTTGGCGACGAATTTCGGATTGGCGCCAGAGAGCGCACCCGGTTTGAGCATTGTCACCGTGTCTTGCTTCGCCCAGGACGCTTCACCGTCCGCGTCGTCGTCGAAGAACTGACCGCGCTCGACCGCAATTCCACCCTTCGCGGTCGTGTTCATGATGTGCATGGTCTGCGACATCCACTTGTTCGACCAGCGCGCCGGATCCTTCATGGCGCGCACCAGGCCGAAGAAGATGTTTTTGTTCCGGTCCCGCTTGCCGGTCATGCATTGGAACGAGAAATGCCCCCTGCAGGGCGCGTCGCCGATCTCGAGCAGCACGTTGCCAAGATAGGCTTGCCGGTAGACCTTGCGCGTCGACTTGGTGAACCGCAGCGCCCCGCCGGCGGCCTTCGCCTTGGCGCTGAGGCTGTCAAAATCGTCCTTATCCAGCGTCAGGATGTTCTCGCCGGTCGGATCGGTCGGGTCTAGGACGAGATAGACCGGGACGCGCTCCCACCACTGAGCGCGAACAAGGGTCACACCGTCGTCGCTGTCCTCGCCGTTGTTGACGTCGCCCTTGTTGTAGAACCGGTTATCGTTCTCATGGGGCTTGTCGTCATCGCGCTCGCCGACGTCGTTGATCCATGAGGCGTTGTAATCGGCGTCCTCAAAGGGTCGGTCGGGATCGCCCGGGCAAAGCGCTTTGGCCTCGTCCAACGGCACATTGCGCCGGACATGAAATACCCGGCGCATATCCTTGAGATTTCGCTTGGAAGCGCCGCTATCCCACACCATTTCGAGCGGATCGCGCCGCTCAATCTTGGGATCGCCCTCCGGATTGTCCTCATAGTCCAGGAGGGTTTCGGTCCAGCCCATGCCGCAAACAACCATGTCGCGGAAGGCGTCGCTTTCCTCGTCCTCAGCGTCGCACTGTTGCCGGAACCACTTCGCGGCTGCGGTCAGCAGCTCATTGACTTTGACGTCACCTTGCGATCGCGGGAGGAATTGGACCTCTTGCCGGTTGCCCACCTCTTGACCGGCGACGCTATCGACCACCGGGCCGACGCGGTTGAAGATGACGATGGGCCGCTTTGCGTCTTTGAGGATCGCCTTATCATCCTCGGTGAGCTGTTCGCCGGCCTCAAAGTCAAAGTCCTCGCGCGCTTCCGAGCGCCATTTCGTCTGCCCCTTGCTGTTGAAATCCAGCTTGCACCACTTCTGGAGCTTGGAAAAAATGGCGTCAGCGTCGGTCGGCGCCTCGCGCTCGCTCTCTTCGCCCTGCCCGTAGCCGCCCGCGTCGTTCAGCATCAAAAATCATCCGAGTGGATTGATCTTCGGTGCTACCATCCGGCAGGAAATGAATTTTCAGACGCGCGAACCGTGCTATATTCGACGGGCTCGAACGTAGCTCAGCGGGATAGAGCGCGGGTTACCCAGTGCAAGCTAAAGGCACTGAAACGCGAGGCCGCCGGTTCAAGTCCGGTCGTTCGAGCGACTTACTTCCGATGATGGGGGCCTTTTATTGTTTCGCCACGGTCATGCCCAGGACCGGCGAGGGCCAGCTAATCGGTGAAGCGCCCCGGGGATAACCGGCCGCAGCAATAGCGGCCTTCGACCCAGCAGCTCCCGCAAATACCACGGCGCACACAACCGCGGCTTTTTCGCTTTCCCTCTCGACCAAACTCAACTCTGCTTTGGCGCCTTCGGCTTTGGTGGCGCCAGGTCATCAACTTCATAGACAACGCCGTCGCGGCGGAAGATCAGGTCGCCACCAAGCGACAGGACAACCTCATCGGTCTCCCGTAGACCGCGGAAATCTTGCCAATGGATCACGACGGGTTTGTTCTGCATCTATCCATCATACACTTTGCCAAGAGCCGCCGCCAGAGCTGCGCCGGTCGCGGTACCGATCGCGCGGCGGCGGTACGCCGGCCGGCTGATCGTAATGGATGCACATCAGGCCGAAGCCGTCGGCGCCGTGCGAACTCCAATCGTGGTTCGGCCCGAGCCCGATGTTCCTATCATCGTTTGAGCGCTTTTCGTGATACCAACCAAGGGCATCGCGGCCGGCTTCCGTGGTCTCCGCGTTGAACCTGATCCGCGGGAAAAGCCGCCGGGCAGTCTCAATGCGCGCCGAGGCCGCGCCGGCGCCCTGGTTCGGTATCACCAGCACATCAAAGCCAGCCTCCCGGATCGCGCTTTCATAAGACGTCGCGAAAACCTTGTCCCCATGCGCGCCGTCATGCGGCAGGATTACCCAGGCGTTGCCCCACCCGCGGGAACGCATCCAGTCAAGGTGCACCGATAGCGGCTGGCCCTGGGCCTCGTAATAGTCCAGGACGTTGATTGCCTGCCCGACGAACTGAGCAATCCAGATCGAGACGGCATCGGCGCGCGCGCCGGTACCGCCGATGTCGAAATACGCGCGCGTCTGCATGAGCGGATCGCGCGGGACGAACGTAATTCGACCCTGCTCCTTCGCCTCGAGCAGCCCCTTGGCGTAATAGGCGCCCTCGACAACGGTTCGAAAGCCGCCGTTCCAGACCCAATCGTATTGGTCAGGCCGGTTCTTCTGGTCATCGAGCCGCGTCTTATTGAGGATCGCGGGAAAGAACGGATTGTCCCGCCAGTTCAGCTCAATGATTTTCGAGCCTTCCGGCGGGCTCTCCCGAAACCGCTTGTGGGTCGCGCTCTTCTTGCGATCGGGGTTCCAGGTGACCCAGATCTCCGCGCCCTCTTCGCGAACGGTAGGGATCGTGATCACCCACGCATCTTCGCTGACAGGTTCGGCCTCATCGACCCACAGCAGCAATATCCGCGCTTTTGACTTGATGCTTTCCAGATTGTGCCGCAATCCGACGAAAACGAAGCTGATCCGCCTACATTTGGTCCGAATGTATGTGTCGCCGACGTCGAAGAAGTCGGCAAGCCACGGCTCAGATGCAATCGCCGCCTTCACCTCCGCGAACGAGCTGTCAGCGAGCGAATTCATGAACTCGCGGCCGCAGACAATCACACCCTCGCGCCCTTCCGTTGCCCACATCATCGCGCGTACAGCCGCCATCTTGGCGAACGAGCGCGTCTTGGCCGAGCCGCGACCACCATAGGCGCCGCGGTACATCGCCTCGCCGGTGAATACCGGGACGAGCTTGGGAGGAAGGAGGATTTGGGTTGACGTCACGGAGAAGAAATTACGAAACGTTGCATGTAACGTTTCAATCCACACACATCAGCGCAGCGATGCCGAGCAGCACGCCGGCCCAACCGTGATCGGTGACGAACGAGAGCGCCGAGCCCGCAGCGAAAGCGATCGCGACGGCATTCGGGCTGATAGTGGCAAGTTTCATGTAGCCTCCAGGTTTGCAGGGGTGAGGATCAGGGGACGAGACAGGCCGCGCGAGCACCAGGCGCCGGCAGAGGCGATGGCCGCGGCGAAGCGACAGGCGAGCACGCCGGCGGCGGCTCGCGGCCCTCCATCATGGCGCGGAGCCTCGCCTTATCAGCGCGGGTGAGAGACCAGCCGCCAGAGCCCCATTCTGTACGAACCTCGATCCCGACTTTCTGGAGAGCGGCGCGCACCTTGACCATTTGCACGTCGATCAGCTTGATTTCGGGCTTGTCGCACTCAGGCCGAGCGCCGAACAGCACGGTAAACATCGCCTCGCGGCCGGCGACTGCCCGCTTGAGCATGAACCCGACCATTTCGCACTGTTGAGGCGTGGCATCGAGAACCGTCAGCAGCCGCGACACGTCGTCATCGCCGACGCCTAGCAGCGCCTCCAACTCTTGAACGCGATCTTGCAGCCTAACGGTATCGTCCAATGCCATCCCCTTTTGCTGTGTGAAATTGCTGGCTCACCCGCGGCTCATCGCATGCAATTCCCACACGCGAAGCCGACATCGGCTGCCGCGATTGTTGGACCTTCAGCCGCAGCGTCGATCATGGCCCGCACGCCGGCGGCATCAGCGCCATATCGGCGAACCACGCCGATGAATTCCTCGACGTCATGACCGCGCATGCAGTAGGACGGCCCGGCGCTGGTGAATTTCGGCGCGCCGAAAGCATCCCGCTCCTGCGCGCAGTGCGACAGCTCATGCTCGACCAGGGCGCAAAACGTCGCGTCGTTCGCCTGGTCGGCATAGGGCGCATAGATCGTGATGACGAAATCCGGGATATCCCCGAACCATTCCGTCAATTGCTGTTCCTGCTTGCCCTTGGCCCATTTGTCCGAGCCGCCAGAGCCGCAGAGCTGGGCTTGGCCTACGATCGCGCGCCCATGCTTCCCATTCGGTACCGACGTCCAAAGGAAGCCGATCCGAGCACCCTGCAAATGCGCATGCTCTGGGTTTTCGAGGGTCGCGCCCTCATCAATGAACGTCGCGAATGCCCAGCGCTCGAGATCCGGCGCAGCGATGAACGCCGGCCTCCCATCTGGGATCGTTTCGAGCAATTGCGCTGGAGGCCGCGGCCGCGTCATTCGCTCACCATGCCGGCGGGAAACGGAGCCGCGACCAGTTCAATCTTGCTCACGGTCTCAAACGGCCCATCCTCGCCATTCTCGATCGCCTGCACCGGCTTTCCGTCGAGACGATCGGCAATAAAGGACGCAGCGGCCAAATCGCCCGCCTCGGCCCGCTTGATGACCTTCCGGGCAATGGCACGAAGCGCCTTGCTGTCCTCGCCGGCAGCGGTCAATTCCATGCGGAGCGCATCGGAGAACGGTTTCTCCCGTTTCCGCCCTCCAGGATTGCCAGATTTGCCCTTTTCGAAAGCCATTGTTCTCAACCGTTAAGTTTTTGGAGAGGCGTCTCGATTTGAGACGCTATGCAGCACCGTTGGTGAATTGTCCGATCTCCCTCATGAGGGCGTCAGCCTCCCCGTCGACCGTTGTTGCGAGCTGGTCATGAGCGTCGGCGGCTTGCTCCATTTTGGTCAGAGCCGCGTCCATCTTCGCGCTTCCAGTTTCGACCTTCTGGCGGATCGCGCGGAGACGGGTGGAGAGTGAACCGCCAGCATAGCCGGCACCGGTGACGCTCATGGTTTCCTCTTTGGGTTGGGTGGTGACGAGTGCGACGGATGGAAGCCGCAGCGCGTTGCGAACTGCATCCTCAATGTCCTGGTCCGACGCGAGCGGCGCGACAGCAGCGATCATGCTGCCATTGGCCCAGGTGAGACATTGTCGGCCGGCCGAAAGCGTAAGAGCGAGAGTTTCGATACCAGGCACGTCAGCCATGCGGGCTTTGAGATCAGCGATCGACATTCCCTAGAAATCTCCCGGCTGCGTTAATGCGCCTAGCAAAAAGCAAATCGTTTTGCGAAATCGTTGGATAACTAAGCCGCGGCGACGGTCACGCGCCGCCCGGCAATGTCCAATCCATGCTTCGCAAGCAGCTCAGCCGAGGCGCGACAGCCCGTCATGCCCGGCGCAGGCCCAGCCCACCGCGACCAGAAGCCGTTTTTCGCGTACATCCGAACCGCGCCCTCTAGCTGGGCTTCGATACCGTCACCCGGCGCCGGTTCGGCGGCAGCGACCTCCGCATGATCCGACCACCGCTGTTGATTGAGCCACGTCGACGCCATGGGAATGAACCGGCTTCCGATGTTGCCGCGCGCCGCCTCATCGCTCGCGAGTTTCTTCGCCGCGTCGATCATGACTTGCGGATCGGTACCGGCCTTCACCAGCGCGTCAAACTTGGTTTCAGCAGGCTTGCGCGGATTGCCACCCTCCCGGCGAGGGTAAACCTGCCAGAATTCCTCAAACCTCGAGGGCTCGCGCGGCGGCCGGGCTTTGACCGGCCGAGAGTGTTTTTCTGTATCTGTATCTGTTTCTGTCTCTGGGGCCGTTTCCGAAACGTCAGATGAAACGTTTCGTTGCCGCTCCCTGAAACGCTGCACTCGCGACGTTGAGGTATCCGACTTGTACTGCCGCTTGTCCCAATTGTGCGGCTTGAACGTTCCATCCTCGAGCTTGTCGAACAGTTCGCGCGCCACCAGCTCTACCAGGAGCGCGGCGATCCGCTGCGGTTTCATCCGCAGATGGATTTCAAGATCGGCCATAGGCGGAAGCACGCCGCCATTGTTCGATGCTACACATAGCAGGAGCACCCAGCCGCGGAACGTCGCGTCAGACAGCCGCAGCGTCTTGGGATCGTTGATCACGTCCCCATACATCCGAAACCAAGGATTGCTCACCCGGCCCACCCTTCCCTTGTCATGTTGAACAGCGTGCAGCCGAGGCTTTCCCCAACCTTTACCGGCACACATGCAATTCGGTTTCGAGCCGCCATCTGGTCGGCAAGCTCGCGCGTGGCCCAAACCGTGCCGCACGCGCCCATAAGCGGCCGATAGACGTTGACCCAGACGGTTGCATGCGCGTCAGCGGCCATTCGCGCCCCCGTTCAGCCGATTGCGGAATTTGTGCCCGCGCTTCGCGCCCGCTTGCCTAATCCACCGGCCAATAGTCTGCCGAGGCCGCTTAAATTGCTCTTCAAGGTGTTTCAGCAGCGTACCACCGGCGTAGAGCCCGACGCATTCGGCGCGCTGCACGTCCGTCGAGTGTCGCGCACCCATCAGAACCCCCATGCTAGCTGGACAGGCCGTTGAACGGCCCGGAGAGACTGTGAAGCAATCGCCGCGGCGAACCGCGCTGCCTCGCGCCAGTCGTTCGCGTCGCGCCCTTGCTTGCGAGCTGCGAACGACCAGGCCATGCTATCGGCGCTGTGAAGGAGCGCGATGACTTCAGGAGAACTTAAGGCGGTGGTTTTCAGCCCGAAGCCATGCAGCAGAAGATCCGGGCGAGCCGCCTTGATCGTGGCGAGTATCCGAGCGATGACGCCGACGTCAGTGTTGCGCTTGCAGACCGAGCCAACACCCACATAGGCGCCAGGTCCAAGCCTCGATCCGTACATTTCCAGGTGCCGCAGATAGTCCGCGACTGTGTACCCCTGCAAAACGGGCATGATGTACACCCGGCCCCCGACCGCCTTAACCAAGGCGTCATACCGCTCGATTGTCCGTCCTTGATGTTCCTCGACGGAGAGCCCCGTTTTCGCCAGGATGAACGGTTCGCACATGTAATCTTGCGCGACCGCGGCAACCAACGCCGGATCATCAGCCCATCGCAGGATCAGCGCAGCGTATTCCTCGACGCTGTGGCGATACTCACCATGCTGCGAAATCTCTGTGAATGCGCCGCTATCCATGATCCAGGCGCCGGCGCCGATCGCCTTCTTTCGCTTACGAACCCGGTTGACGCTGATAAACGCCCGCTCAAAGCGGTGCGCATCACTCGGCTGATGCAGTCCCACGTAAAACATCACCGCGTGCCTGCAATCCTCTTGTCGCGGATCGCCGCGAGACGGTTTGCAACAATGCTTTCCGGAAGCGCCAGGTGCTTTGCAATCGTCACCGTGTCGTGCTTCTCACGCCACAGCGCGGCAATCGCCAGATCGTGCACCTTGCGCGCGCCGACCTCGACCGGCGCCAATTCACCGAACACGCTCATTCTGCCGCCTCCAGTTGAGGGATTGAAATTTGGGAAACCATCTCGATCCGGCGGCCGAGCCAGCGCATTGCGTTCACCGCCATGGAGTTGCCCAGGGCCTTGTAGCGAGGCCCGTCAGCAGCCATCCGCCCGCGATATGGGATCAGCGTGTAGTCGTCGGGGAAGGCTTGGAGCCGTTCGCATTCTCGAGGAATGAGACGACGGACGCGCCACGAAGCGACAAAGCTGCGCGAAGAACCACCCGACGCGGCTCTGATATTCGCTGTGTGGTGCGGACCTTCGAACTGCGCACCGCCATCGCGGCCGCGCATGTCGAAAGCGACATGCTCAATGATTGGATTAATCAAGCCGACTTGGTTGCCAGCCACCGCGCCTTTCGAACGCTCCCAATAGGCGGTTAGCGTGTCGGCAACGGGTTGCGCACGCGCGACCGCGATCACGGTCTCGTAATCTTGCCGGCCCATGCCGCCAGCATTGAGGCAGTGCGCGACATCGCCTGTGGATGGGATCAGTCCGCCGTCGCAATCGACGTCTGTCCCGAGCCCGCCCCCGCCAGAAGGGCGCGCGCTAATTGAGCCGGCAACTCCTTCCCCCGCTTCTCGGCGCGGCGCAGAATTCCACGACAGGCTTTCGGGCTCAAAAAGTACCGCTGCGGCACGTCGCCAGTCTCCAAGACATCCGACAACGAACACACGCCGTCGTCGCTGAGGGACAGCCCGTCCAAACCCGTCCACTCGCACGAACTGAGCGTCAATGATGCGGTAGGCCCACCCATACCCGAGTTCTGCCAGCGCCCCGAGGAAGGCGCCAAAATCCCGTCCTTTGTTGGATGACAGGACACCGGGCACGTTTTCCCAAACGAGCCATTCGGGACGGTATCGATCAGCGATGCCAAGGTATGTAAGAGCGAGGTTCCCGCGTGGGTCAGCCAGGCCTTTGCGCAGTCCTGCGACCGAAAAGCTTTGGCATGGTGTCCCGCCAACGAGAACATTGATAGCTGCAAGAGGCCACTCCCGATATTTCGTCATGTCGCCGAGGTTCGGCACGTCCGGATAGTGATGCGCCAGCACGGCGCTTGGAAACTTGTCGATCTCAGCGAATGCGAACGGCCTCCAGCCGAGCGGATGCCACGCGACCGTGGCGGCTTCGATGCCAGAGCACACGGACAGATAATTCATTCGTCCACGCGCTCCCGCAGCTCGAAAAAGCCCTTGGCTTCCGGATGGATTTGGAGAAACCACCGCGACAGCGGCGCCGTCCAATGGTCGTTGCAGCGAAAAGCGCGATTGCCGCGCTCGATCCGTTCGTGCCAGCGGATCCGATGCAGGATCGCGTCGGCCGAATATCGCTTGTAACCGAGCGCGTGGACCTCGAGCGCCAGGCGCTCGAACTGCTGGCAGACGTCGAGCGGCACCCCTGCTGGATATGCCGGCACCGGCGGCACGCGATCGAATAGCGGCAGACCGTCCAGGATCAGCCCTCCAGCTCGTCGCGAAGGGACTTCACCATGTCGACGGTTTCACGCTTGATGCCCTCCGGATGCTCCGGATCGAGGCCACATTCCCGTTTGATCTTGTTCACGGCGTGCAAGACCGTGGTGTGATCCTTGCCGCCGAAATGGCGGCCGAGCACCGGCAGGCTATGCGTGGTGAACTCTTTGGCGAGGTACATCGCGATTTGCCGGATATGCACCAGCGCCGCGGTGCGGCGATCGGAAAGAAATTCCGCGATGGTCCAGCCCATGCGATCGCAGACAGCAATCTGAATATCCCGAACCGTGATCGGCTTAACGAGAGTGGAGCTGTTGATCGAGAACCATGGCTCTTTCATCGACGGCGGCGCGATCGTTGGAACGGCAGGCTTCTCGGCCGGCGCAGGCTTAACCAACATCACCGACGGAGCCGATCTGCGCTGTTGCAGCTCTGCGGCTCGCGCCTCGATCGAGGCATGGAAGGCGGCGCGTCGCGCGCGTGCCTTCAATTCCGTTTCTGTTGGCCGATACGCGGGGGCGATCATTTACCCCCCATTCTTGCGAACCAGAGCCGAAGCCTCATCCAGTAGATCCGATGCAGCGCCGCACGCCGCTTCGGTGAGTGCAATTTCATGCCTAAGTTTCCTCAATTGACGTTGGCATTCGGCTTCATAGGCCGCCTTCAAACGCATGTACGCGGTGACGCCGATGTCCTTGAGCGATGCCCGGCGATATCGAAGCCGCCACATCACCCCGTAGTCGACGCCGTAATCACGTTCGATTGAACGCATCGCGTTTTCGGTGTCTCCTGCACCCCGAGAACGCATTTTCGTAAGGTCCTTCGACCACTTAACCGCTTCATCCAGGTACGCAGACCGCGGCATTTGCTTTCGCCTCCAAAACAATTTGCAACAGTGCAAAAGGCGTCATGATTGAACTTCCGGCATGACGAACCCGGACAACGAAGAAACCGAACCCTTCCCGTTCCTGCCGCTCGCGACGTTTGCCGCGAGAGTGCTAACCGGCAGCACCGAGCAAAATCAGAACCGCGCTCCCGACCGAGCCGCCGCCAAGTACGAAGAAGAACAAGCCGAACAGCACCGCGCCCACGTCGATCAGGGCTTGCGCCAGATAGCCGCGTTTGAACGGCGCGCTCGCGGGCTGAAACGTTGGTGAAACGTTTCTCATGCCGCGTGCTCTTTCACCGGATCGGCGGGCACATGCGACGGATCGCGCCAGATGTCCGGACGAATGTCCGAAGCTGGGACAGCTCCGTTCAAAAACCGATGGATCGCCAAAGCCATCTCAGCCGTGGCGTGCCCTTTCCGCTTCGCTTTGTTGATCGCGACTTGCGAAAAGCCTGTTCCTTCGCCAAGCTTGGCCTCAGAACCAGCCAACTGAATTGCTTTTTCGATAACCGGACGTGCGCTCATAACCGAATTAATAACATAGGTTTTCGAGACGTCAACAACTAATGTTTTGGAGAAACGTGGTCGAGCTTTGGCTAAAAGCCTTCGCCATGAAGGCAGGGGGACTGATCCGCGACAAACGCCGAGAGCTTGGCTGGTCTCAAAAGGACCTAGCCGAGCGCGTCGGCGTGTCGCAGGTAGCGATTATGAAGATCGAGCGCGGGGAGACTGTGAAGTCGAAACACTTTCCGAAGATCGCCCAGCTCTTGGGGCTAGATCTCGCCCTGCTCGACCCGACACTAGTCAAAGGTCATGTGCACACCGTAACTACCCGGGGTAGTGCACCACCCAACCGGGCGCTACAGGTCATATCTAATGAACAAATAAAAGGCAGGTATGACCTACCCGTGTACAGCACCGCTCAAGGAGGGACAGGCGCCTTAGTCCTGTCAAACCAGCCGTTCCGGCATATCGCTCGCCCGCTCAATCTCGATGGCATCCAAGATGCCTTCGGGGTGCTGATCGTCGGCAACTCCATGGCGAAGGAGTATCGGGAGGGCGATATTGCTTATGTCGATCCCCACCTACCTCCGCGTGTTGGCGACGCCTGTCTTTTCCAATCTGAGAACCACGGAACTGTCGAAGCCGTCATCAAGTATCTCGAGAAGCCGGCGGAAAGCTCCCCCGATCTCTGGCACGTCAGCCAGTCCAATCCAGAGAAGAAGTTCACTTTGAAAAAGGCCGAGTGGCAGAAGTGCTACGTCCTGGTCGGTAAGCAATCCGGCCGGTAAAGCGCTACTCAGAGCTGGGAATGCCGGGTGCCGTAGTCTCCCGGTTCTTTTTTAATTGGGGCGATAACTTTTCTTATTGACGATAACTAGAACATAGGTTATTAGTTTTCCCATCAGCAGGGGAAACGCCCAATGTCCTACTACTCGCCCAACCCGCACTACGCGCCCGCCGATTACAGCGAGGACCACGCCCGCCGCGCCGCCGCCGAATTCGAGGGAAGCCGCTGGTTCAATGACCTGACCAAGCCGCAGGCCGCCCGCCACGCCCAGCGCATGGCCGACGCCCTCCCCTACAAGGGTTCGCCCCGCTGGGAGCGCATGCGCGAGGCCGCCATGGGCGAATTCGTGGAGACCACCACGGAAGCCTCCGAGATCTGCAACATGGTCATTCGCGACATGCTGGAGACCGGCGAGGTCTCCGAAGCCACGTCCTACGCCTTCGATGAGTGCATCACCCGCCAGAACATGGCGCTGCAGGCCGCGGAGTAATCGTCATGAAGCATTTCCGCTTTGACGTCCGCTGCGTCGACGGCCGGCTGTTCCAGCACATGCCGCAGAACGATGACCCCTATTTCGAGCGCGACATCGGCCGCTGCGAGGATTGCGACGGCGCCGGCTGCGATCGGCTGCACCGCCAAGCTGCAGAGGCGAAGGTGGGCGACAAGATCGTGTGCACCCACGTTTTCCCGCCGATCCCGGATCGCCGCTACGACTGGCTCGCCACGCGCGACAACGACGAGCCCGACGACAACGGGCACATGTTCCAGGGCTTCGGCCGCACCGAGCAGGATGCGATTGACGATCTTGTGGCCGTCATCGAGGACGCGCGGGGCTGACGATGATTGATTTCCTTCACCGTCACGGTTGCGACGCGACCGATATCCGCGACCTCGCTGTCATCGCCGCTTTCGTCAGCATGGTTTTCGTTTGGTGCGCGGTGCTGGCATGAGCAACAGCAACGCCGCATCCCGCGTCACCTACGAAAAGCGGACAATGGCCTATTACGACCGCTTGCCGAAATCGGTTCGATACGCAGTTGCAAACGCCAGGTTCGACTGGACGCTGAGCAAGTTGCTGCGCGCATTCGAGCGCGGCCAAGCCAGCGCCGCCGACTTGGTCGGCGCCGTCGAGCGGATGGACAAGATCGAGAGCGCCAAGACGCGCTTCCGCGCATGGGGCGGCGACTATCCGATTTTCGACGGCGAGATTTCTCACATCCCGCTCACCCGCAAGCCCCGCCGTTCCCGTCGTTAGTCCCCTCAAACCACAACAGAGAAACCGAAATGCTCGATACGATCACCAAGCAGCTTTTGAAGTTCGATGTCCGTAACCGCTTCACTGGAGCGGTGCAATTCACGGCAGAAATCGACTGCCGCGACGATGCTTCGACCAGCATTAAGCTTGGCCTCGCGATCAAATGGGCCATCAAGAGCGGCGCGAACCTGAGCGGCGCGTACCTGAGCGGCGCGGACCTGAGCGGCGCGTACCTGAGCGGCGCGAACCTGAGCGGCGCGTACCTGAGCGGCGCGGACCTGAGCGGCGCGGACCTGAGCGGCGCGTACCTGAGCGGCGCGTACCTGAGCGGCGCGAACCTGAGCGGCGCGTACCTGAGCGGCGCGGACCTGAGCGGCGCGGACCTGAGCGGCGCGTACCTGAGCGGCGCGTACCTGAGCGGCGCGAACCTGAGCGGCGCGTACCTGAGCGGCGCGGACCTGAGCGGCGCG